>Ga0209960_1000059_pt1 | contig 428094 bp, 298 predicted proteins | sample ThiBiot_500_plan_2_FD_183947 | JGI IMG/M metagenome (GOLD analysis project Ga0209960, IMG submission 183947) | Wastewater bioreactor microbial communities from Cape Town, South Africa - Thiocy_expt_500_plan (SPAdes) | ecosystem: Engineered > Bioreactor > Thiocyanate-remediating >...
ATAATAATAGCATATCAATAATATATCAATAATATATCAATAATATAGATAATAATAATATAATAATAGTATAATAATAGCATATCAATAATATATCAATAATATATCAATAATATAGATAATAATAATATAATAATAGTATAATAATAGCATATCAATAATATATCAATAATATATCAATAATATAGATAATAATATAGATAATAATATAGATAATAATATAGATAATAATAGATAATAATAATAGAATATTGTTATCTATATTATTGTTATCTATATTATTGTTATCTATAAAACTATATGAATAAAATCATTATTTTACTAAGTTGTTATACATATATCAGTATAACACACTTTATTATATTTTTGGAAAGATTTTTGGACAATCAACATAATTTTTTGCTGGAATAAAATTGTTAAATAACTAAAGGATTTTAATATAAAATGAACGCTAACAGTATTAATCAAAAAAGTAATTCCATATTGATTCCAGAATCACAAGTATGCTTTAGCACGAACACCCATAAAGTTTGTATTTCCGTTAAATATGTTCCAGATACACAAATAAATTTAAACAGTTCGGCTCAAATAGTGGATACTCTTTCAACACAGGGTACAATTGGTAAAGGAATTGGTTATAGTGTAGGAGGATTATTGGGTGGATTAGCTACTGTAGCTATGGGTAGAAATCCATTACAAGATTCATCAATAGTAAAATTAGGATCAAGTAAAGGATATGATATAGGTGATTATTTTATTCCTTTTTAATTTAACTATTTCATTAGTTGTGAACCCTATTATAATATAACAATCTAAAATATTAAGTGTATGATACTTTTTAATATATAAATGCTTTATATGTGGTTTTATTACAATTTTTAAATTATAAATACTTTAAATACATAAATATATTGTATATTATTTGATAACAAACAGACATTTTGAGTGTATTAATACCTTTTAAATCGATAATATTGATGTTACTTGATAATAAATAGTTATATTTATTATATTAATTCCTTTTAAACGAATTATGGAATTTTGGATAGTTATAAACCTAGAGAACAAAAAAAATATCTATATTATATGACTACATAATAAATTAAGTCTAAGATATGGACTATATAATATAACTTATATAATTTCTCTACCAAAATTAAAATGCTTGTAAATTAGAATATATTATGAGATATATGATAATAGTATAGATTATTTCTTTTAATATTAAAATTGCAATATAATATAAAATAATATTAACCACTAGAAGCATAAATTTAAAGACTGAAAAATGATTATATTAGAATATAATGATAAAATGGCAATTATTTTATGCGATAATTATATAGAATCAAATTTATTAAAATCAAAAATTAGAGAAAAAATTACTAAAAGTTCAAAAACATATAATTATGAAATAACAGTTGACCATACCGCATATTATGGATCGGATAGACATTATGGTAAATTTTTATCAATATATATGAAACATTTAAGAAAATATAAAATCAGAGAATCATCTCATAATAATGGCGCTCCACCCATTGTTAGAATTAAAACAGAAAAAGTTAATATAGAATATTGCCATTGGGATTTAGGAAGTTTTAGGATTGAGAAACCAAATAAATATAAAATTCTTTATAAGTCATCTGGTGACGTTCAAGTCACGTATTATCCAGATGGTGTAAGATATATTAATGTAATATATACACCAGAAAAAGAAGCAATAAGATGGAAACCTTGCAAAGAAGTAGGTCCTCGTGTATATAGTCCAAATTATGATAAAGAGACATGTGATAAATATTTGTTAAAATATATGCAAAAACATGAAAAATATAAACGTGAAGCAAGTATGCCAACTTATATTTTCTTAATATATCTACTGCATAAATATTGTGGATATGTCGAATAATTTATCTATACTAAAACTATAAAATATATAACTTTAGTATCGTTAATATAGCCTATTATTTCTATAAATTCAATGGAATATTATGTTTATAAATGCTTGTTTTGTATCCTTTACTTGGTATACTTTCTATCTAGATGAATATATTTTAGTCTATAGTTCCAATAGTATATATCAAAATTTTGTTATATAACAAATACTTAATCTTACAAAACAGATATCTTAGTTTAATTGTATATCATTATATTATATCAATTGTATATCATATAATTGCAAAAGTGATTATTTTTGATTAATTTTAATTCGAAGATAAGATATAATTATATAATAAGATATAATTATATAATCAAATATAATTGATAGTGAGAATTAATAATAAATACAAAAATTAAAATAACAATGAGTGTTTATAGATTAAAAATGAATTACGATAATGAAACTGAAACTATTACAGTGTTTGATGAATCTTCATCGTTGGAGATTCATATAAGATGGGGTATTAAAAATATAGTGAAATACGTTTTGTCAGATTGTAAGGGTAAATTAACTTTAACAGATGGAGTATGTGATGACGAAGACGATGAAAATGAAGAAATAGAATGGGTTGGTGGAGATTATATAATAACATATGAAAACAATACTATTAAAATTTCGGTTGAAAATCTAACATATTGGGATAGAAAATTTAAAGATAAAATAGTAAATTGTAATGATCAAACAAATCAACTTATAAAAAATAAAGTAAAATCGTGCCAAAAAGAAATAATAATGTCCGACGATGATTATAAAAAGAATTGGTACGATATTTTGAAAAAAATTAATCCATACTGCGATCTTCCTGAGCTGATGGATACCAAACTTTTATGGCATTGGGGATACTATGATGGACCTCTTACGGGTATTTGTAATTTTAATACTAGAAAATATTATTGTAGTCTAGTTAAATACCCTATTTATTCTGTTCATTATCTTTCTGATGATGAAATTGATGATGTACAAGAATATCATCAACTATGCAAAACTTATTTAGGTGCTAATGAATATTTTTACGATGAAAATGGTGTTGCTAATTTTAATAGATCCTCTAATAAACCTTCCACTTATGATTATGATAAATTTGTTGAATTATCAAAAAACAAAAAAACGGATTACTCTGCTAATGAAGTAGTTGGATGGTTTATATTAAATTAGTTATATTATAGTTATATTATTATAGTTATATTATTATAGTTATATTATTATAGTTATATTATTATAGTTATATTATACAAATAAGCATAAAATAAAGATAACCAGTTTTAAGTGTTTGGATTTGTAATAGTTTTGTATTCATAAATTAATTATATTGATTATATAATTAACTTATCTTAATGAATATTTAATGTTTAAAATATTCATTAAATAAATACAAGACAATGATAAATATCAATAAATACAGATTAATAGCTTTTGTATTATTATTATTAGTTTTAACATTTTTATGGACAGTACAGATATTTAAAAATTTTATTAATGATACAAGTATTGAATCTTCTTCTCATAAAAATTTTAAAGAACTTCTTATATGTACATTAGCAGTTTCATTATTAGCATTAACAATAGTTGCATTTGGTTTTATTGTGGCCATATTATGCTTCATAATAAATGAACCAAATCACAAAGATAATAAGCTTGATAAAATTATAAATATATATATCATTAACTCATATATAACATATTCCGTTAATATTATGTTTTTGTATATTGCATTATCCCTTTGTATGTTTTGTTTTTGCCTTTTATTACTTATGTATTATATTAATACAGTATTTATGTTATCTTTAATACAATTTTCAATACCGCTATTAGCTGTTATTATTTATAATTTAGTATAAAAACATTTTGAACATTTATATTCTAAGATGGTTGGCTTATCTTGAATATAATAATATAAATTAATACTTTATAATCTTTATCTATATTGACAAATAAAATTAGAGAAATATTTATTATAATTTGTATATGTTTACCCAAAATTTTCAAGTTTGTTATTGATTATATTTATAATTGATCAAACTTATACATCCAAAAATATAATATAATTCATATAATTATATTATAATCCAAAAATATATTTGATATAACAGAAAATATTGTGAAAATCCTAAATATTTTGTTAAACTTTCAATACACAAGTTTTACACATCTGAACTATAATTAGTTAATTTTGTTCAGATATTAGATAAACTGAAGTTAATATGTGTGGAAAATTTACACATAACATTAAACTTTTTCAGCTTTGTAATTCTGAAAAGTACAAACAGTATTGGTAATATTACTGTTATACTAGATATTATTCTTTAAAATAAATCGGTGTTTTTGATAAATAATATAAAATTATACACTTTATATAATTTTATACCACTGTTTATTTTTCCTGTTTTATAAGTGGTTTATGTTTCGGTATTATGTTTATAATTGGGCGTATAACATAAAATGTGATTTTAACATGGAATACAATAATTCATCATTCTTAATGCGCCACTCAAAGTTATATATTATTTTTAGGGAATCACCCAAATCTTTCATTATTGACGCCATTAAAATTTTTATTATACAACCCATTAAATATTCTTTATGACGATACGGTTCAGTTTTACCATTCCACCGGGAATCTATACCAAAAGACTTGGCAATATCACGAATATCTGAACCTCGTCCTTGGAATAGTTGTGTATCATCATAATCTAAACTGGATATATATGTTAATATATAATATAAACTACGAGGATATCTAGATAATTCAATCCAATCTATATATCTCCATTCTTTCTGTGATACGATATAATCTATAGATGAAAAATAACCTTTTTCAATCTTCACAGTTTCGTGTGGTAGTATTTCTAAAATATCTTCAAGTTGTATGTATTTTTCATTTTTAATTGCCGTTTTTATATATTTTGGTAAGACATTTATAATTTCTTCACATAATATTTTTAATAACATTTGATCTGCTAAATAATACAATTCTATCATTTGTTCAATATCTATATCATCCCATGTAAATTTTTTGTATCTATCTTCTGTTATTGATGAATATATTATCTTGCTATATAAATATCTTAATATTATTTCCCATGTTTCTCTTCCAATATCAATCATTTCTATAATATCAGTTTCACATCCTCTAATTATTGTGTTTTTCATATAATCTGAACTTATAAATATCATTTTGTGCAATTTATACTCTTTTCCTTGTACTTTTACTCTAATATCACTTATTCTTTCTAAAAAATCGTTTTCCCATATTTCTTTAAATGTCATCTTTATTATTTTTCTACTATTGCTTATCTTTTATCTTTATTACTTATTTGTTACAATATATTTTTTATAATAATATTAATTATTATATTCTCATTATTATAAAAATATTGATATTACTTATTTATTTATTTTTGATGATTTCTTTATTAATAAAATTTCTATCATAAACTTCATTTAAGCCTATCTTCAAACAATATATATTTATTTATAATATATGTATGTTACTCTGATTATTAAAATTTAGTATTAATTTGATATATTCTTCTTTATAAATTGTTATGTTCTACAAATAAAGAAAGTGCTAAATCAAAAAATAAATACCAAGGATGATATATTTATAAACATTTAATATCTCGAAAAATTGAACCAAAATAAGAAACAAGAAAGGGATCCAAAAACAAATTATATTAATTTGTAAATAATAATTATTTTAATATAAGTGTAATTATATAATAAAATTTGCTCAATAATATTTTCATACCCATATTAAAATAATTTTCACTCATATTATTATAAGTTTCGCTCATATTATTATAAATTTAACTCATATTATTATTTATAATATAGACAAATTTTAGTATTTATCTTTTTAATGAATTATAATATAGGTGTCAATTTTTTAATATTATAAATGGCTATATTATATATACACATGTAATAAAATCAAATCTTTATCAAAAATTTAATAATTATACTAACAAATTACTTGTACCTAACCTTATTTTACTATTTATGAAAGAGGCTATATCTTGATCAGTTGGATTTCTAAGAAACAAAGAGGTTATTGGAATGATGAGTAGATCAGTATTTTCAAAAATACGGCAAAACAGGATTAGACATATGTTTACCATATTTTTCGTATGAAAGGAATCTTAAGATTGAAATATTTTAATCTTATTAAATTTTTTTTGACAATAATTATTGATCTAGATTTATATAAAATAAATAAGATGAACAATTATGTTTGTTTATATAATCAATTTTTGATTTTGAATATAACAAAAGATTGTTATTATCCAAATCAATCTTCTGTTATATATCCGGATGATTCTTATCATATGGTTTCAGAATTATTAAATAAATACGTATCTAATTAAATTTAAGAATACACATAATGGTTTGTATTGTTTACAAAGTAATTCCACTAATAATTCCCAATTGCTATATCTTACAAAAACTCTTAATTGTTTTTATTAAATATCTTAATTGCATTATTTCATTAAGTATTATAATATTTATCTTTAAATATTATAATATTATACCTCCGAGTAATTATATCTCCGAGTAATCATATCTCCTAGTATCCGAATTCTGAGTTATTTGCTTTATGTATCAAAATAATTATCTTTAAGTATTATAATATTCATTTCTTTGTGTATTAACTATATAATTATACATTCAAATATAATTATACATTCAAATATAATTATGTATTCAAATATAATTATGTATTCAAATATTATGTATTCAAATATTATGTATTCAAATATTATGTATTCAAATATTATGTATTCAAATATAATTATGTATTCAAATATAATTATGTATTCAAATATTATGTATTCAAATATAATTATGTATTCAAATATAATTATGTATTCAAATATAATTATGTATTCAAATATTATGTATTCAAATATTATTATGTATTCAAATATTATGTATTCAAATATTATTATGTATTCAAATATTATGTATTCAAATATTTGTACCGTATAAAACATAACACTAATGTAATTAAGTAATCGAATTATATATAATCAACTATTAAAATAATTATCTGTTGATATATTCTAATTGTATATTCTTTAATTATCCTTTAAGTTATTGTGTAATTCTTATTTATTCCAGTAATAGTATTATCTGCTCAAGTATTATGTTGAGTTTTATCATCTTTATCATCTTTATCATCTTTATCATCTTTATCTCTTCTTGTATATCAATCATCTGTCCTAGTATTATCTTAGTTTTATAATATTTATCTCTTCAAGTATATCAATCATATTATAATATCCAATCTTCTCATATAATATAGAATAATCCATTCGAGTATTATCATATCTTTCATATCGTATAATAAGTATTATTTCTTCACTAATTTGATTTTTTTCTCAAGTACCCACATTATTCTGTTATTATTCAATCGAAATTTTGCAATATTATCTTTATTTAATCTACTTATTATCCTTAAGCAATCGTATATTAATCTTTACTGGCGACGTAATATTGTCTATTTGGCCGTATAAGATTTATCACTTATACTTAGATAAATTCTTCGGCATGAGTTGATTGAAAATATTTTAATTCAAAGAATCTGTTTGTTTCTAAAATATAATCTCGCTAAATTTATTAAATACATTCCATTATTCCAGCAAAATAAACATTGTTATTTTATATTTTATGGGAGATAAGTAAATGAGAAAAATTGAAAATTTCTACTTTTGATTTTAAATTTTGCAAAAGAGGGGGGGAAGGTCTGCAAAATTTATCTATTTTTAGATAAATTCCCTGTTTTTATATTATAATAAATATAATATAAAAGTATATATTTATTGTGTGATTAATATTATATTCGAAAGTTTTATGACACTATAATATCCAAAATTAATTCTATTAGGAAAGTATTATAAATATACTTTGGCAATTTATTAGTATATATTTATGTCGTCTATATTATAATATAAACTATAATATAAAAATAGGGAGTTTATCTAAAAATAGATAAATTTTGCAGACCTCTCCCCTCTTTTGCAAAATTTAAAATCTAAAAATGGTAATTTTAAATTTTACTTATTTTTCATCCGATATTCATATCAATTTACTTAATATATTTGTTTTGTTCAATAATTGTAATATCCTCTCTTGACACTATAGCATAAACAACTACATTATTGAGCTACAATGGTATAAGATGAAGTATAGTTAAAAATGTGGCGGGTTAATTGAGATTATTAGATAACGGTCTGTTACAGAGAATTAGCATACTTAGTATAAAATATAATGATTATATTTGTCAAGTATCTTAATATCTATACTTTCCAATCTTTACCATATCTGTTATCTTTACAAAACATCTTTATTGTCTCACAAAGTTTGTCTTTAAATAATTAATAGAATAATTATCTTGTAAAGTTATCAAATTATTTCTCTCCAAGCATCATAACTATTATCCCATTTAAAATAGAATTTTTCTCTTAAGTATTTCAACAATAATTATCTCTTACAATAATCTCTTGGAGTATCAGAATAATTATTTCTTCAAGTAATTATATCTTCGAATATTTATCTCTTCAAGTAATTATATCTTCGAATATTTATCTCTTCGAGTATTTATCTCTTCAAGTATTTATCTCTTCGAATATTTATCTCTTCGAGTATTTATCTCTTCGAGTATTTATCTCTTCGAATATTTATCTCTTCAAGTATTTATCTCTTCGAGTATTTATCTCTTCGAGTATTTGTCTCTTCGAGTATTAGAATAATTATGTCTCCAGGTATTAGAATAATTATGTATTCAAGTATTAGAATAATTATGTCTTCAAGTATTAGAATAATTATGTCTTGAAGAATTGTAATAATTATCATACAATGTAGGTAGATAAGTTTTTCTTAAATAATAGAATATATATAGAGTATTTTAATGGTATAATTATAACTACAATATTAGTTGACATATTAATATGATGATATACAAAAGGATGATAGGTATAAAATCTGATAATGGGATGTTGAGTTGGATAATAAGATATACAATTGGATAATAAGATATACAATTGGATAAGAATAATACAATTGGATAAGAATAATACAATTGGATAAGAATAATACAACAATTAAATAGATGTGTTATAGATAGTTATATCAAAAATATGATATTTGTTTTCGCTATAGTATTTTTTTTCTTCTAGTTCGTTTTGTATCAAATCGGAAGTAATATTAATTTTATCAGAATCGGTTGTAAAATATCCATATGCTATGATGTCATGATCGGGATAGTTTTTCAAAAAATCGTTAAAGAAAGATTTTAATACGTATAAATTGATCTTTTCACACTCATCAGATTCTAATTTGATATTACGTAAGGATGGAATAAAAGGCAAAACTTGTTTTTTATCAAATAGATAATCAATTGATAATTTTAATTCTTCGCCTTGTAATTCGTCAGTATCAATACTATATTGGTCATATACATCAGATATATAATCATTATCAATATCGAATGTGTAATTCATGTCATCAATATCAAGATATATTAAATTTTTTAAGTGTGATAATTGATTACATATTTTATTGAAAGGTATATTTCCACCTTTTATCCACAGATATTCCAGGCTGTCAGGAAGTAAATTTATATTATTTAAGTTAAATAATCTGGTACCAGATATTATTAATCGTTTTAAATTAGTAAAATTAGATATACTACTGGGTATATCAGTCAAACAATCATTATTTATATATATTGCTTTTATTTTATCTTTGTATTTGTATTCACTAAAATATAGTTCATATATTGCATCTACGTCTTCAAGATGACTATATAAACAGTAAGCTTCGTCAAATCCATAGTCAATTAAAATTATTTTTTCTTTAAAAATATCAATAAAATTTTCAATTGTATTTTTATCCATACTATCGGGAAAATTTTTATATCTAAAAGTTTCAAGTAATTTTTTTTCTTTGTATGATTCTCTATATAATTTTTTATAGTCTATCTTATTGATTAATTCACAACTAAAATTTTTATTTGTTATTTCCAATAACTTAATTGATTCTATAGCTTGTATATATTCCCTATGAAAATCTCTTTCGGTAATTTTTTTCCAAATATAATTTGATTCTATAATATTGTATATTTCTATATTACTTATTTTAGTTGTAACTATATCTTTAATTGTTAAATATTGACATATTATTGATAAATAATCCATATTTTATATATGTCTTTTATTCTTCATTTTTACATTTTTTTTGCTATATAACATACTCATATTAGCTTATTTTTGTACTTATTAAATAATTATTAAATAATACCATATAAAATAACTTAATGGTATTATTGAATAGATATCAACGTTTTTGTTTTTGGTGATTATCTGTAATTTATACAAAGTTGTAAATAAATTTTATACAATTATATTAATATTAAAATTACATTAATATAGATTATCACATATTGACTTTGATGCTCCCAAAATCAATATGAAAATGGAGTAAACAGTTATTAAAAAATGATTAACGTATAACATCAGTATATGCAAATGATACGTAAAAAATTAACCCAAGATTTCTTTTCCAACTTTTTTCACTACTAATTTTTGGAAATTAAAAAATTTATTTAGCCATATTCTGTATACTACATTAAGTAATAAAACAGTGAATACCCAATAAAATATTTTACTATATTCAATCCACCAATCTATTTTATCAACATTTTTGTTCAGTAAAATTTTGTCAAATTGTGTTGTTAGTCCTATATTGTATTTAATTTCTCTTCTTGTTGATAAACTATTATATAGTTTATCTATTGATTCAATTTTTTGTTCAATATAATTTATTACATCTTTATTAAATGTAAAATTTTTTTCAATTAACACTAGAGTAAAATTTTTTTCTTTATTTATATTAAAATTCTCTGTATTATCCTCCGATATATAAATTTCTTCTATATTATGTTTATATAAAATCTGTTCTATATTTTTAGTCACTGTTTGGTATCTTTCTAAACTCGAATCATATTCTTCGACTTCAGTCGGTATTTCTTTGTACCATATAATTTCTACTTTTGTTGTCAAATATGCTTTTTTAATATTTTCTATTACATTTACTACATCTACACTTCTATTCATAATCTCTAAAAAAACTAATTCTTTCGCCGTTTTACACCTAATAAAATATAAATATATTGTACTTACTAATAATATCATTGTTGTTATAAATATTAAAGTATATATTGAGCATTCCCATTCTTTAATAAATAACCATATTAGTATCCCATTTATTGATAATAAAATACATATTAATATGCTCAGTATTAATTGACTCGTTAATTCATAAAAATTAGTCTTCATTTTCTGTTCACTTAAATAAAATTAAAATACAATTATCTCTCCCTTTATCAACCCTCCAAAATCTTTATATATTTAAGTAATATATTTTATATCTTTTCTGCTATAAAAACCAATATTTATGACGATATTATATTAAATTTAATATCTATTAATATATTATATTAAATGATACAATATATAAATTAAGAAAAATATACAACATTTCATCTAAATTTTATCTAACTCCAAAATATTTTTATTCTATTGAATGAAAATTAGACAACTTATAAAATATACAATAAATCTACTTAATAAGTTAATCATTTTACAATTTGAAATATAATAACATATAATGTTATTTATATTTATCTGATCTATTGATAAATATTCTCAATAGATCAGATAAATATTCTCAATAGAATGCGATAAATATTTCTTAATAGAATGCGATAAATATTCTCAATAGAAGACAATAAATATTCTTTAAGAGGATACGACAATTAATATTTAAGGGATACTATAAATATTAATTATGAATATATGATAAATATTCTTTAAGAGGATACGATAAATATTCTTTAGAGGATATGATAAATGTTATTAAGAGACTACATGAAATAACTAATCTTTATAATTATGTAACTTGAATAATCATATAATTTAGTAATTATATATGAAAAATACGAAATAAAAAATCAATAATATAACATAAAGAATATTCTAATACTTTTGATATCAGTGTTAGAATATATTACTCTTCTATTATATTACTCTTCTATTATATTACTCTTCTATTATATATAATGGCTCCTCGCAAAAAACTTCATTGTTATCTTTGAAGTTTTCTAATTTATATAACATACCTGATTGTTGAGCATAAATTGGTAATTTCATATAACCTATATCAAAATCGCATAAAAGTTCATGTTTCTTTACATATGATCTATTATTAACATATATATTATTAATTAACACAGTTACACTATTAGCATCCGAAAAGTGATTATCATTAAATCGTCCTATACTGATTTTCGAATACATCCTAAATCCCAATTTTAAGTATTTCATTTCCTAATATTTATTAAAAATTTGTAAATTCAATTGTATTAATTGTATAATATATAATTATATTAACAATATATAATTATATTAACAATATATAATTAATTATAATTTACGACACTTGAAATAATTGGATAATATTTATATAGTTAAATAAATTTTGCACAAAATGAAATATTTATATGATGATTTTACAGATAATTATTTACATCAATATATAAGTAAATTTATGTCATATGATCCAACATTGGTCAGGAAAGTTCTTAATGATCCTAATCAAAATATAAATTTTCAGAAGTCATTAGAGCAAACATGGTATCATCATTATATTGTATTGTATCAAACTTTTGAAAAAAGAGATTATGAAGAAGTATATATATGGATTTTGTTACAAATGCTTCAAACATAAAATATGTAATTAATGAATATATAAAATATCAACATATGTGGGACGATGAAAATGATTATTATACTTACATAATATACAATAAGGATTTGGAAGATTTTTTGAATATGATGGTCTTAAATATTATGGTACCAAGGATGCTACTTTAGTAGATAAAATAGATCCAAATATTAATACAGATAGTGATATAATAAATATCTTATATACTATCAAAAATCAATATATTGATAGAAATCCATATTTTCTCCATATAAATGTCGATAATATTAATTTATATAGTGTCTGTGATAAATATTATATTCCGTTTGCACTTTATCGATCATCAAGATATCTCAAAAATTATTTGATCTATGAAGAAACTTATCCTGAGTATGAACCTCTATATTATTATAATATTGATGAAGATAATGTTATTTATTTGGAAATGGATATGTGTTAATCTTATATCAATTCTTATATCAATTCTTATATCAATAGGAATACTATTATTAATTACATAATATAGTTAATCAATTTACTAATACATAAACATAATAAAAATGATATTTTTGAATATAATAAAATATGGAAGAAATATGGAAGAAATATGGAAGAAATATATACTAATTTGTGTGAAAATAAAAAAATATATACTGATGATGAATTAATTCTATCAATAAGTCAAAACTATAATGAAAGAGAATTACTATATTTAGAAGATGGATATGGTGAAAAATTAGTATCTTTAATTGCTAAAAGATATGGAATGAATATTATATACAAAATACATGAATATTATAAAAAAAATAATAATACATCTATAAACGAAATTTTATTCAAAAAACAGATTTATGAAGATTGTATAATGGATATTTGGAATTTAACATATCATCCTCTTTCTGAATGTTACAATATAACGGGTATAGTAGGATGCTTCGAAATGATTGATAAAATTTATGATAAAAATTTTAATCTTCTCTTTGATCTTAGTGAATATCAAGAATGTTCTAATATAGTTGTTGGAATTTTCGATCAAGTATCTTATCATGACCCATATATTAATGATTTTTTAAATTTACTATTGAAATATAATGTAAACTATAGCCAATTTAATTACACTAAATTAATTAAAATTTGTTACGATAATTGGAATGATAGTTCTCATATATTAAAATGGTTATTAGAACATAATATTTACAAAAAGAATTATTGATTTTTAATAATCTAAATTTACATTTTCTCACAATAAATATATACCTATTTAATTATATATTTATTGGAATTATATATTAGTAACTCTAACACCGAAAAATTTTATTAATATTGGTATCCTAAATCTAAAACTAATTATAGAATAATTAGTTGCAATATATTATCATCAGTATTATTTTAATTGTAATACGAATATATTATCCTGTGAATATATAAATCCATACAAACGACAAACTTTATTTACATGTGATAATCTTAATTACAAATTTCAGCACATTACCAGTTACTTTACATGATACTCTAATTAAAATACAAATAAATAAACTCAATTCTTATACAGAATATGTTACGTATTCTGTATATTTATATCAAAACGGTTTTTAATAAGAAATGCTTATTAAAAAATAATACTATTAATCGATAATTAATATACTAAATCAATGTTAATAATTGTAAGAAATTATTTAATGGAATTTCATCAAAATACAAATACAAAAATTCAATGATATAATTTATAATCAATTAACATATGGTATAAATAGTATTTTTATCTCATAACATAAATAAAATTGTATAATTAGAAAACTTAATTAGCGGTAAAATAATTTTATTGATAGGAAAAATACCCATAAAAATAAAATAACTAATCCTTTTAAAAATAGAGATCAATTTCATAAAAAGGTATATTGTTATTACAATTAATAATATATATCCTAACACATATAGTAATATTATATCAATACCAATATATATTATAGTAATATTATATCCATTATATCCATTACATAATATTAGAATCTTAATTATTCTGCAATGTTGAAAGATAAATATCCAGAAAATATAAATAGAAAACCAACCTAGAAACTAAAAATAACGTTAGAAGTTCTTATTTGCGCTAAAAATTTACGTTGACCGTTCTTAAAATTGCTACAGGAGTAATTTTTTTGTTTTAGACAGAATTAATATTTTATAAACATAAAAATAGATAGACCGACGATGATTAGGAATAACAACTTTGTTGAAAATATGGGTTATGGTTTGTATGATGAAGAAGATGAAGAAGGTGTAGATGGATATGATAGAGATGAGATAATAATAGATTTATGTATAAAGAATGTTATTGAAGATAAAAAAGGATTATGTATGTTGAAAGAATATGTCCATAATAATTCTGACTGGAGAAAAAATATTTTTCACAAAATAGCAATTAATGTTTCCGATTCTTCTTTATTTTCCAAAAAGGGTATTGTAGAATCTCAAGGATCGTACGGTTATATACGAATAGTAAATGGAGACAGTTATCATAATATATTAACGCCTTTAGTAGCAGAATTAGAGAAATCTTATGGTATTAAACATTTATTAAATAGAATTAATCCACTTGATAATAGATGCAAAATTATTATTCAACAACCCTTAAGTAATGTTGGTCCACATATTACTTTACATCAAAATATTCCTTCTTCTTTTTTAAATAAAACTGTTAACTTTGAGATTGACACTAATAGAGGTTTAACTTTTTATTTTGATGGTCGCGCCGGTTCATCTCCTTCTGGTTTTAATAGACATTATTATATTATTGGTTGGTATGTCCTTTATATTAAAAATCTTCCCTCTCGTTTGGTTAGTTCACAACATCTTCCTCATATATCCATTGCTATTTTAGCTTGTTATAAATGATTTTATTAATTTCTTATACATCTCTATAATTAATATTATAAATAATTAATTATAGGTTAAAATATTTTATTTATATAAAAATAGATAAATTTTGCATACCTCATCCCTTTTGCAAAACTTATCTATTTTTATATAATAATTTCAATAAAATTGAAAACGATTTTCTCATTTTACAATATCATTAATTCATACGCTTTACAATATATATCAACAAAGAAAAATATAATACAACTTTACTATGCTATAATTATACTTTATATAAATAACAACATATATTTTTTGATAATATGATACTGTAAATATATTTTACACAATACCTAGACGCTATAATTATAGTATATTTTATAATTATAGTATATTATAAAATATACTATAATTATACTCTAAAGGATAAGATACGTTAAATACTTCAAGGATACCATAAATACTATTAAATATTATGAGATTAATTGATATTTAATGTTTTGCTCTTGAGAAGGACACAAATTATTGATCTAAAAATTTTTTAATTATCCATTAAAATGAAAACTTGTAGAATTACTAATACTGTTAGTTGTTGGAAACTCGAAGTTGATAATAATACTTTTACTTTTAATGACTCCAACTTTGCTGAATACTTGGGAAATCATTATTTGGAATTGGGTTATCAAATATATTTAGATCAATCACAACACGGTAAAAGTATTATTCATATTAAGCCTACGTTACATTCTTTTAATGGTACCGTTAATACTTATCAGAATACTGAAAATAATACTAAAATTGACTTAAATATTTATTTTTAAAATATATACTTAATAATGTATTTTCACTATAGTTACACTTAAATATGTAATTATAATTAATCAACATAAATCCCACTTTAAATTTTTATTTATATGCGATACAAAGAAATAACATTCGTTAGATTACTAGCTAGTAATCTATTTTCTCTAATTAATAATATTTATACACGTAAATATCATTACTATACAATATTATAGTTTGTTATATTGTTTAGTATATAATAACTATAATATTGTATAAATTAAAAATTTGTGATTATTTTTTCTTTCGATATTTCATCTTTTTATATTAATAAAATCTCGATTTATTGATATATTTTTGTATTTAATAATTTTATCAACAATAAATGGATTTAGCCATTAAACAATAAAATATTTTACTATCAGTAAATCTCTTTCTTATAAATAGCTATTTATTATATTTATTATATTTATTATATTTATTGCGTTAATAAATCTATTTTATGTGTTAAATACCTATATTACATCTTAACATAAATAAAGTGAATTAATAAATATAATTTCCTAAAATATTTACATAGTTATTGAAAATTATTGAATACTTTCAGAACATAAAGATATATTATTATAACTGTAAAATAATTAATCTACTATCAAAAAATTATAATACTTAAAGACGATGATATTATTAAGTATAAATATTATAATGTCCCATAAAATTATTATCCTTTAAAACAACACAATTGTGATATTCAAACAAAATATTATAATGCTAGAGGATTATAGTTAAAGAAAAATATTATAATAATACTTGAAATAATATAATTGTCATAATAAAACATTATCGTATTATAATAATTTACACATAAATTATTATAATATTTAAAGATATGAAGATATAATTTCGCGTAATAAAAATTATTCAACTTGATAAGAGATTATTTTAGGGATGTAAAAATGAGTAAAATTGAAAATTACGATTTTTGAATATCATATTTTGCAAAAGAAGGGTGAGGTGTGCAAAATTTATCTATTTTTAGATAATCGAACTTTTATTATACTGTAATAAATATAGTGTTAAATACAGTGTTAAATACACTGTTAAATTATATTAAAATATTTACTAAATATATTGATTTATAATATATCATAGAACTGAGCAATCATTTTATTATAAATTTATAGAATTAAAATAAGATAGGGTATTAATATCAACTCTAAAATTTTACCCTTATTGTTTTTAAAATTACTATTGTTTTAATTTTAGCCTTATATAATTTACTGCTAATAATTTTTACTATTATTAAAGTTGTTTATATTTACGATATTCGTACGATCAATAAAATTATATGTGTTGGATAATTTTTTTTCAATTATTGTTTTACTAGTAAACACACAACAATTTAATTGTGTATTTATTATACTATAATAAAAGTCTGATTATCTAAAAATAGATAAATTTTGCACACTTCCACCCTCTTTTTGCAAAATTAACCGACACAAAATTATAATTTTCAATTTTATATATTTTTAAAATCTCGCATTAAATATGAATAAACCATAAATACACCCAAATAAAATTATCACCTATCTTAAATAATTAAATGAAAATTATATATTTAGTTACAAATATTATATATTTAGTTACAAATATTATATATTTAGTTACATATTATTATAATACTTAAGAATACTATAACAATACTATAACAATATGGTAATAATCTAATTTAAGAAAATAATATTTAGATTATAATTCAATAAGAACACCCAAAAACCAAAACAATGTTAATCATTATTTTGCAAAATGTAATGTAATGTAATATTTTAGCGTTAATATATACTTTGAAATTTATTATAGATATATAGGTAGCTTAAACATTATAAAATATCAAAAATATTAATTCTAATTCACAAAGATATCATATATCAATAATTAAAGAAATAATTAGTATACCTGATTATATAAATATTTGGTTACATAAGTATTCTATTATATAATCATATAATAATATAATCATATAATCATATAATCATATAATTGGCAGATTACATGATAAAATATTTATTACTTTGGGAGAAATATTGCAATACTTATAAAAATAAATATCTAATATATTATTGAATAATTAGATTACATATTCAGATAAATATTTTAATGCATAAAGAGATAATTATTTGAAGAAATTTTTATCTGAATACATAAAGAGATGATTATTCTAATACTGAAGAGATATTTATTATGTAAACTTAAGGATAAATGATAAAAATACTTGAATGGATAAAATATACTTTCAAGCAACTGGATGAGATAAAAATTATGTAACTTAAGGAGAACAAGATTAAATAGTTGAAGAAAACAATTAAACTTTGAGATAAAAGAATCAAGAATATACAACTCGAGAAAAAATTAATATACTTGAGAATATTACCATTAATATACTTTAATGGTAAATAATGATAATAATGATAATAATAATGATAATGATAATAATGATAATAATGATAATAATGATAATAATGATAATAATGATAATAATAATGATAATGATAATAATGATAATAATGATAATAATGATAATAATGATAATAATGATAATAATGTGACTGGGAAACAATTTTAATTGTGTGACTTTATAAGAAAAGGATAAAAGTTATGTCAATATTTTCTAAATTTATTAATTTGGAAAGAATATAATTATAAAACATGAAGAGTATTAAGAGTACTATTATGAAACATGAAGAGTACTAACAGTACTATTATGAAACCTGAAGGGTACTATTATGAAATCTGAAGAGTACTATTATGAAATTTGAAAGAATACTATTATCAAATCTGTAGAATACTAATGTATAACTAAGTAAGTTAATATTATGTTATTTAAAGGGATTATGTTATTTATGAGATGATTATTCTGACATATGATGATTCAAACACTTTATGTGATGATTATGAGATCACATAATGAGAAAAGTATTGTTATAACTTGCATACATAATGAGAAAAGTATTGTTATAACTTGCATACATAATGATAGACATTCTAAAACTTAAGAGAATATAAAGTACAAGTTGAAGAGAAACTATATCCAAGTATGGATAGTAAATTATTAAGATCAGTATAGTTTAATAGAATTATACTGATTATGTAATTTTATAGAAATCTAGAGCACATTTGAAAAGAAATATTAAGCAATTTTATAGGAAACGATTAGTATATTACTTTAAAATAATGTAAGGATTGTGTAATTTATAACAGATACAGAGATATTAAATATAAAAGATTATATAATATGCGATAGTTGTATAGAGATTGTAACTAAAAAATATATTTGTTCAAATTATTGAGAATTATACAACCAAATACTTGAACAGATAAGTATTCGAAGTTTTGAAGATGTTGTTCTAATTTTTCAAGAGATTTTTTAACTCTCCACAATATAATTATATTGTGGAAATACTTGGAGAAATATCTATTCCAATACTTTGAGAGATCTCGATTCTAATACTTGAGATAATATAAAGAAATATACAAACTCAAATTGTATATGAATATTAGAAGAAATATAAAATAAGTAAAATTGAAAATTTAATTTTAAGCATGTATAATTTAGCAAAAGGGAGGGAGGAGGTCTGCAAAATTTATCTATTTTTAGATAACCGCATATTTTAACCTATAATAAACAAATTATTTTTGTTTATTATACTGTCTATTATACTTTCTACTAATATAAATATATACGATACCCACTCCAAATTGCATAAAATGAAAATATATTAGTTACACAATTACAAAAACGATAAAGATATCAAAGATATAAATATTAGATTAATCTAATATTTGATAATATAAATATCACAGTACCAACATTAGATAAATCAATAACAAACTGAAAGATCTGAGAATTATAGCAATATATGGACGGATAACTATTATAATATTGGGAAAAATAATTATTTAGAATATTTGAAGAGATGGTTATTCAAATATTCTGAGTTGTGCAATTATATATTTGAGAATAACACAAATATACAAATATGCAATTATATATTTGAGAATAATACAAATATACTTGGGGTATTATTGTATTATTTGGATAAATAATAACGTAATTAAGTATAGTAATAAAATTATCTAGCTCGAATACAATAATTGGGATATACTGAGAGATAATTATTTGAATTGTTGAAGATATAATAATTATGATATATCATGTGAAAACCATTTGAATAATTGAAGAAACCAATTATCAAATGAATTGAAGAGATAACTATGATATACATGAACCCATAAACCAAAAAATTACCTTAATTATTTCTAAAATTCAAAACTTATAAATATAGGAATAAAATTTAATTTTATGATAATATTATTTATATGTTGACACTAATATCATTAGATTACGAGTATTGTAATTTATTTATATTTGATACTAGATTCAAAAAAAATTTAGTATTTATCTTGTTTATGAATATTATAGATATGTTAATTTTTCTAGATTTTTACCATACAAGATACACAAGTAATTAAAGCAATTGTTCTTTTTTAAAATATTCACTAATCCTACACTAAACTATTTAAGGGAATATCTCAAAAAATTACAACCATACGAACAAATTACTTATATTTAAATAGGGAAAGAAATATTTATACATATGTTATCCCCTCCTGGTTCTCCTATTGATGCTAAAAAAGCTGTTATTTATGGAGACGAATTGAATAAATGTCTGAAATTAGAATATTAAATGTATAAATTTTATAGTAAATGCTTAGCTATAAAACATTCTCATTTATATTTTTAAGAAAAAAATTATATTTTGGAAATGTAATTTATCATTAAATAACACAAATGAATAAGTACACATATTATGTATTTGAATCACTAATAGTGATCCAAATATAACAAACTGTTAACTCATACAAAACAATTAAACTTTGTTAATTGTTATTTTAGATCACTCATATAAATATACAATAATTGTTACTAATATAATTATAAAGTGTTGATTATTAAATGACACAAAAAAATATTGCATGATAGAATGACTGAAGCTGAAGAAAAATACAATAAATTGCCTGCATTCCAACAAAATAATTTTATTTTTGCTAATTGTTATTTTGAAGAATTTGATACTATAATTAGATTATGTCTTACTAAATTACCAAAAACCAACGAAAAAAACTACTAAAGAAAACTTAATTCCAATAATTTAATTATTGTGTAATTATTTAGATAAATGTGATTTTGACATAGATCATCATATATGCTGTTTATATAATATTAATTATTAGTTTAATCAAGTTGTGATAGCATTTAATAAGTTATATAAAATATCATTTGTTTAATTGGTTATTCCACGATAAAATAGATAAATTATATGTGTATAAAACATTTTAATACCTTAATTATTGCATTTGTTAGTACAAGCAAATAAATATCAACAAACATAAATTATGTAAAAAAATGGTACTCTTGCTTTGTAAAATATTGAGATTTTAAATTGAATGATTGACTATAATTTTTTCTTGTTTTTGTTTTGGAAATTATATCTGATAATTACTGAGATTCTATAATAATTAAGAAATCAGATTAAGGTTGCAAAGCGCAAAATTAATAAAATTGAAAATATAATTTTTGGGACAAGAAATTAATTATTGATATTTGTTAGTTTTGTGATTATTGAAGTATAAATCAAATAATATTAATGTACTTAAAAATAAAATCAAATATTAGGAAATATAAGGGATAGAACACTTGTATGACATTTCCAACTTGCTGGCAATTGTCCAACAATTTCACCATCAGCTTCTACAAGTATTTTTTGATTTGAAGAAGCAGAAAAGGATTGTAGAACATCATTAAAAACCTTAGAATGATTAATATGTGTACCAGAATAAATTTTAGGAAAAACTGTTAATACATCAAAAAAGTTAGCATCTTTAACTAAACAAATATTCAAATATCCATCTATTATTTTTGCTTTTGGATTTATTAACATTCCTGATCCAAAATAAGGTCCATTACTAATAACTATCATTTGTAATATTTCTTGATTATATGCTATTCCATCAAGTGTATAGGTTGTTAACTTATTTTTATATGTTAATTGCTGACATATACTATATATTCCAAATGTTATATCTCTATTTATAATAAATCCTGAATTATTTACAGTTTGAATAACTTGTGCACTATATCCACAACTTGATTCATTAAGAAAGTAATAAGTTAAATTATTAATTTCATTATCAGTTTCATTATCTAAATCTTTACCTTTATTATTGTTTAAATTATTATCTGAAGCAATAGCTGTACATGTTACTGAACCTAGATCTATTTTTCTAATTATATTATTATTAAATATAGAATCCAAGATATAGTTATAGTCTTTTTCTCCCCAAATAATACGTGAAAAATCATTTCCTGTGCCCATTGGAATTATTCCTAATACACATTTTTTTTGTTCTTTTAAACTCATTATACCATTTACAACTTCATTATTAGTTCCATCTCCTCCTACTGATAATATTAAATCACAATTATATTCAAGAATAAACAGTCTACTAATAATATATCCATCTCCTTTTTTGCATGTTTCTTTTATCAATATATCTATTTCCATTTCTTGTGATTTTTTTATAATCAATGGTCCGATTTTATTCATAAATATTTTTCTACCCTCTCCTTTTCTTGCATATGGATTATATATTACTCCAATTCTTCTAAATCTCATTTATTTTATCATAAATATTTTTATCATTATCACTTTCCTTTATAAATCATCTGTCTAGTTCCATTGTATCTATTTTATTGATTTTTAATTTATTATTTTAATAATATTTATCTACAAAATCTTCTATATATCTTTCTATTTTTATAAAATATTTATCTACAAAATCTTCTATATATCTTTCTGTTTTTATAAAATATTTATCTACAAAATCTTCTATATCTTTCTGTTTTTTATAAAATATTTATCTACAAAATCTTCTATATCTTTCTGTTTTTTATAGAATATTTATCTTCAAAATTTACTATATCTTTCTATTTTTGGTAATATTTTCATTGCATAATATTTATACCATACTGATACATTAATATTTTCTTCCGCTTTTTTAATATTTGTTTAATATAAATATTTATATAAAAGATAATTTAGGAGAATTTAACTTATAAATTTTAAGAGATAATTATTCTAATACTTGAAGAGATAATTGTTCTATTTGAGATAATTATTCTATTTGAGATAATTATTCTACATATTACAAAGTTGTAGAATTATGCACGATTCGCATAATTATATCGGCTTATGGTTATGGAGCAATTTAAGAGAAAAATATTATATTGAACATATATATCATATATATGTTCAATATAATATTTTTCTTGCTCATTTTTGTTGAATGGGATGTAATAGTAATTTTATTATTATAAGTATAGAAATATGTCTATGCTTTAATTTCATGATTGGAATAGTTTTTCGAGATTCCTTTAAGAAGTGTTTTAATACGTATAAATTAATATTTGAACGTTCATCAGCTTCCGATTTGATGATACTTAAAGATGGTACGAATGGTAATATTTGTGTACGATCTAAGTAATCAGTTAATAATTAAAATTATACATTGTATATTATATATTCATAATCTATATCGAAATTATTGTCTAAATCTAATTCAAGATATATAAATTCTTAAAGTCATAATTTTGTAAAAAGGTATATATCCACCCTTTATCCATAAATATTCGAAACTATCGGGATGTAAATTTATATTGTATAAGTTAATTAATCTACTTCCTTCTATTATCAATCGTTTTAAATTATTAAATCGTTATATATTACTAGCTATATCGGTTATATAATGTTGTATATAACTTTTATCTTTTCTTTACATTTGTATTCGCTAAAATATAAATGTATTTAGTCCATATTATTAACATATAAATAATCAGTCTCATTATATCCACAACCACAATTATTTTTGTTAAAAAATTCCGGAAATTTTTAAATAGTCTTTCATCCAATAGTATCAGGAAATTCGTTATATCTCAAAGTTTCAAGTAATTTTTTTTGTATAATTCTTTGTATATTCTGAATTATAATCTCTTTTCAGCATTTTAGTAATTTTAGTAATTTTAGTAGATTCCATAACTTGCATGTATTCTTGATTAAGATTTCATTTAGTAATTATTTTTCTGATATAATTTGATTCCATAATATTTGATATCTCTTTATCATTTATTTAACATTGAAATATATCTCTAATTGTTAAATACACGAATATTGTTACTGAACAATCCATCTCTATTCATTTATATCATTTATATCCTATTTTAAAAATAATCTATTCTATAATATGTATAATATAATATTTTTTCTATTGTTAAACATAAAAATATACTTTTTATGTTTAAATAATCTTTTATATTAATACTTAATTAAATGTTTAGAATTTAAATCATAATATAATAGCAATCTATATAATTTCAAAAAAGTTGGAAAAAGGAGTTGTTCAAATTAAGGCCATTATTTCTGTACCAACTTTTTTTATCAATAATTTTTGACAATTAAAATATTTATTTAACCATATTCTGTATGGTACATTAAGCAATAAAAGTGAAAATATCCAATAAAATATTTTACCATATATAATCCACCAATCTATCTTACTCATATTTTTGTTCAATAAAATTCTATCATATTCTGTTGTGAGTCCAATGTTATATTTGATTCTTCTTCTTGATGATTTATTTTTATATAATCTGTCTATTGATTCAATTTTTTGTTGAACATATTTAATTGCATCCTTGTTAAATCTAAATTCTTCTTCAATAAATATCAAAGTAAATTGTTTTTCTTTATTGATATTTGATATTTCAGTTTTGTCCTCAGTAATAAATATATCTTCTATTATTTCTTTATGTAAAATATCTTCTATATTTTTTAGTACTGTTTCGTATCTTTCTAAACTTGAATTATATTCTTCTACTTGTGTTTGTATTTCTTTGTACCATATTACTTCTACTTTTGTGGTTAAATCTGTTCTTATAATGTTTTCTATAACATTTGTTACATCTGTACTTTCCTGGATTAATTTCAATACAATTAATTCGGTAGATGACGTACAGTTTTTATAATAATAATATAAAACAACAAATAATACAATTATTAATAATGCTATTAATAAAGTCAATATTATGTTTCCCGAATTGTCTTTTAATAACCAAAAAAGCATTCCTATAGTTGGTAATAAAATAGCTATAACTATACTCAATAAAATTTCAGTTAAAATTTTATAAAAATTGTTACTCATTTTTCGTACTCAATTAAAAAAAATATAATACAAAATATAATTGTATTATAGTTATCATAATTTTTTAATTATAAATCTTTTATAATCTATAAAGTTTATTTAATAAACTCTTTATAAACCTAAATTATTGATTTTATTTATAAAGAGTTTATGTTGATAGTTTAAACTATCTCTAATTTGATATATATCTTTTATTATTTAAATCTTTGTAAATTCCATTTATAATATGATTTTTTCCATTTCTACAATAAATTTAACCACACTTTCATCTTGGTTATAAATAAGTTCACATTATTCTGGAAAAAATTCTCCAAATATTCGAATCATTATTTCTCAAAGTATTCTAATATTTATATCTTCAAGTAATATTTATAGTATTCTTTCCAAGTATCATTATAGGATTCTTTTTAAGTTTTCAATTGTATTCTTGAAATATTATTTATGGTGTTTTTACAAAATATTCATCATTTTTTTCGAGTATTGTTATCGTTTTCGGTTCACACATTGTTATCGTTTTTCGCTCAAGTATTGTTACCATATTCTTGCAAATATTTATACTATTATTATAAGCATTATTATGAACTTTTCTCAAGTATTTATAAAATATTTTTTAGCATATTTAATTTTGCAAAAGGGGGAAGGTATGTAAAATTTATCTATTTTTAGATAATATTTTTTACACATTATATATTATAATATATTCAAGTATATAGATTACAAATTAAATATATCAATCTGAAAATATTTTAGAAGAATATAACTTTTATACTTGAAAACAATACTTGAAATAATAATATAATATTATTATTATATTATTATATTATATTAATACAATAAGTATGTAATTTGGATAAGATTACAATAAATATATTTGAAGAAATAGGGATTATATAACTTTAATACATAATTATTTGAATAATTGGAGATAAACATTGTAAAATTAATATAGTTTTATTTAATTATTTTAAAATAAACCATCCTACTATTTTATTGGCAGTATAATCAGTTTTTATATCTTTTGTTAATTGTTTATATTTATTAAAATCATAAGTAGCAGGAATTGAAGAGAATCTTAGGAAATCATAAATATTAGGTGTTGATGAACATAATGCATGATGGGAAATACCATGTTGATCATATACATATTCATTATGATTTCCGACATATGTTTTCCATATTTTATGATAATATTCCGCATCATTTATCTCTTGATTTGAGAGATAATGAAGGGTATAAATAGGATAATGTATCATATTACAATAATATTTTCTACCATTAAAGTTACAAATACCTGTAACAGGTCCATTATTATAGCTCCAATGCCACAAAAGCTTTACATTATATAAGTTATTAAGTTTGTAATATGGATTAATTTTTTTCAAAACAATTAACCAATTTTTTATATATTCTTCTTGTTTCATTATTATTTCTTTTTCTTTTGATTTTATAATTATATTATCTGTTACTTGTTTCCTATTTTTTCCATCATACCGCATCAATTTATCTATTTTTAACAGTATTTTATTATTTTCATAGTTTATATTATAGTCTCCATACCATTCTATTTCCTCATTTTCTCCATCTTGTTCATACATCCCATCTACTAGTTTTAAATTCTCTTTATAATTAGACATAATATATCTTATTACATTTTCAATGGAAAAGCTTATATTAATATCAATACGTTGCGAATAGTCATAAAAAGTTAAAACTTGTTTATTTCTATTGTAATTCATTTAATTTATTGTTTTAGTTAGGATATTTTTAACTTTTCTTTTTCAAGTAATTATTCTTGTTTAATTATATTTGATTGTGTAATACTTCTTTTATATTTCTTAATATTATATTTAATTATCTTTACACATTTATAACATATATTTTGAGTATATTGTAGTGTTATTGTATAAATATAGTAAAATTTAACAATTATAAATATAATTTTAGTATCATGTATAATGCTATAATTTGATTATAGATTATTAATATATTGTAAATAAAATAAATACGAAATATTTTCATATATCTTTTAATAATGTGGAATATTGATTTTACATTTATACATAAAATTTTTTATATCATGTATATGATAATTATTTCGCAATAATATTTTATTACTATAAATTATATAATATCAATATTTATAGATTTATGGATTAGAAAGTTATTAAAAATTATTGAAAGTTTCAATACATATAAATGAAATTTGCATTTTTTTCACTCTTCCATTTTATATTATGCAGTAATTAAATAAAAGATAATTTCGCTTTATCATAGTAATTATAATAAACAAGATATGTATTCATATTATTATATATAATAATATATATTATAATAATATATATTATTTATCAATACATATAATAATTATAATAAACAAGATATTTATTATAATATAAAATAGGGTATTTAACTAAATAGTTAAATTTTGCAAAATTAAATATGCCAAAATATAATTATATCTCCCAAGAATAATTTTTCAAGAGAAAAAGTTTAGATACATGAAACAAAAAAGTTTAGATACTCGGAGCGAAGAATTAAGAATTGTGAAACCTAAATGCACAAAAAAATAAAATTTATATACTGGAAGAGATAAAATTCAAAGTCTTGTAGATAAAAGGATTAGGATACTTGAAGATAAAACGATTAGGATACTTGAAGATAAAACGATTAGGATGCTTGGAGATAATGCAATTAGGATACTTGGAGATAATGCAATTTGGATACTTAATATAAAATGATTAGGATACTTAAGATAAGACAATATTAAAAACTTGAAGACAATATTATTAAGATAATTTAAGACAATATTATTAAGATATGTGAAGATAGTACGATTAAGATATTTAAAGATAATACGATTAAGATATCTTCAGATACTTGAAAAGAATGATACTTGATAATAACAGTCTATTATGCAATTTATGTGAATAAGAAAAGAATATTAGATTATTCGACAAGAGAATTATTTTATTGCATAATAGGCTAAATAATTTTTTGTATAAGTGACGGTGATGTAAATATTTGCCTTTTGGCTGGATTTAATTTTATTATCTATAATTTTACCAAAAATAATATGATCTTGCGTTAATAGATTCCTGATTCAGTTGTATAATTATTTTGGGTATTATAATAAACAAGATATTTATTATAATGCAAAAGAGGGAGATCATCTAAAAAAAAAATAAATTTGCATCTGTCCTTTTCCAAAATTCAATCTTATTTTATGATTCACCAAAACAAAATAAAACAAAATAACAAAATATTTTACATAAACATATTTATCGAATTAAAGATTATTAAACTTGATGAGAACACTATTATATTCTGTTATATGATCATAATATAATTTAATACTTGAAAACAAAATCATTAAGATTATAGAATTAGGATATTGATAAATAATACTCTAATTCTTGAACAGAATTAGATTAAGATATTTGAAGATAATACGATTAAATACTTTAATAGAACACGAATAGGATACTTTAATACAACACTATTAAGATACTTGAATATATAAACAATACGATTAAGAATATGTGAAGATACTTGAATATATAAACAATACGATTAAGAATATATGAAGATACTTGAATAGATTGGCAATGCGATAAATAATACTTTAATAGAACACGATTAAAATACTTGAAGAGATGAACAATGCGATAAATAATACTTTAATAGAACACGATTAAGATATTTGAAAAGATCAAGTGTACGATTAAGATACTTGAAGAGAAAAAGATTGAGATATTTGAAAAGATCAAGTATACGATTAAGATACTTGAAGAGAAAAAGATTGAGATATTTGAAAAGATCAAGTATACGATTAAGATACTTGAAGAGAAAAAGATTAAGATATTTGAAAAGATCAAGTATACGATTAAGATACTTGAAGAGAAAAAGATTAAGATATTTGAAAAGATTGAGAATACGATTAAGATACTTGAAGAGAAAAAGATTAAGATATTTGAAAAGATTGAGAATGCGATTGAGATACTTGGAGAGAAAAAGATTAAGATATTTGAAAAGATTAAGAATGCGATTAAGATACTTAGAGAGAAAATGTTAAGACAGTTTAAGGAAAGATAAAATATTGGAAGATATAGAGAATATTATTAAATAAGATATTTAAAGATATGAGGATTATACTATTTTAATAAAAGCAAATTACAATAAAGATATTTGAAGAGATAAGGATTAAACAATTTCAATAGATGAATATTGAAATTAAAACAAAATATTGTGAAACTTAAGTAATGAAGAGATAAGGATTAAATAATTTTAATAGATAAATATTGAAATTAAAACAAAATATTGCGAAACTTAAGTGATGAACAGATGAGGATTATGTAATATCAAGAGAATATATTGATATTTAAGCAGAATACTATTAATAATGTAAAAGATATAATGACTATGTAACTTGAAGATAATATGTTTTTAATATTTAAAAACATATAGATCATATAACTTAGAGAAAGTACAATAAGAATATTTGAAGAGATCATGTAATATTCAAATATAACATTATAATTATACTTGAATAGAAAAGATTACAAAAACTTGAATAGATAATAATTGGGATGTCGGAGTTATAATTCGGATTCGCAAAGAGATGATTATTCGGAGATTTATAAAGATATATTCAAAAACTTAAGAGATAATTATTCAAATACTTAACAAGATAAACATATTTTATGATAGGATACTTTGAGATAATATTTAAAACAAAACGGTTATTTTGGTGATTAATAGGCGCAGTAGATATTTATACAATCAAAATAATGATTGTATAACTTTAAGAGATAAATATAATATTATTCTCTGTAATAAAATAATTGAGAAATAATTATTTGTAGTTTATAGAAATTATATAATTATTAGATTACATAATTGGATAATTGTTTCAATATTGTGAAAGATTTATTTTTTACTTGGAAATATTTATTCTATTACTTAAATATAATAACTGGAAATTACACAATTAATATACTGTGAGATATAAAATATTATAATAGATGTAGTGATAATTCTATTGCAGAATATAATAAATAATTTGAATACCCGAAAAATATCCATTAGAATACTCTAAAAGATATTTATTAGAAAACAAATTAAAGAAATCTTTGCAATAAATTACGAAGATTAATATCGTTTTCGATTCTGAATCCAGAATAATAAATATTATTAAAATGGGAATGATGTTTCGAAATAAGATCACACAAGATTCTTTCAACAATCAACGACAACATAGCTGATTTATGTGCATCTCAACATGGATACCAAAATTTCTCTTGATTAATATTGAAAAGCTTACATAAATCATCTAAAGACTCTGTATGGGGATAGATGAATTTATTGATATTGTTTAAATCTAAATTAGTGATAAAGACCAAAATATAATAAAAACAACGGGGATACTCAAATAAACATTTCCAATCAATACCTGTCCATTTTTTATATACGGGATCGTACGATAAAGATATATGTTTATCAATGCAAGACAAAGGTATAATTTCTAAAATGTCTTCTAGATTCTGATAATTAGATTGTTGAATACTGGGAATAATAAACTGTGGTAATATAATTAATATTTCATCAGATAGACATGTTATCATATATCTATCTGATAATATATATAGATCTATCAATTCTGTTATATTAAGACTAGTAAGCGAAAATTTTGCTTGGCTTTGTTTAATGTATTGATGTAATAATTTTGTGTAAAGATATTGCAATAATATTTCCCATAATTTTTGTTCTACATCATAAATTTCAATTATCCGTAACGAATCATCCGAAAATTTTCCCGACAACATAGTTTTAAAAAAATTCGAATTTATGAATATCATTTTGTGTAATTTATATATTTTTCCATCTATATTCATTTGTATATCACTTATACTCTCTAAAAAACCGCTTTTCCATATTTCATTTGATTCCAATATACTCTCTTCATTACTTTCTCCTTTTTCCCATTTATCTTCCAACTTTAATAGTGATTTATTTTTTCTGTTCTTTTTATGTAATTGCTTTTTCTTTAACATATATTACTGTTTAAAAATCTTTATTTAATTTTATATAATATCATTTTTATCCCTTTATCATATAAAATTCACTCATCTTTGACAACTATCAAATATATTTTTATCTTTGTAACATATATAAATAACAATTTTCTAACTTGAAAATAAACGATAAATATATTTCTCCTTAATACCATAAATCTTTCTTTGGAACTATAAATACGATAAATACGATAAATACAATAAATACGATAAATACAATAAATACGATAAATATATTTCTTCAAAACACAATAAATACAATAAATACAATAAATACAATAAATACAATAAATACAATAAATACAATAAATACAATAAATACAATAAATACAATAAATATATTTCTGCAGAATGCGATAAATATATTTCCGAGAATACCATAAATATTTCCGAGAATATGATAAATATGTTTATGGAGAATACGATAAATATTTCCGAGAATACGATAAATATGCTTTAATGGACAAAGATTATGTAAATTGAAGATACTGGGAATACAATTTAATGGTTTCAAAAATAGAATTATATAACTCGTATAGATAAATAGTATAATATTTTAAAATTTTCTCTTTTTATAAACCCCTTCTTTAATATTGTAATGTTTAAGATATAATAATTTTAACATTTGAAGATTATAGAGGATTATATAATTACCCATTTCATGAAAAGATTATCATTCTTCAGTGGGAAATATTAACAATATTAGAGAGAAAACAATATATACTTATATCTTGTTTTATTTATAACATTATAAATAAAACAAGATATTTATAATGTAAAAAGAGGGGGTTATCTAAAAAATATAAAAATTTTGCACACTTCCCCCCTCCTTTTGCAAAATTAAATATCGAAAAATAACAATTTTCAATTTCGTATATTTTATCGTATTATATAAATATCTATATAACCATAAATACTTGAAAACAATGCGATAATAATAATCATAAAGTATACAATAAATATATTTTACAAGTATAGATAAATATATTTTAGAACAAATACTATAATATAATGAATATTTTACAAGTATAGATAAATATATTTTAGAACAAATACTATAATATAATGAATATTTTACAAGTATACGATATATAATTTTAGAACAAATACCAAAATACTTGAAATAATACTATTATGGCTTAAAAATACAAAGATAAAAGAATGAGATACTCTAATAGAATACGATACTATTAAGATACGTAGACAGAATATGACACGAGAGATACTTGAAGTGAATACGAATGAGATACTTGAAAGATAAAAGAATAAGATTGCAACACTTGAGGAAAAGATAAGATATTGGAAGAGATACAGAATACTATTATATAAGATATTGGAAAAGTCGAAGAATACTATTATATAAGATATTGGAAGAGATCAGGTATATAATTAAAACAAAATATTAAAAACTTAAGACAGTACTATTAATAATGTTGAGACAATACTGTTAATAATTTGGAGACAATAATATTAATAAAGAAAACAATACGGTTAATAATGTGAAATAATACGATTATGTTGCATATATGAGAACTACTTCACCTAAAGAGAATATGTTTATGATATTCAAAAGATTAATATTATGTAACTTAAAAAGATTAATATTAATCTTTTGGAGGAAATACAATGAGATGCTTGAATGGAAAATTATATATATACTTGAAGAGACAAATATTCGAATAGAACATTTGAAGAGATAAATATTCTAATTCTCGAGAATTAGAATATAATTTTTATACTCTAACAATAAATATTTGAATACTTATAGATGTAAACTCTAGTATATTATAAGAGAATTATTCTATTGTATATTAGAGACAATTATCTGAATATTTGAAGATATAATAACTAGATTACATTAACATTCTAAACATAAAGAGATAATTATTACAATACTATGAAGAGAAAAAATTCGAATACTACCAGTGATAATTATTCGGATACTTGGAGAATAATTTGAATTTTATCTTGGCAAAATAATTTGAATACTTGAGATTAGATAATTCTTACTATGTTTGCTGGGAATATTCTACTAATAATTTGAATACTTGAGATTGGATAATTCTTATTATGTTTGCTTAGAAAATTCTACTAATACTTGAATAACTCATTATTTGAATACTTGATTATATCATTATTGTATTACTCGAGTTAAATACAGTAAATACTAAAGGATGAAGACTATAATACTTTTCAAGTATAAGATTATATATTCAATCAGATGATACTTTCGAGTATTACATAACTATAATAATACTTGAAAAAATTTTAATAACCACAATGATACTTGAAAAAAATTTGATAACTCTTACGGTACTTGAAAGAATTCGATAACTCTTGCGGTACTTAAAAGAATTCTATAACTCTTGCAGTACTTAAAAGAATTCTATAACAATAATGATACTTGGAAAGAATTCAATAACTCTTACTATACTTGAAAAGAATTCTATAACAATAATGATACTTGGAAAAAAAATACTAATACCTTAAGAAATGGTTTTACGTATATTAATTAAAGCATGTTATTTAATATATTAAATAAGTAAAAATATGTAGAATAAAACTGAAAACCACATTTTGGATAAAATTGCAAAAGAGGAGGCAGAAGTCTGCAAAATTTATCTATTTTTAGATAATCTTCTTTTTTTACATTATAATAAATACACTCTCTATTATATTGTAATCATTGTTGATATTATTAATAAACATTTTCCTATATTAGATATTTATAAAGTCTAAATAATCTATTATAAATATTATTAATAAACATTTTCCTATATTAGATATTTATAAAGTCTAAATAATCTATTATAAATATCTGCGTTTTTATTTATTTGAATTAAAATAATTGTTGTACTAAAATTTATCATCGCAAATTTAACTGCAAATAAAATTCATCACCAAATTTTATTTATCTTTTATAAATATACAGTTAAATAATTATTATAGGTAAAAAGAAGGGGTTTATCTAAAAATAGATAAATTTTGCACACCTCTTCCCTCATTTTGCAAAATATAATTTTCTAAAATTATATTTTCAATTCTGAACATTTTATGATCTTTCGTGAAATACATAAAATAACTATAAATATTTTACAAGAATACTATTTGAAGAGAAAAAGATTAAAATATTTGAAGAGAAAAAGATTAAAATATTTGAAGAGAAAAAGATTAAAATATTTGGAGACTTGTTGCTAATATATGAAATTTCATTATTCATCAAAGATGGATAAATGGGAATATGATATTTGGAAATGAAAATGAAAATAAAATTATGCAAACAGAAATTATAAATGGCAGAATATCTGAAGGATATTAATAACCAATGGAGAGAATATTATGGTAAAAAAATATATTGTGAATTTTTAGTCATAAGTAATTGTGGAGATATACATCCGGATAAAAATGGACCAATATTTCCAGTAACAAAAATTATAGTAGTAAATAGATGTGATAAAAATTTTGTATATTATTGGATCAGAGAAGAAATTTTTCCGGCTGCACAAATAATTTATCTTTTATCGCATCCATGTGATCTTTCTGTCATGAGGAGATTCTCACATTGTACAATGTATGTTCTTGATGATTATGAAAGATATATTACTAGAAGTAATGCTAAACTTCCTCATATTATTTTATCAACAAGAAAAGATATAGAAAAAGATATCAATATCCAACATCAAAAATTAAAAATTATTTTTGATCAAGCTCATCAAGCTCATTTAGCACTTTTTAAAAGCAAATATTCTGATGTAACTTTTTTGTATCTTAGTTAAAATAACATAATTTTTTTCTATTATTAGAGTTAATAACATTAATTATCAGTAATTATCAGTAATTACTATTAGTTTCTATTAGTTTCTATTAAGAAACTAAGCGGTACAATACGATATTTATCTATCTTTGTTGAGAATACGATAAGCATTATGATAAAATAACTAAAATCGAAAATTAAATTTTTAGTTTATTTTTGCAAAAGAGGGGTGTGTAAAATTTATCTATTTTTAGATAACCTCACGCTTTTTATTATAATAAATCTCCAGTTTATTATAATGTCTGTAATATTAACATTTTTACTAAATATTCTGTTATTTCGCCTGCAATAAATATAATTTATTTTCCAATAGTCATAGCATGAATGAAATTATTTTACATTGGTAAACTTTCTAAATTAATATGGTCATTGAGTATTTGAAGGAATAATCATTGTAAAATTGAAGGGATAAATATTCTCAAACTTTATGGGAAAGTATAAATATATTTGAGATGACAATAAATATATTTGAAGAGGTTTGTAGAGAAAGACAATAGGATAAATAGCGTAAATTTTATGAGGGAGGTGGTATTCATAGAAATAAGAAATTTAATGGACAAGACAAAATATAAATAACAGAAATATAAGAAAATATATAATTGACTAATTTAATATTATTTCCTCCATATTTTCTCATCTGTATTTTTCAAATGGACAAATAAAAAAAAAGGATTTATCGCAAAATTTTGCACACGGTATATAATCAAATGTAAGAAAATTATCCAAAATCTTCTTACATCTTTCACACAATTTCTCTGTAAATCTACATTAAAATTTATTCCATTATTGTAAGTTATTTCTTCACTCTTTTATTTAAATAAACATTATAAGTATTATAGTATTCTTGATCAATACTGCCATTAATTTTAATCTTACAAATTGGAGTTATTTTTTTACACATTCCAATATTTCACGTTTTATACCAGAAATAGTTTGTTCAGTAAATATATTGACACTATTTTTCTTATGATTATCTACAATTTTATTATACTGGTCGTTGAAATTATCGTACATCTTTGTTAGTTAATAGAAATTTTAAATTTTAAATTGTATTAATAAATATACTATAACTTGAATACGTAAGTATTATATTTTTGAATATGTTTATGTTCAAAAAATAGTTAAAAATAATACAATAACATGTTTCATAATAAATTATTTATTATACAAAGAAACAATATTATTATATAATTATATATTAATTCTAATACACAATTATACAATTATTTTGATAATAGAGTGTATATTTGTATCGTTTAAAGAAAAAATAAAAATTATATAACTTAGTGAAAATATTCGAATAAGTGATGAAGTGACGTAATATTTGACCAAAAAATATTCAAATAAGTAATTAAGTGACGAGATAATTAGAATATTTTACTAAAAAATATTCTAATAAGTGATTGGTTAAATAGTGAGTTTTCGACTATTTATATACTTTATTATATAATATTATAGGTATTGAAATAATTAGAGTCCTTATTATATGAATTCAGGTGAATATTTTCAAGTAATAAAATGATAATTATGGTTGAGTTGAAGAGATTGTAATTCAAAGATGAAAAGCGTTTATTATCAAGAAAATTCGTTGACTTAGTCCACAAATTTTTATCAAGAATACAATAAAAATTTGTGGACTAAGTCTACAAATTTTTAATAACCTACTCATACACAAATATATAAATATATCATTTAATATATAAATATATAAATATATCATTTAATATATAAATATATCATTTAATATATAAATATATCATTTAATATATAAATATATCATTTAATATATAAATATATCATTTAATATATAAATATATCATTTAATATATTTATATATCATTTAATATATTTATATCTCGTTTAATCTAAAAGATATAAAATTTTAGATAAACCTGCATTTTATTCTATTATAAATATACAATGAAAATATTATATTTACTGAGATGAAATATTGTATTATACATATTTCATCCTAAATAGTTTTATCAAACAAAACATTCGATTATTTATTTGATTTTTCATTTTCTTGTTTTTTGGATTTAGTATATTTTATATCTTGTGTATCTATATTTTTTATAGTAATAAAATCTTGTGTATCAATATTCCATGTTGATATATATATAGGAACAGATCCTTTTCTTTTGCTGTTTATATTTGGTAATACACTGCTCATTTTTTATGGTAAAAATCTATAATAATAATCATTTTTTAATATATTATTATGGATTGATAAATTCATCAACTAACAAAGAGATTGAGTTATTGAGTGGTAAAATATTTTACCCATCAAACCTATAAACATATCGGTTGCTCGTTCCCTAAATATTCCTTTATGATAGATTTCTATCATAAAATCTGGCTCATACAAAAAATTTTAGTAAAATTGCTCAAAATATAGGTAATATGTTTCAAATCTTTAATTACTATACTACCTTATTATACAAGAAACTATAGTGAAGATTTTGAAGTGACTAGATCGATTAAACTATTATGATCTAAGATTAAAACTTTATGATCAAAGTTAAAGGATTATTAATTATACAAATATATACTATTAGTTTATTAACACATTTCCATCTTTAATAATATACTATTAAAAATATCTAACTGTCGACAAATATACTATTAAAAATATCTAACTGTCGATAATAGATCTATGTATTTTAAGGGATATAGATTAATTTACTACAAGAATAAGATTAAGATGTTTGAAGAGGTATATTTTGTTACTTAATGAGATAAAGATCGCCCTACTTGAAGAGTATATTTTGTTACTTAATGAGATAAAGATCGTCCTACTTGAAGAAAATGCAATTAAAATATTTGTTGAGATATTTCGTTACTTGATGAGATACAAATAAGATCCTACTTGAAGAAAATAAAATTAAAATGTTTGTTGAGATATTTCGTTACTTGATGAGATACAAATAAGATAATTAAAGATACTAATAGGAAACAATAAATATACTTGAAAATACAATAAGTATCTTTGAATGAATTTCCAAAGAGAATATCTGAAAATAATTGAGAATTGTACAATTCATATACTTGATAACATAATGATTTTATTATTTGAAAATATTATTATTCAAATACTTTAAGAGAATTATTAAGAATTATACAATCTACACACTCAAAATATTGTCATTCTAATACTTGAAGGGATTATTAAGAATTGTACAATTTATATACTCAAGATATTGTCATTCTAATACTTGAAGGTATCATTAAGAATTGTACAATTTATATCTTGAAGCATATAATTATTCAAATACTTTAAGAAATCATTATTCAAATACTTTGAGAGATCATTATTCAAATACTTTGAGAGATCATTATTCAAATACTTTGAGAGATCATTATTCAAATACTTTGAGAGATCATTATTCAAATACTTTGAGAGATTATGTTAATACTTCGAGAGATTATTATCTTAATACTTCAAGAGATTATTATCTTAATACTTGATGAGATTGTTGAGAATCATACATTTTATGTGCTTGAAAAATAATTATTCCATTACATAATACAATATTCTATCCCATTACGAGCTAATTATTATGTAACTTACTAGATATTTATTTCATTACTTAAAGATAACTATCTGGTTACTTGAAAAGATCACTATTTGTCAGCTTAAAAATATCATTATCTGATTACTTGGAGAAATAATTATTTAATGCTTGTAAAGAAAAACATTACCAATCTTGGAGAATACAAATAAATACATGGACAAATGATAAACATACTTGAAGATAAAGATTATCTAACTTGAAAATATATTAGTATTTATAACATTATAATAAACAAGATATTATTTATAACGGAAAAGGGTGATTTATCTAACAATAAATAAATTTTGCATAATATTATTTTTCAAGTATATTTATTTAATAAATATACTTGAAAATGATACGATAAATTTATTTGGCAATATCTGATAAATATTTTGAACAATCCAATATCTTTGAACAGTATAGTTTTGCTATCTTTCAAAACCACAAAAATATTTTTGGAGAATAAGATATTTATCTTTGTTGAGAATGCGATAAATATTTTTGCAGAATATGATAAATATCTTTGGAGAATAAGATATTTATCTTTGTTGAGAATGCGATAAATATTTTTGCAGAATATGATAAATATCTTTGTTGAGAATACTATAAATATTTTTCAGAATACTATAAAAATCTTTGTTGAGAACTATAAAGTATTTAGCTTAATTTGCTTGTGAATAATATAGGATAATAAAATAAGTAAAATTGAAAATTTAATTTTTAGCATATCTAATTTTGTAAAAGAGGGAGAGGTCTGCAAAATTTATCTATTTTTAGATAATCATCCGTTTTTTGCATTATAATAAATGTTTTCTTTATTATAATGTCCATAATATTAATATTTTGATATGGTGTCTTTGATAAAGTTTAAATTATAAATATATTCGTATGTTCATTGGAATAAAATTTACTAATAGTAAATCTATTTATTATCAGTAAATCTTATTTATCTTTTGGATAAGTTTACTATCAATAAAATTATTTTTTAATAGTAAACTTATCCAAAAGATATCAATAATATAACTCATTTATCTAAACATCTATTTTTAAATTTTATATATTTATTATTACCCATAAAATAGCTATATATTTTGCATGTATACGATTTTGATATATGTAAAATATTTTGATAAATATATTTTACGAGAATAGTGTTTGAAGAGGTAAATATAATATTACTCGAAGAGATAAATATTGTAATACTTGAGATAATAGTTCTATTACTTAAAGAGATAAATACGAGACCACTTGGGGAGATAATAGTTCTGTTACTTGAAGAGATAAATACGAGGCCACTTGGGAAGATAATAGTTCTGTTACTTGAAGAGATAAATACGAGGCCACTTGGAGAAATAATATTTCTGTTACTTGAAGAGATAATTATTTTATTATCCAAAGCCATAATTACTCTGTTGCTTGAAGAGATAAATACGAGGCCACTTGGGGAGATAATTATTTTATTACCCAAAGCGATAATTACTCTGTTGCTTGAAGAGATAAATACGAGGCCACTTGGGGAGATAATTATTTTATTACCCAAAGCGATAATTACTCTGTTGCTTGAAGAGAATCATAAAGATTTATATAATTTATATTTATGTAAATTATATAAATGAAGGGATCATTATTCTATAACTTGGTGATAAAACAATATATCTATGAAGAAAATAATACATATACTGGATAGATATAATATTAATAATATTATAGACATTATAATTAAACAATATTTTAATTATAATACAAAAAGAAAGTATCTATCTATTTTTAGATAAATTTTACAGACCTCCCCCTTCTTTTACAAAAATAAATATGCTAAAATTTTAATTTTGAACTATAAATATTTTATTATATTCCACAACATATATTAATAACGATAAATACTTGAAAAAATGAGATAACATATATTGGAAAAATACGATAAATATTAGAAAAATACAATAATTATATTGCATTAAAATACGATTATTCTATTACCTCATAAGATAATTATTCTATTACTTCATAAGATAATTATTCTATTACTTTATAAGGAAATTATTCTATTACTTTAAGAGATGATAACTCGATTTCTTCATAACAAAAATATTATATTATTCTAAGAGATCATTATTTGAATACTTCAAGACATCATTATTCTCCGACTTCAAGAGAAAAAGATATCAAGACTTGAACAGATAATTATTCGAATATATAAAGAGATAATTATTCTATTATATCATAATAGAATAATTCTATTACTTGAAGAGATAATTATATTAATATCATGGAATAATTAATCGAATAATTGAAGATCAATATTCGATTAATCGAAATGTTGATTATTAGATTACATAACACAATTATTCTATTAATAGAAAATATAATTATTCTATTACATTACAAGATAATTTTTCTAATACTTGAAAAAATAATAATTGTATTATATCATAATACAATTATTCGATTACTTGAAAGATAATTTTTCCGTTACATCATAAGATAATTTTTCTATTTCTCGGAGAGAATAATGCTTGAAGATATTCTAATACTTGAAGAAATTACTATTTAACACATGATGAGATATTTAACACATGATGAGATTATTCTAATTTTTGAAGATATAATTATTTGATTACATTATAAAAGAATTATTTAATTACTTCAAGAAATAATTCTTCTAATACATCAAGAGCTGATTATTATATTACATTATAATAATAGAATATTATTTGAATAGATATTTATCCTATTACTTTGAGAGATACTTATTCTATTACATAAAGAGATGATTATATTATTTGAAGAAATAATTATTATATTACTTCACGAGAAAAAATATAAAGACTTGAAGGGATCATAATCCGAAGACTTGAAATAAAGATTGAAGAGATCATAATCCAAAGACTTGATATAGTTATTATATTATTTAAAGAGAATTATTCTATTGATTGCACAAAAAACCATAAAATAATATAACTTGAAGAAAACAACAATATTATGTAACCCGAAGAGTTAAATAGCAAATTTTGGCTATTTAAAGTATATTATTTTCAAGTATAAATTAATGATATACTTGAAAATAATATACTTTGTAATACAACGATTTAAGTTCATTAATAAAATATGGGATGATAAAATAAGTAAAATTGAAAATTTAATTTTTAGCATATCTAATTTTGCAAAAGAAGGGAGAGGTCTGCAAAATTTATCTATTTTTAGATAAACTCCTTTTTCTACATTATAATAAAGAAAATATTTTCTTTATTATAATGATTTTAGTATTATAATTTTAAAATATATATAATATTACTACAACTTAAATATATACATTAAATATATCACCAATATATTGGTGATACTTATTGAGATAAAATAATAACGCTATTTTTATCGATAATAAAAATAACCGCAAATTAAAGTATTTTAAGATTAACATACAATAGATACAGTTGCCTTTAATAATTCTATTTAATTTATAAAGTTAGTAAATATACAACTATTTAATTGTATATTTGTTACAATATAAAAAGAGGGAGTTTATCTAAAAATAGATAAATTTTGCGGAGCTCTCCCTCCTTTTGCTAAATTTGACATGCTAAAATCATAATTTTCAATTCTATATATTTTATATTCTCTCAAAATGTACCAAGTATAAGATTATAATACTTGATTACATATAGTAAATATATTTTAAACTGACACTAATTTCTAGAGATGAAAATTAGAATACTTGAAAATCACACGATTTAAATATTTTTAACGGATAATTCTGATGTATGAACCAATTATTCTGACTCTAAAAAATTATACTGACTTGAACAGATGATTATTCTGATACTTAAAGAGACTAATTGATAATTATCCCAATATCAGAACAGAATTATTATCTTATGATGTATTCAAATAATTATATCTTTGAACAATATAATTATCATATCTTCAAGTATCTTAATCGCATTCTCTTCAAGTATCTTAATAGCGTTCTGTTCAAGTATCTTAATCACATTCTCCTCAAGTATCTTAATCGCATTCTCCTCGAGTATCTTAATCGCATTCTCCTCGAGTATCTCAATCGCATTCTCCTCGAGTATCTTAATCGCATTCTCTTCAAGTATCTTAATCGCATTCTCTTCAATTATCTTGATCGTATTATCTTCAATTATCTTGATCGTATTATCTTCAATTATCTTGATCGTATTATCTTCAATTATCTTGATCGTATTATCTTCAATTATTCTGCGAGTAACAAAATAATTATCTTTTCGAGTTTCTTGATTGTATTATCTTCAAGCATCTCAATCGTATTATCTTCAATTATTCTGCAAGTAACAAAATAATTATCTTTTCGAGTTTTTTGATTGTATTATCTTCAAGTATACGTCCCAAGTAACAAAATAATTATCTTTTTGGGTACCTTAATCTTATTATTTTTAAATGTTCTTCGATTAACAAAATAATTATTTCTTCAAGTATCATTATCGTATTGTTTCAAATATTTTTGAAGTAATAAAATAATTAAGTATCATAATTTTACACTTTAAATATCCCAATCGTATTCTCTTTAAATATATTTATAGAACACTTCAAGTACCTTAATCATATTCTCTTTAAATCCTTAATCATATTCTCTTTAAATATATTTATAGAACACTTAAAGCATCTTAATCATATTCTGTTAAAGCATCTTAATCATATTCTGTTAAAGCATCTTAATCGTATTTTGTTCAAATATCTCAACCATATACTGTTCAAGCATCTTAATCATATTCTGTTCAAGTATCTTAATCGCATTCTGTTCAAATATCTTAAACATATTCTGTTCAAGTATCTTAATCGCATTCTTTTCAAATATCTTAATCGCATTCTTTTCAAATATCTTAATCGCATTCTTTTCAAATATCTTAATCGCATTCTTTTCAAATATATTTATAGCATGTTTAAGTATCTTAATCTTATGATAAATATATTTTAAGAAAATAGGTTAAATATACATTGGGAAATATTAAAATTCTGTGACTTAATTTGTATATTTAATAATATCATTTTTACTAAAATTTTTAATTGGAGATTATATAATTCAATATAATTATTATAGTAAATATGTAATTACAGGGTAAATTTATCGTTTATCCAAAAACGATAAATTTACTTGAAGGATTAAATTATATTATATAATTTAATTATATAATATAATTATTATATAATTTAATTATATAATATAATTATTATACTATAATTTTATATTACTATATAAATATGAAAAAATACAAATATAAATAAACAGTAAAATTATGTTTATAAATACCATATTTCAGCATGTTAGTAAAATATATATTGATGATATAAACACTACTAAACAATATAAAAATTCAGGTAAACCAAAGGGATTATGGTTTTCATTTCCATATGTATGGACAAGTTGGAACAATATATCTAACTGTAAAATATATAATTTTGAAGTTAATTCAAATAAAATATACAATTTAAAAATAGATAATTATGAAAAACTTCTAGAATTTGTATTAAAATATCGTATTGATATAAATTCATGGAATGTTGATTGGGAAAAAATAGAAAATGATTATAATGGCATATGGTTTTCAGGTGTATCAAATGTTCATTCTCTTCCAAAAAACGTGCCTAGAGATTATAACGGTTCTTGGATATTTAGTATTGATATAGATTCAGGATGTTTGTGGAATAAATCTTCAATAGTTTATCAAAAAATTTCCACAAGATCACAAAAATCAAAATGGTTCTGCTATATTACTTTCAAATAATTTTCAACTTCATTACACTATATTCATTACACTATATTCATTACACTATATTCGTTATATTAAATCACTATAAATATACATTATTTACTGTATATTCATTGACTGAGCGAAAAATCGTTTATCCAAAAAATACACAAATTTTCAGAATCCATTTTTCTATTCTATTTTATCATCTTAAATATTTAAAAGTGTACAAAAAGAAAAACAACATCGATATTATACAACATACTTATAATTAAAACAAACCAATATAAATACTGAAGATAATTATACTATTAATACTTGAGAAGATTATTATTCAAATACTTGAAGATAAATCATTATTCAAGGACTCTGTTAATAACTATAATACTTGAAAATATACAATTAAGATTGTGCAACGTGAATAAAATACCAATTAAGATTCTTGAATAAAATACCATAAATATGCTTAAGATAAAACCATTAAAATTGTTTGACTTTATCATATACTATTAATATTATATAACTTAGTGGTAATCATAGTATATTTTTATGGAAAGCAATATTTTTATGAGAAATCAATATTTTTATGAGAAAGCAATATTTTTATAGAAAGCAATATTTTTATAGAAAGCAATATTTTTACGAGAAAGCAATATTTTTATAGAAAGCAATATTTTTATGAGAAAGCAATAATTTTATGAGAAAACAATAAATATATCTGAAAAAGAGATACTATAAAATTACTTAATTTTACGATAAATATAAATTTTCCGACGAGAATATGATAAAATTTATCTAATTCTATCAGAAAATAATAAACATATCCTTTAACAATATGATAAAAATTATGTTGTTCTATAAGAGAACAATATGATAAATACTATATAACTGAATAAATTTAAAGAAAAACTATACAAGTTGAACAAATACGATTACTATATTTCAATAGATAAAAATTATATAATTTGAAGAGAACTATTCTTATACTTGGAATAATAATTTATCATACTTGATAAGAATACGATATCATACTTGTTAATAATACTAATAAGATGCAATTCTGTAACTTGTTAATAATACTAATAAGATGCAATTCTGTAACTTGTTAATAATACTAATAAGATGCAATTCTGTAACTTGTTAATAATACTAATAAGATGCAATTCTGTAACTTGTTAATAATACTAATAAGATGCAATTCTGTAACTTGTTAATAATACTAATAAGATACAATTCTGTAACTTGTTAATAATACTAATAAGATGCAATTCTGTAACTTGTTAATAATACTAATAAGATACAATTCTGTGACTTGTTAATAATACTAATAAGATACAATTCTGTGACTTGTTAAGAACACAATTATTGTATTTTCAGGTTCAGTAATATAACTTGAAGAATACAATTATGATGTTTAAAAAACCTGAAAATATAAAAATTATGTATACAACATAATTTTTATGAATAAAATAAGTAAAATTGAAAATTTAATTTTTAGCATATTTAATTTTGCAAAAGGAGGGGGGGGAAGTCTGCAAAATTTATCTATTTTTAGATAAAGTCCCTCTTTTTACATTATAATAAATATTTTCTTTATTATAATGTCTACGATACTAATTTTTTATATTGTATTTTTAGATAAAGTTTAAATTATAGATTATAATCTATAATTTATAAATGCATATAAATATTTCTTAAGCCTTGAAATAAAATTTATCACTAGTAAATCTTTATCTTTTTGATACTCGATAAATAATTTTATATTGAAGATTCCGTATATTTTATATTCTGTAGAGTGTATAAAATAACGATAAATATATTAGTAGTATACGATTATGTTACTTGAAATGCATGCTATAAATATATTTTACGCGAACTTGAATGCTTCAAGACATAAAAATTTTGGTTCTTCAAGAGATGAAAATTTTGGTTCTTCAAGAGATGAAAATTTTGGTTCTTCGAGAGATGAAAATTCTGATACTTTGAGAGCTGAAAATTCTAATTCTTCAAGAGATAAGAATTTTAGTTCATCAACAGATAAGAATTTTAGTTCATCAACAGATAAGAATTTTAGTTCATCAACAGATGAAAATCATTGAGAATTAATATACTTAGAAAATAATTATTCTAATATTTGAAGAGAACAATTATTGGATTGTATTGCCCTTAAAGAATTAATTATCTCAATAGATAATTAATTTATTGCTTGAAAACTATCAATACATTTTAACAGAACAGGATAAATAATTGTATGATTGCAAGAAAATATAATAATTGGGTTCTCCTAAAGTGTATTATCGTGTTTCCTTTAAGTATTTTAATAGATTCAAGTAATAGAATAATTATTTTCCAGTATGTAAATCATATTATTTAGTATCTTGATCACATTTTTTTCGAGTATCTCATTTATTTCTAATATTCTCTGAGTAACAAAATAATTATTTGTTCAAAGATCTTGATCGTATTATGTTCAAGTGTCTTAATAGTATTATGTTAAGTATCTCGATCACATTATGTTCAAGTATCTTAATAGTATTATGTTCAAGTATCTTAATCGTATTCTCTTCAAGTATCTTAATTTTATTATATTAAGTATCTTAATCGTATTATGTTCAAGTATCTTCATTGTATACTGTTCAAGTATCTTGAACATTTCAAGAATGACAATTAGTTATCTCTTCAAGTATTTTAATCGTTTTCTTAAATGGCAGAATAATTATTTGCTCTAATGTCTTAATCTGATTTTCTTTAACAATCTTAATAGCATATTCTTTAGGTATTTTTCAATTTAGATAAATAGGATAATATAGATTAATATAGATTAAACTAATTATTAAATAAATAACATAATTTATATATGAAGAACTTGTATTTGTTATAAATACAATAATATAAATAAGATATTTATGATGTTAGTTATGAATGAAAGATTTATCGTCTTCGCAAAGTCAGTCGAGAAATAAAATTTATGGAGATGTAAAAATTTGTGGAAAAAATAATTTTTTTAGCGATAAATTTTATTTTATTAGCGAAGACGATAAAATTATTTTTTCCACGAATTTTTACATCTCCATAAATTTTATTTTAGCGGAGATGATAAAATTCTTTATGGAGGGGGAATAAAAATATTTAAATATGGAAATATAAATATTTTTTATCAATTCAAGGATTTTTAAGAATATTTGGAAATTAATATGTATGTACCTATAGAAAAGATACAAATATATCAGTTTTTATATTAATAAAACAAATATCAAGATAATCTTAAATAAAAATATATAATGAGAATAACAATAGAATAGTAATTATAAAGCTATCTAGTAGGATATGGATTTGAGACGTTAAATAATATGTAATAAGGAGAATTTAATAAAATAATGGTTTATTAAATTGTAAGGGAAATTTAACATAATATAACAGTGTTTAATTCTCTAAATAGATCGAGATTTTTCTGAGTCAAAATTTCTTGGTTACATTTTTGAAGATTAAGTAGATTTATGTTTTTTAGATATTCAAGAGATTTGTGAGTGATAGTATTTTGATTACATCCATGTAGATTAAGTGATTTGACTTGATATAAATTTTCGAAAGCTATATCTGTGATAGTATTTTGATTACAATGACTAATATCAAGACAATAAATATTTTTAAAAAATTTGAAGGCATCATCAGTAATATTATAACAATTTCTCATAATAAGTGTATGTAGATTCGTTAAATTAACAAATGAATTATCATTAATAAAAAAACAGTTGCTTATATCTAATATTTTTATATTTTTCATATGTTCAAATAATTTATCGTTAAAACAATCATAATTACAGTTATTCATATATAGTGTGTTAATATCTTTTATATATTCAAATGTCTTATTCGTGATTCCGCTTAAATAAGAATTACTTAAATTAAGTGTGTGTAAACCTTTCAAATATTTAAATGCTTTATCTGTTAGTTTATTATTTCTTAAACCGTTCATATCAAGTTCATATATATTGTTCAGGTATATGAAATCATCATCTGACAAATTTTCATTTGTATTTATATTCAAATTATATATTTTATAAGGAAGATTTACAATAAAGTCTAAATTCTTTACACATTTCTTCAAAGTTAATTTATGTTGTTTCATATTTTGCTTTGATAATATAATCTTATATAAATATCTTGAAGTATATGATAAAGAAAACATATTTTTTGTACATAAATAGGAACATATTATGTTAATATTATCAATTGGTATATTATCCATTTATTATATAAATATTTATAAAATAAAAATTATCATTTTTACAACGGATAATTTTTATTTTTATTATTTCTAAAATTATTTGGCACTAATTTCATTTAGTTAATAAATTTATTAACTATAAACTTCATTATATTAAGAATGAAGTTTATTAACTATAAACTTCATTCTTAATATAATGAAGTTTATTAACTATAAACTTCATTATACTAAGAATGAACTGTAAACGTAAATTAAAAACAATTACTAAATAATGTTTTCTAAAACATTATAATATAGTATATTAAGAATATCAAACATAATAACATGATTATAATTAATATATTAAAAAATATAATAACGCATTATATTTTTGGAGGTAAAAGAAGAAATAATGAACAGTATGTTGGAAAATATTAAAGTCACAATTTTAAAGAAAAATATTTTTAAAATTATAAGAGGAAGAATTAGTATAATAATTTGAAAGATAGAGTAAGAGACTGAAATGTAAAAGTTTTAAGTATTTTTTGGAGGAGAAATGGGAAAAGGAAAGAGAGAAAAGATAGGAAGAGAGACTAAAAAATATGAGATTTGGGAAATAAAAAATCGAAAAATGAGAAATGAAAGAGAAAGAGTGATAGAAAAGGAGACTATAAAAGAAAGAGATTTTGGATAAAAAATTAGAAAATCGAGGAGAAGCTGGGGGAGAGTGATAGGAAGAGGGACTAGGAAAAAGAGGATCATAAGAGAGGAAAAGATAGGATTCAGAAGAAATGAAGAAGAAAAGTGAGAAGAAAAGGAAGTCAAAAGTAACTCCCTACGTTCCCTTTTCCTTAATCCCTTCTTAATTTCCCCCATTCCTTCTCATTCTTTTCTTCCTCTTTTTCTCTCCCATCTTCTCTTTTTATTCTTACTTATTTTCTTCTTAATATTTATTATTCCTTGTTAATATTTATATACCAAAATAATCTAATATATAAATATTAATTGTATTAATTAATATTTATTAGTTATAGAGAATTATAAAATGAAAATTATTTCCCTTCCCAATTTTGATTTTATAATATATGGTTATAATAATCCTTTGTTTCCGTGAAATTTATTGTTTTTGTTGATTAAAATTTTGTTACCATTTTTATAATAATTATCGCTTCAAATATATTAAATATGTGGATAAGTTGAGAGATAATTATTCAGTTAAATTAAAATATAAATATTATTATGTCTGAAGGCATAAATATCCAAATACTTTGAGATATAAACATAATAATATTTTACAACTTTAAAATTATATTTAAAGTGCTTTTAATAAATTTGCGTTTCCATGATATTTAAGATTTTTAATACCACTATATTTACTAGATTTGTTATTTTATATTGTAGCAAATATACATAAATAACTAAGACTTCTGGATCCGAAAATATTTTTTAATTATAGTGTATTAAATTGATCCAAGGTATCTCAGAAGAAATACACCAATAAATAAAATAATAATTGAAGATAAGAGATTTGGAAATCCTATATTTGAGATAAATATAAAGTTATTAAAATAAAAGATAAATTGAACTTTAGAGCCAGAATAATTAAATTATACGACATGAGTTGAGTGAAAATATTTTAATTCAAAGAATTTGTTTGTTTCTAAAATATAATCTAGCTAAATTTATTAAACTTTAATGTAAAAGAAAAAATAGTTTGCAAAAAATTACTGACACAAGAATATTTTAAAAAGACGATAAAACTTATATAGAGATAGAAAACTAATAAGTTATTATACAAAATGAAAAATAATATGGTATATGAGGATTTTGATATAAAATGAGGATTTTAATTAGAAAAGCACATAAATATACTGAATATTTATTAGAAAAATAATTTGAAAGAATTAAGAGCGAATCAAAGAAAAAATAGGAAGGGAAGGAATAGAAAAATCAATAGAAAAATCGAACTGTTGAACATTTTTACCATCTAAGAACAAAATTTCGGAAGGAGAATGGGAGACAGAGTGAGAATAAGATTTAGACATAATAAGTTTAAAAAGATTAAATTTATGTTGTTCAGAATAATTTTTAGCGGGTTTATTTTTGTAATCGGTAGAATTAGGTAAAAGAGAATGTAGTTTATCGTAATAATGATTGGGAATATCGTTAAAGCGAGAACGAGGATAAGTATAGTCATAAATATTAGAAAGGGGAAGTTTAAGAATGAGGAGCCATTTTGAAAACTGAAGGTGAAAGGCCAAGGATTTACTATCGAGAGAATTATAAAGAGGAACTAAAGAAGAAATATTAGAAAAAGTGGTAGAAATAAACTTGGGATGAAGAGAAAGAAGAAAAGGAACAAATAAGTCAGGAGATTTAATACGGTTAAAAAATAAATCATGAGCAGAAGAATTAATAAGCTTAAGATTGTTAAGAGTAGGAATGAGAAGAGAGAAATTTTGACCCTTGGAAGAAAAGAGTTGGGAACAACCATCAAGATTTAACATAAGGGATTTAAAAAGAGGAATATCAAGTTCAAGATTAACATCAAGATAAAAAGGGAGAAGTTGGTGAGAAAATTTTGAAATTACAGAAAGATAGCGTTTTTGGAAACAAGAATTATTAAATTGATTAATGTTGATGGGGTTATTGGTAATAATATTTTTATAGTCAGAATCAGAAGGAATATCAAGATTAGTGATAATACGCTGTTTAATGGAAAGAATTTGTTTATCTTTTTCAGATTTAAAAAGTTGAGTGAGATCAGAAGATATTTTAATTTGATCTGATGTGTCGTCGTTATTGGTGGAAATAGTACAGCCTAAATAATTTAAATAGCCAAGAAGGACTTCTTTTATACAAGTTTGCGAATAATTATCTTCAAGAATAGTGTTAGTAATAGCAGATATAACACAAGAGGGAAGATCATAAAAATCAGGAATAAAATGAGAGCGAAGAACTTGAGTAGTGGAACGAGAAATATGATAACATTGTTGGTAAAGTTTATGATAAGATAAAGGCAAGCCAGATATAACAAAATTTTCACAAAAGAAATATAAATTGTTTGAAATAGGATTTCTTATCCGTCGGAGCATTTGGCAAATATCTCTAACGCAACAAGAGTTATTTCCGACGTAAAGATGAATAGAAGAGAAATGGTTTTGAATATCAATACTGACACCGTTGAGTAATTTAGGAGTATAAATTAGAACCCTAAAATTAGATAGTTTAGAATCATTGAGAAGAATACTAATAAGATTATTATTGGTATCATCTTTATTTACTAACAAAATTTTGCCAGCCAGATCAGGGAATTTAGTTAGTATACGGTCCTGAATTTTTCTTGCATATTTATTAATATTAACGGCAATGCTAATATTATCGCCGTTTTGAATACATGAATAGATATTTTGTTCGAATGTTGAAATATGGGAAAAATTAGTAGCATTAAATTCCATAGTACGATAGCGATTTCTAACAGAGAAAATATTCTCAATGCCAAATAACTTGACACAGAAATCATAAGTTTTTTGAGTGAGAAATCCATCTAAAAATATTGTTCTGTTAGATTTATTCAGAACGGTGACAAAATTTTTGATAGACTTGATTGCTCTTGCGGAACATAATTCCAAATTTTTATTATCTTGATTTTTATTCTCACTATTATCTTGAGTTCTATTATCTTGTATAACTTGATTAAGTGTTTGTGAATTAAATGAGGACAAACAGGCTTCTGATTCATCTACAATAATATCGTGATAAAAAATATCATTTATGTTTAATCTCCAAAAACTTTGTAAAGAAATAATAATACGAGAAGGTGGTTTTTTACCTAGAATTTCTTTCGTGTCTTTATTAAGATAATTTTTAAATCCAAAAGCAGAAAAAATCTTGTGAGAAAAATAGGCATAACTTTGGCGATTTGCAATTATTATACAATTATTTTGACCCTTTGATTTGAATTGATTTATAAAATTAATTAAGAACCTAGTTTTTCCACAGCCTGGTTCTCCATGTATTAATGAGCATTTTTTTGTTAACATTTCTGTTTGTAAAGAATCGCAAATGTATTTAGAATTAAACTCAAAATCATATTTTATGTCCAAAGGCAATGTTTCTTTTATTGTTAATTTTACTCTTTCTATTAATTTATCTCGAACTTGTTTTTTCGCAATGTCTACATATTTTTTATATATTTCTGTTGGTATATCTTGATTACAATGATATACAGGTATTAATTTACCATTATCGTGCCAACATTTTCTAACAATAAACAGATTATCAACATATTTTATCTTTTTGGTTGAATTTTTTGTTTTCGTATTAGGATTGTCAACACTATTCAAACTATCTTCGGTTTCATCATTAATTGATTCTTCTTCGTTATCTTCATGATCTTCATTACCTTCATAATTCTCACTATCCTCATACTCGTGATTATATTCTAAATCTTCTCTATTTTGAGTTTCAAACGTATTACTATTAAAAATCTCGATGCTTTGAATAGTAACATTATTTTCTGATTGAATGTCAGAAGATAAACTTTTAATTGAATCGATAATTTTGGTAGTCTTTTTAATGATTTTATACTGTAAAATGTGATCTTGATCTGAATTATCCTTTCCACAACACATACATTTGTATTTTATTTGATAAGTATGTCTTAAACGTAACTGAACACCCAAATATCCTTTATTTTCAAAACCTATAATTTTCCAATGAGTTTTATCGAAAAGCGAATTATATGAATCAATTAATTGATTTTTAAGTAAATCATCAGTAAATAAATTTTTTATTTGAGCTTCCAGATCTGACGATTCCCTATTATAATTATTTCTATTCTCATATACCGGTTTTTTGCTTGAATTATCACCAAGTATACCATCGGAAATATATGATTTTTCTGATAGTAATGATTGTTTGAAAACATTGTCAACACACAACTCGCAATTAAAATTTACACAACTGTGAAAATGATATGACCAATCTGCATTATTTTTACCTATAAATCTAGCGCCTTCAACTTTTTTTGATTTAATATCGCTAATTTTATGACAATTGTAAAATCTCACCGAACCACCATTTTTATAAATTTTATCATCTATTAGATCTGCATATTGTTTATAATAGCCATTTTCATCATCTTTTCTGTATAATTTATCCTTGATGAAGTGTAATAATTGCTTACCATATTCTACATTAGTAAAATATATACCATGATATAATATATGTCGAGAAATTTTACTTTCACGTGTTGAATCATATAGATTATAAGTTATTTCAGTTTTAAATAATTCAGAAAGCCAATTAGAAATTTCATATTCTATAACACCAATATAGTCTTTCGGCATTTTTATACCTAAACTTACTTTTTGATCGTAATCTATAATGAATTTCATTGGTGTGCCATTTCTAAAATGCAAATAATATCTTTTCAGATCATTAGGTGTCTTATCAAATAATCGTTTAAATTGTCCGCACAGTAAACTTAAATTATTTTTATTCCAATACACTCTGTCACCTAAATCATTATATTCGGCTGATATAACACATGTATTTGTATATTCTCCAAATCCATTTTTAGTGTAAAACTTTGGTATTTCACTTTTCGTTAAATTTGATTTTTCTTCGTTTTCCTTGTTAATTTTTTGAGGAGAACTCGAGTTGCCGCTCTTTTCTCCCATCATATCCTCTTTCTTTTGCATCCTGATATCTTTTTGTATCAGTATACAAAAATAAATTAAAAAATCAATATTTATTTAAATAATAAATACAATGAATAACACTAGAATAATACATGATTTTCATAGTGAAAGTACAACTAATCCAACCCTATATTCATCAAAGATTCACAAACTTAAACGCGATCAGACAAAAAAGGATCTTGAAATTATGTTATCTAAATATCAAAATATTGATATTGCAAAACGTGCTAAAGTAACATCAACTGGAATCACTCTTAAACTTTCCTATGAAGAAATGGAAGATATTCTCGAATATTATAAATCAAAATCTTGTCAAAATTAATATCCGAAATTTTCATTAAATATACTTATGAGTTTTTATAGTATATTTAATATTTAGGAAAGATAGGTTAAGTTTTATCTAAAAATAGATAAAAGAAGTAAAGGTTTCCCCTTGTAAAACTTCTTTACCAAAAGAAAATAATTCAGTTTTTAATTATTTTTATAACCCAATATACAATATTAAATAGTTAAATTGTATCCATAAATATAATAAATATACTGGAGGAGAAATTTTGTAATTAAGCCATACAAATGATGTTTCATTTTTCAGATAATTAGGATAATCGATAAAAAGAATAGTATTTAGATTTTGGTAATAATTTTCTCAAAGAGAGAACTATTACTAAAATCTGAAGAGTATCATTTAATATATAGTACTGATGAAAATTAAGAAAATTATTAAAATACTCAAAGAAATAATTATTCTATTATTTAAAGTAAAAGATTAGATACCTAAGAAGAAAACCATTAGGATACTTGAAAAGAATACGTTGATAGAGGCTTGAAGAGAAAACCATTAAGATACTTGAAAAGAATACATTGATAAAGGCTTGAAGAGAAAACTATTAAGATACTTGAAAAGAAAACGATAAAGATACTTGAAGATAAGACGATAACGATACTTGAAAAGAATACGTTGATAAAGGCTTGAAGAGAAAACCATTAAGATACTTGAAAAGAAAACGATAAAGATACTTGAAGATAAGACGATAACGATACTTGAAAAGAAAACGATAACGATACTTCAAGATAATGATAATTTAAGATAATGATAATTTAAGATAATGATAATTTAAGATAATGATAATTTGAGATGACGATAATTTTAGGAAAGATAATTTGTGAAACAAATTTTTAGGCAGGATAATAATTTAATTAAATTACTGTTACCAATATATATAATTATATGGAAAAGTATATGAAAGATAAGCATAAAAATAAAACAATTATTTATTATTTTGGGAATAATTGGGAGTCAAGATAGGTAGATAACAATAGATGAAGATCTATGTTTGAAGATAATTTGAATTAAATAACTCGAATATGTTATTTAATTAACACAAGTATAATATTGAGATTATATAAGTGAATACAAAAATCTTAAGTAAAATAAACATAGAATATAGAAAATTTACAATAAAGATACTGGCTTATAAAGTATTAAAATAGTGGCTTATGAAGTATTAAAATAGTGGCTTATGAAGTATTAAAATAGTGGCTTATGAAGTATTAAAATAGTAGCTTATGAAGTATTAAAATAGTGGCTTATGAAGTATTAAAATAGTGGCTTATGAAGTATTAAAATACTGACTTATAAAGTATTTTAATATAATGGATATAATGGATATGAAATATAGGTATATATAACTAGAAAATAATTAAATTATATAGATATATAACATAATCAATAATAATTAAAAATGGGTGTAATATTAGTTTACGATAATGATAATTTGTATTTTTAGTATAAAAATATAAATGAGTAAATATCATACTGTTCCAAATGATGTTATTCATGATATAATGTGTTATTGTGATATTAATACAATATTTGGAAAAATTATATTAACAAACACTGAGGTAAAAACAATAATAGAATCTGATGATTTTTTACAGAATTGTCTTAAAAATAGTGATATAGAAATGAAAGATATAGTAAATATAATGTACAATAAATATAATAAACAGATAGTATTTAGTGGATTACACAACGGTTGGTTAGAATTTAAAAATCATAGGTATAGAGAAATGGAAAATAATTATATAGCGAGTAAAATGATAAATTTTGTGATTGATATATACGAGAAATTTATATATAATGCAAGAATAAAAAATGAACAAAAAATTAACAGTTTTATGAAAGAATTCATCAGCAAAAAATCAGAATCATGTAGACATATTATATTAAAGTTAAAAAATATTCAATTTAGAAGACAGTTGATGAAGTGGTCAAAGGAAAAGTTTTTTGAATCAAAATTTGAAACCGATATTAATAAAAATATTTTATGTTTTACTAACGGAGTTTTTGATTTTAATGAATATATTTTTAGACCAGGTAGATTTGAAGACGCGATAACAATGTGCACTGGTTATGATTACGAAGAATATACATGGGACAATAAAAATGTAATAGATTGTATTGACTATATTAACAAAGTATTTATTGATCAAGATATTATTTCCTATGCATTAACAAAATTATTTTTAATAATTTCTGGTCGTAAACATACTAAAACTTTCGATATTGGACAAGGAAACGGTTGCAATTCAAAATCCTGTTTTTCTCTTTTAATAAAGGAAGTTTTGGGTGATTATATAACTTTTATTCCATCTACTACTTATCCAATAACACAATTATCCAAATCCCGTCTTGCATTATTATCTACTTATGAACAAATATCTAGCCATAGTATCAAACAAATCTTATCTGTGTGTGACTTGTTATTGTTTTGTAATAAAATTCCACCTATTAATAACATTAATGACATAATTAATAACTTCAATATTATTGAGTTTAAATCAACTTTTTCTAATGATTGTCCTAAAACATTGGAAGAACAAATGCAAAAACGTATATTTCCTTCTGATGTCAATTTTTATGATAAAATTAATTCTTTAGTAAAACCCTTTATGTGGATTATCATTCAACAATATTCTAAAACTATAAATCAATCTTTTGTACCTGGAATAATTGCAGATTTTACTTATAGATATTACATTCAAAATGATCCTTTTCAAATATTTATACACAACCAATTACAATCACTCACCGATAGAAAATATATATCAACTGATGATTTTTATAATCTTTATAAATCTTTTAAATTTTGGTATACAAAAAATTTTGATAATTATCTTCCATCTATTGTTTATTTCAAGAATAGAATGCTTCACATAGGATTTTCTATTATATCTTAACTATTTTACTTAATATCTTAACTATTTTATTTAATATCTTAACTATTTTCTATTATATCTTAACTATTTTATTTAATATCTTAACTATTTTCTATTATATCTTAACTATTTTCTATTATATATTAACTATTTTCTATTATATCTTAACTATTTTACTTAATATCTTAACTATTTTCTATTATATCTTAACTATTTTACTTAATATCTTAACTATTTTCTATTATATCTTAACTATTTTACTTAATATCTTAACTATTTTATTTAATATCTTAACTATTTGCTTAATATCTTAACTATTTTGCTTAATATCTTAACTATTTTGCTTAATATCTTAACTATTTTGCTTAATATCTCCAAGAATAAATAACTACTTCTATAATTATGTATTCTAATACATAAACTTATATCATCTATTCTAGTACCAGACAATGATTTTAATAGTATTATAAATGATTCTGATATATTTAAAAAAATCATGGAACAAACTGGAATAGAATATGATAATTATAGTCTTCAAGTTTTAATCCTATAATTATATTTTATATTTGTTTCATGATATTTGCTAATAATCAAAGTATACTATCGAGAAACAGTTTTATTAATTATCTGGAATTTTATGATATTAATAATAAAATTGAATTATTTACTTGTATAAAGAAGTATTTGACAGGATACCTATACTTGTTTTACCCTTTTAGGTAAAAGAAACTTTTATTAAAACCTATTTAATATAATAATATTCATCCAGAACATTGCCTCCTTTGATATCTCTTCTAGTTGATAAATATAAACTAAAAAGATATTTTAACCGAATAAAAATTTATCGTTAGTCCAAGAGATAATTTTTCTGTTAAATATCATAATATCTACTCCAGATTCTTAATTATTTTCTCTACGACTATCTTTATCGTTTTAAGTTCCATTTTTAATATTTTAATCGTTTTCAAGTATCACATTATATTTTTATAATACAATTCATAAACATTGAGATGTATTAATTATTATACTTGAAAAAGAATGAGACAAAATATTCATTAGATATTTTTCGATATAAATTATCACAAAGTATATAAATATTCAATATTTGGTATACTTTGTGATGTTATTTAATTATTTAGCTTAATTAATATAGATAAACAAATATATTGAATAAATTTACAATTATAATTATGTTTAGTTATATTTTTAATTTTTATTATTAGTTTTAACTATCTGCATTTTATAATATCAAAAATGATTATTATTATATATAATAGTAATTATAGAAATTGATTTATTTACTTAATTATTTTTAATAAATAAATGTTTTTAGGCTATACACAAACCGATAAATTGAGCTGTATTGAATATAGAGATAATTATGAAAGTAAAGATGAATGTGAAAGTAAAGATGAATGTGATTTATATATTGAGATAACAAAATTAAAGGATGAAAGAGAAATGAATGTACGTATATGTATCGAAAAATATACTGGTGGTCAAGATATTATTTATAGAGGTGACTATAATTTGATGGAACCAAATATTAAACTTTTGGTAGAAAAAAAACTATATGACGAGCTTATTTATAGAAAATTTTTATAAAAATATAAATAATATTATGACTTGACAGATATTAAATAATATAATAATATAATTATTTAATATTTTTGTTTTATTAAACTAATAATTTACCTTTATAACTAATATATACTCATCATAATTAAAATATTAATTCTTTGATCCGATTATTAATATTTTAAATAAGATACTTTATGAAGAGATAATCAGTGGGACATTTAAAAATAAGTATTAGGACACTTAAATAGAAAACAATTAGAAAATTTGAAGACATAACGATTAAGATATTCGAACAGATAACGACTTAGATACTTGATGAGATAAAATATTATATTGCTTTAGGAAAACTATCAGGATACTTTAAAAGAAATATAATTAATATACTTTAAGGGAAAAAATTACTATATTTGTAGGAATATATACTCTGTTGTTCCAAGAAATAATAATTCTGTTACTTTAAGGGAAAACGATCAAGATACTTTATGAGATAATTATTTTGCAACTAGAGATAATAATTCTGTTACTTGTAGAGAATACGGTTGAGAAACTGAAGAAAACACTATTGAGAAATGTAAACAGAAAACATTCGGGAAACTCGAATATAGGTTAAATATTATGATACTTGAAGAGAAGAATAGAATAATTGAGGATTATGCAATTAAGATACTTGAAGAGAAGATAATTATTAAGATACTTGAAGAATACAAATAGAAGAACTAAGAATCATACAATTAAGAAACTTGGAGAGAAGATAATTATTAAGATACTTGAAGAATACGAATAGAAGAACTAAGAATCATACAATTAAGAAACTTGGAGAGAAGATAATTATTAAGATACTTGAAGAATACGAATAGAAGAACTAAGAATTATACAATTAAGAAACTTGGAGAGAACTATATAATTGAGAATTATTAAATTAATAATCATTAAGAGAACTATGAGAATACACGAAGAGAGAACTATGAGAATACACGAAGAGAGAACTATGAGAATACACGAAGAGAGAACTATGAGAATACACGAAGAGAGAACTATTAGAATACACGAAGAGAGAACTATTAGAATACACGAAGAGAGAACTATTAGAATACATGAAGGGATAATTATTAAGAGACTTGCATATACTTTAAATATAATTATTGAGCTTGTACAACAAACATGAAAACGATAATTATACTGATACTTTAATAGAATTGTTGAGTTTTATACAATAAACATGAAGAGATGATAATTTTAATTCTTGAACAGAGAATTATTTGATATGTGAGGAGAAAATTATTGTGGAACGTAAAGATAAATAGGATACTTGAGCAGAATATTTTACATTTATACAAGAAATATATCAAGATAATTATATACTAAGATAATAAATATTTATTATATTTATTATACGTAAAGACAATTATCGTGCAACAATATAATAATTTTTAATTATACGATAAATAAACTTGAAGAGAATACTATTAAGATAGCGATCGAAATTGAAATTGTAATATATGAAAATATTAAAATGAGATTGTGTAAAGAAAATTACATATAAATATGAAGAATACAGTCCAAAAACTTGACGAGGAAAGGATTAGATATCAAAGAAATATAATTAAGAAACTTAGAGAGAATACGATTAATATTAAGGAGATACAACAGAAAATTATCTAAATACCCGAAAAGAATACAATTAAGGTGATGGTATTAAAAATTGGTTGAATAGTAATTATATATTTTTTAAATATGCTATCGATAAATATTTCTATATAGAAATATTTATATTTACAACTTGATGAATAGTTAATGTAATCTTTATCATACAATTTTAGTATAATATACTACAAAATGTTCTTCATAACTGTGATTTATTTCTCCTGTTTCCTTGTCCAACTTCCAAATTTCATTGTATCTTTCAGTTGCCATATTTACCACGGTTAAATTGGGATTAGTAGCTAACCAATCGTTTACCTCAAACATAACGTTTTCCCAAGTATGTTCCTCATAAACAGTGAACACTTTAAAATTAGCAGCAATAGGCATTTTATTTACAAATTTATTGGCAAAATTCATCAAAATTTACACTTGGTGTTTCATATATGATTTTGCTTATTTTTGAGTATACAGATATGTAATTTATTTACCATAATTAAATATAATATTAGTCTATACTAATACATTATATTTCACTATTAATTTTATATAATATATTAATAGCCCCCATAATCATATCGAAATCTTCCTCATAATTTTCATGTTATTTTTTGACAAGTTATATTATTATTCTATTTATATTTGAATTACAACTTAAAACAATTATATTAAAATTGTACATACGAATTATAAAATTAAAATAAATGTATAATATTGAAGTATTTAACATTATACTTAATTTTTTTAGATTAAGTATAATATAAGATGTAAGAAAAAATCAACCTAACTTTATTAATATTTACACACATAAAGATTAATATATTCATCAATTATTTCCTCTAAGGAAGAAATTTAATCTTTGTTATTGAACGATAATTTCTTCATATCCCTACAATAATTCCAAGAACCATCGCGATACAATATAGTATCCCGTGAATAATTTTTCGATATGATGTATTTTTAGAGGATTTATTTCATTTTTGATTTTCATAATTATATACGATTTAGGTAACAAGATATGGAATATAGTGTAATAATTATGGAATATAGTGTAATAATTATGGTTATACAAATTTATTTTAGCAGCATATTTTTTATAATTTTATAAATCTATATTATAAGTCGTATAATAAATAACGAGACAAATATATTAAGACAAATGAGATAATAATATACGGTAATATATGAAGACTAAAATAACTATATACTGTGTTGATTACTCAAATAAATATTTATTTTATTTGCTATTGGCATTGGAATAGTGTACCATTTAATTGAATATTGTAATAATTCAATATCATTTTCATCAATAAGTTTATCTACATTTTTGTTTAATTCATTAAAAAATAAATTTTTAATATATGTATCGTCAGTTTTATAAACTGTTGAATATTTTTGTATAATATTGTAAATCTGTAGTAAAGTCTCATAGTCATATTGGTGAATATTTTTTTCTATATTTCGATATAAATAATTGAGTATATTATCGAACTGCTTCTCTTTTGTTTTCAAAATTAATATTGATTCTAATAAAGTTTCTATACCATAAATATCCTTGTCAAATATAGGCTCAATTTGTATATTTTCATCGTTTTCAAATTTATTTGAAATATTTGAAATATTATCTATTAAATTATAAAAATAAATTTCTAATTCATCTACTAACTTACTATATGTATAAGGATAGTTACCTAACTTTTCCCTTAAATTGTTGAACAATTTGATAGCATTATCAAGGCTGATATTAATAAATATTTCTTTCATTAAATTTTTGCTTAATAAATTATTAGTTGAATTTATATACTCTATTTTTTCTATTTTTTGATCTTGAGTTGTACTATTATCAAGTATATCACTAATTATATCAACAAATATATAATTGGATATATATTCAGTTCCTAATTTTTCGCTTGTATCATATAAATTTATAATTCTATTATAATAATCCTTATTTATATATAATTCGCTTTCCAAATTCTCATGTTCACTATAAATAATTTGTAAGACATTGCTCACACCATAACCTTTATAATGTTTAAAATCTTTTAAGTACTTCACCCTCAAATAAAATTTATTTTCATCAGATATTTCTATATCAAGAATATAAGGTAGTAAATTTTTTAAATTAGCAAATATATATGAATTTGTAGACATTTTATTTATAAAAAGATCATAATATCCATATAATATATTCAAAAAATCTTCCCATGATTGTTTATCATATTCTTCATCCAGTTCTATTAAATCGGTCTTATTATCTTCATACCTGAAATTCGCAGCTAGAACAGGCGATTGCATTAAAATAACTCTATGCAAATCATAAATTTCATATGAATGAAAATTTTTGAATTTCACGTCCGAGTAAGGTATATTTTTCCACATTTATTATATAATTTTTATTTATTATTCATAAATCTTTAAAAGTAGATATTACTTTTTATTAAAAATATTATCTACTTTTTATACTAATATACTAATATACTAATATACTAATATACTAATATACTAATATACTAATATACTAATATACTAATATACTAATATACTAATATACTAATATACAATCGTTGATTCAAAGGATAAAATCAAAAGGAAAAAGTAGGGAGAAATAGAAAAATTTGTGGCTAAAATAGCGTTCGAAAAAAGAGAGTATATGATTTGAGCCTAGTTTACAAATAATTGTGAAAATAAAACCATAAAATAATTAAAGAAATGTGTTCTACGAACAACAAGATAACTGCTGAATTGCTGAAGATAGATAAAATATATAAAATATTTAATGAATCATATCTTTATCATATTATAGGTGATTATACGTTAGCAAAAAATAGATTCTAAGATTAAAAATTAATAATTAACTTTATATCAAGTGAAATAACTATAAAACTCGAATTTGAATAAAAAGATTTATTGGGAAAAGAAATTTAAGTAATTTCTTTAATGCTTTTTTGCAAAGTATCACGATTTTTCAAATATAGTAGAGAATATATAATCAAATGGAATGTTTGCAAGAGCGACAAATATAAACTATACAGAAATAGTTGTCCTGATAGAATTAAGTTTATATTTTTTGATAATAAAAATAATAAATTAAGGTTTAAAATTATCCTTTTCGCATATGTTAAATGATCCAAAACATATTAGGAATCATTAGGCAAATTTAATTTAGATTACTGATTATTTTTCCATTAATATAAGTGTATACTTTAACGTTACAATAACTAAATAAAATATAAATCACATTAATTTTTCTGTATAATAATTATCTCTTCAAGTTTATTTATTGTTAAATTCTAAATTATTTTCATCAAGCATCTGAATAATTATCTCTGTATACCGTAAAATTCTCAATTATTCGAATACGCAAAGAGAATAATTATCTTTCCAAGTTATTCATCGTAAAGTTCTCAATTATTAGCATTAAATATTAGAATTATCTTTTCAAACTTATTTATTGTATTGTTTATATCAAATATCAGGACAATTACTCTCTTTAAAATTGACAACAATTATATCAAGTATCAGAATAATTACATGTTCAAGGATTCAAACAATTATCTATTTAAGTATTCGAATAAATTTCTTCAAGTATTCGAATAAATCTCTCTTCAAGTGTTGGGATAATTATCTCTTAGAGTATCAGAATAATTATCTCTTTGGATATTCTAATAATACTCTCTTTGTATTCTAATTTTTATCTAAAGAGATATTCTAATAATTCTCTCTTAAAGCATTCGGGTAATAGTGTCTTCAAGTTTATAAATTATATAATTATCCCCCCCATATTTATTTATTGTATTACCCTATTCATACATCCGAATAAATATTCTCTTTACATATTAGAATAAATATCTCTTTGGGTTTATTTATCGTGAATTCTCAATTATTATCTTCAAGTATCAGAATAATTAACTTTCAAGTTTATAAATTTTACAATTTATAATTCTTCTTTTCCAAGTTCATAAATTGTATAAATATCAATTCTTCTCTTCAAACATCTTAATTATTATCTTTCACGCTTATAAATTGTATAAATATCAATTCTTCTCTTTAAACATCTTAATTATTATCTCTTCAAATATATTAATCATATTATAACATTTTATTTTTTTCTCATCCTATTTCCTAATATTTATCTCGGCAGGTTTGTTAATATTTATGGTTAACTTAATTATTTTCGAATTTTTTTATGTAAATAAAATTGAATTATTTTATTTTCCAAAAGAAGTTTTCAAACGGGATACCTTTACTTCTTTTACCCTTTTTAGGTAAAAGAACCTTTTATTAATATCTATTCAATATAATGATAGTATTCATCTGTAACTTTATCTCAATTGATAAAATTTTCGTGTCGATAAATATAAACCAAAAGATATTTTTTACTGAACCAAATTTTATCGCCAACCCAAGAGATAATTTGTCCGTCAAATGTCATAATAATTATCTTATAGATTCTTAATTGTTTTCTCTTGGTATTTTAATCATTTTGATATATTCCATTATCTGTTTTAAATATTAATTCTTTTATGTTAGATACAATTTATAAATTTCAATAGACAATAGTTATAATACAAAAACTGCAGAATTATGCATTCTATAACATTCTTAGATAATTATTCTACAAAATAATGAGAAGAATTGAGAATTCAACGATAAATAAACTTGAAGAGATAATTATTATATTTGAAGACAAAAATTGAGATTTATACAATTTACAGACTCTAACAGATAATTCTTGTAATGCTTGAAGAGAAGAATTAAGATTTATACAATTTACACATCTGAAGAGATAATAATGATATTGGAGAGATCACAATTCTGGGACTTGAAGAGATAATTATTCCGAGACTTGGAGATCACAATTCTGAGACTTGAAGAGATAATTATTCTGAGACTTGGAGAGATCACAATTCTGAGACTTGAAGAGATAATTATTATTATACTTGAAGAGATAATTATTCTTGTACTTGAAGAGATCACAATTCTGATATTTAAAGAGAATTATTGAGAATTCTTATACTTGAAGAGAATTAATCATACTTGAAGAGATAATTATTCTGATATTTAACGAGAAGAATTGATATTTATACAATTAGTAATCCTTTTTACATCTAAGTAATACCAGTAATATACGATTACTCATATTAAATTGACTTTAATTTAACGACTTGCTTAAACTTAAAATAAAATTTTATAATGTCGTATAAACAAAATTTTATTTAAGAGCTTAGTAAGTTTTGAGAAGAAGTTCATGGTTTTCTACGAAAACCTAGCTCGGTTTCTTTGAAACCTTGAAGAAGATACGTTGGTGAAAATCTTATTTTAGACTATTCAATTATATTTTTATTCATTATTATAGGATAGAATATAAGGAAAATATAAAGAAATAATAATTATTATACTTAAACACAAGTATTAATAAGCGTTAATAAGTATATAATTAATAAAGAGAAAGTGAGTATTATACAATTAAAAAACTCGAAGAGTTATTATGATACCTAGACTAAAAAATTTGAACAGATATTACTTGCTATGATTGAAGAGAGAATATTCGAATACACAAACAGAGAATTATTAGGACACTGGAAGGAAAAAATATTCGAATACATCATAAAATAATTATTTGATTGTACAAACAGAATAATATTCCAGCACAGGGATATAGATTTATTCTTATGTATGAAGAGACAATTATTTCATTGCATAAAGAGATTTATTATATTTTAACAGGTAAATATTTAAAGAAAGATTGCGTACTTGAAGAGTAATTATTTATTTTGAACAGATATTATTCGAATGCTTGAAGGATTATTATTTATGTTCAAGGGATATTATTCGAATTAACAGAGTTCATAAAACATTTTACATATAATTCTCAATTAATATATATTCATGTTTTGTCCATCTCATAAACTCGATTATTATCCCAAGTATTTAAATCTTTATCTCTTCATGTATAAAAAATAATCGCTTTACAGTTTTAGAATAAATATCTGTTCAAAATAAATAATAACTTATCATGTATTGAATCTTTATTACTTTGAATATTCTTTGAATATCCCTTAACATAAATCATAACCCTAAGTATAATAGTCGTTCTATTTTCCTTTTATATAAAATATTATAATCTTAAATAGAACACCGAATATTAAACACTTAAACACTAAAATAGTACACCTAATATTAAACATTAATTTATTATTTGTATTTTTAATGTGTGTTTAATGTAATTTATTCATATAATAAATTACATTAAACACACTTAGTTATGAAAATATGAATTTGTTAATTTATTGATTTGTGAATTTTATGTGCGCTAATATTGATCTAAAATATATTTTAGATCAATATGTATAGCAATTAACGAAACGGTTAAAGCAAAATTTTGTAGCCAACATAATACTCGAAAGTAGAGACATGTGAATACAGCTCAAATTGCGAGTAATTGTGAAAATAAAATCATAAAACAACCTAAAGAAAAGAATATTATAAAGAACAAAATACCGACTGAGCTACTTAACATAGATAAAGCATATGTTTATAATATATTTATCAGATGTTTATAATATCTTTATCACACTGTAAGTGATTATCTGTTGTCAAAAAATAAATTTGAAAACGATGAGCTAATAATTAACTTTAAATCACAAAATATCGATTTCAATAGAATTTAAAAAATTTATTGAAAAATTTATGTGAAATGAATTTAACTAATTTTTCAATAAATTTTTTCAAAGTACCATGATTTCTCTGATATTGTTGAAAGAGTATATAGCAGAATGGAGAATATTCAAGAGAGCAATAAATCTAAAACATATTTGCAATCATTTGGTAATTTTAATTTGGGTTATTAAATTGTTTTAATTCTATAAAAATATGCTAATTATCTGTCATATTTTTAATAGCTAAATAAAATACTAATATTTATTATTTTATTTAAAAAAGATATTAATTGCACAAATTTTTCTCTATGATAAGTATTTTAGCCGAATAATCTTTAAATATATCTGAATTTTTACAAACCAATACAAATTGTCTGAAATTAAAATTTTTTCTCATTTTATCAGGAAAATTTGGTTTAATGCTATTGTTTCTTATAAAATTTAAGGCATATGAAATATAGTCAAAATTAGGGTAATTATAGTTTTCTGAATATTTATTTATTTTATATGAAGACAACCATTGTCTAAACATATTGATCAATTGATCGTCATTATATGACGATTTTTCTCTAAACTGTGACAAGACAAAATTATCAGAAAACATATCAGAAATTTATATTTACACATATTAAATTTTAAATTTCATATTTAATTACAGAACCAAGTGCGTTTAATATTCTGAAGTATTGGAATAAATTTACTGATAAAATGAGTCGATATAAAATTTTTATTCAAGAAGAATAAAATACAAAGAAATATCAGTGATTTTAGGAATAATATTATCTAACCGAAAACACTAATACCAATATTGATTTTAAATATTATCTTATGGAAGTTTTGTAATACTATTACCTAGATAATTACCATATCCTTATATCTTTTACACCATTTTGAATAAAAAGATAATTACATTTCTCAAATGAGATTTTCACCAACGTTTCTTAACTTCTTCTCATAACTTCTTCTCATAACTTACTAAGCCGCTAAACAAAATTTTGTATATGCGAATTATGAAATTCTATTCTACAATTACGGAATACTATAATTTAAGGTCGATGTAAAATTAATAACATTATTCAAAATATTATGTAAATTTTATTTTTAACAATACTGATGTTATTTTATTATTTGAATACCCTTCCACATAAATTTTATCGAAATTATTTTTAATATCCAGTTATAATCACTACCAACATATAAAATATTCAAAACAAAATAAAATAGATTATTAAATAATTATTAAAACAATTATCAATAATTAAAACAATTAATAATTAAAACAATTATTGATTCATAAAATGAAAAATTTAAATAACTATAACTCTAATTTGTCTTTGAATATTCCTGAAATAAGTGAAGCTGATAGATATTTGATATTAACCACATGGCAAGGGTCAGTATCAAGTCAAATTAATTTATGGAAATTAGATGAGAATTCCAATATAAAAATATTGTATCTTGGCATATTATACGAACTAAATAAGGAAATTATATCTAAATCACCCACTTTAAATGGTTTATTATTTGGTGGATTCACTGAATCTTATCAAGATATAATTGTATTAGATGATGTAGGTATGACACGTTTAGGATGGGAATATTGTTTAAATTATTTGTATAATGAAGATAATGATCTTGTACCTATAACATATCTAAGATCAATCGATATTACACAAATTTTCTTTGCTAGTGATTTTTTACAGTTAAAAGAATTAACAGATCAGGTCGCTAGAAAATTAGTGCGTTATATTGATAAATATTTACATAATATTTATAGTATAAATATTAATCCAATAACTTATATTGAACTAATTAATGATATATTTGATTATATTCCCCAAAAATTCTTAATTTTTCAATATCTGCATCCTTATATGTTGATACAACTCTTAGTAATTTATCTAAATTTAAATAAAGACAACGATAATGACGGTTACGAATTGGTTAATTTTATCAATGACATTTTCAAATTAGATAATCCTGAAATCAATCTTTCTGAATTTTCAAATATTTTACAATCTTCATATAATCAATTATTCCATTATATATCTCAAAAATATATTTTTGATAATCTCTTGGGTGAAAATTTATTGATATATTTTTTACTAATTGTATATCATAATCATACTTTTGATTATATACTCGATATATTAAAACAATATGTCGCTAATGATTATTCACGTATACTTAATGATTCAAGATCTCGATCCAAAATTTTCTTCAAAACAACACTCAAATCATTCAAACTTACTAATTCATGGATCTTACTAACTATTGAAAAATATGGTTCAAACAAAGTTATTTAATATTAAACTATCCATTTGTAAAATTTATAAATTAGCATTATATTGAAGGTATAATGTAAAAATTCAATCATTAATACATACAATGTTACCACTATTCAAATTTTAACTTGATGAACAAAAATTTTCATTATTTATTATTTATTATTTATTATTTATATTATTTATGGTTCATACTAATAAGTATTGTTTTTGTCCTTATATATAATTTCGTCTTGTCCTTTATCTACTTCTTTCCCTAGTCTTTGTTCAATATCAAAAAACTATTTGTCAACACTGATGAGATTCTATTTGTTTTAATATACAATATTCAAGTATGTTATTATTCTATTAATGCTTATTAATATCATTTCAAATATTTTAAAATTTCTATTTTAAGACTCATATATATCTCTTATTTTACATTTATAAGGTATATATGATATAATCCTATTTATAAGGTATATATCATATAATCCTATATTGTTTACCCATTAATATAAGTTTTTATAATATAATGCTAAATTATAAAAATAAATTTCGTGCGTAAAATTTGATAATATCATTTATAGTTTATATGATCTATGATTATATTTTTATTTAAGGTATAAAACAGATTAAAAAGTTAAAGTATTAATAGATAAATATTATGTAATGAATATTTATAATAATCTTATATTTATCGAACTTAATTTTAATGATCAAAAATGATAGTTTTTTGAACATTTTAACATTATGAATTATGAATTATATGAATAAAATGATAATAAATGAATATGAATCCAGATTATTTCAAAAAAATACCAGAAGAAATACTAAGATATAAAATATTACCATATTTCAGAGAAAAAGAGTATTTCTCTAAATCAATAGATTATATGATAACATTGATTGCACAAGATATAAGAGGTAGTTGGAGAGGAGGATGTGATGATAGAATTGATGCTATAATAGAGTTATTAGAGAAAAAATATGATGAAGAAAGCGAAGAATTGATAGAAGAATTAAAAGAATCAAGAGAAGATATAAATTACGATGGTAGGTATATAAAACATTACAGTTTTTATGATTTTACAGACGATAATTATGATTTTGACCTGGATAGAGATTTATATTATAAGTATTGCAAATATGTTTTACATAATTCTGATCTAGCAATTCCTTGGTATGAAAGCGATGGTGATAGTGATTAGAATAAGAGTATAAGAATATATGTATAAAATAATAAAGGAATACAAATAAATAATCAAAAATGAAGATACAAGACAAGAAAACAAAAAGCGAAAAATAAATATATCAAAATGATAGGTATGTATATTAAAGATGCAAATCTGGAAAAATGATTATTTGGATGGTTCAGATGATATAGTAATAGAAGTTGAAAACAAAAAGTATAAATTACATAAAATAGTATTATACTGTTCACCAGTGTTAAAAATGATGATAAAAGGGCCTTTTTTGGAGGCAAAACAAGATATAATAGTATTAGAAAATATCAGAAAAAAAGAATGGGAAATAATATTAAACTATATATATAGTTTATATATAAAAATATATGTGGATAATATTGGAATAAAAATTACTGAAAATATAAAATATGAGATACCTGACAGTGAAAATATAGAAGATAGTTTGAAATTATATGAAGCAGTTGATTATCTGGATATGCAAAAATTTAAAAATAAAGTTAGAGTCAAGATTAAGAGGATATTTGAATATATTGATACAAATGAATTGCCATATATACTGAATGATGTTGAATTTATATATCCAGAATTTAAGAAATCAATAGCCTATGGTATAATAAGAAATATAATGAGAAAAATGATTGATGAAGATACTTTTAATAAAAAATATAAAAAAAAATACAATAATATATACGAATACCATAAAAATGTATATATAGAAATAGAAAATACATTAAATACAAATCCAGAATATTTTAAAGTAGAATTTGCAAAATATATTACTTTTGGTAGGTCACAACATTTTGCGACATTATGTATAGAAAAAGGGAATGAATATCCTAATATTTCAAGCGATCCTGTATGGAATAAAATACTTGAACGCGAGTGCCACTTAGATACTAAATATAAAAATTCACTTAAAGTATTTATAAAGAAAACAAGAGGATATAATATAGAAAATATTGAAGCACATCATAAATTCATGAACAACATTGAAATAGATGAAGATTTTGTATTATAACCAATAAACTTTAATATCATAATTAGTAAACTAACAATTTTATTAATAAACTGTTAGTTAAAGCCAATATAATTAACATATACCAGTCGATATTTGGCATTACGAGAAAACGATAAAGATACTAAAATATTATTATAAGTTTAACTCAAAGTCAACCATAGTAACATATATCAGTTGATATTTAGTGTTACTAGAAACGATAAAGATACTAAAATATTATGTTTAACTCAAAGTAGTATTTCATTCAATAATTTTAGTGTATTGTTAATTAATTTTTAAAAATATTCTATTGTTACTGAAGATATAAATTAAGACTTAATCTGATATTATTCTTAAATGCATATATATTCTTAATAATAAAATGTTAAATTTATCACTCAACAAAATTTACCATAAATTTTTTGTTAGGCAATTCATCGTTTCCATAAAATATTTATCGTCTATATCATCGATATACTTAAAGAAAAAAATATTATAATATCTCAAAAAATACGGTTTGATACATTGGGATAATAATTCTATAAGTTATAGAATTATTGTTTTATCTTGGAGCATATTTCCACAACATGAAGATATATCCTTTTTATAATATTAATACAAATAATACTATAAAAAGAATAATTTTATTACTTTAATATTTTATTCTTAACATTTTGAGTATATAAAATATACTTAAACATAATTTAAAATACATATCTTGATTTATACTTTTCAAAGTAGTTATATATTCATATAATATACATGTTTAATAGAAAATTATTCTTTCACTTGTTAACATACTCTTAAGAGATGCTTAAAATCTATATCATAAAATATTGAATGATAACAACAATTGAATAATTTTATTTTTAGTAAAAAGTTTTACAAAGGGAATGTCTACTTCTTTATCTATTTTTAGATAAACACCATTTTTCACTCTAAAATTACTAGAATTGGTAATTTAAGATGCATTTAAGAGAAATATATTATAATATTCGACCAAACTCATTTAAATATTCTTAAAATAAATGTTGAAATATTCATTACTCCCGTATATTTATCGTTACAATAAATTTTTTGCTTTACTATTTTTTCATTCTACTGAATTATTTATAGGCTCCGTTAATTTATTGTCTCATTAAAATTTATCTAAGTGAGAGATAAAATTCTCGTTTCCGCAATTTTATCGTTTCCGCAATTTTATCGTTTCCGCAATTTTATCGTTTCCACAATTTTATCGTTTTTATTTGTTATTTTGTGCAAAAATTTTTATTTAATGCAACAGTAATACAATATTTGATACATTGTATTATAATTTTAGTATATTGTATTATAAGGTAAAAAATGGTGTTTATCTAAAAATAGATAACAGAAGTAAAGATTCACCCTTTGCAAAACTTCTTCACCAAAAATACAACTGAATATTTTATTTTTGGTCCTTATAATATCACTATATTAAATATTTATTAAAAACACTTAAAATATATCTGAATATTTTTTTAATAATCGACAATAATTATTCTTTTACTATTTGAATAATTAATATAGCCGAAAAGAATACAACTAAGAAACTTGAAAAGAATACAATTTAAAAACTTGAAAAGAATACAGTCTTGATACTTAAAAAGAATATGATTATGATACTTGAAGATAATACGATTATGATACTTGAAAAGAATACAATTTAAAAACTTGAAAAGAATACAGTCTTGATACTTAAAAAGAATATGATTATGATACTTGAAGATAATACGATTATGATACTTGAAGATAATACGATTGGTGCACTTGAAAAGAATACAATTTAAAAACTTGAAAAGAATACAGTCTTGATACTTGAGGATAATACAATTGGTGCACTTGAAAAGAATACAATTTAAAAACTTGAAAAGAATACAGTCTTGATACTTGAGGATAATACGATTGGTGTACTTGAAAAGAATACAGTCTTGATACTTGAAGATAATACGATTGGTGTACTTGAAGATAAAAGAAACATTTATTTTTATAAATCGCCTTATTTGATTCTTATTTAAAGATACTAATTGTAGAGCTTTTTGTCCATAATAATTATTTTAGCATTATCTATTATTAAATAGAATTTTTTATAAACCAATATAATTTAAGATCCAAAGTTTGAAGTATAAATTTCAGTTTTTATTGTACAGACGCATTTATTTTTAGATATACAACCTGAAAACAAAAATTTACATTAACGGTGCTTAAAACGTGAAAAGATCATTATTTTCATACTTGAAGAAAAGAATTCGAAAACTTGAAGAGATAATTATTCCAACACTCAAAGAAAAATAACGATAATTATACAATTAATAAATTTGAAGAGATCATTATAATTATGAAACTTGAGAATTATGAAACCAAAAACATGAATATAATAATTATGATATCTTCAGAGATCATTATAATTATGAAACTTGAGAATTATGGAACCAAAAACATGAATATAATAATTATCTTTGAAGAGAAGAATTGCGATTTATACAATTAAAAAACTATTATACTTAAACAGAATAATTTTCAATTGCACAATTGATTAACTTGAAGAGATGATAATGAGACTTGGAAAAAGAATAATTAAGAATTATACAATTTATATACTTGAAAAGATAATGATTATAATATTAGAAAAGCTGAATTGTTATAATTATAATACTCGGAAAAAAATAATTGAGAATTATACAATTTATATACTTGAAAAGATAATGAGACTTGAATAGAATAATTAAGAATTGTGAAATTTATAAACTTAAAACATAATAATTATGATACTTAAAGACAATAATTGACAATTATACAATTTATAAGCGTTGAGAGATAATAATAATACTTATGAAACTCGAAGAGAATAATTGAGAATAATTGAGAATAATAAATTAGTAAACTTAGAGAATCGAGAATTATACTTGGGGAGAATAATAGAATTAAGAAACATGAAGAGAGAACAATTCTAACACTTTACAGAATTAAGAACAATACAATTAAGAACAACAGAATTAAGAAACATGAAGAGAGTTATTTTGATACATGAGAAGAATTTAAAATAATACAATACATAAACTTGAAGAGATAATAATTTTGAGATAAAGAGAATAATAATTATGATACATGGAATAGAAGAATACAATATATAAAGTTGAAGAGAAGAATTATCAATTATATAATTAAGAAACTTGAAGAGATAATAATTATAATGCTTGAAGAGAATAATTGTCAATCATATAATTCCGAGACTTGATAATTATATAAATTAAGAAAGTTTATGACGACTCGAAGAAATAATTACCCGAACTTTTGAAGATATAATTTTATACTTAAGCAGAAGAATTGAGAATTATACAATTAAGAAACTTGAAGAGATAACTATGAATCTTGAAGAGAATAATTGAGAACAATATAATTTATAAACTTGATGAAATATTTATTATGATATATTGAGAGAATATTTAAATTTTATATCATTCTGATACTTAATAGATAATAAATCAGATACTCCAATAGAATAATCAAGAAACTTGGAGAGATATTTTTTCTGATATTGGAAAAGAAAAAAATCAGGATAATTTTCAATTATACAATTAATAAACTTGGACTGATAATTATTATAATACTTGAAGAGTATATTCTAGTTTTATACAATTAATAAACTCTAAGAGATAATAATCATAAAACTTGGATAGAATAAATATCGATATTTATTCTATTCAAGTTTTATGCTCGAAGACATAATTATTATAATACTTGAAGAGAAGAATTGTTAATTATACAATTTATATACTTGATGAGAAAAATTGTTAATTGTACAATTTATATACTTGATGAGAAAAATTGTTAATTATACAATTTATATACTTGATGAGAAAAATTGTTAATTGTACAATTTATATACTTGATGAGAAAAATTGTTAATTATACAATTTATATACCTAAAGAGATAATTATTATAATACTGTAAGAGATAATTATTATAATACTGTAAGAGATAATTATTATAATACTTGATGAGATCATTATTATAGTACTTGATGAGATAATTGTTAATTATACAATTTATATACTTGATGAGATAATTATTATAATACTTGATGAGATAATTATTATAATACTTGATGAGATAATTATTATAGTACTTGATGAGATAATTATTATAGTACTTGATGATATAATTGTTAATTATACAATTTATATACTTGATGAGATAATTATTATAATACTTGATGAGATAATTATTATAATACTTGATGAGATAATTATTATAATACTTGATGAGATAATTGTTAATTATACAATTTATATACTTGATGAGATAATTATTATAATACTTGATGAGATAATTATTATAATACTTGATGAGATAATTGTTAATTATACAATTTATATACTTGATGAGATAATTATTACAATACTTGAAGAGATAATTATTATAATACTTGAAGAAATAATTGTTAATTATACAATTTATATACTTGATGAGATAATTATTATAATCGAAGAGAAGAATTATTAATTATGTAATTTATATATTTGATGGGATAATTATTATCGAAAGTATAAATGTACAAACACATAAAGAGATAATTATTATTATAATCAAAGAGACGAATTGAGATTTATACAATTAATAAACTCGAAAGTAAAAATCTTGGAAGATATGAAGAGATAATTCAAAGATACGGAGAGATAATTCAAAGATACGGAGAGATAATTCAAAGATATGGAGAGATAATTCAAAGATACTGAGAGATATAATAATAGCAATATATGATCAGATAATTATTATAATATTTGATGAGAAAAATATAGAACTACATTAACATAAAATAATTCGAATACTTGATGATAATATTAGGATACTTGAAGAGAAAATAATTCGATTACTTGATAATAAAATAATTCGATTATTTGAAGATATAATTATTCTAATACTTGATGAGATGATTGTTTGAATATTTTAAGATATAATTATCTAATACTCGAAGATGTAATTATTATATTATCCGACGAGATAATCATTATATTATTTGAGATATCATTATTATATTACTTGGTGAGATAATTATTCTATTACTTGATGAAATAATTATATTACTTGATGAAAATAATTGAGAATTATACAATTTATGAACTTGATGAGATAATAATTATATTACTTGATGAAAATAATTGAGAATTATACAATTTATGAACTTGATGAGATAATTATTATGATACTTGATGAGATAATTATTTTGATACTTGTACAGAATAATTATTAACTACATAATTAAAAAACTTGGAGAAATAATTATTCTGATACGTATACTGAATTATTCTTAATTATACAATTAAGAAATATGAAGAGATAATTATTATAATAGTTTTATAGATAATTATTCTAATAGTTAAATAGAAAAATATAATTATACAATTTATATGCTCTGATAGATAATTATGATTATACTTGAAGAGAATAATAAGGGTTATAAAATATTCGGATAGTTATACAGAATATAAATAAGATAGTTTAATAAACTATAGTTACAATATTACAATAGAAAATATTATCTAACTCAAATTATTTTAGAGGTGCAAGTATAAAACAATTAGCGCTTTGAGATAAAATATTCACAATATTAAATGGAATAAAATTAAAATAGTTGAAAAACCTATATAAATATTAGTATATTTATTTTACTAATTTATATAAACAATTGTTTTATTATAGTATAATATTATATAAATATATAAATATAATATATAATATTATCCATAAAAATAATAAAAATTGAATTATTTACTTTTTGAAAAGAAGTTTTCAAACGGGATACATGTACTTCTTTTACCTTTTTTAGGTAAAAGAACCCTTTATTAACATGTATCTAATATGAAGATTTATTGGAATAAAATCTTGTATCTATTTCTCAAATATATTGCTTTTATATCTTTATTTTTGAGTTATTTGCATTGACATAGTGATATTTCTATATTTAACTACTGTAAATACGTCCTTAAAACCGGATAATTAAAATGCAATTTATCGATCCGGTTGAAATATTTACTTTGGCAGAAACAAACAAAAATTTATTTCTTGGGCTAACGATAAATTTTTGTTCGGTAAAATATTCTTTCTGGTTTATATTTATCGCTTCGAAAAGTTTATCGAAAGAGATGGACTTTCCGAATTTAATTTATCGAAGGAGATGGACTTTCTGAATTTAATTTATCGAGTTAATATTTATCATTTAATAAAAGATATTACAATATACTAAATATATGCAAATAAGAGGTTCTTTTACCTAAAAAAGGTAAAAGAAGTACAGGTATCCCGTTTGAAAACTTCTTTTTAAAAAAGCAAATAATTCAATTTTAATTATTTTTGCACTCTCAGATAATTAATATATATGAAGAGAATAAGATTAAGAAACTTGAAGAGAAAACAATCAAGAATATGAAGAGAATAAGATTAAGAAACTTGAAGAGAAAACAATCAAGAATATGAAGAGAATAAGATTAAGAAACTTGAAGAGAAAACAATCAAGAATATGAAGAGAATAAGATTAAGAAACTTGAAGAGAAAACAATCAAGAATATGAAGAGAATAAGATTAAGAAACTCGAAGAGAAAAAAATTAAGAATATGAAGAGCTAACGATAAATATACATGAAGAGAATAAGATTAAGAAACTCGAAGAGAAAACAATTAAGAATATGAAGAGAAAACGATAAAGAAACTTGAAGAGAATACGATAGAGAAACTTGGAGAGAATAGGATTATAATACTTGAAGAAAACGATAAATATACTTGAAAAGAATACTATTAAGAAACTTGAAGAGAATAGGATTATAATACTTGAAGAAAACGATAAATATACTTGAAAAGAATACTATTAAGAAACTTGAAGAGAATAGGATTATAATACTTGAAGAGAATACGATAAATATACTTGAAAACAATACGATTAAGAAACTTGAAGAGAATAGGATTATAATACTTGAAGAGAATACGATAAATATACTTGAAGAGAATACGATAGAGAAACTTGAAGAGAATACGATAAATATACTTGAAGAGAATACGATAGAGAAACTTGAAGAGAATACGATAAATATACTTGAAGAGAATACGATAGAGAAACTTGAAGAGAATAGGATTATGAAACTTGAAGAGAATACGATAAATATACTTGAAGAGAATACGATAGAGAAACTTGAAGAGAATAGGATTATGAAACTTGAAGAGAATACGATAAATATACTTGAAAAGAATACGATTAAGAAACTTGAAGAGAATAGGATTATGATACTTGAAGAGAATACGATAAATATACTTGAAAAGAATACGATTAAGAAACTTGAAGAGAATAGGATTATAATACTTGAAAGAAAACGATTATAATACTTGAAGAGAATAGGATTATAATACTTGAAGAGAATAGGATTATAATACTTGAAGAGAATAGGATTATAATACTTGAAGAGAATAGGATTATAATACTTGAAGAGAATAGGATAAATATACTTGAAAGAAAACGATTATAATACTTGAAGAGAATAGGATTATAATACTTGAAGAGAATAGGATTAAGAAACTTGAAGAGAATACGATTAAAATACTTGAAGAGAATATGATTATAATACTTGAAAAGAATACGATTAAGATACTTGAAGAGAAGAGGATTATAATACTTGAAGAGAATACGATTAAGAAACTTGAAGAGAATAGGATTATAATACTTGAAGAGATTACGATTAAGATATTTGAAGAGAATAGGATTATAATACTTGAAGAGAATACGATTATAATACTTGAAAAGAATGCGATTAAGAAACTTGAAGAGAATACGATTAAGAAACTTGAAGAGAAGAGGATTATAATACTTGAAGAGAAAACAATAAATATACTTGAAAAGAATACGATTAAGGTACTTGAAAAGAATACGATTAAGAAACTTGAAGAGAAGAGGATTATAATACTTGAAGAGAAAACAATAAATATACTTGAAAAGAATACGATTAAGGTACTTGAAGGGAATACGATAAATATACTTGAAGAGAAGAGGATTATAATACTTGAAGAGAAAACAATAAATATACTTGAAAAGAATACGATTAAGGTACTTGAAGGGAATACCATAAATATACTTGAAGAGAATAGGATTATAATACTTGAAGAGAATACGATTATGATACTTGAAGAGAATACGATTAAGAAACTTGAAGAGAATAGGATTATAATACTTGAAGAGAATACGATTATGATACTTGAAGAGAATACGATTAAGAAACTTGAAGAGAATAGGATTATAATACTTGAAGAGAATACGATTATGATACTTGAAGAGAATACGATTAAGAAACTTGAAGAGAATAGGATTATAATACTTGAAGAGAACACGATAAATATACTTGAAGAGAATAGGATTATAATACTTGAAGAGAAAACAATAAATATACTTGGAAAGAATACGATTAAGGTACTTGAAGAGAATACGATAAATATACTTGAAGAGAATAGGATTATAATACTTGAAGAGAAAACAATAAATATACTTGGAAAGAATACGATTAAAGTACTTGAAGAGAAAACAATAAATATACTTGAAGAGAATACGATTAAAGTACTTGAAGAGAAAATAATAAATATACTTGAAGAGAATAGGATTAAGCTACTCGGAGAGAAAACGATAAATATACTTGAAAAGAATACGATTAAAGTACTTGAAGAGAAAACAATAAATATACTTGAAGAGAATACGATTAAGGTACTCGAAGAGAAAACAATTAAGGTATTTGAAGAGAATACGATTAAGGTACTCGAAGAGAAAACAATTAAGGTATTTGAAGAGAAAAAGATTAACAAACTTGAAGAGAAAACAATTAAGGTATTTGAAGAGAAAAAGATTAACAAACTTGAAGAGAAAACAATAAATATACTTGAAGAGAATACGATTAAGATACTTGAAGAGAAAACAATAAATATACTTGAAGAGAAAACAATAAATATACTTGAAGAGAATACGATTAAGATACTTGAAGAGAATACTATAGAGATACTTGAAAAGAATACGATAGAGATGCTCGAAGAGAATACTATAGAGATACTTGAAGAGAATACTATAGAGATACTTGAAAACAATACGATAGAGATGCTCGAAGAGAATACTATAGAGATACTTGAAGAGAATACTATAGAGATACTTGAAGAGAATACTATAGAGATACTTGAAAAGAATACGATAGAGATGCTCGAAGAGAATACTATAGAGATACTTGAAGAGAATACAATATACTTGAAGAGACAAATATTATGAAACTTGAATAGAAAACAATAAATATACTTGAAGAGAATAAGATTATAATACTGCTAAATAATAAGATAAGTATAATGGGAGAGAACAAGATTATAATACTACTAAAGAATAAGATTATAATACTACTAAAGAATAAGATTATAATACTACTAAAGAATACAATAAGTATAATTGAAGAGACAAGAATGTCAAAGTAAAGGAATACTATAAAGTAATGCTTAGAGTTATGTAAGAGATAATAATTGTGTTACTTGAAGAGATAATAATTATGTTACTGAAGATAATCAATTATGTCACTTGAAAAGATAATGAGTTATGTAACTTAAAGAGATAATAAATATGTTAATTGAAGATAATGAGTTATGTGACTTGAATAGATAATAATTATGTTATTTGAAGAGAAAACGATAAAAACTCGAAGTGATAATAATTTTATTACTTGAAAAGAATAAGATTATTTGATGTCTTGAAGATAGATAATAGGTTGAAGGTGAAAATGTACTAATATTATATTTACGAAAATAACATACTATAATGAATTGTTATTAAGTACTATGTTTTGCGATAGTACAACAAATATAAATGTTTATCAATAATCAAATATATACTGGAACAAATCGTAAGGTGGAATTTTTGATCGCTTTGGCTAATGATAAAAAATTCTTTGGTTAAATATTCTTTCCGGTTTTTATTTATAGCTTGGAAAAATTTATCGACGAAGATAAATTTAATTTATGAAAACAAATATCCATTGATAAAATAGATATTTGTTGCTGAGAAATATATTATGATATTGAACAAATGAAAATAAAAGGTTCTTTTACCTAAAAAAGGTAAAAGAAGTACAGGTATCCCGTTTAAAAACGTCTTTGCAAAAAGTAAAAATTCAATTTTAATTATTTTACAGACTATGATTAAATACACTGTTTAATAAAACAATTCAATTTGTAACTAAAAATATTTACGTAAAATAAAATATTTATCACACCTACAGAATAAATAATATTTTAAAGAGGTAATGTGGTTAAATAGTACAATTTAGTGACTCGAAATATTCTGGAAGAATATTTTAAGAGATCAAGATTCTGAAATTTAAGGAGAAATATGATGGAAAAATTCAATTAACCCGCTTGAAAAGATAATTATTCTAAAGAAAACGATTAGGATACTTGAAGAAATAATTAGGATACTTGAAGAAATAATAATTAGGATACTTGAAGAAATAATAATTGGGATACTTGAAGAAATAATAATTAGGATACTTGAAGAAATAATAATTGGGATACTTGAAGAAATAATAATTAGGATACTTGAAGAAATAATAATTAGGATACCTGAAGAAATAATAAATAGGATGCTTGAAAGAAAACGATTAGAATGCTAAAAGAGAATACGATAAGGATACTTGGAAAGAATACGATAAGGATACACATGAAGAAAACGATAAGAATGCTAGAAGAATACGATTGAGATACTTGAAGATAAAACCATATTGATGCTTAAAGAAAAACGATAAGGATACTTGGAGAGAATACGATAAGAATACTTGGAGAGAATACGATAAGAATACTTGGAGAGAATACGATAAGGATACTTGAAGAGAATACGATTGTGATACTTGAAGAGAAAACGATAAAGATACTTGGAGGTGATATAATTGAGATACTTGCAGAAAAAGAAACTTGGGGGAAATATAAAGAAAGTTGAATAAAACTATTATGGTGCTTGGTGAGAAAATAATTGCGATACTTGAAGACAAATAATATGATACCTCAAGATAGATAATATGATTTAAAGAGATAATATGATATTTGGAGGGATAGTATTACATTGGAAGAGATATATTAATATACTTGAATATATTAATATACTTGAATATATTAATATCAGGATAGATAAATATCAGGATAGTTTAAGAGATGTAATTTCGATTGCTTACACAGATAAATTAATAGTTTGGATATTTATAATTTTATGATTATATATTATAGTTATTTAGAGTATGTTGTTTTGTAAATTAAATAATTTTATTTAGTTAAGACGTAAAGAGTATATTAGACGTGAATAATTACAAATTATGTACTATATTTGGTAAATAAAATAATGGTAAAATTGTATAAATAGATAAACCAAAGAAATATGAATAAAGATAAAAATAATTTTTGTTAACGCAGATTATATAAACTATAAGGGACGGAACAATTTTAATTTGTATTAAAGATATAGATTTAAGAAATAACTTTTAAAGCAGCTTTATAAAAAATATAGATTGAAATAAGGTTATATAATTATGTATTTACCTAAGAAAAATTAAAGAAATAGATGTATTATGTTCAAAATTTGATAATAAAAATATAATGGTTGATATTAGATATATGTAGTTTAATACAAATAATATTAACAAGTTTATTATAATATTATTATGTAGATAAAGTTAATATGTGAATAAAGTTAATATAATAAAAATAGAAAGAACATAAATATATTTATGAATAAGAAATAATACAGCTAAATTAGCGAATGAAAGAGAAGAAGTATCAAGAAAATCTATTACAGTATTAAAAAGAGCGGAAAAAGAACAAATAGTAAATCCAGGAAAATGAGAATTAATTAAAGTGATATTATTGAGGATATAACAAAATTGAGATTCATCGGTGCATAAAAAAGCCAAAGTTTCAAGATATTTGTTGTTGTGAAAAAATTGCGAGGATAGGAGAAATGCGGGTAAATATGAGAAAATATGAAAAATAGTGGAAACGGGATAAATAAATTGGGGTGACTTTGTTCCAGAATTTTCTATTGTGTTGAAACCAAAAAAACGGTTTAATTCGTCTGGTAATATGGTTATAATCTATGGAATTAACAGAAATACAAAAATCACAACATGTTTATAGGCGATAATTTCATAAAAGGATTTTTAGCAATATAAATAATATCATCCAAATGTTGTAACCAATTTATATGACTCAGTTATGGACTAATCTTATGTAACAGATAATTGTTCTTGATATTAACAACCATCCATATTCTATAATCCATATCATAATTGGATATATCTGAATTATTTACTAGACTTTCATAATAATTTTTAAATTTTAATAGAATATGAGGATATTCCAAAATCTTCAAGCCTGCTACTAACATATCTTTCACTTTTTGAACTCATCTTTTCATAATTTTTCAGTATATATTTTCTATGAAAATTTCCTGGTTTATTTGTTTCTCATTTATTTTTTAAATTTTAGTTTATAATGGGGATATTTAGTTATTCTATATTTATTATTTATTATATTTTCTATATCATTTTCTCTTAATTTACCATAATTTTTCATTATATGATATTATATGCTTCGCTTCCATAATCTCTTTCACATAATATGTTCCAATTTCTACATCTTATTCTACTTATATTTTCGAAATTTATCGCATCTTTTTTTGTAAGTATTATAATATTTTTTCTTTAATGTCTAAACAAATAAACATTTATTTTCTTATTAGTTCATATTTTCATCATATTTATTCATATTTTGTCCATATTGTTTCTCCAACATAGTTTTATTTACAATATTTTACAATACTGTTATCTGTTTTTTATAAAATTATGTTAAATATTACTTAAACTCAATTTTATTTCCAAATATTGTTCTATGAGAATCTATAAGAATCTATAATTACATATTCTTATTGCACAATTTTTGTACCCTATATAGTATTAATAGTATCTTATTTGAACATATTTAAAATATTGAGAGGTGAATAATATTTACAAATACAGATTATATAATTTGAAATATATGCTAAAAATATTATTATGGTAAATAATATTTTTATTCACCATAAAGAAATATGTGTTTTAAATATGAAAGATAATAGAATTATATTAATTTGTATAATGAAGTTTTCGAACAGAAAAACATATACATTATTTACGTTTTTTGGTAAATAAAGATCTTATGGATGATCCACATGAACTATTAATGATTGGTAAATGTGTTAATATTTATAGTAAAATTATCGTATATGGCCAATCAATAATCCACCTTTATATCCTGTTATAAATGAAACTTTGCAGTGAATCATATTTTCATTGTCAAGAGTGAATAATTTCAATATAATATTCATTATATTATCGGAAATATATGTTCTGCAGTATCTGGACATAAATTTTCTAATCTTTCAATATCATAAGAAGTCCAATCACCAAAACTATCTATTGTATTTGTCATTTTATTACACTCCAATAAAAAAATTAAATGTTATTTTTATTGCATATGTGAATTTATTAGTAGAAATAATATATAAATATATTTAATTTCTATAATAACTCAATCCTTTTTGTTGATCTCTTCATCAAAATCTTGAAACGCTTTTTTAATATATTTTCGTTGGTTTTCAAATTGATTGGATAGTTGTAAATTAATTTGGTCAACGAAAATTTTACTCGAATAATAACCGATAAAACATGTAAATGTTAGAGGAATAATATATTTATACATTTATAATATATTTTATTACTAAAATATATTCAATTTGATTACTAAATATTATCAACAGTGACTAAGTTGATGGGTTGATTAGCTTTGCTAAAATCAATAATTTGTTACATGTATTCTTTTTCAATATCTAGGAATATATATCAGCGATATATATTAATATTTTTTTAGCACATAGTTTAGTAGTACTACTAACAGTCGGAATCGGAAATTTATGATGAAAATGTTATTTGTATTTTAATAATTGTTTAAAACTCACATTAATGTGCAAGTATTAATAGTGGATAATGAAGAACTGTATCAAAATTACACAAGAAATCTATATATGTTCTCCTTTATATTTTTAAAATAATATTGGAGAAATTGATTATAATGATCTATAAGATCTGGTACGTAACAATTTGAGCAATAATATAATGAATAACTATAACCATGAGAAAGAATATAATATAACATTCTATCTTTAAAAAATGTGTCATTATAAACGCATAAATAATTATTGGAAATAACATGAGATTCAACAGATTCAACTATAGTATCAATTTTTAATGCAACAAACTTTCTAATAGATAAAGGTTCAATGGATTTATAAACGGTTTTATAATTATTTTTCTCATTTCTAAAATTATAAATATCACGACAATATTTATTTTTCAAGTAATAATTAACAGAATTCATTCCTTCGATATAAACATTTTTATAATTCAGATAAAAAGATAAATTTTTATCGATATGGTTACCATAAAAATCTCTATTATATATCATTTCCCAAAAATCATCATTTTTCAAGATATTTGAAAACATTTTTGTATTAAACAAAGTAGATATAATTTTTTCTATAGTTAAATATTTAGATATATTATATAGTATATCATAACAATTACAAACGTGTAACATTTTATTGGATAAAAATAATAATAAATTTTATAAAAATACAAGTATAAAAACAATGCTATCAATTTTAATTCTAATTTATTGTTTATTTTATTATAATACTATATGAGCTATTATAATAAGATTAATAAAAACAACGGTTCATGAATAAAAATATTTCTCTTCAAATACCAATTTAGTGTTATTTTAAAAATAGATGTAGAAAATATTTTTATAACTATGTTGAATAATAACAACAAAAAAGAACATAATAGAAATATTGAAATATCTTTGGTATTTTGAATTAGTACTGTTTACAATTAATAAAGAAAATGGGTACAAGAGGTACAATAAAACTTAAAGCTTCAAATAAGAAATATAAAACATATAATCACTGGGATTCTTATCCATCAGGATTAGGTATGAACTTAATAACACAATTAAAAACATTATTACAGATTTATTCTATTGTTGAACTGAGAGATAAAATTTCCAGTTTAAAATTAGTATCACAAGATAAAAAACCAGAACAAACCGATATTGATAAACTAATAGAATACACAGATTTATCTGTTTCGACTCAATCACTTGAAGATTGGTATTGTCTATTGAGAAATTGTCAAGGTAATATTGAAAAGATATTAGAAAGTGGTTATGTTCTTACAACAAAGGGTAAACAAGAATATAATTATATTATTGACTTTGATTCTCAAACTTTTACAGTTGAAGAATTAAATAAAACTTGGTCACTGTCCGATCTTAATATTATTGAGCTATATCTATCCGATCATTAATATATTTTCCGAAATTTTGTGAACACTTAATTAAATGTTATGAATTAAGTGTTAATAAATGTTATTAACAGATACAAATAGTCAAATATAAGGGTGTTTGACTCAGTGTGAACAACCAATATATTATATATTTATATAATATAACATAAAATGAAGTTTACGTGTAGTATATGTTCATCAAATGATTTTTCTCAAGGATCTTTTCAGTTATTAAAATAAATGTTTATAACAATATAGTACAGCTGGTTGGTATGTACAAAGAGGAAAAAATTCAAAAATGGAGACAACATATGTCCCATATGTTTAAGTAAAATGATAATAGATGATAATTCATCTATTAAAACATATGAATATAAACATGTTGAATGTGATGTGTGTTATAAGAAGTTTATGAGATCAATGGGATATTTATCATGGGAAGGATGGGAATGTGTATCAGATTTTGATCCTATCGATAAAACTATTGGTACTGGATTTGGTAGTCTTTTTGATGGTGATAGACTAAAAGTTAAAAGTAATTCTTTAGTAAAAATTGACAACAAATTAATTGATATAAATAAAAGATATTGTATTTGTGATTATTATATAGTTTATTGGATTAAGAATAAACTAATATCATATAACGATCATGTAAATTTCCGTTCAGCAAAAACTGAATTGTTGAAAAGAAGGGGGTATTTCTGTTAAACCAAATAAACAATCTAATACAACTTGTTCTCTTGCACATAGTATTAAAATTAAGTATCCTAATTATTCAAGCGATAAAATATATAAATCGAAAATTTAAATAGAATTATAATAACTATATAATAACTATACAATAACAATAACAACTATATAATAATAACTATATAATAACTATATAATAACTATATAATAACTATATAATAACTATATAATAATAACTATATAATAACTATATAATAATAACTATATAATAACTATATTGTAACTATATAATTATACTATACAATAATAACTATACATTAATAACTATATAATAGTTATTATATGATTTACTGTAAAATCTTTATTTCAAATAGACAAAGGTTAATTTTTATTGACAATAAAACATATAACATACACTAAAAGAGATGTGGATTATGTGTAAAATAAATATAATAATCCATAAAATAAGCTAAAGATTAATGCAAATAGTACAGGGAAATATGATTTTATTTTATAAAAAAACTATTATAAAAATGAACGACCTTAAAAATTACGTAAATACATATCAAAATACAAGTATTAATGAAATTAGAAAAAATATTTTTAGTATAGAAAATAGGCTTGATGAGCTTAAAAATCAACTTGTTCAATTAGAATCAAATACAGATAAATCAATTAAATATGATTATATTACATTTGAAGAAACTACATTATACACTTTAATAGATAGAAACGATCAAATTAACATATTAGAATGCATGAAAAAAGAATTACCCGAAGACTTGTATAATTCTTATACTAATAGACTACGTAGTTTATTTTGGCATGTTGATAATATAAGATATGTTTACAAACAGGCGCAACTAATTCCGCCTGCTTGGTTTTGTGAAAGATATGGAAATTTGTTTACCCATGAAGTGTAATTGACAATATAAGTATAATTGATAATATTTAGTTGTAATATTTTATCTTTGATTTTAATATTTAGTTGTAATATTTTATCTTTGATTTTAATATTTAGTTGTATTTTATCTTTGATTTTAATATTACAAAAATATTACACTTTATCAGATAAAGTGTAATATTTAGTTGTATTTTATCTTTGATTTTAATATTACAAAAATATTGCACTTTATCTGATAAAGTGTAATAGATAATATGAGTATATAATATAATAACTTTATATTATACAATTAGTTTTATAAATATAAAACTAATATGATATTAGGATAATATAATATCATCTATGTGTATTTTTTCTAATTCACAAATATTGTCCATAATAAAAGATTTTAGTTGTTGGTCTAATATTAGATGAGTTAAAATAGTTAAATGGTATTTAACATTTTTGCGTAATGTTATAATACCAAATGGAAATATTTGCTGTTCTGTATCAAAAAATGTTTTCTGTTTGCCATAAATATTAAGTCGGTATATTATTTCGGATAAAGAAGATTTATTATCCTTTACAAATACCAGTTTATCAATTTCTATATTCATTTTTATCTCCATATTGAAAAATAATTTAATCAATTAAATTAGAAATGTCTGTTTTGTAAACTGGTATTTATTGTGATTTAAGAATTATAATTGAAGATGATATACATGAGATAAAAATGGAATATAATTTAATACAATATTTATAATTAAAATGGAATATAATTTATCACAATGTTATAATAGAGAAATTATAAATTATAGGTTTAAATATGAAACTAAATTATTTATAATACATGATTTTATTATGGATAGAATAGGATTTTTTACAGCACATAAATCATTTAATAAAAATGCTGACAATACTGATATTATTGATATTACTCAGAGTATTAATCAAATATTACAAGATGATATAGATATAGAAAAAATACAAGAAGCTTTAGAATATATAATAAAATCAATATATCAAATCAAAATCAATATAGATAATTTAGACGAAAAAGTATTAATTTATATATTGAAGATTAGTGATTATTTAGTTGTAAATTTTAACAGTTTAGCCAGTTTATTTGTAAATTATGAAAAATGGTCAAAATGTTTCTCTATTGTTACTTGTGATAATAAAATAGAAAATGCAGATATATATTATAACGAATTAAAAGAAAAATACATGAAAAGCGAACACGATTTAAAATTTATTAATTTTATCGACTTGCTCACTTTTCTTTTGCATAATTTAGAATATTCCTTCGATCCTTCTTTCAAATACGCTTTTATTTCCCGTCAAACTTCAAATTTTCTTGAACTAAATATTACCATACAAGAAAGAATTATGTTGTTAACATTTAAATCTATGTTGGATAATAATATTAAAAGACTTATCAATTCCAAACAAGGTTATTTTTGGGTTGGTAAATAGTTCATTTCTAATATCTAATATATTTCTTGTATATTTCTCATATTTCTCACAATACATTGCATCAATTATACAATTTATCTTAAAGTTTAATTTGATGTGTATAAACAATCAATATATTTAATTTGATGTGTATAAACAATCAATATATTTAATTTGATGTGTATAAACAATCAATATATTTAATTTGATGTGTATAAACAATCAATATATTTAATTTGATGCGTATAAACAATCAATATATTGAAGATATAATAGTATCAAATATATAATTTCATATATTATCTACTTCATTATTAGTTTTATTTCTCGAATTACCTACCCCGCTTCTAATTTTATTTTTTAATTGATATATGTCACTTGGGTAAAACATTTAGTTACGTTTACAAAGGTAACTAGAATATAGATATTTTATTGCGTTGCTCAATCATTGATAAATATTTAATTTTGCTGTTTCATAAAATAACTTATTATATAATACTCGTTTTATAATAAAACTTATACTCAAATATCTATATATAGTCAAATATGCATATAAAGGTTATATGTCGACAATTTTAATATTTTAATATTTTAATAATTAATATTAAATTATTGTAACTAGAGTTGTTTATTCATTTTTAAAATGGGCTTTATAATATATATTTATTAATAAATATGTTTATTAAACTAGATTAAACTGTATTATTATAGTTATTTATCTTTATATTAAGTTCTTTAAATTATATAATTATTAACTAATGACATAATTATATTTATTTTTAATCGAATCAAGTACAAAATTATATCTTATACTTTGTTAATAAAATTTCCAATTAAGTTAAGTTCAAGTAATATTATTTACTAATAAATATTTACTAAAATATGATTATAAGAGATCATATAATTTAACAAAGAGATATAAATTGTAGAGATATTTGTTTGAGATATTATCTTCCGAAGAGATATTTGCTGAAGAGATTATATTCTGGGGGAGATATGCTGAAGAGATTATATTCTGGGAGATATGCTGAAGAGATTATTTACTGGAAGATTATGCTGAAGAGATTATTTGCTGGAAGATTATGCTGAAGGGATATTTACTGGAGAGATAATATTAAAAACAAAAATGATGAGAATTCCTATTTAAAAGCTTTTAATATTGTTAAAGATTTGTGTAAGCAAAATAGTTTGTTGTACGTTAAAGAGTATTTTAAATATGTTTGTTAACATTAAAAATTATAGAGATACATTTAGCTTTTTTTGAGTAAATGAAGTACATATATTCAGTATGAAAAATTAATTATTAAAACATAAAACTCAATATAAATAATTTTCATAAATACAATAATAGATATCTACATAAATTAAAATATAACAGTATTAATATTTGATATAAATGGAGAATCTGTATCTTGTATGTTATAATAATTACGGATATAGAGTGTATGAATATTATTGAGATAAGAGAATATTTTATTGCTAATTTGATTACAGTAACCAATATTAAGAGTATGTAAACCTGTTAAATACTTAAAAGCATTATGAGTGATAGTATTTTGAAAGCAACAATACATATCAAGAGTATGGATACCCTTTAAATATTTAAACGCGGTATCATCAATAATAGCATTGTGACAATAACGCATAATTAAAGTATGTATGCCCTGTAAATAAAAAAATGATTTATTTGTAAACAAATAAGGATTTGTTAGACTTATATCTAAGTAATAAATACCATTAAAATTATTAAAAATATTGTTTATACCTGTTTGATTACATTTATCCATATATAAAGTATGAATACCTTGTAAATTTTGGAATGCTTTATTAGTAATAGTTGGTTGATTACATTCTCCCATATCTAAATATTTGATACCCTTCAAATATGAAAAAGCAAGATCAGTAATAGTATTTTGGTTACATCCCCTCATTTTAAGTTTCTGTATTCCACTAAAATTAAAGAAAGCTTTATCGGTTATGTAATTTGTATTACACCAACTTATATTTAAACTTTTTATATGTTTAAGATTTTCGAAAGCTTTGTCAGTTATAGTATCCTGATAGCAGTTTTTCATTTTTAATATTTTTATTCCTTTCAAATGACTGAATGCTTTATCAGTTATTGTTTTTTGTGAACATTCTGACATATTTAAACTATGTATACCTTTCAAGTTCTCGAAAGCATAATCAGTAATAGTCTCTTGGTTACAATAACTTATATTTAAACTATTAATACTCTTTAAATATCTGAATGCCAGATCTGTTATTGTTTTTTGCGAACATCCTATCATATTAAGATTTTCTACTTGTTGAAAATTTTTAAAAGCTTCATTTGTGATTTGATTACAATAACTTATATTTAGATTTACTATTTTTAGCAAATTTTTGAATGCTTCATCTGTTATTGTTTCTTGATTACAATAACTCATATTTAGATCAACTATATTTTGCATACTCTTAAATGCTTTATTTGTAATTGTATCTTGATCACAATGGCTCATATCTAGACTAATTAGCGATAAATTATCAAATGCTTTATCTGTTATCAAAAATTGATTACACCATGCCATATTCAATTTTTTCACATATTTCAAATATTTAAAATCATCATCTCGTATATTTTTATTTCTTTTCAAATTTAAGTTTAGTATTTTATATGACATTTTATCAATACATTTTAATTCTGATATTTCATTACGCACAGTAAATACGTGTTCCATCATATTTTCCTCATTATTCGTCAATAAAGTATATATATCTTTTGATATATTCGTCATTTTTATCATATTTTTTGTACATAAATATTTAGCTATTATTATAATTATATCATCGCAAAACTTACCCATTCTTTATTTACATTTCTTGTCATATTTTTATATTTTCACTATTTTTATTAAATATCCATGTAATTTATTTTCTCAACACCACATATTAATTCCTTATCTAATTTTAATTTTATTAAATATCCATGTAATTTATTTTCTCAACACCACATATTAATTCCTTATCTAATTTTAATTTTATTAAATATCCATGTAATTTATTTTCTCAACACCACATATTAATTCCTTATCTAATCTTAATTTTAATAATTTTCTTTTACATATATCTTCTAATTATATTATTTCACGCATCTATAAATCAAAAATAAAGTTAAATGTTTTTACCAAGGCCAAATTTTTACGTTTAACGCTTTTAAAATAACTATTAACGTCATTTTTTGTTTACGGGTATCCTTTCAATTAAAATATATTATCTAAACTCTTACTTGATACTTAACATACTTTAAAATAATACACAGAAATATATATTATTTTAAACTAACACTTTATTTAACACTTTACTTAACACTTTACTTAACACTTTATTTAACACTTTATTTAACACTTTATTTAACACTTTACTTAACACTTTACTTAACACTTTATTTAACACTTTATTTAACACTTTATTTAACACTTTATCTAACACTTTATCTATTTGGAAAATTTAAGTTTTTGTTCAGTAAACATTATTTCGGGATGGTAAATTATATAGAAAAATATTGACCATCCCGAAATACATAATTTTCATATTAGCTGATCTTATCGTCATAAAGTCTAATAAACTTGGATATAACTTTGTTATATTTGGTTTAAGGGTTCTTTTACCTAAAAAAGGTAAAAGAAGTACAGGTATCTCGTTTGAAAAACTTATTTTTAAAAATAAAAAAATTCAATTTTAATAAGGAGCTGGAGAGAAAACGATTGAGAAATGTTGAGAGAAAACGATTGGGAAACTTGGGTGAGAAAATGATTAAGAAACTAAAGAAAACGATTAGGAAACTTGGGTGAGAAAACGATTGACAAGCGTGGAGAAAAGTATTAAGAAACTAGAGAAAACAATTAAGAAACTTCAATAAAATACGATCGAGAAACTTGGAGAGAAAACGATTAAAAACTTGGATAAAATACGATCGAGAAACTTGGAGAGAAAACGATTAAGAAACTTGGATAAAATACGATCCAGAAACTTGAAGAGAAGGATTGACAAACTTGGAAAGAAAACGATTGACAAACTTGGAGAAAAACTATTAACAAACTTGGAGAGAAAATTATTGACAAACTTAGAGAATAAGATTACGATATTTAGAGAATAAGATTACGATATTTAGAGAATAAGATTACGATATTTAGAGAATAGATTACGATATTTAGAGAATAGATTACGATATTTAGAGAATATTATTAAACTTGAAGAGAATGTGATTAAGATACTGAGAAAATGATTACAATACTTTGAGAATATTATTAAGATTGAGGAACTTGGAGAATAAGATTAAAATACTTGAACGAATCAATCGAGATACTTGTAGAGAAAATGATTATGATACTTGGAGAAACAATTAAGATACTTGTAGAGAATACAATTAAGATACTTAGAGAGAAAACTATTAAGATACTTAGAGAGAAAACTATTAAGATACTTAGAGAGAAAACTATTAAGATACTTAGAGAGAAAACTATTAAGATACTTAGAGAGAAAACTATTAAGATACTTAGAGAGAAAACTATTAAGATACTTAGAGAGAAAACTATTAAGATACTTAGAGAGAAAACTATTAAGATACTTAGAGAGAAAACTATTAAGATACTTGAAAAGACACGATTAAGATACTTGGGGGAGAATCTTGTGGGTAAAGATGGGAACAGATAGTACATGAAGAGAAACAATAATGAAACTTTAAGAGAGAAAACGATAAATACATAATTGAAAACAGGAACTAACTATAATGAAACTTGAAGAGAAAACAATATATAATTGAAAAATAGAAACATTAGCTATGATGAAACTTTAAGACAAAGATTATGTAATTCGGAAAGATAAAGGTGTAATTCGTAGAAATAAAGATTATGTAATTTGGAAAGATAAAGATTATGTAATTTGGAAAGATAAAGATTATGTAATTTGGAAAGATAAAGACGTAATTCGTATAGATAACAATTATGTAATTTGAAAAGATAACGATTATGCAATTCATATAGATAACAATTATACAATTCATATAGATAACAATTATACAATTCATATAGATAACAATTATACAATTCATATAGATAACAATTATACAATTCATATAGATAACAATTATATAATTCATATAGATAACAATTATACAATTCATATAGATAACAATTATACAATTCATATAGATAACAATTATACAATTCATATAGATAACAATTATACAATTAGTAGAGATAACAATTATACAATTAGTAGAGATAACAATTATGTAATTTGGAAAGATAACAATTATGTAATTTGCAGAGATAAAATTGTGTAATTTAAATAGAATAACATAGGATACTTAGATATAACGATAAATATATTCGAAAATAATTATTATAAAATTTCGATAAATATTTTGATATTTTGAATTATGCAAGTATAATATTGGGAAATTCTGTAAATATAAAATAGCGTTATGAGTTTTTATTAACAATAAAATTTGTGTGAGCCTTTTTATTAACACTAAAATTTGTGAGCCTTTTTATTAACAATAAAATTTGTGTGAGCCTTTTTAGTGTGACAATCGTCGTTATTTTTAGTTTATATCAACATACTTGGAATAAATATTAAAATCCTATAAGTCGAAATATATTCAAAAACAATGTAATTAACAGAAAATGTAAAAAGGTAAATTATATTTAAAAAAATATTGTATCTTGTATACAATACAGTATTAATATATTAAAATATATTTTAATATATTTTAATAATAGGGTTTGTAAAATATTTATCAAACAAATCACCACGAGGAAGCAAATAGTCCTAGTAATAACTTTTCTCAGGTTAATATTAAGAATATTACTACAATATTTAAGTACAGATATTATTAAACTTAAAGAAAAATATTCTTTAACTTAAAGAGAATAATATTAGGATACTATAAGAATAATATTAGGATATTGTAGGAAGAGAGAATTATTACTGTACTATAAGATACATTATCTTATATTTGAAAAGATATACTAGAAGACAATACGATCCCTAAAAATAAATTGTCTCATGTTAGGATAGATATACTAGAAGAGAATGTGATCCATTTAATAAATAATCTCATATTTGAAGAGATTATGTTACTTGATCAGAATACATTTTATAATCTTTCAAAGATTATATTGGGCTCAAAATAATACTTAAATGGAATATGATTATTAAATTAGAATGCAATACAATTACAAAACTTGAATATAATATGATTATAATGTTGTAATATATATTTAAAGATTTTAAGGGCATTATAATAGGCAATATAAAATAATAAAATAATAAAATTGAATTTTTAGCTTTTTAAAAGAAGTTTTCAAACGGGATACCTGTACTTCTTTTACCTTTTTTAGGTAAAAGAACATCTTATTCATTATAAAATAATTTGTAAGTTCCCCTATTAACACATTGAATTAAAAACCAATATATAAGAAATATATTTAGGAACATTACTCATCTAAATACGAAAAATAAAGTTATACGTATTTATTAAAGCTTATTTTTACGTTGATCGTTTTAAAATTATGATTAACGTATTTTTTAGTTTTTGGACGCATTAAGCCAAACAAAATATTTCTTGGGCTAACGATAAAAATTTGTTCGGTAAAATATTTTTCTGGTTTATATTTATCGCTTAAAAAATTTATCTCCAGCGATATACTTGTTTATGATATGCAAATTGTTAAAATGTATACTTTATAATAGATATTATAATATCTATTATAACATATGGTGAATTCGTGGAAGTGTTAGTTCACTTTTTTAGATAAATGAAATACAGGTATTCCATCTGAAACTTTTTTTAAAACAAACTTTCATTTCAATCATTATATAATCAATAATGAACTATATAAAATTATAAGTCTACTTTAAATAACTAAATATACTTTATTTTAATTTTATTATATTTTGACTGTATATTATATATATTAGTTTTATCTTAAAATTATCTAGTAGGATTTTATTTGTTCATGCTTTGTATCATTTAAAATAAAATAGAAACAATGGAGATAATTAGAGTAATTGTAATTAAGAAATAACGTAGATATAAATATTATCAAACAAAAAGAGATAAGAATTACTATACTTAAGTGCAATATAATATTATTTGAAGAGAAGAGCATTGACAAATTTAACAACATATCTTATTACTTAATCAATGAATAAAAATTACATTGATTGTAATTTTAGAATGTTTAACGTAAATATTTGATCTTGATAAAAACGTTTAAATTTATTTCTATTTATGGGTAGAGACAAAGTTTACTAAACTTGATATTGTTCTATCACTTAAATATATTAATATTAGCAACTTAAAAGGTGAAAATTATACTTGAATAATAATGCTATTATTATCATAATACAAAGGTAATATACATTTCGTATATAATGTAAAAAGAATCTCAAGTAAAATATTTATTGCAATAGTTTCCAAACAAAAATTTATTTCTTGGGCTAACGATAAATTTTTATTTTGTAAAAAAATTCTTTTTGGTTTAAATTATCAACCTGCAAATTTTATCGACTTCTAAAAAGAAGTTAAAATGAGTATTATGATTATATTAAAAATAAGTTAATAAAAGGTTCTTTTACCTAAAAAGGTAAAAGAAGTACAGGTATCCCGTTTGAAAACTTCTTTTATAAAAATTTTATTTTTCAATTTTGGATTAATTATCAATAGATTGAATGAGGATATGATATTAAAATAAACCTAATACATTAAACCTAATACATTAAACCTAATATAAGATAATAAATACAGTATAATAAATACAGTATAATAAACTAAGATAATAGACCTAGGGTAAGATAATAAACTCAAGATAATAAAATAAAGATATACCAATACAAAAACTCAAAATAACGTTAGATATTTTTATGGATATCAAAATTAAAGTCAGTAGTTTGAGAAGAAATATAGAGAAACTTGTGGATATAAAATTAATATATTGGAAGGGAACATAATTTACAAATTAATACGTATTTGTATTAATTTATTGTATATATTAATAATATAGAGTTTAAGAATACACTTTAGAAATATAGATATACAGATATATGATTTGAAGAGATAAATTAAAAATGGTTGTAATCTATAATAAAAATACAAAATTTATTATAGTAAAAATTATCAACTGAGATAATCATAAATTTATGTTATTAAAATTTTCATTCTGGATTAATATAACGTAAAATATTTATCGATAATGATCAACTTTCTATGGGATTAATATTATAGTTATATTAAAAATAAGTTAATAAAAGGTTCTTTTACCTAAAAAGGTTCTTTTACCTAAAAAGGTAAAAGAAGTACAGGTATCCCATTTGAAAACTTCTTTGTAAAATAAAAAATTTATACTATAATATAGCTAAGTAGGTTGTATAATAAATATGATACAAGTCATGATAAAATATAATATTACGATAAAAGAATTAATATATTAGAACAGATAATTAAGAAACATAAAGAGAAGAATTAAGAATTATGCAATAAATAAACTTGAAGAGAAGAATTAAGAATTATGCAATAAATAAACTTGAAGACAAGAATTAAGAAACATAAAGAGAAGAATCAAAAAACATAAAGAGAAGAATCAAAAAACATAAAGAGAAGAATCAAGAATATGCAATAAATAAACTTGAAGAGAATAAAGATGCTTGAAGAGAAGAATTAAGAATTATGTAATAAATAAACTCGAAGAGAAGAAAGATACTTGAAGAGAAGAATTAAGAATTGTGTAATAAATAAACTCGAAGAGAAGAATTAAGAATTATATAATTGGTGTATTAGAATAATGAAACTTAAAGATAATGATACAGATTGAAAATAATTCAGAATGATGAAATGAACAAAGTTAAAGATACTATTCATAAAACAAGAGAAAAATGACATATAAGAACAGATGAATGGGAAATGATAAAATAAACAAAGTTAATAACATAATCATAAATAAGAAAAAATTTTATATATAAGAATTAAGAATTGAACAATAAATAAACTTGAACAGAGAAGAATTTGGAGTTAATGAAATGGATAAACTGAAATAGGTAATAATATTTGAAGAGAAAAATATTATTATACTTGAATAGATAATTAATTATAAAAGAAAATAATAGAGAAGAATTATAATGTTTTAACTGAATACATAACTATAGAATATATTAACTAAGAGTTAATAAGAAACTTTAGAGAAATGATTAGGAAACATGAAGAGATAATTATGTTACTTGGAAAGAATAGTATTAAAATTTTGAATATATATTAATATATCCATTATATTAATATATCCATTATATTAATATATCCATTATATTAATATATCCATTATATTAATATATCCATTATATTAATATATCCATTATATTAATATATCCATTATATTAATATAATGGATATATAGTTATGATAAAATATAAAACAAAAATTAATTTATTGTAATCTTATTATAGTTTAGAAGATTTATTTATAAGGAAGGATTAGACAAACTACATAACCAAACGAAAGAATTATGAATTCCTTGTGAGTCAGCATGAAAAAGATCAGCAATATCGAAATCACTATATGTTTTTAATTCATTTTCTATTTCATTGACAATTTTTATTTTTTCATGAATTTCTAATTCATTAATATTCTTATTATGTTTTTCTAAGTACCTTTTGTTTATTTGTGTCATAAAAAAAGCAATAGGATATTCTTCATTTTCGTCTATATATGGACTATCACAATATACCATATATATAAAATGATCAAAGAATTTTTTAACATTGTTTTTTATATGTAAACCCACTTGTTTTTTAGTACAATTTTTTATAATATTTGCATAAGATATGCCTTCAAAATTTCCCGATACTATTATCCAATTTTCTCTCTTCTCAGCAAAAATCTCGCTCATTTTAATATTCAAGAAAAAAATGTTGTTTATAATCAATACTAAATATGTAAATTATGACCGTTCAACATTACAGATATTGTAAAATTTTACGAGCTGATATAATCAAACGGATTGATTGGTAAATAGACGTGTATGACTTTGGAGATGATAAAATATCCTAAAGATGAAGAAAGCGAAAATAAAATTTATTTATATAGGAAATGGTACGTAACATAGTATTAAAAATAGCAAGACAAAGATACTTAAGATTAAAAATTAATGATAGAAAATATTTTCTATGATAGAATATTTAATAGGATATTTAAAATATTGTGAAAAGAATTAAAAACTAATATTATGGATTTATTATTGTAAAATGTTTTAATATAGATAAAAATGATTTATCTATATAGACATAAATATAGTAAAATTTAACATTTATCATTGAATAGTGGCTTATATAAATCATAATTCAAATTATATTTTGTAGAGAAAGCGCGACATTTATCCAGATCGATATGGGGTTTAATAGACGAATAACCGTGTATAAAACCATAAATATAATCTGAAATATGATTAGTAGGAATAAGAGAACGATCTGAGAACCATTTAATAGAACTAATAAATTGGATATATTCACGCTCGGTATCAGTACAAAGTTGTATTTTAGATAGATCCCATGTATAAATAACATAATGTATTGTATCTGAAGGAATAATTAAATTAGATTGGGAAAAAGTGTTGGATTGTGTAGTAAACAATGAGAAGTTACCTAAATTAGCATCACCGTGAATATAATTTAATAAATGAAGAGTAGCGAGTGATTTTCCTATAAAATAAGAAAAATAATAAGGAAATGGATAAATATCAAAAGTAACACCAGGAGATTTTTGCAATTTAATAATTGAGTTAAAAATATCTGAGTAGGTTGAAATTATTTTTACTGGCTTTAAATTATTTATATACAAACTGTTTAATAGTTTATAACCATTTATTTCTTTGTCATAAATATCTATATGAATATTATTATATATTTTGTAGTAATAATTATTATATAGAACAACTGTTTTAGATAGACCTATATTATTTTTTTTAATAACAGATTCTCCATCTATTATATATAAGTTATTTTTTAATATATAATCATATGTAGTTGGATGTAAATCATCCCTCCACAAAGATTTATCATCTTGAAACAAACATTTTTTGATACAATTACGTATATTTGTTGAAGAAATATGTTGATTTTTAATATCAGTTAAAATCATATATTCCTTTCCAAAAAAGTTTGGTGCTCGAATTATTTCATCTCCTTCTCTTTTTATTACATACCATTTATCTGCATATATCTTTGGTTCTTTATTTTTTATAATTCTCTCATTAAATACATCAGAACCTATTATTACTATTATTTTTTTATTCCTATTTTTATCTATAAATTTATCTACCTCTTCATCTATTATTCTTACATTTATTTCTTCTTTATATATATCGTATAACATTTTTAATCTTATCTCTAATTTTAATCTATTTATCTTTCCTTTATTTATATTATTGGGACAAACATAAATACTATCTCTAGAAAAATAATTTATTATTTCTACATGGCCTTTATGAATAGGATCAAATGAACCGTTATAGATTAAAATTTCATTCATTTTAATCCATATAATGTAATTTTATTTATCAATACTCGAAATATTCTGATACATATGCTAAAATATTAAATCACGTGCTTCATTAAATCATATACTTCATTAAATCATATACTTCATTAAATCACATACTTCATTAAATCACATACTTCATTAAATCATATACTTCATTAAATCATATACTTCATTAAATCATATACTTAATTCCATTGTACATGATTAATTAAATTGTACACAATTAAACCATATACTTTAATTGATTGTATTCATTAATGTACAAGCATATATATGTAAACAATATAATTAATCAGATTATTATAATATCAACCTAATATTAAATTTAACTTAATATTACAGTTAAATTCTCCATAAAATTCTTATTGTAATCAAAATAATATTGTTGATAATATGGATATTGATAATATAAATATATTGTACAGAACTCAGTATATTTAATAAGAATTTGGGATATTTCTGGACATAATTTACCTTTAAAAATTACAAATAAAACTCTCAATAAACAATTTTACTATTTTTTCCGGTCTGTTTTAAATTATTTAAAACACTTATTCCTAAAATAATTTTATTATATCTCATTTAGAATTTAATATTATGTCATTTTACAATATTCAACTCTTTTTTATTGTATTTAAGCCAAATAATTATTTTAAAAATAATTATTTAACACTATATAAATGGAAAATTGTGAGCGTGATGATAATGGTGTAATAATAGATCCTATTACACTTGAACCTATAAAACAAACTAATCTTATTAGTTTTAAGGAAGGGAATAAAACTTTTTGTTATGATATAAATTCTTTATATCTATGGAATAAAGATAGAAATGTCCCTGATAATCCATTGACTCGAACTCCTTTAGACGACGTAACTCTAACAAAATTAATAAATTATGCTTATGTTATTAATCATGATCAACTATTCGGTAATAATCATGATATTGATCTTAATGATAACTACGACAGTGATGAAGATAATAATTTAGATCATATTGATAACCAATATATTGATGATATTGATAATAGCGAAGATATTACTGACGATGATATTGATATTACTGACGATATTACTGACGATATTACTGACGATATTACTGACGATATTACTGACGATATTACTGATGATATTACTGATGATGAAGATGATATAAATCAAGATCCAGACTTTGTAGGACAACACAACCATTCCGACATAGAAAATGAAGACAATTACAGTCCCGTTGTTTATGAAGGAAATGAAGACTATAATGAAGATAATAGCGAAGATAATAGCGAAGATAATGAAGAAGATAGTGAATATTTAGAAGATATCGAAGAAGATAATGAAGAAGGTAGCGAATATTTAGAAGATAATGAAGATAATGAAGATAGCGAATATTTAGAAGATATTGAAGAAGATAATGAAGATAGCGAATATTTGGAAGATAATGAAGAAGATAGCGAATATTTAGAAGATATTGAAGAAGATATTGAAGATAGCGAATATTTAGAAGATATTGAGGATGATGAAAATGGTGAATATTTAGAAGAGGATAGTGAGGATAGTGAGGATAGTGAGGATAGTGAGGATAGTGAGGATTTAGAAGATATTGAAGAAGATAATGAAGATGACAGTGAATATGTTGAAGATCAAGATAATAATTCTGATAATTATTCAGAAGAAGAATATTAGACTGTTCAAGATAATTGTTACTATTATAATTATAGTGTTAAAAATTTTATTTGATCAGCTTATATATTAGAAATTAAATTACTCTAATCAACTGCTTTATCAAAAAGTCTCAATATTTAATATATCTAGTTTTATTTAATTTTCATAACTACTTATAATAGTGAATATATCATTATTATAAATCTTAACTATAAATAACATTTGGTGTAAAACCAATAAAAATATACTTAGTACCTATATTTTTATTGAGATAGGTAAATTGGGTTGTTATATTGATATTAGTGAATTCTGTTATCAATATTAAAATATTGATTTGTTCACACACTGAGTAATGAATCTAAGAATTTTTCGTGTTCTATACTAAATTGCGTAATATATCTTAGTGACTCAGTAATTAGGGATTCTGATCTTAGGAATCTTGATTTACCATACTTTTCAACAAGTTTTGTGGCCATACTAAATTCATTATTGATAATAAGATTATCTAAAGTATTAGTCATACACCACGTATCTAAATTCAAATCATGAATAAGGAGTAAATTACCAATTTCAATTGAAGTAGGATGATTCGACAACACGTCTTGTTCTGATAATCTTTTGAATGCTTCGCTACCACCACTAACGATCGACAATAAATACCCTGTATTAATATCGCATGTTGTATTATAGCTTTCAATATTTGCTATTAATTCATCAGGCAATTGCAATTTTGGTGTTATCATTTGAATAATTTCATCTGGTGCTATACCTGTCATCATCATTTTGTACAATGCTTGAACTAATGTGGCTGGCATTTATTATAAATATATTTATAATTTTATAAACAAATTTATGCTTATAATTAATAATTCGGTATTAATTATTATTGATTCTATTGATTTTATTGATTTTATTGATTTTATTGATTTTATTGATTTTATTGATTTTAAATTCATTAAACAATTTTCCAAAAATAAAATTATTCTTGAAATATTTATTGTTTGCTTCTCAGTTAATACAACAATTAACTTGTTGTATTTTATTACTCTCAAATGGATATTTATAAAATAGATAAAATTTCATAATTTATAGTATAACGCATAAATTATGAAACACATATTGATATAATTCTCTAAGTTCTCTCGATATCAAAAAAATAAACATCCTAAACATGTAAAACAATGTTTTTAAAGTTTGTGGGTAATTATATCTTCAAGTATAATAATTCTCTTCATATAACACAACCTCTTTAAGTTTGAGAATATTTATCTTCTCTTGATTTATTAAAATTTTCTATAGATTCTTCATTTCCTCATCATTTTTCTCTAATAATTCTATTATTGTATCTATTGTATCATCAGATATTGGTCTCATACTTCCTCTTATATCACGTGCAAATAAAGTTATCATATAATCTTTCAATTTTTCTAAATACTCTTTTTCTCTAAAATATGGTAATATTTCATGTCTAAATATTTCTTCTGAAACTTGCTTAAATTTACACCAATTAATATTTATTTACACCAATTAATATTTATTTACACTAATTAATATTTATTTACACTAATTAATATTTATTTACACTAATTAATATTTATTTACAAATACATAATTATTGATTTATTTACGTAAATACATAAATATTTATGTAAATATGTTGATAATTAATTGTTATACAATGAAATTTATATTTTATTGTAATATCCTCTTTAAAAAGTATATTATATAATTAACCATTATTTTGAAATAAATCAGGAAATGAAACCTTAATTTTAATTATTTATATAATATTATGTAATAAGTTCATAAATTAAAATATAATATAGGGTGGAATTATAAATAATTTAAATATTAATAGAATCAACATAGTATTATTTAGAAAACTAAATAATAAATAAAAGATGATAAAAATAACATAGAATTTTTATCAATAAATGGATAAAATTGATATATGGACTCATATTTTTAAGTATCTAAATATTAATGAAATATTAAAACTAAACATTAATAAAGAAATATATTCAATAATTGATTGTCAAGGTTGGTGGAAATTAATGACAATGAGAGATTTCAAGATTAACAATCTTAACACAGATAATCATAAAAAACAATATGAAAATGAATATAATGATAAAATTTTATTAGATAAATTTACATCTGATAGTTTTTCTGAACAAATATTTGATAGTATTGGACACCAACTTATCAAAGTTGATTATTCAGAAGTAATATATAATAAGTCAATATATAATATTGAAGAAGACTTGGAGAGTTATCTAGAAAATTTTATAAACAAAGATGTTATAAAAGGTATTTATGTAAAAAATGATAGTATTGGTAGTATTCCTAAAAATATAAAGTATTTCGTTAATTTAAAGAGGTTAATAGTTGAAGGTTCTAGACTTTGGTACATAAATCTTGATAATTTGCCTTCATGTTTGGAATATCTATCTTTATCTGGTGCTAATACTGATTTTGAAGATCTCCAACAATTAAATAGTCTTAAAAATCTAAAATATTTGGAATTCGATAATGCTCTTATATATTTCTCCCAATATGCTTTTAAGGAATATATAGTTGATTATAATAATACTCAACAAGCCAATATTTTTATTAGTGACCAGATAATTTTACCATTTTTAAAAAGTTTAAAATCTATAAAAATAGGCTTATGCTCTAACTCTAACAAAATTAACTTATGTGTTCTTAAACAATTTTTCAGAAATTTATTGTTCAATTATCCTAATTATAAAGATATAATTGGCGATCATAATTCTTATCGTTTACGTCTTGACAAACATACAACAAAACTCGAAGAAGATATTTACCAGGATAATTATTGGAATGATTACTTTATAATATCTTTATAACTTATCTTATTATAAAAATTATTCATTCGGTTAGTATAAAATCCACTTATTCTATTATTATAAAATCCATTCGTAAATGTTAAATACAACCTTATTTTATTTAACAATATTATATAACTTACTAAATTTAGCTGATTTAGCTGATTTAGTAGATTTAGTAGATAATATCCACAGAAATATTCAAAAATAAATGATTAATAGAAAATATCGATATTTAGTAAAAATTATTTATATTATTTATATTATTTATATTATTTATATTATTTATATTATTTATAATTATAATACTGCTTTATTATCTTGAATTAGTATAATTTCCTAAGTAGTATAATTCTCTAAGTAGTATAATTCTCTATACAAATATTTCAATATTTATTTCCCCTCAACTACTATAATTCTGTTCTAAGTATTATAATTTTATTTCTAAGTATTATAATTCTGTTCTATACCGAAGTTGGAATATTTATTCATCCAACCACTATAATTCTGTTCCTAAGTATTATGATTCTGTTCCTAAGTATTATGATTCTGTTCCTAAATATAATAATTCTGTTCCTGAATATAATAATTTTGTTCCTGAGTATAATAATACTATTCTATACAAATATTAGATATTTATTTCTCCATGTATTATAATTCTATACCAATATCTCAATATTTATTCTTTAAAGAATTATTATTCTTTTCTTAAGTATCATAATTCTTTTCTCTTCCTATATTAGATAATTATTTCTTCAAGTATTACAATTATGTTTTCCTCGAATATCATAATTGTATCATATTCAAGCAATATAATTATTATCTCTTTGCAATACAATAATTATCTTTGAGTAACATAATTATTATCACTATATTTTTCAATAAAATTTTCTATAAGTAACATAATTATTATCTCTGTATCTAAATTGAAATCTCCCCAATGGAATTAATATATCTCCTACTTCTCAAACTTCAACTTTAGCCCTAGTTTTTTCAAACAATATTATTATCTTGTGAAGTTTTTTATCGTTTTCTTTCGATGTAACATAATTTTATCTCTTGCTGTTACATAATTTTATCTCTTCGTCTAATAGAATTTCTATCTTAACTTTCTTAATTTTTATCTCTATAGTTTCTAAATCTTTCTTCTTGGTACTAGTATTTTTTCAATCCGAGTTTTATATATTTTCTCTTGATAATATAATTTTTATCTCTCCGAGTTTCTTAATCTTTTCCTCCAAGTAATATAATTTTTATCTCTCCAAGTTTTTTAATCTTTCTCTGAGTAACATAATTTTATCTCTCCAAGTTTTTTAATCTTTCTCTGATAACATAGTTTATCTCTCCAAGTCTCTTAATATATTCTTCATGTAACACAATTATTATCTCTTTATATCCTAAACATTTTCATCTCATGTAACACAATTATTATCTCTTCATGTAAAAATTATCATCTCTCTATGTTACACTATTGTTTCTTCATTTACCATCTCTCTATATAAAATTATCATTTCGTTCACTATTGTTTCTTCATCTATCTCTTCATGTAAAAATTATCATTTCTTGTTATACTATTGTTTCTTCATCTATTATCTCTTCATGTAAAATTATCATTTCTCGTTACACTATTGTTTCTTCGTATAATATTATCTATCAATGTAATAATATCATATTTTCATGTAATATAATTGTTTTCTCTTAAATCAATATTGTTATTCCTTCATGTAATGTAATTGTTTTTTCTTAGTTTAATATAATTATCCATTGTGTAATGTAATTGTTTTTCTTAGTTTAATATAATTATCCATTTGTATAATATTGTTTCTCTTGACTTAATCGAATTATTACCTATCTAAGTTACTTGATAATTTCATCAATTTAACAAAATTATAATATTTTTATATGTATTATAATTTTATATGTATTGTATTTTACCACCTCAATAATACTTAATCGTCAAATAATTAAAATTGATTATTTAACTTTTTGAAAGAAGTTTTTAAACGGGATATCTGTATTTCTTTTACCTTTTTAGGTAAAAGAACCCTTTTATAAATATATCAGCAATACGCTCTTAATTATATAACCTAAACTATATTTATCATTGCTATATCTTATTTGTTCCAGTAATTCATTAAAAATATTGAGTGATTAGGATAAATAATTTTGCTTGAAAATATAAATATTATTTTAATTTGTGATAGGGTAATATTATGTAATAACAGAATAAAATTTGATATATAATTGAATTTTATATTAATAATAGATTTTGTAGTCGGAATTTCGTGTTTATAAAGGTTAAAATTACTAAAGGTAATAATAATTAATATTAATGTTAGAGTTATATAATTAATACTAATTATGTTATCTTTAAGATTTTCTTTAGAGTTTGTAAAACGTTATATGTTTAGGTATTTTAATATCTTCTCAAATTATTTTTATTACAATCGTACAATAATTTTATTATATCATTTACAACAATATATGTTTATAATTGTTTAAATCATGATAAATAGCAAATATGAAGTTAATATTAAATAAAGGTAAATAAGCACATGTATTTTGTTTGGTAACTTGCTTTTGGAAATTTTCATTGAATTGTTTTATAGTAATTTTCGATAATCCCAGAATTTTATCCCAACAATTTTAATAAAATAATTCAAGAGAAATAATTCAGAGTATTTTCAATATTTATCTTAGTTGTTAAATTTTAATCACTAACAATATTTTATACAATACTTATTTATAGTTTTTATACAGATAAATATTTTTTCTGTTTCGTAATTTATTTACTTATTTTCGATCGACCAACAAAAACATTTTTACATTTTTCTATGATATAAAACGTGTTATCCATATTTATATCATATATTTTGGGATATTGATTTCATAGTTGCTTTATATTATAACTAAAAAATTATATTTGTTCCCATATATTTTAGGATATTGATTTCATAGTTGCTTTAGTATTGTAACTAAAAAATTATATTTGTTCCAATATATTAATTTGATTTTCTGATAAACGTCACTCCAAATATACAAATTATACTCTTGATAAATATATTATATATTATCAACTTAATAACCACACTAATAGTTCTTTTACCTAAAAAGGTAAAAGAAGTACAGGTATCCCGTTTAAAAACTTCTTTTCGAAAAATCAAAAATTCAATTTTAAATTCTCAATATTTACTATATAATACAACAATTATTAAATTCAACATTTTTATGGAATGATATCAATATCCTTATATATCAATATCCTTACATATGATTCGTCCTTTATTATATTTTAATCTTTGAGTAAAAATATAGTTAGTTAATCGGGTTAGTATTTGAATCTTTAAATAAATTTAGTTTATCCAAATTATATGAGAATATTTATGTTTAGTAGACAATTAATAAAAGGATAAATATCGTATGTACGTTAAATATGGACAATAAATTATAGAGATAAATATTTACGAAGAGATAAATTTACGGAAAGATAAATATTTACGGAGAGATAAATTTACGGAAAGATAAATATTTACGAGAGATAAATTTACGGAAAGATAAATATTTACGGAGAGATAAATATTTATCAAGAGATAAATATTTACGGAGAGATAAATATTTATCAAGAGATAAATATTTACGGAGAGATAAATATTTACGAAGAGATAAATATTTACGAAGAGATAAATGTTTACGAAGAGATAAATATTTACGAAGAGATAAATTTACGGAAATATTTATATGGACAAGTATTGTATAAAATGCGCATTTATGGAGATATATATTTTATGAAATATGTGTTTTATGAAATATGTGTTTAAGGGAAAATATTTATGTGGAATAAATATTGTTGAGAAATAGATATAGTTTTATGTGATCTAACTTTATAAATGTTTGTTAATTTTAATTATCCAATTATCTAATGTTTATCAATGTTAATTATACCGCTACTTTATATAAATTCATAAAGCAAAAAACCACAAATATAGGATGTATCATAAACTTTGTAAATATGTTACGTTAGAATAATTTTATTGTTGGTGAGTTATTTGTTTCAGTTAAAGAAATAATTAGTAAACAAATACAATATTTGTCCGTAATTTTAAAAAACACTAAAATAGTATATGATTTGTAATATTAATTTCAAATCATGTTCATGTATTATCAGTATTGTGTAAATATTATTATTAAGCCAAATATTGTGCTTGTATTATCAGTATTATGTAAATATTAGTATTAACTCCAAATATTATGCTTGTATTATCAGTATTATGTAAATATTAGTATTAACTCCAAATATTATGCTTGTATTATTAGTATTAGATAAATATTATAATATTTTATATTGATAAAACTATAATATTTTGCTATAATATTTTATATTGATAAAACTATAATATTACGTAATTAATAAACAATAAAATGATATTGCATAGAATAAATATAAAACAAAACGGACAAAAAAATGTAAAGAATAATTTTGATAGATCATAATATAAAAAGAATTAGTGAAAATGGAAATGAAAAATAATTATAAAAAAATACCGAGAGAAATAGTTAAAGAAATAATTGATTATTTGAATAGAAACAAAACATTACAGATGTTTTTTAGAATGGATATGAGGAAATTTATGGTTAAAACATTAAAAGAAAAATACAAAGAAGGGCCGATATATTATTCTAAAAAACAGGTCGATAGACTGGAAATTTTAAGGAGAACGTTGGTAAAATTATCATATACAAATATGAAAAATAGAAATAAGTGGACAGATATAGCATGTAGAAATAGTTTTGAAAGATATATAGTATATAGATTTTGTGATGTTTATAGTTTAAAAAGCGAAGTTATTGAAACAAATAAATATACAAATAAATATATATGTCCATTGTGTAATTCTTATACAACAATGTATAAGAGTGCGATTTATTGTAAAAATAAAAAATGTAATTTTGAAATATATTTAATGAATGACGATAATGATGAAATTAATAATAATGAACCCTATCCTAATTCAATTAAAAAAGTAGACTATATATGGCAAATTAGATCTCTTTTAAAAAGGCCAATTTTGAAAATTATTAGAGTATATTAATGTAAAAATGCTTGTTTATGTAAAATTATATAAGCTATTAATATAATTTATATTTAATATATTAAATATATTATGAAATATTAAATATTAAATATATTATGAAATATTAAATATATTATGAAATATTAAATATATTAAAAAATATTTATATTACGAGAAAATATTTATATTACGAGAAAATATTTATATTACGAGAAAATATGAAATAGAAAAAACATGAAAAAGATTATTATTAAAATATGAGTAAAGTATATTTGAACTTTGAAATATTACCGAATGATTTGAAAAAAGACTGTATAATTTATTTTTTGGGTTTATGTGAATTGATAAACTTAAGTGAAACTAGTTGTAAATATAGAAGTTTGTTAAAGAATAATGAAATATGGAGGAATTTAATAACAAGAGATTTTGGAATAAAAATAAATAAGGAAATGTACAATATGTTCAAAAGTTCGGGAACATTAGAAAAGATGTCGTATTACAATATATATAAATATATATACAAAATTGGAAAATTTGATAAATATAGTATGGATATAATGAAACAAATTTATAGTATAACAAAAGAAAAAACAATATTATTAATGTTAAATAGATTGACAATGATAAGTACAGTTAAACAGTTATTATCATTGAGGAAACAATGCTATGTTATTTGTAAAGAAGAAATAGAAAATAATAAAAATAAAGATATAAGAACCATTATTTTTAAAATAAAAGAATTAGTAAAAGAACGTATTTATATGAAAACAATATCAGAAATAAGAATTAATGGTAACCAAATATTAAAACAATTATATGATAGAAAAAATAGAAAATGTTATACTAAATTAAAAAATATATTAATTAGTATAGACCTAGATTTATATCAAAAATTAAATTCTAGAACACCTAAATCATATTGGTTTATAGCATCCCTACTTGAGAAATATTACTATGATGAAAAATTTTTTATATGGATAAAGTCTGCAATTAATACTGAAACCAAAAAATTTTTGTCTAATTTTCATAATGATCTAATATTATATATTGTACATATAATACCTGATATTAAATCCCAATACAATATAAACCAATCCCCTATTTTAAGAAAATACAATAATAAACATACACTATCATTATGGTTAATATCTTATGTAGTATTCAATAAATTACAAGATTATTATAAAGATTCGAATATTATTTATAACGAGACCGCTATTTTTTTGCAAAATTCGTGTTCTTCTTTCTTTACAATAAATGAACTAACATATTTAAAAAATAGATATTTGCTTGATGTTTTTACTAAATTACTAAAATAATCACTATTAATGCTAATATTATTTTTTCGTATCAATAATACGAATCTTCTTTATTGTTCATAAAAATAAGACAAAACCAGTCACCGCCGTTTTAACTAATCGTATATATCCCAGTATACTATAAAGTTTATCTACATAACAATTATTCGATATTGAATTCAACTACAACTATTAAGACTTGTCTCAACAAACATTAACTTTTAACACATTTTTAGCTTTATAAGTAAATATATTGAGTACAGTATCATATATGTAATAGTACTGAAAAATATATAAACATAAAGAGGTAAAAAGAGTATCATATTGCTAAATACTATATATGTAATAATAATGAAAAATATATAAACATAAAGAGGTAAAAAGAGTATCATATTGCTAAATACTATATATGTAATAATAATGAAAAATATATAAACATAAAAGAGGTAAAAAATTCAATATGGAAGAATTGAAAAAAAAAATAAACGAGTATGATGTTGATAGTTTAGAAAATTATTTTCTGAGCAAAAGAAACAACGATATATTTGTGAGATTATTGGCAGAATTATGTATTAATAAATTATCAAAACCGCTCGGTAAAATATTTGTATCGGAACAAGTAAATATATGGAGTAACATAATGGAATATTTACCATTTAAAAACTGTTTCAGAATAGGTACAACTAATTCGATTGGTGCTGTATTTCTATCAGATTATCTTGAAAATATTAAATGTTTAGTATTCAGTAAACATTATCAAAAAAATTATGATTTGAGAGGTTGTAATAGAAATTCTATTAATTTTATTAATAATTTTAATAATTGTATACAGCTATATTGTCCTAATATTACTAATTATAAAACTTATATAACTTCCACTTCACCATATGATATGCTTAATGAACTAATAAATATTTTATTCAACACTAATGCTCAACATATAACTTTACAAAACTTATCTTGCAATAATTTTACTTCATCTACTTATAAACCATTTCGGTTTAAACCCAGTTCATCAAACAGTTCTGTATCCGATCCGGACGAAAATTTTGATACAGAATCAATTACTTTACAAGATAACGATTTATGTCTTAATAGTTTATCATCATGTTACATTGACAATGTTCAGATTAATAACGATGTTGAGATTAATAACGATATTGAGATTAATGAAAAAGATGATAAAGATAAAAATAAAGATGAAAATAGCAATGAAAGTGATAATGAAAGTGATAATGAAGAAGAGTATATGGATGAAGGAGATGAAGTATTATATATGGATGAAATATTATGTGGTGGAAATAAAACAATAGATAAAATTGAAGATTTTATAATAAAAAATTACTCATGGACAGAAAAAATAACAAGATTAGTAGATGGAAAAGTTAATGACAGATTAAGAAAATTGAAGATAAATGTTGATGAAATAGGATTATATATTTTGTACAAAATAATAGATTTAATGCCAAATTTAGAAACGATAGAAATATCTATGGATTGTGGATATTATAGAAAAGTACATATAGAAAAACAAGGTGAGAGAGAAGAAATAAGCGTAATAATGTTAAGAGAAATATATAAAAAAATAGGAGAAAATATGAAAAAGACAACAGTTGCTTATTTCGATTGTAATTTTTATGATTGTGATACGCTGGATTTTTGGAATAAAGTAGCAAAAGAAGAATCAATGATGATATTACATCATACAAAATTTTTGGAAGATCTAAAAATATGGGGAAAAATCACAAGAAAAAATTTGGAGACTATTTGTTCTAAATTAATTTTTCTTAAAAGTTTAACTATAGATTGTGGACCTGATATATTCGATTTTTCAGCAAATTTGCGTGTTTTTGTGCCTAATATAAGAAAATTGACATTGATACATAGAAAAGAAAAGATAAAAACATATATTACATTACGGGATATTGAGTATATTTTGGCTCAAGATTTTCTCACACACTTTTCAATAAAGTTTTCTCATTGCAGATATAGTATTGACTCAGATATTCCAATATTTACCCACTATAATTATGTAATGGATCTTTTAGAATCATGCAAAAAATTATTTCACGAGTGGATTATCGATGGACGAAATTATTCATCCACAAGCAATTCATCTGGTTTTATTATATCATTTTGCAAACTTTGATAAATTTCATACAATTTAAATCAATTCTTTATAATAGTTGTATATTTAATTTTAATGTTTACCACAATATCAATATGTCTATTTCCAATATCATATGTATTCCACTAAATACATAAATATAAATGTTTATCACAAAATCACAATATCAATATGTCTATTACCAATATCATATATATTCCACTAAATACATAAATATAAATGTTTATCACAAAATCACAATATCAATATGTCTATTACCAATATCATATATATTCCACTAAATAGATAAATATAAATGTTTATCTATTGTTTATATAATATACACATACTTGATATAGATATTATTATCTACTATGTCATTTTATTAACAATTTAACGAGTTACAAAATGTTTTGTAATATTAATTTAGTTTAATATTAAACTATAATGATTAGTTTACTGTAGTTTAATACAATAATTATCAATATAAACTATTTTTATAGAGAATTTATATAGAATATATCATGATATATTATGATATATTATTTCCATAATTCTCAGCAAAATAAAATAACACAAATTATGATAGTCATGGCTTTTTTCTATTACAAGCATCATATCAACATATTTTATAACTAACTTTGATAACGAACAATAAACTTACATACCATAACTATTTTTACCTAATAAAGCAGAATTATTAACAATTGAATATTATAGTTAAGTTTTTATATAAAATTATGGTGGGATTATAGTTACTAAAAATAATGCATTATTTAATATTATATATCCATTGGTGTGAAAAAATCACTTAATATTTAAAATCACTCTTTTCCGAATCAAACATATTTCGGACTTTTCTATTTCCCATTTAATCATTGTTTTTGTTTAATCTCCAATATAATTATATTAAGTATAATATTACTATATTTTCCTCTTGCAATCCTTATTGCTCATGAATTTTAGTGATATAGAATTTATGATTATTTGCTAAATATAATGCTCAATTTTATTGATACTAATTCCTAGCCATATTTTTATAACCAGAAATATAAGATAATATTTGTAGATATTATTAATATAATCTTATATAGCTTAATTTATTTCTTAAAGTTAATGTTAACTATAATATTTTGCATATGTTATTGCTATATACAAATAAATATAATTTTCCATAAATTATATTTTTCTCTTAATGATTTAAAATGTTATTATGTCGATGATATATTATAAATATTCTTATCGGATATAATATTTATAATACCTATTTTATAAAATGATATAAATTTGTATTTTGGTAACTTGATTGTAGATATTAAGTTTAGTAATTATAGATATTTTACAACTACCATTCAAAACATACAGAGCCATCTTTAAGTGGAGTTATTTCTATGTCTTCATAAATAAATTTCTGCATTTTATTGGTAATATTTGATTCACCGAAATTATGAAATACATAATTTCTTGTCCCTGTCACTTTTTCCCTTAGTATCCCGCTATCTATATATTCCGTAATTTTACACCTCATGTCATCAATTGATTTTTGCATTTTTATCTCATTTTCACTTTTTTTTTGTTCGTACAATGATCTCAGTATTTTTCCTTCACTTTTTTTATCAATTTTTAATATAGTATAGTTTGCATAGTTAATGATATTAAATTTATTCAGTTTGTACATATTGTTTAATAATATATTTGTTTTATTCATATTTTTTATCCTTTTTGGGTATATTATTTAATCAATTTTGTACTAGTCACATACTTATAATATGATGTTCGTTAGTAGTTACTTTTGAATGACTAACATCAATATAAAAATGATTTATGTTTATTGAATAAGTTATTAAAAAATATGACTACCAAAGGAACTATTAAAATCATAGCTGGATTTAAAGAATTTAAAACCTATAATAGTTGGGATTCTGCTCCTTGTAGTTTAGGTATCGATTTAGTAAAACAATTACAATTTCTATTGTCTTTTTATTCATTAGACAAATTGAAACACATTTTTTCCAGTCTAAAATCTGTTAGTGATTCTCCTCCCACTGTAATCGATATTTATAAACTTAAAAATTATACTGATTTATCTGTTTCATTACAATCTCATACAGATTGGTATTGTTTATTACGGGAATGTCAAGGTGATTTAGAAAAAATTTTAGATAGTGGATATATACTCGAAACGAAAGATGATCAAGAATATAACTATGTTATTAACTTAAATGATTATACTTTCTCCATCAAAGAATTAAACAAAACTTGGTCTCTTTCTAATTTTGATATAATAAAAAACGATTTGTTCACTCTATCAACCTAATTATTCTGCAAATATATCAATATAAAAGAATCTTCTTTTATATTGCAAACATAAAAGAATCTTCTTTTATATTGCAAACATAAATTTTTATCCTTATCGCTTTTTATTCGTTATTAAGTACACCACTACCAACTTTATAACAACTGTTACTATCATTATTACTAATATTAATCACTTTTATCTTCATTATAACTATCATGATTGGTATTATCACTGTCACTATCATTATCGCTATCATCATTAGTATCATTATCGCTATCATCATTATCGCTATCATCATTATCGCTATCATCATCATTATCGCTATCATCATTATCGCTATCATCATTATCGCTATCATCATCATTATCGCTATCATCATTAGTATCATTATCGCTATCATCATTAGTATCATCATCATTATCGCCATTTATATTATAATGAAATTGTTCTCTTTCATAACTAATAACATCATATTCGGAATAAGGTTCAGAATATACCTCTTTATCTCTATTAAGTATATTAAGTACAACTCTCAAAATAAATTTGCTTTGGTAATCAATATACTTGGATTCTTTTAAAAACATTGTTACCTTATTACAAAATGTTTGATTACAATCTTCCAAAATATCGTTGTGGGAAAATAAATATCTTATAGCAGATAGAATATTTTCAGAATTTAGATCGACGAGGGAATCTTTAATATCAAAGAGAGAGAGCTTATGTGTATATTTATTTTGAATCTTGTAAATATATTTTTTGCCTAAATTATAATTCATCAAGACCCGTTTTATACCATAATAACGTTTCCAGTCATCAATATTATCGTTTATCAATTGATCCAAACAACAAACAGGTAAATCATAATAATCACAAAAAATTAGTATATATTTATAATCATATTTATACTCATTTTCATAAACCCAAAATCGAAAATTTTCTTTATATAACATTTTCATAACAAACATAAATGTATCTGTGAGAATTTTTATTACATTCACATTTTCATCATTTATAGCAAGCTCTATTTTTAGTTGTTCTAGAGATTCTGTTATATTAACTGGATTATTTATATTATAAACTATATTTAATTTATCTTTAAAGTCCAATAAAGCATTAAAAAATCCACATTTTCTTATAATATATTCATGTACTAATAAGGAATCATCATAATAATTGAGATAAAATTGATTAATGCTATGATTCAATTTTGGATTATTGTCCATCATAATTACTTGTCAATAATATTATTTATTAATGTTATTGAGAATTGTTAAATTTCATTTAACAATAAACAAATACACAATACATATTTATTTTATATTGATATTTTATAAAATAATATTTAACTAAAATATCAATATATTGTCCTTTAGATGGTTTGTTGTTCATAAATATCAAATACAATATATAACTAAATATCAAATACAATATATAACTAAATATTTTACTATATGTTGTGTTGTTCGTAGATATCAAATACAGTATATAACTAAATATTTTACTACAAATTATTCATGATAAAATTAATATTTAATTTTGTCACTATTATTTTTCATTATCAATGTTATTTTGTTGTTATTTACTATTATCATTATCATCAGTTCATTACTATTACTGGTACTAGCATCAATTTCGATTTTATAGTTACTATTATCATTATATTAATGGTTATTACAACTTTTATCATTATTATTTTATCGTACAAAAATTACTCTAACTGTAATTTCGCAGCGATACTTGAAATAGAACTAAATTCGCAATATCGATCTACTTATTTATGGGGTTTAATTATATTGGGAAATACATGGTATAAATATAATATTTTATAAAATTATCTTTATTTTAATAATTTTGTGTAAAAATGTAAAATATACCAAATCTAAATCAGTATAATAAAGTAATTTTTATGTATTATAAGATTTTCAAAATAACTAACATTATATTACGATTAATATAAAACAATGCATATAAGAATTACGATTAAATAATAATTTCGCAACTTTATAAAATTTCAACTATTATGATTCATGATAGATATTTATGTTAAAACAATGTATTATGAAATTATTTATATCTGTGTTTATGATTTTAAATAATTATTTATTTAAAAGGAACGATTTATCTAAATATTGAGAATCAATAGCGACTGGTTACAATAAATTTAGATTATAATATTAAAAAATTGAACAAATATTGGTAACAAGCTTTGCAATTTGGTTGAAAATAATTCATTCGAAACAAATAAAATCCTTGTTAAAAATTTTATTTAGCATAATTTTTTGATTGGTTAATATTTTACATATTTCATAAACATAAATGAGTTTCCGAAATATAACGATTTGTCTAAATAATGATTTACCTTTTTGTAATAAATAGATATAATTCGATATTTTTGCGAGACAATTCTCTTACGGATTATAATTGTTTAATATAAATGATTATAATTTTATTTATATCATTTATATGTTAAATAATATGTTAAATAATATGTTAAATAATATATTAACTATTATAAAATTTAGTTAAATAAGTGGAATTAAATAATTTTAATAATAGTATTGATTAACACTATTAGTTAATATTAAATTTGATCAGTGAGTAATCGTAAGTATAAAGCAAATTTTATTATTGAATTATGCAAAATAGAGGCATCCTGCGAAATTAATTTATTGATTATAGATTTCCTATTTTTATTTGGATCATTTATTCTACAGTTTAAGTAATAAATACACCAAGCTGCACAATGACCGTAATTTTCTCTATAATAAAATGATTCTTCAATATCTTGAGGACCTAGTAAAGGACAAATTTTGATTGGTGTAATATAGTTATAATTTGGATATATTTCGATCAAATATTTAATTATCATAATATCAATAGCAGGATTATAATTAACTTGTATAACAGGATCGAATCTTTCTATTTCTTTTGTAAAATTGTCAATTATTAATATATTTGAATGATAGGATACATCATTATATTTAAAATTATCACTAAATGTCAAATAAGAATCAACAAGTGTTAATTTAACAATAATGAAACGTTTCTTTGATTGTAGTAATATATTTTTATCGAAAAAATCGACAAATTTTACCATAGGCAAATCGTTTATAAATCTTGTTAATCCATCATCCTTTTCTATATTATTAACAATCTTTTTAAGCTCATTATCTATTTTTATATATCTTATACTTATACTTTTATGTATATCAACATTTTGATTATTACCATATATTACTTCAATAATTTTATCTATCTCAATATTATTAAATCTTGTCTCCATTTAAATTTGATAAATTATATCACTATTTAACAGTCTTTTATTACTCATTTTTATGTTCATATATAATTTATTTTGTTTGTTTAAAATATCTTTAAAATGTTTGTTTTTTTAAAGATATAAATCTATATCATCCAATCACTGCTATATTCGTTATTAATATATATTTGCCATTTTTAGGTAGGTTTACTTGTAATAATATTATCTGCAGATCTAATATTATTAATATCTTTCACAACAGCTGATAATCCAAAATCTATCAGAGAATATTCTATATCATTTCCTCTTCTTTTATATACTATATTATTCAGTGACAAATCTCTATGCACTATTTTATCCTCGTGTATTTTATCTACAAGTTCATATATTTCTTCTGGAATTTCGTCATACTCTTCATATATATCTGCTAGAGTTCTTTCATATCTATCCATTATTATTCTACTAAATTCTCCATTTATTGATATAAATTCTATTTTTGGTGCTATTCCTATATCTGACATTCTTTGTGTTATTGCAATTTCGTTTTGTATTCTTGTTAATGACAATAAAAAATATTTATCTCTTTCAGGATAATTTTCAATAATTTTTTCTATCATTCTATTATTTACTACTATAGTATCTACATCTGAAAAATATTCTTGTTTATCATATCTTTCTCTATTTTTAACTTCCGGATAATTTATGTATTGATATCTTTCTATTGCATTTTTGTACAATAGAAAGATATCAATCTTGGTATATCTATTTCTACTTTATTTTTGTTCTTCCGGTTATTTTTTTATATTTTATGTTTATATATGTATCTAATATCAACAATATTGATATCTTTACTATTTTATGTTTTAGTTTCTCATCATATTGTGGTTTACAATAAACTACAATATGCAATTGATATTTAAATAAAAATAATATTATTTAACGCAATTTCATAATTACACAAATTATCTTTTAATATTTAAGGCTATATAGTCGGTTTTCACAACCCAAAATCCAAAAGAATTTTACGTTAATTACACATAACGTAAAATTCTTTTTGGTTTCGGAGAGGCTGTATAATTTTATATTTTACTCCATAGCTGTGCAGTAAAATATTGTCGCTATCTAAATAATCGAGTTGATTTATTACAAATCAACTGTATAAATTTTATTTTGTAAAAACAAAAAGGTGTTTATTTTATTTATATTGTTTCTCTGAATATTATTATGACAATAAAGTAAAAATTCTATTGATGTCTACTATTTCATACTATAATAAAAATCATAACTAGTCAATGATTTAATCTATAACTAAAGTATATCTTACGGGAAGTAATAATATTTACAACAAATATTATTACTTGATCGATATAGTATTTTGTTCGGTATTATAAGTATTGAAATTACACTGTATAAATTCTCTGTTAAGTTAATATTTAATATACATTATTAAATATTGAGTTAATAATCTAGATAATATTTAATATACATTATTAAATATTGAGTTAATAATCTAGATTATTAAATATTGAGTTAATAATCTAGATACTGAATACATTATTAAATATAATTAAATAATGTTTAAATATAAAATTTATATAGGATAAGCTAAAGATTCCAATGTAAGTAACTCTTCACAAGAACGAATAGGGGTAAGTAGCTCAACAAGAAAAGATGCTAGTGAAGTTTTTAAATCGGAGGGATGAAAATTGAATTGTTCGAATGATGTTTTAAGGTCATCCAATGATGCAAAAGATAAAGAAACGCCATGTTCGGGAGATCTAAGAATAGTAAAAGACTTATCATTTAAAGCAAGGAGAGGAAAAATGACATATTTCAGAAAATCAAAAATGGGTGAGGAAGAATTACCTTCTTGACAAAATGCCTTTTTAAGTTTGGAGAAGATGACAGAATCTGAATCAGTTAAATTAATTTTACTATTAATATCTGAACTGCTCATTTTATCCTTACCTGATAAAGAAGGGATCATATGGTTCATCAAATGAATACGTTTTGAGTATCCAAGAAGGGGTAAATAGTCTCTTGATAATGCGAATATTTTACGTTGATCAGTACCACCAAATTGACAGTCAACTTGTAAATATTCTTCGTCCAAACATTGTAATAATGGATATATAATTCCTGACAATATTGGATTTTTACTTTGTTTCACAACATCTGTTCCTGCTTTTTGTGCTTCTCTTAACGAAACTAACGTCATCATTTTATATACATCTTTTGTATATTTTTCAGATAATTGGAAGCTTGATCCTCTAACAAATTTTAGTTTTTTTGTATTTACACCTATACATTCTAGCGTTTTCTTTATTAAAAGTTCATAATATTCTGTTCTTAATCTTATTAACTCTTTATTAGATTTAAGAGCGTCTAATTCTGCATGTAAATCAGCTATCAATATTGTTACTTCGCAATTCGCATTCAAAAATCTACAAATGTTTACTAATGGATTTAAATAACCAATATGAGGTTTCCCTGTTGGCGCTGTACCCCAATATATTTTTAAATTTCTTTTGCTTATTATCTTTCTCAATTCCTCATCTCCCAAAACTTCTTCCAAATTCTCTGTTATTAAATTATATTTTTCTTCATACATCTCGTTTTCCATTATTGTATTCATTTTTTTCTTACTTTCCCCTATCTTTATATTTCATTTTCTTTTCTTTTTTTATTTATATCAAATTCGTTTTTTCTTGTTTTATTTATATCAAATAATATTTTTACATCTTCACATATATACCTCAATCATTTTTCAACTCAATCATTTTTACTACTTTAAAATAGTTTATTGCTAGTAGATAATTCAATATTTTTTAAATATAACTATGCAAATTTTTATCTTATCACTCAACTATTTTAAACCATTAAATTTATCATCTCTTTAATAAACCCTTTATTTTTATAAGCAAATCTTTATGTATTTCTATACATCTGCTTTCTAATACTTTAATACATATTATTTCCTTATCTCATAGTATACATTCTATTATCTTATATACTTCAACATCCTTCTTATTCTTTATTCTTTATTCTTTATTCTTTATTCTTTATTCTTTATTCTTTATTCTTTATTCTTTATTCTTTATTCTTTATTCTTTATCCTATTTAATTATACCATTTTTCTGATTTATACTTACTATATCATTATCAATGTTTGTTAATTAAGTTATATAATTTAAAATAGTTATCTTTCTAAATTTTCATTCCCATTTTTAGATTTTTCAATCCATGAACATGAAATATATTATTTTTGTATGTTTGTTATTAATAAAAATATTAATATAAAAAACTGAAAAAATTAGTAAAAAATATTAAAATAAAACAATGAAAAATTTAGAACTTAAATTTACAGCTGATGAAATTAATATTGATAATCTGAAAGATTTTTATGTTGAAAAATTAATACAAAAAGATACTTATTATAACACAACACGCGGGAGATTAAAATTGAGACAAGAAAAAGGAAAACAATCTTACGTAATATATTATGAAAGACCCGATAGCGAAGAAGAAAAAATATCTAACTATAAATTTTATCCTGTTGAGAACACTCAACTATTTAAAGAAGTATTTAACAATGGATTAACTAAAGAAATAATAATAAAAAAAGAAAGAAAATTATATATATATAAGAATGCTAGAATTCATTTTGACAACGTTAAAGATTTAGGGAATTTCGTTGAAATAGAGGTAATTATGGATTGTAAATTAAATGAATCGGATGCTAAAATTATAATGAACGAAATTCTATCTTTATTAAATGTTAAGAATTTAAATGTCATAAAGTGTGGATATAGAGAATTGTTATTAAAAAATAGTTTCCGTTAAAATTTATAATATTTTATCTTGAATTACGTTTCTTAAGCAAACAATATTTTATCCAATATATAATTTATAAAATGTCATATATTCATACAACTGAATATTAAATGAAGATTTAATATTATCTCCTGTATTTACGTTATAAATTATAAAATATATAATATACTATATTATATATAATATTATATAATTTATTATCTGAATACTAATATTTCTATCACTCTGTATAATTTTTATATTAACCGAGTATATTCATGTAAATTACATTGATACATAAGATAGATTTTTATTTAAAATAATATATTCAGCTATTTTAAATATTATTGTTTTCTTTTCATTTACAATAAAGAAATCTATAGTAACTTTATATCTTATCAATACTAACATTTTACTCTAAATTTTCAAAACAACTCCATATAATTTTATTTCACAAAAACAAGTATATGTCTTTTTCCGCCCTATTTTATACACAAATTGAATGATTTATTTATAGTTTTGTTTATCATATTTGTTCCAATTTAATCACTTTCCCTTTTCTCATATTTGTTCTATTTTTGCTCTATTTTTGCTTAGTAAGTTTTTATATACCCTTTATTATTAATTATTCTTTGTCTGAATTTATATTTATGATAAATATAGATGATACTGAAAAGTATTTAACAAGCTTAGGTTATTTATTAACGGTTTACAAAGTTTATTTATATATTATGAACTGTATATCTATTAAATGTTTTATATGTTACTAAATCAGTTCATTATTTTAACTTGATATAGAAACATATTTCAACCAATAGCATTGTTATTTCCTTAATATTAATATATTAATTAATATTGATTATCTATAAATCAAAAATTGCGTATTGCATAATTTATTGTTTATAATAGAATAATAAATGATATTTGTATTAAAGAATACAAATATTATATTTTATGTATAATATTCTTTTAAGTATGAGTATTTTGAATACAATAAAAAATATAATGGTATAATACATTATATTTACAAATTATTTTTCGATTTGACTCTTTTTTCTAGATATAGATCCAATTTTCTAAGTTTAATTTCTTGTTTTTCTATTTCCACTGAATATTTTATTGCATCTTCTTTATCCATAAAGATCTTTCCATCTATTGATTGGTACTGATATTTATTAATTTTTCTATATAATTTTTTTTCCTCTGATGTATCTTCAGTAAAATTTATTTTTACTGCTTCATTTGTTATTTTTTGCTCATTTTCAAATATTTCACTATCCCTTAATTTGTTCGTTTTAGCTTTTATCATTTATGATTATATTTAATTTATTCTTTCTTAATGCTTTATATTGATTTCGAGATAATCATGTTTTATTTTCGTAACTGTTAATTTTAGCTTAAATACCATTTAATTGTGTTTTTAATATGAAATTTTAGTATTACATAATAATATAAGTTTGTACAATACATTATTATGTATCAAATATAAATTATGATATACAAATATGTATGCAACGCTGATATACAAATATGTATGCAACGCTGAATTATAATTATTTTTAAAATTGAATTTTAAAAATATTTTACTAGTTGTAAACTAGTGTTTGTCAACATATTTAAGATACACAATATTGTAATGTCTTGTATTATTATATATTAATTTGTAACATTTTTATAAATTAACTTAACTTATTGCAATGGTTTTTATTAAGACTGCAAATAAATATCATTCATCAAAAATTATTTACCAGAGAATGAATACTTACCGAATAAATTGAAGAATAAATATTTACGGAAAAGTATTATTTACGGAAGAAATAATACTTCCTGAAGAAATATTTACTGGAGAAATTATTTACAGAAAAGTATTATTTACGGAAGAAATATTATTTACAGAAATATTATTTACAGAAGATATTATTTACGGAAGAAATATTATTTACAGAAATATTATTTACAGAAGATATTATTTACGGAAGAAATATTATTTACAGAAATATTATTTACAGAAGATATTATTTACGGAAGAAATATTATTTACAGAAATATTATTTACAGAAGATATTATTTACGGAAGAAATATTATTTACAGAAATATTATTTACAGAAGATATTATTTACGGAAGAAATATTATTTACGGAAGAAATATTGTTTACGGAAGAAATATTATTTACAGAAGATATTATTTACGGAAGAAATATTATTTACGGAAGAAATATTATTTACAGAAGAAATATTATTTACTGAATCTAAAATACTACAGTAACTAATAAGATGAATAATGAAGAAAGTGATAATAATTAGTTGAGAACATTTGATTTTATATAATTTAAAATGGGGGAAGATATGTTTGTAGAAGATGAACAAGCATTGAATAGGAGATTGAAATTGAAACCATAATGAGAATATTTAGAAATATATTTGTATTTAATATTATAAGATATTATGATTAAATATATTAAATAAGTAGGATCGATACCCTTTTGTATAAAAGCAGAGAATAAGTATTTATCTGGTAATATATTGAGCTCAATACAGTGACTTAATATAATGTAAGGATCGGAATTTGCCAGCAAAAAAGATATTATGGAGGAAATATTGTATGTAGAACAAACATAATATAAATAGAGTGATAAATTGGAAGGATTATAATTCAAAAAGAAAGAAACAATATTAAAATCTAGAGATAAGTTAGTACACAATATATATTTAATAATAGGAAAGAAAATATCATTAATATGAATAAAAGAGTTATACAATAAGTGTGTAAAAATATCAAAATATGATACATCAAGAAAATTAGAAATGATTTTAGAGATATTATCTGCACCAGCGTTAAATGCTTTTTCAATATACTTTAAGTTTTTTGTTTTAAAACCAACATATAACAAAGTATTAGATGATATATCATCTACATAGCAATCATATATAAATATATTACTAGAAGAACAAATAGAAAAAATAAAAGAATCATATGGTATTTTGTAACCAATCGAGTTAAAATAATTTATAATTCTTAAATCAGAATTATATAAATCGTTACTATATATTTTAATTCCCATTTTTTGTACAAGTATAAGGGTAGATAGTTGGTTATATTGTAATGACGATTTATATAATATATTAATATCACCACCCAATTTTACTAAATATTCAGAAATATTAACAAATCCATATTTACCACATACGTACATAAGACTATTTATTTCTTCATTACTTGGATAATAATATTTTTCTGCAATATACCTAACCATTTTGTATTTATTATTTTCTACTGCTAATTCTATGCTGTATATATAATTATCTACATTACAAAATTTTTCTTTAATCAAATCAAAAAGTTCAATATCGCCCGTTTTTGCTGCATAACATAAAAATGGATTATAATTTCGCTCTTTTTCGTATTTAATATATTTTATTATTTTTTTACTCATTTCTATTGTTTTATATTCTATTAATATAAATAACACTCTTTCTAAATATTCACTGTTTATCTCCCCAATATTCATATTATTCAATATTTCATTAACAATATTTATTTTTCTTTTATTTATGGCCTTTTCTAAAATATATTCGTTAGCTATAATTTTTTGTTCTCTCAATCTTTTTCTTATTTCTCTTTTATATCCACTTTTAATTACATCATCATCAAATATTTTTTTCTTCTCTTCATCATATTTATGTTTATATATTGTTTTCCATTTACTTTCCTCTTTTTCACTAACAACTTTTTCAACCTTGCATTTTTCTTCCCAAAAATTATTATTTTTATAGACATATTCTATTTCTTTTATATTTTTCATTGTTCTTATGTCATCATATTCTAGATACATCATTATACTCCACAATATTTCTTCCATTTTTATTAATATTATTCAATTATTTTTTTTTTAATTTACTACAACCTACACAACACCTCTTTATTAATCCTTTACTATAAATTCTCTATATTATACATATTTTTTGTACTTTATGATTACCCTTTTCATTATCGATAATTATATTAAATAATGAAAATTTTAGTTGTAAATATTATTTATCTATAATTATATAATGGATAATAGTTATGTAATAGCTTATACCTGTTATCAATATATCAATATTAATAATTATTGTATAAAAGCATATTTGAATAGACAAATGTTACATAATATAATATTTTAATTAATATCTTGTATTATTTATTTTTTGTAAATATTCCAATACATCTTTGTTTATTATATCTTAATTCTACAATATACTATATTTTAAATAATAAGGTATTAATATTTATATAATACATACTAATTAAATATTATTTATGAAATAATAAATATTTAACTTAAATATAGGTTTATATATTATTTATATAATTAACCTACAAATACCACTCACAATATTAATTATGAAAATATAATTTTAAGGACGGCTAAATATATTACTTTTCTGAATAATATTAATAATATTCAGATTAATAATATTAATAATATTTAGATTAATATTAATAATATTATTTAGATTAATATTATTAATATTCAGATTGGTAGGTGATTAGATAATAACATATTATAATATTATATTCTTATATTCTTACTCATTAAATAGAAAATGAGTATATAAACAAAATTCAGAATAAAATATTATTTATGAAATGATATCCTAATTATTGAGTAAAATATTATTTTACATAATATCTCGCCCATAAACAAAATAGGTTAGAAGTTTTCCATTAACTAAAATTTAACTTAAACAGTTTTTTAGAATAACTATCTACTACAATTTTTAGTTAAGGGTAATTGTTGAGGATATCAGTTTACATAATATTAATTGTTAAGATATATTAATTGTTAAGATATATTAATTGTTGAGAGGATATTAATTTACCATAAAAATATTAATTGATAAGAGATATTTTAATAAAGAATACACTTATAATTTTAAATAATTAAACATAATAATCTATAATACAGATTATTATTAATTTTATGAATATAATAATGAGATAGAATATATGCTAAGAATAATGTTGGAAAAGAATATAAAAAGAGGAAAAAAGTAAAAGAAAAGTCAAAAAAGATAATGGGAAAAAGAGATAGAGAAAAATAATTTTTAGTATAAATAAAATGAACAGCGCAACTCCAGGATTTTCACAAATTTGTTTCCAGACTCAAACTGATAATGTTTGTTTATCAGTTCAGGAACTTGTTCCTACGCAAGAAATTATTATTCAACAACCAATAAATACACAGGGCCCAATAGCGTCTGTAGCAGGATATACATATGGATCAACATTGGGAAGAGATTTGGCTAATCGTATAGCACCAGATTCACAATTAGTAAGAGGAATAGGAGGACTTTTGGGAGGAGCAGGAGGTGGTTTACTTGGCGCAATAATACCATCCCCTTAAGTTTTTTACGAAAAAATATTTTAAATGTAAATAAAATGAACAGCGCAACTCCAGGGTTTTCCCAAATTTGTTTCCAGACTCCAACAAATAATGTTTGTTTATCTGTACAAGATCTTACACAATCACAACCTATAAATACGCAAGGTATTGTTGGCAATTTACTTGTTAGAGGTCTTCAAGCTACTACAATTCCCCAACTAGCTGAATCTGTATCAGATATCGCTAGTGGTATATCAGGAAGAGATATAAATGTAAGACCATATATAGATCAGGGTCTAAATTATATCGGTGGTATTATACCAATATAAATAATCACAATTGACACACCCATAAAACTTCTAAAATATTAATATCCTTACATTTTAGAAAATATAAGTATTAAATTTTAGAAAATATTAATACTTATATTTTCTAAAATAATTAACATATTTTTATTACTTAAATTCTTCCATAAAGGTATATTAGCATCAGAAGTTTTTATTAACACTAAATTTTAACATAAATCTCATTTAAAATAAATATCTGTATAAATTTGGGTTTTGATGTAGAATAATTCAAAAATCAAGCTAATATTTATTTTGAACAGCTAACCTAAATTTTTAGCATCATTTTTTATTTTGTTACCATAAAAATATTATAATTTGATGTTTATAATATAGTATTCACAAATTCAAAATAGTATTCACAAATTCAAAATAGTATGAATTTGAATGGTAAAAATTAATATAAAAAACCTCAAATTGTATAAAATTTAAATTTATCCAAATAAATATTAAAAGAAATATTTATAAAATATTATTGATTTATTATTAAAATGTCTACACCTCCCGCATTTGATGCTGACGACGTGAGTTTAATGCAATTAAGAAGAATAGCTGATATTCTAGATATAGATTACAATAATAATACATACAGGGGAACTCTTGAAAATTTAATTATCTTAAAAATAAAAGGAAAAAATCCAAAATACGATGATAGATACAATGACTTCCAAGACTTTAATGATATTGAAGAAGAAGAAAATGAGAGCGAAGAAGAAAACCAGAGTGAAGAAAATGAGAGTGAAGAAGAAGAAACTAACAGTGATATATCGGATGGAAATAGGGGAAATATAGAAGAAGAAATAGATAATGAATCAGTGAGTTCTAATGAAATAGATAATAATGTACCATCACCTAGATTCATTGAAGATGAAAATACAAATGATAATAATTTTACCATATTGCACAATATATCAGAAATACTTGGATTATATTATAATGAAGACTATGATATTAATGAATTAAGTGATAATATTTTGAAATATTTACAATCAGATGATATTGATAGGGGTATATTGGAAGCTATATCAGATATTTTAGGAATTCCAGTTACCTATAAAAATGATGAATCAGATATTAGTGACAAAATCTTTGATGCTCTTTTGGATATACAAGAATAAATATACAAGAATAAATATAATTTAGTTACTATTACAATAGTAGTTAAATTTTTTGACATGTTTAGTTAATAGTAATAAATATAATATTATTACTAAATTTTTACAACGATAGGTTTCTCTTTTCTATTATCACATATAAAACAGTATGATGAATTTTTAGATAACCATTGTAATGAAGTATCAATAATATCAGAAAATTTATCGAATTTATAATATGGTATTCTTATTAATGTAATTTTTTCATTGATACAAAAATCTACCTTCAAAGAATCTCTCAGTTGGGTTTTTGCTAGTCCTTTTTTACCACCAAATTTACGGATAGCTTGAAAATGTTGTTCGCCATCATACTCAATACAACAATTATAATCCGGCAAATAAAAATCGAATCTCAAGGGCTTTATATAGACACATTTATCGAATGTTTTTTCTATTTCAAATTGAACTCCAAGTTCTGTCAAATATTTTGATATAGCTATTTCTCCAGAACTCGGTTCGTGTTTCTTTTTTCTGTATTTTTTTGCTCTGTATCGTTTCTGCTTTTTCTCTTGTTTTTCCATTAATTACTAATGTTTTTATATTCTTCTTTATATTTTCTAAAATTTATATTTATTATTTTTTCTCGATATCTTCTTTAGCTACATTTTCTCCTTAAGTTCTGATATAGCATATTTCTTTTTACATTTATATATTTTTATATCTTAGCTTTATAATGTACTTTGTGATAAAAATTTATATTTACTACATAATTAGAATTAATTATTGCTACAAATTATTATACTAATAATTATATGCTTGAAATATTAAAATTTATACAAATAGTATAATAAATAATTCTACTGAACTACATTTAATAATATTTTAATACAAAATTATACGATAATATAATTACATTATAAGTTTGTGTGTTAGATGATAAATTTTCATACCAATTAATTGTTAATTCTTATTAATTGGTATTGATTACACAATTATATTCTTATAGTGATAATCGCTCTTAATAATTATTCCTTAAATCATATTCTCACACCAAAGAGTATCTGAATGTTTATCCACGTATTATATTATATAAATATTCATATTAAATAATTATTTAGTATTATATTTCATCTAAAATAATATCTTAATCTGTATGTTATACTTATCTATAAATAATATCTTGGAGTAAATAATATTTTAATCTGTATGTTATACTTATCTATAAATAATATCTTGGAGTAAATAATATCTTAATCTGTATGTTATACTTATCTACAAATAATATCTTTAAGTAAATAATATTATATTCTTTCATAATATTAAATTACAGAATTGAATGATATTTAGTAATTTAATATTTTTAACCACTATGTAATAGAAATGTTAACATAATATATTTCTTAATAGTTATAGAATATAATTAAATATATTAATATTTTTATCCAATATATCTTATGTTACTATATTCTCGTACAATATAATATTTTAATTTATTATCGTACAAATAATATCTTTATTGTAAATGACAAAAATATAATTCTATAACTGAACCATTAAGATATTATTCTATATGAGAATAATATTTTACAACGCGACGAATGATATATTATTCTACAGAGTAATAACCATAATATTTTAAATAGAAATATAATTGTGGAATTTAATGATACGGATATTATTTACATAAAAATATAACGCCGTAATTTATTAAGATATTATTTACAGAAGAATATTATTCTCTAGAATAACGATTATAATATATTTTATATGGAAATACGATCGTGTAATTGGGTGATTAAGATAGTGTTTAGTATAAGAATATGATTATATAATATAATTATGCAATATAATAATTAAGATACCACCCCACAAGAATACAACCATGTAATGTAATATAATAATTAAGATACCACCCCACAAGAATACAACCATGTAATGTAATATAATAATTAAGATACCACCCCACAAGAATACAACCATGTAATGTAATATAATAATTAAGATATCATTTTAGAAGAATATAATACTGTAATATAATACTGTAATATAATAATTAAGATATCATTTTAGAAGAATATAATACTGTAATGTAATACTGTAATGTAATAATTAATATTATTTAAGGTAACAATATAATAGATCCGTTACAAAATAACTATGTAAAATACTTTACATAGTATTATAATTCCACAACTTAAGGATAAATATATTTTACATAACAATATAATTCTGTAACTCATATATCTCATATTTACATAACAATATAATTCCGTTACTATTGATCAATATATTTACATAAACATATTCATGTAACCTATCAATTAATGTATTTACATAAGAATATAATTCAGCTACATATTAATCGAAATATTGTATTCCGCAACAAAATATTGTATTCAACACCAAAATATAATTCTGTAACCTATAGATTAAAATATTGTATTCCACAACAAAATTTAATTGTTTAACCTATCGATTAACATTCAGACAAGAATATAATTTTTCAACTTGACGATTAATATATGTTAAGAAGAATAATTGTGCAACAAACCGATAAATATTTTACTTAAGAAAATAATTTTACAATACTACAATAAATGCATTATTTTGTAAAAAAATATAATCATACAACTTGGTGAAGCATATAATTATACAACTTGAAGGATATAATCCAGATAAAAATAATTGAGTAACCCTAATATTGAGATATTATTTTACTAAAAATACGAATCTTCAACTTACGATTTAAATAATATTTTATGCTACAATATTATTTTGCGTAAGAATATAATTGTGTAAGTTGACATTTAACATATTATTTCGTACAAGAATAATATTTTATAACCTATTGATTGAACTATTATTTTACAGAATTATATTTATATACAACTTATTGATTGAACTATTATTTTACAGAATTACATTTTTATGCCACTGGAGAATTTGGGTATTATTTCGCATAAAATATAATTATGTGACTGATGAATTGTAATATTATTTTACATAAGAATATTATTTTACATAAGAATATTGTACTGCAACTCAACGATTGGGATATCATTCTATACAAGAATATAATCCTGTAACTTATCGATTTGGATATTGTTTCACACAAGAATATAATTCTGCAATTTATCGATTTGGATATTGTTTCGCACAAGAATATAATTCTGCAATTTATCGATTTGGATATTGTTTCACACAAGAATATAATTCTGCAATTTATCGAATTATGTTATTTAGCACAAAATATGATTATGTAACTCATAGATTTGGATATAATTTCACACAAAATATAATTTTATAAGTTATCGATTTGGATATTATTTGACACAAAAATAATTCTATAACTTGTAGAATTATTTTATTTCACATAAAATATAATTCTGTAACTTATCGATTTATATTATTTCATACAAGAATATAATTCTGTAACTTAACCATTTAGATATCATAAATTAGAAGAATATAATTATGTAGCTTATTGATTTATATTATTTTATACAAGAATATAATTCTGTAACTTAACCATTTAGATATCATAAATTAGAAGAATATAATTATGTAGCTTATTGATTTATATTATTTTATACAAGAATATAATTTTGTAACTTTGCAATCAGCATATTATAAGAATATAATTATACAGCTTATTGATTTATATTATTTTATACAAGAATATAATTTTGTAACTTTGCAATCAGCATATTACAAGAATATAATTATACAGCTTATTGTTTTATATATTATTTCTATACAAGAACACAATTCTGTAACTAGGTAATTTATATATTATTTCGATCAATATGATTATGTAGTTTATCGATTAACATATTATTTTATGGAAGAATATAATTTTGTATCTTAACTATTTAGATATTTTACAACAATATAATTCTGTAACACTATCAACATATTATTTTATACAAGAATATAATTTTGTAACTTAACTATTGAGATACTATTTTGTAGAAAAATATAATTCTGTAAGTTAAGTATTGAGATATTATTTCCTGAAATAATATTATTAATTAAGTTACTTTCTGATAAGATAATATCTTATGAAAGAATATAATCATGTTACTTTCTGATCAAGATATTATTTATACAGGAATATAATTCTCTAATTAATCGATTTAAATATTATTTTATATGGGAATAAAATTATGTAACTTAACTATTATGATATTATTTTATACGAGAATATAATTATGTAACTTAATGATTATGATATTATTTTACAGAATAATATTCTTCTGTAAAATAATCGTTAAATTATAGAGTTATATTCTTGGATGAAATAATATTTTAATCGCTGGATTATAGAATAATATTCTCTTGCAAATAATATCTTAACGATTAAGTTACAGAAGAATATTATTGTGTTAAATATTATCATAATAGTTAAGTTACATAATTTTATTCTTATTCAAAACATTATCCAAATCGCTTAGTCATATAGTTGTATTATAGTAAATAATATCTAAATTGTCCAGTTACATAATTATATTGTGTAATACAATATCTTTATCATTAAGTTACAGATTTATATACTTGTAATTATCTAATTAAGCTACCTAGATATTATATTCCACAAGAATATAATTCTGTAACTTAACGATCAAGATATTATTTTACTTAAGAATATAATTCTATAACTTAACGATCAAGATATTATTTTACTTAAGAATATAATTCTATAACTTAACGATCAAGATATTATTTTACTTAAGAATATAATTCTATAACTTAACGATTGTGATATTATTTTACACAAAAATATAATTTTGTAACTTAACGATTATAATATTATTTTACACAATAATATAATTTTGTAACTTAACGATTATAATATTATTTTACACAAGAATATTCTGTAACTTAACGATTATGATATTATTTTGTACAAGAATATAATTCTGTAACTTAACGATTATGATATTATTTTACACAATAATATAATTCTGTAACTTAACAATTATAATATTATTTTACACAAGAATATAATTTTGTAACTTAACAATTATAATATTATTTTACACAAGAATATAATTTTGTAACTTAACGATTATAATATTATTTTACACAAGAATATAATTTTGTAACTTAACGATTATAATATTATTTTACACAAGAATATTCTGTGACTTAACGATTATGATATTATTTTGTACAAGAATATAATTCTGTAACTTAACGATTATGATATTATTTTACACAAGAATATAATTCTGTGGCTTAACGATGATATTATTTAAGACGATAATTAATTCTATAATTTAATGATTAATATATTATTTTACATGGAATATAATTTATAATTTAACGATTATAATATTATTTTACAGAAGAATATAATTCTGTAACTTGACGATTATGATATTATTTTAACAAGGATATTCTTATGCAATATAACGATCAAGATATTACATTACATAAGAATATAGTTTTGTAACTTAACTATCATGATAATATGCATAAAAATATAATTATATAGAATAACTATAGCTATTTAATTTTACACAATAATATAATTCTTTAACATAATCGTTTTGTTGCAGAATTATATTATTTTATAAAATATGTCAACCGATAAGTCAGAGAATTATATTCTTGTGTCAAAATAACATCTAAATCGATAAGTCAGAGAATTATATTCTTGTGTCAAAATAACATCTAAATCACTAAGTCACAGAATTATAATTTAATTGCCAAATTATTGAATGATATTCTTGTACAAATAATATTATAATCGTTAAGTTAAAGCATAATATTATTCTATAAGATAATATTATTCTATAAGATAATGTTATGTTTTCCAAATTACAGAATAATATTTTTGTATAAATAATATTCTGTAATATTCTATAATGTAACAATCAGATATTATTTTACCCAAATAATATTCTGTAATATAATGATTGAGATATTATTTTCAGAAAAATATTCTGTAATGTAACGATTGTAATATAATGATTGAGATATTATTTTCAGAATAATATTCTGTAATATAAAGATTGAGATATTATTTTCACAAAAATATTATTCTATAGCGTAACTATTAATTATAGAAGTGTATTCTTGCACAAAATAATATTTGGTGGAAAAATAGCAGAATATATCAAGAAATAAAATATTATTTTGACTAATAATATAATTATAATATTGTATAAATTAATAGGCTGTAGTATTTCATTTATACAATATGATAATAGATTTATAAAATAATATATGAATTATCAAGTTGTATAAATGATTAATATTGAATATATTGGGAAAATAGACCGAGTTATAAGATAAGAATTAAATATAATTTACGAATAAAATTATGTTTAATGAAATTTATGGTGAAATAGTAATTATGTTTGAAAATGGGAAATATAGTGACAACAAGTACCACTTGTACCTTTTTCTTTCCATTGCCAATCTTTACAATAAATAGTAAGATGAAACCAATCGACTAAAGTGCCACGAACGAAAGAATGAACTTTGACAGGAAGATATTTTTTATTATGGATAATTTCTTTTTTAACAAGAAGGGAAAAAACAGGAGTATCGGTTTTTATTTCGAAATATACTTTATCATATTTGGTGTTATAGAATTTTGCTAAGAAGGAGAACCCAAGAGGAGAATAAAGTTTAGAAAGAATATCAGATTCAAGAGAAAGAGATTGACAATCAGTAATACCGACTTGAGACATAGTTTCTAAAGTAGAAATATCATCTTTTTGTTGTTCAATAGTGAGAGCTTGTTGAGATATTTGAGATTTTAGAGAAGCAACAGAATTGCTAGTTAATTTATATTCTAGATCAAGATTTTCTTGAATAGTATTATAATCGCCTGAAAAAAGTTGTGTTTTCTTATGATAAATAGATATTTTATCTTCATTATATTGGATTGAAATAAATATAGATTTTTCTTTGGGAAGAGGGAAATGTAAATGAGTTTTCAACATCATTACTTGAGAATTTGGTTGAAATAAAGGTAAAGGAAAATGATCTGTCAAATACATAAGTTCCTCATTTGTATCAAATTGTATGGTAAAATCATCAATTTTTACTATATTATCTATTTGAAATCGTAAAATTTGATGATTAGATAAATCTTCTACTGTTTTTTTGAATTTATTTATTCTCGACATTCTTATTAGTTCGTTAGAATGTTCTTCTATTATATCAGTATTAATAAATTTTTGTAAACACATACTTCCTACACTTATCAATTCTTTTGTTTCCTTATTTTGTAATTGATAATTATATATTATTGGCATTCCACATACACAATAATTAGCACATTGTTTATACCCTATATATTTCCATTCATCACAACATTTCTCCCAATTATTCTTTTCTACACTTTTATCAAATATTTTTCTTACTAATTTATCTTTATTATGATGTTTTGTTACCTCCATTTTTCCTGTTTCACATTTATATTTTTCTTGTACTATCAAACAATAATCTCTCGCTTTCTCTTTGCTCAATCCCTTGAATAATTCTCTTGCATAATGATATTCTCCTCCCAATGCATGTAAATGTTTTTCTGCACTAAATTGATCCTTCACTTTAAAACTCTCTATTTCTGGATTTGCATATGTTGTTCTATATCTATGCCATAATGATTCTTTATCACCTGTTCTTCCCATTTTTACATATTCATAATCCTCATTGTATACATAATATATATATCCTTCCAAACATTCCGTTTTATCTTCCATCTTTTTTTTTCCTTTCCTCTTATTATATTTTTCAATATCTACCCCTTTTATTCCTCTAATATTTCTGTTTTTCTTATTTATTCTCCAATATTTTCCCTTCTATTTTCTTTTCCAATCCTTAAAACATAAATAACCTTACACTTTATTAACACTTAAATGTTCTACTGACTCTAAAACAAAAAATTACACCTATCTTCATTTTAAAAACTTAAAACGTTAAATTTTAGTATTATTAAAAATGTCTAACCTTATTTTCTATTCAAGCCAAGGTTTTTAAAATAACTACCTTAATTCTTAATCCTTAATTCGTGATCCTTAATTCGTGATCCTTAATCCTTAATTCTTAATTCTTAATTCTTAATTCTTAATCCTTAATTCTTAATTCTTAATTCTTAATTCTTAATTCTTAATCCTTAATTCTTAATTCTTAATTCTTAATTCTTAATTCTTAATTCTTAATTCTTAATCCTTAATTCCAATATTATTATGTTGAATAATTTTATATCCTTATTAACAATTTGGTAACTATCTTGTTATGGTGTTATATTTTTTGTAAAAATTATGTAATACACATAATTTTTAAACAATGGTGTTATTATTTTTATAACAATAGGAATTTAACAAATTTCTTAAAATAAGTTATTATAATAAACTAATCTTCATAACCAACTAATTTAATTACTCTTTTACTTTTATTGTCTCCTTTGTAAATGCAAAGAGGTTCGTTATTGGTATCTATATCCATATTAAAAGAACTATAGCATTTTACTACTTTAATATTAAAACGTTTGATAGAAGGATGATCTTTTAGTTTTATTAAAACGTTATTTGCTTCATTAACTGCTTCTTTTTGGTTATACTTCGGGATTGAAATGAAATCTTGATCTGACATGCGTGCAGTTTTTTGTTTTTTCTTTTGATATTTCACAATTACATTAAACGAATTTCCATTTTTTATTTCATTTTGTTTGTCTATATTATTTATTTTATTTTCTACATTATATACATCTTTATCGCGATTTTTAGTTTCAACAATACATACATCTTCATTACAAACCTTGTTTTCAACAATACATACATCTTCATTACAAACCTTGTTTTCAACAATACATACATCTTCATTACAAACCTTGTTTTCAACAATACATACATCTTCATTACAAACCTTGTTTTCAACGATACACACATCTTCATTACAAATCTTGTTTTCAACAATACATACATCTTCATCATAAATATTGTTTTCAACTATACATACATCTTCGTTACAAATATTGTTTTCAACTGTATGTACATCTTCACTACAAATAGTTATATTAATAACTTCTTGATTTTCTTTGTTATTTTTTAATTCTTCATACTTCAAAATAGTATCATTATTATTATTATTATCAATATCGTTATTATCACTATTATCGTTATTATCATTATTATCACTATTATCGTTATTATGATTATTATCATTATTATCACTATTATCGTTATTATGATTATTATCATTATTATCACTATTATCGTTATTATGATTATTATCATTATTATCATTATCGTTATTATCCTTAGTATTATTTTCGTTAATATAATGAGATGTATTTGGTGAACTATTATCTATATCGTCATATTTTTTTATTATAATATTAGCAATAGGTGAATCTTTTTTTGTATCGGAATATGGAGAATTATATTTATTTTCTGTGGATGAATTATCATTTTGATCTATATCAACTGGAGTGGAGGGACGAGGTATGTCATTAGAAAACAAATTATCTGAAACATTGGTAGATAAGGGAGATGTAGGAATGGGATTCTTTTTACGATGGACAATGACCAACTTATTGTAAATTTCCTCTTTTTTAAGTTTTCCTACAGATATATCATATTCATATGCTAAATCTTTTAAATTTTTAACGGTATACATAGAAACGTCAATTTCAGGATCAAATTTATCTATGGTATCCAATTTTTTTGGACTTCTTTTTGGAGAATTGACAGTTTTTTTAGGTGGCATATTTTGATTTCATGTTGTAGAAATGATAAAATTCACAATTTATTTTTTAAAAATTTCAATGTCTATGATTATAATTAATCTACCATTAAGTACTTATATAATATTGATATTCATGATAATTTTTAGTAAAAATAGATTTTTCAAATAAAATATGTACTTCTATTTTAGTATTATACAAAATGGCAGCAAATTATATAATATATATCAAATAAAGTAAATATTCATTTGGCTTACATATATAATTTATATGTATAAAGTATATATTCATTTTGGCTTACATATATAATTTATATGTATAAAGTACAAACAACATAAATTATTTTATATTTTATAAATAGTCCGTCAAGTATATATTTTTATTATAAAGAAATATACATAAGAATTATATTTACCCATAAACACAAAATAGTACATGAAGTTTTTAAATAACGATATAGCTAGCTATTAGTAATAGATAATATAGTAAAACATTAAAATGCTAGTGATAAAATATTTTTATACAATACTTAGAGCATATATTTTATAGAATACTTCGAGGACATATTTCATGCTAATACTTTAAGGAATACTTTGAGGATATATTTTATTGTAATACTTTAAGGAATACTTTAAGGAATACTTTGAGGATATATTTTATTGTAATACTTTAAGGAATACTTTAAGGAATACTTTGAGGATATATTTTATTGTAATACTTTAAGGAATACTTTAAGGAATACTTTGAGGATATATTTTATTGTAATACTTTAAGGAATACTTTAAGAAATGCTTTGAGGATATATTTTATTGTAATACTTTAAGAAATGCTTTGAGGATATATTTTATTGTAATACTTTAAGGAATACTTTAAGGAATACTTTGAGAAATACTTTGAGAAATACTTTGAGGATATATTTTATTGTAATACTTTAAGGAATACTTTAAGGAATACTTTGAGAAATACTTTGAGGATATATTTTATGCTAATACTTTAAGGAATACTTTAAGGATATTTTATGCTAATACTTCAAGGAATACTTTGGGAAAATCTATGACAAAAGCTTTGAGGATATATTTTATGCTAATACTTCAAGGAATACTTTGTGAAATTCTATGACAAAAGCTTTGAGGATATATTTTATGCTAATACTTCAAGGAATACTTTGAGAAATTCTATGACAAAAGCTTCGATTAAAGCATTGGAGATAACTTGGAGAAATAAAATATGGATAAAAGAACGAGTTTTTCAGTCTAATTTTTAAATGAAGATAAAATGAGATATAGAAATAAAATGCGGCAAAAATAGAATTTGAAGAAAAAGATATAAATATGTGATAAACATATAAATAGCTGCTATAAAAGAGGATTTATTGATACAAAAAATATGAGTAAATAATGATAAGGGGCATGCAAGATCGAGACTAATTAAACAAAAAATAAGTATTTGTTTAATTATGGGGTATATGAGAGATAGAAGAATCAATCATCAACATCATCATCATCACTAAAATCAGCATAATTTATAACGATAGCTTGGCGACGATAGCGAGTTGAACGAGGTTTATCTGGTTTTTGGTTATCCATAGACCAAACGGAAGGATCAATAAGGGGAAAAGTGCATTTATAGATAGTACGGACATTATCGAGATTTTTATTGGCATAAGAAACAAGTTCTTTAATTTCAGAAAGAAGAGAAGTAGCGAGATTAGGAGAAATAAGAATACGTCGAAGATAATCAGTACAAGTTTGGACGAACATATCAAGTATATTATTGAATTCATTATTTTTAAGATGTTTGCGTTCACGTGTTACAAGTGTTTTTTTCCAGCTTTCTTCTGTTATTTCACCAAGAAGAAAACGAATTCTGAGATCTAGATTGGGATCCTCATTAATATTATTGTGTGTTTTTGGTATTTCAACATCACGAATATGTACTAATAATCTATGAATATTTTTTATATCATCAGAATGTTTACCCTTATAATCGAAAACATTTAGTCCATCTAAATTAGCACAATGAGGAGCATCAACAACAGCTGTACGAGTTCCATTGCGTTGCATAAATTCATAATAATGAGGATTATGGACTTGTCCTTTTACTATTTTTTGAGTGTTCCAATCGAAAGCTGTATGACATTGAGTACACCACATTTGTGGACAACCTTGATATCTATGAATCAAACAGGCACATTTTGGACAAGGTTTAGAATCTTGCATTAAAAATTGTATAGTATCAACATCTTCTTTTTTGCAAACATGAGTTTCATCATTTCTTGAATTTTTTACACATCTACAATTTTTACATACATATACATCACACACTGCACATTTCCATTGTGTTGACAACATTCCTCTACATTCTGATACTGGACATGCTACTATAAATACACTTAGATCACTTATTTGTGTTCTACTTAGTGGAACTGTATCTATCTCTGCTAATTTAACCAAAATTTCATTAAATTCTCTATATATTTCCATATCCAAAGGTGCTCTTGTTTTCGAAATATTAGATATAATATTTTTTTTTCTTGTTTCCAATCTTACTTTGGTTTTTCTCTTTTTTTCCCTTTCAAATGTTGGCATTGTTTCTGGTATTTTTGCTTTTTCCAGCTGTACCAATATTTCTTTTCTGTGCTTTCTTAACTTAGTTGTAACAAATGTAGTTCCAAAGTTCTTTATCAAAAATTCATACAACCAACCTTTTTTACATTTCATACAATGCGATTCTGATACTTGTAATAAATATGTTTCACAACACGTTTTACATGCCTTAAAATCACAATATGAACATTTTATCTCTTTTCTTTTCGCTTTATTGAAGCTATCTATGCAAACTGGGCATTCATCATTTTCCATTTCAGAATTCTTTTTATTGTTTTTATTCTTACTTTTTTTTTCATTTTTATACTCTATTTATCGCACACTTTTTTGCTTTCTTTTGAAATTTATTTTCTCTCTATTATTTGTATAACTTTATTATAAATTTGCGAATAACTTTATAATATTATCACAAGTTCCTTATCCAATTTACATAACTTATCTAACTTATCTAACTTATCTAACCTATCTAATCTATCTATTCTACCTAACTTATCTAACTTATCTAACCTATCTATTCTACCTAACTTATCTAACTTATCTAACTTATCTATTCTATCTATTCTACCTAATTTACCTATTCTGCCTAATTTACCTAACTTATCACATTTATCACATTTATCACATTTATCTGATATTAATAGGATATCATAATATTTCTACTCAAAATTCATAGTCAAATAATTAATATTCTAATTTGTTATATGATTTACAAAGTACATGATCGATATATAGCTTAGATTAAATATTTTAACTAAATGTGTATAAAATATATATTACAGTGTATTACACAAAATTGGAACAAATGTTCGGAAAATATCAGAAAATAATATAAAATAAATATATCTGCCAAAAATCACCATTAGGTAAATAGTAATGTCAAATTTTTAAATGTAAACAAATAGAGAAATAAATAGTAATATTAAAATAGTTAGTAGAGGCAAAGTGGTAGAAATATTTATGTTTAAATCCAATAGTGGTATTATTAGTGGTTTTAAAAATAGTTAGCGTAAAAATTGGTGCTGAAAATAACGGCTTGCATTATTTTAGGTTTATGAGATAAAACTAAAAATTAAAGATTTGATTATTAAAAAAAAAATGTTTGCGAGAAATAGATGTGTTTGTAATAAATGCAATTTTAGTAAATTATCAGAAAAAAAAGATAGCTATGGTAAAGAAAATAATGTATTCCAAGAAGAAAATAAATTGATATATGACATTGTGAACAATAAACTGACCATTGAAGATATAATTAGAGCTATAATAAAAAGTAATAATATTAATATTGACGAAAAGAAAATACTTATAAATTATGTAGAAAACAATATAAGAAAAAAGATAATTAACATAATTGATGCAAAGAAAAATAACGAGGGTGTTTATATATATAATACAAACAATAAAATAGAAAATTTTGGTTATAAAGAAAATAACAAACTAAATACCGGATATAAAAATACATCTATAGAAAACAGAAAAAACGAAAGATATATTGAGAAAGATAATCACGGAGAAATAAAAAAAAATATGAATGAAGGAAAATACAGCACAAATAATAGAAATAATGAAGATAAATATACCACAAGTAATAGAAATAATGAAGATAAATATACCACAAGTAATAGAAATAATGAAGATAAATATAGCATAAGTAATAGAAATAATGAAGAGAAAGAAGAAATAAAAAAAAATATTAACGAAGGGAAATATAGTACAAATAGTATAAGTAATATGAATAGAGAGAAAAAAAAAGAATACTTAGTGGATTTTTTAAGAAAAAATAATTTAAGAGTTAAAAGAGCAAATAATGACGGAAATTGTTTATTTAATAGTTTATCATTAATGTTATATGGGAACGAAAGATACAGTAAATATTTAAGAGAAGAGGCAGTTTTATGGATAGAAGAGAATATTGAAAAGGAAATAAATGGAATAAAAATAAAGAACATGATATTTTTAAAATCTTCGCAGAAATCCTATACTGATTATTTGAATGATATGCTTAAAGACGGAGAATGGGGTGATTATGTATGTTTAATAGCAATATGTTATAATAGAATGATAAATGTAAATTTAGTTATAATGGATTCGAATGATATTTATGTGGAAGATATAGATTATATAATAACAAATAAAAATATTGCAAAAAATTATTGGATTCAATATAATCAATGTGAATTACATTATAATTGCTTATCGTTTTACAAATAATTCATTCCAATTAATATTATGCTTAATATTACATCATATTAAGCATAATTTTAAATAACTGCTTATAATATTATATTATTATAATATTATATTAAATAATATTATAATTTTGCTAACTGTTGTTAATATCATTATATAAATATAATGATATTGTATAATAATTTAATTTGAAATATTACTTATATAATTAGGTTATTAATATAAAATACATAGTATTGATACTAATAATTTAATTTGAATAACTATAAATATTTATCATAATATTAATTTAATATTATGATAAAACAAGAATAAGTTTAGTTTACATAATAAATAAGTTTATTTATATTTTTCTTAAAAACTTTTATAATTCCATCATCATAAACATACTTTTTTATAAATCTATTATAATAGAAAAAACCACTAATTTTTTAAAGATTAATTCCCAAAAAAATTAAACTTTTACAACTTTTATGAAAATTTATGTTTGACGAATTGATATTATTTAATTATTTCAATATAATTTATATTAAAATAATTAAATTGAAGCATGTTTTAAATTGATATTATGTGTTATAATATTTAAAAGAAAAATTAGTAAAGAATAGATGAATAGTAGAAATATGGATAATAGTAAAATTTAATATTTGGAAAGTAGAAGATTTATACTCAAAATGGGAAAATAATAGAATGTAAAATAGAAGATTTATATTCTTAAAATGGGAAAATAATCTAATATAAAGTAAATATTAAGAGAAATAATAGGAAAATATTAAATTAAAGAAAAGAGAAATAATAATATAATGCCGGACGAAATAATATTAGAAATTTTAAAATATATCAACTCAGAAGATTATAAAACGATTTTCACGATAGATAGAGTAAATAAAAATATTTCTAAGATCAATATTCTGAAACAAAATTTAAAAGGCAAGGATTATGCAAAAATAGTAGCGAAACATACAAATGTAAATCGATTTATTGAGATAAATAATAAAAAAATTGATTGGCTATATCTAATGAAATATAATATAGACCATGTACCTTTATCATTAGTGAAATTATACATACCTGATATATCAATACTATTCAGCAAAATTGCCTATGAATGTAAAAAAACAATGAAAAATAAGCAATCTTGTGATGATTTAAGTTTATATGATCTTGATTTTTTATTTTTAATAAAAAAGTGTTCTTCTTATGGATATGCTCGTTTTTATATTGATTGTTATAAATATAAAATACCTATTTTTATTATTTATGATAATATTACAAAATTAATTATTTCTCAAGATTTATATAACAACATTGAAGTTACTTTTTTTAATACAAACATTATTATAGGTTTACATTCTCATTATATAAAGCATTTCGAACTATATGCTGAAAAATCTATTGTTCCCTCTATTTCTTTAGATGAACTATTATTGTTACCGGATATTTAATTATATTACCATATACATTTGTATAATATTATTATTTTAGCTTATACGTTATTATGTATTAATATTTTAGCTTATACATTTGTATAATATTATTATTTTAGCTTATACGTTATTATGTATTAATATTTTAGCTTATACATTTGTATAATATTATTATTTTAGCTTATACATTTGTATAATATTATTAATATTATTTTAGCTTATACATTTGTATAATATTATTAATATTATTTTAGCTTATACATTTGTATAATATTATTAATATTATTTTAGCTTATACATTTGTATAATATTATTAATATTATTTTAGCTTATACATTTGTATAATATTATTAATATTATTTTAGCTTATACGTTATTATGTATTAATATTTTAGCTTATACATTTGTATAATATTATTAATATTATTTTAGCTTATACGTTATTATGTATTAATATTTTAGCTTATACATTTGTATAATATTATTAATATTATTTTAGCTTATACATTTGTATAATATTATTAATATTATTTTAGCTTATACGTTATTATGTATTAATATTTTAGCTTATACGTTATTATGTATTAATATTTTAGCTTATACGTTATTATGTATTAATATTTTAGCTTATACATTTGTATAATATTATTAATATTATTTTAGCTTATACGTTATTATGTATTAATATTTCGGCTTATACACTTGTATAATATTAATATTATTTTAGCTTATACGTTATTATGTATTAATATTTGAGCTTATACACTGTGATAATATTTATATTATCACATGTTGGTAAATGTAATATTTATCTATCATATTACTGTTATAGATATATACTGATGTATATATCTATAATTTCTACAATTTCTACAATATACTATCCAGTTAATAATGGATAGTATAATTCATAACATATTATAGCTATTAGTAATAATAAAATAATAGAATTAATATTAATTTTATTATTAAAATTCTAGTAAAACTCCTTCTTTTACATATGTTTCATCTTTTTTATACCATACTCTTATAATTTGCGATTTTGATTTGTCAAATTTTTGTGTATCAGATTCAAAATATAATGTTTCAAAATTTATAACTTCAATTTGTTCCTCTTGTATCCAATCGTTTATTTTTTTCATTATTCTGTCTAAACCTCTAAAAATAGAACGTGATTTTACTTCTTCATCTTTTGAAGAAAAGATGGGTTGTGTTTCAGATGGAAAATCTTTGAAATTGAAAATTGTCATTTTAATTTTATGGACTAAATATATTTCTTTAATTCATCTTTAAAATTAAATTTTAATTTATCGAACCTAACTAGTATATAATTGAATTTAATTTTCATATTTGATTTGTAAGTTTGAGGTGTATTAAATTTATCATTAATATTTTATAACATAATAAATTATTACCCTAATATTTCTAGTTACTAATATAAATAATCCATATATTATTAAGAATTGTTAAAAATATAGTCAATATACATTGATAAATAAGTTAAATATATAATTACTGAATAAGATAAGCAAAAGATTATCAGTATATTGTATTAAATATTGAACTGTTAAATATTTAATAGTTAGTTAAAACAAACTAATTGGAGTGAACCAAAATAATGTTAAATGTTTTCATCTAGACTATAATTTTATTTTTAAGATTATTAAAAGAGAGATTTAAGTAATTTTGGTTTAAGGGTTGTATATAGTATTATAAATTTCATATAATATAATGAAACTGAGTAATAAATATTAAAGAAAGGATAGAATAAGAACAAATTATTTGTGCATTGCATTATAAATTTTGATGCCATCTGGTGAACCTAATCCAGTGCAAGGATCCCAACTTTTATGAGCGACATAAAGACCATTATTACCAACAGTTATATCATTTAAACAATAATTACCCTGAGAACAATAACGATATAAAAGTTTATTGAGAAAACCTATACTACCACCGAAACTTTGATTGAGTCTTGTTGTAAGACCAGCCCATAGAGGAGTAGAAGCGCTAGTACCACCTACAATTTCGAAATTGCCTTGGAAATATATAAGATAACCATTTTCGGGATTAGCATGAGCTGAAACATCAGGAAAACCACGACCTCTAAGACGGTTATTAGGATTTAAAGGAACGGCATATGGAGCTTGATAGGGTGGTTTACCGAAATAAGAACTAACACCACCACCAGTTGCGCTTGTATTTGGATTATTATTCCACACAACTTCGCTGATAATAGTAGTGGCAGTTGAAGTCAAAGTTGTACCACCACAAGATACAGCATTTGGACTTGTAGAAGGAAAGGTTGCGACAGCTCTATTGACAGATACACCATCTGTATAACCTCTATCTCCTGCTCCACAAAATAAATTAACACCTTTTGCTCTACAATTAAAAATAAGATTATTATAAGCATTTAATAAGGAACCTGACAAAATATTTTCGGGAATTTCGTAACTAAAAGAAATAATAGAAGTTGGATATTTTTTGTTAAAAGCTGCATCATATATTGCATCATATATTCCTATTGATGTATTTGGTGCAAAATATACTAATATCGTTGATTTTGGTACTATAGCTCCTACAACTTGTATATCTAGCGTAGTTTCTTTATCAAGTTCAATATTAGTACCAGGTGAATTAACAGCTCCATCAACTGATAATGGTATTACTTTTGGTATAGGTACTCCCAAATAATTAAAATATTTATTTAAATCACTTTGTAAATATCCTCCACCCAATTCTATTATTGCTACATTCTGATTAGCTCCATTTAAAACCACATTCTTTCCTTTTACAATTCCCGTTTTTGGAAATTTATATAAATTTGCTAGATCTAGTGGTGTATAAAATTTTTTTATAACTGCTTGTTCCTTTACTTCATTATCCAATGTATTTTTATTTATTCTATTTTTTTTATTTGTTTTTATAAGCGAATCTCCTATTTTTTCATTACTTAATCCTATTATTGCTTCTATATTATCATGTATATATTCATATACATTGGGTATACCTTCAAAACCTCTATATTTTTCACCCTGTTTTGTCTCATATTCATTAAATTCTATATCAAATATTCTTTCTATATCTTTTATTTCACCCATTATTCTAATCCCTCTTTCATCATGTCTTACTATTTTAATATTTTCCTTCTTTAATTCTTCTTCTAATCTTTTTTTATTTTCTCCCCCTATTTTCTTACTTTCGCATAATATTACTTCTACTTTTTCTTTACTTTCATACTTTTTCTTCTTCAATGTTCCCTCTTTCAAAATATGACCTGAACTTTCCACTCCTATTTTCTTCATTTTTATTCTCGCTTTTTTTTCTTTCTTTAAATTTCTTTTTCTTCTCTTTTTATCTTCTATATCTCCTATATTTTCTCCCTATTATATAAGTCTTCCCTCCCTTTTTCCATTATAATACCTCCCTCTTCCAATATCTTCACATTCATAATTTATATTATTTCTTGTAAAATTTATATCTCGCTTTCTTTTATCTAATCCATAATTTATAATTTACACTATTTACGATTTATAAATTACACTATTTACTATTTATTTCTTGTAAAATTTATATCTCGCTTTCTTTTATCTATTTATAATTTATAATTTATAATTACACTATTTACGATTTATAAATTACACTATTTACGATTTATAAATTACACTATTTACGATTTATAAATTACACTATTTATTTGTCACTAATATATTTTCTTTTATCTATTTACGATTTATAAATTACACTATTTGTTTGTCACTAATATATTTTCTTTTATCTATTTATAAATTATAAATTACACTATTTATTTGTCACTAATATATTTTCTTTTATCTGTATAAAATATTCACATTTATCTTTAACACTTGGTTTTTATAAGAATTTGTTGTTCTGAATTAATAATTCCTAAATACATCTAAAACCCTTAAAGTACCTGGATCTTTACTTTAAAAACCGTTAATCTTAATATACTTTGTTAATAACGTACAATATTATTTTATTTTGTGTGTAGAAGATAAGGTATAATTAAATTATAAAAAAAATTAAATTATACGTATATATTTATGCAAAATATTTTGAAATTTAAAATATATTTGTACATATTTTAAATGAATACAAAGAACGGTTTACGGAAAAATTTAGGCTTCATAAAGTATATAATTCTAAAAATACTTAAAATTAGATGGGTAGAAATTTATTATCCAATTATATGTTTATTATTTTTCAGATATACATATAATTATGATAATAGTATTGATTATGATCCAAATATTGATAATGTTAATGTTAATTATTTGGATATTGACTATACTATTGGTTTAAATATCGAAGACTCTATTTGTAATACTAGCTCTAATATTAAACATTAATTATAATATATTTTATCACAAAATTTAGACCAGATAATATAATAATGTTTAATATAAACATTAATTATAATATATTTTAGCACAAAAATTAGACTAGATAATATAATTATATATTTTAGTACAATGTTTCATTAAAAATTAATGTAAGATATAAATATATAACAGAAAATAAGTATAAAAACATGATATAATAAATGTTAAAATTTGAATAATTATTATATGTATTAAAGAAATATTTATTGTGAGATATTTAATAGAAAATTAATTATAAAAATATATATACCAATAATAAAAATACATTAATAATGGGAAATATACAGGAAAATGAAATAATAAATGAATCATTGAAAATAATAATTTTGGGAGATTATGGTGTTGGAAAGACTAGTATAATAAATAATTTAACAAATACAAATACTAAAAAGACCAATTCACCGATAGAATTAATGGGATATAAAGATTGTATAGTTAAATTAAAATCGAAAAACGTTAACGTACAACTTTGGGATACATCGGGTTCTGAAAAAGTAAAAGAACTTCCAAAATGGTATTATAAAAATACAAAAGGTATAATACTAGTTTATGATATAAATAATTTTACATCTTATCAAAATATACAAAAATGGTTAGATAGAATACATAAATATTGTGATAAAAATATACCAATTCTTTTATTGGCTAATAAAACAGATGTTAAAACTAAATTAATTTATAATTTTAATAATACGTTCCATAAAAATTTAATTTATTACGAAACTAATATTAATAATCATAATTTAAAATCAATATTTAATAATTTTATTTATTCCATCACAATATAATTATTCTCCTTGTTTATAAAATTTGATTTATTATTATTATTAAGTGTGTCGATAAATTTCTGCTATGAACAATATCAAAAAATATATTATGCAAGAAATAGCAAATACTATAACCAAGCAGCTTGTTATCTTTGATAAACACAAAAAGGAAATCATAAATAATAATTATTTTTACTATGATGTTATTTTAAAAAAACAAATTGGATCTATACAACAAAATACTCTTATTCCTATTTTTGTTATTTATAATAACTTTTCTAATTTCTATTTATCTGATGGTATTTCTATTATATATGATTCAGATATTATTTATGATAATCTTTCTTCCTCTTTATTAAATTTATGCATAAACCATAATTCTTATCTTTATATCTAAATTTGTAACCTTATATTCAATAACTCTATAAAATTATATCCATTACTTTATAATTTTATATCTTTAATCTTATCCTCACCTTTATAATCATAAAATCACATCTCTAACTTTATAATTTTATATCTTTAATCTCATTTTCTCAACCTTTATAATCATAAAATTATATCTCTGATTTTATAAAATTATATGTCTAGTCTTATTTTCATAACCTTATATCTCTGACTTTATAAAATTATATCTCCAGTCTTATTTTCATAACCTTATATCTCTGACTTTATAAAATTATATCTCCAGTCTTATTTTCATAACCTTATATCCCTGACTTTACAAAATTATCTCTGACTTTATAAAATTATCTCTGACTTTATAAAGTTATATCTCCAGTCTTATTTTCATAATCTTATAATCTTATAATTTTATATCTCTGATCTTATTTTCATAATCTTATAATCTTATAATTTTATATCTCTGATCTTATTTTCATAATCTTATAATCTTATAATTTTATATCTCTGATCTTATTTTCATAACCTTATAATTTTATATCTCTAATGCCATTTTCATAATCTTATAATTTTATGACTTTATATGCCTAATATTATTTTATATAATCTTATAAGATTATGTTTTTAAGCTTAACATAACCTATATATATAAATCCATAACCTTGTGATATTATGTTTAAGATTAAAATAATCTATAAAATATATCTACAACATTATATACGTAATCTTATATACGTAATCTTATATACGTAATCTTATATAAATAAAATATTCGACCATTATAACATAGTTAATAATGATAAATATTATGTTAATAATAAAATATGGGATAAAAGTAAAATAAAAACAAAAGTGAAAAATTTAAATTGAATATGAAAGATGGGAACTAAGATTGAGGAAGAAAATTTTAATTTAGCGTTAACATATAAACATAAAAAGGGTGAAACATTTTATTAACACTAAAAATTAGAGAAAACGGTTTTTGAAATAAAGATATAAGTAGTTTTTGTTTTTGGGAAGTATTTAAAGATTAACGTTATTTTTAGTTAATAGGAGGAATAAAAAATAAAATGAAGGAGGAAAGATGTAATTAGAAATAAAAAGAAGAAAATAAATAATGAAAACAAAATATTGGTAAAAATAAAATATGTTTATTTGTAGATCTAATAAAGAGGAGAGAGAAAATAAAGTTAAAAAGAAAGAAAATAGGAGTAATAAAATTTTAGGAAAAATAAAAAGTAATTTTTGGAAAAGTAAAAAAAATGATAAAGGATTGGGAGAACAAGAAGTTGGAGATGATTATGTGGAAATAGACAATAATACGGTTGAATATATTGATGAAGTATATATATCAACAATAGAAACAGGTGATAAAGATGTGAATATGTCAAGTACAGGTGATAAAACTATAGAATTGAGGAAAGATGAAGAAAAAGATATCAATAGATTGAGTTTTAATACGGATAGTATAAAAACAGGTGATATTACATGGAGTGAATATATTTTGGATAAAAATATGAATATAATAGAAAAAATGGATGATAATATATTTGATATAGTGGAAAAATATTTAGAAATACAAGATATAAATTCATTAATGCGAGTATGTAAATATTCTAACGAAATACTTGATAAAAAGCATTATAAATATATGACAGAAAATATGATGATGACAATTGCTAAAAAGGGATTGGATAAAAGTTTAATAAAAATAATGGATGATATGCAATATACTAATAATTGTATAATTTTTAAACACATAAAAAACAAATGTTTAGTAGAGAAAATCCTTAATGAAATATATAATTTTGAACATGATTCTTGTTTAAAAATTATATTAGAAAACATTATAACTAGGGATATATGTATCAAATATATTATTGATAACTATAAAAATTTTTGCATTTTCAATAAATTAAAATTTATTAAACTTATCGAGACTCATCCTATCACTTCCACCATTTTATCCAACAAATATTATACTTATTTACCATATTTTTGTACCGATGATAAGTTTTACATTTTTAAGATTATTATTGACAAACTTCAATATATTCATTTCCATCATATTTCTGATTCTCTTTTGTCTATTATTAATTTTAATAATAATACTAATTTATGTCTTGATTACCTCTTGTCTTGCCAACATAAAATCATTTATAATGATACTTCCATTCATGATTTTCAGCGTCTTATCCTTATTATTATTGAACTTAAAAATCTCCCCCTTTTTATTTCTTTTATTAAATTTAATATTACTTCCTCCTATTTTAAACATTTTTATTTCCATAATACTATTTTCTCTCATTCTCTTATTCACGATTCCCATAATATTCTCTCTTATATTGTAAAATCTAACATTTCTCCCCTTCCTTTTTATAAAGATCGTATTTCTCTTATTAAATATTTCTCCTACTATAATGATACTGATATTATTGATATTCTTTCTTAATTTCTCTTTTTCACTACCTCTTCTATACCATACTTAATCCTTTTTACATCTAAGTAATACCAGTAATATACGATTACTCATATTACATTGACTTTAATTTATCAACTTCCTTAAACTTATAATAAAATTTTATAATGTCGTATACAAAAAATTTTATTTAAGAGCTTAGTAAGTTTTGAGAAGAAGTTCATGGTTTTCTACGAAAACCTGGCTCGGTTTCAAAGAAACCTTGAAGATACGTTGATGAAAATCTTATTTTAGACGATACAATTATATTTTTATTCATTATTATAGGATAGAATATAAGGAAAATATTTTTACCCCCATCGCTTCCCCTTTTATACCCATACTTAAATATTTTCTATTTTGATAAAATTATTCTCATACTTTCTATAATATTTTTTTATCCTTAAAATTATTTTCACATCGTATAACATCTAACTCCTCTATGTTTCCAAAAAGCAAAACAATCAATCATAATTTAATTTTTTTCTTATACTTTTATACTCACATATTATTACTCATATATTATTACTTACATTATATTATTAATATAATAATATCTTATTACTAGTACTATAAATACTTGTATATTTATACCTTTACACTATTCTCTTCCAATATTATTCCTTCATAATATTATTCTCTCGGTGTTATTCACAATATTATTTTCTCTTAATATTGTTCATTCACAATATTGTTTTCTCTTATTATTCTCTTCTGATATTCTCCCATAAATTTATCTCTTCCAATATTCCCTTATAAAGTTATCTATTCCGATATTATTCTCTTCCGATATTCTCTTCCGATATTATTCTCTTCCAATATTATTCTCTTCCGATATTATTCTCATCCAATATTATTCTCTTCCGATATTATTCTCTTCCAATATTATTCTCATCCGATATTATTCTCATCCGATATTATTCTCTTCCAATATTCTCTTCCAATATTATTCTCTTCCAATATTCTCTTCCATTATTCTCTTCCAATATTATTCTCTTCCAATATTCTCTTCCAATATTCTCTTCCAATATTATTCTCTTATGAAATTATCTCTTCCAATATTATTCTCTTCCAATATTCTCTTCCGATATTATTCTCTTCCAATATTCTCTTCCGATATTATTCTCTTCCAATATTCTCTTCCAATATTCTCTTCCAATATTATTCTTCCATTATTCTCTTCCAATATTATTCTCTTCCAATATTATTCTCTTCCAATATTATTCTATTCCAATATTCTCTTCCATTATTATTCTCTTCCATTATTCTCTTCCAATATTATTCTCTTATGAAATTATCTGTTAAAATAACATTCTCTTCAAATATTATTCTGTTCCAATATTTCCCTCATAAAGTTATTTTTCCGATATTATTCTCTTAAAATGTTATCTATTACCATGTTGTCTGTTCTAACAGTATTAATACAAATTAATTAATAAATATACAAAGATTATTTTAATTATGATACTTACCAAAAATTACACTGGTCATGGATATTTTATTAGATAAAATATAGCATTGATAATTTGGAGAATGTTAGTATAAAATTTTGGCGTTTTTAATGACATACTATGTTATTTTTTGAATATCTCTTGAATTAATCGAATATACAAGTATCAGAATATTTATACACAAATATATTTTATTTTAGCACAAAAATAGTATATTTATGGATATATTGATAGTATTTGCTTGTTTATATGAATATAAATAACATTTACTATGAGATATAAATAACATTTACTGTGAGATACAAAATTAATAAAGTTGTTAGGTTGATTGACGTTTTATTATTTTCCACATGTAAAATAAATCACGGGGGTGTTTATACAATTTATTGATAATAAATTGTATAATAAATTGTATAATAAATTGTTCAAACATTATACTTAAATATATTTAAATCAGTACTATAAATTACAGTATAAAAATATACTTATAAAGTAACGCACAAAATTATCATTCTTAGTAAAAATAAATATGTTACTATTAATCTTGTCACAGCACTGTTTGCAAAAATACTATACATTAATCCAAGTCCAATATATAAGGATGACCATGCTACTATTACTAAAACAGTTCCAGATAATTCATTTAATTCAGCCGCTATAATAGTCATCAATGCACCCATTGAAAATAAGAAACTGAAACCACTTATATCATAGTCATTCTCTAATTTAGCAATGATATCCATATGTTTTTGTTATATTTAATTCAATAATCCAATAATTCAATAATTCATAGTTCATAGTTAACTTTAAATCTTATCAGTTAATTTTAGATATGTATACTAAAATATTTTAATATTTATATATTAAAATATTTATATATTAAAATATTTATATATTGGACGTTAAGATAAATTAATGAACAATTTAGTTTGAGAAAAAATAACATAGTAATATATTATTGTTTTAATTCAAGATAGTAAACAATTTAGTTTGACAAATAATAAGTACTATGTTAATTTAGGAAAAATAATAGAAGGCTTAGTGGTTATATAATTGTTATTATAAATTGATATATGAGAATTGATAAGAATTGAAGAAGAAGGAATAATAGGAGAATAATAAGAATTAAGAAGAAGTATAAGGGATAAAATAGTTGATAGTTCAGGTAATTTAGAACAAGTATCTATCCAAGGTTTAAGTTGATTTACGAATTTATTGAGAACAGAAGTATATTTTAGCAAACATTCACAGTAGGTATGTAAAGAATATGTTGACATATGTAAATCTAGTTCAGATGCGAGAGAGACAAAAGAGTCAAGAAGTGGTTGATGGGATTGTTGTAGAGATATATTAAATTTATGTGTAAGGGAAAGTGTACGTTGGACTAAATTACCATAACAATTTATTAAATCAGAATTATATCTTGAAATTAAAATATTGCTATCATAATTTCCATCTTCTCCACAAGATATACCTCGGGCTAGATACCATCTAAACGCATCTAATCCATATTTTTGAATCTCAATGAAAGGATCAACAATATTTCCAATTGATTTAGACATTTTATTGCCCTGACATATCCACCATCCATGTGCCAATATTTTTTCTGGTAATGGCAACTCTAATGCTAGTAAAAACGCATACCAATAAATAGCATGAAATTTTAAAATATCTTTTCCTATTACATGTAGTGATACTGGATATTTCTCTTTTTCACATCCATTTACGGATATATAGTTCAATAATGCATCTAACCATACATATATTACATGTTTCTCATCATTAGGTACTTGTACACCCCAATTAAAACTAGTACGCGAAATTGATAAATCGGGTAAATCTTCCTTCAACATATTTATTATTTCTTTTTGTCTAAAATATGGTTCTATTATTTTTTTATTCTCAAACAACTCTATTAATTTTTCCTTGAATATACTCAATTTGAAATAATATGTCTCTTCTTCTATCCATTCTACTGTCGCTCCTGTTGGTGCTTTATTGTTTATTAAATCACCTTCTTTATAAAAACATTCATCCGATATTGAATACCATCCTTCATATTTTCCTTTGTATATATATCCCTTCTTCATTAATTTATTCCAACTCTCTTTCACCTCTTCTACATGTCTTTTCTCCGTTGTTCTTATAAAATCATCATTACTTAACTCCAATTTCTCTGTTAATCTTCTGAATTTTTCACTCACTTTGTCTACGTATTTTTCTACCTCTATTCCTTCCTTTTCCGCGCTTCTTTGTATTTTTAATCCATGTTCGTCTGTTCCTGTTACCATTCTCACTTCTCCTTCTTTTCTTTTGTATCTTGCTATTATATCTGTTACTATATTTGTATATGCATGTCCTATATGTGGATCACTATTTACGTAATATATTGGTGTCGTAATATAATACATTTATACTCTTTATTTATCCACATATTCTCCTTATTTATTTCAATATTGCTTCTTTTCTCCCCTTTATTATCCTCCTTTTCATTTATTTATGATCCCTTCATTTATTTATGCTTCCTTTTTATTATCCTTTTTTATTTATCAACTCGTCTTCTTCCTCTTTATCTAATGTTCATTAATTTTATCGTTTATTTAACTTCCTACTATAATTTTTATTTATTAACTCCATTATTAATTTATTCCTTATCTTTATATTCTTATACCCTATATTCTTATACCCTATATCCTCATTAACATTTCTATATCTTTATTTACCATTCAATCAAAAATATTTTCGGTTAAATAAATTACGATTATAAGATTTATTTAATCGATTTCATCGGAAATTAAAAATAATCTTGTGTTAATGTATTAAAATACATTATTATTGTGTATTATAATAAATTTATGCTATAATTAAAATAAATAAAATTGAATTTTTATCTTTAATCGTCCGTTTTTACAAAGGGGGAACTGTACTTCCTTTACCTATTTTTAGGTAAAGGGACAAAAATAGGTAAAGGATATTGTTCGCAAGCATAATATAACTTCAGTTACCATAAAATTAAAATATTGTAAATTTATAGACTTATTCCTTATTAGATATATTTGAAAATATATCTAATATAATTTTAACATATCTATATTTCACAATACATATTATATATTTTTTTTAAACTTTCAATTAACACTGAAAGTTTAATTGATAATTTTAATAGTAAGTTTAATTGATAAATATTTTATGGATAAAATATTTAGTTGATAACTTTAAATATTGTTAGTTCAAAGTTTTTTATTTCATAATAAGAAATAATTTATTTATCCTTGCTTTGTAATATAACAATGTACAACTATATAGTATAAGCTAATATTAAAAATAACAACTTAGTTTAATATATTTGTTGTATGGAGTAAAATTAAAATATATTGTAAGGTTTAACTATGGGAGAGGGGTATTGTCCAACAATAATATTTTATCTAAGACAACTATAAAATATGTTTTGACCAACAATCAAATATCGTATAAGAAAACTTTAAGATAACAATGAAAAACTTCTGTTTTAAAATAAAATATCGCACAAAGTAAAAATAAAATATCGTATAAGCTAACGATATTTTATCGTATAAGCTAATGATATTTTATCGTATAAGCTAATGATATTTTATCGTATAAGCTAATGATATTTTATCGTATAAGCAAACGATATTTTATCGTATAAGCTAATGATATTTTATCGTATAAGCTAATGATATTTTATCGTATAAGCTAACGATATTTTATCGTATAAGCTAATGATATTTTATCGTATAAGCTAATGATATTTTATCGTATAAGCTAATGATATTTTATCGTATATAAGCTAATGATATTTTATCGTATATAAGCTAACGATATTTTGTACTATAAGGTACAATTAAAATATCTTATAAGCCAAATATATTTTATAGAATAAACTAGAATCAAAATATCGTGTAAACTAAATATATTTTGTTGTGTAAGTTAAATATATTTTATAGTATAAGCTACAATTAAAATATCGTATAAGCTGAAGATATTTTATCGTATGAGCTAAAGATATTTTATCGTCCGAGCTAAAGATATTTTATCCTCCGAGCTAAAGATATTTTATCGCCCGAGCTAAAGATATTTTAATTGTATGAGCTAAAATATTTCATGGTACAAAGTAAAATAGTATGAAATAACGATATTTTATCGTAAGATAAAAATAAAATATCGTATGAGCTAAGATATTTATTGTCTGGGGCTTTGACTATAAAGAACGTCTTGACTAACAATAAAATATGGTCCTAGATAAGGATATTTTATTGTCCAGACTAAAGATAAAAATAACGTTTCTGTCAGCAATAAAATATTTGGCATGATTGGAATTATTGAGTATTAAGACATTCATTTGTTATTTGTTCCTTTACCTAAAAATAGGTAAAGGAAGTACAGTTCCCCCTTTGTAAAAACGGACGATTAAAGATAAAAATTCAATTTTATTTATTTTATTATTTCATTTATTTTATCCCTTATTATATATGCAATATGTCCACAATTAATAGAAATTAAGAAAAGATATGGGCGAGAGGAAATGTGAAGAAGACAAGATGTAAATGAGACAATATGTAAATAAGATAAAATGTAAATAAGATAAAATGTAAATAAGATAAGATGTAAATAGGATAAAATGTAAATAGGATAAAATGTAAATAAGACAAGATGTAAATAAGATAAGATGTAAATAGGATAAAATGTAAATAAGACAAGATGTAAATAAGATGAAATGTAAATAAGACAAGATGTAAATAAGATAAGATGTAAATAAGATAAGATGTAAATAGGATAAAATGTAAATAAGACAAGATGTAAATAAGATAAGATGTAAATAAGATGAAATGTAAATAAGACAAGATGTAAATAAGATAAGATGTAAATAAGATAAAATGTAAATAAGACAGGATGTGATATTAAAAGATATTTAATAAAATATTTACCTCTCATTTAAATTTGATGATTAAATAAGAGGTAAATAATATGATAATGTATAAGATTATCATATTATGATAGATATAATTAAATTATGATAGATATAATTAAATTATAAGTGAGATAGATATAATTAAATTATGATAGATATAATTAAATTATAAGTGAGATAGATAGGTTATTTAAGGAGTTAAATATCTGACATAAAATAGACTTTATGGAGAAAATAAAAAGTTTTATAGTGAATAGGAAATGATGAAGTAATAGGATAATACAATTTAAATGAATGATCAGAAATAGATCTAATAAAATAGTCTTGAGAAAGAAAAGGAATAATTTTGGAAAGTTGATAACGTAACCTAATATTATCTCTATAAGTAAGAATAAATTTTAAATAATTATCACAAATGAAAAAGATGGAGATATAGGGAAGAAAAATATCATTTATTAAATAAAATAAACGTTTATCTTGAATAGATATGTAATTTACTTTATAGATATTTGTTAAAAGTAATTTAAGAGGATCAATATGCAAACTGATTAATTTTCCAAATTGATATTCGTAAATATCTTTTTTAGAGATATAGAGATTATTGATTATAGAATTGTGGGTAGAATAATTAGGATAAAAGAGGTTACAATAAATATTATCTAATTTCAAATCAATAGAATAATCGAAAAAGCAATTTAGAGAATATTTAGATGTATAAATATGTGAAAAATATGTTCTATATTCTAGATATTTAAGAATAATATTTTTATTACATGATTTATCAATATCTATACAATATTTTGTTATATTTTTGTCTTTATATTTACCAGGCCTTGTATCATTAAATATATATTTAATTTTGGATATTATATACTGTAGATGAATATTATCATTAATGTTTCGTAATATCAAAAAAAATCTAGAATTATATTCGACATACTTTTCATAATAATCATTTAATATTGAATGGATTAATTTTGGTATTATATATAGATCATTACTATATTTATATAAAAATTTATTATAAACTTGTATTATTGCATCTGTATTTATATTCATTTCTTCTATTTTTTCCATGATACGATAATTTTCAATACCAATCGAACTCAGTATATTACAATTTATTTCTTCAATATTTATAAATTGAAGAATGTTGATTACTAATTCATATGGAAGTATCATTTCATAATTATTGACTAAATATATATTATTCAATAATTTGAAATAAAATAACCAATATATAATCAATAATTAGTCAAAATCTAACACACTTATTAAACATATTTTATCTTTGAATCAAATTTACCAAATTATAATATACTTATTGAACATATGTATCTTTGAAATAATCTTACAATATAAAATTATTAAAAACTATACAATGGTTGAAAATATTTATCTCCAAAGGAATTTTACAACATAAAATTATTAAAAACTATACAATGGTTGAAATATTTATCTCTAAAGGAATTTTACAACATAAAATTATTAAAAACTATACAATGGTTGAAATATTTATCTCTAAAGGAATTTTACAACATAAAATTATTTAGAACTATATAATTGTTGAATGTATTAAGATTTTAATACAAATTACTAGAAGATATTGAATAGTTAATAGTAGATAAGTAGATAAGTAGATAAGTAGATAAGTAGATAAGTAGATAAGTAGATAAGTAGTCAAATATAATTATAAGAGAGAGCGAATATATTAGGGAAAAAAGAATAAAAGAGAAAGAAAAAAGAAGGAAAAAACATGGAATTGTGGAAAAGTGAATTATTGGATTTGACATCAGATATTACTATCTATGTTGATGGTAAAAAATATGATTTACATAGAATAGTGTTATATATATCGCCAGTATTAAAAACACAATTTGAGGGAAATTATAGGGAAAGACAGGAAATGAATAAAATAATAGAGAATATAGAAATAGAAACATGGGAAAATTGTTTGAACTATATATATGATAGTTTAATTAAGGGATTTATTAGTAATTATACAGAGAGCGAGTATAAAGGTTTTAGGTTAGAAATTCTAAATACAAAAGAAAAAATAAATTTAATAGAATTAGCAGATATGTATTTAATAAATAATCTTAAAGATAATTTATCAAAATTATTGAGCAAAGAAATTTGGGAGTTATTCGGGAATCAAGGATACGAGGAAGTAGAATTTATATTAAAATATAAATATTATTCAGAAAAAATATTAAAATATGATTACAATAACTGTTTTATATTTGACATTGAGAACACTATTTGGATTAGTCCAAATATTGATATAATATCTAAGTATCCACATTTATTGTATCTTATTCTTACAAGTATTTCAGCTAATAATAATGAACGAATTTTGGTAGTAGAAAAACATACATATAATAATATTAAAGTTAGATATAGAGATGAAATTAATAGATATTATAGTATAGATACTGCTAAAATGTATGATAAAGATAGTTATGATGTAAGTTTAATACAAAATAATAATTTTTTATTTAGATTTACTCCATCATTAAATATCATAAAATCTCTCAAGTTAAGCTATATAAAATTGAATAATGAGCATGAATTATACTCATCCTGTATTTCTAAGATCTTAGAAATAACTTTAGAAAAATATCCCTCCATAGTAGATATTTTATTGTCAATCAATTTTCGTCTACCAAATGATAACATATTATACAATACGTTATTAAAATATAAAAATTAATATACCCTTTTACTTATATTTAATCAATATAAACATGTTGATTAAATAGCTGCATATATAATCTTATAAAAGTTAATAGTTTATATAAAATAAAGGAAAACAAAATGTTATTTATAACGAGGATTTAAATAAAATATTTATCTGAAATATTAATGGAACAAGTAGAATAACTTAAATTTAATTATATTGAGTATTATTTAATAATCATTAAGTTCTATTTATATTATCATAATATTTTTACTATATTATATTATAATTTAATATTATGTATCAATCATTAAGTTCTATTTATATTATCATAATATTTTTACTATATTATAATTTAATATTATGTATCAATTAATATTATGTATCAATTAATACTTGGATTATGACTTGGATTATGACTTGGATTAATACTTGGATTATGACTTGAATTAATACTTAGATCAATACTTAGATCAATACTTGGATTAATACTTAGATCAATACTTGGATTAATACTTAGATCAATGCTTGGATTATAACTTGGATTAATATTTAAATTAATACTTAGATTAATACGTGGATTAATATTTAGATTAATACTTAGATCAATGCTTGGATTATAACTTGGATTAATAATTGGATTATGACTTGGATTAATACTTAGATTAATACGTGGATTAATACTTGGATTAATACTTAGATTAATACTTAGATTAATACTTAGATCAATACTTAGATCAATATGTGGATTAATACTTAGATTAATACGTGGATTAATACTTAGATCAATACTTAGATCAATATGTGGATTAATACTTAGATTAATACGTGGATTAATACTTAGATCAATACTTAGATCAATACTTGGATTAATACTTAGATCAATACTTAGATCAATACTTGGATTAATACTTGATTTATGATTTAGATATTATTTAATTATTAATAAGTTGACTATTAGAATTAAATCGAGATAAAATTCTGAAAGATATATTGTGAAACAAAGTTCTGATATTTTTACCTAAAAATTTTAGTAGAGAAAAATACTCAGTATTGTATAATAGATTTGTACTAGGATTATTTAACCACATATATTCTGTATCGTTGGGTAGAGATAAGGGACAAGGATAAATAGATATTGAATGAAGAGGGGAACCATTAATAAGAATACCAACATTAATTAATTGGTCAGAAGGAAGAGAATGTTTAAGAATGAAATACAAAGAATTAACATAAATATATAATTCGGATTGTATAACTAATGAAAAACTATTTTTATTATCCAAAGTATTTTTTAGATTTATTAAAAAAGAATCCCAATGAGATGGTAATTTCCTATGTCTTAACAAATATAGATTCATATCTATAATAAATTGAAAATTAATATTGTATGAAAAGTAATCTATCCATTTGGGATATGATACCAAATCATTGTATTCAATTTGGACAAACTGATATAATTCTAAATGATCAAAAGGTAACTCAATAGAAAGAACTGATTTTATTATATGTTTCCATTTTTTATCAAATCTATTATCCAATAAATAATACATATTTTCAGATTTTATAAACCATGATAACCATTTCCAATTTAAATCGTTTATCTCACTGTTCCATTTTATTTTCTTCATATTTTCGATATTATTTTGTTCTAATATTAATATAATACACTCCAATATATCATCTTTTTTATATATATGTTTTAACCCTTCTATTATTATATGATCTTCATTTTTTATAAATTTATACCATTGTCTACATATTTGTTTTAATATATATGGGTTTTCTAAATATATAGATATCTCATACATGTAATTATACAATTCATACATTTTTATTTTTTATAAAATGATTTTAGTATATTTTACACCATATATTTTATATTTAACTTAAATACATAAAAATATTTATAACTCCCATAATAAATATTTCATATATTACATTATTGTTTATTAACATTTTATTTAATGTACATTTCATATAAATATATCTTTAACTAATAATTAGCCAAATTACAATAAATTTTATAAATCTTATTCATATTATATATTATTTCAAAGTTTATTAATTAATATTATAAATCTTAATACTAAATATAGATTAATATGATCATTACATTAATATTTATATGTTCTGATAAAAATGTAATATAAATATTAATACTAAATATAGATTAATATGACCATTGCATTAATATTTATATATTCTTATAAAATGTAATATAACAGCTCAATCAATTTTTAATATATCATATAATAAGAAACATTTGTTAGGTAAATAAATTAAATATTCAGAATAAATTTTCCAAACAACTATTTTAGCTTATCATTCGTGGATAGTTAAAAATGATCTTATTAGTTACTATATAATAAATCGCATTATTAGGAGATATTGAGAGCTATCTTGATGTATTGATAATGTGTTATTGAGCGAGTATTGTAATATGTTTTAAACATGTCAAAAACTAAAAAAGACTTAAATAGTTATTTTAAAAACATTTCATGTCGTATTTTAGTCAATAAAAATATTTAATACTATTTTATGGCTATAAAATAAAATTAAATATTTATCAGTAAACCAAATAAATTTCTAATGCTGATATAACAACTTATCGATAAAATAAACAATAATAATTTATCTATAATAGTACACTTATTGTAACATAATAAATAATAAATAATAAACAATAAATACTGTTTCCATTTATTTAATTATTAATATGTTGTTAGTAACTTGATCTCATATGTTAAAGGTTAAACATATTTATTGTAAAACTATAATGTCTATTATATGGTAAAACTTATTTGTCTATAACCAATACCACAAATATATAATTATTCATATTACAAAAACTATGAATCATCGTATTTGGTAAATTTAAGAAAATATTAATAATGTCGTACACAAAATTTTATTTAAACGTCCTGAAGTTTTTAAACGTCAATAAGAAACTTTGATGAAAATCTTATTTGTGGCTATGTAATTATATTTTTATTAGTAAAAGCTGTAAATATATAATGCTTTAAAGTTTGATTTTTGCAAACACTATGTGAATAATATGGGTTTATGATACATTTAAGAGTAGTTATAATATAAATTCTTAAATTTATATTATGATCAGTTGTTTCTTATCCTAAATAATTATTTTTGTATATATATACAAAAAGGAATAATGAGTCGAAGATATAGAGTTTAAGAGATATAGAGTTTAAGAGATATAGAGTTTAAGAGATATAGAGTTTAAGCAACAGTTGAAGAAAGATGAAGAAATAAAGAGAGATAGAGTTGAAGAGATATAGAGTTTAAGTAACAGTTGAAGAAAGATGAAGAAATAAAGAGATAAAGTGAATATATAGTTAAAGGAGATAAAAAGAATTATTAAACTAATTAAAAGAATACATGTGAAATGAAAAAAATAGAATGAAAAATGGAAGGATGAGGAAATTGTTGAGAAAGATAAAGAATTATTAAGCTAATAATTTAGGGGATACATATGAAATGAAAAAAATAGAATGGAAAATGGAAGAATGAGAAAATTGTTGAGAAAGAATAAGGGAGAAAAAAGGAAAATAAAAGCACATAAAATATAAACGATAAATAAAAGGTATAAAGAAAAAAAAAGGAAAAGAAAAATGAAGATATGTTTAATAGGATGCGAAGGATATATAGGATCATATTTATTTAAAAACATGAAGTATGAAATGACAGGAATAGATAAAAAAAATAAAAGTGGGAAAACAATAGTAAAAACAGAATATGAAAGGGATTTTCTGGAAAAATATGATGTGATTATATATTTAGGAGGAATGAGTAGTAGAAATATGGAAGAAAAAGATATGGAGAAAAATATGGAGGTTGTAAAGATAGGGGAATTATTATCGAAAAAACAAATATTAATATATGCGAGTACAAGCGCAATATATGAGGGAATAGAAAATGCAAAAGAAAATGACGAAATAAAAGAGGAATTAATGGATAACTACACAAGATCAATGATAAATAGAGAAAATGGATTGAAAAAATTAACGAATACAAATACTATAGGATTAAGGATAGCAACTGTGGTAGGAATATCACCAAAACAAAGATCAGATAGAGTACATATAGAAATGATAAAAACAGCATTATTTACAAATAGAATACATGTAAGAAATAGAAACTGTATGCGTGCTATAATATCATTGGAAGATATTCTAAAAGCATTTAATAGTATTTTGGATAAATATAAAATGCAACAAAGTAATATAAATAAAGTTCATGAAATTTTTCATGAAATTTACAATTTAGGATCATATAATACAACAATAGGAACTATAGCATGTTGTATATCTTTGAAGACAGGAGCAAAAATAATATATGAAGCGAATAAATATCAAGATGAAAAACAAGATGAAAACCAAGATGAAAAACAAGATGAAAACCAAGATGAAAAACAAAATGAAAACCAAGATGAAAAACAAGATGAAAAACGGGAGGAAAAACGAGGAAATAATGAGAATAAGTATGAAAAAAGCGAAGGTTTTTCAATAAATACAGAAAAATTTACGAATGAATATGGAATAAAATTGGAGAGTACAGATAGTGAGATTATAGAAAATTTATTGAAAAATAAGAATAGACTGTATGAGAGTTGGGGAGAATCAGAAAAAAGATGTAAGGAAAGTAAAGAAGAGAAAAAACAATGTAGAGTATGTGGGAATAATGATTTAGTTGAAGTGATAGATTTAGGAAAACAACCATTAGCTAACGAATTTAAAACGAAAGATAAAATATGCGAGGAATACCCTTTGGGGCTAAATAGATGTTTTAAATGTAGCCATAATCAGCTGGGGATTATAGTACCAAAAAAGGAATTATTTGAAGAATATATATACACAACAGGAACAACTGATACAATGAAGTTATATTGTAAGAATTTTTGTGATAAAGTAATAGGAGAAAAAAATATAAAAGGAAATGTATTAGATATAGCGTGTAATGATGGAACACAATTAGATTATTTTAGAGAAAAAGAATGGAAAACATATGGTGTTGATCCTGCGAAAAATTTAACAAGAATTTCTGAATCAAAAGGACACAATATAATAACAGGGTATTGGGGGGATGAAAATGTAAATGAAAGAATAAAAGATATAATATTTGATATAATAATAGCTCAAAATGTGTTAGCACATGTTCCAAATCCGAAAGATTTTTTAATAGCTTGTAAGAAATTTATGTCTAAAACAACAAAAATATATATACAAACATCACAGGCTGATATTTTTTCAAACGGAGAATTTGATACAATATATCATGAACATATATCTTTTTTTACCGCTAAATCTATGTTATATTTATGTAATATATGTGATTTATATTTAGAAACTATAGATAAAGTACCAGTTCATGGTGTCAGTTATCTTTTTGTTATTCGAAAAAGAGATAATTTTGATATCTCTATATCAAAATCAGTTTACGATATGATTAACTCAGAAAATCAGCAAGGTATTTATTCAATGAATAATAAGATAGGATACAAAATGCAAGCAGAAGAAAAAACTAAACTATTGATCGATTCTCTAATTAAATTTAAGAATAATAATTTTTCGCTTATAGGTTATGGTGCTTCAGCTAAAGGCAATACTCTCCTTAATTTTATGAAATATAAATCATTATCCAATTTTCCCTTGCTTGAATATATTGTTGATGAGAATCCTCTCAAACAAAATTTATATACACCCGGTACTAAAATTATTGTATCTTCTCCTCTAACATTATCTAATGATACTCGTCCTCTTGCAATTCTTATTCTTGCCTGGAATTTCATTGAAGAAATTAAAAATAAAATTTCTTCTTTACGTAGTTCTAATTCTCCTACTATTCTTATTGTACCTTTCCCTTCACCATATATATTGTATTACAATAATTCAACTTGGAAACAAATGTCATCTTTCGATATTAATAATATTTCCAACTCTTTCGACAAAAATATTATTAATAAAACAGAAACTTTACTTATTTCCCATTTTTATAATGAAGAATTTCTTTTGCCTTATTGGATTTCTCATCATGCTCCTCTTTTTGATCATGTCGTATTAATCGATTACCATAGTACTGATAATAGTTTAAATATTATACGAAAATATGCACCCAGTCATTGGAAAGTCGTTACCACCAGAAATAAATATTTCGAGGCTTTATCTGTAGATGCTGAAGTCCGTGATATTGAAAAAACTTTTTCTGATTCAGTTTGGAAAATAGCTTTAACTACTACTGAATTCATTATTTGGCCTTCTATTAAATTTGATCTTTTTAACTCTTCTTCTTCTTGTCTCAAACTTCATTCTCTTTCCATTTGTGGTGATGACTCTTTACCTCTTAATCCTCAACTTCCTCTAGTACAACAACGTTGTGTCTCTTCTCATCCTTCTTGTGCATTCGATTATTCTCGCTTCATTTATAAAAATACCAATCATTTACCTAATATTTTTAATGGTCCTGGTCGTCATCACTGTCTTCTTCCTTTTTCATCCGCTCCTAATGCTATTTTATTTAAATATATTATGTCTCCTTGGCCCCAAATTATTCATCGTAAACTTCAAATTTCTTCCAAACAATCTCCTTTCGATATTACTCACGGTTACGGTTCTCAACATCAATTAAATCTTTCTCAACTTCTCGATCTCCGTTCCCAATATCTTCTTGTTTCTCACAACGATATTTTTCTCCATTCTATTTCTTCTTCTTCTGAACTCATTCTTCTACGTAGTTCTCTTCTTCATTCTCATCTCTCTCTACCTTGGTCTTCTTTCCCTTCTTAGTTATATATTACTACTTTACTACTTTACTACTTTCGCTTATCATCTTTTTCTTATTTCTCACAACAATAAATATTACATAACTTATTTTCACACTTCATGTCTTTAAATATTTATACTTTATTTCTCCTTTTTAATATATCTAGCTTTAAATATATTACCCATAATTACACTATCTTTAAATATATTACCCATAATTACACTGTCTTTAAATATATTACCCATACCTACCATCTTTAAATATATCATCTTTATATTACATCTATCCATTAGTATAATATCTTTATATAATCTTTATATCGTATTTATATCGTATTTATATCGTATTTATATCGTATTTATATCGTATTTATATCGTATTTATATCGTATTTATATCGTATTTATATCGTATTTATTATACTTATTATACTTATTATACTTATTCTTAAGTATAATAACATTTTTGTCGACAATAAATTACACCATAATATCTTTTATTTCATTCAAAATATCTATAAAATTACCAGATTTAGATTTATAAATTACAATGCGAGAATTACAAAAATGCATTAGGTTAAGTTTATCCTTGATTTTTGAATATGATTTTTGATCTAACTTATAAGTTTCAATAAGCTTAAAATCTGAATCATCTTCTAAATCTGAATCATCGTTATCTGAATAGTAATCGTAAATATTTTCTGTTTCTAAATCAGAAATATTTTTTCCAATAAAATCAGATAAAAACTCGTTTAACTTTTTATAAGAAATAGATGAACAAATGATACGTGGTTCTTCTTTATTACAACCCACATAAATAGATACATAATATTCAACTAAGTTCAATGATTCGTTTAGTTTACTCATTTTTTGTTTGATCATAAATATAATATTTATATTATATTTATATTACTTTTTTCACAATTCAAATATTTTTTATTTTGAATTGTGGGGTCATTTTAAAGAAAAATTATCGTAAATAAACAATAAATATAACCATTCTTTTAAAATTATTAATAAAGTAGTTACAATATCATGTTATAAATAATAATTCAACAGTAAAATCCAAGAATAAATAATGATCAAACAATAAAAATTACATAATAATAAAACAAGAAAATATAGCAAAAAGGAATATTAAATAAGATTAATAAATGAATAATTTTGGAAATATACCTATTGATATAGTTATTTATATAGTCTATGATTATATGAGTATAGAAAATATTATTATAATTTCGAGAGCGAATAGAAAGCTATATAAAGCATGTGATAATGAAGACATATGGTATAAATTTTTGAAAAGAGATTATGGATATGAATATAAAGATAGAATAAAAATTTTAAAAAGTAAAGAAGAATGGTATAACGCAAGAATAAAATATCTTAATTTATACAAAATAAATAAAATAAATCATAAATATAATAATTATATTTATGGATATAAATATGGAGACAGTATTAGATTTATAATTAATGGTATCATAAAAACAGATAATTTTTATAAAAAGGGTCTTAATTATATTGATATAGGGAAATCATATATCGATCTTTCATCAGATGATATATTAGAATATTTATATCATATACAACCCCTTGAAACTGAAAATTATATTAAGAAAAACTTAACACACTTGATAAATAAAGTCAAACTCTCTAAGCGTCTTGAATCTATATTATATGATAATAACTTAATTTTTTCTATTAATGATCTGTATAATATTACTAAATATGTTAGACTTGAACTTTATAATTATTCTCAAATTTTTAATTAGCTTATAAAATTATTCTTGTGATTTTATATTTCACTATATATTTTACTTATAAAATGATTATAATGGTTATATATAATTTTTTTATGATATTATATTCTCTGATAATTTAAATAGATTGTATAACTGTTATAGTATTTTATTTTAATTGATATAGATTTATATTATATTCTCTAATAATTTAAATAGATTGTATAACTGTTATAGTATTTTATTTTAATTGATATAGATTTATATTATATTCTCTAATAATTTAAATAGATTGTATAACTGTTATAGTATTTTATTTTAATTGATATAGATTTATATTATATTCTCTAATAATTTAAATAGATTGTATAACTGTTATAGTATTTTATTTTAATTGATATAGATTTATGTTATATTATATTATCTATATAAATATGTAATATAATATAAAATTATTTGTTATATTATCTATATAAATATGAAACAAAATAAAAGTTGATAATTCAAATAAATGGTTTGTCCTTATCTGAATTCTGAAATTAATGGAAGTGAAATAAAAAATGAATTAACAACTGAATTATACAATGGTACTAGAAAGAAACATAAAGAAGCAGAAAATACGGTGTTTATGAAAAAATTTACGGCAGGTAAAATAAATAAAACACAATATATTAAGTATTTATTCAATATGTATTTAATTTATAATAAATTAGAAGAACAACTAGAGAATAATAAAAAAAACTATATAGTAAAAAACATATACTTACCATATGAATTGAATAGATCTGATAGCATAAAAAAGGATTTAATTTTATTATGTGGTAATAATTTTATGTTCAAAATTAAACCTCTTTCATCAACATTAAAATATATCGAACGAATAATTTATTGTGGGAATAATAATCCGGATTTATTGTTATCACATGTTTATACCAGATATATGGGAGACTTATATGGTGGTCAAATTCTCAAAAATAGAGTAAAAAAAATTTTAAAATTAAATACAAATGATCCAGATATTATAAATTTTTACACTTTTTCCAATATATACAATATTAAATATTTTATAAATGATTACAAATGTATCATTAATGATTTACCAGTAAAAATTTCTTCTATATTTGTTGATGAAGCTAATTTATCTTTCCAATTTAATATTGATATATTTAATAGTTTAACTGATACATTACCTGTTCCATTATATAATTTTATTGTAATTTTATATCTATATGCAAGTTTGAGTTACTTTTTATTATATTTCAATAATTTACTGTTTTAATTATATTACTTAATGATAATATTATAATAATATTATAATATTATAATATTATAATATTATTGACAAAAATAACGTTGACAGTTTTTAAAACTTACTGAAAATAAAGTCAACAGTTTTTGAAATAACAATTTATGTAGTTTTATATTGTTAGCTCTGACACTGAAAATATAAACAATTATATTTTATGTATTCTACAGGCTGTAGAATCCGATAATTTATATGATTTTCCACAAATTGTGCCTTTTTTAGTCACTTTACTACAACGTCCAAGACCAATAATTTCATCTACAATAGTAGTTGGTAATAATTTAGAGAAAATTATATTAAATCTATTGATAGATTCACAACAAATTATTGAACCAGAAATATGATTATATAAAGCATTAAGAGATTTAGAAATGGGAATGTTATCAGGTGAAGGTATTATATATGATCTATTATTATGTAAATATCTCAATATATCTTGGGTTTTTATAGATTTTAAATTGTTTAAATGTTGATTAAATGTGTCTAAATATGTTTTAGGGTCCACTTTTGATTTTATTAGATATTCGTGGTGTAAACATAGTGTTTTTGATATATTTGCATCCTGATCATCCATATACATATGCCATTTTGATGGTTTAATGTTAGTTTTTATCCATTCTATATAATTATTTTCATCTATATTTTCACATACATTAGTATTTTTTATATTGTATCCCCCATTCTTTTCCAATATTTGTATAGCTATATCTTCTAGCATATATTTTTTACATAAATCTACTACTTCAAACATATCAGAACTATTTTGTTCTTCTATTTCTCTTCCATGTATATAATCTATTATTAATTTTACGTTTTCATATCTATTAATATCTGATGAATATTCTATTATATTTTCCGCTTTTATTCCTTCCTTTGTCCCTAAAAATATTATACTCCAAAAATCAGACTTATCTATCAAACTTATTGCATCTACCCATATCACTTCCTCTTTATTACTCATATTATCTTTTACTGTTAATTTTTTCAATAATTCTCTATATATTCCATTTTTACTATTTTCATCATTTGCTTCTTTATATATCTTATATCTATTATTCATTTTTGTTTTTATTTTTATCATATTTTTATCATATTTCTTTTGGCTGAATTGTTTTTTAGCATTCTTTTCTCCTCTAATTTTTTCCTTTGTTACTTCATTAAATTTTATGATTAATAAAATACTTATTGGTTTCTTGTTCTAACTTGTCTCTATCTAATCGATTATTTATATTCGATACCTTTTCCATCCTACTATTTATATTCCTACTTATTATATCTGATACATTTCTATCCTATTATTTATTGAATGGTTTAAATATTATGGCTGATCATTATATTCATTATATTCATTATATTCATTATATTCATTATATTCATTATATTCATTATATTCATTATATTCATTATATTCATTATATTCATTATATTCATTATATTCATTATATTCATTATAATTATCTTTTTTATTGCACTGTCTTTATAATAGTAATATACAACAAAAATATGACCTAAAATATTTGTTTTATTGGATATTTAGGAGTTATGCAAGTCATAAAAGCAAGGAATAACCATATTATTACTGTCTTTGGATATTATTTTACTTTATCTCCATAATTCAAAATTTTATGACTGTTTTACGGGGTACTCCATTAAAATACTATAAGATTTTTACTAAATATATTGGTCAATATATATTTAAAATATAATCTTGATTTAGGATTATACTTGTTCGCATATATTTTAAACATAATCCTATTTGAAAGATCATAAAATTTTTAAGTTGCCATAAATTATTGTTTTTCATAATGCCACGCATTTGGATAGATAAATAGATAAATAATAAATAATAAATAATAAATAATAAATAATAAATAATAAATAGAATATAATTTAAAATAAGTGAACAAATATAATCTTAATAAGGACTATATTTAAAATATATGTAAATAAGTATAATTTAAAAATATCTTTGTGATTTGATAGATTTGTTCAATAAATTCATGATAACCAAATCCTGGAAAATAAAATCAATATGTAAGAGAATATATTGTTAATCAATATATTTATGAGAAACACAAATTTTGTATTTATCAAGCACATAATATTATTTAAACCTTAAATAATACTTATATTTTGTCTTATAAAACGGCAAAATATAAACTATAATATAATTAGAAAATTAGCAAATTATAAAGTGAATTTATCGATTTTCAAAATAAATATCTTTATTATTTAATCGGTTTATCAAATAAAACTATGATAACAAAAGACTGGAAAGAACGATGAAAATATAAAAGAGTACTAAAATAATCAATAAGTAAACATTTATCAAAAAAGAATAAAAATCCAGATAATATTGTTAGGTAAACTATATAAAATTATGCATAATTTATAAATATTGTGTTAAAGAAATACTATTTGGACAAAAATTTGTTTTGATAATTAAAAAATTGATTATTTTAACAGTTTATTATTTAAAGTTTATCATATGGAAAATATTTAATTTGTGAGAAAACATAAAATACATAATTTAAAATAAATGGAAATAAAATAATATTGGAAATTATTGGAAATATGGAATTAAGACTATAATCTCTAATATATTAATTATTTTCGTTAATTAATATATCAAGCTGATTTTTATAATATGGGTAGAGTGGAGCAAGTATAAAAGGAGATAAACAGATAAATATTCAACCGAAAGAAAGTTTAGGGATAAATAAAATGATAGACTGAGAAGAAAAGGAACAAAGATAATAGAAAGAGTATATAGATAAATAAAATGATAGACCGAGAAGAAAAGGAAGATAATAGAAGGAAAGTATATAGCTAAATAAAATGATAGACTGAGAAGAAAAGGAAGATAATAGAAAGAGTATATAGCTAAATAAAATGATGGACAAAGAAGAAAAGAAAATTTTTAGAGAAAAAAGGGAAAATTTATGGAGAAATAATGAGAAAAAATCATTTCTAATGTGATTATCAAAAAAGAAAATTTTGGAATTTCTTAAAATTAATTATACAAAAAAAAATGACAGAGTTCGAAAAGAAAAGTCCGAGACAGCATGTTTTAGATAGATGCGAGATGTATTTAGGGAGTGATGCAATAGAAGAGGTAGAAAAACATGTATTATTAGAGGATGAAAATGGAGATAAATGTGAGAAAAGAAAAATAGTAATGTCGGACGTAATAGAAAGAATATTTTTGGAAATATTATCGAATGCGGGAGATAATGTAAGAAGATCAGAGGAAGCAGGAATAAATCCTGGGGAAATACAAGTAGATATAGTAGGTAAGAAAGTATCAGTATATAATGAAGGGAAACATATACCAACAGGAATGCATGAAAAAGAAGGAATACCAATACCAGAACTAATATTCGGAAATTTGTTGACAGGAAGTAATTATGATGATGAAAAAGAGAGATATGTGTGTGGAAGAAATGGAATAGGAGCGAAAGCTACAAATATTTTTAGTAAACATTTCATAGTAGAAATAGGAGATCCAGAAAAAAGAGTGATATATAAACAATTATTTTGTGATAATATGAAAAAGAGAAATGATCCAAAGTTAGAAAAAGAATATGACGGAATAGGATATACGAGAATAACATATTATGCAGATTTTGAAAGATTATATGGGAAAGATGATACATATAATTTGAAAGGATATAATGGATATACTGAAGATATGATAGCATGTTTTGGAAAACATTGTGTAGATATATCATTTACATGTCATGTACCTATTAAATTCAATGGAAGAGTATTAGATTATTCTGATTTGGATAAATATTCATCATTGTATATAAGGAATCCTACAACTAATCACATAAAATATGAAGACGAAAATACACAATTAGTGGTATACGATACACCTGATAAGGGAGAGGCAATAACATTTGTCAATGGTATAATAACATCAAAAGGAGGAGTACATGTAAGTGCGTGGTTAGATAAATTTTGTGTACCAATAGTAGAAAAATTAAAGAAACATGCAATAACAAAGAAAGATATAAAACCACATTTAACTTTAATAGGATCATTCAGATTGGACAAACCAAGATTCAAAGGACAAACAAAAGAGTATTTATCGGCACCTAAACCGAAAGTATTAATACAGGATAATGTATTGAATCAAATGACAAAATGGGATCTAGTACAAAGAATAATACAAGGAATAAATGCAATGAACATGAGAGCATTATCAAAAACAGATGGAAAGAAAACACAATTCGTAGATGTATTAAAATCAGAAGATGCAAAATTGGCAGGAGGACCGAAATCGAAAAATTGTGTATTATTTTTAACAGAAGGAGATTCAGCATCAACATTCGCATGTAAAGGAATAGGAAATAAACGTGATATATATGGAACTTTTCCATTAAAAGGAAAACCATTAAATACAAGTAAAAGTACAAACGATAAAATAGCAGATAATATGGAAATTTCTAATATCAAGAAATTATTAGGTTTAAAGGAAGGAGTTGATTATTCTGATGATAAAGCATACAATACATTGAGATATGGTGCTATTTGTATATTGGCAGATCAAGATGTTGACGGTAGACATATAGAAGCATTGATATATAATATGTTTAGAAAATATCCAGCTTTATTACAAAGAGGATATGTAAAAGTAATGTACACACCTCTGATTAAAGTATCAAAAGGCAAAAAATTATATAAAAGATTTTATTCATTAAAAGAATATGAAGAATGGAAAAAAACAGACGATTATTCACAATATACTGGTAAATGGAATATTAACTATTATAAAGGATTAGGAAGTTCAGATGACGATGATATTGAAGAAGTATTTTTGAATTCTACTATAGATAGTTACAAATATGATGAAAAATGTGAATTATTCTTTTCATTGATATTTGATAGAGGTAATGAAGATCAACGTAAAAAATGGTTATTATCATACAATTCTGAAAATGAAGATAAAATTAATACTAAAGGCACTTTTAGTTATTTCCTAAACAATGATTTGATATTATACTCATTATCAGATTTACAAAGATCTATTCCTTGTGTATGGGATGGTTTAAAACCTGCTCAACGTAAAGTTTTATATGCATTAACTAAAAAGGGTAGACCAGCAAAATTTCCTAAAGTATCTCAATTAATTGGTTATGTTTCAGATGAAACAAGATATCATCATGGTGAAAAATCTTTGGGTGAAGTTATTATTAATATGGCTCAGGATTATATAGGTAGTAACAATATCCCTCTTATTGAAGGTTCAGGTCAATTTGGTTCCAGAAAAGGAAACGATGCAGCCGATCCTCGTTATATCTTTGCAGCTATTTCTTCCATTTCTTCTTGGATTTTTAGATCTGAAGATAATATTTTACTTGAATATAGAGATGATGAAGGTCAAGCTATAGAACCAATTCACTATCTTCCCATTATTCCTATGTTTGCTGTTAATGGTTGTGAAGGTATAGGAACAGGTTTTAGTACTAGTATTCCTTGTTATAACCCAAAAACTATTATACATTGGATAAAACAATGGTTACTTAAACGTTTAACTAATGGTAAATCCGATAAACCTATTGAATTTCCTATTCTTGTTCCTTGGTATAAAGGTTATGAAGGTATAATTCGTAAACGTGGTGAAAGATGGATTTCTGAAGGCAGTTTTCAAATTGAAAATGGTGATGTTATTGTCAATGAATTACCTATCACTGTTACTATTAATTCTTATGCCGCTAAATTAGCCAAAAAGAAAGAAAAAGGTAAAATAAAAGATTTTAAGGCAAATACTACCTCTGTTAAACAGAAAAAGTATATTTTTATTCCTAACTTTATTATTCGTGGTTGTGAACAACCTACTCTCAAAAATCTTGGCCTTATCTCTACTATTGGTGATAAAAATATTACTCTTTTTGATGGTAATGGTATTTGTAAAAAATATCCTAATATCGAAGCTGCTATTGATGAGTTTTGTGTTCTCCGTCTCGGTAAATATCAACAACGCAAAGAAAAAATGATCCCCCAACTTGAATCTGATCTCAATACTGAAATCTTGCGTTATCGCTATATTGAAGATGTTAACAATAAAAAAATTATTGTCACTGGTCGTCCTGAGTCCGATATCCTATCTGATATGCATATTTCTGGTTATCCTGATTCTTTCCTTGATATGCGTATTAGTAGTTTCTCCACTAATAAACTAGTCTCTCTTCAATCTAAAATAGATAAAATAAAAGAACAAATATCTTATTATAATTCTATTACTCCCGAAAAATTATGGTGGTATGACCTTCGTGATCTTGAAAAACATATCTAATCTATAATATAACTCTTCACCTTTCATCTATCACAATATCATATATTTATATTATATATTATATTTTCATTGTTTTTATTACTCTTTCCGAGTTTCATAAAGTCTAAATATTTATACTATTTAAGTTCCATAAGTCTAAATATTTAAGTTCTATAAGCTTAAATATTTATCGTTTAAGTTCCATAAGTTTAAATATTTATACTATTTAAGTTCCATAAGTTTAAATATTTATACTATTTAAGTTCCATAAGTTTAAATATTTATACTATTTAAGTTCCATAAGTTTAAATATTTATACTATTTAAGTTCCATAAGTCTAAATATTTATCGTTTAAGTTACATAAGTTTAAATATTTATAGTGTTTGAATTCAAAATATCTTGTTTTAATTATCATTATGTTCATGATAAATCTCTTATTTCTTACCGAAATATTTTTGTGCACTAAAAAATTATTTTTTATCGAGTCTAAAATATTTTATTTCTTCTGGAATACTTTGATCTCGATAGATAAATTATTTTTTCGTGATGATGTATCTATTTTTATGTTATTATAATAGTCATCTTAATGAATTCTTTCTTTATCATTTTATAATTTATAATAGAATAATATATACAAATTAACATTAATTTGTATATAAGTATAAAAAAGTTGTTTATCTATAAAAATAGATAAAAGAAGTACAGTTCCTCCCCTTGTAAAACTTCTTTACAAAAATTTTAAATTCAATTTTATATTTATTCATCATAATATAAAATACCTAAAATATTAGTTAATTATATAATTCATAACATAATTCATTATTCATAAATAATACAGATACTGATAACATATTATTTATTAACAAAAAAATATATTATAACAAGATGATTGTGATTAATCTTTTAAATAAAAGATTATGTATATAATCTTTTATTTAAAAGATTATGTATATAATAAAGCATATTGATCAATATTAAAAATAAATACTATTCATAAATACAATATAATGTAAAAGAAAAAATCAGATATATGGAGAATATAAGTATTTGTAGTAATTGAATATAATTCTAGTAATAGATAATAAGAAAGTATCAATATATTAATTATAAGTATGTATTTAACGAGTAATACTTAAAGGTAAATGTTAAATATTTAATATTTAATATCCAATTTATTATGAGCCATAAATAAATATTATTTATAATCTAGGTAAATAATTTCCTAATTTTGGTAAAATAAATTTTGTAATTGAATTATGATATAATACTGTATAAAATAGAATATATAAATTAACATTAATTTATATAAATGTAAAAGGTTGTTTATCTATTTTATATAAAAGAAGTAAAAATATCTATTATGTATTTAATCAATTAATATTAAACTAATAGTAAGAATATATTAAGCGATATGGTCTAGTATTGTGATACTGAAATAGATAATTAGAACATTATAACAATATAATAAAGATACTTTAAAAAATAAGAATTAGTATAGTTAAAGAATACTATATGATACTTGGAATAAGAATTAATATAGTTAAAGAATATAATAAATATAAAGGAGAATATAGTTGAGAAAAATTCAATAAGATACTTGAACAAATCATTATGATAGTTAAATAATACAATAAAGATAAATTAAGAGAGAGATTGGAAAACATGAAGAGATAATAATCATGATACTTAAAGAGATAACAATAAACATGCTTGGAGAAATAAAGATTGGAAAACATGAAGAGATAATAATCATGATACTTAAAGAGATAACAATAAACATGCTTGGAGAAATAAAGATTAGAAAACATGAAGAGATAATAATCATGATACTTAAAGAGATGAGTATTATGATACTTGAAGAAATAAATATTAGAAAACGTGAAGAGAAACCATCAAGAATATTTTAAGAGATAAATATTCTGATACTTGAAGAGAAACGATCAGTATACTTGGAGAAATAAAGATTGAAAACATAAAGAGAAGCTATCAAGAATACTTGAAGAGAACAATCAAGGATACTTGAAGAGAACAATCAAGGATACTTGAAGAGAACAATCAAGGATACTTGAAGAGAACAATCAAGGATACTTGAAGAGATAAATATTCTAGACTTGAAGAGAAACAATCAAAATACTTGAAGAGATAAATATTCTGGACTTGAAGAGAACGATCAGGATACTCCAAGAGATAAATATTCTAGACTTGAAGAGATAAATATTCTGATACTTGAAGAGAAACGATCAAAATACTTGAAGAGAAACGATCAAAATACTTGAAGAGAAACGATCAAAATATTTGAAGAGAAACGATCAAAATATTTGAAGAGAAACGATCAAAATATTTGAAGAGATATATATTCCCAGACATGAAGAGAAACGATCAGAATACTTGATAGATATATATTCCCAGACATGAAGAGAAACGATCAGAATACTTGGAGAGATATATATTACTATACTTGGAGAGATATATATTACTATACTTGAAAAGAAACTATCAAAATACTTGAAAAGAAACTATCAAAATACTTGAAAAGATAAATATTAATATACTTGAAAAGAAACTATCAAAATACTTGAAAAGAAACTATCAAAATACTTGAAAAGAAACTATCAAAATACTTGAAAAGATAAATATTTTGATACTTGAAAAGATAAATATTAATATACTTGAAAAGAAACTATCAAAATACTTGGAGAGATATAATATTATTATACTTGAAAACAAACGATCCGAATGCTTGAAAAGATAAATATTTTGATACTCTAAAAGATAAATATTCTAATGCTTTATATTTTATCATATTAATTAAGAAATGAAGTATTCAAGAACAATTTATTTATCTTAAAATAACTACATAATCAAGTATTCAAGTATTATAATTATCTCCTCTTCAGATATTTGATATTTATACCTTGAATTATTCCAATTCTGATCTCTTCATATATAATAATCTTTTCTCCATATATAATCTTTTGTCTTCATATCAATACAGATGTCTTTAAGTATTCGAATACAGATCTCTTCATATATCAGAATATTTATCTATGTGTATCAGAATATTTATCTCTTTAAGTATTGGAATCGTTTCTCTTCATGTATCCGAATACTTATATCTCTAAGTATTCGGATCGTTTCTCTTTATGTATTAGAATACATATCTCTCCAAGTATTTTGACCTTCCCGCCAATATATTACAATAATTATCTGTTAAAGTATTACAATAATTATCTGTTAAAGTATTACAATAATTATCTATTTATCTTTTCTAATATTTTCTCTCCTAAAGTATCAGAATATTTATTTTTTGAAGTATCCCGATTTTTTCTCTTCAAGTATTATAATATTATTCAAGTATTCAAGTATTCGAGTATTAATATCTTTTCTCTTCTGGAGAGATAAATATCCTAATACTTTAATAATATAATAAAATATATGAAGAGATAAATATCCTAATACTTGAATAATATGATAAAATATATGGAGAGATAAATATTCCAATACTTGAATACTTTAAGATAATATAATAAAATATTCTTTAGTAATATAATATAAATTGTTTAAGAGAAAAATATTATGATAAATACGGAGTTTAATGTACTTTAGTGAGAAAGATTGACTACTTGAAGATATAAATACTGAAAGAAGAAAGAGATAAATACAATTAACAAAAAAGATATTTAAAAATTTATTTAAATTATATATAAAGTAATTATTACCTATTTAATTTATGGGCTATTATTTCATAACAAATACTTTGTTATATAAGAATTCATATAACAAAGTTCATATAACCATCTAATGATTCCTATATTTTGTATTTTGATTCATCTGAAATTCATCTAAAATATTTATTATGCTTTGTATATTATAATGAATATTATTTATACTTTATATTTGATTCATTAATGTCTTGATTAATGAAATATAAAATTGAAAATTAAAATTTGTTAAAGAAGTTTTGTAAAGGGGGGAATTTTACTTCTTTTATCTATTTTTTAGATAAGCATTTTTTTGAACTTATATATAAATTAATATTAATTTATATATATTTATCTATTATTAATAAATTATAGTAATATTAAGATATTGTTATACATTTTATAACAATGATACAATAATTAGATTTACTGATCAGTATCCCACATATTTTATCGATAGAGAACTGTGTCTTCCAATAAGAAATAAAATTATATTCTAAATGATTTATTTTATTTTATAGTATACAGAATTATTGATAATAAACATCTTCATATTTATATTTTGATATTATATCTTCATATCATATAATTATACAATATTTTTATGTTAAATATATTTAACGTATTAATCGTATTAATCGTATTAATCGCATTAATCGTATTAATCGTATTAATCGTATTAATCGTATTAATCGTATTAACGTATTAAGACTATTAATATTATTTATAGTATTATAGTATTATAGTATTTATCATATTATCGCATTAATCGTATTAATCGTATCCATAGAAATATATGTCGTATTCCACAGAAATATATCTGTTGTATTCCACAGATATATTTCTGTTGTATTCAGGGGAAATATATTTATTTTATTCAGGAGAAATATATTTATCGTATTCTGGGAAAATATATTTATTGTATTTTGGATAAATATATTTATCGTATTCAGAGAAAATATATTTATAGTATTTTGGATAAATATATTTATAGTATTTTGGATAAATATATTTATCGTATTTTGCAGAAATATATATGAAATTCCGGCGAAATATATTTACCGTATTTTGCAGAAATATATATGAAATTGAGGAAAATATAGTAAAATGATGTATTTATACACATATTAAATAAAATAGTAAAGGTTTATTGTAAAATTCGAATTTTGAAAAATATGGAGTGGGAAAATAATAATAAAATGCATAGATTAAAATACAAACCATATGATAATTCAATAGATAATATTAAGAAATTAAAATCACTAGAGAAACTTAGAATAGAAGATTTAAGGGAAATGGAGATAGATGTGAAAAAAAACATACAAAAAACATACAAAAAAATAGCAAAAGTGAATGCTAATGAGAATAAATACATAAGGATACTGGAGACATTGAAATATGAAAGAATTAAGAAAGAGCATTTGTTGGGCAAAGATTATATAAGAGTAATTAGGGAAACGGATGTTTGCTGTATTGTAAAAATTTTGTCAAAAGAAAAAATAAGATTTAAAATAGAAGAGCCAGACTGGAAATGTTGTGAAAAAACTACAAATTTGGGTATATGTTCGTTTTTTTTAACAAAATATAATTGTATATACGAGAATAATTATTACGAAGCAATTACTTATTATGAAGAATATGATAATTCACCTGAGGAATTAAATTATCCTTGTTTTGATCTTATTCTCATTATTCCATTTGTATCAATACATTCGAAACTTTAACATAACTGGATTATTTGACATTTTGGATGTTAAAATATATAATGAATAAAATATACTAATTGTATGGTATTCAGAATCAAATAACTTAGTATAATCAGTTAAAATATTAAATAAACAATAAAACCGGAAAATTTAACAAACATCACCTAGAAACTAAAAACTAATTCAATAGTAATTTTTAAAAAAAGATTAACTTAAATATTTGACCTTGGTAAAAAGTTAAACGTAATTTGTGGTTTCTTGATGGTCTAAAATGAAGTAATCAAATATTTGAATGTATTAAAAATTATGCATATATCAAAACACAAAAATATATTTCTTTATACAATACAATTAATATAAGAAAATTTATTACAAAGTTCATATAAATAGAATAACTCTATAATTATTTTGTAATGAATAGATAGCATACTGAGTATATTATGTGATAATATTATCACACAATAAGATATTTACCGAAGTAACAGAGAATTGAAGAAATATAACAAGATAAGATATTTACCGAAGTAATAGAGAATTGAAGAAATGAGAGAAATATAACACAAAAACCGTTTATTTCTGACCAGAATACATTTTAAATATGAATACATTACTATTATTTTTAATAATATAATATTTTTGATAATAAAGCTATTAATAAATATGATAGATATAGACAATGAAACTAATAAGAGATAAATAATAATGAAAAATAAACTAGTTACAATTTAGTATGAAGAGAAAACATGAACAATTTGAATATAAAATTGCAAAAGAAATAATCAATATCTTTAAGTTTGAGATAATAAAAAACACCTTAGTATAAATGAAATAAAGGAAGAATTATTTATTAGAGAAAGATAGAGTATTAAGAAATATAATTAAAAGTATAATAACAGCAACTGGAAATATTATAAATAAAAATGCTAACAATAAAACTTTTGGAGAACGAAGATATGCATTTTTAGAAATAAGGAAAAGGATAATAGATTTTGTCCCAAGAGAAGTAAATATTACCAATATCTAGTTGATAAAGAAGATCTTCGGTCAATTTCTTTGCCAAATTATTTACTCAAATTCCAGTAAAATTTTTAATATGATTTGTCAATATATCTACAATAACTCCATTATAATATTGTATTGAAAAATATTATAATAAGAATGCTTTCATTAAGGATAACAATATAAAATGTTATACTAGTAATACGATATCTAAAATATTCTGTAATTAAACTTTATCAACTCGATAATATGATCTGTTACTTTCTAGTAATCCATATTACCATAGGAGCTTATATTTGATCTTACAATTATAGTGGTGTATTATGTAATTATAACAGTGTATTATTCTGATTCGGATAGTTGAAGAGAGATAATAATTTTAATATTTGGGAAAATATTTTAAACATGAAGAAAATATTGTTATGCTTAACGAAAGTATAATTAAACAGAAAAGATTACTATACTTGAATAAATATTATTATACTTGAATAAATATTATTATACTTGAATAAATATTATAATTTGAAGAAATATTATTATACTTGAATAAATATTATATAACTTGAAGAAATATTAATATACTCGAATAAATATTATTATATTTGAAGATTATTATATTAAAGAGACGAATTATGTAATTTGAATAAAAATCATATAAGTTGATAAAAATATTGTTCTAAAAGGGGGGTCACATATTTGAGAACTATAAAATGAGATTTTATAGTTAAATATCTTATATATTAGTTATCATTGACCTAAATTATAGCTTACTCATTATATGTTCTATTATTTTAAAACATATAAAAATTTTTATAAGATACTTTATGAAATATTGTATTCCCATACATTGTAAACTACTTTATTGTACATATATAATAGAATTAATAAAGTTAAAGAAAAGTATTATGACTTTAAAGGATGATAAATATGCGTGAAAAATACTATATTTGTATAAATATTAAATCTAAAATAAATATTTGCGAGAGGATAATACTCCGTAATTAAAAATAATCTCAGACATTTTATCTAAAATTTAGATAAATCTTTCCTGAAATAATTTGCGTAATTTTAAGTCTCTGGAAATATTTATTTTAGATTTAATAAAATAATTGTGGCATTATAATATTATAACATGTTATAATATTATAGTATATACAAATTAACGTTTTTATATACAAGAGTGATAACATTCCTTTATCTAAATTTAGATAAAAGAAGTACAGTTCCCCCCTTTGCAAAACTTCTTTTCAAAAAATTTTATTTTCAATTTTATTTATCATCTCTTCAAAGATATTTTCTCATAAACATACAAACTATAATATTTATTATAGGATATAGAATCTCGTAAGAATAATTAAATATAAAGTGCCAAACAAATGGTAAAAATATTTATAGATAAAGATTATTTGATTTGATAAAAATACATAATTAAAGATAAAAAGTACAATACCAGAGATAACAATTATAGGTATTATAATACTTATCAAGAATACAATGAAGATTATAATAAAGTAAGAGATGAAGATTATAATAAAGTAAGAGATGAAGATTATAATAAAGTAAGAGATAAATATTATAAAAGAAACGTAAGAAAACATCCAATGAGATTATTGACTATCATAACAAGAGATAAATATTATAATAACCAGATAATAAAATAATAGTGGAAAAGTATTAATATACTTATAGACAAATATTAATTAAATGAAGATAATAATTAAATACATACTTGAAGAGGAAAGAAATGATATAGTTGAAGAGAAGTAAAAGAGGTACTTGAAGAGAAAGGATCAATATGTCAGAAGAAATAACAATTCTGATACTTGAAGAGAAAGGATTAGTATACTTGAAGAGAAAAGATTAGTATACTTGAAGAGAAAAGATTAGTATACTTGAAGAAATAAAATATGTATTTGAAAAGAAAAAGATTGGAAAAAACAGAGAAATATTATCACGATACATGAAGAGAAAAGGATTAGGATACTTAATGAAATAATAATTCTGATACTTGAATTGTTGTTTGTTATGCTTGGGAAAATTGTTATTGTGCTTGAAGAATCATTGTTTGCTATACTTGAAGAATTTTGTTTCATATACTTGAAGATAAAGGATTAACGTACTTGAAGATAAAGGATTAACGTACTTGAAGACAAAGGATTAACGTACTTGAAGATAAAGGATTAACGTACTTTAATATAAAGGATTAACGTACTGGAAGAGAAAAGGATTATAATGCTGGAAGAGAAAAGGATTATAGTGCTTGGAAGAGAAAAGGATTATAATGCTGGAAGAGAAAAGCATTATAATGCTTGGAAGAGAAAAGCATTATAATATTATCAATACAAGAGAAAAATATTATAATGCTCTAAGAGAAAAATATTATAATGCTCTAAGAGAAAAATATTATAATGCTCTAAGAGAAAAATATTATAATACTCTAAGAAAAAAATATTAGCATATTTGATAAAATAACGATTCTTCGAATATATGAATTGTTGTTTCTCATCCTTAAAGAGAAATAAAAGAGATACTTAAAGAAATAAGCCCAATAAATTGGACAAAAAAGAATTAAGAATTAAGGGTTGAAAAGCAATGAAGTATAAGGGAAATAGAAAAATGAGGAGATAATAGCATTAGAAGAAAAATAAAATAATAGATTTGGAGAGATAATAGTTGGAGTTGAAGAGATAATGATATAATATTTAAGAAAAGATAATCAAAACAAAAATATTATATAAATAAAATGGAAAAAATCACGAAAGAAACAAAAACGGAACAATGGAAGAAGAAAGAGACTAAGATAATATTATGTATAAAGAAGGAAATAGGACAGATAAAAATGAAAGAATTCAAAGAAAACATAGAGAAGAGTGGATTAGAAATAAGATATAATAAAGAAGAAATAGAAATAAAAGGAAGTGTAAGAAATATAGAGAAATATTTTGATGTAAAATATAGATTGATGAAAATAGATAATAAAGAATATAAAGAATGTGAGGATACATTTAAAATACCAATAATACAAGAATATATAGAAGGAATAGTAGGAAAGAACGACAAACAAGTAGCGAAAACATATAATAGAAAAACAAAAATAGGGAAAATAAATAAACAAGGGAAAATAGATATGGTGAATGGAGAAACATCACCGAGCTATTATACACCAATACAAATAGGACAGTTATATAAATTTCCAAAGACAGGGACAGTAAAGGGGAAAAATATAAAATTAGATGGGAAAGGACAGGTTATATCGATTATAGAATTAGGAGGAGGATATAGACAAAGCGATATAAATACTTATTTCAAGTATTTAGGATTAGAAATACCAACAGTTATATCAGTTTCAGTAGATGGAGCAAAAAATTCACCGTCTAATGCAAATACAGCGGATGCTGAAGTAGCATTAGATATACAAATAGCAGGAGCTATAGCACCAAAAGCAACAATAGTAGTATATTTTGCACCAAATACAGAGATAGGATTTTATAATGGAATAAAAGCAGCAATAAATAATACAAAATATAATTCAAAAATAATATCGATAAGTTGGGGAGCAGCTGAACCAACATGGTCAAGATCAAGTTTAACAGCATATAATAATTTATTTAATCTTGCAAGATCAAAAGGTATAAATATTTATTGTGCATCAGGAGATAATGGTTATACAGATGGACTAGGTAATAAACCTCATGTTGATTTTCCAGCATCAAGTCCTCATGTAATTTCGTGTGGAGGTACTAAAGTAACTGGTTCAACAACAATTACCAGTGAAACTGTTTGGAATAATTCTTCGAGTAGTGCAACAGGAGGTGGTGTTAGCTCAATTTTCCCAAAACCGGTTTATCAGAAACCTTTCACTATCCCCGTTGAACCTATTTCACGTTTTGTAGGAAGGGGTGTACCAGATATATGTGCACATGCTGATCCAACTAATGGTTATCTCGTTTATATTGATGGAGATTTTTATGTTGTAGGTGGTACAAGTGCAGTTTCCCCTCTTTGGTCTGGATTAACAGCATTGTTAAATCAAAGTTTTAATACCACATTGGGTTTTATGAATGCTTTATTATATAATTATTGTTCGCATGGTAAATATTGTGTTAATGATATTTTATCAGGCAATAATGGATTTTTTTCTGCTCATCGTAGTTGGGACTCTTGTACAGGTTTAGGTAGTCCAAATGGTACTAAAATATACAATACTCTACATAAATTAGCCTAATATATGATTATTTTGTAAAATAACAAAACGAAAATCAAACATATAATCATAAATGCCAAACATCATAAATACCAAATATCATAAATACAGGTAAGCTCAGATGAAATTAATAAACAAATATAAGTTTTTAAAAATAGACTTATACATGATATACAAATAGCTATTTTACGAAGTGAACAAGAAGACAATGAGGATTATCATAATTATGGTTGAGATAATCCATATCCAATAGATAAAATAATTAAAACAAATGGAAAAATATAAAAGGTAGTTTTATAAATGAACCAACAAAATTCCAGAACAATACAAATTTATATTTTAATAATGTAGAAAAATATAACAGAATTGTTAATACCTATAATAAATATCTTTTACTTAAAATACGAAAACTTAATTATGAAGATTATGATATATTAAATATATGTATTGGAACGGGTGATGTATTTTCTCAGATATATCCATATTACCAAAGAAAAATAGACGATCATGATATTAAAACACTAACTATTATAATAGATGACAGTTTATTTAATGAAGATCAACATACAGGAGATTTTATAGAATATCAGAATATTGAAAATATATGTAATGATTATGGTTTTATAAGACAAAAATATAAAATCCAGTAATAAATCCATTAACATATGTAATAAATACATACAATGATATTTATCATATAGAATTTAATTTTGACGATATAACATCTAGATTATTATCTGATTCATTATTGGTGCTTTTATCAAGAAAAACAAAGATTTTATTAATGATTTTATATTCTACACTGTCAATATTGCTGGCTTAGTAGATTTATATAATAATCTACGAATCAAATATATCAATATATATTAAAGGATTAGCTTCAGACTCAAATAAATATTATTTATTTACATATTTGTATAAATATAAATATAGCGATGTCATTTATTTGATTGAAAAAGATAAACAGGATCGCGCTGTTAAACAAATAAATATAAATAATTTTCAATAAATACTATACTGTGATAAATATATTATTCTAAAGTACAATAAAATATTGTTTTTCTAATTTTATCTAGTAAAGTATATTGGTTCACTAATTTTTTATTCAGTAAAATATATTCATTATTTAAGATATTTTATTGTAAAGAGTTTAATTATGTTCAATGTTCAAAATTAAACAATATTAAGTACCGTAAAAAATATATAATTAACTTATTGTGGTATTTGTGCAAAAGGACAAGTAAAACAATAAATTATCTATTTTGTGAAACCAATATTTATTATCTTTATCGCGAAGGTGGAGAATTGTCAGTTACAAAAATAATTATCTGACCACCAAAGCATGATTATTATCGGATATTGTAATATTTTTATAATTAAAAATTAACTATGAAATCGAATAACAAAAATCTAATATTATATAACAATGGTCTGATAAAGCATTTATTAGATAATATCGAGTGGTGTGTTGTTTAGACTGTCAACAATTCATATTATAATCAAATTATTTGTTAGTTTTGCAAAATTATTTCTAATTTTGAAGATTTGTATTTTGCGTTATTTTTAAGTTTTTACTATAATTTTCTGATCCTTAAAGTTTATGATAAGTTTTAATATCTTGTTTATTGGGAAAAATTATTTGGACAACCAACAATTATCTATTTAATCTGATAAAATTCACATATTTATTCAGAATTTATCACTTAAAGTATTTATCCATTGTTTTAGTATTGTGATTTATTTTATATTATTATGTAAAATAATATAAAGATGATTAAGTTAGATAATATTAGGTAAAATCATTATTGATTATCAAAATATATAATACAAATATTATATATTTATACACAATAAATAATTTAATAGTTTAATTTTATACATGTTCGATATATTTTTCTATTAAATTTTTATGATGTTTACGCCATGGATAATCGTTAGGATTAGAAATAGTCAATAATGTATATAAAACTAACTCGTGACCAAAAGGGCGAGAAGGATCTAAGTAGTGTTTATCCAGAGAATCAGTAACATTAAAGCCATCATAACCACAAATTTGTAAATTATAACCATTTTCTAGCATATCAATAAGTTTTTTAAAATCTGGTAAATTTAAAGCGTATTGTTCATAATATGAACAATAAAAAACTCTACTTTCAATATAGGAAAAACGTTCTTCGGCTCCATTTTTATCAAGATAAATCGAATATAAAGGTTTATTTGAATTTTTATCATTGGACTTGTATTTATGACGATGAGGAATAGGATCATTGTACCATTTTAATTTTGTTTCATAATATATAGGTAATGGATTATTATTTTCATCAACTTCACAAGAAAATACTTTGTTAGATTGGTGAAAATTTTCTAAATTTAAGGCAGGTGGAAGATTCTTTTGATTATGATTTATAGGTCCTATTGCTTTTGGAGATAAACTCATACAACCAAATCCATCTTTTCTATTTTGATGTCTAAAATTGGGGAATACCTTTAAAAATCCATCTATGTCTTCCAGTTTTTTCCTCATCTTCATTTTACAACATATCACTTTTCCTCTTAAGTTTTTTTCTTTATTATTTTTTGCTATTTCATCAACCGTATTTTGTTTTTCGTTAAGTTGTTTTTCTTCTATAGCTTTTTTGTTTGGATTTTTCATTAATTCTTCCCTTTCTTTTTTATTTTTTAGTGAGTGTACTCCACAATAATATTTTTCGTTTAATTTATAATATGCATTATTTACGCATTTTTTTATGTTTCCAACTAATCCTTCACATTTTGTTTCTCCATAATATACTATTCTACTTTCTTCATTATAATTTTTATCTATTTTAACCCCTCTACTCTTATCCAATCCACTTTTTGTATAGTCATCATTACCATCATTATCTTCCAATATTTTCTTTGGTATTTTTATCTTCTCCTTTTTGTTCAAACTTGTATAAACCTCATTTATTGTATCCTTTTTCCCAAATATAAAATATGTATCACTTTTTCTGTGTTTTCCATTATCCATTATATTCTTTATTTCATCTTCATATACTATATCGTCATTATCTATATCATAATATATTTTTTCTCTTCCTTTGTCGTTAATTTTCTTCAAAATATTATAATAATTCAAAGGCCAATATTTAAAATAGTCCATTTTTTTTACACTATTCAATTTTTAATATTTTTAATATTTTTAATTCTGCTCACTTTTCTTAATTGTTTTATGTATAATATGATTACTACAAAAATCTATATATCTACATATTATACATAATAATATTTTCAATATACTCGTGTATGTTATAAATATTATGCATATTATACATATTTGATCATACTAATATACATATACATATTATACATATTTTGATCATACTAATATACATATACATATTATACATATTTTGATCATACTAATATACATATACATAATATTATTTTCAACATATTCGTGTACATATTATACATATTTTCATCCTACTTAACTTTTTGGATCGGTTTATTTTCTAATTAATTCACATATTGTTTTAATTGTGTATAATTAGATGTTCCTCAATTAACTTTTCTACTTGTTCTCTATATTGTTCTTTACGTTTTTAATAAGGTAATTTTAACATTAATTCTTCTACTACACATATGTTATCCTCGTATTCTCTATTAAGATTATATATTTCACTCATAGCTAAAAGAATTCCTATTTTCTTTCAATTACATTTTATTTTTATTTTTGTTTATTTATTTCATATATTCCTTAGTTACAAATAATGCTGAAGTGTTTAAGCCTAATATTATTTAAAAAGAAATTTAGATAAACATTCATAGTATAACATTATATTATTAAATTCAAGCCGTTAGAAACTATTTTTTAATAAATTTTTTAATAAATTTTTTAAACATTTTAATTCCATATATTTATTCGCGCTATTTACAATTTAGCCACAAAATTACACCTTTAACAAATTATTTGCTTTATTTGTTTTATTTACTTTATTTTAACAAATATTGATTCTGAAATCTAAAAGATAAACAACTTAAGATTGAACTTACACTATTTAAAAATTAATATTTAGTAATTTTTAAACATATAATAATATTATATGGTTATGTATGTTATATAAATCCTTGACCATTTAATTTATTTTTTAATTCGTCTGCGTATTTTTCTAGTTGTCTGCAATTAATATGTTATTCAATTAAATTGTCTACTAGTTAATCATATTATATTCCTTTTTTAATACATTTCCTTATTTTTCTTATGTTTTATGGTGTAATTAAAGTTTGATTATCATACAAACATATTGTAATTTTATTTTCTATAAAATTATATATTTTAGTCATGACTAAAATAATTCATGCTTTTAGTTATCTATTATCGATATTACGGTTTTAAACAAGAATATTTTATTATCAATATTTTTATATAATTTATTGATTTTATTGCAGCCAAAGAATAATTATATTATCTAGATAATATAAAAACGGTTAATGCAATAATTAGTATATCGTGTGTTAATTAACTGTTATGGAAGTTAATATATTATATTTATATTAACTAAAATTCAAACAAAAAATAAAGCAGATAGTTATTTTTAAAACGCTTAACATCAAAATCTATTGTTAATAAAAAAATTTTGTATGATTTTACGATTATAGCACATAAAATAGTATATAATTCAGCTTATAAAACTACAAAGCGCTATATTAAGCGCAATATTTCATTATCGAAAAAAATAGGTCGATGTTTTTAATTTATTTCTCGTCATTTGATACAACAATTTATGAAAATATACATAGAAAAATAGTTTAATAATTGATACGTTGAAAAATTATGCTGATTACTCAATACAATTAGCTGAAAATTATAATACATTACGTTTCTAATAAATATAAATGTATATTTATTCTATTTATATATTAATTTTATATTATAATAGATATTTTATATTATACAATCTGCAATATATATTTTTATATTTGTACCAATCAATTATCATAATATTTAACACTAAAGTAATGTAAATTTATAATGATATATTTGTATGTATTTGTACGAATCATTTACCTTAATATTTAACACTAGAACAATGTAAATTTATAATGATATATTTGTATGTATTTGTACGAATCAATTACAGTAATATTTAACACTGGAGCAATGTAAATTTATAATGATATATTTGTATGTATATACAAATAAATTAAAATGTTTAACAGTAAAGTAATATAAATTTATAACAATAGAGTTGAATAAGAAAATGTGATAGAAAAACTGAAAAAAATATGAATAAATAAAAAGAAAAAAACAATGGGGAATAAAGAGACAGAAGATAAAACAAAATTAAAACAAATGGCGTTGACAGGAACTGGAATAATATTAGCGGGAGTAGGAGGATTTTTAGCGACGAGATATAAAATATGTAAACCAAACCAATATTTAATAAGAACAGGATTAGGTATAAAAGATATGTCGATATCAAAGAAAGCAATACATTGGCCATTTCAACAATGTCAAATATTAGATATGAATCCTAAAAATTTTCATTTCAAATTGCATAACATGTCGCAAGAAAATGTAGAATTTGAATTGCCGATGAATTTTACGGTAGGACCATACAGACCAGAAATAGATAATGAGAAATTTAAAAATTATGCGAGAACATTGATAAATAATGATTATTCATCAGAGAGAGAAGTAATAGAATCAGTAGTACATGGAGAAGCAAGAATATTATCAGCATCGATGACAATACCAGAAATATTTTCTGATAGAGAATTATTTAGAAAAATGATAAATGGAAAGATACAACCGGATTTAGATCAATTTGGTATATTTATATATAATTCAAATATTCAAGAGTTAAGTGATTCAGAAGGAAACGAATATTTCAAATATAGAAAACAAAAAGCATTACAAAGCGCTGTAAATGATGCGAGAGTACAAGTATCAGAGGAACAAAAGAAAGGAGAAATTGGATAATCGCTGAGATATGGTCAAATAAGAAAAGAAAAATCAAATATTGAGGCTGATGCAGTTATGACAGAAAATAGCAATAAAATAAAAATGGCTCAGTCAGATAAAGAATTTTCTGTTAATTTATCTCAGTTCCAGAAAGAAAAAGATATTGCCAATATTACCTCCGACTTAGAATCAAAGATGAAAGAAGCAGAATTAAGAAAACAATTGGAGCAAAAGAATATGGAAGCTGAATTAGAAAAATTGAGAGCCGTTGAATATACTAAAACTGTTGTTAATGCTGAGAAACAAATTAAAGAAACTGAAGGTCATGCTCAGTCTACTAAAACAAGTGCAGATGCTGAATTATATAAAAACCAAAAACACACTGAATCTGAATTATATAATCAATTAAAATTGGCCGAAGCTATTAAGGCTAAGTCTGAAGCTGAAGCGTATGGTGAACAAATTAAACTCGAAGCACTCGCAAAAGGTACTAAAGCTAAATTGGAAGCTGAAGCAAGTGGTGTCCACTCTCTATGGCAAGCTCAAGCTTCAGGTCTAAAACAATTATTTGAAAGTGCTGGTAATAATCCAGATTTAGTTAAATACTATTTACAACTCGAATTTGCTAAGAAAGCATATCCTGAAATTGCCGAACAAAGTGCTAAAGCTATTCAAGGTTTGAATCCTAAAATTAACATTTGGTCTACTGGTTCTAATGATTCTAATCCTCTCGGTACTATTAAAAATTTGACTACCTCCATACCTCCTCTACTGGAATTTCTAAAACAAAATACCGGTGTTGATGTTGTTGATTATTTTTCAAAATCCAATCCCTCTTCCAAATAATGTTTATTGTTTTATATTTTAATATACATCATCTATATTACTCTAGTGTTCCATTTTTGTTTATCCTTTTATATTTCCTGATCATCCTTTTATATTTTAATATATCATCTATGTTACTCTGGTGTTCCATTTTTGTTTATCCTTTTATATTTCCTAATCATCCTTTTATATTTTAATATATCATCTATGTTACTAGTGTTCCGTTTTTGTTTATCCTTTTGTATTTTAATATATCATGTATGTTACTCTGGTGTTCCATTTTTGTTTATCCTTTTGTATTTTCTGATCATCGTTTTATATTTTGATATACATTATCTATATTACTCTAGTGTTCTATTTTTATTTTATAATTTCAGTATTTAATTCATCCATATGATAATTCTAATGTAAATATTTATAAACACAGAATCAAAAATGTTAAGTTATACCAATAGTAAATATAACAATAAATTTGATTTATTATTTTGAGAATATATATAGAAAAATGTCGGATACGTTGGATACCAAACTTCCAGAAAATTGTTCAGAACTTTTAAGTGAATGTATGCAAAAAATAGAGAATATGACTGGTGAAAAATATAATTTGTATATTCAACAATATGGAAAAAATATGACACATATATATTCTCATGTAGATAAAATACAAGGCAGATTTATTGTTTCCAACATAATTGGAGAATTTCAAGACTTGAACGGTACATATAATACAAAGAAAGAATTGGAAGATAAAATAAGTGGCTTTATCGAATTAGAAGAGAGTGTTGTAAAATATAAAACTGTAGCCGGCTTTAAAATGTTAGTATTACCTCATTCTAAATGGAGAAATATAGTTGTTTCTTATGAAAATGGTAAAATAGGAGTATGTCCTAATGATGTAATAACCTATATTGGAGATATTAGATATTAAATATTATCAATGATATAATTTATACAACATTGAATTATCGATATTAAATTATTTACCCAATATTAATGATGATTTTACAACACCTATCTAATTTTACTGTATTCGCTATATAATTGAACGAAATATATCCAATTATTTACAACAATTATTATGTGTGTAAAATATTTTTATTATAGGATTAATCTATAATAAAAATTATACTTAAATTGTTTATTGTATCTTTAAATATATTTCTCTTAACTTTTTTCCTATGTTGCTAAATCCTTTTTACATCTAAGTAATACCAGTAATATACGATTACTCATATTACATCTAAATAATACCAGTAATATACGATTACTCATATTACATCTAAGTAATACCAGTAATATAAGATTACTCATATTACATTGACTTTAATTTATCGACTTCCTTAAACTTATAATAAAATTTTATAATGTCGCATACACAAAATTTTATTTAAGAGCTTAGTAAGTTTGGAGAAGAAGTTAAGAAGATATGTTGGTGAAAATCTTATTTTAGACGATACAATTATATTTTTATTCATTATTATAGGATAGAATATAAGGAAATATTAATAATGACAGTATTTATTTTAATGGATCAAAATGAAATATTAATAATGACAGTATTTATTTTAATGGATCAAAATGAAATATTAATAATGATAGTATTTATTTTTATGATCAAAACTAAATAAGGATGATGAAAGTAAGTGAGATGTAAGTGATGATAGTATTAGAATTAATGGATCAAAAAAGAAATAAAAATCATAACAGTAAATGAAATATTAATGATATTAATAAAATTAATATCATTAAATAAAATGATTTCAATAGGAGATATTGGAAAATTAAGCAAATTTGAATTTCTAAAGAAGATAGAGAAGGAGGATAGAGAAGGATATTCATATTTAAAACAAATTGCCAAGTATTTAATAAACAATAATAAATTTATAGACGACCATAGACACAAGGGAAGTGGATATACAGAAATATATAAAATATTAATAGTGAGAACATATATACAAACAAAAAGCGATAAAAATATTTTTCGTCCCAAGAATTATAGAATAAAATATGATGATACTATAATAGGATCAGGATTATGGACGACACCATTTTTTAATAAAGTTCGTTATCTTTGCAAAAATCCTTTGTATTTAGATATAAATGATTATTTGCATTTGTGTACTGGTTCTATTGGTTATGATTTGGATCCAAGTGATTGTAAGCAACTAAAAAAAAATAATAAACTTGTACAAGAACATACTAGTGCTATATATAAAAAAACCATAATAGAATTAAATTTTCTATTTTCTATAGAAGAAATGTATTCATTTATGTGGCCTATTTCTCAATATTTGTACAAATCCAATATTGGGTTGGATATAGATATATTATGTATAAATATGTAATGATTATTGTTATAAATTTACTATATAAATACTATTCTTTTTATATTGAAACTAATATTAATAAGTATATTAGTTTTAGAGTATTATAAATGATCTATATTCTCTCATATTAGTAGAATATCTAACTATATTGTTAATTGTAAAATATAGAAAAAGCCGATAAATTTCCAACAAAATTTTATCTAAATGAAGAACATAAGAAAAAAGTTCTACTATATCAAGATAATATATTTGGATATAAAATATATATCAAGATAATATATTTGGATATAAAATATATATCAAGATAATATATTTGGATATAAAATATATATCAAGATAATATATTTGGACATAGTATTTGTATATTGTTCGTATAATAACAAAGTTTTTATTATCTTGTTCGGATTATGTTAAAGTAATAGTATAAATCAATGAAAACCCCAAATACTTGATAAGAAAATAATCAATAGCACATTATGTTTATCATGTAATTATAAAGAAATATTGATGATTAGTCCAAAACCTAAAATAACTAATCGTCGTTGTAGGAATGATTTACGTTGGATTTTAGTGTTAATAAATACATCTAAGATTATTTTAAAAATGATTAAAGTAAATATTTGGTTCCGATAAAAACATTTAATATAATTTCTTTTACCTAAAAAAGGTAAAAGAAGTACAGATATCCTGTTTAAAAACTTCTTTTCTAAAAAGAAAAAATTCAATTTTAATTGTATAAGTGTTAAATAAAACATAATAAAAAGACACTATAAGAGAAAGATATATAGAATAACGATAGATTTGATTTAAGAGAGAACGTGGTTAAATGTATTTAATCTTACGTTTTGAAACTTTGAAGAAGTAATATTCGTGAATCTTATAAAACAGAAATATACAACATGCTTTAATGATCCAAACTTTTTACCAACTAGGGGTGTTAAAGAACAGCGATGTATAAAGCATAATTAAAATATAAAATATTTATCTTAAAATCATTGTTGTAATATGAATAACTAAATTATTTACCAATTTTATTATATTCGTTTATATTTATAACACAAAAACAATAGAGGTATTATAAATAAAATAACTAACTTATACAAAGTAGCAAATTTATCAAATATTCATAGGATATTTGTAATATTCATAGGATATTTGTAATATTACAGACTGTGTGTTTAAGATAACTTCTAATTATTAGCACCAAAAATAAAATTAAGATAACTGATAGATATTATACTATCTGAATGTAATATTATACTATAATATAATTCGGACAATTAAAAATACAATTAAAGAATATATTAGAATACTAGAATATAATTAAGACAATTAAAAAACATTAACATATTAGAATATATTAGGATACTAGAATATATTAGGATACTAGAGTATATTAGGATACTGGAATATATTAGGATACTGGAATAAAATTAAGATAATTAAAGAACATTAAATACTGGAATATATTAGGATACTAGAATAAAATTAAGATAATTAAAGAACACAATTAAGATATTAGAATAAAATTAAGACAATTTATACAATTGAAGAATACAATAAAGAATGATAATAATATAGAAAAATTATATTACTTGAGAAAGAAATAGTACTTAATATTTATAATACCATAGGATAAATATTAAGTGAGTGAAAGAGCTAAAAAATACGTTACATAATGAAACTAGAATAGGGAAATACTTGAGACTGAAAGAATTTACATAAAGAACATTAGAAATAAAACATGATTTAGATTTAGATTTTAATTTACGTCATAGTTTATATTCTAGAGTTTCTGAATTATGCGACAAATTAGGTTTATAATCATATGTTAATCCTTTTTACATCTAAGTAATACCAGTAATATACGATTACTCATATTACATTGACTTTAATTTATCGACTTCCTTAAACTTATAATAAAATTTTATAATGTCGCATACACAAAATTTTATTTAAGAGCTTAGTAAGTTTTGAGAAGAAGTTAAGAAGATACGTTGGTGAAAATCTTATTTTAGACGATACAATTATATTTTTATTCATTATTATAGGATAGAATATAAGGAAAAACAACTAACTATAATTCTCAATATTGTTGTATCCTATTTGATGCTTCATCTTTCGAATTTTTTAACACACTATCTCTCGTTCTTTATTCTACATAATTTTACATTATATCATCAAAAATTACCTATCCTTTATCCTAAAAATTATTTTTTTTTTTAATAACACTATTTCAATTGTTTAATTTTATTTCCTCATATAATAATTGTTGTTTGTGATTTAATAGCAAATATATTTTCAGAAGATATAGTTTTATCAGGATAGATTAAAGACCAAGAATACAAAGAAGTAGTATAGTCTTTGAAGTCAAGTATTTGTGGATTGGATAAAATAATTTATCTAAATTATGAAAAATAAATGGTCGGCTTTAATTAAAGCATTAGTATTATCTTAATAAAACATTCTGAGTTAATTGATGTTAAATATATGAATCATTAGTAAGTTGAATAATATATTCATCAAAATCATCGTCTTTATGTATATCTATGCTATATTTTTTTGCTTCTATTTTTATTACATTTTTATTGTTTTCAAGAATAGTATTCATAAAATCATGTATTATTGTGTCTATCTGATTTAAATTTAAACTGGGCTGAGCTTTATGGAACCATATTGAAAATTCTTTAATACATTTATTTCTATTTTCTTCAGGACGATAATATTTAGCATTTCTATTTTCGCTCAAATCTACATGGATAATTTTAATTATAATATTTTAGTAAATATTAATCATTTTAGTAAATATTAATCATTTTAGTAAATATTAATCATTTTACAACCTTATTTTATTGAGATAAAAAATTAAACATATATTACACTGTTTGTATAATTGTAATAATTGTAATAATTGTAATTATTATTGTTATTTACAATTATATAATTATTATTGTTATTTACAATTATATAATTATTATTGTTATTTACAATTATATAATTATTATTGTTATTTACAATTATATAATTATTATTGTTATTTACAATTATATAATTATTATTGTTATTTACAATTATATAATTATTATTGTTATTTACAATTATATAATTATTATTGTTATTTACAATTATATAATTATTATTGTTATTTACAATTATATAATTATTGTTATTTACAATTATATAATTATTATTGTTATATATTATAATCTAGTTATAATAAATTATATTTATATGTTAAGGTATAAGTAATAGAATGATCAAAAATATCTTTTTTTTCAATAAAATAATTGGTAAATAAAATATCAAAATCAAAAATAAAATCATTGGGTCTGAAAATTACTGTTTTTAATTTTGGACAATCGAATATATAATATGTATCCAAGTATTTAATATCTACAATCCAATCAAGTATTTCCAGTTTTTCACAGATATTTATATCAGAAACGAAGTTTTCATAAAAGTTAGATAGGTCTAATTTAAGATATTTTGTATTAATAGGTAAAGAGTTAGTTATATAAAAAAATCTAGAACCCTCTAGAGTAAATAAAGTAAGATTGGTAAATTTATTCAAATTAAAAGGTATATTTTTATAACAGGATGAAGATAAATACATACTCCGATATTGAAGAGGATTATCGAGATTTTCTAGAAAATCTTCTAATTGTTCTAATTCCTCGAAATCAGAATCCGAAATATATATATCGTATCCATTTTTATTGAAGTATTCCATATTTAATTTCTTTTTGTATTCCTAAATTATATAATTAAATTATTATCTTTTTGGCATTAAATAGTCAAAAGCGAATACTTTATTAAACATACATATGAATAAACTAACACTACCAAATAAACTAACATTACTAATAATGATATATATATTTTATAGAATAATATAGTTTAGCTTAAATATTATGAATGTCATGAATATATTACAATTAAAATACTAGATAGTTTATAAGAAACAGTATAAATAAAATGTAAGGAGGATTTATTTATACTATAATAGTAATATAAATAATAAAATATGTTTAAAAAATCTTAACATAGCGATATTAATGTTTTGGGACGGGTTAAAGAGTAATTGAAATAAAGATTGTAATTTTAGATAAATAAAATTTACTAAACAATAAAATGGAAAGCTACTCAAGATTTGCAGAAGGAAATATAGGAGAAGATTATGAAATTGTCGTAGGTGTTAAAATTCCAGAATTTGAGGATGGTTATATATTGGATTGGGAAATATTAAGCGAAAATATAGGGATTCATATACCAAAAGATTATGATTATGAAAATGATAATCATATATGGAGAGTATTCTATAACTATCTAAATGAAATAGGTTTTTTATTAAAACTAGATAAGAAAAATGATGAATATTTTTTAGTACCTAAAAATATGATAATTATCGATGAGCACGTTAGACCTGAGTTAATAAGTTATTATTTTAGTACCATAGATATTCCACAGATTGATATGATATTAATGCAAATGGGACATGAAATAGAATGCAAAGTAAGTCCTGGGATTTATATTTTATATAAATAAATCCTATAAATATATTTAAGTAGTACTTTTCCATAACTAATAACCTATTATATCATTATAAATGTTTTGTTCAATTATAATATCGATAATCATTATCAATAGCATTTTTATGACTATTATCATTATCAATAGTATCATTATCAATAGTATCTTTATTAATAATATCATTATCAATAGTATCTTTATTAATAATATCATTATCAATAGTATCATTATCAATAGTATCATTATCATTAATAGTATCATTAATAGTAATATTATTGCTATCATTGCTATCATTATTATATTTAATAGTTACTTCCTGACCCATAAAATAGTAATCAGGGGTATAATTTTTATCAATAATATTATCAATAATATTAATATTAAGAGAGGAAATGATATTATAAACTAAAGGATTTTCCAAACAAAAATTATGAATAATGTTATCAATATCTATAATAGAAGATAAAATAGTAAGAAAATTAGAATTTGAGTTTAATTTAATATATATGGAATCTAATATGGGAGTAATATTATCATAGTCAACACATTTTAAACCATCATAAGTTTTATCATTTGATATACAATAATTTAAACGAGAATGTCTATAGTATATTATAAAAAAGTATTTGTGTGATATTGGATATTTTCCAAGATGATGATAATCAATAAATTTTTGTTCACCTTTATAATCTTTAATAATATTTAAGACATCATCGGTGATATTATCACCGAACAAGTGAGGTGTAATATGGTACGATAGATGATATGGTATTTTAATTTTAAAAACTCTTTTATGAAATAGATTATAAATATTATCGATATTATTTTCTTCATTGATTTCGAATCCAAAATCAATCAAATGGTAAAGTTGGTTTATAATATTATTATAGTATTTATCATAAAATAAATTATTAGTCAAAAATTCTAATATACAACAGTTATCAAATAAATCTCCATAACTTAATATATTTTTATTTGTTGGTAGGTTTAATTTGCTGTTATCTATAACACTTCTTATATCAAGTATTGGTAAATAATGATACATTTGATTATCTTCACATACTGCTTTATAACCGATAATGAGTTTCCAATTATCCAACAATGTTATAAATATAATTTCATAATTCCAAAAATCAATAGAAACATTCAATATTAATTCCATTATTTTGATATTATTTTTCTTCATTATTTTAACTATTTTATATATGTTGTATTCTACATTTTCAGTTCTTTCGTATACAACTGTATCGCTAATTTCATTATTTATTTTAATATTTAAAATCTCTTCAATACTTGTATTTAATTCCATTTATACTATTAATTGATATCATAATTAATTCAATTAATTTTATAAGAGAGAAATATTTAGTTTTTGATTGCTCATATTCAATGATTAAGTAATTGTATTTTATAATATTGAGTTAAATTCTGATTATGATTTATAAATTGTAATACGTAAAAATAAAGAATGATATTAATATCAAATATATAATAATTAGTGAAAAAACAATAAAATAGCATTTTTGAAAATAAAATGATAGAAAATAAAATATGGCAAAGATTTGTGTAACATATAAATTTAATCATACGATAAATAAAGTAAATAATAAAAAGAGATGCTGAATTTATGAATACTTTGGTTGATTGACAATGGATTAAATTTTATCTTCAGAGTACAAATTTTGATAAGTATAAAAGTAAGGGGAATAAAAACGTAGAAGAGAAAGATAATTATATATATGATGAAAGTACAAATAAACTGTATCATGGAGAAATAATATATACTAAATATCCTGAATATTTGAAATCTGTAGGGACGAGACTAAAACTTTATTATTTTATCCGCTAATTCTTTGGTTGTAAATCCACTTATATCATCGTTTGCTCTATTTTTAAATGTAACCGTATTATAATTTGGATAATTAAATTCAATATTAATATAACTATATTCATATATTATCTTATCACTATTATATAATAAAATATAGGATGGTTTTGTAGACGAAAACACGCCTTTATCATATGTTATATATGGTAAATTATGGATATAACTTTGATAAAGGTGTGTTTTCGTCTACAAAACCATCCTATATATTCCATTATTATCCTAATTACAATATTTATAATTATATGGATTAAAATATCATAAGAAAATACATATATGGAAAGTACATATGACTTGCTATATAAAAATTTAGGTATATAAATTTTATTAGCCTAAATTTTTATAAATATAGTTCTTTTACCCAAAATAGGCAAAAGAATTACGGGCAAAATAGGTAAAAGAATTATAGGTAAAAGAATTATGGGCAAAATGGTCATAGGTATCTCATAAAAATTTACTCCCAAGCATTAGAATTTAATATTAAATTTTGATGACATTCCCAAATAAAAATTACCGACAAAACCCATTAAATTATTGTTAATAAATTTTAAATATTTATCTTTGTATAGTATTACATTACGACCATTTGTATATTTCATTGTAAAATTTAGTTTGTTGTCAATTTTTTACTATTACATTATTAAGATCTATATTTTCGTCTCATGAATTCTAGTTTGCGGTTCATTTTATACTATTACTTTACAACCATTTATATATTCTGTTTGAAACTATGTTTACTAGTTATTTTAATTTACATAATATTTCTTCATTCTTTTTAAAAATATTTTTTTAATGTTAAAGATTCCACTATTTCTTTTAGCTCCATCACAATATAGCAAAATTCGATTGTAAACCCGAATATTCCTTTCCATTTGTTCATTGTATGAAAGCTTGTACAATATCTATTAGTAAAATAGATATAACATAAGTGTATTTATACGTATTTTTAAGTTACAAATCGAAAACGATAACTAATAAAAATCTTATAACACAGATAATTTATCGTAAAATATAAACAAATAATATTAAATACAAATAATATTAAATACAAAAATGTTATTTGTTTAATATTAATTGAATTTTTATTCTTATAAAATATTCTAATAGTACGATAATATTATTCTCAATATATCTTTGAAAAAATTCCATAAAACAGTTTTTTCAATATATATATTTTTAGTCGACGTTTTTGTATACAATATACTATTGTACTTGTAAATTTTCCATTATTCTTGTTATTTATAACGTTATCATAATTGTCCTCAGGATATAAATAGATAGCCACTGCAAATAATGATAACTCATGAATTTTATCGCATAAAAAATCGAACTGTGTTTTATTTTTTACATTAATATACGTAAATAAATTAGAATTTATTGAAAACTTATGTATCTGATTTGTAGTTTGTTCTAAATATTTTTTTTGTCCATATGCCTTGTTAGATCTATAATGTCTACGACCAATATGAAATTCCCCATACCAAAATCTTTTTTATACATTCAATAGTTTTATTGTCAACAGTTTTATATTTAAATTCTTTATACCTTAAATTGATTATACTTAAAATTGATTATACTTTCAAATATATACACCATAAAAATGGATATATTATTATATACAGAGCTAGAAAAATATGTATCAAATAAAAAAATATCTGGCTCGTTTAAAGATATGTGTAATATTTATCTTTATAATTCTGATAGTTATAAAGTTCATATTAATAAAACAGATACTCAAGACATTATAGTATTAAATGGTTTTATAGTAAGAGAAACTATATATTTAATAACCAAAGATAAAAATTCAAAATTGTATTTTACGTTCAGCTCTTATCGCCATAAAGGTAACCATAATTATATGGGAAAAACAACATTATTACATTACGATATATCATTTATCATGAAACAATTATTTAAACTATACGATGACCATCAAATAATTATGGATAAATTGATAGAATATTTAAATTGTGATACATGTTAAATATATTATTTTTCCATATTTATCTCTTTTACTACTAAATATTATGCTATTTATCTCCCCGTCGTTATAAATATTATATAACATTAATGTTATATAATATTATCCGTTTGACCCTTAATTAATCTATACAATATTGTATGAATTATATAGATTGTATGAATTATATAAATCTATACAATATTGTATGAATTATATAGATTGTATGAATTATATAGATTGTATGAATTATATAGATTGTATGAATTATATAGATTGTATGAATTATATAGATTGTATGAATTATATAGATTGTATGAATTATATAGATTGTATAAATTGTATATCGTTACCTTAATATGACTTTATTATTATCTATACAATATTGTATCTATTATCACTTAATCTCTTAGTTGTAGTATTGTATAAAATAACGTATATAAAACAGAAATCAATGTGGTTTAATTAAACCACATCTTCCATAATTTTTGTTTATTATATCGCGTAAAATATGATGGGGTGGTTGAAAATTAATATTAATAATAATTTTAATTGAATTCAATGTTGAGAATTCAAATTTATGACAACAGTCATTCAAATAATATTGTCTATAAAAATATTGTTTTTCTTTCATTTTGTTGATAAAATCTTCTATAATTTCTGTGGAAATATTCTCATTTTGAATATGAAATGTATATTGATTTACTTGTGAATTGTCTACCTTTAAGATAAAACTTTCTTTTGGTAAAAGAACAGTTACATTTTTAACTGTAGAGTCCTTTATAGAGTCTTTTATAAAAATATTACCCATTTATTTTTATAATATTAGTTATAATATATTTCAAAAATATATCATAATATAACATACAATTATATTATACTTTGATTATTTAGCATTATATCTATTAAAATTTATGTTTTGCAACATAGGTTATTTTATTATAAAATAAACACAATATTAGATTATATATATATTGATACATTAAAACACAGTCTGAAACTGATATTAGGTGGCAAAATAATTCATATGTTTGGTGTAAATTACTTTCTATTATTAAAATTATTATTCCAATATTTTTGCTATATTAATCTAGTTATTTCATCATCTACCAATAAACTCTTTCACTATGTCAACTATTTTACTTCTCTTCTTTTATTGCTTCTTCTATTATATACCTCTTCTATCATTTATACTCTTCTCCATTTACATGACTTATCATATCATCCTATTATGATAAAATTTACTTATCTACATATCAAGTTAGCAATTCTAATCTATCATTTACATAATTTAAGTAAATTATACTCACTTAAATTATATAATAACTATGTTCTATATAATTATTTAAGACAAAGCATTGTATTTTAACATAGAGGAAATAATGTTGGTGTCCAAGAAACATTTTTAAGTCGAAGAAATAATGTGGTGCTCAAGAAATTGTCCAACGTCAAAGAAATAATTTTATTGCTAGAGAAATAACTTTGTTGGAAATTTATGCTAAACTAAATATATAATTTATATGTTCAATAGTATTAATTACTAAAATACTGTTTATTACTTCGATACCAAAATATAGTAAAGAACAAATAATGAGGAATATGGAATGATGAATGATGAATGATGAATGATGAATGATGAATGATGAATGATGAATGATGAATGATGAATGATGAATGATGAATGATGAATGGGGAATGAGGAATGAGGAATGATGAATGAGGAATGAGGAATGAGGAATGGGGAATGATGAATGATGAATGATGAATGATGAATGATGAATGATGAATGATGAATGATGAATAAAGAATAGATAATAGGGAATTTTGTGACTTGTTAATCATACATGTAGATATATATACAAAAAATAAAAAAATATTTATAATTTACTGGTAATTTAATATACCCAAAAGTAAAATACATACTAAGAGATGTAAATAATATATTTGAGGAAAATAATTCAAGTGGATTTTTTACCCATAAACAGAAAATAATATTAAAGGTTTTTATGAACACAAAAATTTATGTAAATAGTTTTAAAATGAAGTGAATAGTGATTTTTGAATACATAAAAACAAAAAGAAGATATAGGTAAAATAATAGTGAATTATGTGTAGTTATAGTAAAATGAATAACATATAACAATTTTAGAATAAGGAAAGTGATTAGTAAAATAATAACTAAATTTTTATTATTGATATAAAAATAAAAATGAAATTAAGATGAAATAATTGAAAGACAAAAACAATACAATGGAGCAAGTATTATATAGTAGAACAATTATGTTTGCGTCGATATTAATAATATTATTAATATGTTATATAGCATCAATCAGTTATTATAGTATAAAAAATGATTTTGATTTATTCTATTCGAGTAATATTAATAATATAACAATAGAAAATACAAAAATATATGATATATATAACAAGTATTATTATGATCATCATGGTAAAAAATACAATGTAAAATATGATAGAATAGCATGTGAAAAGGATATAGAGGAATATGCCTGTTTCAAATATAAATTTTACATTCACGGTTTTTTGGAGATATTTTGCCGACCCGAGAATATTACGTATGGTATTAATTCGATTGATTGTAATGATTGGTTGGAATATTATGGAGATAAAGTGGAAAGGTATTATGGTGGATATAACAATGTATTGATAACACAAGAACATTTTTTGAAGAAGGATAACATTACTGAAGAAAAATTAAACCACATATTCCAATTTAATACAACACAAAAATTTTTAATACAACAATTCCTTGATATATCTATACCTAAATCTAAATATAATATCAAATTTTATGGTGATTATAAAGGACATTATAAACTCGATTGTAATAGATTTGACACATTAATAAAACAAGAAAAAATAATAGAATATCATTATGAATATAAAACCAATATTACAATAAGTACTATTAATATTATAAATTACTGTCTTTTCTCCCTATTTATATTCGATTTTATCCTATTGGTTTATCTTTTCGTTTTCAAAAAGTGTATAGTTAGATCGGTTTCCAACAATATTGTAACTGTCTCATCTGATTCTGATATGGTTAAACATAATATTCATGATAACAATATTCATGATAACAATGTTATTATCTCTAATATTGATTACAATGATTGTGATAAGTATCAAACTATTCCTATACAACCTTTGGAATCAAATAATTTAAACATATATCCTTTTGTAATTTACTATAATGTATAAATTATAGAATCACAATTTGATTTCAAGTATATCGAATTATAGAATTTATCATCAATAAATTTTATAATCGTATATAATCAAAACAGATAGCATTTTTTACCTAAAAATATTAATTTGTTACAATTAATATCTTTAATTAAATGTATTTAATCAAAGATTATAGTAAAATCAGAGGCATATATGATGACAAAAATATGGCCCTATTCGAATTTTTAAATTTGTATGCGAATGGTGCTTTTTCACCTTCTTTTAAATACTATGAAAAAATACACTAGAACCACGCGTTTGTGAGTATAGTATAAAAATATTAGAAACGCAAGATAAGGATACAGGAAAATATGTTCAAATTTTTTACTTTAGTAAAGATAATGAAATGATTAATATATCATCTGAATTTGATACAAATATTGCTTATTTTCAAAATATTAATGACAAAAAACTAAATTAATTTATCAATCAGACGTTGATTTTGACTATAGATATAAATTATTTGGGTACCATAAAGAACATAAATTTTTAAAAATGTTGACCAGAGAAAAGAAAATAGAAAGAAGAAGATTGCGGGCTTTAAATAAATGATACAATAGTTATTTTCAAATAAATTTTACAATAAATATTCTCAAATAAATTATAAAATAACAACGTAATTATATCGTTATTTTATATGCTTTGAATAAGTTATCTCTACTATCAAAATGTTTAAATTTTATTCCTTATGTAAATTGTAATATTACTGTTTAAGATATTTTTATTAATCTATCAGTGAACAAATATTTTTATATTAATTTGAATACATCTATCATTCTTTAATAATATCAAGATACCCATAAATCAAAAATTAACATTGAACGTTTAATCAGGATAAACGAAAATTTTGGTTTATGAGTAGATAGTACCTAATTTTCACCATTTATTTAGTATAAATACTAATATATTAATATACTAATAAATTATATTAAATATAATTTAATGTAAAGTTGTAGAGCTATAAAATTGATTCCAATCGCATATTTTTGTATCAACTCAAATGTTGTTTATTTACAATTAATTCTTTGATATAAGATAGCGTATTGATTTGATACATCTTTAATAGTATATTTATTGTAATGGTTTATGTGTGAAATATGAAAATAAGTTTGTATTTAGGTATTAAATACTTTGAATGAATTTATGATTCATTATATAAAACAATATTGAATAAAATAAATGTAATTAAGTGTATTTTCCAAAAATAAATTTATATAATTTGAGGGATTATATAAAAATGGAGACATATTGTGGTGTTAATAATGAAATAACAAAAATTATAGATGGTGTGTATTTAGGAAGCAAAAAAGATGTTGAAAATAAAGAAACTATAGAAAAATATGAAATTAAAAATGTTATTTCAATTTCTGATTGGGATGAAAAAATAATATTTGATAAACCTAATGTTTTATATATTAATGTTACCACAAATGGAAATATTTATCAATACTTCGGTAAATGTTTTTATTTTATTGAGCGATCTCTTGAAAAAAAACAAAACATTTTAATTCATTGTAAAAATGGTGTTCATAGAAGTCCTACTATCATTGCATCCTATTTAATGAGAAAATTTTCCTTAAAGAAAACTCCCGTTCTGGATTTTATATTTGATAGACGAAATATAATAGATATTCCTATTTGTTTTGATTCACAATTAAATAAATTAGAGAAAAAAATTTCATTTAGATGCTCTTTTAAATCAATAGATTACCTTTCTTATCTTTAATACATTGAATCTATTGATTAATATAAATTAGTATTGGTATCCTATTCAGAAATTAAATTAAATAATATTACAATATTATTTAATAATATGTATATAATACCTTATTATTTATTTCAAGAGTGTATAATATGCTATTATAGAGGTAAATATTATGAATCAAATAATATAATAATGCCAATAAGTCAAAAATCGTATGAAGAATACCTAAAACTTACAACCGAAATAAAAAAATCATGTTGCTTTGATTATTGGTATAGTAAATATAACAAAAAAGACGACTATATCATATCAATTAATAATAACATTTTGAATGACATAAACAAAGATATTTTAAAGAATATTTATATTAAAGAAGTAGGTGATAATTATCATACCCAAAGCCATTTATGTAAGGGTTCAGCCATAATGCGAAGAGTAAAGATTATTCCATTTTTATCTAAATTTAAATGTGATGATATAAAACCGTTGCAAAAAGTCTTGACTAAAACTTGCACAAATATAACCAATCAAAATAGTAAAATTATTTATCCTTCAAGAAAAAAAAATATCTATGATATCCAATATAACACTCTTAAATATATTTCAAAAACTAAATACTCTAATAGACATCCACAATGTTACAGATAGTAGCAGTTATCTATAAGACTAACTTAGATGATTATTTATATTTAATGAATACGTTCATTAAATATAATCCACAACTATTATTTTTATCATTCTAATAGATTTCTTTATCTATATAATAGTATTTTTTCAAGTAAAAAGAAATTTATTTCTTCTGTAAATATGTTTACTCGGTTTAATATTATTTGATGTTGCTTTAAATAGTGTTTATCATTTCTATCTATATATTTATTGATAAATATATTATAATGTATTTAATAATGTAATCGAAAATAATCTATAATGAAATATAAATATATTGCTATTAATGAATATTTTAATAATTATTTTATTATAATAAATACAGACCATGACTGGTAATATAATTCTTTTGCCTGAAATACTTGAAAAAATAGTTTCTTATTGTGATATAGATGAAATTATGGAATCTTTTTCGAAAGAGAATTATTTTACATCCATATTTTGGATAAGACTTAGGAAATGTAATATGATTATAAAAGGATCTAGTTTGGAATATTATTGTATTTCTGAATATAAGAAATACAAATTTATATACTATATTAATAATTTAAACATAGTAGATCGTGATACATACAGACAATATTATGTTATTATTGACGATAAATTTATTTCTTTTGTTGAACGGTTTATCGCTATTTTACCTCGTGCTTCTCCTGAACAATTATTCTTTTTATTCGACGAAATATGCCATCACAATGATATGAAGGGATTTGCTACATGTGGATTAATTACTACACAACTAGTAGAAAACTTACAGATATGTAATATACATACAAAACATTTAAGTCGATTTTTGTGTTTTTATGTTTCTCCTCCTTTATCATATTTATATCAACAACACTATATCTTGTATGGTCCCTTAATTATTTGATAAGGTAATTATAAAGTATTTATACTAAAATATTTTATAATTTTACTAAAGTATTTATACTAAAATATTTTATAATTTTACTAAAATGTTTATAGTAAAATATTCTATAATTATCTTATGGTCCGTAGATTAATTTGTTGTATTTTCATCAAGGGATAGATATATGAAAATATCAGCGTTAGTAAAACAGTTTTAACAGTTAAAGTATAAATTATTGAAGATATATTAAGTTTAATATATTATTTTCTGAATATTATTGATATATCGTGCCATAATTGGGCTATTTAGATTAATATTTTCTGGCAAGTGAAAATTTATGTAAAAATTGGGTTATGGATTATAGGTTTTCATATACAAAATAACCTTAGAATTTTTATTAACCTTAAATTCTTACTTTATACTTTAGTTCAATAAAACCTTTTATAATAAATAAGTTAACTATAGTTGAGTATATAAAATAAATTTTCTAACCTGTATGCAAATTATTATGAAGATAATATATTAAACATATAATGGAATAATAGTTATATTAAAAAGGTTATTTTCAATTTAAATATTTTTAATATTTTGATGGTACTCCTTTAACAGTTGAAAATAGTTTACTAACACATTATCTTGAATAATATGTTAGTTACATTGATATATTATCATTTCAACATAATTATACATTAAGTATAAATTTACAAAGATTTTATTTAACATTATAATTAACACTATTGTACTGTTAAATATATTTTTGTTATTATTTGTTATTATTTGTTATTATTTGTTGTATATAGATTTTTAAAAAGGTTCATCTTATAATAGAAATAATGTAAAATAAGCTAGTTATGAGATTTAATCAAACAATGGTTTTTACATGAATAAAGAAAATTAATAGCGATATAAATCATAAGACCGATTTAAAATTAGGTATATGACATATACACAAAATTTTATTCAAGAGCTTAGGAAGTTTTAAGTAGAAGTTAGGAAGATACGTTTGTGAAAATCTTGTTCAAGACGATTCAATTATATTTTAATTCAAAAAGGGTATAAAAGATATAAGGAAAAGATAATAAATGAAAAATGATGAATTATTTCGGTTTGAAAACATGGTTACGGAACTGAAAATAATTTAAAATTAGGCGTTAAAGATAAATGAAAAATGATGAATTGTTTTCGATTGGAAAATATAGTTATGGAACTGAAAATATCAAGGTTCTTAGATGGGCTGGTAGTTATTCTAATTTTAAAGTAAAAATAGGTTCATTTTGCTCTATAGGAAAAAATATAACTATAATTGGAAATGGAAACCATAAATATAATAGAATATCAACATATCCATTTGCTGAAATGGGATGGGGTCCATTAACAGAACAAACTGAGAATAATTATGGGAATGGTGATATAATTATTGGTAATGATGTTTGGATAGGTGATAACGTTACTATTAACAGTGGTATAACTATATCAGATGGCGCTATAATAGCAACTAATAGCCATGTTGTGAAAAATGTATTAGCCTACAGTATAGTTGGAGGAAATCCTGCTAAATTCATAAAGGAAAGATTTGATGAAAAAATAATAGCTGATTTACTGGAAATTCAATGGTGGACATTACCAGATAATGTTATTCAACAAAACTTCGATTTTTTCACTAATTCAGATACCTCAAATATATGCAAATTTATATCTATTGTAAAATCTTATAAAAACTCTTAGTTATTCTATTTTATTACACTAATTTATCTATTGTAAAATCTCATAATCCTTTATATGTTATCTTCATATAACACTAATTCATATCTTCATATAACGCTAATTCATATCTTTATTTATAATAATATACTTGTTATATTATTATCTCATATAATGCACAATAAAATGATGTATTGTAGAATATTCAACGCGATTTACTTTGGATAAAATATTTAAAATAACTAGTATTAAATTCTCTTTAATATTGTGAGACCATTATTATGAGTATATCTATGATCTAGAATCCATTCATTAGAATGGGATGAGAGAAATTCTTCAACTGCCTCCCATAAACCATGAGTTACATCTTTCATTGAATAGTTATTAGTTTCAGCTATATTTACAAGATCTTGTACGGTTGCACCTACATCTTCTACAGTCATGGCACCAGTTGAGTATAATTTATTAACCAAGACATGATGAATATTACGAATACATTCTCCATATTGAGAGTCTATAGTGGTATCGTGTAGTATAATAAATTTTTTAACATTAGGTCCGTATAATTCAAGTTCTCTTTTTAGGTGTCCATAAACATGCCAAGTATCTATAAATAATAAATCAGTTTGTTCAATTTCAACTTTTAGATCATCTTCTTGCTTGAATGTAAAATCTATACCTGTCTTCGATGCAATATATTTTACTAGTTCTATATTCCTGTGATATTTTAAATCTATTGATAGTAGTCTTTTCTTTTCAGAATTGTTCTCACTTAGACCTTTCAAAAAAGCCCATGTCGTTATTACTGTATCTACTCCCGTTTCTGTTATATGTTCACATTGTGAAGAATAATTCTTCAAACATTCTATATGTTCATTTGTGTTTGAAGGTGTTTTTCTCATTTCTTCATATTTTATGTTGAGCGTTTCCATTTTATCTCTTGCATTTTGTAAATTCAAATTCAGTTTTTATAATAACTTTGTTTATTTAGTTTATTACTTAAATTATCAATAACTTTGTTTCATTTTTAAACTTGCATAAATACTATTTGTTTGTACAAAATAGTATTTGTTTATAAATACTTCTGCTTAAACTAATGATGGAACTATTTAACCTCAATCTAATGTTGAATTAATATTTATTAATATGTTAAATTAGACAAATAATATCCATATCATATAAATATTCACCAATAATGTATGGTTTAACATCATGTGTAAAAATACACGTTAATACTGAAATATATGTTAGAACATAATCTTCAGTATTAAAAATAGATGGGAAGTGTGTTTGGATGAAAGATATGTCACTAATACAATTTCTATTTATTATATATGTCCCATATAATATAGGCATACTTGTTATCATGCTAACATGGAAATTTTTTGTATCTATTGCATATCTCCTAGAAATACCTGTATAAAACTTATTCTCATTATTCTCATTATCAATATCAATAATCCCATTATTCTCAATATTCTGATTATTCTCATTATTCTCAATATTCTGATTATTCTCATTATTATCAATAATCCCATTATTCTCATTATTCTCAATATTCTGATTATTCTCATTATTATCAATAATCCCATTATTCTCATTATTCTCATTATTGTTATTATTCACTTCACAATTTCCTTCAGAGAAATAAATATAAATATTATTATTGTGTATAGTTATACATATATCTTTTATCCTCATCATCCAATAACGTCTTTGTTGATGAGCAGATTGAAGACTCGGTTTAATGATTGAAAAACAAGAAATTATGGGAATATTTGTTGGTACAAAATTCCAAAGACTTGTGGAAAAGTTAAAGTAATACAGTTCAATACGGTTAGTAACAAAATTAAATCCTACTAAAACCAAATTATCATGATGAAATGACAAAGAAAATATTTTAATATTGTATGAATCATATTCAGTATTATTAATTTGTTTATAAATATTTAATGTGTTTAATTGAGATATATAAGACCATTCATCTAAAATTATATCATACCTTAATATATCTTTATTAATATGAGAATGATAATAATTTTCTCTTCCCCCAAATTTATAAATATAATTGTATCTTGAGGTAGTTAGATGATCATAGTAAGGTTTTAATTTTTGAGATTTTTTATGTATACATTTCATAGTATCCAAATCTATATGATAAATTTCATTGTGTGAATATGAAAATACAGGTGATGATCCTGATATTATACCCCCGCATAATACTATTTTATTTTCTATCAAATCAACACTATATCCATGCTGACATGGTATAGTATCAATATATCTATAACATTTAATATCGTCGGTATGCATATTAATTTTAAATATATCTATAACTTGTTCAATATCATTTCCTTTATTATTTATATTATTTGTTTTTTGATGTGGTTTAATTCTTGTTTCAAGTCTCTCCTTTTTTTTACTATTTTTCCTGGTTTCTTCACTATCCTCATCCGTTTTATTTTCGTCTTCGTCTGAATCGTAATAACTAGAATATTCATGATACACACAATTAACCACATATAAATATTTTTTCACACATACTATTTTACTATCTATGTTAACATATTCATCATAATATTCACCTATTTTATTATTTGCATATTCATAAATTCTTCTCAATTTTTCTATATCCATTTTATTATTACATATACGATAAATAATATCATTTTTATTATTTATTACATATCATTATTTATTACATATCATTATTATATATCATTATTTATTACATATGATTATTATTATTTATCATATATCATTATTACATATCATTATTACATATCATTATTATATATCATTATTTATTACATATGATTATTATTATTTATCATATATCATTATTTATTACATATGATTATTATTATTTATCATATATCATTATTACATATCATTATTACATATCATTATTTATTACATATCATTATTTATTACATATCGTTGTTTATTACATATGATTATTATTTATTACATATTACATATGATTATTTATTACATATCGTTGTTTATTACATATGATTATTATTATTTATTACATATGATTATTATTATTTATTACATATGATTATTTATGATTAATATTGAAAATATTAATACTATAGAAAATATTGGTCGTATACTGAATATTATGAACCTATTTTATAATTAACAATATTATACAATTATTTCGATGATTTCATTAAATAGTGATATAGTTTTAATTTTATATAGTTCTATATAAAATTAAAAATAACAACAAATATCACCATTCAGTAATATAATTGTATCCAAGTAGTTTAGATTTAGTAAATATTTTTAAGATCAGTTATTCCCTATCAAATCACCTTTATTCAGGAGCTCTGTTACACAATTTTCGCACAATAAATGATCTTTTATAGATGGGAAAAACCAATCATATTTATTTTCGCAATCAGAGACTGAACAAAATTTTTCAGTATCCTGATCATAAAATAAAAGTTCTTTTTCATCAAAATGTGATAACCATCCAAAATATACTCCTACATATTGTTCTTTATTTTTGTGTATTTTTATACTTCCGCCTATATTATCACCATCTTGATCGTGGTATACATATTCTTTACATATACTACAATACACAGAGTATAACTTTTTTTTATTGGGTTTCTGGTATTTTGTAATAATATATTCTTTATTTTGCGGTATAGTATTTATTGATTTTCCACAAATATCAGCATATGTCTTCATTATTTTATATTTTGTATAAAATATAAATAATCAATATTAAATGTTTAATATTACCATCAAATATTTTCTCTTTGTTAATTTATATTTTTCCTTCACTATTTAAATTATATAATTATATTCCGTAAATTAAACTATGTATTTTGTGATATAAATATACAGTTTAATTTAAAACGCTAAATAATGTTTCGAAAAAGGTAACAAGAGGAGAAATCGTTAAATATCTTGGAAAAAATGAAATTTATATAATATTATATTAACAAAATGCGTTAAAAACAACTATACACTATTTAATTAAGTAAATAATATAATAAGTCCAATTAGGATTTCCTCATATTCTTTCCTATAATAATGAATAAAAATATAATTGTATCGTCTCAAATAAGATTTTCACCAACGTATCTTCTTCAAGGTTTCTTTGAAACCGAGCTAGGTTTTCTTAGAAAACCATGAACTTCTTCTCAAAACTTACTAAGCTCTTAAATAAAATTTTGTATATGCGACATTATAAAATTTTATTATAAGTTTAAGGAAGTCGATAAATTAAAGTTAATGTAATATGAGTAATCGTATATTACTGGTATTACTTAGATGTAAAAAGGATTTCATTTTGATCCATTAATACAAATACATTAATTTCTATAAATTGTCAAATCATTTAACTAAATATAATCTAAAACAATAAAATTTGCAATATTAAAAATAGTATTAAAAATAATTAAAATAAATACTAACTATTTACTTAAATGAGCTCAATACTAGAACTTGAAAATTTAAGCTTATATGAACATTTAAATAACATTAAAAAGGAAGATAAAGAAGGCTGGTTATATTTAAAACAAATTGTTGATTATTGTAAACATAACTACAAATATAAAAATGATCATAAGCAATATAATAAATCTCCTGACTCTATTAATTTTAAAAAACTTCTTATTGTACGAGAATATATCTCTACTGATAAACATAAAGATTTTTATATCGCCAAAAAATATGAATCTCATATTTTTCCTTGTGATGAAAAATTCGGTTTATGGTGCTCTTATTATCCCAATAATATAGTTTCTTATCATTGTAAAAATCCATTATATTTTAATATGGAAAAATCCGATAATTACTTACATTTATCAACTTCTGCACATGGTTCTCAATTAATATTTAAAACTTTGTCTAAATTATCTAAATATAACTTATTTTTTCAGAAATATGAAGACTTATTTGGCGTTAATTGTATTGAAATTAATTTATTGTTTTCTATCCAAGATTTATATACTTTTATGAATCCACCTTATCAATTATTGTTCCATTCTAAATTTAAATATGACATCATTTTTCTAACTTTTTAGTACATTACATATTTCTCTATTTTAGTTGTTTATGTTAAATAATTTCTTTATCTCTTATAACGTTTGTCATAACTTTTTTACTTATTTTCCTTGATACTTATATAATCATTTTAAAGCTTCTCATACATTTTTCTCTTTAATATTAATAAGTTTCATATACTATAAAATTTATTAATATATGATAACTTATTTTTATAATTTTTCTTATACATCATTAAATATACTCTATTTATATTTAATAGTAATTCCTTTATCTGTATCATTATATTCCCACACATGGTCATTATCTTCTTGATCCTAATCATTTACTCATTCTTAATTGTCTTATTTTTCATCACAATTATTACTATCCGTTTTTTATATTTATTTTTACATTTCATACTATCATTATCCTAACATTTTATTGTATTCTTTATATTTTACTATCTTATTGTATTATTCATATTTTATACTGTTATTTCTTTAAGTATATTTTTATATTAACTTTATCTCACCGTTTTCAAAGTATAATATCTCCCTTAATATATTTATACTATTTCCATAACCTATTCTATATTTTTTTTTATATCCACTATTTTATACTTAATTATTTGATACCAAAATAAGTTTTTACATAATACTTCTTTTGCTTTAAGTGTAATAACCCTTTATTATATCTATATATTTATCTGTAAATAAAATATATGGAACATAAATTAAAAATATTTTTAATTCCGTCACTGTAATATATTTCTCCTTCCTATTTTTATTTCATTAAAAAATACCCAACCAAATAAAATATTTCAAGTTTCATATAGTATAATGATTAATTATACTTTAATAATTAATTATACTTTAATATTTTTACTAATATCTATATTCTTTCATATAAATAATATAGATACCAAATATACTCTTTTTATAAAGGCACAAAATTACTCGGATAACTCCATGCAACAAGCCATCCAACCTTATCATCCAAGGGACACATAATTTTAGCGTTTGTAGGTGAAATTATTTTAAACACAAATTTTTCATTGTCGCGTGACTTGTCTAAAATTAATGCTAATTTTCCATCACTAATAAAAGATTGATGAATATTAATTACACAGTTACTTTTTATTTTCCATGATCCAACTATTCCCTCTTTATCTGATATTATTTTAAAACCTATCTTATGATTACTATTATTATATATTTCCAAACTAAATATTTTAATATTATCCGGCTTAATATAATAATTACACCCATTATGTATAAATTTTAAGAAATAATAACATGATTCACCTTTTGATATTATACCACAATTTAAGTCTTTTTTATAATCTTTCTGTTCGCTAATAACATCTATATCCAACATATTAAACATAATGTTTAATTAATAATTTTTGTTGTGCTTTCATTTTTATATTTATAAATTCATATTATTTTATTTGTTTTTTATAATACTGTTTTACTATAGAAATACTATTGATATAGAAATACTATTTCTATAGTAAAATATTATTTACACTAGCTTCAATATAAAAATATGAAGAATGTTTTCAACTAATTTTTATTACTAGTATAATATATCTTTTTACTAACTATATATTACGATTATTATATTCTAAAATATAATAATTATTTGTGTTCTCTTTTATACTTATTCATTGTCTGATTCTGTATCCGATTCTGTATCTGATTCTGTATCTGAAAACTCATTTCCATATTGATTGAACGGTTCTTTATCTTTCAAACTAACACCTTGTTTAATCAATAAACTAATAATTTCCAAATAGTATTTTTCACATGCTGAATGTATTGGCCTTACCCCTCTTTTTGTTGTACAATTTAAATCAACTTGTTTTTCTATTAATAGTTTTACTATTTTTAATCTCCCAAATTCACATGCATAATGTATTATTCTTCTTCCCATGATGTCACTTGCTTCTAAATTATATCCATTTTGAACCATATGTATTATTACGTTGTCATCTGCATTTTTAAATAAATTTCCCATATGATAATATTTTTTGATCAGTGATTTAAAATTAAATTTATCAACCGCTAAGATTTTGTCAAATTGTTTTGTTTTTATAGCATCAATTACCTCCATTTTCATTTTAATACTATATCTACTTTCTAATTTATTAAATTTTTATTATCTCTCAATTAACTTTACATTAATCCCAGTAAATTAAAATTAAACTTACTATACTTGCACTAAATTGATATAAAATATCAATTTAAATAACTAATTATATTGCACGCAAATATTCTAATTATATTATATCAATATATTATAATTATCTCACCAAACAACATAACAACTCTCTTCTAATATTCTAATAATTATCTCTTCGAGTCTTCTAATATTCTAATAATTATCTCTTCGAGTCTTCGAATTTTCTTTTCAAATCTTTCAATATTTATCTTTTAATATTTATCTCTTCAATAGATATATTCTAATATTTATCTCTTTTAATACATATCTCTTCTAATATCTATCTTTTCTAATATATATCGATCTTAATATTAAGAATATATCTATTGAAGTGCTAGAATATTAATTCTTAAGTCGATTATTTGTGTAAGTTTATTAATTTTTCTGTGAGCTGTAAAATATTTTATAACTCATTATAATTGGATACATTTTTAAGATAATTATATTGTTTTTTGTCATGTATAAAATAATTAAAATTGATTTTTTTCTTTTTAGAAAAGAAGTTTTTAAACGAGATACCTATACTTCTTTTACCTTTTTTAGGTAAAAGAACCTTAAACTACATCTATTTAAAATCACAACAATATTCTCATTAATATACTATTTTAAAAAATGGTGTTTATTTCAATTATTCCTCAAATATATAATATTATTTTATCTATATATTTATCCTTTAGTTTGTTATTATAATATGATAATGTCTTATATTCTTATTTATGTACAATTATTTCAATAATGCTGTCTTTAAGTATTATAAATATCTTTTCGTATATTTTATTCTCCGGGTATTTCAATTATTTTCTCCAAGTATTTCAATTATTTTCTCCAAGTATTTCAATTATTTTCTCCAAGTATTTCAATTATTTTCTCTAAGTATTTCAATTATTTTCTCTAAGTATTTCAATTATTTTCTCTAAGTTATATAATTTTTGAGTGGTTGTTATTCAAAGTAATATTTATAAATAATTTGAATAGTATTTTATATAATGAAGTTTTGGTTGAATATGTACTTCATTATATATCCGGTTTTATTAATACCAAATAATTTATACAAATATTTGGTACTATAAATATTAAAACATAGGGATTGAATAAAGTATATTCAATATAGGTCTATTATTTCATATTTAATGTATATTAAATATGAGTGTTTTATATACATTAACTCTATTAATATTATAGCATTTCTTCTTGTAATACATTAGTATTTTAAGATAAAGATTTATTTGTGTAACTAATATTATATTTTAATTTTTATAAGTCAAAATATAGCCTGTGTGATGGAATATAAATATTAAAGATGATGATACAGTCATTCACAAAATTCATTAATTTCATCCTTGAAATTATTATTACAAAGATCAAGGAAACAAGATTTAAGAATGTTAATTGAATCTAATTTATAGGTAAATTAATAAAACATTTTTCCAATAGAGACACAAAATCAGGTTAAGTGTATCAGAATATATATTACATGACAAAATAATATTTTGTTGTAGATTTATTTATATATCATAATTATCAATATTATAAGTATATACATTACTTCTTAATGAATTATTATATATATTTTTTATAAACTATATAATCTTCAAGTTGTTTATAATTAATTGAATCCATTTTATCTTTATGAAAATATTATATTTTAACAATATATAATTATTGTTTATATACTATTGTGATTATATTTGATAATAAATTAATATTATAGTATTAATTTATTATTAATCAATTATAGAGAAAATATTACGTATTTCTACTTACGTATAAAGTTTTAATTAATTAAAGTCTGCTTCCTTAATTGATAAAATTATGACAATAATTGTCCACTTAATTTAGTGAATAAAATAATAAAATAATAAAATATCAAATATATGTTATTGTAGATTTTTTATGTATTGAATTAAAGATTCTACTAGAATAATATTACAAATTTTAAATTTTTTGATATTAAATTTATAAAAAAAATGATTGCTATAAGATTTTTAAGGTCGAAATTACAGTATACACCTAATAATTTATTAAATCTATCAAGATCATTTAGAACTAATCTATCATCTTCTCTATTTAAATATTATTCGCAACAAATCAATAATGAAAAACAAATTATCAATAATGAAAAACAAATTATCAATAATGAAAAACAAAGTCTCAATAATGAAAAACAAAGTGTCGATAATGAAAAACAAAGTGTCGATAATAAAAAACAAAGTATCAAATACATAATGCAACAGATAGAATTAGAATATTACAACAATATAAGAAAATCAGAGGATCACAATATAACAAACAAATTGGCGGCGTTTAAAGTTATTGCAATAACTTTTAATATTAGTTATAGTATGTTAGTAGCTTATTTTTTGTACAATTTGTTCGAGCTCACCACTAAATATGAAATTGAGCAAGCAATAAAATACAAAAAAAAATTTGAGTAAACAAATAATTTTAACATAGATATATATTTTATTATATAAATCTATGGAATAAAATACATCTATTGTTATTTCTCATTATTCAAATATATATCTATTGTAACTTGTAGATAATGTAAATACTGGTTAAATAAATATTTTTATAGGGTAAATGTATTAGATAAAAAAAAAAATACATGAGAATAAAATATAAATATATGACACAAAAAATAAATACATGAGAATAAAATACAAATATATGAGAAAAAATGTAAATACATAGGAATAAAATATGAAAACATGGCTACAAAATATAAATATATAAATATATAAATAAGAATAAAATATATAAATGAGAATATATTTGTATAAATAATTATATTTAAGCGAATGAGAAACAAATATTTGGATATGGATCTTTTTATTCAAAGTTAATAACATGTTATTAAAATGCCATATATTAATTAACTGAATAGTTAATTAATATTAATAATATCAATAATATCAATCAAAATAAAGCTGATATTAATGTATAAAAATTAGTTTATAAAAAAGTTGGTGGCTAATTTGAGTTTTTGGGTATAGTAATGGTCTATTAATTAGGATTTGAGGTGTATTCAAAATTAACATCAATACAAATTAATAAAAATATTAGAATTATTTTTATACGATATTTTAACAATTATTTTTAGCTAAAGATTTTCAATGTTAATTTTTTGTTTCTATAATATATTTAACGATGGGTTTAAGTTTAGAATTTGAAGGTGACATTAATTTAAGTAAATCGACCGATCTTTTTACTTGGGAAAAATCATTTATTTCATGCAGTCTATTAAGAAGAATAAGACCTGATAATTGTAAATATTGAAAGCAATTGATTAAAATAACAGGGAATGAATATAGATTTAAATTTAGATCCTCAATAATATTTATTTCATTTACTGCATAATTAAGCAATTTATAAATTATTATTTCACTATATAAATCATTATATAAATCTATATCTGCACATAATGATACTATTAATGAAATAGGTTCATACACATAAACAGTAGAAATTTCACCAAGTTCATATTGATCAAATAGTATTTCCAATATTTCCGTAATACGTACTTTATGTGATTTAAAACAATGTACGTAATCGTATAGAATATATTTTATACCATTAGTTGTACCTCTACAACATATACATGTATGTACTCCGTAAATATTTAATACCTGGGATAATAAAGCTGATTTTATTTCCCGTCTTTCGTTGTTTTCTATAAACTTATTATCAACTTTTTCTATCATACACATAATATTATTTTTTGTTATTGTTTTGTAGCAATCATAATTTCCAAAATACCACTTTTTGGATCCATCTAAAATTTGTTCTTCCCATTCTTGTATATTACTTATAGTTTTTTTTATCATTTATTTTCATTTTCTTATTAATTATTATTCAAAAATTTCTCTCTATATTATTCATTTATATTAATATTTACTTAATATTCATATATTTTAGTGTATTTTTACTTGCTTATTTTTATCTTAATAACGTAAGTGTGTGTTAAAGATTTTCAATATGGTTTCTAACATCCTGTCCTATTTACATTCCAATCATATATTCAATTATTTAAACTAATTATAATTATTAGTATTTTTTATCTCATTCTTTATTTCTAGTTTTTAATACTATATCTAGTTTTAATACTATATCTAGTTTTTCACCACATCCATTTCTTTATTTTAAATATTTAAAATTCATCCAATTACCTTATATTTGTTAACATAATAATATTTTAACTGTCTAATTTTATTTTCTCATACAATTATCATTTCTAATCTTCATTTTTTATGTAAAATATTTTTCTTCTTTAGTATTCCGCATTCATAATCTTTATGTAATATAATATTTAGCTTTTTTATTCAAATAAGATCATCCTATTGTATCACAAAATATTTATCAATTATTATTCATCTCTCGTTTTATATTATATTTTCTCTATTATTATTTTTGAAGTATTATCATTCTTCAAGTATATCCATCACTGGTTACATACAAAAATAAAAGAACATTGAGTCAAAAAGTAAGTATAAGCCAGGAAAATGAAGTTAGTGTAAATAAAATAGTAGAGGAAACAGATGAGTTATGGAAAATTATTGATGATAAACTTAATAATCAAGCTTATTTGTTGGGTAGATTATCAACACAACAAATACAAAGCTTAACTATAATTGGACAATTACATTCAAAAAGAATAAAATAAGAATATAACAACATGATTATAGAAATAGATGAAGTAGTAGCTCTTAATAACCAAATATTATATGAACTAGAGATGGAAATAGACGAAGATAAATTAAATCTAGCACAGTCATTTATTATATCACAATTATTAAAAGATATACCCGAAATAAGAGATGTTATATATGATAAAATTAATAATAATTGGCATTTTAGTAAAGAAAATAAATACTCATTTTTGAGACGTAATTTATAGTACAATATTATATCTTATTATATCTCCAAGTTATAATCCTATTCAACTTTTTATAATAAAATATTTATCAAAATATTTTATTCATGACTCATCTTAATATTATAATAATTATCTGTTTTAGTATTCCAATATTTTCTCCTTTAAATATCTTATTCTGGCATTTTCAAGTTTATTAATCGTATGTCAAAATGTATTTGAATATTTTTCTCTTTTAATGTCTTCAAATAATCATGTCTTTGCTCTTTATAATATTTTCTCAATAAGTATTCGAATATTTATTCTTTCAACTATTCGAATATTTATCCCTTTAACTATCTTAATTACATTCTCTTTAAGTATTTGAACACCTATCCCTTCCAGTATTCAAATAATAATCCTTCCAGTATTCAAATAATCATCCCTTCATGTATTTAAATAATCATCCCTTCATGTATTTAAATAATCATTCCTTTATGTATTCTAATATTTATCTCTCAAAGTATTTTAACCGCCTTCTCAGTATCTTAATTTAATTCTCTTCAACTATTCAAATATTTATCTCTTCGAGTATTCTTATATTTATCTCTTCGAGTATTCTTATATTTATCTCTTCAACTATTCAAATATTTATCTCTTCGAGTATTCTTATATTTATCTCTTCGAGTATTCTTATATTTATCTCTTCAACTATTCTTATATTTATCTCTTCGAGTATTCTTATATTTATCTCTTCGAGTATTCTTATATTTATCTCTTCGAGTATTCTTATATTTATCTCTTCAAGTTTTCGAATTTTATCTTATAAGTATTTTTGTCTTTATAAGTATCTCTACTGTATTCTCTTAAGGTAATTACTCAAGTTTTATAATATTATTCTTTGTAGAATATATTTATAGTATTTTATTGGATATATTATTGAATAAAACTGAATATTTTATTTTTTGGAGAAAGAAGTTTTCAAACGGGATACCTGTACTTCTTTTATCTTTTTAGGTAAAAGAACCTTTTATTAATTTATTATATTAATAACAATATATCTCTTCTACTAAATATTTTTGCACTCTGATTATAAACCAAAAAGAATATTTACTGAAAAAATATTTATCGTTGGTCCTGTCTGATATATTTAAACTAATATCGTATTAACATAATATAAGATAGTTATATTTTATCTGTGCAATTGTCTAATATACTCATATATTATATTACTACTGATCCTTGAAAATAGAATTGTTCTATTTTCAAGTTTACTAATTATATTCAATTATTATTATCTCTTTTTCTATTCAATTATTATTATCTCTTTTTCTATCCAATTATTTTTCTTTATATCTTAATCGTTTTCTGTTCAGCTATTTATTTTTCTTCAAGTTACATAATTATGTATTCAAATTAAATTTGTTTTTATATAAAATACTATATTTGATTGTAATACTAATGAATAAAATTAATATCTCTGCATCATAATATTAAATGATGAAAACAGATAAACGAAAACCATCACAATAAATACAAAATAAATAGTTCAATAGATAAAATAACATATATTGTTAATTATAATGGAGTTATAACTGATGAATTTAAAAATTTATTTCCAAAAGCAAAAGATAAAGGAACATGGTTAGAGAGCTATCCTCCTTTACTGGAATTTTGTTACAAAAAAGATAATTTACAACAAGTCATACAAGAATTAAGCAATAAAAAATGGATAATATACTTGGATACTCATATATAAAATAGATACTCGTATATATAATAGTATATAAAATAATTCTTAAGTTATTTTATATATCGACTGCATACTCAAATTTATACAAATTATCAGTTTAACATTATAAATAACATATTTTCAAAAATATGTTTGGTAAACACATGCTTCTACTTATTTTATCTATTTAATATTATGGTTAATATTTTCTACTTATATCTTTATTTGAGAAAAATAAAGATAAATTGTTATCACATATCATAATTTATTTTTATTTAGTAAAATATATATAATCTTACTAGCTATATTATTTAAGATTTTAACGAGATATAATTTTTCGAGGATAACTACAAGCTGTCAGCTAGTTAACATGATCATCATTTAAACTATAATCGAGGGATAGTAGGTGAAATTATTTTTAAAACAAATTTGTCATCATGGGATGACCCCGTCCATTATTAATCTTAGTTTTCTATTACTTATGGAAGATTAATTTATTAAAACTATTAACTTGGTTTTTATTTTGCATCATGCTATAATTCCATCTTTATCTGATATTATCTTGAAACAGATTTTTATCGATGTTCGTATTATATACTTATAAACTAAATATATTAATATTAATAGGTTTGATATAATAATTGCATTCATTATGTGGAAAATTATAAAAAATAACATGATTTGTCACCGAATATTATACCACAGATGAAGTCTTTTGTAATCTTTTGTTCGTATATAACATCATGTTTTAATAATTAATCTTTATTATTATACTTTCAATTTTATGGTAATAAGATAAAGTATATATTTTATTACTATATAAATACATACATATTGAATATTTGTCGGTATATTTGATATTTTAATTGTTGTTTATACATTTAAGGTTACCGGTTTTTTATCAACAACTATTTCATGGTTATCCGGTTTCTATCTTTTTATTTTTACTAAATTATCTTATCTTGACCTATTTATTTTGCCAAAAATGTGGGTTATATTCGGTTTGCCATTTAAAATCTGATCAATTAACTAATCTTTATATTTTATTGATTCTTAATTACATAAAAATTTAACAATACATGGCTGTTAATAGTTTCCCTCTTTTGATTTATCTTATTCCTATCTTAATTTGTCCTATTTATAACCAATTAAGATAATAATAAGTCAAGGGAAAATATTAACAGCCGTGTATTGTTAAATTTATAAAATAGGTCAGGTTAAGATAATAATAAGTCAAGGGAAAGCAACCTAAATACATCCGAATAAACATCTGAATAAAATTTATAAAATAGGTCAGGTTAAGATAATAATAAGTCAAGGGAAAGCAACCTAAATACATCCGAATAAACATCTGAATAAAATTTATAAAATAGGTCAGGTTAAGATAATAATAAGTCAAAGGAAACTAACCCAAATACATCAAATAAATGGATATAAATTAGGTAAATTTATAATGTTGTAAACTTATTTAATGATTATCAAATTGTTTAATATTATTGTTTAGGACCGGAGTTGTTTTTAATTTGGAGTTGAACTGAATAGTATGTTATAAATTGAACGAGAGTTAAATATTTTTGCTTTATGTGTCCAAAAATATGCAATTTAAAAATATCGAATATTTTAGATTAAATATATAATTAGTTTTATATAGTTAAATTAGTAGAGAAATTATAATGTTTCCAGAATTTATATTTTTGATTTTCTTGATTTTCCGAAAAACGAGAAAAGAAATGAAAACAGATCAAATAGATAATCTTTTGGTAGGATTTCCGGACTGGCAAATTGAGGATAAAGATATTAAAATAGTTGATCATGGGAAAGAGAATGTTAAACGGTTTACGGATGTAAAAATATATTCATATACAGAAGATGGGTTCGCATATACTCCTGATAAATATGAATTTAATAATTTTAAAATAATGTATCAAATGGAAAAAATAAAAGAAAAAATGAATGAATTAAAACATTCTACAGATCCAATACAATATAAAAATTTGATATTGCACATTCAATATTATAGAATATTTAATAATTATATTCCAACACAAAAAATTCTAGAATTATTATGTATAATGGGTAATAAAACTACACCCTATGAAAGTGAAATAAATATTAAAAAACAGGAAAACAAAGAAAAAAGATTAATAGAAAATAGAAAAATAACAAATGCAAAATTTAACCAACTTGCGACACAAGCAAAACATAAAAGTATTGATGTTTTTATATCTGATTTATGTGTATTAAATAAAAAATATAAAATACAATCATCTATATTGCATAAACAATATATTAAATGGTATGAAAATTTAGATGAAAATCATGAACTAAAAAAAATGCCATTAGCAAATTCTACTGACTTTAGTCCACATATAATTAATAAATATGATGTACAAAAAAAGAAACAAAGCGTTAATATACTGTACGGTATAATAACAAAAAAGGAATTAGAGAAAGATGAAATAAGACAAGAAATAGATGAAAATATATACAGTGAAGAAATAAAAGAACTAAAAAGGATAGTTAAAGATCAACAAGAAGAAATAAATAAGATACAGCAGAATATAACATTACTTTGTAGTTATTTACAACAAATTCCACATAACGAAATAATTAAAGAGATTAATACTAAAATAGAAATTTCAAATAATACATGCGAAAAAAATAAAAATGGCAAGAGGAAAGAAAAAGAAAATTTAGCCCATTTGTCTGATATAGATAAAAAAGAAAGAAAAAAACTAACAACAAAGCTAAATTATTATGAAACAAAATCTATACATACAAATACAGATAAATCAAAAATTGCAGAAATATATGAAGAATTGCAAAAATATGATAAAAAAAATTATTGTAGCGACGAAAAGATATTTCTATAGTATACTTTCTGAATTTTTACAAAAATTTAGAAAAAAGAGAAAACAAAAATTCAAATAAAATGGAAACTATTAAATATTGTTCGCCAACTACAATTCATTTTGAAAAAAAGAAGGATGAATTAAGAGAATTAATTGAGAGAACTAATCTGGAGAGAAAATTACCACATATTTCTATGAAAATAGTTCGTGATGGTGTAACTTTAAAATTGTCAAGAAAACATATTGAACAATTAATCGAATTATTTGAATCTAAAACATAATATGTATATACCAAAATTACAATTATTAAACTTGTATGATATAAACTCCATATAATACATCTATATTAATCTATATTAGTTTATAATATTTATATTAATTTATATTATAGTAAAATTGTAAATGTTGAAAATTAATAGTATACATCAAATGGAATTTGATTTGCTTATTAATAATCTAATATATGATTTTGTAAATGATAAGGATAAAGTTCAATATATATTCAAGATAAAGATATTTGGTATAAACTGAAGCAATACAATATACCTAATGGAAAAATGTTAAAATTGATTAGAGAAGAAAATAAAAAAATTTAGTTGCTCAAAAAATAGAAAACGACTCGTTTTCTTGAAATACACAAATCAATCAAAGAAAAATTAGGACATAGTCACTACAGAATACAAATAGAAAATTATGAGGAAGATGGTGAAAATATTGATTGTATATGTTTTTCGGCATATACATATGACAATATATCTGCTATTGCAAATATATTAAGAAAATTTGGTTATTGCATTAATCCATTTGATGTAGATATAAAATTATCTACACTAAATTTATATGGTTTGTCGATATCAGAAATGCAAAATTTTATACTCAGCATAAACGAAATAAAATATGCAATATATTAATAATATTTTTCGATATGTTATTATAGTATGTTAATGTTTTTACAATATAATTAGGATTTTATATTAATTATATTGTTCTCAAATAAATTTTCTAAATTGTGTTAAATATAATTTTTATGTTGCGTGAATCTAAATTCATGTATCATTTTAATCTCTACAAGTTTATTCTATAATTACCTGACCATAAACTTCATGTAACAGAATATCAATAATCAATAATCAATAATCAATAATCAATAATCAATAATCAATAATCAATAATCAATAATCAATAATCAATAATCAATAATTAATTATTGATATTAATTATATTGTAACTTTATATATCTTATTATATCATTTTCGTGTGTTGATTCTATTTTCTTCAAGTATAATTCTCAATTATTCTCTTTAAGTATTCAAAATTTGAATTATTTTCTTCAAGTATAATAATCTTTCCTTCAACTATTATAATAATTATTATTATCTCTTTAAGTATTCGTTTTATAATTATCATTTCTTCGCATAATTCCCAATATTTCCTTCAAGTATTATGGTTATTATCTTTTCAAGTCTCTTATTCGTATCCTCTTTCAGCATTCTAGTAATTATATTCTTTGAGAAATATTTAATATTTTGTAATGAAAACTTTATTATATTTATGCTTATAATAACGTATTTAAAATTGAAAATAAAAATTTTTGAAAAAGAAATTTTCAAACCGGATACATGTTCTTCTTTTACCTTTTTTAGGTAAAAGAACCTTTTATTGATATCTTATATATTAACATTATTTAACAATAAAGCTAATATATTATGCATTCACATATAATATTTAGTATTTAATACTAGCATATAAAAAAGTTACCATAATTAACAACCATCTTAAAATTATCCCCTAAAATAGCGATATCGATATGCGATGCGTCGATAATTATTGAAACATAAAAAAATTTTACCGGCCAAAATATTTATCGTTAGCTGAATAAAGAAATAAATATTTGTCTTAGTTTTTGATATTGGAAATATCTGTATTATTAATATGTTATTGAAATTATAAATGATAATTTAATGTTAAATTATTATTTAAGATAATTGATAAACATTAAATATTGTTAATATATTAATAATATATTTGGTTAAATGATATTTTCTTAAATAATTATTAAGAAAATATTAATAACGAACAAAAATCACATTTTTACGAATTCCTTTTGAAGAAATATCATCAGAAAAGGAATTTTATTGAATGACTTAAAAATACTTTTAAAGATCGATCTATAAAAATGGAAATTATCAAATATCCAAAGAAATAAAAGAAGTTTAGAGCAAGAGGATCAGAAAACGAATAATCTGAGAAAGAGAAGAGATAGAATGAAAAGAGAAAATTAAGAAGAAAAACAGAAGGAAACAAAAAGATAAGAAGGAAATTAAGAAAGGAGAAGAAAATTAAGAAAAAAGGAGAAGGAAATTAAGAAAGGAGAAGAAAATTAAGAAAAAGGAGAAGGAAATTAAAAAGGGGGGAAGAAAAAGTAAGAAGGAATGAGAAAAATAAGAAGAAAAGAGAGAAAAGGGAATCAAAAGAGGAGAAAGGATATGTTTAAGAAGGGGATGAAAAAAAAGATTAAGAAAACTGAGACGGAAGGAGATGGTTTTGATTTAAATTTTTATCCCCTTTTTTTCTCTACTTTTTCAGGGGGTTTTTATTATCATTATTTCTTATTATTTCCTATTTCTTTTTCATCTTGTTTTTTATCTCCATTACTTTTTATCAATATATTTTGTCATTGCTATCATTTTTCTCTAAAATATTATTCATTTATTCCTTGTCTTTCGTATATATTTTCTCTCTATATCTTGTATTTTTTATTAATATATATTTATACTATATTATAATTTTATTATACATTTTTCACACAAAATCTATTTTTTATTTTTAAACATTCTTATCTTTTTATTATAATTTTAATTTTTTCTTAGTATTGTATTAAATATCTTATTATGTTTCCTCAAAATCATTAAAATTATGATTTATTTATTAAATTATTCTTAATTCTCTCATTAAATTATATAAAATATTAAATAAATCTAATTTTTAAAATAATTATCTTAAAATCTTTGAATCTTGCTTAATATTTTACTATTTATCAAAATTTTATTAATTATATTTTAATATAACTGTAGAATTTTATACACTCAAGAAAAAGTTTGATTATTCTTTATCAAATATATGCTTTTTAATATTAAATATTAATATAATAACTGCAATTATATTAATATAATAAATTTACAATAAATTTACAATAAATTTACATGATTATACAATTGTACAATTATGCAATTATGTTAATGTAATTATGCAATTATATAATTATATTGATATAATAAATTACTATTTGTATGTTGTGATTATTTGAATAAAATTGAAATATTATTTATGGTACAACAATAAAAAAATGCAATCAACGGATTATATTTTTTTGCCTGGTCTGAAAAATCCAAAGAAAAATGAATACTATGTAGATACTGATACTGATACTATTTGTGTCAAACTTACAAGAAACAAAATTATGTATATTGATATCAAAGATATAGACATTTTAAAAAAATATGTTTTTCGCGCTTCATCAAGGGACCAACCTTGCTACGCCCAAACAACTATTTATGAAAAAATATATTTTTATCATAGAATTGTGTTGTCTATATACGGAAACGAGGTAATTGATCATATAGATAGAAACGGACTTAATAATAAGAGATCTAATCTAAGAATAGTGACACAAAGTATTAACTGTAGGAACAGAACTCTTAACAAAGATAATACAAGCGGTTTTAAAGGAATATGTTTCGATATTGCAAGAAATTGTTGGAGAGCGCAAATTGCGGATAATAACAATAAAAGAATCCATAGAGATTATTCAACAGGAAAATATGGGAATGATAGAGCGAAAGAATTGGCTCTCTTATGGAGAAAACAAAAGGAAGAAGAGTTTGGTTATTTATAGTATTATTATTTATACATCCCGCAATTCAATAGTTTGTTATTTAAATCATTCTTATCCTGTTTCTTTCTCTACTTTTTTCTCTCCTTCTTATTATCCTTCCCTCTTTTTCCCTTCTATCTCTTTTTTTATCTCCTTTTTTCTCTCATTATCCTCTTATTACACGTCCTTTTTAACTCATTTATCTTCTCTACAAAATCATCTATTTATTCTTTCTGTTTTTTATATATTTTCTTTCTCTTTCTTCTATTTTTTATTAGTATAAATTTATATCGTATTAAATTTATATTATATATTTTTCATACAAAATCCATCTTTTGTTTTTAAACATTCTTGTGTTTTTATTATAATTTTGTTATTTTCTTAATATCTTATTAAAATATCTTACAACATTTGTACAAAATCATTAAAATTATAATTTATTTATTGCTTTATTCTTGAATCTCTTATTTAATTATTGTAAAATCTTGAATACATCTAACTTTTTATGCAACTATCTTCAAAATTATTAAAATCTTTCTAGTTTCATGATTATTTTAATATATATTTAAAGTAATTTTTAATATTTTAACATCTCGCTTAATATTTTATTATAATTATTAATAAATTGATAATTTATTATAGTTTTTATCATTCTTTATTAACATTTTAATCAAAATCTTAATAAATATTAATTAAATAAGCATAAATATTAATTTTATGAATAAAATCATTACTATCAATGATTTAGTTTTGGGTAATTCTCGACAATATAATTATATGACAACCATTAAACATATAATAATTGTTATAAACCTAATTTAATAATTCTTTATGGCATATTTTTCAAATCATATAGATAGCTATATAAATTATCATTGTGCAAATTGTGTAATAATTTATATAGATCTCCGAAATTTATTTGGTAAATCCAACATTATTATGTTTAATAACTTTATTAATATTTATTAATATAATTGAACCACATATCATTCCAATTATTGAATATTATTTAACCCAATATATTTTTGATATTTTGAAGCAATATTTTTTGACGTATAATTCAGTAAATAAGCACATTGTTATTAATTATAAATAGCATTAGTATAAAAGGTTTCTTTTACCTAAAAAATAGGTAAAAGAAGTACATATCTCCCGTTTGAAAACTTCTTTTTCAAAAAATAAAATATTCAATTTTATAGAATTATCATCCTTATATACATCACACTACAAATTAAAATACAAAAAATGTCGGTGTAATTTAAAATAATGTTATTGGACGCATATATATAATTTTAACTGATACATTGTTCTTGTTCTCAAATTATATAGTTATTATATATAAAACAAAATATTAATCGTTAAGTTACAGAATTATATTTATATGTAAATAATCTTAATTTTCGTGTAAAAATTATATTTTATACAAATATTATATTAATCCATGTGCTATATTATTTATTCGCAAAGTAAAATAATATCCTGATGTACAACTTAAATAATTGTTTAATATTATGGAATAGTATTTCTATAGTCAAGTAACATTATAGTATTGTGTAAATTTCAATAGTAAAAATACTACACAAGAAATATCATGGCTATAAATATGAGTAAAATATAACAGTTAAATTTACATAATATTATTATTCTATCAAATATATTCAACAATTATTTAAGTTGTTGAATCATTTAATATTTACAAACATAATATTATTCTATGAAATATCTTACTCATTAAGTCGTTCAATCATTCAATATTTACATGCATTTTCAAGTTTATTATAATTCTCAATTATTTTCTTCAAATATTCTAATAATTATCTTTTATACATAATTATTGTATTGCTCTTTATGTGTCAGAATTATTACTACAAGTATTATAATATTTATTCTCAAGTATTATTCAAGTATTATAAATATTTATTTTGGGTTTCAAAATTCTTCTGCGTTAATGTTAACTGTATAATTTAGAATTATTTCTCCAAATTTATTAATTTGTGTCTATTCGAGTTGCATAATTGTATAATTCTCAACTTTTCTTTCAAATGTTTGAATTATTATCTATTCAGGTTACATAATTATATAATTCTTGATTTTCTCTCAAGTATCTGAATAATTATTTTATTCATTTGTACTATAAATAAACTCTAAGAGATAATTATACAATTTATTTACTTAAAGAGATCAGTATTATAATACTCTGTGATATAATAATTATGATACTTGGAGAGAAGAATTGAGAATTATATAATTTATTTACTTGAAGAGATCAGTATTATAATACTGAAGAGAAGAATTGAGATTTATACAATTTATATACTTGGAGAGATTAGAATTCAGAATTATACAATTTATATACTTGGAGAGATTAGAATTCTAATACTTGAAGAGATTAGAATTCAGAATTATACAATTTATATACTTGAAGAGATTAGAATTCAGAATTATACAATTTATATACTGGAAGAGATCAGAATTCTAATTCTTGAAGAGATCAGAATTATGATACTTGTATAGATCATAATTATAATACTTGTAGAGATAATTATTCTAATACTTGTAGAGATAATTATTCTAATATTTGTAGAGATAATTATTCTAATATTTGTAGAGAAGAATTGAGAATTATACAATTTATTTACTTGAAGAGATCAGAATTCTAATGCTAAAGAGAAGAATTGAGATTTATATAATTATAATACTTAAATAGATCAGAATTTTAATACTTGAAGAAAAGAATTATACAATTTATATACTCTAAGAGATCATAATAATTATAATATCGTGAAGAGATCATAATTCTGATACTTGAAGAGAAGAATCGAGGATTATATAATTAATAAGCTTGAAGATATATTAATTTTCATACTTTAATAGAAGAATTTGGGATTATACAATTAACATACTTAAAGATATATACTTGAAGAGATAATAATTATAATACTTGAAGAGATAACAATTCGAATACTTGAAGAGATAATTATTCGAATACTTAAAGAGATAATAATTTGAATACCTGAAGAGATCATTATTCGAATACTTGAGGAGATGAATTGTCAATTATACAATTTATATACTTGAAAGAAGAATTATTCTGATACTTGAAGAAAGGAATTGTCAATTATACGGTTTAACTTAATGAAAACTATTCTGATACTTGGAAGAAATGAATTGTCAACTTGTACTAGTTTGACCCCGACACGATGCTGGATTTCTCGATCGGGGTATGTTATGATCTTGATGCTGAATTCACCAGTGATGTCGTAACTCAACTATACAATTTATATACTTAAGAGAAGAACTATTCTGATACTTGAAGAGCATAATTGTAAATTATACAATTTATATACTTGAAGAGCATAATTGTAAATTATACAATTTATATACTTGAAGAGCATAATTGTAAATTATACAATTTATATACTTGAAGAGCATAATTGTAAATTATACAATTTATATACTTGAAGAGAATAATTGTAAATTATACAATTTACACTTGAAGAGAATAATAACTCTGATACTTGAACAGAATAACTGTGATACTTGAACAGAATAACCCGGAATTTTTGGGTTTATAACATTGCGAGATAATTATTCTAATCCTTGAAGAAAAGAATTAAGAATTAAGAATTATATTTGAAGAAATATTTGTTATTATACTTGAATAGATATTTATAATAGTTGAAGAGAAGTATCGAGAATTATACAATTATATACATACGATATAATTATTCTGATACTCTGGGGGATAATTATCCCGATACTCTAAGAGATAATTATTTTGATACTCTAAGAGATAATTATTTTGATACTCTAAGAGATAATCATTGAAATACTTCAACATGTGATTCTTCTGATACATTCAGAGAAAATTTATTATGATACAATTAATAAACTTAAACACAGAATTCTTTTGATACATTCAGAAAAAATTTATTACGATATATTAAGAGAAATTTTATTATGATACAATTAATAAACCTGAAAAGAATAATTCTCAATAAATTTGAGGAGATAATTATAGAATTAATATGGTTCAATACATAATTATACTAATACTTGAACAGGATAATTATAATGTAGAAGAAATAACTTTAATACATTATTTTGATACTTATATAATCATATCATCAGAATAATATAACTTAAGTTGTATTTAAATATTGAAGATGTAAAAATAAGTAAAATTGAAAAATATAAATTTATCTATTTTTAGATAATCTCCCTCTTTTTACAATATAATAAATATAATTAAACATTTAGTTATATTTATTCACCAGAAAAGTTAAAAACATCGTCTATGTTTATCACGTAAAATATATGAAAAAAAATAGTAGCTATTTTTTCATATATTTTATTTATCTTGTTATATTAACAATAAGATTTTATATTTGACAATTTTTTAAAATATAAGTTGTTATATATTTTATTATAGTAAATATACAAATTGACGATTGTACATTTATTATAGTATGAAAGGAGGGAGATTATCTAAAAATAGATAAATTTTGCAGACCTCTCCCTTCTTTTGCAAAATTAAATTTGCCAAAATCCCATTTTTCAATTTTAGCAAATTATCTTCTTAATGTAAAACTCTCTAAATATAATGTATACAAAATACGTATACATTATACAAAATACGTATACATTATACATTATACAATAAATACAGTATATAATAATATACTTATCAGAAAAGATATACTTGAAAAAATAATATAAAATGAAAAGGATATAATAAAGATATCTTTGAGAAAATTATAGAATACTTGAGAGTAATACGATAAAGATGTTTGAAAAGAAAACGATTGAGATACTTAAAGAGATGAAAAATATGTGACTTGAAGAGATAAATCTTGAGATACATGAAGATAAAGATTATAACTCGAAGAGATAAATATTAGAATACACGAAGAGATAAATATTATATAACTTGAAGAGATTAATTATAGGAATACTAGGGAAATAATAATTCTATTACATGGAAAGACAATAATTATACTTGAAGAGAAGAATTAAGAATTAAGCATTAAATAATTGATATGTGGAATACAGCATAATAAATCCAGGAAAAGCAAATAACATGTATGATATTAAAAGATTTAAGATATCTATGTATCATTAATTTGATGTAATATATTATTCTGTACACTCCTTATACCTTAAGATAATACAATAAAAATACTTTAAAATATCATAATCATATTGGACGAGAATAAATATGCAATAAATCTTCACTTCGAGTATTATATAAATAATAAATAAAATACTTGAAGGGATAATTATATTTGAGAAGATTGTTTATATAATAAATAAACATGATTATAATTCTTAAAAATACTTGAAGGGATAATTATATTTGAGAAGATTGTTTATATAATAAATAAACATGATTATAATTCTTAAAAATAAATACAACAAATAAATTTAATTAGATAATACAATAATACAATATAATTAAAGATAAATACTATGATACTTGAAGAGAAGAACTAAGAATAACACAATTAACAAACCTATAAATACATTAGTTGTAATAATTGAAGAGATATTAATTATATAACTTGAAAATATAATAATTGCATGATATGAAGAGAAGAATTGAGAATAACGTAATTAATATACTTGAAAGATATTAATTATATAACTTGAAAAGAAAAATTAAGAATTATACAATAAACTTGAAGAGGTAAATATTATGATACATGAAGAGATAAATATTATGATACTTGAAGAGATAAATATTATGATACTTGAAGAGATAAATATTTTGATACTTGAAGAGATAAATATTATGATACTTGAAGAGATAAATATTATGATACATGAAGAGATAAATATTATGATACTTGAAGAGATAAATATTATGATACTTGAAGAGATAAATATTTTGATACTTGAAGAGATAAATATTATGATACTTGAAGAGATAAATATTTATGAAACTTGAAGAGATAAATATTTTGATACATGAAGAGAATAATTGAGGATTATACAATAAACTTGAAGAGATAAATATTATGATACATGAAGAGAATAATTGAGGATTATATAATAAATTTGAAGAGGTAAATATTATGATACTTAAAGTGAATAATTGAGGATTATATAATAAACTTGAAGAGATATTAATTATATACTTGGGATAAATATTATGCTTGAAGAGTATAATAGAGAATTATACAATTTATAAACTTGAAGAGATAATAAATCTGATACTTGAAAATAATTATGAAATAAATAAACTTTAACAGAAGATTATTCTGATACTTTAGGAGAATAATTAGGAATTACACAATTATGACAGTTGAATAGAAGAATTAAAAATTATACAATTAAAATACTTGAATAGACTAATTGAGAATTATACAATTATAATACTTCAGCAGATAATAATTAAAATACATGAAAAAATAATTAAAATACATGCAGAGATAATTAAAATTCTTGAAGAGACAATTATTATAATACTTGGAGAGATAATTATTATAATGCTTGAAGAGAATAATTGAAAAGAACTATTGTCAATTATACAATTTATAAATTTGTAGAGATAATAATTCTGGTACCTTGAAAGAACAATTGATATTGATATTGATATTGATGTTTACAATTATAATAGATAATAAAATATTTATTATCATGATGACATATTTATGTTAATACTTAAAGAGATTATCATTGTTATATTTGAATATGATAATGATACAATTAATAAACTTCAAGAGAAGAATGGATAATTATGCAATTTATAAATTTGAAGAAATAATTATTCTGATACTTTAATAGAATAGTTCAGGATTATACAATTTATACTTGAAGATATATTTATTATAATATTTTAAGAGAAGAATTGAGAATTATATAATTGTATACTTGGAGAGATCAGAATTATAATTTTCGGAGATGATAATTCTGGTACTTCGAGAGATAATTCTTATAATTGAAGAGATAATTATTTTACTTGAAGAGATCAGAATTATAATTCTTGAAAAGAAGAATTATAATTACGCAATTAATTTACTCGAAATGATAATTTTTTTGATATTTGAGAAGATAATCCGAATACTTGAAAGAATATTATAAATATACCTTGGATTAATACTATAAATATACTTCGATAAATATATTCTATGTATATTCAGTAAATTTTATATATCTTATGAATATTATCAATAAGACTTTATATTGAACAACTGTTCAAAATAAGAATATCTTGCACTATATTTCTTTATATTTTATAGTAATAAATATACAAGTTGTTGATTGTATATTTATTATAGTATGAAAAAAGTGAGTTTATCCAAAAATGGATAAATTTTGCATACCTCTCCCTCCTTTTGCAAAATTTAATTATCCAAATTTATATTTTTCAATTTTATTTATTTATTCATCTCCTAAAAATGTAATTCCGGTAAGTTAACTATTAATATATTAATAGTTAAGCAGCCAGAATTATAATTCTAATAGTTCTATAAAATTATATCTAATCTGTTTATAAAATTATATCTAATAGTTTATTTACCAGAATCATATTTTTTTGTGAAATATTATTTTAATTGTTTCATATAATATTTATAAATATTCTCTTTAAGTGTATCATATAATTCAAGATTCTTTTTCAATTATCTCTTTCAGTATATAAATTGTATAATAGTAAAAAAGATAATTATGTCGCGCAACTATTCTGATATTATTTTATACAAGAATATAATTGTATTACTTAGTTATTAAGATATTATTTACATATAAATATAATATCTGTAACTTAACTATTAAGATATTATTCTGCAAAATAATATAATTCTACTATTTATTGATTAGGATCTTATTTATATAAGAATATAATTCTGTTACGTTTATCGATAAATATGCGATTTTTAGAAGATTCGCATTCTGTTACTTATAGATCAATATATTATTTCATTAAGTAATTAAAATAATGTTTCGCAGAAGAACATTATTGTTATAACTTATACTCAAAGATAATTGAGAGTTATGCGATATTTGATAAGATAATTATTATACGAAGAAAATAATTGAAAATTATACAATATATAAAAAGAGATAAATATTGTGATACTTGAAGTGAATAATTATCAATTATTCAATATCTTGAAAAAATAATTATGATACTTGATAAATATTTATTGTTATACTGAACAGATCATAATTATGGAGCCCGATGAAATATTAATTTTTATACTGAACAGATCATAATTATGGTGCCCGATGAAATATTAATTTTTATACCGAAGAAATAAAAATTCTGATACTCGAAGAGATAAAAATTCTGATACTCGAGGAGATAAAAATTCTGATACTCGAAGAGATAAAATTCTGATACTCGAGGAGATAAAAATTCTGATACTCGAAGAGATAAAAATTCTAATACTCGAGGAGATAAAAATTCTAATACTCGAAGAGATAATTATTCTGATACATGAAGAGATAATTATTCTGATACTTGAAGAGATAATTATTCTGGGGTTCGACATAATAATAATTCTTATAGTTGAAGAGAAAGATTTACAATAATACACTTAATAATTTTAAAACGACAGTAATAATTGAAAAGAGAATAATTCTGTTAATTAAAGAGAATACTGTAATAAATAAACTTGTAGGAATAACAATTATTATACTCAGAGAGATAATAATTGTTATACTCAGAGAGATAATAATTGTTATACTCAGAGAGATAATAATTGTTATACTCAGAGAGATAATAATTCTCATACTCAGAGAGATAATAATTGTTATACTCAGAGAGATAATAATTCTCATACTCAGAGAGATAATAATTGTTATACTCAGAGAGATAATAATTCTCATATTCGAAGAGAAAATTGGAGAATAATACAATAAATGGACTCCATAAGATAATAATTATTATACTTGTAGAGAAGAACTGAGAATAATACAATAATACAATAAATAAACTCAAAGAAATAATTATTATGGGACTTGAAGAAAGAATTAAGAAGAATACAGTAAATAAATTTGATAAGATAATTATTATGGTGCTTGAAGAAAAGAATTAAGAATAATACAATAAATAAATTTGATAAGATAATTATTATGGTGCTTGAATACATAATAATTGAAGGAAATACGTGAAGAGAATAATTGAAGGGAATACGTAAAGAGAGTACTTGAAGGAAATACGTGAAGAGAATAATTGAAGGGAATACGTGAAGAGAATACTTGAAGAGAATACTTGAAGAGAATACTAATTAAAATATTTTAAATTATTAATCGTATATTTAAAACATTTAATTAACTTATATAATACAGATAGTAAAGAGAACATGATTATATAATATTATATAGAACAAAAATTGAATAAACTACATAAATCGTTAAAATACACACGATGAATATAATTTGCCATAAGCAAATTTATATTTTGGTCAAATATATTGCAAGACAGATACAAACATAATTAAAGAAATAACAATACTAACAAAATTTTAGTAATATAGATAAAACTTATTATAAAGATACAATAAACTTTATATTTCAAGAAATATAAGAAAAAATATTTCAACATACAATATTATCCGATTTGTCGAATATTGTATTTTAAAGATACAATCAAACAGTTGGTCTTTACTTTAACTCTTCATTAGTATTTGCTTTATATGGTTTATATGGTTTATATGGTTTATATATGTCATCATTTTATTCGATATGTAAAGCATAACCACATTAATAGTTCAAAATTATACTATTATGTTAATAACATTGACCACTGACAATAATGTTTTATATAATTCTATAATATTTAATTCTACAATATTTAATTCTATAATTCTATAATATTTAATTATATAATATTTAATTATATAATATTTAATTATATAATATTTAATTATATAATATTTAATTATATAATTATATAATTATTGATAATGGTTAATGATTTATATATAAATATAGCAATATTTTTATCAACTAAAGATATGTTTAGTTTATCTTATACATGTAAAGAAGTACAAATGTATTTAATGGAATCAAAATATAACATGATCAATCACCAAATGAAGCTCAAGAAAAATATTAAAAATCTTAAATTTATAACGGAATTGCCCTATAAAATTTATAATTTGAAACTGAATAAAAACCTAAGAGATGATGATTTCGTATATTTAGAAGGTATTAATACACTTAATATGTAAAATTGTAAACAGAAAACAATTACAGATAAAGCATTTGAACATCTAAAAGGCATACATACTCTTAATATGTCAAAATGTAGACAAAACAATTACAGACAAAGCATTTGAATATTTAAAAGGTATTCATACGCTCAATATGACAAGATGTTCACAGAAAACAATAACGGATAAAGCATTCGAAAATTTACAAGGTATTCATACTCTTAATATGGAATCTTGTGATCAAAAAACAATAACGGATAAAGCATTCGAGAATTTAAAAGGTATTCATACTCTTAATATGGAATCTTGTGATCAAAAAACAATAACGGATAAAGGATTAGAGAGTTTAAAAATCAATAGATATTCTTAATATCAAATATTGCAGTAGAAAGTTATTATAGATAATTTAAATCCAACACACTCTCTCACTACAAGGATTTAAAAAAGAGAATAAATACAGATAATATGTTAATTGTAATTAAATCTTTAAATGTATAAGAATATTCTTTAAATAAGCCCAGTAATCAACAATAATAGACAAAATAATAATTATTAATAGTAAACATTCTGACAATTAAAAAGATAATTCTTTTGATACATGAAGAGAAGAATCATGATGAAATTAATAAGCTTGAGGATATATTAATTCTCGTACTTGAATCAAATAGTTACGAATTATTCAATTAACATACTTAAAGATATACTTGAGAGATCATTACAATACTTGAAGAGATCATTATAATACTTGAAGAGAATGATTCAGAATTATACAATTATAAACTTGAAGAGATAATTATTCTAATACTTCAAAGAATCATTATTGAATACATAAATAATAATTCCAATACTTGAAGAGAAGAATTGAAAATTTTACAATTAATAAAACTAGAAGAGATAATAATTCTAATACTTTAAGAGAAAAATTAAGAATAAACTTGGAGAGATCGGAATTCTTATACTTGAATGGATAATTATTCCAATACTCGAAGAGATACTAATTCTAATATTTTAACAGTTTTGCATTGTTATATTTGAATATATAATAATTATACAATAACTTGAAGAGAAGAATTGAGGATTATACAATTTATATACTTGAAGAGATAATAATTCTTATACTTGAAGAATCAACAATTATACAATTTATACTAAAGAGATAATAATTTTAATACTTGAGAAGAATTATTAAGAAATATTTTTTATGGAACTTGGAGAGATATTAATTCTCATACTCGAATGGATGAATTGACAATTATACAATTTATATACTTGGAGATATAATAATTCTTATACTTTAATTGAAGAATGGAGAATTATACAATTTATGTACTTGAAGATATTAATTCTTATGCTTGGAGATATAATAATTCTTATACTTTAATTGAAGGATGGAGAATTATACAATTTATGTACTTGAAGATATTAATTCTTATGCTTGAACATAATAACTGATAACCATTTGATAAACTTGAAAAGATATTTATTATAGTACTATAGGATAATAACTGATAACCATTTGATAAACTTGAAAAGATATTTATTATAGTACTATAGGATAATAATTTTGAATTGTACAATTAATAAACTGAAATAGATATTTATTAATATAATGAGATATTTATTATAATACTTTAAGAGTATAATTGATATTTATACAATTATTATATTTGAATATACAATAAATTTACTTTAAAACACAATTTAATACTTAAACATGTAATTCTTTTGATACATTCACAGAATTATTATGATACAATTAATAAACTTGAAGATTAATTCTTACTTGAAAGATAATTCTTTTTATACTTGAATAGAATAATTGAGAATTATATAATTATATAATTAATATACTTTAATACATAATTATTATAATACTTGAACAGAATAATTATATTGCAGAATAAATGACTTAAATACATTATTTTGATACTTAAAGATAATCAGAATAATATGACTTAATTTTTCTATAGATATTGGAGATATAAAATAAGTAAAATTGAAAAATATAAATTTGAGAAATTTAATTTTGCAAAAGGAGGGGAAAGGTCTGCAAAATTTATCTATTTTTAGATAAAACTCACTTTTTTCATACTATAATAAATATACAATCGTTACTTTGTATATTTACTGTCATGAAATACTTTATATATATAAAGAAATATAACAACCGATATTTTTATTTTGAAAAGTTGTTCAATATAAAATCTTATTGATAATATTCATAAGATATATAAAATTTGTGACAAATACGGCTGTTTTATTTTACGTAATAAATATAGGCGAGATTTTTTACTTTTCCTGGAAATTAATATAAGTAAATGCTTAATTATATGTTGCAGCCAAGTCTTAACAGTTCCAGTTGAATTCCATATGAAGTCACTGTAATAGTGCTCAACTAGGCGATATACTGGGTTCAATATGTAATTGTCAAGAATAGACTGTTACAATTATATTAATAATATTTTATGTTATAATAAACAATATGTTTGTTATAATGTAAAAAGAACGTGTTTATCCAAAATAGATAAATTTATATTTTTCATTTTTGTTTATGATTTACTTACTATATAACAACTCTAAAATAAAGATGTTATATAGTTATTGTACAATAATAAACATATTACAAAAAGATATTTACCTAAAAATATAAAATGAAAATTACACAATACATGAAGAGATAAATATTCTAATACATGAAGAGATAAATATTCTAATACATGAAGAGATAATTATTCTGATACTTGAAGAGATAATTATTCTTATACTTGAAGAGATAATTCTTATACTTGAAGAGAATACAATAATACATGAAGAGATAAATATTCTGAAACTCGAAGAGATAAATATTCTGAAACTCGAAGAGATAATTATTGGAATACCTAAAGAGATAAATATTCCGAAACTTGAAGAGATAAATATTGGAATTCCTAAAGAGATAAATATTCGAATACATGAAGAGATAAATATTCGAATACATGAAGAGAAGAATTTAGAATTATACAATTAAAACTTAAAGAGATAATAATTCTAAAATTTGAAGAGATAAATATTCTAGAACTTAGGGATCTAGGAGATACCATAATATGATTAGATAATATTCAGAGAAATTTTAGAATAAAATAAATACTATGGATAATTATGGTATCATAAGATATAATAATTAAAATATTTTCAATTATGAAAATAATATACTTGAATATGTGATAATTTTGGTGGCAAAAGACAATAATTAAAATACAATTGAAGATTATACAAGGAAACGTAATTATAAGATAAATTATAGAATGTTGTGTGATAGATAGTTAGAAATTATGGCAATTTTCCAGATTTTTTTTGGGAACTATTCTGTTCTGAAACTTTATTGTTTCTTGTTCTATATATAATTGATCAATTTTTTCATCAGTATAGTAGTCAGATATAATATTTTGTAGAGTTTTATTAGTATCCAAAGACTTAAAAAAGTCCTCTATGCCTTCATACAAATTATCTCTAGATAAAGTATCATCATGTTTTATATCTTCCAAGATTAATTTGATCGTTTGATCAACCAGGCGCTGAAAAAGTTGATTATCTATTTTTACACTATCAATATCAAATAGGGTTTTCAAAAAGACGGACAAATGTTTTTTTATTTTTTGGTCTTTGTATTGATCCGATTTTTTCATATCACTATATAATATAATTTCAAGGATTAGTTTTTTCATTGCGATAATAGATCCCTGAAAATAATTATCGCCATATTCTTTCTTATTTAAGAATGAAAAGTTCATATTCTGCATAATTTTTTCATATATATAATTATCGTATACTGAAATCAGTAATATTAACTCTGTTCCTTTTGCAAATTTGTTTACTATATCCAATACTTCTCCATTTCCTTTCCCTACTTTATACACATGTATATCATTCCTCAAGAAAATTTCTTCTCTCACTAAATAAATGTATTCCATTTATTTGATTTATTCTTTGTATGTATAAATCAAATTTATATACTGTTATCTTTATTACTGAAAATATTTATGAGTATTAATTACATAAACAAAACAATAATTTTGTTTATAAAAATTATTGTTTTGTTTATGTATTTTATACTGGACAAATTTCAATAAAATATACTGGACAATATATTAGTTAATGTTATTAGTATTAATATAGAGCTTTAATCATCTTTAATGGTAAATACTCGGGTAAATATGTATATCTATATTATTAATCATTATTATTGTCGCTATCAGTATAGTTAATGTATTTTCAAATTCTTTTTTACTTGTTGTTCCAATTTTTTGAATCTTTTCAACTCATTAACTCATTCTAATATTCTGGAATTTTTTAATTTATTATATGTAATATTATAGACACTTATTATATTGATTATTGATTATTGATTATTGATTATTGATTATTGATTATTGATTATTGATTATTGATTATTGATTATTGATTATTGATTATTGATTATTGATTATTGATTATTGATTATTGATTATTAATATTTGTATTATAGTTTAAATAATTTAAAATATAAAATATATCTACATTGGTATCTAGTATGGTATTTGAAGATCAGAAGCAATAATATAGTATATGTGAAATTATAAATTTGATTAAGTGCACATATTTAAAAATATAAATACACAATTATAAATATATATTTTAAAGATATTAACATAATCGCTAGTGAATTTAATATTTATTATCAAGCGATACACTCAAATAAAGCTTTACGATGGAATATAAGGGACGAACAGATTGAATTTTAGTCTGATTAATTCAAGTAACAAATTGATACTTGATATTCTTTTTATAATTTACACAAATATATATTTACTAATATTAATCTTTGGTAAATATAATTATTAATGGTATTTATAGGAGGAAACAAGCCTAGAAACAATATAATTTAATAACTTATTAGGATAAAGATGAGAGGAAGAAAGTCTAGAAACAATGTAATTTAATAATTTATTAGGATAAAGATGGGAGAAAAGCCTAAAAAACAATGTAATTTAATAACTTATTAGGATAAAGATAGGAAAATAAAAATAATGGAAGATAATTAAATAATAAAAAAGACATAATAAAAGCGCGATAAAATAATATTTTATCATAATAAAATGACACTAGTTTTTGATTCAAAATACGATCTCCAATACACTATTAGTGCATCTCAATTCATAAGTTATGATAGTTCTAGTATAGTATATTTTGATACTCTTGTATACGATAATAATCCAGGAGGATTCGATACAACAACATATACTTATACAGTGCCTGAAACAGGAGTATATGAGATAAATGTAGATATAACCACAGATTATTTTTATCCAGCAGCTCTGTATATTTTGGTTAATAGTAATAATGTACTGTTATCTACTCTATCTGATCCAGAGTACACAAGTTCATCGGCCTGTATAAATGGAAAAACTAATTTATTACTAACATTAGGTGATACTATTACTGCTAATATACAAACTCAAATAGGTTCTGGAAATTTATTATCGGGTGTATATAATTCGAGATTTTCTATAACTTCTCATTTCTAACTTCCTATTTATAACTCGTAACAAAATTTTATAGATAGTAATATTACTATTTATAAAAGAATAAAAATTAGTTCAGATTTTAACTAATTAACTAATTAACTAATTTATATAGAATTTAATACAATATATAGAATTTAATACAATATTTAAACTAATACCTTCTCCATAATTTTTAAATTCATTTTATTCTCAACAATCACTTATTATACATAGTATTCACAATTATCGTATGTGTAATATTTATAATGTAAATATGCGTGATGTAAATATGTAATAATGTACTTTAAGAATATAATTTATATTATGTTAAGATGGGAAGTAATTTGAAAGGTTAAATAAAAATGAGTAACAGCCAAATTAAATAGATAAGATACTAAATATATAAGCAAAAATGTGGTTAAATAAAATAATCGAGCAATATATACGAGTTCAATATTATGTGATGATTTATTTATGGATATATTACACAGATACTTTAACAACGTTAAATTTATTATGTGAATATAGAGTATTATATGATTTTAAATTCAGAAAAAAATATAAATAAGAAAATTAGTGCAAAGGAAATAAAAAATTTATAAAGAGTTTATCATATAAGATATATATTTTGGATATTTATAAAATAGAAAATCCAGAAGAAAATTTAAATACCTTCAATAAATCATATATTAGATATGAATGATAAAGAGAATAATATGAATGGTAAAGAGAATAACATGAATGATGAAGAGAATATGATAAAAAATATTATTTGTGAAAAGATATTGAAACTTATATTTCGGAGCGAAAAAGTGTTTGTGAGGAGAAAAAACACTTTGAGAATTTACATACAATTAATATAAAATGTCATATTTTTGAAATTACAAGCAAAATATTGGAATATTTTTAAAAAGATGAAAATATTAATATAAATTATAATATATTTATTATTAATGGTGAAGATATGAGAAAAGTATAAATGTATTTAATTGTAAATATTTCATTGGATAAAAACTATATTCAGAATAGAATATTGCAAAATGAAATCAAATAAAATTAGGAAAACATCACAAAAATAGTTAAGAAGAATATTAAATATATATTAAATATATATTTAATATACATATGAGAAATATTTTGAGTATAAAAAATAGATAGTAAATTGATAATAAAAATAATATTATGTAATAAAAATAATATGGAATATATAGAATATATTTATCTAGAAAAGAATAATGATTTGGTAGAAAAAGAGGATCTATATAAAATAGGGAAAGGATTTGGTTACAAAATAGATATATCTAATAAAATGATGGCTAAAAAACAAATATTATTTTTTAGCATGGTGTATAATAGTAAAAAAATATATGAAGAAATAATAGAAAATATGAAAAAAAGATTTGTTGGAATAGGGTTATGTGGAAAGATATATTTTAAAGGATCATTTATTCTTATTCTCAACACAATTTTGAATATTGTACAGAAACACAGTTTGTTTAAAAACGACGAACTATTAAGGATTAGACAAAGAAAGAAGGAAAAAAAAAGAGATGTGCTACATGACTTTTTAGCGAATTCGTTTGATATTGACTATACTAAAATAGAAACTAATATAATAATGAAATTATATAGTACAACCAGAAAGTCTGTAGTAAAATTGATTAAATATGACGATACTATAGCAAGAGATATGTTATACACTACCATACAAAATTTTTTTGAACCTAATGATAATACTACAACTTTTTTAAATAATATAAAACAGTATTATACAGATGATGATGATGATATACATTCATATGGCCAAAAACATAAAAACAGAATTAGAAAACGGAATCGAGAAATATCCGATTATTTGGAAGAAGAATACAACATAAAATGAATTTACTAACTTTTATAATCTTTATTTAATCTTTATGTATCGAGTTTTATAATTTAAAGTAAAAATTAAATGGCAAATATCTAATTTTTACTTACACTCCAAAGCATGAATTACGCTTTGAAAAAATATTTTGTACTCACTAATATTCAAACTTTTTTTGTTAAATTTAAATATTTTAGTATAATGAAGTTCGTATATTTTAGTTTAGTTTATAATTACACAAACATATATTATTCTATATATGTGAACAATGTATATTAATTGCTTCTATATGTAAATTAATATATGTGAACAATGTATATTAATTGCTTCTATATGTAAATTAAGTGAAAGATATGAATGTATAATAACCAAACATTATCCAAAACTGATAAACTAAGTTAATATTATTTTCACAAACGATATTTGAATTCATAAAATTAATATAGTATAAAATATACATTATGTAGTATATACACAAATAATTTTATTAAATATAATAGTTACAGAGTAATTATAGTATAGAAATATCAAATAAAAAGAACTATAAAATTACCATACGTTGAGCAGGTTCAAATCATACTCTTTTAAAACTCCTTTTAAAAATAATTGGTGCAAAAATATTTTATTTTTGTCGTGATTTTCATACATGAATTTATATATTTCTATGAAGTTCAAGACATAGTCTGTATTATCCCTATCTACATCATCTGTATTATCCCTATCTGCATCATCTATATTATCCCTATCTACATCATCTGTATTATCTGTATTATCTGTATTATCTTCAGTATTATTATTTTTATGCGTCCTATTTTCAACTTTGTGAGCGCTATTATTCTCAGTATTAAGTATGTTATTATAAATATCATCTATATTTTCATCTATATTTTCATCTATATTTTTCACAGAAAACATAATATAATAGGATGGAATAGAAGAATTAATTTGTAAATTGTTATTGATACAATATATATAATATATGATTATTCTATAATCTCTATCTGTCAACATTTTCCAAAATGTATTATTGGAATGAATAGTATAAAAATCATGTGACAAAATTAAGCAATTTAAAATAGATTTTATATTACAATATGGGAAAATAGAATAAATTAACGTATCTGTATTCATTATTTATTAATAAGTATTAATAAATAATAAACAAAAGTATTATGAATGTATAATAACATATTTGATTTATTTTGATGTATTATGAAAATATTATACTTAAGTGTTGTTGTATTGAGAAAATTGTTAAATTATATAAAAACATATTGTTGTATATTTATATGATGCTAGTATTGTTTAGAAATACTATAACTGTTATATAATTTGTTAAAAAATAACAAATGTAACAAATATAACAAATTATACGTTTTTTGTACATTGCTATTGATATAATATCAATAAAGTATTAAAGAATACAATATAAAGATTTATAATAATCAAAAATGGATATATAAAACAAAAGAAAAAAATAACTGGATAGTTAATATAAATTTTAGATGTCATATAGAAAATGTGATAAAACTATGACTAGCCAAAACTATAGCAATGAAACGGTGGATGCTTAACAAACTATTCCTGTTAGATTTAATCAAAGTGAAAGAAAATAAAATAGGTATTTAATCGATATATTTTTATTGTTTACAAAAATAATTATAAACACGATATAATAGAATATCTAAATAAAATTAAAAATGTGATTGATTGATATGTAAAAATTTGCAAACATATATTTGATGAAATTTTCTAGATGTAAATCAGGGTATATGTAAGATACATTGGGATGAATACAAATGATACATATAGTATATCTAATATTCTTAAAATTGTTAGATATTTATATCTACATTTATGTTGTCTGATATTCTGTATCTATTACATTCATCTTTAATTTATTATGTATGGTTAATAACATAATAAATATTATAGAAAATACTTGATAGTATTATTTTACCAGTTTCAAATATGTTTCAAATATTTGATAATTTTTTCAGCAATTTTTACATCAGTTCGTAATCTTTTGACCTCAAAAGATTGGTCGTAATCTGGATTTAATACATGTCGTAACCAACAAATACTTAATAACTGTAAATAGTTAGGTAATATACAAATTTATAATTCAAGTATATGTTATATTTACATATGATTCAACTATATAATACATGCTTATAAGTATACTACAAGAATAATTTTGATCGCTATTTTAAGATTGTGTTATTTTGAATTATGGAAATAAGATCAGTTAATTATTTCTACTGATTGAGAAATAATTACACGATTTGATTAGTATACAATTTAATATATGTAATATGATATATTAGTATATGTAATATATTAGTATGTATCATTTACTATATTATTTGACATTTTGCAATCGATGCTCCAATCCCCTCTGATAGATTCAAACCCATTAGGATAAGACTGTAATAATTTGGCAAAATTATAATGTACATAATCTTGAGAAAGTTTAATTTTTTCTAAAGAAGTATCAGAATTAGACATAATCATAACATCACTTTTTTCGATAAATAATCCACCTGATTGATTATCACCTGGCCAAGCATAAATATCAGTCATATAAAATATTTGACAATTATTTAATGTAATTTTCCATTTATCCACATAAATTTCTTCATTTGCTCCTTCATAATATTCATCATCATTATCATCAAATAAAAAATAATCTTCTGAGCACTCTAAATCATTAATATCCAAATATTTTTTCCATTGTTTTTTTTCATATTCTTTCAGATCTTGCATACATGTTGCTATTTTTCTGCTTATTCTATCTGCTTTTATTATTTGTAATGATGAACTCATTTTTATATACATTTAATTCATTTTATTTTTCATCCTTATTTATATTATTTCTACTTTCCATAATTATTCATTTTGATCTAAAATATTGATGTACAACATTAATTATTTGTTTTATCTCTATTAACACAATAATTATGGATGTATATTCTTAACAAATGTAGAACTACTAACTAGATAAAGTAGTTAGTATACTAAGTTATAAAGTATAATTAAAAATGCAGCTGGTTAATGGAAACTTGTCGTGGATTAACTGACATAAATTACTCAATTAAAAATTTGTTTGCTACTATTCGTAAAAATACTTATTTGTCGAAGTATATTATGATAAAATATAATTAACAATTGATATAATCAATATAAGCTAATAGTTAAAATATTAATAGCTAAGCTCATAATGATATTAAATATGTCTTTTTGCGTCTAGTAAATAAATTATTTCGCAACAGAATAAATTCTAATTATATCTAAAGATAATCATTTACCCATATTAAAATATGTGAACTATTTGGGTTGTGTTGTGAACTTATAAAAATTCATATGCCGTAGCCGTCTATATTATAAATGTAATAAAGTACAATAAAAAGGAAATTAATATATGCATATATTATACTGTAAAACAAAAATATTTACTAAACAAATACCCAAAACAACCACAAATAAATTCAATAAATATTCGTCATCATTTGTTATAATAATCAGCCATTATTTGAGAATATATTTTGTGAAATAATAGTTCTAATTATATTTTTTATTATAAAATTTAATGAATCACAAGATTATTGATGAGTCAATATTAAAAATCACCCACCGAATAGTTATAACTATTCAATAAAAGTTATAGTTATAACTATTCAATAAAAGTTATAACTATAACTATTCAATAAAAGTTATAGTTATAACTATTCAATAAAAGTTATAGTTATAACTATTCAATAAAAGTTATAGTTATAACTATTCAACAAAATTTATACTTATAACTATTCAATAAACCTATAGTTATAACTATTCAACGAAACCTGTAGTATTATTTTTTAGGCGCATGTAACACAGATATAGCATCAAAAAACCAAGTTTGTTTAGATAAAAATTGATAATTAGATAAAATATGAGGAATATCATGTAGAAATGATGTAAAATATTTTTTAGCTGAATCATCAAAGACTATGGAGTAATCCTGTTCATTTATATCAATTCTATATATGGTTAAACATAACCTATCATCAATATAACCATGTTGTGTAGTTGTATTACAAGCCTGAAGGGTTAAAATTTCTTTTGTAAGAAATAAGTATTTAACAGCTATCTTATAGTATTTATGAGAAATGATATAGTTTTCTAAAAGATATCCAATTTCAAGTAATCTATCTAATTCTTCATAAGTTGGATATTGTTCCATTATTTCATTTGAAAACTTATCCAATAGTAAATTTTCCATACCAGTCAAATTATAATATCTAAGCAATACTAATTTTTCTATAGATTGACTTATATTGGGAACATAAGTTATGTTATATTCTAAAGAATTAGAATATTCAAATATATTATTATACACATTATATACATCATTCATTATTGATTCAAAAGGTTCTTTTTTTACAATTTTATCTTCTATTATTGTATCATTGGTATAATATTTAGCTTTTATAATAGTTTTAAAATAAGGAATATTTACTAGATATGCTTTATGAAGATTATATTCTTTATTCTCAACTAAAATTTTTATATCTGAAATATAATCCAATCTTTCCCAACTCATTTTATTATATAATTGAAACAATAGCAAATCAAATTAACAATTATTTGAATAACTTATCAAATTAATAATTATTTGAATAACCTATCAAATTAATAATTATTTGAATAACCTATCAAATTAATTATCTGATAAATGTAAGAATTATTTGAATAACCTATCAAATTAATAATTATTTGAATAACCTATCAAATTAATTATCTGATAAATATAAGAATTATTTTAATAACCTATCAAATTAATAATTATTTGAATAACCTATCAAATTAATTATCTGATAAATGTAAGAATTTAAGTTAATATAGCAAACAATAGTTTTCTAATAAAATTATTTCAGAATATAATCTTAACATTCAAAATAACATTGGATCAAGTAGTTCTGCAAATTTTATAATTTTTACAGAGTTTTATTTATGTATTAATTACTCTACACAAAATATAAATTATTTGTCGACAAGTATTATAATTTTTTATACCTTAAATTATCAATTAAATATTTAGTAGATAATTCCTTATTTTTATACTCTTAACATATTATTGGATCAAAAAGTGTTCTAACCACAAAATATCCCTTGATTCTTATATTTGAAAATTTTTCAAATATTGATATCATATATGTCTTTAATTGATTTTTTATAATAAACAGTTATGTTTCCAAATATTTCCCTTTATGCTCTTTAATGTGTAATATGTGTAATATGTGTAATATGTATAATATTTATAAATTATACATATTAGTAATTGCGTTAGTAATCGTGTTAGTAGTATTTGTGCAGTTTTGCAAAAATATTATAATATTAATTTAGGCTCTATTTTGTCTACTTAATATATTTTTGAAGATTTTTCGAAAATTTCCATTATTGCTAAATAAATTTAGATATCTATTTGATTTATTATCTTCCTAAAAGCAAAAATAATTACAGACACCAATGGTTATTTTAAAAACTCAAACATTATTCAGAACTTGGAGTTATAAAAATAATTTGTGGACAAACAACAATATTGTTCGTTTGTCCACAAATTTTACAATATTTTCCATATAATATAATGTAGAAAATTTTATATAGAAAACAGATAGTAATTATTATATTAATGATTATTAACATTTTATAGTAATAATTAATGGAATTATATTAAAATATTTACCTAACTTTATTAAACATTGATTTAAATATACAATACGGAATTAACTAAATATTTTGTTAAATATAATACTTACATTGTAAAATTGAATAGTGTTTAGGTGAGTTTCTCATATTATTAACTTATATGTAAACTTATAAAACATTATACCAAATGTTTTATAAAATATTATACCAAATGTTTTATAAAATATTATACCAAATGTTTTATAAAATATTATTTTATTATAATAAAATATGACATTAACATATGGAAAATATCCGAGTATAGAATTTTTAGTGGAAGATAAAATATATAAAGTGGATAAAAATATTTTAATTGGATCGGATTTCTTTACAATAATGTTTGGTGATAATTTTATAGAAAGAACTATGAATAGAATAGAAATAGAAGATATAAACATATATGAATGGGAAACAATGTTAGAATTCGTAGAATATATATATAACGAATCATATGTATTATTTGTGACAAAAACATTTGATGAATATGATGTTGATATACGAGAAAATATACACGAACTTATATACAAATTTGACTGGATAAAAATATTTATATTGGAAAAAAATATGAGAAGATTTTCATTCAATCAATTTATCAAAATGTTTGATAATAATTCATTATCATCAAAATTTTCCAATGATATAGATTCAAATGAATTTGAACAATGCGCAGAATTATTAAATATTTTATTGGATGTAAATTATTCAGAGGATTTATTTAGTCAGAATAGTATAGAATTGTTGAGGTATATATTGGACGAATTAAATGATATTCAATTACTCAAACTTGTTATTTACTTATACGAAAATAATTATAATTATTTTCAGGATTTTATATCTAATATTATACAGTCAAGAAGAAAAAAATTATTGTTATTTAGCAAAGATAAAATATCGAATATTCAAAGGAATATTTTAAAAAAATTGTTTATATAGATTAAAATATCATAGATTCATATATTATAGATCCATATATCATAGATCCATATATCATAGATCCATATATCATAGATCCATATATCATAGATCCATATATCATAGATCCATATATCATAGATCCATATATCATAGATTTATATATCATAGATCCATATATCATAGATTTATATATCATAGATTTATATATCATAGATTCATATTGTTTATTTTTATATTTATCATTTTGTTGATATATTGAGGCTCAACAATAAAATTTGAATTTATATAATATTGCATATAAGTGTTTGTACCCATAATATAATATGATTAAGCCGAAAAACTATAGATATTTTATTAGTTTTAATATTTGAATAAATATAATGCATTTAGTTTAGTATTACAATTTTAATATAGCTACTAAAATGGTTAATATTCTTTTATATTAACAAAATATAGTATAAATCCTTAATATATGTAACAATGATAATTTATAACTCAGGAATAATTATTTTTTGAATATAATCATTAAGTTAGATAATATTATGTTTATTGACATTAAACATATATTTAATGGTTAATGAATTGTACATAGACAGAGTTTGATTTTATCGAACTCTTAAGAATATGTTAAGTTTATTTTACAAATGTAAAGAAGTATATTATTCATTAACAAACACTAAATATAATCCTTTTTACCTCCAAGTAATACCAGTAATATACGATTACTCATATTAAATCTACTTTAATTTATCGACTTCCTTAAACTTATAATAAAATTTTATTTAAGAGCTTAGGAAGTTTGAGAAGAAATTCATAGTTTTCTACGAAAACCTAGCTCGGTTTCAAAGAAACCTTGAAGAAGATACGTTAGTGAAAATCTTATTTTAGACTATGTAGTTAAAATTTAATTCAGTATTATAGGAAAGAATATAAGGAAATATTATTGTTATTATGAAGTAAAGTATGAAAATCCCTTAATTTACGTTTAATTTATCATACTAAGTATATAATTTATATTTTAGCTTAAATAACAGTTTAGGGACTGGTACTTATATTATATAAAATGTATTCATACTCTTAATATGTCACTCTATTATATAATTACGAACAATACATTCTAGAATTTTTTAAGTATTTATTCCCTATGTAAGGTTGTAACAAAAACTAAAATATATATGAGAACACGAGGACTTAAAATGCCAGTTTGTAACAAAAATGAATGATGGATGAGACCTTTAACATTTTTATTTTCAAAGCTATATAAAGAAATAGGGTAAATAACTGATAATTATTTGTATATAATAACCATATAGATTCAGTGACTCTAAAAATAATAATTATGATAATTATGCTCTGTGATATAAATATTTGTTTGAACATATTATTATTTGAATGTCTGAAGAGATCAGAATTACTATGCTTGAAGATAATTATTTTAATACTTGAAGAGATCAGAATTATTATGCTTAAAAATATAATTATTTTGATGCTGTGATGAAAATCGAGTTTTATATAATTAACAAACGTCATAATATATTAATTATATTGTTTAAAGAGAATAATTGAGAAAAACTAATGAATAAGCTTAGGATCTTACTTTAGAATAATACAATAATTATTCTAACAATTAAAGAGAAAAATTAGGAACTATACTCGAAGATATACGATAAATATACTTTAGGATATGATAAATATACTTTAGGATATGATAAATATAACTTAATTGGTTCGTAAATATTACGGGATGAAAAATAAGTAAAATTGAAATTTTTAATTTTTTCAAATCAAATTCTGCAAAAGAAGGGAGAGGTCTGCAAAATTTATCTATTTTTAGATAATCCCCCACTTTTACAGTATAATAAATATAATATTTATTATACTGTCAATTATGCTGTCAATTATGCTATCAATTATAATGACAATTATATAAATATTTAGTTAAATAATCGATTATTTTAACATAAAATAATTACAATAAATAGAATATATTGCTGCTATTTCTACCATAAATAAAATTTATTACTAAATTTTATTTGTCTTCTGAATATTATCAATAAGATTATTTTATATTGAACAACTTTCTAAATTAAGAAGACAATATTTCTTTATATTTAAGCCCCTAACAAATATACAATCGCTTAATTGTATATTTATTATAATGTGAAAAATAGTGTTTTATCCAAAAATGGATAAATTTTGCAGAAAATAAATTTTGCAGAAAATACATTTTGCAGAAAATACATTTTTCAATCCCATTTTATTGCCTCCTTAATATATTATATGACTACCATAAAATATATTATACAAAATACTTAATATACTTATCAAAAAAGATATATACTTGAAAAACAATACTCATGAAACTTGAAGAGAAAACCTCTAATAATGCAATAAATATACTTGAAGAGATAATTATTCTGAAAGTTGTGTGAATAATAACTCAGATACTAGGATAGTCAATAATTATGTAAATTGAAGACAAGAATAGAGAATCATATAATAATATACTTGAAGAGATAATTATTACTATACTCGAAGAGATCATTTAAATACTTAAAGATACAATAATTATAGATGGAGATACAATAATAAATCCTATAATTCTACAAGTTGAAGAGAATAGTTGATATTTATAGAATAAATAAACTTGAAGATAGAATAAATAAACTTGAAGATATATAATTAAAACACTTGAAGAGAATAAAACTACAATTATTATAATACTCAATGGATAATAATTATAAGTGAAGAGAATCATGCAATTAATATACGTGAAGAGAGAATAATTATAATGTTTGAAGAAAGAAATGAGTATTATACAATGATAATTCTTGAAAATGTAATTATTAATATACTTTAAGAATTACAGAATATAAATATTTAGAGAGAATAATGATACTTGAAGAGATAATATTAATTAAAGTATTATGATATTTAGTTATTTTTAAGAGTAATAAATCGAGATATAGCATCAAAGAACCAAGTTTGTTTGGATAAATATTTATAAGTAGATAAAATATAAGGAACATCATATAAATATTTGGTAAAATATTCTTTGGCTTCCTCATCAAAAATATTCAAATATCTTCTTGATATATTTGAATTCTATATTCTTTTACATATTCTTTTACATATTCTTTTACATATTCTTTTACATATTCTTTTACATATTCTTTTACATATTCTTTTACATATTCTTTTACATATTCTTTTATATATTCTTTTACATATTCTTTTACATATTCTTTTATATATTCTTTTATATATTCTTTTACATATTCTTTTACATATTCTTTTACATATTCTTTTACATATTCTTTTACATATTCTTTTACATATTCTTTTACATATTCTTTTACATATTCTTTTACATATTCTTTTACATATTCTTTTACATATTCTTTTACATATTCTTTTACATATTCTTTTACATATTCTTTTGCATATTCTTTTGCATATGTGTCATCAATATAGCCATATTTTGTGTTTCCGTTTGAAGCCCAAAGCGATAAAACTTCGATAACTAGATTTAAATATCTAGTATATTTTTTATTTCAACGAAATATCATAATATCCTAAACAATAATTTATTTCTTTATCTTGGCTTAAAATATCATTTTCAAGCAGATATCCTAAACAATAATTTATTTCTTTATCTTGGCTTAAAATATCATTTTCAAGCAGATATCCTATTTCATACAATATATCAATTCTTCATAAGTTGGATATTTGCCTGAGCACATTATTTTTTTGAGAAATAATTCAATAGTATTTCCTCTACAGATGTTAAATTCTAATATCTAAGTAATATCAATTTTTCTATGGATTCAGTTATATTATAGATATAAGTAACATTATGTTTTAATACACTACTATAGTCAAATATTTTTCTATAAACATTATAAATATTATTGATTCAAAAGGTTCTTTTTTAACTATTTCATCCATTATTATTCTATTAATAGAATAATTACCTTTTATAATAGTTTCAAAATAAGGAATATTTAGTAAATATGTTTTATGCAGATGGTACTCTTTATTCTCAACTACAAATATTATATCTGAAATATAATTCAAAAATTCCCAACTCATTTACTGTGTAACAAAAAATGATTTTTATTCGGATTGCTAATCAAATTTATTTATCGAATTTATTTATCAAATATAATTATATTTGATAAAACGTCATCAAAATCTAAATTTGAAGTTTTAAAATCATAATAGTATACAAAAATGAGCGTTTATACAAAACTAATTTCAGATAGTGAACTAAAAATATTGAAAATAGCATCAGAACATAATATTTCTCCAAAATTAATTTCATTCCAACCACTAGAAAACAATAAATTTCGTTCTGAAATACAATTTTATCCTTTAACTTTGGATGATATTCCTTTACAAGAAAGAAAACAATATGTTAATTCTATTAAGGATTTGGTTAATCAACTCCATCAATTACAAATTTTTCATGGGGATATTTATGAAGAAAATATTGTTGTTGATCCCAAAACCAATAAAGTTAGAATAATAGATTTTGGATTATCTAAATTTTTTCAAGATATTACACCAGATTATTATACTGAAGAAAATCAAGTTTATTTTAATGAATCTCATTCATTAAAAGATTTGTTACAAAATGAACTCAAGGAAGTCGATTTTATATGTGGTAATTAGACCATTCATCATAAAATAATTAAAATAGATATAAGTTTATCATAAACTTACAATAGGTAATGAGAGTTAAAAATAGTTTAATATTCAGAATGGATGGTTGACATATAATGAAAGATTATATCCAGAAATAAAATGGGAATTGTATTCATCAGTATTTCTTACTTTTGTATGAAATTTGCAGAATATAGATGGTATTGAAATAATAAGAAATGACAATAAGTAAATTAAAACAGATTATATTAATAAGAATATAATAGGTGACATGTTTTGGTTTTTTATTGACGAACATTTAAAAAATATATTCAACTAACCAGATCAAAAACTAGAAAAATATATGGATATTAAACAATATTTAAGGGATCAATTTGACTACCAATATTTATAAATATATGAACACTGTTGTGGTAAAATGTAAAAGTTGTGCGTTATAATAAAATAATAGATCGAGATGAGAAATTTTATATTATAATAAGCCCAAGAGAAAGGTAAATATTACTGACTATATACTAAATCTATAATAATATATTGGAAAGTGAAGAAGATATAGTTATGAATATAAATAATTGTTAATACCAGGAAAAATAATTTAGATAAAAATATTAATGTCTTTCAACAAATAGTTTTATGTTAGATTAAATAGTTTCATGTATGTAAACTACTTATGTTAGATTAAATAGTTTTATGTAAACTATTTATGTTAGATTTAATTGGAAATGTTATAAATTAGTAGTATACGGGTAATAAAAATGATAATCAAAAAAATAAGGATTAGTATAGTGAAAAGTGAACAAAAACTGAATGGAATAAAAATAAAAAATGGCAGTAATAATTGATTATTGTCTTAAATATGACAATAGAGAAATAATACATAAGTATTTGGAGATGTATGATACAAGAGAAGAGAGAAAGTATAGAGAAATATTAAAATATAGGAATGATATAGAGGAATATGAAATAGAAAATGGTATGAGGATAATGGAGACGAAATATTTAGCAGAATAAGTAAAAGAAAAAAGTTTATAATGTTGAATGATATATTGGGGCAGTTGAAAATAGATAAAAACGAGGATAATATAATGGTATATACAGAAGATATAATAAAGAAAATACTAAGTTATAGTAATATTAAAGAAATGGGAAAATTCAGAAAAGTGTGTAATAGATGGAAAGAATATACAGATGATATGGAAAAGAAATATATAAGCAAAGAAAAAAGGTGCAGTAATGTATTATTAAATAAATATCTTAAGTCATTAAAAATAACAAATATAGATGGAATTACGTGGAAGAATATAATGAAAAGGGAAAAATTCGATCCTTGGAGATATTATAAAGATTTGACGATATATAACTTGTACCATACAATAGATATTTTTTACGATAAAAATTAGAAGGAGCTAATGATCATTTTTATAATCTCAATTATGCAAGGTATTCTAACTTAAATAAATCAGAGATAGAAAAAATTGTTGATAAACACATTAAATATACAAAAGATCCATTCGTACTGTTCATAATTTATTTGGCAAATACTCAAAATATTTATAAACATTTGCAATCAAGAAACTATTATCAAAAAATATTGCTTGTTGAGTTTTCTAAATTAGAAAACTTTCTACTTAGAAATAAAATAGTCGAACAATATCCAAATCATCCTACATATAATTCGGTGCAATATAATCAATTAGTATTATATATGGTAGAAATTTTTATCTTTCATAATAAATACATAAACTATTTTAGGCATATAATATGAGTATCGCAATAAATGTTATAATAACCCAATAACAAAAAATAACGTAAATAGCTATTTTAAAAATGGTTTACATTGAATTTAGCACTATTAAAAACACGTAACTCTATTTTGTGATTATAACAATATAATCACAAAATATTTATTGTTATTAATTAAGTAGAAACATAATCTAAAATATATAATTAAAAGAACCATTATAAGATATCAAAAAATTAAGTATAAAAGGGAGAAATATTTTATTGGATAACATTAAACATTAAACATTAAACATTAAACATAATGTAATTGTATTAATTAATATCAAATATAGAAGAATGTATATGGGATAGAGGGACGTATATGGGAATACAAGATAAAAAATGAAAAATAATATGATAAAAGAATAATAAAAAATGAAATTCATAGAAAATGAGGATGATGATATTGATAAATATCAATGTAAATATGAAGAAATAATAGGGAAAGGGGGATATAGTAAATGTTACAAAGTAGAAAAAGTAAAAGAGAGAAAAGTGTATGCAGGAAAGGTGTGTAGTTTTACTACAAAAGGAGTTGTAAAAAATATAGAGAATGAAATAAAGATACATAGTGAATTAGATCATAAAAATATAATAAAAATGGAAGAGGTAATAAGATGTAAAAGTAAGATTTTTATAATAATGGAATTAGCAGAGAAAGGAAATTTGATAGAGTATTTAAAAAAAGAAAAAAGAATAGAAGAAGGAAAGTGTATAAAGATAATGAAGGAAATATTTGAGGGAGTAAAATATTTGCATGATAAATTTATAATACATAGAGATTTGAAATTATCGAATATATTATTAAGTGAAAATGATGATATAAAAATTTGTGATTTTGGGTTTTCGGCTAATATTCAGTATCCACAACAACTTAAAAACGATTTAGTTGGTACACCTAACTATATTGCACCAGAAATACTTAAAGCTCAAGGTCATAGTTTTCCTGCTGACATATGGAGTTGTGGTGTAATGTTTTATACTCTTTTATATGGTAAAGCTCCATTTGAATCACAAACAGTTAAAGAAACATATATAAACATTAAAAATCTAAAATATAATTTTCCATCGAACATTTCTGTTTCATCTGATTGCAAAGAGTTAATATCTAACATTTTATCATTGTCTCCATCTGATAGACCAACTATAAATCATATTCTTGCTCATAAATTGTTCAAATAAATTGTGTAATTCATTTATATAAAAATGTCTGTATTTTAATAAACAAAATAAAAAATAAAAGACTGTTGTTTTTTATACAACATATGATAAAAATTATATTTTTGTATAATAAAAAATGCTATCTGTTTTATCAAGCAATGATATCGTACTTTTATTGAAGGAAAAGTATCCTAACAAAATAATTATAATTAGGAGATCTATTGATCATCCTGATGGGGATAATGAATCTGTTTTTGTATTATTCGACAATGACGATGAATTAATAGATTATGTAGCAAAACATGTTAATCTTGAAGGGGATATTATATTGTACGAACATGAATATGATAGATATATTAAAGGAGATACTTTAGTTGAGTTTAATGATGATAATCTACAAATAGATTTAATAACGTATAAATCTTCAGGCGAAAGTTTCATATTTATGGACAATGAAAAGTATAGTATTATGAAAAAAGAAATACAGGATAATATAAAAATGATACAGTCAGAATAATATTCTGAACAATAAAACTGGTTTGTGAGTTATAAATTCAAAATATATCAATTAATCTATATTGATATATTATATAAAATAGTTATTATAAAAATGATATATAAAGATACATATAATAAAAAATTTATGTATTCTATGATTGGGTAATAAAATTTAATATATTGCTAAAATACAATCAAACAGATAGAATTTGGATTAGATTGTATGTTGAGAAAGATTATTTAATTGTAAATTATATGATAAATAATTAAATGGTGTTAATAATACCAGAAGATTCTTTAATTGAAATATGTGGGTTTTTAAATACATAAGACATGATTAAATTAAGCTCAACATGCGGTAAATTATATTATTTTATTTTAAACAGTAAAATAATAATGATAGATAAAAAATTTACTGTTTAAAGAACAATTAATAATCTAAATTTTATTGATAAATTATCCTATAAATTATATAAGTATATTAAATATTTATGTAAAACATGAAGATTTTAAATACTTAAAAAATATACATACGCTTGACATAAAATTGTGTATACAAAATAATATAACTGATGAAACATTTGAAAATTTAAAAGGTATTCATACACTTAATATGGAAAATTGTAAACTAAGAATAACGGACAAAGCATTTGAATATTTGAAGGGTATACATACTCTTAATATATCCGGTTGTAATAATTTTAGTATTACAGACAAAGCATTCGAATATATAACAGGTATTCATACTCTTAATATATCATATTGTAATATGGTAACAGATGAAGCATTCAAACATTTAAAAGGTATATATAGTCTCAATATATCTAATTGTAAACAAAATACAATAACAGACAAAGCATTTGAAAATTTAAAAGGTATGTATACTTTGAATATATCACATTGCAGTCAAACCACTATTACAGATAACGCATTTGAACATTTGAAAGGTATGTACTCTAAAGATGAATGCATGTTTTGGAAATACAATAACAGATAAAGCTTTCGAAAATTTAAAAGGTATCCATACTCTTCATATGAAATCATATAATCAAAATAGAATAACAGATAAAGCATTTGAAAATTTACAAGGTATTCATACTCTTAATATGTCGAATTGTAACCAACTAACAATAACAGATAAAGCATTTGATAATTTAAAAGGTATTCATATTTTAAATATGGAATGGTGTAATCAAAAAAATATTACAGACAAAGCATTTGAAAATTTAAAAGGTATTCATACTCTTAACATGCAATTCTGTAACCAAAATACTATTACAGATAAAGCATTTGAAAACTTACAAGGTATAAATACTTTGAATATTAAAAAGTGTGATCAATATACTATTACAGATAAAGTATTTGAGAATTTAAAAGGTATTTATTCACTCGATATGTCATATTGTTCACAATATGACATATCAGACAGAGCATTTGAGAATTTCAAAGGCATTAATATGCTTGATATGTCAAATTGTAATTACGTATAGAGCATTCGAGAATTTAAAAGGTATTAATACTCTCAAAATGACTAATTACAGGGGAAGGGACTATAGCGGATCTTAAAATGAAAAATCTGGAAGGCATTATTACTTTTGATATAATAAAATCAATTAAATAGTATAAACGTTAAATAATATTAACCAAATATTTACCTTTAAAGGTAATTATTTGTATATAACTATTAAATTATATATTTCACTATTGGAATTCTTATCTCTAACTTTACTATCTCTTAAGTTCTTCTCATTATCTCTTCATCTGTTGAGCTAATCATCTCTTCAACTCTTCACATAATTATCTCTTCAACTCTTCACATAATTATCTCTTCAACTCTTCACATAATTATCTCTTCAACTCTTCACATAATTATCTCTTCAACTCTTCACATAATTATCTCTTCAACTCTTCGCATAATTATCTCTTCAACTCTTCGTATAATTATTTCTTCAACTCTTCGTATAATTATTTCTTCGAATGTTTGTTTTTATAAGTATCACAAATATTATTATCTGTATATTATGATACTTTGATAGTATAATTAAGGGTATTAATAATTCAAAAGATACACTATACGGTCAAAAACAGTTTTATTATATAATTTATAACCATTAGTGATAATCTGTAATATATAAAAATTATATTACTATATAGTGATGATAGTAATATAGTGATATAGTGATATAAATGTAAAATAAATATTAGATCAAAATAACGGGAAATTTTAAATATTTGCAAAATTAAATATTTATAAAGATGGAATACTTTAATAACTGGCCACTGTGGAAATATACAGTGTTAAAAGAAATGAGTAACAAGGGATACGGTATATATTATTATAACGTGGACACTGACGAAATAATAAATGAAAAAGAATCTCTATCATTCGAAAAACTACCATATAAAAAATCTGACACATATAAAATAGTAGGTCTATCCAAAACTATTAATTCTGCATATAAAGATATCAATAATAAAATTATACCGACAATCCCTCAAAATATCAAGGATACTATATTGCAAAATCAACACAAAGATCCATTGGTTTCCAAGTTATTAGGCTACAATAAACAGCACGAACATGAAAATAAACGATACAAGACGCATATACAGTGTAATTCACATAATTCACATAAATCTTATAAATTAAATAATAAAATGAACGATATATTGAACAATAGACTTAATATTGTTAACAATATAGTTGATAGTAATAATGTAAATAATGTAAATAATGTAGATAATGTAGATAATGTAGATAATGGCACAGACTCGATAGAAGAAGATAAATCTCAAGCAACCGATGAGGAAAATCCAAAATCAGTAAAAAAAGGGGATGTAGGAACGCGATATTTCAGTACTAATTATGGTAGAGGTAGATGGACAGGATTTGAAGTATTTGAAGTGAATAAAACAGGAAAAAAGATGTTAATTAAATTTGATGATAATGATGAATTTGTGTGGTTTGATTGGCGTAGACCAGGAAAATGGATACCACAAGGAACAAAAGCAAAAGACTATAAAAATTATCATATAGAAATTGGAGAAAGAAAAACAGGATGTGAAGAAGGTATGTTTTGAACATTATAGAATATATTCTATAAATTTTGGATATAAGAAATATTATAATTGATATTTCTTATTGTATACTAAACAAATAGTCTTAAATTTTATTTACTTGTTTGTAAATATTTTTATAGATTGTAATCCTCTTACAGTCACACTATTAGCTTGAGGAAGTTTCATTGATATATTAGAATTAGTAGCATTTTTACACGGATACATATCTATCCAAACACAATTTACATATTTTTCGGAACTATATGGTAAGCACCAAGTAATAATACGTGTTTGTCCTTCTTCTGGCATTTAATATACAATAACAAATTCAATATATTAAAATTTAACTAAACTTGGGATGGTTAATAAAACAAAATAATTGAAGCTAGATGTACCATAAAATATTGGAGTATGGTTAATGGTTAATGGTTAATGGTTAATGGTTAATAGTTAATGGTTAATATTTTATATAGCAAGTTAAAGAAACAATTTTTGATAACCATTAGAGAAAACTAATTATAATATTCATCCACAATTTTATTTTTCAAAGATGATTTTTATTTTATTGAACGCATCATCGCTGTAAAAATATTTTATACCATTATATTTATCATTAATGTATTTACAGTCTACCATTATAAAATACAAGATATTAGATAAATTTTCTATGAGATTAAAGATATTATCTTCAATCCCATAAAAAATTTTGCAACTATAATAACATGGTTTAATTTTATCACCTAATATGTTCAATATTGTTTGTATATATTTTCTCTAACATTGTACATATTTTTTCACATTTTATTAATAGTTATAGATTGATTTTTGTAACAATAAAAATACACAAATTCTAAATTATTCAGCCTATGATACTTATATTAATTGTTATCAACGTTAATTAGTTAATTAGTTCATAAGTTTACCGTATTAAAACGATAATATTCCCTTATATATTATCGGTTGTAACTTGATATATTGTTCAGTATTTATGGTGGCTGTTTTAATTTTTTTGAATTATATATTTCTCCATATGCAGATAGTTTTTTGAATTATATATTTCTCCATATGCAGATAGTTTTTTTGAGTTATATATTTCCCCTATACAGATAGTTTACTTATATTAATCAACACAATATTGCATTAATTAATGCAATATTGTTAATAGAGTTCATTAATTGTTAATAGTATATAGTTTTATAATGAGTTATATTAATTTTCTTGATTGTTAAATTCTTCATTTAAATGCATATAAGCATAGTCCCAAAAACCTTCATTTTCTATTAAATCATAATGAACGCCATTGAATAACACACTATAACAATATGAACTAGTACTTTTTTCTAGAAAAAGTGTTTTATTATAATAGAAAAACTTAATTGGATTTTCCATTAAAAGTTTTATATTGTTTATTCCTATAGTAATAAGATAATCAATAAAATAACATTAACCATCATCACTTGTTCCAATATTATAATGATGGATAATTTCATCTGCTACAAGATTAATATTTTGTTTCCATGTTTGGCATTATCTATCTAAAAAATGTATGATACCCATCCGACCATATTTAGAAATATCGGATAGTAAAAATTGTTTTAATATAGTTTCCAATTTTTTATTACAGCCATGGGACTCATCAATAATATTGAATAAAATTTTGTCTGTTTGGTAATGTAATTTATGAACAAGCATATATAAACTTTTATGACTTGCAAAAGGCTTTACAAAGTCGTATCCTATCCCAAAATCTCTTATGAATATCTTTGACCAAATAATTTCACTATTGCATAGTTTACTTATCTTATTGTTTATATTGCTCAAATTTAATACATCTTTGATTGGCAGATAATCTATTATGTACATAATTAATTCATCAGGTAGTTCTAATATATAATTTATTTTGATATTACACAAATGCTCACTATTAGTATTAATATTTCTATCATATTGTGTCAATAAATCACCTGTTTTATTATCGTTTTGTGAAAGATAAAATTTTTTCATGCGACCGTAAAATTTTTTCATGGAATTTTTTTTCCCCACTATCATATATTTATCGCTTTTTGTGTATGGATATTGTATTTTTTTATGTATTTTTTGGGAATTATAATATCTTTATCAATATTGTAGTAAAAGAAATATCCTGTTTCTGCTAATTTACTTATGGTGTCTTTATGATTTAATTCCTTAATATTATGCATTTGCATATTAATTTATATATATTATTTTTAATCTGCAATTGTAAACTTTATATTTATAAGTATATAAATCTTATCTATTTATTTTTGAATATTATATATATACAGAATTAAATTATATAATAACATAATAGATCATGATCAAAAATAAAGCAAATAGTAAGTTATATAAAAAAATTATGAAAATAAAATAATTGCAGATATGTATAAAAATGTCATTTTTTGACCACTGGCCATTGAATAATTATTTTGTATTATATAAAATATCGAAAAATAATAAACCATTTTATTATAATGTGAATGATGATGAGATAATAACAAAAGATGAAGCTGAAAAATTGGTGAATGAAAATGATTATAGAATATCAAACACATATTATTTAGTTGGTGATAGACAAACTATTAATACAATATACAAATCGATAAATAATAAAGAGTTACCAATTATACCAGAAAACATAAAGAAAAAAATAAATAAAAATAACAAACATGATAAGGTATATCAAGATTTTAAGAACACCTATTTTAAAGAAATTAAACCTAAAAGTAAACCAAGAATAAAGAAAAAGATAAGTAAAGAAGTAATAAAAGATTCTAATTTTTCATTAATACCTCAAGATTTATTCACTGAACAAATCATACAATTTATGTCATATCAAGATATCATAAATTTAAGTTTAGCTGCTAAATGTTATTCACATATTTCTAGTAATATAATAACCTGGTCATATCTATTGATTCGTGATTTTAAAGATAATAAAAATTATCCAACTTTACAAAAGGCTCGTTCTTCTTATTTTAGACAAAATGGTTTTAATGTTGACTATCAAATTGTCGGAAAAAATCTTGTTTGGAAACCTAAACCAGGCGATTTTGTCACTTATTCAGCTGGTTCAGATTCTTATGCAAATATTGTAATATCAGTTTACACAAATGATAAGGGTCGTGTTGTTTCTGCCACTATTAAATCCTCTAAAAATTATGTAGTAGATAGTTACTCTAGACAAAATAATATAATATTAAAAACTGGTATAAATCCTGATTGGATTTTTGCCGAATCAAAAGGCAGACCCGCAAAATATCAAACCTATATGAGAGAAGGTGTATATATCAATTATTTAGATCCTTCTTTTTAATTCTTATTTTATTATGTTATCTATAAACTAAAGCTTTAGTTTATAGAGTTTTAAATGACTCATACTGGGTTATGAGTCATTTATATCCTAGTATATAGAAGCTCTTTATATAACTTAAAATTAATCTAGTGTTATATAATACTGCTATTTTATAATAATTTAATATACGATATAAATAACAAAATAGCGACTGTCAAATTAATAGCAAAGTTTGATATTTAATTCCGGGAAATATCAAATTTTAAATAGATTTTACTTATAAGAGGATTTTTCCTGAAAGCACATTAAATAAATTTTTGTAATCGAATAGAATACATTCTAAATAAAATAATAAATTTACATTTTCTTTATAATGAAGGTTGCATTTTGGACCACTTTTCGTGTAAAATTTATATTTTTTGGGACATTTTTTATTAATTAAAGAGGCTGTACATTTATTATTAACAACACTTACATATTTAGTTATATTAGATAATTGTTCGTGAACTAGTTCTAAAAATGAACTATTATTGTAAAAATCAAACATTTCCATATCCCATTTTTCTACCTCTAACATTATTCCTTTTTCCATTAATATATTTTTCCAATTGTCTTTCTGCAACTTATACTTTTCTTTTACAATATTTATTGTTTCATGATTTAATATTTTTAATTCACTTATAAAATGTACTGTTTCTGATACTGGTAAATAATCAATAATGATACGAAGTAAATCTATATTATATATCCGCAACATTTTAAAAAATAATTGTAATTTAATATTTATCATATATAATTATATAATATTAAATCAAAGAAAAACATTTAAGATTAAAACCAAAATCATATAACCATAATATTAAAATAAATATAGGGTTAAACTATGAATAATTGTACTTAATTATCCCATAAATATATTGGATAGAATATTAATATTGATAGAATCTTTATAAAATGATAAAAATCTATGTTATATTCAATTATTATCACGGAACAGACTTTTTGTATTCATCAAGTCAATAATTGATCTATCTAAGATAACTCTATTGTCCATATTGTTTATATCCATCAAATTCAGTAAACGTTTATCCCTATTTGAAGATTTCAATTTGCTGGAAGAATTAAAAGTGCTCAATAATTTTTGTGTTGTTTTATTATCTAATTTTATTGTATATTTATTTTTATCAGATACAAATTCTTGTATTTTTTTCTCTATATGATAAAGAATTTGTTCCATACTAATAATATTAGAAAAAGGTAAAATATTTATTATTACAAACAATGTAATAATTTCAATATTTATTTCCTCAGCATCTTGAAAATATTCTAATATTAAATTATTTATTGACATTTTAACATCTGTTACTTTATTTGACAACTGTTCAATATTTTTAAATCGTTCTTTGACATTAGAATAATAATTATTTAGTATTTCCCATGGTAATTTACAATAATTTGATTCATGTCGTATACATTTTATAATAAAATAAAACAAAGTATATTCATTACTTTTCAACAACTTCTCCATTTTATTATCTATTTCTGGTGAAATTTGCAGTATTTCTAATATATTGTCGAACGTTTCCTCGCTTGGTAATTCCAAAATTCTTGCGTTAAATATTGCTTCTAACTCCTCTTTTATAATTGAAATGTCAAAATAATCGCTTGTTATATATAATTCTATTTGATCGTTTAAGTTTAAATGTCTTATGTCAAATTCATGTTTATTTATATTTACACCAAACATTTTATATATTTGGCTATATTTGTTATAAATATAATTTAGCATTAATTCCCATCCTATTTTAGATATAACTGACGTATCTAACACTATCAAATTATCATAAGATTCCTTAAAACCAGACAATATTAACTTTTTTAATACAGGTGAAGTAAATAAATTTTGTTTATGTAATTTGTATATATTTTCGTCATATTCAAATATTATATCTGCCGAATCATAAAAAATCTTCTCTTTCCAAATATTTGTCATTTTATTGAATTATTTAATATTTTATTTTGATCCATTAAACATTTTTAGCACATAAACAAGATAATTCCTATTTGTACAAATAGGTTAGATATTGATATGTATAATATTTTTGTTTGATTTTTGTTCGTTAAATTATATTTTATTCATTATATAATGAATAAAATTGTATCTATAGATAACATATTTCATAATAACTATTTTATCTTTAATATTTTGTAATATATCGTTAACTAAGTTCACATATTTCACATATTTCACAACGACAATCTCCATCTAAATGTTGTTCGTCTTCTACACACTCTTGACAAAAGAATAATCCTCTTCCTTTACAATATTCAGAACATATATCACATACTTTAACACTACAATTATAACATATATATAGATTTTGATCTTTTGTGTTTTGAAAAATTCCTTTGATTAATCCTTGACCTTGGAACTCAAAAAATTGTTTGCAGTACCTACAAGTTCTTTCATTCTCATAGTCTCCATTTCCCAGGTATCCTATAATTTTATTGCTGATTTCTCTTGGTAACTCTTCCATATCAATAATTTTATTTTATCGTAATTCTTATAATATTATCATTATTAAAGTACATAATAACATATCATAATATTGTATGTTTGATTTATTTTAAACAGTAACTAAATTTATATTAATTTGTGATAATTATTGTATGTTTGATTTATTTTAAACAGTAACTAAATTTATATTAATTTATGATAATTATTGTATGTTTGATTTATTTTAAACAGTAGCTAAATCCATATTAATTTGTGATAAATATTGTTTAACAATTAGTTAATTATATTGTGTTTAAATAAAATACCAATTTCTATTCATCTAAAGAGAATTATTATAAACTATATTTTCACAATTATTAAGAATTTAAAATTATTTGAATGTTTATAATTAAACCTATTTAAGTTTAATTATAGAGTATTTTTATTTTTATCTACCATATGGACAGGAACGTAACCCTATATATAACATTATTAACAATACTGGAATAGAAACAGGAGAAGTAACAATTATACCACATACTAAAAGAGCACATATAAGTATATCTTTATCATACGTTTTGAGCAAGGCATTTTTCATAAAATTAATTTTTTGATAATTAATATGATTAATTGTATCAATTTTAATCCCTTTCTGAATCAATTTCTCATATAGTTGAATTTTTTTTAGAGAAAATTCATAATCATGCAACTCAAGATCAGATATCAATTCATCGTTAAGTTTTCCATACAAATTATTAAAATTCTTAACTCTTGTACTAATAATTTTTGTTTTTAATTCATCTGACTTTTTTATTTTATCGAAATAAAATTTACAGTAATTTTCTAGATAACAATCTTTTACTTTATCATTATAAAATTCTTTATGTGACCTATAACCACCCATATTTTTTATAGATTTTCCAACTTCATATTTACTTATATTTTCCCATATAATACTATTTCTTATAATAAACTTATTTAAATCTTTATTTACCTTACTCACTGCTAGTAAAGTTTTCGAATCTATAATATATGATAATATATGATATTTTAAAATATCATTCATATTAATATTATTACTGGTATTATTCTGACCCATTGTTTATTTATATGTATAAAAATATTTTATAAAATATTTTTATACTCTGATTTACAATACTCTCTTTATCTTTGTTTTGAATATTATATCATCCTCATTTTAATGTTATATTCTTTTTACCCCTTATCAACCTTATTTTAATATCGTCCCCGAATTTTCTTATATATATGTAGCATTTCCATACAATTTTTGAATTATTGTTCCATTAACTAAAGAATATTATATAATCACATATTCTTTAATATACCAATAAAATATTATAAAAATATCCAAATGTATTATATTTGTTAAAATATAATTATATTTACTTTTTGTTTTTCAAATAATATACTATTATACGTTTATGGTCAAAAATATAGTGTTAAATATTATAAGTCATCATACAACTAGAGTTCTAGATTTTAAACAATAGATCCGATTTACTATCAATTAGATAATAGAATAAATCATACAATATTTTAATTGTATGATTTATTAATTGTATGATTTATTAAACCTTTATGATTATGATACCTATTTTATTATCTATTCTTTTGTATAATTTATTAGAATTTTTATTATTATAAAATACCTTGAAAATAATAAAGCATTTAATTTAAAAATTTTCTAGTTTGTTTAGTTAATAAAGATAGAGATCTATCGTCAAGACTATCTATTTTATAGAAACGGATTATATCATTTTTTTGTAAGTATTTATGAGACATAATGAATAAAATTTGTGTTTCGTCGTATGGTTCAACTTCCAGAAAACAATCGTCTCTATTGTAACAGTATTTTTTGAGAGCGTTTGTAATTTGTGTTAATTTATTATTTATATAATAGATATGTGAAGGAGAATCAGGAATAGAAAAAACTGTATAATTAGACATTTTAATTTATTTTATTTATTTTATTAATTATATTAAATCATATTTTAAGGACAAAATGAATATCCATATATAACAATATTGATTATATAATATGACTGGCTTTATTGATTATATAATATGACTAACTTTATTGATCATATTTACGTTTATTATATCTCACTAATAATATATGACAATTTTAATAATATTAAAATTTATAAATAATGAATATTTATAATTATTGTAGTTGAACATAAATGATATGTGATGATATTTTTATTGGTATATTTGAATTTTCTGATTTAGAAAAAATATATATGTACCAAACATCAAATAAATATTTATACAACTTAATTATAGGATATTTACAATACAAAAGTATGATGAAAACATTTATGGAGTGGTGTGCCGATAACTGTAAATTTAATACACTTTATCATTTATTAAACATTTCATCAGACGCCGATGTCATAGATATTTCGCTCAACAAACCTGTTAGAAAAAATTGTTTAAAAACTGTTGCGGTTTTGTTATCTGATTCCAGAATAAAAACATATACACCTAGAAAATGTATATGTAAATACCCATATAAATCAATAGCAATGTTGGACAACAAAGTTAATTCTATGTTTTACGAAGATAACATAGAAACAATATATCAATATCCTGATCCTGATTCTGATTGTGTTGTTTGTTTTGATGTTTATCAAAATTATTACGGTATTAACTCTAAAGAAACGAGTGCTTTACATATTGCTGTTACTCATAATTATATGGAAATGTTTAAATTATTATTATCCCATTCTTCTGTATGTCCTATGACTCCTGATAATTTGCCTTTGTTATCCGCCATTAAAAATCAAAATCTAGATATGGTTCGTTCACTTTTAAATTATAAAAATCTTGATGTTACTTATTACGAAGACGACCCTCTTTACGAAGCTCTCCGCATAGGCAACCCTGAAATACTAATAATGCTTTTTCAACATCCCAAGTTCAATTTTGAATACATATCAGCAACTGACATCATTCAACGATGTTCAAATATGGAAAACAGTCAAGATATTTTGAATGCTTTTAACTCTAGAAAAATAAAATAGACCCATTTATACATTATTTATATAAAATATGTTACAGTTTTTTTGATATAGCTTTATAGTTTGTATTTAATACGTTATTATATCCATAATATATTTTCTTAAAGATCTTTGAATATGATATTTTGTCAAAATATCATATTTACTCAGAGATTTTGTAATATAATATTTGTAATATTTGTTTAACATACTGATTAATATCATCTACTTATCTGAATATTGTGGAAAATTTTTATGCATTTCCTGTCGCAAATCTTATTAAAGTTTATGACTTACAATTATCATATTATTTAATATATGACTTGATAAAATCGAGATTTATTAAACTGAAATTAGACCATTCAATTATAGATTAAAATCATACAACTTGAATATTCTAAGAGTCAATATACATAATATTAATTTTTGAACATATCTATATTTCAGTGAATTACCATTTATTAAAATATACTATATTAATTTTGTATTAATATTTGTATTAATATTTGTAGTTATATAAATAACAAATATATGATATTGTATTTATTATTCTAAACAAAGTATAAGTTATTTTTATCCATATATTGATAAAGTCGTCTTACAATTGTATAAGTTTTACCAGAGATTTGTTCATCTGGCCAGTTTGATACTCTTTTTCTATTTTAAACTATTTATCTTAAATTATTCTCTTTGTTTTATTAATTTATGCGATATTGGCAGACAATACGGAATTTTTGATAAACTTTTTATAGACTTTCAGAATCTTTAATAGGTTTCGTATTTGGTATGTCGTAAATTCTCAAAATACTATTAATTTACTTACAAATACGTTTTCTATTAAATTAATAGTATTTGCTTGTGAGTTTTATTTCGTAAATTAACTTAATGTTTTATGATGGAATAATAAATTGTAAAACATAGTGTAATATCTCTTATCTTATATTTCACTATAATTAAATGAATCATAATAATCATTATGAAAATAATGATATAAACATAGTATTTTTTATTTGATATTTCACCATAATTAAATAGATAGTTATTATAATAGTTATAATTAATATCTATATTAATTCATACTATAATAATTAAATAGTTCGTTATGATAATTAATATCTATATGTGAAACACATATTGTTTACTAGTTTTCTACTATAATAAAATGAATCAATATTATCTTCACTATTTTTGAATATAATCAAATGGATCAATAGTGTCTTCATTAATAATTTATAGTAAAATGGATTGGTTAATATATTAATACTATAAATGAATATAGAAATGAAATTAAGATGTGGAAATTTGGAGTGGAATTATAATATTTCAAAGATTAAACAAATATGGTAAGTAGTATTTAAAATTTAGTATTATCTATTTATACAATAAAATCTTATTAATAGAGATTATATATATTTTCACAGGTTAATAAACTATAAATTTTTAATATAAATTCATTCATTTTCGAGACAACATAATAGTTTGTCTCGATATGGGATTTTTACCACAATAAATTATCGTTTATTAATTTAGATCGTTAATTAGAGAATTAAATAATTATTGGGTTGGACGAAAGACTGAATGCAATGAAACTAATTAAGTTATTAGAAATTTGATATTTTTTATCGTTTTAAGATCTAATGTGATCAAAGATCTCGTTAATTAGAAAGAATAAGTTGTCTATTATTAATTATACTCACTATAAATAACTTTACACTATCCTAATTCATCTATTATTAATTACACTCACTATAAATAACTTTACACTATCTTAATTCATCTAATAATAAAAAAAGGAAATGTGAAACTGAAAAGCGAATCAAATAAAAATTATAGATATCAAATAATAATATTTTATTATAGATTACTTAAAAATCATAAATATCGGTTAAACCAATATTAATTTAACTGATGTGAATTTGAGGATGACATTATTTTTTTACAGATAGAAGATATTCAACATATATATCTTTATATGTATTATTAGTAAAAGAAGATTCATTTAAAACAACTGATCCTTGTGTGACAAAATCAATTATATTTTTACCTAATATACGACCTTGTGAAGTATGTAAATCTATACAATAATCATCAATAGAAATAGTACTGAAATTTAGACTATTAATATAATGAGATTCCCAATCAGAACAAGCTTCATGTATTGAACGATCGATTAAAATAGATGGAATGAGATGTTTTCTAAGTGAAAGCAAGATAATTTGGCAACCAAAAATCCAAAAATCTTTGGAAGAAGCATTACGAAACCATTTGTATAAAACATGATATATATTCAAATATTGACAATCGGTTTCATTATTTATAATATAATTAATAAAATGTTTTGTAAAGTGTTTTGTAAATTTATGGGATAAATTATTAGAGAAAATAAATTGAAAGAACCAATAAAAACATGAATCATTATTTTTGTCAAACTCCAATTTAAAATTATCTAAACAAGTAATATTGAATTGTTTATGAAATAATTCTTTATTATTCAGCTTATTAAAACAATAAGTATTATAGTATTTATTAAAGAAATGAGATGAATTATCGGTTTTTAAAACATCATAATACACAATTTTTATATGGTCTATTTCTCTAGATTTTTTACTTAAAGTTAAAATTTTTATAATCTGCATCATGGTTTGCATTCTGATACACATATTGTTAGTTGACCCCACAATTTGCAATAAATCATCTAATATAACAGGCATATATATATTTCCTATAGATATATCTTCACAACATATTATTTTTAGTCTATTTATTAAATTTTCTTGTAATCTTATAGATTTATTCAGAAAATTATTAATATATAAATTATCAACATTTTGAATATTATTTATCTTTTTAATAATATCACTTTTTAATTCATATGATTTTATATTTTTGAGTTGTGTAAAATATTGGTATAATATATCAAATTCTATCAAACACCAATATGCCTTTTCTAACATCCCCCTTCTTATATACTTTTGAATCGAACTTTTCAATATATCTATACTTATATCATTCCATGTATTAAATATTCCTTTTGTGCATTTTATATTACCACTTAATCCTTTTTCTATTTTATCGTTAATCACATTAATACATATATTTTTGTTATAATCCTGTTTCACAATGTTTTTTTCATAGTTAGCCTCCAAATTCTTCTTAATATTCATATAATTCCCAGATATTTACCTCACAATTATATTTCTTTAAATTTATTTATCTTTAAATTTATTTATCTACATATTTACATTTATTTATCTACATATTTACATAACTAGTTAATAAATCCATGTTTAGTTTCGGTAAATAATGTGTTTATTACAAATATCAAACACATTATTTTGATAAAAACTTGAAATATTCTAAATATTATTGCTCAATACATGATCAGAAATTATAATTTCCAATAGTCATCCAAGCATATTTTTATAAAATATCACAATAAAATCGGATCATAATTTACATACCCCTATATTTGTTTAAATATTATCTCACCAAGTATTTATTGAATTATGATTATAATTCAATACTTGAATACTTATATACTTTAATCCATAAATTCTATCGTGAAATCTTCAAAATTTATGTACTTTTGTTCTTTTTTAGAATATAAAAATCCAAAATTAGTAGTTTGATTTGGATATAAACTAAAAATATAATCGCCAGATAACATTAAGAACCCATATCCTTTCGTTTTTTCATCTACAATTGCAACCTGTATATTTATAGCATCACATAAATACTCTTTAAAATAACCAACAACATCTTCTTTCGATGTATATTTATCCTCGTCGAAGAAAAAACGATAATGATTTAATGCCATAGTAATTATTTTATTATTAGATATTTTAGATAAACGATATATTCATATTTGTTTATCTAAAATTTGAATATTAATCGTAAAAAATTAAGTTATATAACATTTATTTCATTAATCTAGTAAATACATTAAACACCTTTATTAAATATTGTTATAAATTGTTTTATTCATGAGAATTAAATTGAAAATCTTTAGTATTTAAATAACAAATATAATTTCATCCTATTTAATTGAAATTAAGCACTTAATCCCGAGATCTATTATTTACATAACTTTATAATGGATAATATATTGTTTTATATAATGCAAAAATTGTTGGTATCTATAGATAAAAATAGCAACATTATATTAGTCTATGTAATTTAATATTTTAAGGATCATTTTTCATATTTTAATACAAACTATAAAATAGATATAATTATATAATTTGTATTAAAAGTATCGATATTATTATATATATATAATCACTTTAACAACAATAAAGTTCTGTCCCATTAAAAATAATAAACATGTTTGAATAAATTATAAAATAAGAGATTTCCAAAAGAAAAATTTTATTGATTAAATAATATAAATAACTATACTACTTAATATAAAAATATTTGAATTATATGTATCTGAATTTTGTTTAGATATAGATATTTGAATTATATTTAGATATAGATATTTGAATTTTGTTTAGATATAGATATTTGAAAACCTGTATTTATTTGTAATGGAAATAATAAGCATATAATTATCTTTTTTACCATGATATTTCAAAAAAGATAATTATAGATGAATGTATGAATATAATGAGAATTGAAATAATTAGCTTAAGAAAATAAAATAAAATGAATATTAATATTGAGGATAATATTGATGAGAAAAAAGAGCAAATAGTTACACCATGGAATGTAACAAGTAAAACAGGAATCGATTATATGAAATTGATAGATAAATTTGGATCAACGCCACTAACAGGGGAATTAATAGAAAGATTCGAGAAAGTAACAGGGAAGAAAATACATTCATGGATAAGAAGAGGATTAGTATTTTCGCATCGTGATATGGACAAAATTTTAGATAGTTATGAAAAAGGGGAAATAATTTATCAGTATACGGGAAGAGGAGCAACATCAGAATCTATGCATCTGGGACATATGATACCTTTTATGTTGTGTAAATATTTACAAGATGCATTAGATACAATAGTAATTATTCAAATGTCAGACGATGAAAAGTATTATTTCAAAGATGGTATGGATCTTGAAGAATTAAATAGATTAGCATATGAAAATGCAAAAGATATTATTGCATGTGGATTTAATCCTAATAAGACTTTTATATTTTCTAATCTGGAAACAGTGGGTGGTAGTTTATATAAAAATATTGTTCATATAATGAAACATACAACCGGTAATCAAATTAGAGGTATATATGGATTAAATTTAAATAATAGTATAGGCCAATTATCATGGCCTTGTTTACAATCGGCTCCTGCTTTCAGTAATTCTTTTTCTAAAATATTTGGTGATAAACATATACCATGTTTAGTAACTATGGCAATTGATCAAGATCCATATTTTAGAATGGCTCGTGATTTCGCTGATAGATTCTCTTCTCAAGGTTATATCAAACCGTGTGTTCTTCATACTAAATTTCTTCCCAGTCTACAAGGAACTGACTCAAAAATGTCATCCTCATCCAGTTCTCCAACTATTTTTTTAACTGATACTCATGACGAAATAAAACAAAAAATACGAAGTTGTTTCTCGGGAGGAGGCTCTACCAAGAAAGAACACATTTTGAACGGAGCAAATCTTATTATTGATGTTCCTTATCAATATTTACTCTACTTTATGCATGATGATGAAAAATTAAAAGATATAGCATCCTCATATCGTTCGGGTAAAATGATGACCAGCGAAATCAAAAATATTCTTGTTTCTCTCATTTACGATTTTATTCATCACCATCAACAATCCCGTGAGTCTATAACTCCACATCAACTTTCCCATTTCTTCAATCCTGACCGTACTTTTGATTTTACTATTCAACGTAAAGATGAAATTTCTGATACTTCCAACACTAATTTTAATGTTTCTGGTATTAATTTTGATGCTTATTTTGGTCTTTATTAATATTTAACTGTTTATATCAATTACAAATACAATACTTAACTTACTCTATAATAATTTTACTTATAGAAATGTATTATAAGAGTATTATCATCCAAAATCTCAGTAAATTTTAGCGAGCCTTAATGTTTTATAATTTATAAAACATTAATTAGGAAAGTATTTGGTTATGGCTAAAAATAATATATTAACTATTATTTTTATATTGTTTCAAAGCATTAAATATATGATTTTATTACATAATGTATTTTAATTGTATGGATTAACAATTAAAATAAGTTAATATTTCTATAATATTAACTTATTTTTGAAATTTTAAACTGTATTTCGGATAAGTTTTAATCGATTCTTAAAACAAAAACAAGGCAAAATTTTAACGAAGCTAAAATATAAAGCTAATAGCTTTCAGAATAACTATAGAACTAATTAGTAGTTTGAGATGATTATTAAAATATATTCCAATTATTTTACACTACTGTTCCTATAATAATTTACAACAAAATAAAATTGTTATTCTATAAAATTATTGTTCTCATTTTGTTGTTTAACCTTGCAAATTACGATAATCTTTCGGACTAGGATCAAAAAATTATGTTCTTAATAAAGAGTATAATTATATAAAACAAAGATAAAAATATTATTATATCGATAATGTATATTTACAATAATATTTTGATGAAGTAAATATGTAATATTATTTTTAAACAGTGTTATTTATTAAGAGGAATTGCTAATATTATATTTCATCATATGATAAGCCAGAAACAAAAAATGTTATATTCAGTACAATCAAATTAAACTAATATACTTTTGAGTAATTAATATATTGTTGGACTGATTTTCATGATCAGATTTAACCAAAATTCTATTTAATTTGATTGTACTGAATATAAATATATTTCGATGTTGAAGTAAAAGAGGAATGATTTGATAATTTTACTTTTGATTAATTTTCTTAAATACATTTTACATCAGAAATATATATTTAAAAATGGAACATTTTTAGTAAAAAAGATAGAAATTCGGGTTTATAATTTTCATTTTATTCTTCATTGGTGATCCACATTAGTTAATTATATTAACCCTGATTTATCTATATTAATATCGCATGATTCATCTTTAAAAGCTATAAGTATGGTTCTGAAATTAATTACCAAAAAAATATTTCCAACTTAAATCCATTTTAAATTTAAAAATTTGTATATAATATACAAGCTATACAAATTTATTATGGTTTCTAATATTATTCTATATCTTTCATTTGTCTTTTTATATTAGAGATTATGAAATATTGAACGATGCCGGTGTAGAATTTCTCATATTGTATTTCAAAAGTCAATATCATGTTTCAAAACTCATTTTACCACTTATTTATTTCTATTTCTATCCTTGACAATATTATTTACTATTTCGATATTCCAATTGACCATAGCTGTCTTTAAATATTCTTCATTTTATATATCCTAAATGACGCTTTTCATATTTTTATCTTATACATATTTCTAATAAATCGTGTATTATTTTTTCATCCACTCTTTTTTGTACTAATTCTGAAATATTCTTACTCAAAGTTAGTAAATTGTATTCTATTCCTTTCAAACAATATAGTATTATATTATACCATAAATCATGAATTATTCTAATATTTTCTCTGTATTATATTCATCAATTATATAATTATTGAATATAATTATGTTATGAATACATATACTAAATTTTAGTATATGACTTCTTAGAAAATAATATCCTTTCTAGCTATTGATAATTCCTACAAATTTTTTCAATCAAAAACTAAAATAACCTAAGAAGTTTTTATTAGCATTTAAATTAACCTTGGAAATAAAAGTTGCGGTATTTTTTGGATGTTGAAAATTGTGTTATTATTTTACGATTTGATAAACAGAACAATATAAATTAAGATAATTAATTTATATTCACATTAATAACAATAAATAGATTAAATAAGATTGGATCGAATTGATTAGATTGAATAAGATTAAATTGAATAAGATTAAATTGAATAAGATTAAATTGAATAAGATTAAATTGAATAAGATTAAATTGAATAAGATTAAATTGAATAAGATTAAATTGAATAAGATTAAATTGAATAGATTAAATTGAATAAGATTAAATTGAATAAGATTACATCGAATAGATTAAATTGAATAAGATTAAATTGAACAAGATTAAATTGAACAAGATTAAATTGAATAGATTAAATTGAATAAGATTAAATTGAATAAGATTAAATTGAACAAGATTAAATTGAATAGATTAAATTGAATAAGATTAAATTGAATAAGATTAAATTGAATAAGATTAAATTGAATAAGATTAAATTGAATAAGATTAAATTGAATAGATTAAAGTATTATTGAAAGAAGAGAGAGGAGTTAAATCAGTAAGGGGTTGATCAATAAGAGAAACTGAAGATATATTGGATAAAGAAATAATAAAGGGAAGGAGAGGTAAAATAATTTTATTAAGAGGAGAATAGAGAGTAAAAGAAAGAGAAGAAGATTTGAGAGAGCGGAAATGTCTGATGAGATCAAGAATAAAAGGAAAATGAGAAAGTTGGTTAGTATATTGGATGAATGATTGAGGGAAAGAAGATGTTAAAAGATAATTATGGGAAGAATGGGAAGAATGGGGAGAATGAGGAAAAAGGGACCAAAGCTGTTCAGTAAGAAAAGGAAGAGCAGGATGAGCTAATGGAAGAAAAGAATGAGAGATAAAATAAAGAAGTGAAAGGGTGGGGTTGATTAAGTCAGGATGAGAACGGAAAATAATTTTAGAGAGTTCAATGAAGAAATCACAAAAATGATTAATAAAAAAGGAATAGAGATGTTGAGTATAAGAATGAAAATCATAATTAGAAAGAGAAGAATTAGAATTAGAAATAAGAGTATTAAAATCGTTGAGCAACCAAGTATAAGGAAGAAAATCAGGAAGAGAAAGAGAAGAAAAAGAAGAATCTTTAGGAGAAAAAGAAAATTTTTCGAAAGATTGGAAACAAAAACGATAGGCCTGCCATATTTTATTGCAGAATTTTCGGTTAGACAATAGACGATTTATATCCATATTGATACCATTAATTTGATTCATATAATTTAATAAAGTAAAACGAAGAGCATCAGAGCCACAAGCTAAGATACCTTTAGGATAGAGTTTCTTTTGTTGAATCAAAGTTTTGGTGATTTCGGATGGAGATAAGTTACTATCTTGAGTAAGTTGTAACAATTCATCTAAAGTAATACCGTTAATACAATGAAGTGGATCTATAACATTGCCTTTTGACTTAGACATTTTTTCACCAAATTTATCTCTTATCATGGGATGCAATATTATTTGTTTAAAAGGCAATTTGTCAGTTAAAGCATAACCCATCATAACCATTCTAGCAACCCAGAAAAATAAAATGTCTTCGCCTGTTTCTAAAATTGTATTTGGATAATATTTTTCTAGATCCTCTGTATTTTCTGGCCATCCTAATGATGCGAATGGGAATAATCCTGATGAAAACCATGTATCTAATACATCTTCATCTCTTTTTATTTCAATATCAGTTATAGAACAAGAAAACTTAGATATAAGTTTTTTAATGGCTTCATCATAACTAGTTGCTGTAATATAATTTTTATCTTTCCATTCTGTATCACTAGTGTATTTTATATTAGTATAATTTTTAGTAAATCTATAATAGTAAACAGGAATTTGATGACCCCACCATAATTGTCTGGAAATACACCATTCTTGAATATTTTCAAGCCAATAATACCATTGTTTAGTAAATGTTTGAGGATAAATAGTTAATTCCCCTTGTTTTACTGCTTCTATAGCCCTTTTTGCTAGATCTTGACAATTAAAAAACCATTGAGGTTTGATAAAATTTTCAATTATATCACCTGATCTCGAACATAATTGTAATTCCATTTTAATTGATTTTTTTCCGAATAATAATTTTTCTTCTTTTAGTTTATTTAGTATACTATATCTTGCATTGAATCTTGGTAAATTATCATATATTGAATTACAATTAATATAACCTTCTTCATTGAAAACCTGTATTATTTCTATTTTATGTTTTTTACTTAATTCATAATCTTTACTATCATGTGCTGGTATTATTATTCTCATACCTTCTTCTTCTTTAATACTATTATCAGTTTTTATACATATTTTATGTTGATTTATTGGATTAATAACATATTTTCCAATATATTTCCTGTATTTTTCGTTCTTTTCATTACAAATTAGTCCCGTATTTCCCAATAACATTTCTGGTCTTGTTGTTTCTATTTTTACTATTTCATCATTTTCACATATTCTATATCCTATTTCATATATGTATCCACATTCAATTGGTGTCTCATATCCTGGAATATTAATCTTAGTCCCTTTTTCTATTTCTTTTTTCTCTATTTCTGTGTTTGATATTGCTGACTTTAGTTCACAACTCCAATTTATCATTTTTTTATCTTTATATATTAACCCTTCTTTCTCTAATCTTATAAATGCTTCTTCTACTGCTCTACTTCTTTTCTCATCTAATGTAAATACCTTTCTACTCCAATCTAAACTATATCCCATTCTTCTTAACTGTTCCTCTATATTTCCTCCATATTCTTCTTTCCATTTCCATACTTCTTCTATGAATTTTTCTCTTCCCATTTCTTCTTTCCTCTTCCCTTCTTTTCTTATTTTTTTCTCTACTATTGCTTGCGTTGCTATTCCCGCATGATCTACTCCTGGTAAATATAAACACTCTTTTCCCATCATCTTGTTGTATCTTATTATACAATCCTGTATTGATCCCGTTAATGCATGTCCTATATGTAATTTCCCTGTTACGTTTGGTGGTGGTAACATCATTACCATTTTTTCTTCACTTCTTTTACTCTCCGGTTTGAATATATCACTTTTCTCCCATTCATTATACCACTTTTCAACATTCTCTGGTTCATATTGTTTATCCATTTTTTTTTCCCTCTTGTTTCGTTTTTTATTCATTTATCCCTTCTTTTTTCTTCTTTTCTTTTTTCTTCTTTTTTGCTTTCCTTTTTCTTCTCATTATATTTCTTTCCCACCATATATTTACCTCTTCTTTCTCATTTTATTTATATCGTTCCTATTTTCATCTTCTTTATTCTCCCGTTGTTTCCATACCTTTTATTCCTTCATATTTTTTCATTTCCTATATTTTTAGTATCCACCTTAACCCTAAATTTATTATTTTAGTAATTCTTCCGATTTTACATCCTTAATTCTTATACCACGCAATTCTTATACATCCATAACCTTAAATTTATTATTTTAGTAATTCTTCCGATTTTACATCCTTAATTCTTATACCACGCAATTCTTATACATCCTTAATTCTTATACCGCATAATTCTTATACACAATTCTTATACATAATTCTTATACATCCTTAATTCTTATACCGCATAATTCTTATACACACAATTCTTATACACATAATTCTTATACACAATTTTATACTTTATACATCCTTAATTCTTATACTGCATAATTCTTATACACATAATTCTTATACACATAATTCTTATACTTTATACATCCTTAATTCTTATACCGTATAATTTTTATACTTTATATTTGTCAACCGTATACTTATACAATATGTTTACTATAAATATTTATACTATTACTATATAAATGGAACATATAGAACAGTAATAATAACTATTCATATAGTTTTATTGCAAAATCTTCTATTAATATATGCTTATTAATTCCATTTTCGTCTAAAACAAAGTATCCAAATTTATCTTTATCACCTTTTATCTGCATGAATTTATATTTATCTGCTAAAGTAATAATACCGTATCCATATTTTCTGATATCTAAAATATCAACAATAAATTCTTCTATACTAAAATATGTAGAAAAATAATCTATAATTGAAGACTGTGTCATATATAAGTTTTTGTCAAAACAAAATACATATTGAACTGTCATTTTTATTAATGCTACAAAGTTTTATTTTTCAAATTATATTGTAGTTTGATAAACAATATTTATTCCATTATAAAACTTAATATCAGATGAATAATTCACATAATTTATTCTATCTCATTATGTTTTATTCTATTTTATATACATTATCTTATGTTATATTTTTCTATTCAAACTGTTGATATTTTATATTAAACTCAATATATTAAATAACGATAAATACTATCGTAAAACTGACATAATTGGAATTAAAATTGAATATTTTAATTTTTGAAAATGAAGTTTTCAAACGGGAGACATGTACTTCATTTACCTTTTTTAGGTAAATGAATCCTTTCCGATCCAAAATATGAACCAACATGTAATTCACCATCATATATTTAATGTATTTAATCACCATATACTATAAAATAACCGATTCTTGTTAGTAAAGTTAAACATTTTCAATAAGTAATTTTATTTTTACATAAAACATATCGAAGAGAATTTTCTAAAAATGATTTACAGAATATATAATTTACTCGAAAGATAATTTAACAAACGGATGAATTACGAAGGAAATAAATTATCGAACAGATAATTTACTGAGGAGATAATTTACTGAAGAGATAAATTTACCGAACAGATAATTTACTGAGGAGATAATTTACTGAAGAGATAAATTTACCGAACAGATAATTTACTGAAGAGATAAATTTACCGAACAGATAATTTACTGAAGAGATAAATTTACCGAACAGATAATTTACTGAAGAGATAACTTACTGAGGAGATAATTTACTGAAGAGATAACTTACTGAGGAGATAATTTACTGAAGAGATAAACTTACTGAGGAGATAATTTACTGAAGAGATAAAGTTATTGAAGAGATAAAGTTACTGAAGAGATAAACTTACTGAGGAGATAATTTACTGAAGAGATAAAGTTATTGAAGAGATAAAGTTACTGAGGAGATAATTTACTGAAGAGATAAACTTACCGAAAAGATAAACTTAGCGAACAGATAATTTACTGAAGAGATAAACAACCGAAGAGATAATTTGGCGGGATAATTCGCTTAAGAGACGAGTTAATAATATTAATGATAATATTATTAACTGAATAAATATTAGAGGAACAAATTTTATTGAGTTAAAATAAAGTCTTCAGGATAATTATAGGTTTATTTACCTAAAAAAGGTAAATGAAGTACATGTCTCCCGTTTGAAAACTTCATTTTCAAAAATTAAAATATTCAATTTTAGTCAGTATTATAATGTAAATTATTAGTAAATTTAAAGTCTCATATGCATAATAGGCTATACTCTATAATATAAAGTATATATTATATAATTCCTCAAATGTAAATAATTCGATACATTGTTATTTATCATTAATTTTTGCAATGGATATTTTAAAATAACTATTCTGATAATTTCAGTTTTTAGATACTATTATATATAAACGATATTATATATTGTAATATATATTCTTTAATTATACTATGGTAGTTTAATTAAAGAATTAGTATCTATAGGAATTTAATATTAGATTAATGTTTATTAATCTGGAAATTTATGTTATTTTGTCGAAATGTTTTAGTAACTTTCTAAAATATCTATTATATATCAATATTTTTAATTCTTATTGGATAATATATTAATAGGTTTATTATAAAATGAAGTATTAAATTAATACTAATGTAATTTCAAGATAAATTATATTAGACAATATAATTTATAGATAAAGAAAAAGGAAAGTTATCAAAACAGAAAATATATTTATAGAAAAGAGTAAATGTTGGTGTTAATAAAGAAAAGAGTAAATGTTGGTGTTAATAAAGAAAAATAGAAATATACACAACCGTAACATAAACCAAGATAAATAAATGGTTAAATAAATATTTTAACTGGGGAAAAGTAATATAAACCAAGATAAATAGTTAAATAAATATTTTAACAGAGGAAAAGTAAAATTTATAAATCATAAATTGCACACGTACATAAGTGATATTGGTTATATTGATACATTAGAATTATCAAAGAAATATTTATATAAGTCATAGTAGGAAGAATAATTTGTATTTAATATGGCGTTCAAAGATTTGATATCGTCGTCAATATCGAGAAGTATATTTTGGTTAGAAACAAATAATTTATTAAAATCAAGAGAATAACGAGAAATAATTATATATTTCCAATACTTATCGTAAGTTGATGATGATAAAAGTTTTAGATTTAGTGATATTCGAGATAAAGTAGAGACTGATTCTGGTTCCAAAATTTTTAGAAGATCTATTTGGAAATTTATAGGTAATATGCGTAAATTACTATTCAAATAAGTAATTAAAATAGAGTCAAGTGAATATGACCAATCTGAAAAATTAACAGGTTTTTCTATAATATTATTCTCCTTTATATCTCTGAAAATTTTATTAATTTTTGTTCTTTTGCCGGTTATTTTATATGTTGTATTAGATCTTATCAATCCATTATCATTTTCTAATTTGCTACTATCTATTATTTTATCATTATCTATATCATAATAATATTTTTTATGCAAAAGATTGTCTATCAAATTTAATTTTTTGCTGTATACAAAGGGCCATTGCATATAATATGACATTATCACTTTTTATATCAAATAATTATAAAAATTTCTTCAAATTTATGTTATGTTGGTCATATTAATTTATATGAATAATAGTAAAGATAATGATTATAGATTAATAAGGTATATATAATTGTAAATTTACACAAATAATTGTAAATTTACATAAATAACAGTGCAGAAAACATAATGAATTAATAAGATATATAATTGTAAATTCATACAAATAATTTTAAAGAAAATGTTGATAGATTAATGTGATATATAATTATAATAGAAAACAGAATACATTTAAAATACTGATATAGGGTTGTTTTATAAAGTATGGTTATATATAAAAATAGGACCTATAATATCCCCAAAATTAAAACTAAGGCAAATGTAATTAGAAAAAGATTAATTTGTAATGTTTATAAAAAGGTGTAATGTTATCTTAGTTTAAGGGTTGTAGAAAAATTGTAAAAATAAAATGGAAAACAAAAGAGGACAAGAATTATAGTTAATAAAAATAGAGAAGAAAGTTAATAAAACAAAATAGGAGTAAAATATTATAAATATAAATAATTATGGGATAAGAAAAAGAGATGGATAACAATTGTGAAGTTGATGAATATGGCAAAATAATTGATCCAATAACATTGGACAATATACCTGATGAAAGACTTATTAGTTTCTACCAAGGAAACAAAAAATTTTGCTTTGATATAGAATCTTTATATAAATATATAAGAGATGAAGAAGTACCAGTGAATCCACTCACAAGAGTTCAGTTGAGCGAAGAAATAATAGAGGAAATAAATAAATATGGAGAAAAATTTATGCAAATAAATGTAACAATTAAACCTCTGAATGGTAAAGGTTTTAGTTTTAATATAGATAAAGATAGAAAATTGGGAGAAATAATAATAGAAAAACATAAAAGAACGGCTGATATACAAAATATTGGAAAAGATCTATTACTATATGCTGGTAAATCTTTATACAGTTATGATTTAAATCAACCTATTGAAGAAATATTTACCAAAGATAATATCACAATTAACAGTATATATCCATTAAATATGTCAAGTTTTAAGGCAGAAATATATACAAATTTATATGAATATGCTGTTATTAATGATATTATTTGGTTAGAAAATATTATTCCTAATAAATATAAAGGACACGTGGCATCTTTTGATGGACCAGGTGTATATGATGCTCAGCGTATTATTTCTTTATTAAATAATAATTATGATAATATTGATATGGACTTGATTGACCTATTAAAAAACTCTAAAATAACAGCACTACAAGCCCATCAAATAGAAAAAATTTTTAATCAAGTTAATTTTAGCTTAAATAGTCATCAAAAGTTATATATTGTGCATTTAATTTATTCTAGGGTTGTAGACAAATTTAATCTTATTCCCAATAGAGGTATAGAAGGTTATTATTATGCAGATATTTATACCCCGAAAAATTATAGATTATTTGATAATAATATGTCTTATATTTAACATAATATGTATTTAGAATATTATGTATTTACAATAAAATATAATTGTAAATACATATTAATATAAAGTATAATCCATAATCCATAATCCATAATTCATAATTCATAATTCATAATTCATAATTCATAATTCATAATCTATGATCTATGATCCAAAATCTATAATTCATAATCTATGATCTATGATCCAAAATCTATAATTCATAATCTATGATCCCATAATCCATAAATCCACAATTCGTAATTCGTAATTCATAATTCGTAATTCGTAATTCGTAATTCATAATTCATAATTCATAATTCATAATTCATAATTCATAATTCATAATTCATAATTCATAATTCGTAATTTGATAAATTGATTTATCTATAATATTTATAGATATAAATAAATACTATAAATATGGATCTCTGTTGCGATATTTGTATGGATCTTAAACAGAAATTTATTGAAGCAGAGTATAATTATATGTTACATCTTAAGGAACATATGTTGCCCAAATTTAATGAACAAACAGAAGGATTTGTATGGGATACTACACATTATTATTATAATATAATGACGAAAACAAAGAAAAATACAGGAAAAATATATGAATTGGATACAAAATGTTGTTTAGAAATAAAAAAAAAATATAGAAAATTGAGCAAATTATTACATCCTGATTTATGTGTTTATGATGATTCTAATGAGTTATTTGCTGTTATTAATGAATTATATTACGAAGGTGATATAGATAGTTTAATGGAAATAGAAAGCTTTATTGATAATAATGACGACAAAAATAATATTAAAAATTATATACTAAATATTAACAAAAAACATATAAAAACAGATAAAGAAATACTAATTAATGAATGGAAAAATTCATTATGGTTCAACTGGTTTAAACCTGATTCAATTATTAAACAAATATATGTGGAACCAAAAATATACCATGAAAGACTTTTAGAAGAAAATAAGAAACTTAAAGATAGGTCGGATAGCTTAAACAAATTGTTGGATAGTTATGGTGATATGTTTAATAAAAATACTGTATAGATACAGTAATATATGTTTAATTAAAATATGAACATAGTTATATGTTTAATTTAGATATGAACATAGTTATATGTTTGATCAAGATACATATAGATAGAATCATACGTATTAATAAAAATACTATAGTATAGTATTTTTACTATAATGAAAAAGATGTAAGTAGTTAATCATTTAAAAATTTTTCCTGCAAGAAAAGGTAATCCTTTGATATTATTCCATAATAAATAATCGTTAATTAGAGTTTTATTTTCAAAATTAGATAAATTCAACTTTGACATATGAAATCTATCGAAAAATGGAATATCTTGATCTTCGTTAATCTTTAAATCTGATGGTATTTCTGTACCTTTAAATAACCAAAGAAAATGAATCTGTTGTTCATTTCTATCTCCAAGAATAACCGCAGAAGCAAATCCATTTTTTCTCAGTTTATCCAAAGATCTAAAAAATCCACCGATTAGATTGGTAGTCATAAATAATTGATTTCCTTTTAATTGATCATTATCTTTAAATGTGCAGTCATAAAAACTGTAATTATCTTGGTCTAAATTAGACCATAACCACTCTATTGCATCTTCTGTTTTATCGTTGGAATAATGTCTTTTAAAACTATCCAATGTAAATAAATCTTTGCTGGTAATATCTTCTGTCATTTTTATTTTTATCAAAAAAATATTATATTCAAATTCCATATGAATTTTAGCATTTAAAGTTCATATTAATATAGGTATTCAATTAAATTTAAACACACAAATAAAATAAGTAAAATTCTATGGAATATGTATTTAATTAAACTTAAACACACAAATAAAATAGACAAATAAAATGGACAAGTAAAATTCTATAGAATATGTATTCAATTAAATTTAAACACACAAATAAAATAGACAAGTAAAATTCTATAGAATATATATTCAATTAAATTTAAACACACAAATAAAATAGACAAGTAAAATTCTATAGAATATATATTTAATTAAATAATGAAATAGATAAATAAAATGGACAAGTAAAATTCTGAAATACATATTCAATTAAATAATGAAATACATAAGTAAAATACATAAGTAAAATACACAAGTAAAATTACAAAGAATTAAATTTAGAAAGATAAGAAAATTTTGGCGCAACTAAATTGAGATAAAGTAAAATTTGGTGGAATTAAATTGGAAGAGATTAAACGAAAGAAAATGTTAACAGAAACATTAAGAGATATATCAGATATAAGAAATATAATATATGAATATTTAGGCAAAAGACAAATAATAAAAATATTGGATAATATAAGTGATAAAAGTATTGAAATATATTTTGATAAAGAAAAAATAGTGGAATGGATACCATTAATAATATATAAGATTTCGTTAATGGTACAAAAATATAATTATTCTTGTATATATTATACAATGTATATAATAGATATCAATAAAATAGATACATTTTTCAATAAAAAAATAAAAAAATATTTCGGAGATGAAACAGTTATTCATTTCGATGTAAATATCTGTGTACTAGAAATAGAAAAAATAAAATGTTCAATTATATATAAACATATAATTAGTATAACGAAATATAATTTTAACGTAAGTAAAGAGAGCAAACAGAAATTTTGTTATGAATATCTAAATAAAATTACGTTAGATAGAGAAATTTTTACAAATATTAGTTTTATAAACAAAATAAAAATAGATGCCAAAAATTATGCAATATATTCTTTGTATGTTAAATTAAATATCTTAAATTATATGTTATATAGTTTTGATGCACTAGATTTGAGACAATTCAATGGAAATATTATAAAATACAAAATATATAATCCTTCGAAAAATTTAAGTGGTAATCCAAGACATGCAAATATTTTTATAAATAATTATCCCCATCTATATGATTTAAATTATGGAATTGTACAGCTTAACAAGAACTATAAAAACAATAGTTTAAAATATTATCAATCCATATATTTGGGTTACGATCCCGGTTTTTCTAACAATCCTTACTATTATATTAATTTTCATTACGATCCTATATTATTATAATTTTACCAATACTGTATATTTCTTTACTCACAATATATTCTGTATTAATTCTGATCCCGGACAACTTGGTCCAGGACATACTGTTATTTGTATAGGTGACATATTATTTTCATTACTTGTATTATTTGTGTTGTTATCAAAGTTACTTAAACTTATTTGAGTTGATAACTGTTGATTTGTTGTAGCATTTCTTAACTCAAAAATATTTAGACATATCTGATTATTTTCAGTCGCAAAGCAGAGTTTTTGGTATTCCATTTTATAATTGTTATAAAATATTAACCGATTTTTATAATCTTGTCCTAGTCTTCGCTAAAATTATTATGTAATATTTTCAGTTTAATTATTTTTCAGACATATTTCTTTCCTCTTATCTTTATGCTTTATATAATTATAATAAAATTCTTCTCCATATTAAATTACATAATTTAAGAAAGATATTATCAATAACTTAACATTATAATAATAACCATTTTAACTTACATACTAATTATAATTAGTATATCCAAATGCCAAAATAAATGTATAGTCAATCATGAATATGATTGAAAAATATTAATATATTCCGATAAATCTTGTATTATTTCTTTGACTATTTTTCTAAAATATAGATTTAAATAATTAGCGTTATCTTCAATTATATGTCAGTTTGTTATATTATAATCATAATATAACAATATTGTACTATTTTATTGTTTAGTATTAATGAAAAAATAGTTTTATAATACATTTTTACACTTAAAAATATAATTAGAGAATATATTTTAATTAATATGGAGATTGAAATTACTGAATATACAATATACCAAGTACGGTGTTTGATGGTTAAGGATAAAGAGTTAGTAATTAGTAATTAGTAATTAGTAGTTAATGGTTAATGATAGGTTAATAGTTGATGGTTAATAGTTAACGGTTAATGATAGGTTAATAGTTGATGGTTAATAGTTAACGGTTAATGATAGGTTAATAGTTGATGGTTAATAGTTAACGGTTAATGATAGGTTAATAGTTGATGGTTAATAGTTGATGGTTAATAGTTAACGGTTGATGGTTAATAGTTAACGGTTAATGGTAGGTTAATTAACAGTGGTAATTAGAAAATAAAGATATTAATAACGTGAAAATAAAAATAGAGAAAGACGATTTAAATATTAAGGATTAAAGTATAAAGGGAAATAATATGAATAGAAAAGTATTGAGGAAAAGAGATAAATATTTTGAATTGGTGACAGGTATAGAAGAGAAATATTTAATGGAAAAATATGGAAATGGAAGTGGAGAATATAATAATATAATAAAAAAAATGCTGATATTTGAGGGAAAAGAATGCATTATTAATGGGAATAAAAAATATAGAGCCGGAAATTTAGATATATTAAGTATAGGGGAACTCAGAGAAAAAACAAAAAAATTAAATAAAAAAGGAGGAGGAAGTTTTAGTGTTGTGATAGGATATAATACAGATTTTAATTCTATATATAGAGATAAAGTAGATATAGCAGCACTACAGACTAATGAAAAAAATAAAGATGCAGTATTTCAAATAGCATCAAATTTCAGTGGACTAGAACCCATATGTAAAACGGATATTCCAGAAAATGGAATATCAAAGTATATTTATGATAATACACAAGGTCCTATAGCATCAATATCTGCTGCCCCAGGATTAATATATAGAATGTATGGAATATTTAATAATAATACAAATCAAAAAGATTGGAGACAAAAAAATAATAATCAAATAAATTTATTACATAACGTATCTTCTTTTTACCCCGTTGTTAATGGTTATGTAGATTTATCTCTTTGTAAATATTTAAATAGACCTACTCAAAATTTGATAGATCTTGTAGAAATCGCTTTTCATCATAATATACAGACTTGTTATGGTTTATCTTATGGTTCTGATCATGAAGTTTGTCTAGATAATTCTCAGATAATAAATCAAATATTTACTTCATCTATTGATCTTGGAAAATCTTCCGGCAATACAAACTATCTTTTATTTGACCAATATCCCGGTATTGTAACCGACTTGACACAAGTTTTATTAGATGCTGCTTATGAAGGAACTATAAGATCTTGTTGGTTGTTCGATAAACAAACTCTTTATTTAACTCTTATTGGTGGTGGTGTTTTTAATAATTCTCTATCTTGGATCGCTCAATCTTTGGAAAAACTTTCTTCTCTTATTATAGATTCTGGCATTACTATTACCTTAGTTATCTATAATTATCAACATCTTCTCTCACACGGTTCTCTTTCAGTCGATTCATTTATCGCTCGTATTAAAGATTTAACTGTAAAAACTGATGGTATCTTTACTCTTTATCAGTAATCAGTAATCAGTAATCAGTAATCAGTAACCAGTAATCAGTAATCAGTAATCAGTAATCTTTACTAATCTAATATTTAATTGTTATATTATTATATTTGTATATAATAATATATTTGTATATAACAATATATTATTATATAGTAAAATATCTAATATTAATATTACATGTTGTGTAGATTTAAACAATATAATATGCAATCAAAAATAACAAAAATTGATTGTATAAAATTATATATGTGAAACTGATATAATTTCATATATTTTATATAAACAAAAGTAACTATGCAAGAATATAAAATTATTTTGGTTGGAGAAAATGGTGTTGGAAAAACTTCTACTATTAATAGATTATTAACAGGTTCCTTTAATACTAACATAAAAACAGATCAGAAAATAAACGTTTACACTTCTTATTTCAATGAAACAAAAATTAATATATGGGATATTGATGGTAATACTTACGGAAAAGATATGTATTATATCGGTAGTAATGCTGCTATTATTATGTTTGATGTTACAAATCCAAAATCTTTAATAAGTGTAAAGCAATATATTAAGGATATAAATAATATATGTGAAAATATACCTATTATTATTTTGGGAAATAAAAAGGACAGTTTTACACAAAAAGTTGAATATAGTAATATTAAACAATATATCAAAAAATATCCTTATGTGGATTTTTGCGCAAAATGGGACACAGATACTGAAATCAAAAAACCGTTCGAAAGATTGGTTAGTTATGTTAATTGTAATTAAGATAATAATATTGTAATTAAGATAATAAAATATAAATAATATTTTATTATATGAAAGAACATATGGAAGAATGTGAGGGATGTATAAAAGAATTTATTGAAAATTGGAATAACAAGAAGAAAAATTGGAGAATGAAGATGAAAAAGGAGAACGGGACGGTGTTTTATTATGTTTAGTAATGGAATAAAGAGAGGAAGGTATAGAAGAGATAAAACGAGAAATAGTGGAATCATTAAAAATAGGTATAAGAGTAAAATTAAGATAAAAAAGGGAACGAGTAGAAGCAACATAAAAAAGGCGTTTTTCTTCTTCTAAGGTATCAGATATGAAGGATTTAGGGGAAGGAAATAATTTATCGTGACAAAATATAATAAATACAAGCTTCCATTCAAGACCTTTAGAGCGATGTATTGTGGATAAACAAAGTTTATTTTTTTGTAGTTGAAATTGTGGATTATCATCATCTGAAAGAAGTTGATAAGGGATTTTTGCATTATATAACCAAGATTGTAAATCTGTTAAAGGTTTTTTATTTCTGCACAAAATAGCTATATCGTCATAAGAAATAGATCCATTGTTTGTATATTTTTTTATTTCTGATATTATATGGTTATTATGTGTTTTTATATCAGAATATAAATATATATTAGGTTTATATCCTTGTATTTTATTATTCGCCACCATTTTATTATCAACTTCTGGAAAAATATTGTTTGCAAATAATACTATTTCTGATGTTGATCTATAATTTATATTTAATATATGTGTTTTACATGGTTTAAACTTTTCATTAAACATGTCCAAATATTTGTTACTTGCTGATCTAAATCCATATATACTTTGTAAATGATCTCCTACTGCCATTATCTTTATTCCATTTTTCCACAATAAATTAAAAAATCTATTCTGTATCTCATTTATATCTTGATATTCATCTATAAATACATATCTTATATTTTTTAGTATTCCTGTTCTATTATTCTCTAATTCTTCACAACATTTCTCTATATTTCTCTTTATTTTTTCTTCTTTTTCTCTCTTTCTCTCTTCCATATTTTTCTCCTTTTTTTCTTCTCCCTTCTCCATTATTTTCTCTAACTCTTCTATATTACACAATTCTATCATATCCACTTGTATCATTTTCTTTTTTTCTCTTCTCTCCATATTATCCTCATGTATCCTTATTTTATTGTCTGTTTCTATATCAACTATTACTTTTTTTTCATTCTTAATACTTGTATTATTTATCATATTATTCTTTATATTATTTATCATATTATTCTTTATATTCTCTATTGTATTGTCATGATTGATATTGTTAAGATTAGTATTGCCATAATTAATATTGCTAAGGTTAATATTGTCATAATTAATATTGCTAAGATTAATATTGCTAAGATTAGTATTATTTTTATTAATCAAATGTTGATCGAAATTTTTATCGCTATTGATATTGTTAATATTTTTGACAACTGATTGTTCCCTTAATTTTTTCTTATTTTCCATAATTTTATCATAGTTTAAATTATAGTTCTCATTCTCGTAATCGGTATTATCAGTATTATCTTTACTATTTAATAATTCTTTTTTAGTTACAAATGAATTACATGTGCTATCTATAGTAGCTATTTTTATTTTATCAGTTTTCAATATTTCGTTTATCATGTTTTTCATTTTAAGAGTTGCGTGTCTTGTAAATGTTGTTACTAATATTTCATCATGTTTTATACCACTTTTTAACAAAAACTCTATTCTATGAATTATTGTTAATGTTTTACCTGCTCCTGCACATGCTAATACTAATATATTATTTTCTTTATCTTCAGTAACTATTTTATATTGTTTTTCATTCAACATTATATTTTAGAATAATAAAATTCTTTTTCATTCTTTTTCATTCTTTTTGTCGCTAAATCTATTTTCTTATTACTTATTAAACATATAATAATTATTATTATTTGCATATATCTTTTAATATAATATCTTTTTACGATATCTCTTTTAATATTAAAAGACTTAATAAATTAATATACGTTATATTTCAATTGAAATACTTAGAAATAAAATTAATATTTTTGTAAAGTAATACAAAATCAAAAAGTATACATGTTCAAAAATATTAATATGGAATATAAAAATGATTTGTTGAATATCATTGCTAAATATTTAGAATTACACACTTTAAACAAACTAAAATATACTAACAACTTATTTATGAATGAATTTAAAAAGAGATTTATGGATGATATTAATACTCCATCTGTTTATGAGATTGTTGCACATGAAGATGATATAGTTCTATTGGAGAAAATTATAGCACATAAATCAATAAAACAAAATGATTCTTTTTATACTTTATATGATATTTTAACAATAGAAACAATAATCAAAGAACTTACAGACAATAATGCATACAAATGTATCAAATGGATGTATAATAATACTGATATATCACGAGATTCTTTTTTATTTACTGATTATATAAATGACTCTATTAAACGCTGTAATTTATATAAAACAAATTTCTTTTTGAATATTCAGTCGACTCGTAAAATTACGATCGAACTAATATATAATAATTTATTTTTATTATTATTATTTTCTGGTACTTTGAAATTTTTCTATATCCTTTTTATGTATTTTATTCCGTTAGTATAATCCGTTAATTATTAATTATTTACATAATATTACTATTAATGATATTATTATATACAATATCATAATATAACTGAATGATATAACTGAATGATATAACTGAATAATATAACTGAATAATATAACTGAATAATATAAAATAAAGATATATGTTAATTTGGATATATATTTATTTTTGTATAGTATTAGTAAATCGAGTTTATTAACAAAAAGTGAAATTGAATAAAATATCTATAAATAAAATAAAATGACTAACAACGAATATTTTGTTTATTTAATAAGTGCACAAAAAGATAATTCTAATAGAACATATATTGGATGCACTAATAATATTTCTAGAAGAATTAGACAACACAATGGTGAGCTAAAAGGAGGAGCTAAAGCAACATCTGGCTTTAAAGGTTTTTGGAAATATGTGTGTATAATTGGAGGGTTCCCTGATAGAAAAAATGCTTTACAATTCGAATGGAAATGTCATCATCCTCCTCTTGCTGGTAAATACGGTATTAACGGACGTTTATTGAATATAAAAGCTATTCTTGAAACTCAAAAATGGACAAGTAATTCTATTTATGTAGATCTATCTACTTTATATGTAACTTGGTACACGAATGATATAAATATTATCACTGAATTACATCCAAAATTGAAAGCACATTATATTTATCCAAAATAATTTTACTATATCTTTAATTGTTTTTAACACATTGTTTACCCACTTTAACGCTAAATTAAAGTAATGTGTTGGGTATATTATAACATGTTCTTTTACCTAAAAAAGGTAAAAGAAGTATAGATATCCCGTTTGAAAACTTGTTTTAAAGATACAATTTCAATTATTTTGTAAACGTGATATTAGAATGTTAGAATGTTAGTAACTGAATTATCTAAAGTAATTCGTAATCTGTGATAAAAGTTAATTCATTAATAAGAGAAGTAGTACCAACAGAATTTTGGTGATGATAAACAGCAAAAAGAATACAAAGTTGCTGAAAGAAATAAAATATCAACCATAATAATCCACCAAACGATCCAAAAGTACAAGTGATGAACACTGTTGATGCAAAAAATACATGGGATAAACAAGATAAAGCAGTGAAAAAAGTATATTTTGTTCTTGTTTTCAAGAAACATAAAATACCAAATGTAATAAAAAGTGTATCTGTTACTGATGCTGTATAAAAAGCATACATACCATATAGTAAAGAATCAAAATATATAACAAGGAAAATATCCGCGAATATCATTGTATAAATTAATAATTTAACTCCTTTATATAAATATGCTTCTAAATTAGACAATTTTATATTATTAGTAAGTAAATGACCATTATCTGAATCTAAATAGTTTCTAAAAATCAGATAATAGTTATCAGCAAGTCCAGCTTCCATATACTGGTGCATTATTGCTACAAATATAATAAATCTATTTACAACTGGATCATTTATTAATGGCACCAAAAACAAATAATTAATCCATGACCATCCCACTAAGTAGTTTAATAATGATGTCTTTGAATAACATTTTGTATATTCCATCGTTATTTTTATATTCATTATACCCATTAATAATCCATATACTACTGCATATTCCCAACTCCATCCTTCATATGTTCTGCTTATAAATCCTACATATAATTCATGTCCTGTAATTGTATTATTCTTATTATTATAAAATCCGAAACACTTATCGAAATAACTCATTTTTTATTCTGTTTTTTATTCCTCTATTTTTCATTATGTTTTTTTATAACTATAATATCCTTTATTCTCATTCTTGATTTCTTTACTCATTCTTAATTTTTTGTTCTTATTTCTGATTTCTTTACTCTTATTCTTAGTTTCTTTATTCTCCCAATTTTACGCACAGTATATCAAATCTTTTTGTATTATATCTTCATATCTTTTCATATATAATGACATATTTTTTCATATATAATGACATATTTTTTCATATATAATCACATATTTTTCATATATAATCACATATTTTTTCATATATAATCACATATTTTCCATATATAATCACATATTTTCCATATATAATCACATATTTTCCATATATAATCACATATCTTTACTTTATCTCTTTATATTCCTTCTCATATATAATCACATATCTTTACTTTATATTTGTTAGAATATTAATATATCTTCTTGTATCAATATGTATTGTTATATCTCCATATATCTCCATATCTGTTAAAATATCTTTTATCTCAATATCTGTTCACTGTTCACATCTCTTGATATTTCTTTGATCTTTCACATTTCTTCACATCTATTAAATCTGTTCTTATCCATTCTCATATATTAATATCTGTTCACATCTTATCTGTTCACATCTTATCTATTCTCATATATTAATATCTGTTCACATCTTATCACATATAATTAATATCTATTGCAATCATTCAGAATCTTTTCATATCTCTCAGAATCTCTCAGTATCTTTTCGCATCTCTTTGCAATTTCATCACATCTCTACATCTCTTTGCATCTGAAAAATATATCTTCATATATTTCCAGATGTAATAATATCTAACAGTATCTAATCATATCTTTTCGGATATCATCATATCTTTTCGAATATCATCATATCTTTTCGGATATCATCATATCTTTTCGGATATCATCATATCTTTCCGAATATCATCATATCTTTTTGGATATCATCATATCTTTTCGGATATCATCATATCTTTTTGGATATCATCATATCTTTTCGGATATCATCATATCTTTTCGAATATCATCATATCTTTTTGGATATCATCATATCTTTTTGGATATCATTATATCTCTTCGGATCTCTTCATCTCTTTTCGTATCTCTTATTCTCTTCACATCTAATATTCTCTTATTGTATCTCTATATATCTTATTCACATATTTTCAGATAACTTTACATTTTCAGATAACTTTACATTTTCACAATCTTAAATGTATAAAAATCTCTTCATATCTCTAAACATCTCTTGGTATTTCTCAGATCTCTTGGTATTTCTTCATATCTCTTGGTATCACTTTAAATCATCGAATCTAACCACATCTAATCACATCACTACTCACAAATCTTCAAACACTTACATCTCTTGAAATATCTTCTATATTCTTTCACATATCTTAATGTCTTCAAATCTTCAAATATCTCCAAATGTCTCCAAATCTTCAAATGTCTTCGAATCTTCAAATGTCTCCAAATCTTCAAATGTCTTTGAATCTTCAAATATCTTCGAATCTTCAAATATCTCCAAATCTTCAAATGTTTTCGAATCTTCAAATGTTTTCGAATCTTCAAATGTTTTCGAATCTTCAAATGTCTTCAAATCTTCAAATGTCTTCAAATATTTTCACATATGTCTTAGTATCTTTATATTTATTTGAGTATTTTTATATCTTTGTATATTATTGTATTATTGTATAATAATATACATGTACATCTTTTAATATTTCTTAATATATTTTACATATATTTTGCTTATGTTAATATTTCTTAATATATTTTACATATATTTTGCTTATGTTAATTGAGTGTAACATTGTGCTATATTAACATAATGATATAGTTTTCAATTTATTATGATATATTTATGGGTAGCTTTTGAAATTTAAGTAATTGATAATATTTGTTTATGTGTATATTTTTCATATATCCAATGTTTTATAGAGATGGTATTAAACGTATGATTTTATACTTGATTAAAATAAATTATTAGAAAGATATATATTATACGAAAACATAGCTAAATCATCATTTTTTTTAATGATATTATTGATATACTTATAATCTAGATGCCATGATTTAATGATATCAATAAGATATAAGATAAATCCATGAATTGTATAAGATAAATTAGAGGTAGATAAATTTATTAAATTGTCCCAGATATCTTGAATAGGAAGTAATTGATATTTAGAACGTAAATAAATATATAAAAGCGACCATGAAGCACAAAAAATATCCTGAGTTCTGAATTGTGGAGACAAATTTTTTGGACAAAAATCCAATGTAGTTATTATATTCCATTCTGTACTGTCTACATACTTTTTTAATATATCTATTCCGTATGTATCTCCTACTGAATCAAAATATTCTATAGTTTTGTTGATAATATCAACAAATAACAAAACCTGATGTCTATAATTATTTGCATATTTATCTACCAATTTTGTCATTATTATACTTTTACCATAACATTTATTATTCTGCATAAAAATATTACAATCTGGATTGCATATTTTTTTTCTTAAGTCTATTTCCAAAATGTATGGTTCCAAACATTCTTTACTTAATTTTTTAATTAATGTCGGATATACTACATATATTATATCCAACCATTCTGTCGGTATCCTCAAATTTTTCCCTTTTCTCCCAAATTCCATTAATTCTCTTATCATTACCATATTTATCATTTCTTCTATTTCATCAACCGTTTTACCCATGCATTCCAAATTCTCTTCATCACAAAAATTCTCTAATTTCTCCATTTTATTTTACTATTTATTTGTTTTTCGTCTATTTTTTCGTATTATTTCTATCTCATCTTTGTAATTAATTCTAATTAATTATAAATCACTTTCTAATCTTATTCATATATTATTTTTCTATTATCTTATCATCCCTATAATATCCTTTTCTCTATATTTTATCTTATATAATTCTCACAATATCCCTTTTCTTTATATATTTTATGTTATCTCATTTTGTTTTATATTTTATAATAAAGTATAATATTTTTAAATATAAAGAACCATATTTTTATATTTAAAACGTATGCTTTTTACAACGATTTTATTTATCTCTACTAATACTTACCATATATTGATATATAAATCTATTCGGATATTTTAATTAAATTCTGTTATAACATTATATAGTTGCTCTTATTATCCACAATTATTCTGTCAATTATTCCTTTATTTCTTTATTAGTATTATTTGTATCTCCACCTTAAATAGTTATATTGATTATATTGTTTATATCATTCACATTGTCTTATATTAATAGATACTTTATTTCATAAATGTATTGTTTATAATCTTTTCAAGTATGTTATTTGTATCTCAAATAATATCTCTATACGTATCAAAAATTATATCATCAAATATCCAATCATATTTATGCTACTATTATACTATTTATAATTTAATTATACTATTTATAATTTAAGTATTCTATTTTGTATCCATTTTTGACCGATTATGACAACTTATGTTTCTAATATATTACTCATATCTTACTTATATTCTTTCTTCAAAATACAATTAATTTAATTATATATAATGTTTCACTACATATAATGTCCAAACACAATATTATCTTCTGTTATATTTTATTCTTTCCATTATACATATTTCGCTCCTTCCATTATATATATTTTATCCTTTCCATTATATATTTTATCGTTTTCACTATATATATTTTATCGTTTTCACTATATATATTTTATCGTTTTCACTATATATATTTTATCGTTTTCACTATATATATTTTATCGTTTTCACTATATATATTTTATCGTTTCGTTATAGATATTTTATCCTTGTCGTGATATATTTTATCCTTCTTGTTATAGATATTTGTTCTTCACGTTGTAGATATATTTTATCTCTTCAGCCACATATTTTATTCTTTCCGTTATATATTTTATCTCTTCGGCTACACATTTTATCCTTCCCGTTATATATTTTATCTCTTCAGCTACACATTTTATCCTTCCCGTTGTAGATATATTTTATCTCTTCAGCTACATATTTTATCTCTTCAGCTACATATATTTTATCTCTTTACCCACGCATTTTATCCTTTCCGTTATATATTTTATCTCTTCAGCTACACATATTTTATCTCTTCTGTCATACATATTTTATCTCTTCTGTCATAAATATTTTATCTCTTCCGTAATAAATATTTTATCTCTTCAAGAACACCAAACTCTACGTTCACTCCTAGATCGCCACCAACTCCAAGAGATAGCTCTAATAGCCCTCGAGCACCTATATTAAGGGAGAAGATACATAGTAGCGGCCTAATAGTTGGAGAAGACTACATTAAAAACGTAAATCGTGATTATAAATATTTTATCCTTTCCGTCATAAATATTTTATCCTTTCCGTCATAAATATTTTATCCTTTCCGTCATAAATATTTTATCTCTTCCGCCATAAATATTTTATCTCTTCCGTCATAAATATTTTATCTCTTCCGTCATAAATATTTTATCTCTTCCGCCATAAATATTTTATCTCTTGGGTTATAAATATTTTATCTCTTTGCTATAAATATTTATTTTATCTATTATACAATATATTCTCTTACCTAATATATTGTTTATACCGCTATATATTTTCTATTTTCTATCACATATATTTCATCTTATAATACATATATTTCATCTGTTCAACTATAGATATTTCATCTGTTCAGCTATAGATATTTCATCTGTTCCATTATATATTTTATTTATTCTGTTGTGAATATTTTATCTGTTTTGTTATTGATAAAATATCTCTCAAGACAGACAAGTTTTTATCTTTTTAAACAACATTTATTTTATCTGATCAAGTTACATATATAGTAAAATTATTATATATTGACTCCAATTAAGCGACACTTAACTCTTCAAGTATATTTATTTGTATTATTTTATGTTATTTAAATTCCCAAGTTTGTATAATTTATTTTTCGGGTCTTTTTTAGTTTCATTCTCTTTAATTTTCTTGTTTGTATTCTAATATATAATCACATTGTACCATGCTTATATTGGTTTAAAATCTGTTATTCTTATTAAATACTTTCTATAGTATATTTTGTACATATTCTACAAGTCTCTTTTTATTCCCTATAAATTTATATAATTTATTTATATAAGTATACTGTGTTATTTGTATTATATTATATTATTTATATTTCTCAAAGTATCTATAATTTATTTCTTTAAGTAAATTGTTTTATCGTATAATATAAAAGATAGAAAATATTCCGATGAGAAGATATACTTTCGATGTTTTAATGTAAAGCGATCGTTGTACCAAATAAAAATACATAAAATTGAATTTTTTATTTTGTGAAAGAAGTTTTTAAACGGGATACGTGTACTTCTTTTACCTTTTTTGGGTAAAAGAACCTTTAAATAAACACCTTCGCAATAACAATGGTATTTATATATAAATAAGTATAATATTTATATATTGTGCTTTATTTATTTCACTTTAACAACACATACGGAAATAATATTTATATAAATAAATATTAGCTGTAACTATTATCTTCATAAATATTTTGGCTGTGAACTATAATTTATCTCTATAATTTGGACAATATATAAATAAATGTAAGGTGTGAAATAAATGTAAGATGTGAAATAAATACAATGTGAGAAATAAATACAATATGAGAAATAAATACAATATGAGAAATAAATACAATATGAGAAATAAATGTAAGATGTGAAATAAATGTAAGATGTGAAATAAATACAATGTGAGAAATAAATGTAAGGTGTGAAATAAATACAATGTGAGAAATAAATGTAAGGTGTGAAATAAATGCAATGTGAGAAATAAATGTAAGGTGTGAAATAAATGTAAGTGAAATAAATGTAAGATAAGGAATAAGTGTAAAGTGAGAAATAAGTGTAAAGTGAGAAATAAGTGTAAAGTGAGAAATAAGTGTAAAGTGAGAAATAAATATTGAGGGCAAAAAAAGAATTGAAGATAAAAGCGACGAAACGAATTAAAAAAAAAGAAGAAAGAGAAAAAAATGTCAGTTACATTGGGAAAAGTGGAAATATGCGATTTAGAAATGATAATGAACGGAGGATTTAGTCCATTAGAAGGATACCTAAACGAAAATAGTTATAGAAGAGTACTAGAAGAATGTAGATTAGAAAGTGGTGAAATATGGCCAATGCCGATAATATTGAGAGTTTCAGAGTTAGATTCTGAAAAAGTGGAAGTAGGAAAAGAATTATTATTAAGAGATGAAGAAGGAACAATATTGGCAAAAGTTAATGTAGAAAGTAAGTTCGAAATAAATAAAGAAGAAGAATGTGAAAAAGTAGTGGGAACAACTGATAAAAATCATCCTTATGTGGATATGTTAAGTAAAACAGGGAAAGTTGGAGTAGGTGGAAAAGTGAGCAAAGTAAATGGAATAAAGCATTATAATTATGAAGATTTAAGAATAAATCCAGAAGAATGTAGATTATTAAGAGAAAGACATGGTTATAAAAAGTTAGTAGCATTTCAAACAAGGAATCCTTTACACAGATCGCATATTGAATTAATATTAAGAGCAGCAGCAGATGATGATTCACATATTTTACTATCTCCTGTTGTTGGAACTACCCAAGAAGGAGATATAGATGCAGATACAAGAGTTAGATGTTATAGAAATGTAATTAAAGAATTACCGGAAGGTAAATGTACTTTAGTTGTTATTCCATTAGCGATGAGAATGGCAGGTCCAAGAGAAGCATTATGGCATGCGTTAATAAGAAAAAATTATGGCTGCTCTCACTTTATAATTGGACGAGATCATGCCGGTCCATCCAAGAAACATTCGGTAACTGGTAATTCTTTTTATGGACCTTTTGATGCACATAATTTTGTTTCTAAATATTCTAGTCAAATTGGCATTATTCCTTTATTATCATCTGAAATTGTTTATGTTGAAAATAAAGCTAGATATTTATCAACTGATGAACTTGAACCTAATGATAAATGCCTCAATATCTCAGGTACTTTATTCAGAAAAATGCTCGAAAATGGTGATCCAATACCGGAATGGTTCTCTTATCCTTCTGTAATACAAGAATTACGTTCAAGTTGTCAAATCAATAAGGGTTTATGTCTTTATTTTGTTGGTTTATCAGGTGCAGGTAAATCTACACTTGTTCATGCTTTATCTGATAAAATTACCGAACTTAAATCCAAGTCTGTTACTATTTTAGATGGCGACATTGTTCGTCTTCATCTTTCCAAAGGTCTCGGTTTCTCCCAACAGGATCGCTCTACCAATGTTCGTCGTATTGGTTATGTTGCTTCCGAAGTTGTTAAACATGGCGGTATTTGTCTCTGTGCTAATATAGCACCTTATGAAGCTGATAGATTTTTTAATCGTAACTTAATCCAACAATATGGTTCTTATGTTGAAATTTTTGTTGATACTCCTTTAGATATCTGTGAATCTCGCGATTCTAAAGGTCTATATCATCAAGCTCGTCTTGGTACTCTTAAAAATTTCACTGGTATATCTGATCCTTTCGAATTTCCTTCTAAACATGATATTCTTATTAATTCTACATCTTCCATTTCTAACTCTGTTTCTACTATACTCTCATATATCCGTTCTAACTATCCTCATTTCAATCTTTAATTATATTTTTTAACTATTAAAATAAACACCTTCACACATTTGTTTATTTTCTCTTTATCAATATTGATATCTTTATTAAAATATCTTTATTAGAATATACAATATCTTTATTAGAATATACAATATCTTTATTAGAATATACAATATCTTTATTAAAATATATTTTATCTTTATCAAAATATCCGATTTCTTTATCTATCTTTTTATTTTCCTTATATTCTTTCCTATAATAATTAATAAAAATATAATTGTATCGTCTCTAATAAGATTTTCACCAACGTATCTTCTTGACTTCTTCTCAAAAGTTACTAAGCTCTTAAATAAAATTTTGTCTATACTACATTATTTTATTTTAAGTTTAAGGAAGTCGATAAATTAAAGTCAATGTAATATGAGTAATCGTATATTACTGGTATTACTAAGATGTAAAAAGGATAAATTTTGTATTTTATATTTTATATACTCGTTTTATTTATTTTAGATATTTACTATAAATATATCCTGTTTTAAAAAATATTATCATTAATATCTTTTTCTATATTTTATCCAAATTATCTTATCATATTTTTTTTTTGATATCCCCATCAAAAAAAGACTTTTCTAAATTTTATCAATTCCATATTTCTCTCTGAAATTTTGATCGTTTTTTCTATTTTTTAACGAATTATTTTAAGATTTATTAGATTTATATTTCTATATTTATTATATTTATGGTCTTCCACGCTGAACATTTTCTTTTTTATAATATTTTAATTATAACCAAATCCTATTTTATAATTAAATATATTATTATATATTTATAATAAAAATCATAAAATATATAACTAATAAAAGCAAATTTTACGAACCAAAACTATTTTCATATTTCAAACAATATAAATTTTAATTATTGAGATAATATAATTTCAGTTATTGAAACTGACTATTTTTATTGTTACAAACAATATGATTTACCAATATAAAATACTGTATAATATTCCATTGTATTTATATTTAATACTATTGATTATATTTAATACTATTGATTATATTGAACATAATATATTTGTTAATTTATACGAATTGAAGATCAAAAATATTTTCTGATAAGTCATATTAAATTAAGATTTAAAAATAATCATTAAATTCACATTGTAAGCTATCAAAATGTGATATTGATATTATATAAAAACGGATTGTAGAAGCCACAACATTTATAAAAATATATCAATTTTTAAAAGACTATCGAATAAATTCCACAGAATAATTTATAGTTTGTCAGATATTATATTGACAATCAGATATTATATTGGCAATCTAATATTTATGGAATTTAACTGGTTGGTGAAACTATTATATGGGTATTATTTTTAGTGTATTTGTATTGTATAATTAGGCTGACGATATCAAATAACAGATAAGTTATATGTTTTATATAATAAAATATATACGATAGTGTTATGTTTTATATAATAAAATATATACGATAGTGTTATAGAATAATAAACTTCAAATTATTTTATCTGTTTTATATAATAAAATATATACGATAGTGTTATGTTTTATATAATAAAATATATACGATAGTGTTATGTTTTATATAATAAAATATATACGATAGTGTTATAGAATAATAAACTTCAAATTATTTTATCTGTTCTATAGCGTTCGATATATATCATATTCTTAATATGTTGACAAACACTAGTTTACAACTCTTTATAATTTTAAAATTTCAATTTTATTTATTTTTTAAATCCTACTTTTTATTTACATGGTTTTAATCAATAAAAATTAAGGTCAGAAAGAAAACCAGGATAATGATATCATAATAATGTCTTAAATTTAAGATAACACGAAAATTTATGAAATCAGTCTGCCAAATTTACTCCAAAACTTAAAGTCAGTAATGGGAATACTAAGTCATTAAGAAATCTGAATAAAAAAGATATAAATGATAAAGTTAGACATTATGAATATTTAAAATTCTTGTTAAGATAAATAGATGTATTTGGATAACATTTAACCAAAAGCAAGAAAATATATTCAATAAATTTCTGAAAATTATTATGGAAAATATATGGGAACTAAATAAATATATCAGTTTATTTAGAGATAAAAATAATAATTGAAGAAAAAATGTGAGAATTATAGTAAATATAAAAAGCTTTTAAGTTTTCATTAAGATTGATTGAGGAATAGAAAATGGGCTTGAAGTTTCAAAATGCGTTTGAGTCTATAGTGAGTTTTTAGATAAATAATAAAGTTAATCATTTTGTTATATATTTTACACATATTTTGAATTAAAAAATAATTGTATAGTATAATGTAATATTTTTACAAACTTATATTAACTTATACTTAAAACTTATTGGGCTCTTAAATAAAATTTTGTATGTACTACTTTATAAATATTTTCTCTTAAGTTTACTGAATATAATAAATTTGAGTTATTGTAATACGAATAACAGTATAATGAATAACAGTATAATGAGTGAATATAATACGAATGTAATATGAATGTAATATGAATGTAATATGAATGTAATATGAATGTAATATGAATAACAGTATAATGAGTGAATGTAATATGAGTGAATGTAATATGAGTGAATGTAATATGAATAACAATATAATGAATAATGTAATACGAATAACAGCATAATAAATAACAGTATAATGAGAAATAGTATAATGAGAAATAGTATAATGAGAAATAGTATAATGAATATGATATGAAAAATAATAATATTAGTTTGGGAAAAATAGTGATTAATTGTTATGAGAATAGAGAAGTACGTAAAATAAAAAACGACGCGAAAAGAATAAAAAGAAGAATGAGGTGTGTAAAATAAAAATAATAGAAAAACAAGAAAAAGAAAAATAACAAAGAAGAATAAAAGGAGAATAAAATGGGGATGAATTATAAACATAATGTGTCGATTTGTGCGATGTATAGAGATGAAGGAAGTTGTATAAAAGAATGGTTGGAGTATCATATATTAATAGGAGTTAGACATTTTTATTTATATAATAATCTGAGTAAAGATAATCATAAAGAAGTAATAGAGCCATATATAAAACAAGGTATAGTAACATACAACGAATATAAAGTAGATATAGGAAAATGTAAAAAGGATATGTATATGAAAGATAAAGACTATCCATATAGACACTGTATAAATAATTATAAAAATGAATCAAAATGGATAGGATTTATAGATTTAGATGAATTTATAGCACTATATAAAAACAATAATATAAATAAGTTTATGGAGGAATTTACGAATTATGCAGGAGTGGCTATGCATTGGAAAGTATTTGGTAGTTCAGGACATTATATAGAACCTAAAGGAATGATAATAGAAAATTATACATTAAGATCACCAAATAATTATACGGTAAATAAACATGTAAAATCAATAGTAAATCCAAGATTAGTACAAGATTGGTATAATCCACATTTTCCTCAAGTAAAAAATAAAATAGTAAGAGAAAATGGAACACAATGTATGGGTGCTGTAGATGATGTAATATTACACCAAAGATGTGCGATACATCACTATGTGAGAAAATCAAAATGGAATTGTATATTTAAACGCATATCTAAAGTATGGGATATAACAAAATTTAAAACAAAAAATAATGGTAAAGATTTAAATAATACAAACAGTTTTGGTGCTAATTTTTATGCAAATGATACATTATGGGAACCTACTAATTCTTTCAAAAATAATTGTATAGATGATACTTGGATGATTAAATTTTGTCCCTATCTCCATAACAAACTTTCAACTTCATCATGTTCATTACCTCTTATTTTGGATTGGAAGTCTTATTATAATAAACCCCCTGTGATGAATTATGTAACAACTAATATAAATAAATTTTCTGGACAAAGTATGTCTGCTCTTTTTCATTATTGGTTCTTTTTTGACAATCAAGATCCTTCTACTGTTTCCTTAATTTCTTTAGATAAAGTAAAAACAGGTATTAACATATCATCTTATCTTAATCATGATTTTCTATTGTTCCTCAAAGAATACGATACTTCAGCTACACTTTCCTCTATTACTCCTAAAATTATTATGAAATTTTATGTTGATTATGAATTGATGCTTCCTCCTAATTTTAATTGGCATAAATATCGCTCTCTTCATCCAAGTATTTCTTCTTTAACAAAATATCAGGTCATCGCTCATTGGACACATATTGGTAGATTTAGTAATTTAGCTTATATTTAATTATTAATGGATTAATTCCGTTATTATTAATAGATTGATACAATTATTGGGTAATTGTATCAATAATTATTGAGTAATTGTATCAATAATTATTGAGTAATTGTATCAATAATTATTAGGTAATTGTATCAATAATTATTGGGTAATTGCAGAAATAATTATTGAGTAATTGTAGAAATAATTATTGAGTAATTGTAGAAATAATTATTGAGTAATTGTAGAAATAATTATTGAGTAATTGTAGAAATAATTATTGAGTAATTGTAGAAATAATTATTGGGTAATTGTATCAATAATTATTGGGTAATTGTATCAATAATTGAATCGAGTAATCGTATAATATGATTAATTGAATTATGGAGTGGTTTGATGTTTAATTGAACGATTAATTAGATGGGAAATGGAGCGACAAATTTAATGCAAAAAAATAATTTAAACAATTGTTGGTATATGGAAGTCATGAATAAATTATAAGTAAGCAGGAAATAAAATAAAATACAAAGCAAAATTTTATTTTAGAAAATAAAATGGACGATTATCTTGGGAGATCGTTGATAGATTGTTTCTTTGTATCTTTTATAGTAGCTATAATGCTAACTGCACTCAGAAGAACATATGGATTTGATAATATAGAACAACAAACAATATTAATACCAATAATAGCATTTATATCGCTATTGTTTATATTGTTAATTACTTTTGTGATATCTGGACTATGGCAAAGATATACAGATTTAAGATCAACATTAGTACAGGATGCAAATAAATTACAATTATTATATAGAACACTGAGACAGTTACCGAATACAGAAGAAATAACAGATAATATAAAAAAATATGTGAATAATACAATAAGTGTAGAACTAAATACATTAGACGAAATTAATTCGTATAATACACAAAATAATTTAATATACAGACAAATAACATCACAAATAATAGCATATGTTCAAAAATATGATCCTGTTGTAAAAGATTTATTATTATCAAATATTGATGTGGAAGAACATGATTTACAACTTTCTACAAAACAAATAAGTAATACACTTTTTGTAATTGTTGTAATTGTAGCTTTAGCAACTCTTGTATCTTTCTGGTTTCTAAATATAAAAAGTATTTTACCTTTATTTATATTAAATTTTATATCTATATTCGTTATATTCCTGTGTATTTATTTGGTGTACCAATTAAGTAATCCTTTTACCAGTAAATTACTTGGTCTTGCTCATTCAAATATTTATACTAATTTTTATCAAGAAATAAATAGTAATTCATAATAGTTTACACTAATATTTATACAGATATAGTAATTTATAATAAATTACACTAATTTATGCTGATATTTACACAGATAAATTAATTTATTATAAATTAGTGTAATTTATACAGATATTTACACAGATATACTAATTTATAATATTTGCATAGATAAATTAATTTATACTGATATTTACATAGATATACTAATTTATAATATTTACACAGATGAATTAATTTATAATAAATTAATTAGTATATCATTAATTTATTATAAATTAGTGTAATTTATACTGATAATTAATGATATACTAATTAATAATAAATTACACTAATTTATACAGATAATTACACAGATGTGCTAATTTATAATATTTTTAGAAATGTTGAGTCGAAAAATATGGACAAGTAAAAGAATTAAAGATATTAAATATAGGCTAAATATATTTATAATAAAAGGGAATTATAAAGAGGATATAAATAGGGATTAAGTATATTTGCGGGATTCAGTATGACCAAATAAAATCCAATGTTGTTTTGCTTTAATTTCAGTATTAATGTAATTGGCTTGTAAATCATTATAATAGGAAACATATTTAGTCCACTGAAAGTTATCAGGGAGACGGACATATTTATAATCAGTTAAGGGACAGAGAGAGTACCAATGATTTTTGATATCATTCAATTCTGAAGGAGTATTAATGTAAGAGTTATAATGTGTAAAAATATTAAAACGAAGAGAGACTAAATAACGTGTTGTATAAAAATTATTTTTAAAATGCGTATAAAGAGAATGATATTTTTTGGAAGAACTAATATTACGAGAACAATAAGAAAAATTTTTAAGATCAATGGGAGACATAACTTTATTAATAATATTTGGCCAGGATTTTATTTTATCGAATTTAAGTAATAAAAGACGATATAGGGGTTGATCATAGACTTGATAGCCTTCTTGATGATTAAATGGTTTTTGATATATTGCATCAATATCACCTACACAATCTTTCATTAATATGGGGTCATAAGTTTCTAGATATTCCATATATATATCGTTAAATATAGATATAATATCGTTAATATTTAAATTGGATTCTAAGCCACCCGGTATATATTTATCATAATGTTCAAAAAAACTTGAAATAGCGCGTGATATTGGTTCTCTATAAGCTGTTATAACCCACGGTTTTTCTTTATTTATTTGATAATTATATCTTATCAGATCAATTGGTTCTATATTTAATTCTTTGAAAACAGGATATATACTATGTAGTTCCTCTTTCGAATGTATATGTATAGATCTTTTAAATGATGATGATAATGTAGTACTACCCGTTTTTCCTCCTGAAATAATAAAATATTTAATATCTCTAATCCATCCGTACTTATTATTTCCGTTCACTAATCCATCTATCTTTTTTATTCTTATTTCTTCGCTATTCTGCATTTTCTTCTCCTTTATTTTTTTTTATCTTTTTTCTCTTTATCTCTTTTGCATTTTCCCTTGATTCCTTCTCTTTTTTTCTCTTATTCTTAATTTATTTCTTAATATACATTGTCACTATACGATGTATATTTTTTTTTATACTTAATTTAAAACTGTTAATGTTAAATTATTGGTTAATAAAAGCTAACAAGTGCTTTCAATTCTAGGATAATATTCTAGAATAATATTTCAGGTAGTATTCCAACGTAGTATTCCAGGATAATATTCTAGAATAATATTTCAGGTAGTATTCCAACGTAGTATTCCAGGATAATATTCTAGAATAATATTTCAGGTAGTATTCAAACATAGTATTCCAGGATAATAATCTAGGTAGTATTCTAGGATAATATTCTAGAATAATATTTCAGGTAGTATTCAAACGTAGTATTCCAGGATAGTATTCTAGGGTAATATTCTAGAATAATATTTCAGGTAGTATTCAAACGTAGTATTCCAGGATAATATTCCAGGATAATATTCCAGGATACAAATTTTATTTCAATATCGTCTTTTTATACTTATTTTTTATTTTTTCAACAAAAATATTACAAGTTTATATTAAATTTAATATGTTTTATCTTAAAGTTACACTTTTTTAATAAAGTGAGCTGAATGTTTTTATATATAACTATAATTTTTATTTGAGTAATCTATATTAATTCTTTTAAAATCCTGTTTATCCAAAGAATTATAAAGTTCTAATTCAAGAATTAAAACTTTATATAGATCTCTGTTTCCCCACTTTTCTTAATATTCTTTCTCAAATTTGTCCCATTTATCGTTAATTATTTTTCTTAATCTGCTTTTATAATCCTATTATTTTTTAAGCTAGAATCATTTTGTTTATAACCCTTTTCATTATATGTTAGCAATATATAATTTCCTTTTCTTGATTATCACATTGAAAATGGTAATAATTGCCATGATATTTTATAACAATAACTTGAATACATCTTTAATATATATTTTTTTCCAACTTTGTTCCTTCAAGTCATATAGCCGATGATATTCATATTATTATAATTTAAACCAATAATTTGTAACATAAATTATATTAAAATATAGTGCTATTACTATCCATTAAAAACTTTATAGTACTAATATATTAGCATTATTACTTATGTATATTTTATTCAAATAAAACTAGTACTATTTTCACATTATGAAGATTTTTTCCTTATATAATTATAATAAATTATTACTGTTCCTAAATAAATATCTAACTCATATAAATAATTGCTGAAATAAATACTGTTTCTTGATTTTGGTCATAAAATTAAAAACCAAGAATAATTTATTGGCATTTTACATATTTATTATCTTTTGTCTATATAATTTACAAAGTCTATATTTTTACAGAGTTATTTAGTTTTATATGTACTTATTACTAATATATTTACCATAAGATAATATTTTTACTTTGATTGATTTAATAGATTATAAATAGCGTAATTTTTAATATTGTTCTGATTTTTCATTGTGTTTATTTAAATCTATTAAACAAACAAATATAATGATTAAATATCATGGTAGAAAATAATATATAATACGGGAATCAAAAATAATTGATAATATATGATGACATAAAAATTAAATATTTTTAAGATTAATAGATAGTATTAAATGGAATTAAATATACCATATGATTATGTACCAGAAATAACATTAGTATCAGCTATGGAAGGAATTATAAAAAAGAAAAAAATACTAAAAATGAAAATAATATTTATATACAAAAATATTATATGTTCGTTCGATTGTAAACAAACTGGGAAAAAAATAGTAAGGGATTTTAAAACATATGATAATATAGATGAATTATGGAATTTTATTGATGAAAGAATACAGTCATATGATGAAATAAATAATCAAAAATTAACATTACAATATTTAATATCAAAGACATCACAAAATATATATAAGACACTAGAAAATTATGATCTAGATATAGAATGTGAATCAAAGTTTAAAAACGCGTTCGAGCGAATGAAAAAAATTAGTAAATAGTTAAATATTCAAGTGTTCAATCATTGTATAATTAATTATACAATGATTATATATGAGAGACTGATCCAAATAATAAAAACAAAGAAAAATAAAGTAAAGTCGATATAAAAATGGAAAATTTAATCTCTAAAATCGATTTTTTGAACATCGAATCGATAATTGACTGTGTTCCCTTAATAGAAAATTATTCTAGTAATGACTGGATCAATTATTTACCCAGCAATTTTAAAACTGATCAAAATACAATTATTCTACCACACGATCATATTATGAATAATTCTACATTTTCATATAAAAAAATACTTGTTGGTAAAACTAAATTTTCTGAAATTTATATAATTATATGGTTTCCAAATAGCTATGCTGAAAAACATTCTCATCCATCTCAAGGATGCATCTATAAAATTCTCTATGGTTCCCTTTTAGAAACTAGGTTTTTTAATACTGGTGATATTGTGCAAAATTCTTTAGATTTAAATACAACAACTTTTATACATAACGATTTCGCACAACACTCCATTACTAATCTTTCTAATTTAACTGTATCTTTACATGTTTATTCTCCCTATTAATATTATTTCTATGTTATTAATACAAATATTATTAAATACTATGTTTAATAATATTGTTACATTAACACAAATACTTTGTATTAAACTGGTCTGTTTTTTATCTAAAATAGATAAAAGAAGCACAAATCTCCCTCCTTTTGCAGATCTTCTTTTCCAAAAAATAATATTTTCAATCTTATTTCTTTATAAGCGTTCCATTTTATAGTTATACTTAATCCAAATAATTAATTGTCTTCTCTTTTTTTACTATGTTCTATAATATAGATTAAAAATTAAATTAATTTAAAACAACTGTATATAATATTATATAAACTCACAAGTATAGTTTATATAATATTATATAAACTCACAAGTATAGTTATTATACATTAATTATCACATGGAACGTTTATAAAACATTTATACGAATTAATTTACATATACAACTTCTTTAGTTTGATAATATATATTATAAGTAGTTAAATCATAATACAAATAAGTTACTAAATACAACTATACTTATCTTGAATAAAATAGATAATTTAATTATACTTATCTTGAATAAAATAGATAATTTAACTTAAAAGCAACCGATTTAAAGGATAAGTGTTGGGCGTATTAAGGAGAAAATAGCAAAACTTTATGAAAATAAGAAAAATATACTAGAAACAATTATATCAATTTTGAGGATAAATTAAATATGGGTTTGTAAAACCTGAAAGATGGAGAAAGTTGTTGAAAAATTAAGCATTATATAGTTGCAGATACATATGTTTCATTCTTAATAATATAAAATATAGTTTAATAGTTTAATAGTTTAATAGTTTAATAGTTCAATATTATTCAATTCTTTGAGCAAAAATTAACTAACTTAATGAGGATCAAAAATATTCGGCAAGTTGGAGATTATACAACTTTATGAGAATGCAAAAAATATACTTGAAAAACAAAAATTATTATACTCGAGAATAATACAAAAATATACTTGAAAAACAAAAATTATTATACTCGAGAATAATACAAAAATATATCAGGAAGCATATTTTATTCAAGCTGATGAGAATATAAAATATGCTATAAGTAAGGATTAAGAAAGTAGACTAATACTATATACATCCGAAGTGTATTTTACGAAAGTTGAAGAGAATGTAAAATATGCTCAAAAAGTAAAGATTTCGAAAGTCGAACAATAAAAAAAATATACTTCCCATGTATATTTATGGAAGTATGATCGGTATAAAAATATACATTGGAAGTATGATCGGTATAAAAATATACATTGGAAGTATATTTGTGGAAGTTTTGGATCGGAATGAAAAAATATAATGGGGACATAAAGAATTATGAAAGTCCACAAATATTAAAATATACTTCTCAAGTATATTGTAAGGAAGTAGGATCAGAATAAAAAATATATAATAAAGACATAAAAGTGTAAGAATACTAAAATATAATTGGGAAGTATATTTTACACAAAATGAACTGAATAAAAAATATATTTGAGACACAAGATATGAAAGTTGGAGAAAAAAAATATACTTGGGAAGTATATTTGGAGAAGTTGAGCAGAATAATAAAATATACTCAAGACTTGTATATATAAAGTAAAGAACAAAAAATATATTTGAGAAGCAAAGATGATTGAAGTAAAAGAATACAAAAATATACTTGGGAAGTAAAAATTATGTGAGTGAAAAATACAAAAATATATTTGACAAGCAAAGATTATGTAAGTGAAAAATACAAAAATATATTTGACAAGCAAAGATTATGTAAGTAAAAAATACGAAAATATACTTAATAAGCAAAGATTATGTAAGTAAAGTGTAAAAATAGTATAAAATATTATGTAAGTTTAGCTAGATATTATAGAACTCAATGATAAAAAATATATAAAGAGTAAAAGATTATATATTGAAGAGAATACAGGTTATATGTTAATGAGTAAAGATGTAAATTCAGATAGTAAATTAACATTGTAGTTAACTAGAATATTTTATTCACATGTAAAGGAAACAATTTATATATTTTGGAATAAACGAATATAAGTATTTAGATATTTCATCTAAATAAAATATCTATAATTTTAAATATGTTAGTTATTTTATATAGTAGAAATTATAAATAATAAAATAGTCAATAAAATAATATCTCTAAAAAAATGATAATAATGGATATTTTATTTTATAAAATAAATGACAAATTTACATAATTTTGTATCTTATACTGATACATTATCACAATTCTCTAATACATATAATGCTTATATTACTATTTACAAATTTCCTACTCCGTTAAGCGAGGAAGTAAATGGTTATATAGAACTTTTACAATCTGATAAATCTAATCTACTATCACATTATGATAATATTATGGAATATATTTCGCTTATGAGATCAGATATAGATAAATTTATTACCAAAAATACCAAAAATACAAACACTAATCAATTAGAAAATACCAGCATAAATTATGAAGATAATGAAGAAGAGAGTGATGAAAAATATCTTATTTCCATAGATGATTCTGATTCTGATTCGGATTATGAAACGGAACCAGATTCAGATGAACAATTGGAAACATAATGTTATGAAGAAATATACAAATAGTATTACTAAATAAAACAAAGATATATTTAGAAAAAATAGTGGATAATATATTTTATAAGAAGAAAAAATATTATTAAAATGGGAGATAGTGAATTTAGATATTAAGAAGAGAAGATTTAAAAGAAGAAAGGCGATAATCGACCATTTTTTGTAAATTAAATGATCCGTTTTTATAGGATAAATCGACACTTTTATGTTTCAATAATTTCATAAAAATATATGGTGAATAACAAGAACACATTAGACACGAATAACAATCTACAGATACATCTATGTTATCAATAGTTAATAATGTTTTAATGCAGTTGTCGGATTGATATTCTACACAAGATCTAATGAATATTCCGTTATTATGATTGATGTTTATATGAGATTTATATTTGTTTAAAATAAGTTGTAAAATAAAATAATAATCGTTTTTAATGAGGAAAAGAATATAAGAATAAATGTGATTTATTGCATCATTATAATAGTTAAAAAATATACAATTATCAATATTGTCAAATATATTTTGTGATTTATTATAGTTAAATATTTTATCATCTACTTTATTTTGATAAAATTTATTAATAGTATCTATATGTTTTAGTGTTTCATTTCTTATTCTATTAGGTATATATTGGATTTGAATACTCATTCTGTCAAATATAACTTTAGAATCAAAATTATAACAATCACTCAAAATATTATTTAACAAAGTAAAAAATATGTTTTGGTATTGTCTATACAGATTGGATTTTAATAATTTTTGGCTAAAATCGTAAATATATTTATTCAATATATTATATTCCAATAGTATTTCTTCCGACATTTCCAATCTAGATATTCCATTACACCAATATTCACACATAATAATATAATTATCATTGGTAAAACTAATATATTTTAATACATCATTCGTATATATCCTATTTTTAACCAAAAATTTTATTACCGATTTATTGAAAACTAACTTTAATTTTTGTATAATATAATCTATATTGCATTTTTCATATTTAAAACATAAAAGAATATATCTATAATTATGATGACTTAAATTATGTAAATTATCTTGTATATATTGAGAAAATATATCATAAAGCGTTTCTGTTTTATGACAAATTTTTATAATATTATTTACATCATATTTCTCTATTATATCACAATATATTTCTTTAATATATTCTTCAAAATATTTGTATCTATTATTTATTAATTCTAGAAATTTATATTTATTAAGCCTTTTATATATTGATTTTATCTGACTTTCTGTTAATTTCTTTCTCATTGTTCCTAATATTTCTGTTCTGTTTATTAAATTAAAATATTCCTCTCTATTTACATATTTTACTAACATATTCCTACAGTCTCCATGATATTCTATCTCTTTTAAATACATCTCGGCTATCTCTCCATGCCCTTTTTTTATTGATTTACTTATTATCATATTATATATATCTTTTCTATTCCCTATTTCTGATATCTTATAATTTTCTAATATCCATTTCAATCCTTTTTTATTCCCTGTTTTTGCACATTTTATTATATCTTTCATCTCTGGTTTATAATTATTTATTCTTTTATAGTTTTTCGCTATTTCTTTGTTTAATCTTCTTATTTCTGGTCCACAATATTTCACTATTTCATATATTGTATATTTACATAATCCTTTTTCACTCATTATGTTTCTTTTACTTATCTATATACTCCTATATTTTTTCATTAATTTCCTTTTTCCATTTATCATATATAAACCTTTTTGATTTTACTTCTTTCCGCTTTCTTATTCTGCTTCTGTTACTTTCTCACTTTCTTAACTCCTATCCTTTTTCTTACTTTCTTATTCAATTCCTATCATTTTCTTATTCTGCTAATTTTTTGCTTTCTTATTCAACTCCTATCCTTTTCTTGTTCTCTGCTCCTAATTTCTTATTCTGTTTTGTTCTCTTATTCTCTACTCCTAATTTCTCATTCTGTTTTGTTCTCTTTTTCTTACTCTTTTCTCTATATTATCTGTTCACTCTCTAAAACTACTATATTACACATTTTCCATTAAATCATTTTATCTTATGTGTTCTTATCTATGTTATATTATTCTAATCTATTGCTATATAATCCATAGTGTCTTTAGTTATATTGCCTTATTGTATGTTTAATTTTTAATCAAATTGCTAAATATATTATTTATCTTACAAGTTAATTACATTTAAATTCATGCTAATATTATTACAATACTAATATAATATTATATATCAAAATAATAGATCATAAATCAAATAGGATCAAAAAAGAATATAGAAATTACACAAAAAATGATAAAATAGTTTGGCGATTCAATTAAAAAAATGGAAAAATTCTTTAACAATAAAGATACATGCGACGTTAAATTTGTTTTTGAAGATGATGATAGAATTCTTTACGCGAATAAAATAATATTAAGTAAGAATAGTGAAATATTTTATAAGATATTTTATGATAAAAAATGGATAGATAATAATAATAAAACAATAAAAATAGAAGGATTCGGATATGATGATTTTTTTATTTTTTGCGAATTTGTGTATAATCCAAAAAAGTATCAATATACTGGTATTGTTAATAGCGATGAAACTGATAATACCGAAATAAGTATTCAATTAACTCAGAGACTTTATGAATTTCAGATTATTGAAAAATTGTCTAATTTTTATCAAAATTCATGTATTAATACACAAGTTAAAGAATATGTCCAAAATTATCTCAATACAAAAATTGTTTCTCTTCTCTTGAATGAAGATCAAAATTCAAAATTTATTAAAAATTCGTGTTTAGAATACTTAGCCAGAAATATAATCAATATTTCGGATGGACAAATCAACGAAAATGTCAAAAGTATAGTTTTAAAATTATCTGCTAAAAATATGACCAGATTTATTAAACGTTCTGATATACAATTATCTAAAGTTCTTTTGGAATCTCTTATAGATACATGGTGTATTATTACTAATAATCATATTGATATTTCAACAATTAATCCTACTGAATATATTTATAAATATTCTGATAATAAAATTACAAAAACAAATATCAATATTTGTGCAATTTGTCGTAGTTCTCTAATAGATAATTGTCTCTATTGTACACAAGATAATACTTGTTTATTTATATCAGGTATTTGTGGTCATGATTACCATTCTCATTGTATTAATTCATGGTTAAAACACAGAAATATTTGTCCAATTTGTTCTTCTCCATGGATGCCTATATCAAGACCTCAAAAATCTATAGTATTGAAAAAATTATTTAAAAACAAATAGTATTATCTATTTAATTAAATATTTATAGTATAATTGTTACTGTATTCGAAGATATTATTAACTTCAACATTATTATAATTAACTTTAAAATTATAATTATGATTAACTTCAACATTATAATTAACTTTAAAATTATAATTATGATTAACTTCAACATTATAATTAACTTTAAAATTATAATTATTATTAACTTCAACATTATAATTAACTTTAAAATTATAATTAACTTTAAAATTATAATTATGATTAACTTCAACATTATAATCATAATTAACTTCAAGTCTTCCAATAATTATTTCTTCAGATTTGGAATAATTTCTTAAGTCTCTCACTATTTATCTCTTTAGTCTTCAAAATCTTTAAGTATTTATCTCTTCAAGTTTTCCAGTTTTTATTTCTTGAAGAATACAAAATAGGATCAATATTATAAATTAACAAAGAATAAAGCGATGTACAAATAAATAAAATTGAATTTAAAAAAATAATAAGAGTTGTAAACTAGTGTTTGTCAACATATTGGGAATGATTACTATATCGGAAACGATTACTATATCGGAAACCGACTGAGTTTTTATGGTCCTTAATATGTTGATAAACACTAGTTTACAACTCTTATTGTTTTTTTAAATTCAATTTTATTATATTTTCATATTAGTGAAAGACAGATAAATTTTATTACAAATATATAATTCTTATAAAATGTCCGTTTTCGTAGTATTTAAGAGTTGAAACAATATTATATAGATAATTATTTTTGCATAGATTGTTTCTAGGAATGTTCAGTCAACTATATTATTTATTAATAATATAGTTAATAAAGTTGATATTGTGATAATATAACTATATAACGATATTATGATAATTGGTGAAATAATGAGCAGATTTATTAAGTTATTATGATAATTGGCTATTGGTGAAATAATGAACGGATTTATTAAGTTATTATGTATAAATGAGATAATTAACCATATAAATATAAAATATATATGTCGGGCAAAAATAAAGATATATTGGAATATTTATATTTAAAATATATGATTCGCTTAAATTAAATATTAAACAAAGTTTTTTTGAATACTTGTTCGATAGCTTGTTTACCATTATCCAACAATTTTCTTGCTCCTATGCCTGCAAAATTAGTCGATAAAATTGGAGTATCACAAACAATAAAAGAGTTTGACCTATAACAATATTCAAACCATTTGGAGGTATTTTGGTCATATACATATACGGGTTTGTTACAATCGATAGCCATTTGAATAGCCCAACCCGTTCCTCCTTCAACGTCTGAACTATTTTTTAAGTAACTTATAGCAAAAATTTTATCTGCGTTTTTAACTTGATACCAATTCCTTGCCAACAATGATTTATATCTGTATGGGTTTCTCTTCAATTTTTTGTTTGCTTCCAATATTTTTACCCATCCTTCTTCAATTTCATTATCGTCAAGTTTTATATTTCCATATTTGGTCTTGTAACCATGATAATAATGCTTATTTTCCATACTCACATATTTAGATCCTATATTTTCCCATTCTATATCAGCACCTTCAGCACCTCCTGAATGATTTATATATTTTGTCATCTTTATTTAGATTTTTTGTTTAGTATTATTTTCAAAATTTATGACTAATATTCCTTACTTTCATACATATATTTTGTTTTATTACTATATAATATTTCTTAATTATATTTAATATAAAATATCAGGTATAAAATATACTTGATAACGAATATCAAATATACTTGATAACGAATACTATTAGATACCAAATGAAATTGAAACATTTAGTGAGCTAAATATTAAATAAAATAATGCTAAAGTATTGTGTATTTTTTATCTATATTTCAATAGTATTATGTACAAATAAATTTTGGATTAAAAAAACATGTGAATTAGAATATATAACACTAATAAATAATACAACATGCTTAGCATATGCTAGTTTAATATTTAATAAATCGAATTTAATTTTAAATGATGTTTGTTCAACTCAAATAGATATATGTATCTTAAATTGTTCAAGAGATATATTTAAATGCGCATCTTGCATTAGTTTAATTAAATATCATTGCGATAATTTGTACTATATAAATTACGATATTAATAATTGTTCTCGATATCCTACATTTACTTGTAAGGTGTTATAATTATATGAGATTATGTAATAATTTAAGTTAATAACCACAAATAAGTTAAATAGATTACACTATCTAATCTATTACATTGATATAATAGATTAGATGATATAATAGATTAGATGATAGTGTTAAAAACATTACACTATCTAATCTATTACATTGATATAATAGATTAGATGATAGTGTTAGATATATTACTAAATAATACAGTATTAAGGTTAATACAAATTAAAAACTATATATGGGAAATTAATTGAATATTGCAATGTAATAGTTTGAATAGTCTCATATAAAAAATAAATTACCAAATACTTTTATCTTATAGCAAGAAAAATTACATATATTCGCCATTATAAATTAAACATCCTCTGTTAATAAGATATTCAAGACATGTATCACATATATTTTCAATATTTTTTAGATTTTTAGGTTTCCCACCGGATCTCCATCTATATTCCTTCATATCATGTGAACTACCGTAACCACAACAAACTCCATTATCATGTAAGAAACATTTAGCACCACTCCAAGAATGATCACTACATAAATTACAAATACTTTGTTTATCTGTATAATTTTTAACAAATAAATCTGCACAATTATTGCAAATAGTGGCAGGATATTCTAACACTTTCATTTTGATCTTGATATTTTCGTCATCAGTTTTAATTTGATATGTACCTGATAAATCACATATCTTATCTTCATTAATTAATATATTATAAGAATTGGCATAATTATCATCGTCACTATTGTAATTTAATATATCAATGCTTTCTGTCTTAGTATCTATATTTTTTGTCTTATTATCAGATGTATGAATATCACTATTAACAATACTATCATTAAATATATATTTGTAGGATGAATCATCACACTGTTGATCGTTTGGCTTGTTATTAGAACGAGACTCTTGTTCATAAATATTTTTATAGTTACATGATTGTTCACAGTCTAAGTCAGAATCGCTACTACAATCATCAAAATAACAAGTATTTTTACATTCTTTGTCACACAAATTGCAATTTTTAGGAAGACAACACAATGGTTTATTATGTGCAAGCAATAAAGAATCATTTAGTTTATCGGTGTATTTTTTTTCTGCAATAAGAGTACCATCTATAACAAAATGTTGAATACAAGACATGCATAAAAAACCATTAGTGTTAAGGTGTTCAGGTTTTTTATTTATAGGGAAGGAGAAAGAACCAATTGCACCATTACCAGATACAAAAAAACTATCTTTTGTTAAAGAGGGAGGAACACCTGAATAAGTGTCGTAACAACCACAATTTGAACATAAATTTTTTTTTAGACTGAGAGAAAATTTTATATAGCAGTCATAGCAATACATCCATAAATCTCTACTATCATCGCTATCAATTTTTGCTTTGCCATCACATACATCTTTCCCCAATACCCAACAAATTGAAGTCTCAATGTAATGTGTTTTTTTTGGGAAAATTCTATAAATTATTTGATCCAATTTACAAATAGTATTGCATTCGCGACATTCTTTGAAAGCCATTTTTTTATTAATATAAATAGTATTATTATTCATTATTAGTATTAGCGTAATAATATCAAATACCATAATTATTGAATTATAAATTAATAATCCCTAATCCCTAATTCCTTAATTCCTAATTCCCAATTCCCAATTCCCAATTCTTAATTCTTAATTCTTAATTCTTAATTCTTAATTCTTAATTCTTAATTCTTAATTCTTAATTCTTAATTCTTAATTCTTAATTCTTAATTCTTAATAAAACACTATTTGAAATTATATAAGTATTTGATGATTGAAAATAATCCTTTAATTTAAAGATTTAATATATAGTTACCATCAAATTAGTGACATTTCGAAAAAAGTAAAAGAGTTAATATTATTTCAGTATAAATCTATGTAGATATATAGAAATATTAGTTGAATTTAATCAATAATTTTTGTCGAAATAGGAATATTTGATTTTGAGATATTTAACATGAGATATAATTTCACTAACTTTAAAGGTGATAAATATTTACACTATTATAAGTTAGTTTTTATAAGATTATTGGAACAAATTATTTATTAATATAACAAAAATTTTGTTATATTAATTGATATTCTTGTTTTCTTATATAAGTAATAAAATATTATCAATATTTTAATCAAATTCAGACGTAGAGATTATGTTAGATAACTTAAGATACTGAAAAAATATTTTTATTAATTAGACGAATTAATTTTCAGATTATAAAAAATAAGTTTTTATAATTGATAGAAGAAATTACTAATATAATACTATAAATTGGTGCTATTTTTGAAGAAAATAATTGTATTAAATACATATTCAATATATTAGTAATAAGAAGTATGTCGTAATATGAACCAATGGGGTTCTTTATTTATAAGTTTCAAACCTTTAGATTCGGCCCATTGTTTTGTTTTTTCTACTAGACCAGCTTGTACAAATTTTTGTTTTTCAATCATTTGATTTGGATCAATAATATTATCATACCACCCGGAAACTTTAATTTTATGGAATGATAAATATGCTTCTGTTTCATTAATTGGTTCCCTAGAATAATCGTCGCCAGAAGCTGACATTTCTACCAGCTCATCCAGTTCTTCGATTTTTTTACCATCGTTATAATCATCATATGCGTCATTTTTTTCTGGATTAAAATATTTTTTTGTTAGTGTATATGGATTACGGAGCAACGAAATGTATGTCTCAAAACATTTACCTATATATTCACCCTTGCGACCATCCCATTCTCCTTTATATTGATATGCTCCTGTTGCTTTTTCAGCACTTTCTTTTTCTATTCTAAATCCATATATCACACCAGTATAATATTCACTTAAGCCCATATTAAACTTGTTTTATACTTACTTTCCAAATTTAATATTTTCATATTTTCCATAGAAATATTAATTCTCTATATTTCTATTATATATTTTTCTTACTTATTCAATAATTCACTTGATATTAATCAAATACGTTATTAATCTCATTTATATTATAATTAATCTCATTTATATTATAATTAATCTATTTATAATAACAGTATAAGTATCATCTTAACCGACGTATATCAATGTACTTCATCTTCTCCATCATCATCTTCGTCATCTTGACCATCTTCTCCATCATCATCTTCGTCATCTTGACCGTCTTCTCCATCCTGATCTTCGTCATCTTGACCATCATCTTCGTCATTAAGGTTATCGCAACAAAATACGCCTGAAATGGCATCGTCAAGTTGATAAATAAAGGACTGTACAATGTTTCTATCGTCTAAATTATTTAAGTCATATATAAAAACAGTTTCTGAATATTTATCTCCTGTTTGGAATTTAAGAATATTTTTATTTATTTCATAAACAAAGTACTTATAAGAATAATTTCCACACAAATCTAACGTGTCATTTTTTAATCCAAGAGGATTGAGAGTATATGATAAAAAACTTCTAAGAGGTTTAAGGATATTTTTATTTATATCATCATATGACATATAAAAGTTAGAACAATTTCGAGTAAAATAAAATGATTGAACCATAGAACGATCTCTTGAAATCGAAAGATTCATTTTATAGACGATATTATTATATATTTTATTAAAATTTATTGGGATGAATTTATTATATATTATATATTATATATTGTTTGTATGAGATATTAGGTACATGAGATATTTAACGAAACAATAATATAGTGTTATGTCCATTTGTTAATAAAATCTAAAGATCTTGATAAATCTTTAGTTATCCCATATTTATGATCCAAACATAATACTAAATTATTAAAAAATATAGGATAATGAGAAATATATTTTTCAATAATTAAAGGCCATCCGAATGTATGAATATTTGCGCCTCTAATTATATAAGTACCTAGATAATATAATGTTAAATATTTGATAATTATTCTTTCTGAATATTCGTCTTTGAAATAATATACATCGTTAATAATTGCTTTAATAAAAGCCCATTGTTCGTATATTTCTATGCTGTCTATTTCTCCTTTATAATATTCTTCTATTATAATTTCTACTATTTGTGTTATTCTAATATTATAAGGATGTTTTCCTTTTTTATTTGATGGTTCACATTCCATAATACATGTATATTGTCTATTAAAATTGGAAGCTCTACAACACATACATACATTTATTCCAAAAATATTAATCAATCTTAAAAATAAGCTTGTCTTTATATTTTTTCTTGTCTCATATTGATCACCGTATTTTATATTTAATTCTTCAATTATATCAATTATATCTTTTTTCACTAACTGTTTGTTGATTTTCTCGTTATTATAAAAATAATTTAGATTGTTACCCTCAATAATTTCATTTTTCCATTCTTCAACTGTATCATTCTTAAATGGCATTTATTTTTATGTTTTTCTATATATTTAATTTCAAAATTATATTTAATTTCAAAATTATATTTTATACATAACAAAAATGTTTAATATTTGAAATATCTACTATCTTAAGTATTTCATTCAACAACTCGTACTGCTTTTGTAAATTTTACAAATTGTAGTAAAACACAATTATACATTTTATAAATTCTATTAAAATTATGTATATTAACTTTATTTAATATTTACATTCTTGGATATTATACATTATAAGTTAGAGTTTTGATGTTAATATTAAATCATTTGTAAGATTTATTTGATAAACAAATCTTGGGAGTTATTCTTAAACAAAGAATAATTAAATAATGTAATAAGGAAAGATATTTTACTGATTCAAAAATGAGTATGTATGAGGGAATAATAGAGTAATAAATATAAATAAATTAATACTAATTTTAATAAATAAAATGTCGCTATTAAATGCTATATGTGATAAATATTTGTATATAGAAATATTTAAATATTGTAACTATTTGGATTACACAAAGTTAAGTTTGGTATGTAAATATTTCAAAGAGTTAGTAAATACCGATAATTATAAGGAATTTATAAAAATAGTTAGAGAGAATAAAGATGAGGATTTATGTTATAAATTAATATTAAAAAATGGAAATCTGGAACACTTTAAATTTATAAGATTTTGGAAAGGTTATGATAATACTGAAGAAAATTTTATTATAAATAGGGATATATATAATAATAGTGAATTATTCAAGTGGTTCTGGTTAAATTGTAATTATATTAAAAGTAAGGAAAGAATAAATTATGCACTATGTAGATTCTGTGAATTTAATAATCTTGAAGCTATAAAATGGCTAATAGAACGTGAAAAAATATGTATGAAATCTACATATACAAGTATTTATTCTGTACCACGTTATAATGTATCAATAAGTGGATTTTTAATTATGCAATGCGCTAATAATAATAATATAGTTATTGCGGATTGGTTAAATAAATCTTATGATATAGATGACTATTTGTTAAAAGCGTTTTATAGATCAATAGATGAAGGAAATTATAATTTTGCTGTATGGATAGTTGAATTAGGTAAAATAGATTTTAATACAAGACAAAATGCATTTATAAAATCTTGCAAAAATTTTACAAAGATTAATATTGACAAACCAAATGATAAACCTGATCTAAATCCATTACAAGTTAGACAAGGAATAGTAAAAAGAAATAAGGTTAAAGAATCTTGGGATTCTTTTTTTAGAATAGCTGAATATTTATATTCTATAGATAAATATTATCTGGATAAAAATACAATAATACAAGTTTTTAAATCTTTATCGGGTTGCTATTTAGACGGTTTGAAATGGTTCTTTTCTATTTATGAACATCAACTTAATGTTGATAATTTAGATCAAGATACAATACATAATATATTTAATTCTTTGTGTTATTGTAATATTGATAATATTAAATGGTTCTATTCTATTTATAATCAAAAAATAAATATTCATCATAATAACAATGTATTTTTCAAGAGTTCTTGTTATTATGGTAATAAAGATTTATCGGTAGCAAAATGGTTGTATTCTCTTAAAGATACATTAGGCGACTTTAATGTTTTCCTGCTTCCTGAAGGTAGATATTCCGATGACGAATCTGAATATGAGAAAATTTACGGCAATTGGAGAAGTTATACTTCACGTCAAACCGGTATTTGGTTACATTCAATTAATAAAATTCATCCTAATGCATATAAGGAAATTATGGGTTTAAACATTTTATAGTATTTCTAATAATTAAACTATTTCTCGTTATTAATCCTGCTATTTTATAATATGAAATAATATACTACTTTATAATATTAATTATGTTAATAATAATATTAACATAGCATTTTATAATATCATTAATATAGATCCAACTTTGATGATAATTGTTCAAGAACTCATTATAAATACTAAAATAATGTATGTAGTATTTTTCCTAAAATAACACGATTGTACAAATTATAATTTATCTTTTTAGTTAAAGTTTTGACTTATATAGCTTTATGATAATATAAATAGTATCGATACCATTTTACTCTTACTTTATATTAAGTATTTTTGTTTTAATGATTGTCGCATCGAAAATTATTCATTGATAATTCAATAAATAAAGTATTAGAGTCCCTTTAAAAATATTGTTTGCAATATGTGAATTATTCTGCTAAAATTTTAATTTTATCCCAAAATTCAATATTTAATTTGCTGGGAAAGATAGTTGGTATCTGATATTAAAGTACAAATATTTGCATTTGTCACAGTAAAAAAGGATGTTTGTGAAAATATAAAAAAGCAAAACAAACATTCATTTATATAACCAATACAAACAAGCCAATATATTTATAGATAATATAAAAATGTATGATTATATAGATAAGAATATTTATAGACTATTATCGTATTTTAAATCTTAAATTGTAACAAGTATTATATATTTATCATTCCCATGATTCTGAAATGATAAAATTGTTCAAATATAAAGTATTTTATATTAAATTCTTTATATATTATTGATTAGCATCTTATTGAGATTAACAATGCTTTCAATATTTTTTTGTTTTCCTTATATCTTTTACACCCTTTTTGAATTAAAATATAATTGAATCGTCTCAAACAAGATTTTCACAAATGCATCTTAACTTCTACTTAAAACTTCCTAAGCTCTTAAATAAAATTTTGTGTATACGACATTATAAAATTTTATTATAAGTTTAAGGAAGTCGTTAAATTAAAGTATATTTAATATGAGTAATCGTATATTACTGGTATTACTTGGAGGTAAAAAGGATTACGTATTGTCGTGTTTTTGATATTATCTAAGTATGAAACCTTTAATTGTTCACGAATTATCATTTTAATAAATAACTCGCATCAGTATAAATCTTAAATATATGATACTAACAAAAATCCTCGTAATATTATATTAAACTAATTTTATCGTTATTAAGTTGTATTGAAAATAAATATGTTTATAAATATATTTGTTTGTTAAATATAATTAAGTAGCATAAAAAGAAATAAATAGTTGAATAAAATAATTTTATTCGAATAAAATGATTTGGGAAGCTTTGAAAGATTTTTCAGATATAAAAATTAAAGTAGAGGACGAAATATATGATCTTCATAAACTTTACTTGATAAATATACCATATTTTAGAGCCTATATACTTGGTGATTATCTTAAAAATGAAATTATAGAGGAAGATGTTGAAATTGTAAAAAAAGTTGCTTTTGAATCTATAATGACAGATATATATTATATATATGCAAATGTATTACAAGAATTGAATATGGAAGATACTATAAGTGATGGTATAAATAACGAGGAAAATATTACAGATGCATTAGATAAATTAAAACTATTGAGATATTATGGATTAAACGAAATGGAAGAAAATATATTGAATTTATTATCTTCAAATTTAAAATATTATTATCCTAGTTATGATGATTTAGAAGAATTATTAGATTTATCTACCAACCAATTGATAGGTGATACAAGTGATAAATTAATGCAAACACTCAGTGGTTTTTTAGATAATGTAATTTTTCAACTTGAATCACGATTTAACAAAGATACTAATAGTACCAATATTGGTTATTATGTCAATTTTATATACAATCTTTCTAAAATAATACATTATCCTTTATTAGCAAGTTTAATGTTGAATACTGGGTTTTTTAATAAAATGGCTTCTATTTTAACACTTGAAGATATTAATAAACTTTTGCCTAAATCTCTTTTACATGCTGATTTTAGCGAGTCCTTAGCCACGTATACTGATTTATATAGCCTTAATATTGTCGATAAACTAAGAGATATTATACCTGACCAAGTTGCAAATACTGAATATTCACATATTTTGGATAATTTATCTCACTATTATTATCTGTCTGATGATACTTACACTCAGGAGAAATATATTAAAGATATTTCTAACTATATTAATTCATAACTGCTTACACAAAATTATGTTCTAAATTATTCATTAATATTATATAATCATATAATTATTTACTTATATCCAAAAATGAGTATTCCCAAAAATATCTGTTTCCTCGGATATTTTAGTTATATAAGTATCTTACTTAATATTAAACGTCTTGTTGATTTTATATATTAATTCCATATATTAGTATAGTTACTCATACTAATATAATTTACAAATATCGATCGTTATTATAATTATTATTTAACTATTTAAAATTTTAACAAAAACAGCCAAATAATATTTAATATATGAGTTTGTATAGATATTTATAATAATAAAGCGTAATATCATAACAGATTATAAAATATCACATTTAAGTTATTTATAAAGTTTAAAATTACTCCAAATATAAATAAGATAAAATTTTCATTTCTTTATAAAAATGAGCAATCCAAATTCTTCTGTTTCTTCGAATAATTCCATTTGTTTTAATACTGATATACAAAGAATTTGTCTTTCTGTTTCACCTATTAACGCAAATACAAATACAAATACATCTACATCTACATCACAAACTTCAAATCAAAACACACCTTTGGTTACACAAGTATCTATTAACTTACCCCAGCTTGGAAATGGGGTAAATGGACCAGGTCAATTTTACGGAGCACCTTCTATAATCTAATTTATATTACTTGTAATGCTTAAAATTATTGTTTTATTGCAATTTATATTTTCTGAATAAAGTATATAAATAACATTAATTGTAAATATTAATTGTACACTTTTATTGTACAATTAATATAATGCTCTATAAATAATATAGTAATAGCACGATATACTAGAGGACTAAAAATAATATTAAAATATAGTATTTAGCAAGTTGAACCAAAATAATTTTGCTTGTCATATATGCCCATATACTTATAAATTTATCTTAATGATTATGCTAATATTAAAATAAATCATATATATTTATCATCAAAATATATGATTTATTTTAATATACATAGTTGAATTTTAATTAGTCATATTTAGTAAAAATATTTTATTTTTACTAAATTCAACCTTTTAAATACTTCGGTAATGATTATATTTTCATTAGAAAATTACACATCAAGAGTATGGATACCTTTTAAATGCTCAAATGCTTTGTCAGTTATCTTAATACCTTTTAGATGCTCAAATACTTTGTCAGTTATTGTATTTTGAAAACAATACGACATATTTAGTTTATGAATACCTTTTAAATTCTCAAATGCTTTATCAGTAACAATATTTTGATAACAATATGACATATTAAGAGTATGAATACCTTTTAAATTCACGAATGCTTTATCTGTTATTGTATTTTGGTTACACCATGACATATTAAGAGTATGGATACCTTTTAAATTCTCAAATGCTTTATCTGTTATGGAATTTTGATTACATCCTGACATATCAAGAGTATGTATACCTTTCAAATATTTTAATCCTTTATTTGAAATTGTATTTTGATGACAATGTGACATAACAAGTGTATGAATTCCTCTTAAATTTATAAATGCTTTATTAGTTATTTGTTTACAATAAGAGATATTTAGTGTATGTATTCCTTTCAAATATTTAAAAGCTTTATCTGTAATAGTTTTTTGATTACATCCTAACATATTAAGAGAATAAATACCTTTTAAATTTTCAAATGCTTTATCAGTTATTTGATAACAATTTGAGATATTAAGAGAATGGATGCCTTTCAAATTTTCGAAAGCTTTATCTGTTATTGTCTTGCCATAATAATGCGACATATTTAGTGTATGAATACCTTTTAAATTTTCGAAAGCTTTATCTGTAATAGTATTTTGATCACAATGTGACATATTCAGTGTATGAATACCTCTTAAATTTTCGAAAGCTTTATCTGTAATAGTATTTTGATGACAATGTGACATATTTAGTGTATGAATACCTTTTAAATTTTCGAAAGCTTTATCTGTAATAGTATTTTGATCACAATACCACATATTTAGTGTATGAACACCTTTTAAATTCTCAAATGCTTTATCTGTAATAGTATTTTGGGAACAATATGTCATATTAAGAGTGTGAATACCCCTTAAGTTTTCAAATGCATCATCCGTTATTGCTTTCTGGTTACATTTTGACATATTAAGAGTATGGATGCCTTTCAAATTTTTAAATGCATCATCTGTTATCTGTATACAATATGACATATTAAGCGCATGTATACCTTTTAAATTTATAAAAGCTTTATCTGTTATTTTATTGCAATATGATATATCAAGTTCATATATTTTTTTTAAATATACAAAATCTTTGTCTCGTATAATATCAGTTCTATTTAAGTCTAGATTTAAAATTTTGTATGGTATATTTTTTATAAAACTAAAATTAGGTATTTTTTTTTTTACAGTAAATTTATGACTTTTCATTATTTCTCTATTATTCAATAAAGAATTGTAATATGTAAAACATGTAAAAGAAAGTTTTAATAATTCTGATGTTGATAAAAATGAACATATTTCTATTATGCTATCGAATGATATTTTTTCCAAGCCGCTCATTTATTGTAGTATTCTGCAAATAAAAATTTCAAAACTATTTTAGTATGTATTAATAATAAACATACATAAATACAAAAAATAATGTTGTTTGTTGTTAAAACAACTATTCAAGATATTTTTGATTTTGGAAAATGATTTAACAAAAGGAATAAAATGAAGAGTGTCCTAATATTTATAAGGTCCAATATATTAAAAAATTACAAATATGAAATTTTATAAAGCACAAGATGTTTAAGTAAAATTTTCATATTAGTAAAATTTTTTGTCATTCCTTTTCAGTTCAATTCACATAATCTAAATATCTTTATATTAAAATCTCGTATTCACTATTAATTTGTGACTGTGTTACCAATAACTATACAGTATTATGATTGTATGTTACTATATTATCTAGAAACAATATAGTAAGGTATATAAAAATAAATTTATAACTTTTCCTTATATTCTTTCCTATAATAAAGAATAAAAATATAATTGTATCGTCTCAAATAAGATTTTCACCAACGTATCTTCTTAACTTCTTCTCAAAACTTACTAAGCTCTTAAATAAAATTTTGTGTATACGACATTATAAAATTTTATTTTAAGTTTAAGGAAGTCGTTAAATTAAAGTCAATGTAATATGAGTAATCGTATATTACTGGTATTACTTAGATGTAAAAAGGATTTCATTATATCCTCATTAATATATATTGTAAGGGTTTAACACCATCCTCAGAAACCTGTATAAAGTTACAATTATTAGTTGATATCTTTATATCTATAATATTATTTATGCGATTATTTTCATCGATAAAATATTTGAGCTCTTGACATCCTGTATGATAGGTTTTCTCGTTGAAGAGAGATCCAATAAATTTATCTGAATAAATAGGATTATTGACCATTTTTTTCATAATATCTGTTAACTCAATACAACTTTTATAATCTCTATATTTTTTTGTTTTTGTGTAGTCAAATAATGTCATTTATATTTGAATAAATATAATTCAAATAAAATCATATTTATACCCGAATAAATACTACTATAATAAAATCATATTGAATTATTATTTAAAGTAATATATAAATTTCTACAGTCAATACCAGGTTGTTTTGGAAATACAATAAATATTTTAAAATAAATATTTTAAAATAAATATTTTGTTACTCATGCATAATATAACAATAAATGTAGCTCCATAAAAATAGAATAATATTTATGTATTTTTTTGATCGTTTGACTATGCAATAGTTTAAGCTAAATACTATTAATCCATTAAACAAAAATAACTTCATTAATATGATATATAATATGTTACTTTAATAAGAATAATATATATATATATTATTCTTATTAAAGTACTAAGTACCAATGTTGTTAAAATATAATAATATTATTATATTGTTGAATATCTGTTTCTATAATGGATATATATTTATCGGTAATTTTTGATTTTAGATTATTTTACCTATTCGTAATTTATTGTTCTATTTATCATTTAATACTATTAGAGAATGTTTCATATTTTATTATCATAAAATATAACCGTTATATTTAATTATAATATTACAAATATACTTATAATTAAAATATAACGGATATATATTGTATAAAAATTGATTTCAATGTTTGATTTTTATTTTATGCATGATTCATATTTTGGCATGATAATCCTATTATTCGTTTTGCGCAACAAGTAGATTTTTGTGAAATAGTAAACACTGTGGATGCAGAATATTAAGTGAATTTTTTAATAAAAACAATATATGACGAATAAAAATTAATGTTACAAAATAATTAATAATATAATAAGAGTAATTTAACAATATTGTACTTTAACCGCATTAAATCACCAAAAAGTATAGATAAACAATTTTATAAAATATTTTCCTAATATATCCTATAAAATATTAAACAAAATCGGATTAGTGATGAACAATGCTTAATAGTAGGAAAATTATATAATATCTGATTTTATGAGAAGAAAAGAGTTAAACAGTGAAAAAGAAGCAAAGAAATTGAAGAAAATATCCATAAAATATGCAAAAAGATATAAATTAATTAAAATGTAAAGCATATAAATATCTGGGATGGTGAAATATTATCCAGACCGCTGGACTGTATTTAAATTACTGAAGATGATAAATTTGTGATGGGAATGGAAAAATAGATATCATAAAATAGATACCAATAATTTGAACTAAATAATAAAGGATTTATAGTAAGAAACTTATTATATACAAAGATTTATTAGAGATGGAAGATAGTGATGAAGTTATTAAGCCTTCTATTTGATTAACAGTTTTTAATTGAAGATGAAATTTATAAATATTATCTGTATTATATAGAATTAATGGTTAATGGTTAATGGTTAATGGTTAATGGTTAATGGTTAATGGTTAATGGTTAACGGCCAATGGCTAATAACAAAAAATAATCCATACAATTATCAATTTCATAAAAATATATGATAACAAAACTAATAAATGGAAACTCAAATTGGAATTTTTACAACAATATATTTTAAAAATATATAATTTAAATATTGATATGATCAACATTATCAATATTAATAGGTTAATATTTACACAATATCATTTAATTTAATATAAAACTTACTAATATAATATAAAACTTACTAATATAATATAAAACTTACTAATATAAAATATAATTAATTTATCAATAATTCAAATTATTACCAACCAAATATTTAAATCAGTACTAATTTGATGCAATTTATGTGAATTGTATGTATATAAATTGTATCTATGTATTAAAATAGTTTGGTTTATAGATGATTTGACTATGTGAGTATAAATAAGTCAATATTGAAAGAAATTGTAGAACCAATTATAAGTAATGAATATGAAATTTATTATTTTATATAAAATAATAAAAACATTTACAAAAATGGAGATTTGGGAATTATCATATTTTTTGAATGATTCGGATATTATTTTTGAAATTAACAATAAAATATATAATTTAAATAAATACATTTTGGGGATATCACCAGTGTTGAAAAAATTGTGGAATAATGATTTTTCTGAAAAAAACAGAGATATTATAGAATTAACAATTCTTCCTATTGAACAATGGGAAATATTTTTGAATTATTGTTATTACCAATATTGTAAGTTTCTAGATTATGAATATGATATCAAAATATTGGAACAATTTAAAAATAATTATACAATTGATTATTTATCTGATATTCAAATAATAAATTTGTATTTTGCGGCCGATGTTTTGGACGTACGGGGTATCAAAGAAAAATCTGAATTTCCATTAGTTAGAGTTTTGAGAAATATTATTAATAATGGAGACTATGATACATTTAACGATATTTTATCAATTGTTCCAGATTACATTATTGATGATTTTTTATATTCTATACAAGATAAAACTATATTAGATTTATTAGATTTTTGTAAAAAATATGACAATAAATACATCTGTTCAAAAGTTTATAAACTTTTGAATTTATAAAATATAATTATATAAATAGTATCTTCTAATATTTTTGCACATATTTCAAAAATATTAAATATCCACCATAAAATTTCCTAATAATTTTAATATGAACAGTTTTGAATGACTATTATAATAATTTTTGTTTTTGTTATCCAGTAATACAATACATATTTGTTTAGATGAATGTACAAAATAGTTAAATAAAATTCGTGACGATTGTTTCAGTGCAGAATATATACTGTAAATTTTTATAATATCAATTACTTTGAACTAAATTAAACAATATAGGTAGTAATTATTTGATTTTTTAATAGAACAATATGACAATAATCAAGATGAAAAACTAGATATAATGTCTAACATATTAGTACATCCTGCAAAACCACAAAAGATATTGCATGGTTTATCAATAAAGCAAAAAATATTGAATTGTGTCCTAAAAATATAATACATACATCCACTCAAAAGTTTAGATGTGACGAAGTTGAAGAACTTATTGCTCCTTTGTTGGTATTATCTGTAAATGAAAAAATAAATATCGTACATAAACATAAAAGGATATTAAGTGTTAGACAACCAAGAGATTTGGTATTGTGGACTGGTAAAAATAATAATACCATAAACTCAAGATAGCGTAAATTGTTATTTTGGTTTATGGGTAACAAAACAATTAATAATAACTAATCCATAATTTATCCACACAGGATTCAATAATTGTTTACTTAGTAACATAAATTCATAACTCATAGCTTATCGCTTTGCAAATTTACTAATTCAATGAAATATTATGTTACCAATTTATTGGTCTCAAGAATGCTTTATCTTCTGAATCTAGACAGTAAAAAAACATATAAAAAACATATAAAAAACATATAAAAAACATATAAAAAACATATAAAAAACATATAAAAAAGTATAAAAACTATGAAAAATTAGCCTAAATATATAATTTTATGGACGATTAAGAAAGAGGAAATATGTTAGCTATTTTCTATAAAAAATTAGATATAAAACATATTAAAAATCATGATATAGATATGTATAATGATACAGATTTATGGGAAAAAATACAAGATTATTTCTATGACACTCTTTATTATGATCTAAAATACAAAAACAAAATTATTCCTACTAAAAATCAATTATTAAATATAATAAAACTTTCGAATATTAGTTTATCTTTACTTAATTAAAATTATAATATATACATAAATTATAATTTTATTTCTAATAATATTATATTACTTTTGTTGTTATCATTATTCCAGTATAATATTCACTGTGTTTATAATATTTACAACCTAGCTTTCTTACTATTATATTTATTTTTAGCGTTATTATAATAATTAACACATCAACAACCATTATTACTTAAATTATCATTGTCACAATTAAAATAATCAATGTTACTATAAAGGGATCATGAACTTTTCTTTTTATATTAGCCCGGTTTCATTTGAATATTTAATTTAATAGTAAATTTATAATTTATTTAGTAATTAGTATATTTCTCTTATAATATCAGATTGATTTATATTTAGCCTTATATTTAGTTATATAGATGCAATATAATTTTTCATACAAGCCTTTAAACTACACTAATACCTTTGAATTGCTTAAAATTTTTACAATAATATAGTTTATTTTGTATTTAAGATTTACACTTGACAAGGTTGGTTCTTTGATTTTATTATATAGGTATTTATTAGTTGTTTATAGGATATTTTGTAGTTATTTATAGGATATTTTGTAGTTATTTATAGGATATTTAGTTATTTATAGGATATTTTGTAGTATTAAGATTGAATTATTTTGTTAATATTATAATGCTAAAAGATAAATTTTGAATTATTGAAAACGTCCTATAGTTGTCCAGTGATAAATAATTTCATATTTATTTGAAGAACATAGTGAAATATGTTTAGATTTATATAGTTGCCAATCGAAATCATTGGGAAGCCATAATTCATAATCGACATAAAATTTAAGAATTATTTTAGATGTAATATCTTTTAATTCTGGATTGGGAGTAAATTTTTTCAAGAAAATAAGAAAATCGGTATTAATGTATGATAATAAATTTAGAGTTGCAAAAATATTTTCGAGTGGTATAAAATTAACACGTGATTTATCATCAAATAAAAAATAGTAATGAAAAAAGGCGGACATACTTTGGAATGAAAAGTTGGAAATATTTTGATTGAGATACAGATAAACTTGGGGATTTTGGTAATAAGATTTCCAATCTATAATTTTGGGATATTCAGTTACTTTTGTAGATGTTTTAATTCTTAGATGATCAATAAATTTTAACATTGAAAAATCATCTATACAATTCCAGGAAAAATCATTACTTTGTTCCCATAAATACATGTTTCCATAAAATGCTAGACCAAAAGACTTAGGAACCTTTCCGAAACTTTCAATAGAACCATTTTTAAAACTTTCGATATCACAAACTTTTGCTATTTTGTTAAAAATATAATCCCACTTTGATTTTCTTATATAATGATTTATTGATGATTTTTCATGTAATATTATTTCATCCATAGGAGAATTACATTCTGTTTTATCTTCTCTAACCATATAATTATTTATGTTCTTTTTGATTATTGGTAAATGACAACTCTCCCAACTTTCTATCATTCTTGGATTTACTATTGATTTTACATGTCTATTTATTTCACATAATAAGTCTGGTCTTAAAGTATATTTTTCTATTACTAATCCTTCCTGTTTCATATAATAACCTGAACTACCAAATACTTTCCAATGAATAGCAACACCAGCATACTGTTCATATTGTTCCATAAATAAATTTATATTTTGGTAATTATATATACAAATAAATTCATCTAGGTCTATAAATCCTATCCATTTTGATTCTTCTTTGTATTTATCTACACAATTTTTATATGGATAGTCTTTATTATTCAAATAACTATACCAATTATCTTTACTGAAATCAATATTATATTCATTATAAGTCACTAAATCTTTTTCAATATACTCTTTTAATATTTCTTTATGATTATCGTTACTTAAATTATTATATAAATAAAAATGCTCTACACCTATCATTAAATGATATTCTAACCATTCTTTAAGAGCTAATCCTTCGTTACGATACATTGCGCATATTGATACATTATATTTATAACTCTTTTTCTCAATTAAATAACATTCAGGAAAATAATAATAATAAAATGGTAAATTACTGTAATCCGTATTTTTAATCAAAGGTTTTTGTTTGTCTAGAAAATTAATTCCATTATCCATACTTTTTTTTAAATGATTTAAATTATTGTATTCATCTTTATCGTATTCTGTATGAGAAAAACTTTTTATCTTATATTGTATACTTTCTCTATCTAAAAAATATGCTAGATGCCATCCTGCTTTTAGGATTATATAAAAACTACCTCTATATGATCTATAAAATTGTGGTTTTTCTTTCATATACTTCTTTTTTACAATAGCCGTTCCTATCCATTCATCAGTTGATATCCATCCAAAATTATAAAAAAACATTCTTTGTTGTAAAACAACTATACTATCCAGTGAATCTAAATACTCTTTTGAAATCAATTTTGTATTAGGAAATTCATCAATATCTGAAAACATAAACACATCATTCTCGTTTTTGCTGCTTAAATAGTTTGTTACAAAATTTCTGCTATACGTTTCTCTGTCCCATGCATTCACACACGTCATTGGAAATTCATCTATTATAATATAATCAATTTTATCTTGATATTCTTTAAATTTGTGTTTAATTTTTTCATATAGTAACGTTTTATCCATATTTGTAAATGTTTTTCTTGATTCTATTATTACAAATTTATCTACAATATGATTTAATTCGCTTAATCTCATTTTTAATAACATTTCTTCATTATGCAATAAGAATATATCATATATCATTTTCTAAGAATTATTTTTTATTTAAATAATATATTTTGCCCACAATATATTATTTTTCTATTCATTTAACTTAATATTTATTAATATTGATCTTTATTTATCTTTATCATTGTATATCTCGATCATTATATATCTTAATCTTCGTATATCTTATTCCCCATATATCTTAATCCCCATATATCTTAATCATTATATATCTCTATCATTATATATCTTAATCTTCACATATCTTAATCTTCACATATCTTGATCTTCATATATCTTAATCTTTATATCTTAATCTTTATATTTTGATCTTCATATATCTCAATCTTTATATTTTGATCTTCGTATATCTTAATCTTTATATTTTAATCTTCGTATATCTCAATCTTTATATTTTGATCTTCGTATATCTTAATCTTTATATTTTAATCTTCGTATATCTTAATCTTCGTATATCTTAATCTTCATATATCTTAATCTTCATATATCTTAATCTTGATATATCTTAATCTTCATATATCTTAATCTTTACATATCTTAATCTTTTTTAATCGTTATATATCTTAATCATTATATATTTTTATGATTGTATGTTTTAATAGTTATATCTTAATTATATATTTTTATGATTGTATATTTTAATCATTATATATTTTTATGATTGTATGTTTTAATAGTTATATCTTAATTATATATTTTTATGATTGTATGTTTTAATAGTTATATCTTAATTATATATTTTTATAATTGTATGTTTTAATCATTATATTCTAATTCATTATATTTTAATTCATTATATTATTATTTACGCAATATAATAGTATAAGTGAACGATTGTAATAATATAATTTAATATATAATATTATTGGATTATTGTAATTCACTTACTTAACTATTAATATATTAAATAACAAAAGGATATAATATTTTAATTCTAATTTAGAGTTTTTTCCATACTTGTCATGAATAAAAATCTTCTAATAAAACAGCATATTTAGATAGAAGAGGTAACGATGCTATAACACTTTGCCAATTAGTATCATCCATTATTATAAAACCACCAGAACAAACACGTGGAACATGGGAAGTAATGTCAAGATTTACAAAAAATGTATCATGATTACCATCGATATGAAGTAAATTAATAGAAGACGGCAAAAAAGGACAAGCTCGATCAGAAGTAAGACGGAGAAGACGATAATTGAAAAATGGAGAAGAAGATAATAAGAGAGATAGATTATTATAAATAGATTCAAGATCACATGTCATAATAAATTCAGTAACAACATCTTTAATTTCTATAGGTAATTCTTTTTCGAACATATCCGCATTAGTATACGGATCTATACCATATACATAACCATTTATATGACTTGTTGCAACAATCATAGGAATTAAACTACGACCCCTATATACACCTATTTCTACACAAGTAGTAAGATTTTGTTTTATAATAAGATTAACAAGATATTGTGCTTTATCCACTGGACATCCACCTCCTGTATCCGTTGGTATTTTAGATAATAAAACACATGTCTCCTTCCATGCTAGACGTTGCTTAATCACATTAGAAATCGGAAGTAATTGATTCTCTACTGAAAAAAGTTCTCTTGATTTTTTCATAATATTTTTAGCCATCGATAAACGTAATTCTTCATCATTATATAGAGTAATTAAAGATTTTGTTACATAATTAATATCAAATGTATTCATTATAAATGAATTACTATTATCTAATCCATAATTTACATTACAATTATATAAATCACATATAATAGGTATACAACCACATATCATTGCTTCACTACCAAGTGGGAACCCATCAGGGGCATCTAACTCATATCTCTTTTTATTTGGGGAAATTATAACATCAATTTCAGATTGATAAAAATTAGTTAATTCGTCTGGACTCATCACTTTATGACATATTATATTTCCTAATAAATCAGACGGTATATTTTGATATATTCCTATTGCATGAAATACTATATTATACATTTCTGTATATTTTTTAAAATATTCTACTACACTTAAATAGTTATCAAATCCTTTCGCATTATCATAACTCATTGATGAAAAACATACATGCATTTCTTTCTTCCTAATTATTGACTCTTTATCATTTAATTTTTCTTTATGACCTATCACAGGTACTCCATATACTTTATGTACTTTATCGCTATTCAAATATTTTATTGCATCTTTAAATATAAAATCTTGTGTAACTATCACATCTGCATTTGTCGCTTTTAGTTTTGAATATATTTCTTTATGAGTTTCTGGATTATTACAATATCCTCCTCCTGGATATATCTTACACACATTTATCCAGTTATTCCTATTTATTAACCCATTCATATAACTCGTTATAAATATTCCGTAAAATACATCATACTCTTTCATTGATGGTATGTATTTACTCTTTGTTAACATAAAATCTCCTCTAAATAAATTATTGTACACTTTACCGTCTATATTCTTATTAAATTTATTTAGTTTATTGTATTTCGGATTGAATATCAATATATTATAATTATCCAAATATCTAAATATTTTATAATATTTCTCAAATACTTCCTCTACTGTTTCTCCTATACTTATTATAAACGATTCATAAAAACATTCTACATAGAAATCACATTCATACTCATTATTATCCAAAAAATAATTTATTTCATTTGCTCTCCATTTTCCATATACTGTCGGAAATAAAAATTCTGATATCAGTATCCTTATTTTTTTCATCTCTATCTTTCCTTTTGTATTTTTTCCTTTTAAAACATAAATTCTATTTGTTTTTTTCTTTCTTTTATCTCTTTCCTTTATTAACCTTTTTATCTTATTCTAAAATAATCTGTTCACTCTTTACTAATCTAATAACTTAATTTTTTTATAAATTGCTAACTTAATTTCATTATAAATTAATAACTTAATTTTTTTATAGGAATATACATATAATTTATCTCTTTTGTTTCTTAATTTTATCTTTTACCGTTTCCCATTTATATCTCTGATTTACAATATAATATTTTTAAATAGAAAACGCTTTATTATCTTTAAATTTTTCTAGTTCACCAATTGGGGTGATTAACTAATCAAAATTTGATTTTTTTTTCTTTTTAAAGAAGTTTTCAAACGGAATACCTGTACTTCTTTTATCTTTTTAGGTAAAAGAAATATTTAATAACATAATTGTTTATTAGTTCTAACTATTATATACAAATACTGTATATGAATTCCATCAAATTATATAAATTATAATTATCCTACTAATTTTGCTAATTTTGCTGATTTGTTCTAGAAACCTGAAATAATATTAATGTTTATTTCAAAATTATTAACTATCCTTCCATCGTCTATAAAAACATTTTACGCTATTTTCGTTAATTGCTTGGTAATAAAAATTATATTTTACTGCACACTTCGAAGATCTCAAATAATCATTTTCTTTTCCAAAACTAAAAATTAAGTTATAGTTAATTAAAAATTAAGTTATAGTTAACTAAAAATTAAGTTATAGTTAATTAAAAATTAAGTTATAGTTAATTAAAAATTAAGTTATAGTTAATTTTTAATTAACTATGTCTTACTTTATTATTGATTTATTGGTGATTTACTATTGTACATGATTTTACCGGTGTATGATATTAATACTTAATATATCCCTAACATTATCGTGTATCTATATTAATAGTAATATTTAATCATAACAAATAATATTTCCTTATTAAAAATTTCAATTAAACTATGTAGCTCAGTAAAATATAAAATGATTTCTTTATATTATTTTATATTTCAAGTTAGTTATATCTTTTAATGTGTTATGTTATATCTTTTAACTGTCCTAATATATTTAATTTTTGATCCATTATTGTTTTTATTACTATATTTATCTATAATAGAATAAATACCTTGTAAATTCGTAATATATTATCTATATTTGTATCTTGATTATAATTATGCATATTGAAAACATAGAGATATATTAAATATCAAATATTTAATATATTATCATAGACAATATACGCTAATTGATAAATCATAAAATTGAATAAAAAATTTTTATAACAGTTGTAAACTAGTGTTTGTCAACATATTAAACATTGCATTAGCTCTAGATTTATAGAATAAGACCTATTTCTCTACTTATTATGTATAATATAAATCATAATATAGTATCTAATTGTTAAATTTCTGAATTTAAGTCTCTGATTTTTATAGACTTAGATATATAAACAATATATCTAAGTTATCAATAAAATATATCCAAATAGATAAATATTTGCTTAAAAACTCGCAACCTATACCAGTCTTTTCTTCTTAAATTCTTCTAAATCCTTTTTACATTTAAGTAATACCAGTAATATACGATTACTCATATTAAATTGACTTTAATTTATCGACTTCATTAAACTTAAAATAAAATTTTAAAATGTCGTATACACAAAATTTTATTTAAGAGCTTAGTAAGTTTGGAGAAGAAGTTCATGGTTTTCTACGAAAACCAAGCTCGGTTTCAAAGAAACCTTGAAGAAGATACGTTGGTGAAAATCTTATTTTAGACGATTCAATTATATTTTTATTCATTATTATAGGATAGAATATAAGGAAATCCTTTTGGATTCTATATATAAAATATTGATCAATGATAGTCATTGGAAAATATTTATTCATTTTTAATAAGCAACAAATATAATCGAAATATTTGGGTAAAATCCCTTTATCTAAAAAAGTGATCTAATTTTGAATATTTTATAATATCAACTATCTAAACCTATTAATAAGAATAAAACACATTTATATTGCAAATATAAAAAACAAATATTAGCCTATGTATAAATATTTGTTTCTTTAAGCTATTTTTGTATCAATAAAATATATATTTTATTGATAACTTAGATATTGTTTATTTAAGTATTTGAGAGAATTTAACTTTATCAGATTGATTAATTTGTTTAATATTAGAGCAATTTTTTACTTTATTTTTTTTCAAATTAACACACGATGTTCCTAGTAATTGACATTTTTGACACAGTTCAGTAGGATGTTCTTTATTAGATTTTATTTTCTTACTTTTCTCTGGTTTTATTTGTAAAAAAGGATATACAAACAAATCGCATTTTAAACATTTTTGAGCAGTATTAGCCCATGAATTTCCGCTATACCAGTTTTTATCACAGTCTGAACATCTAAAATAACCAAATGTTTTACGAGTACCTTGATAGGGTGTTAATTTTTGTTTAATTTTGGATTGTGATTTTGTATGTTTTGTATGTGTATTTGAGTCCATTAAATAAGTTATGATATTTTATTAAGCGATTACAAATACTATTTATTTAGATTTGGCAACAGATAAATAAATCAAGAATAACTATATTAGTTTTAACTAATAAAATTTTACAGATAACCGTAAAATTTATATAATTTTATTATAATCTTTATGAAATAATTTGGGATACTTAAGTTTATATATTATCTGTTACTTTATACATTAAATATGTCAAACTGTGGTCAAATTACAATAACAGATAAAACATTCTAAAAATTAAAAGTTATTCATACTATTTATATGGGTAAATTTAGTCAAAGCATAATAAGTGATAAAGCATAATAAGTGATAAAGCATAATAAGTGATAAAGCATAATAAGTGATAAAGCATAATAAGTGATAAAGCATAATAAGTGATAAAGCATAACAAGTGATAAAGCATAACAAGTGATAAAGCATTCTAATGAATAAGGTAAGTGATAAAGTATAATAAGTGATAAAGCATAACAAGTGATAAAGCATTCTAATGAATAAGGTAAGACATAAATATTTCAAAGATGTAAAATATTAACGATACTATTACTAACAAATACAAATACTGCAAATATGAAAAATATTAAACAATAAAAACGCATAATTTAACAAAATTATTATTCTATCAATATAAAATGATGGGTCATATATATGTAATAAAATATGAAGGAATGGAAAGATATAAAATAGGGAAAACAGCTGGTACCTATGATAGTCTTAGAAAAAGATATAGAACACAACATCCTAATGCCGATATAGTAAAATTTACACCATCAAATAATATAGATAAAGATGAAATACAAATACATAATCTATTATCAAAATATAGAGTAAATAATAGCGAATGGTTTGATACAAATATAAAAAATATTACAACAATATTTAATAGATATTTTTCCCAAGCTAAGAATGGGGGATTATCCATTAATGATATACATAAAATAGATAATGAAAAAAATAATACAATATATAGAGAAACTCAACATTTAAATACTCAAAATAATATCAATCTATTATCAAAAAAAGAATTGTTGGTTATGGCACAAAATCATGGACATAAATCTCTCTCTAATAAAACGAAACAACAACTTATAGATCTAATAAATACAAAAAATTATAGAAATTCAGTTGGTCCTCGTAATTCTTATAACTATAATATTCCAAATACAACAAATACAACAAATTATACTAGATATAATGGTGGTTATGTAAATAACATAATATATATACAAAAAAATTTACACAGTCGATCTCCAAAAAAGTCATCTCCCAAAACACCAAAGAATACATCAGCTGCTAAAATACCCAAAAAAATATCAACTCCTAAAACACCAGAAAAAACAGCATCGGTTGATGATTACACTAAACAACAGCTGTTAGAATTTGCGCGCATCAAAGGTTTAGTGGGTGTATCCAACAAGAAAAAAGCAGAGATATGGGAATTACTTAGAATGTAAGAATTGTACAATTATTATTTAGAAATATTATTTAGACTGTTTCTTTTATAAATTATAAATTATTATTGATATTTTGATGTATATTAGATATAAATTTTTCACTCCAATGTATATCTTTATTTTCAATGAAATGTTCCAAATCGTGTAATAAATATTCTACCCAATTGTTTAATAGTTCATATTCTATATATGAACTATTTGAGAAAAATAGTTCCCAATATTTGTATAATAGTTCCCTTATTATGAACATTACAATTCCATTATTTAGATCTATAAATATATATGTCATAATTCATAATACCTTAATTATAAATTTATAAAATATTGAGACATATGATATTTATGACACTATTTGTATATTCATTAAAATATAGTATCTGTAAAATTATGGTACTATAAAATTATAAAATATTGAGACATATGATATTTTATTACATAATTTGTATATTCGTTAAATATTGTATTCGTTGAATTATCAAATCAGTTAATTTATAAATAAAATATTAAGACATTATTTTATCACAAGCCAAAAATTTTTAAATAACCATTAGTTTATTAAGAGAAAAATTTTTCTCTTGATTTCAATGTACCTTTATTTAATTCTATCATATACTTTTTGTTTTGTGTCATATCTCAACATTAACCATCGATGTTTGTATCTTTGTAGTCATGATTTTCAGTATTCAAATCGGTTTTTTATTAATATTACCTATTCCTATATTAACAGTTGTATTTTTATTTTCATACATATTTTAGCGTAAGTATTTAGTTCTTTGTTAAATACATTATTTGCATTAGTAATATTGTCGTCGACCTGGTGTTTCCAATAAATATCTATAAATTTATTAAAATTATGTATATTGATTTTATTAACTATTTGATTATGATCATTGTCATGTAAAATAGAATTTATTTTGACTCAGCTCCCACACAACATTTCCAGAGGTTTATGATTGAATAATATTAAATGATTTATTTCTGACTAAGTTGGCTTTTCGCACCATTAAAACGTTTTTGTATTCTTCGAGTATTTTTTATTGTTGATAGGTTAACTGTTAATATTTTTCTAAAATCCTTACTCTTCTGGATATTTGTGCAAGAGATAATAAATGGTCCGCCTTTTTAGTTCAAAAATATTAGTACTTGACTTTTGAGAAACCAATGTAAATAAATAATTTGTTCTTTATATTGTATATGTAAGTTTTTTAATTCTTAGTTAAGATATATATTTTCATATATTAGTTTTCTATATAGACATTTTTGTATTTCCATAAAATTCTCGCTTAATTCTTCTATATTTCAATATATCAGCAATCATGTTTTTAGCACTTTTATCATATAAAATTATAATTGATATAGCAATTATTCTCGCAATTCTCATTTAAATTATAATTGATATAGCAATTATTCTCGCAATTCTTATTAACATTATAATTATATTCATCATTATGATTCCATAACCAGAATTATATATTCAATCTTTATCCAATAAGGATTTGTAAATTTTTTTCCAGTAAACTTGTTTTATGATGTTTTTTCGTATTTTTCTTCTATTAAGATAAAAGATACTAAAATACAAATGATCTTATTCTATTTTTGTTTTATCTTTTTACTTATATGAAGTCTTTTAATACATATTAGCTTAATTATTTTTATTATATTATTACAACTATAAATTATCTAAAAAATTATTATTTTTTAAAATTATTCTATTATGTTTATCTTCTAAAATATTGTAACAATTGTGTAATTCTCAATACTTCTCTTTAAGTATCATAATTTATAAAATTAATTATATAATTCTCAATAAGTTCTCTTCAAGTATCATAATTTATAAAATTAATTATATAATTCTCAATAGTTCTCTTCAAGTATCATAATTTATACCCTTAAAGTTTGGTGTAAATTATATCTTTAATTATCTCACTAGGTTTATTAATTCTCCCTAATTTTGCTAATTATTGTCTTATTTTTGCCGATATTTTCGCAATTATATTTTCTTGTTTTGGTTGCATACAAAAAATTTATTTATATTGAATTCAATAATGATTTTTATTCTAATTATATTTATTAACTTTAATAAAACACATTACAAGCGATAATACAAAAATAAATAAGAATATAATATGTATTATTTTTCTAATCACATGTTATCAATATACTATTAGTGATAATGCTTTTCAATCCTTAAAAAATAATACATATTATATGTTTTAGATTTGGAATATGAGTAAGATATTTTAAAATATCTTCGATTAATCGTCGGAAGTTATATAATATTAGAGTATTAATATTATTTAAATTTATAAGTGATTTCTTTGTTATAATAGATTGATTACACCAACTAATATCTAAAGAATAACATTATGACATATCAAGAGTATTTATACCTTCTAAATACTCAAATGCTTCATCAGTTATTGTTTCCTGATAACAATACGACATATCTAGAGTATGAATACCTTTCAAATGTTCGAATGCTTTATCTGTTATCGTTTTTTGGTAGCAATATGACATATTAAGAGTATGAATACCTTTCAAATTTTCGAATGCTTTATCTGTTATTGTATGCTGATTACAATATGACATACTAAGTGTATGAATACCTTTTAAATTATCAAATGCTTTATCTGTTATTGTTTTTTGTTTACAATTATCCATAATAAGTGTATGAATACCTTTTAAATTCTCAAATGCTTTATCCGTTATTGTTCTTTGATTACAAAATGAAATATTAAGTGTATGAATACCTTTTAAATTATCAAATGCTTTATCTGTTATTGTTTTTTGATTACAAAATTCCACATTAAGAGTATGAATACCTTTTAAATTCTCAAATGCTTTATCTGTTATTATATTTTTATTACAATATGACATATCAAGAGTATGAATACCTTTTAAATGTTCAAATGCTTTATCTGTTATCGTAATTTGATCACATGCTTCCATATTAAGAGTATGAATACCTTTTAAATTATCAAATCCTTTATCTGTTATGGAATTTTGATTACATCCTGACATATCAAGAGTATGTATACCTTTTAAATTCTCAAATATTTTATCTGTTATTGTTAGTTGATTACAATCTAACATATTAAGAGTGTGGATACCTTTTAAGTTTTCGAATGCTTTATCTGTTATTGTTTCTTGATTACACCATGACATATTAAGAGTGTGGATACCTTTTAAGTTTTCGAATGCTTTATCTGTTATTGTTTCTTGATTACATCCCGACATGTCAAGAGCATGTATACCTTTCAAGTATTCAAAAGTTTCGTTTGTTACATTTCTATTAGAATTTAGATTTAGATTCAATATTTTATATGGTAAATATAAAAAGAATTCAAAGTTGTTTATATTTTTCTTTAATGTTATACAATGTGAAATCATAATAAATTCATTATTAAGTATCATTTTATATAATCTATTGCATGTTTTAGCAAATTTTACGACATCAACAGTTGATAAAAAAGAGCTAATAACAACAATAATATCATCAGGAATATATACCATTATTTTATTACATAAAATATTTGCATACAAAACAATATTTTAATAAATATCTGCTCTCAAAAACGATTTTAATTAAATTATATAAATATAATAAATACCAGAAAATAAGATATAAAATATGTATTTATATAAACATAGTTATATTTAATGATAACGCTAACTATAATTGTGATAATTTAATTATCATTATAATTAAATACAATTTAAAACATATAATATTCACAATTTTATTATACAATAAAACTTATTTGTAAATTACTCTATAAAACTATGTTCATGTAGAAATTCTTACACAAACTAAAAATCCATAGTCAATGTCATTAACTCTTTGTTATAATAAACTTATTAATATCTATAAAATATTTTCTTGTTAGAGATTTATATTGTATTCTAAAATTTGTCTAATCCTCAATAAAATTTATATACAATAATTGGAAGCAGAATATAACAATTGGTAAATATAGTTATATCTCTAAATACAAAATTTATATTCAGGAAATAAGTTTGATATTTTTGATTCCTATATAAATATATTGAATTTTATAGAAGCTATTTTTGCCTTTTAAATACAAAATTGTTGTATCCTAAACACGAACTAGTTTACCATAATAATTCACATTGTTAGCTTAAATATTACTTTATCTATTATGTAAATTTATATAATTTTGTATCATTTATATAAATTTTTCGATATTGTTAAACTCTAAAACTAATGTATACATTAGTTTTATGATCACATAGATATCTATATATAAAAATATTATATTAGTTTCCTATCTATTTTATTGTCCAGAAAGTAAAAATCCAGATATGTATAAAATTTCAAATTTTGTAAAAATATTGTTTGCAAAAAAAGTAAGAGAAGTATATATCTTTATGGCACGATATTTTGAGAATAATGTAAATTTATTTTCTGTCCATTTAAAGTTCAAAATAATACATATTTATCGGAAACATTTCCAACATCAACGGCGATAATTTTTCCTTTATTATTTTATCTTATTTGGTCGATTTTTGCAGATTTATCGGAAACATTTCCAACATCAATGTCGGTAATTTTTCTTTATTATTTTATCTTTCAATTGTGACTAAAGGTTTAAAGAAGGTAATTTCAGTTTCTGGTTAGTTCCTTTTTCTTTGATATTTATTGTTGATATAGTTCCAAAATTGAAGTAAAACATTTCACATTAATTTAGTAATTTTCTTTACATAAAATTTATATTCTAGAAAATTGGCGTGTCACTTGATAAAATAACTGATATAAAATTATATGAGAGAATTTAAACATCATATTGAGATTTTGATTCTATTAAATATCAATCTAATCAACAATGCAAAAATTATTCAATATTCTTGCAATACCTGTTTATGAATGATGAAAACACAAATATTGTCATATAATATACATGAGATTAAAATAATCATTTTAATCCCTGTTCTTTATTATTGTTCCCTTTTTGTATTTTTACGGCTTCCATACCCATATAGATTTAATTAGTTCAATTAATCTTGTTGTTATTTTGTTAATTTTTTTAGATCTTTTTTCGAAAGATAACAATATCTTTTTCTTAATTTATCTAATTCGTCGCTTGTATAACTATTGAATTTGGATAATACATTGAGTCTCATTTCTATTTCTTGTTTTAATAATTGATATTTTTCTTTGCAATCTATATCGCTATTCAATATATTCATAAAGTTTTCATTTTGAGACTAATAATTTTAGCAGATCCGATGATGCACATTATAATAACCGTACAAAAAATTATAATAAATCTTTTTATCGTAATAATCGCGATGTTAGATCATATACTATTTATGAAAGAGTTAAAGATAGGATTAATGAACTTGAAAATGGATTAAAAAATGACTCTAATTTTATTAGCCAAGATGAAAAAATTGACTATATGGGGCAACTTGATGATAATGAAATAATAGAGATTTTTAATAAACTAGCCTGCTTAAATAAATCAAATTCGAGTGAACAAACGCAGAATTTTGAACACGAAAAAGCTATATTCAGAAAATATTGTCATAAATTTATTAAAAAATATGAAAACAAACTTCTCACTGATTACGAGAAGAACTGTAGGCAAATGGAAGATAAAAATAGACTGTGTCTGGTTCATTTTTTGAAAAAGTAGCTAATATACATAAAGATTACCATGAACAAATGGCATATCTCGAAAATCTTATTAAACTATTCAGAGATAAAATAGATGAAATAAATAATTATACTCTCGATTTAAATAATCAATTATCCATAAAAATACTCTCTTAAAAATAAACAAAACATTACAGAGCTGAATTAATGAAATTAAAAAATATCTAGTGTTCTAAAATACAATATTTCTAGTTTATATGCTGTTAATGAATTAAGAATAGTAAATTCATTTGATAACTTTTACAATGAATATGTGTCAATATAGAGCCAAAAAATATCTTCAAATGCAATAATAGCACATCTTTTAATGATTTGTGATTTGGCACATTGAAACATCTGGATTAAATACACAAATATATCATTGGTAAAAATTCTAAAATATAGAAGAAAATTTTTTAATGGAGAGCAAATATCAATATTAAATGAATCAAAAAATATAGATAAATTAAATATAAGGGAGATGTCATGATATTATAGAGTGTTTATTATTAAAATATAACACTAAACAGAAAAAGTACGATAGAATTAAATATCTCAAAACAAACGGCAGTATTAAATAGAACTCAAGTATTGCGTTCGACAAATTAATCTCTATCTATACAAATAATATTTAAAGATGAGTTAAAAATAATAATAATTTTCTTTTCATAAAACTGAATAAATGGAAGCTATTGTTCATTTTATTATAAATAAATATAATAACACGGATTTCACTCATGTTATTTGCTTAACGAATAAAACATTTCCTTCATATCAACAATAATGAAAAAATGTTTTTTGGATTTAATATTCAATATAGAAGATGATATATTGATTTACGAAAAATACATTACCAAACAACAAAATTAAAGATACAACCTGTTTAACACAAATTGTATCTTTTTAATTTGTGACATAAAATCATCTAATTTGTAAATATTTTATAACAGTCTATAAAATATTCGAATACTAATTTCTCTTATGTTAATAATTTTATTATTACTTTATACGATTTTTCAGATAATATTAACTCCAAAATTACCGATGTCGATGTTGGAAATGTATCTGATAAATCTTTGAACTGGGTTGAACAACAAATAATAAAAGAAAAATTACCGACGTTGATGTTGGAAATGTTTCCGATAATTTTCTGGACTTGGGAGATTTACAACCAAAGAAAAATTACCGACGTCGATGTCGGTAATTTTTCCGATAATTTTCTGGACTTAGGAGATTTACAACCAAAGAAAAATTACCGGCGTCAATGTTGGAAATGTTTCCGATAAATTTCTAGACTTGGGAGATTAACAATCGGAGAAAAATTTCCTACATCGATATTTGTTTAAAGATAGAACCATTAAAGAAAAGTTGTTAATTCGGAAACGTTTCAGATACTTAAGAAAAAATGAAACATTATATATATAATTCAATCTTTTTTAACATATTATAACAAAACTCTATTGACCTAAAATATTTTAGGTCACAATTTTAATATATCTAGAAAAAATAAATATAGCTTCAATATCTCCAAATGTTTTTGATATAGTAAATTCCAATAAAAATTTTAGATTTATGTTTTATAGACACAAAATTCAATAGTGTCTGGAAAACTTTACACATAAAATATGAAAATTTGAGGTGGATAAATCATAATAATATTATTACATATTACTACACTAATAGATCAACAAGGATAATTGCAATATTTAATTTTATTCTATTATAGTTCAATACTATGAAACAAATAAAGACGAAATATGATATAAATTACCGTTAATACAAAAATATAATCCCATATTTTACCGATATTAAAAAACTGATGGGGTAATTTTGGCTTGCTAAATATATAAGCACCAGCAATATATGAAATATTTCTTAATTACAACACATTTAGTATCATATTAACAATAAAATATGTCTTTAATATATGTAAATAGTTAAAATTCGATAATCCTGATAGTAATTTTTAAATTTAGAATTTGCCGATTTATTTCAATGAATATTCGATAATACAAGGATGAAAAATATTTGACACTGACACTTAAGTATGTCTTAAAAATTTTCAAGGAAATACAATACGTATATTTTTATTCTTTAAAAATGATATTATACGAGGTAATAATTGTGAATTGTTTAAAGTAACAAGTTTTCCAAAGTTTGAAAAACGAAAGAAGAAACGAGTAAGACACTGATAATTCTTATACTTAAGATAATATAAGAATTAAATATCTATAAATATGATATTATATAAAGAATATTAGCCATTGTATAATATATTTAAATAAATATGATATTATATAAAGAATATTAGCCATTGTATAATATATTTAAATAAATATGGAATGGAATATATTAAGCAATGGATAATGGATAATGGATAATGGATAATGGATAATGGATAATGGATAATGGATAATGGATGATAAATAAATATTAACTACAATAGTATCAAATGGAAATGTGAAAGAGCATTAAAAATAGAAGTAAACATGAATAAAAAAAAATAAAAATGCTAAAAAAAAAGAGTAGAATACTGATAATGAATACAAAGATATGGAATAACAGTTTTTTCAGAGAAAGATCAGATATTATTATAAATTTTAATAACAGTGAATATAAACTAAATAAAGAAGTACTAAAAATATGTAAAACATTTAAAGATATGTTTTCTGTTTATGAGGAATCATCAAAGGGAGAAATAGATATAACAGTAGATGAAATTAATCAAAAAGGATGGGAAATGTTGCTCGATTATATATATAAAGAATATAAAGAATTTTATAATGATATATACGGAGAGATGTATGATAGAGAAAATATAAATTTTTATAATGATGAAATAAAAATAAGCGAAGAATGTAGAGGATTATCAGGATTATCAGAATTATCTATAATGGATAGATTTGAATTATACATAGCAAGCGACTTTTTTAATTGTGAATCGTTGACAGAGGAAATAAAAAAAACGATTATTCCGTTATATGATAACTTAATATACAATGATATAAATTTATTATTTCAGTATATGAATTATCATCCTATAATATCAAAATTATTCATAAGTCTATTTTTACTTGTCAAAATAGAGAATATAGAAATTATAGTAAAATTCATAATACTATGTAGCAGTAGTAATGATAATGATTTATATTTCTCTAATAATGATCTGATTAATATAGTGAAAAAATATTTTTATATACCAAACAATATAATAAGTTTTAACGAATTGACCAACATATTAAAATATAAAACGGAAGAATTATCCAATTTAATCGATAAGAAATTCTTTTTTTGTAATTTTAATGTAAGAAGCTTATTGGTTAATTATTTTGTGTTAGAATATTTTACTCGTGATATTGATGAAATTTACGGAAAATTTATTAGAGTTGCATCGTCTTGTTTATTAAATACTAAACAAGAAAAACAACGTAAACCTGTATTTATTGACTTAACTGATAATTTGATAAACGAAAACATACTTAGTTCTATTATATATAAAGATAAGGTTAGTAGATATGTTGCACAATCTTTTGATAGTGTAAGATGTTTATAGTTTTATTTTGCCAATAAATTATCCTAATAAAAAATCGTATCTCAGTACATCGTAATTATAGCATAAATTATTCGATTATAATATATTTTACAATACTAACTTTTTCATAAATGATAGTATATCTATCATTTATATATATGATTTATATCCATCACTTAAGATTGTACAATCTTAAGTTCTTCATAAATAATAGTATATCTATGATTTATATCCATCACTTAAGATTGTACAATCTTAAGTTCTTCATAAATTTTAGTATATCTATCATTTATATCTATCACTTAAGATAGTACAATCTTAAGTTCTTCATAAATTTTAGTATATCTATCATTTATATCTATCATTTATATCTATCGCTTATATAAATGTTATTTTATGTTGTTAATAATATTAAATACAAATTGTGTCGTTAATATAATATTAAGATTGTTATATTAACAAAGTGTACAATTTCAAACATAAGTGTTTGAAATTGTTTAAATATCAAGATGGAAGACAAAAAGATCAGAGAATATTGAAATATTATAAAGTTTATAAAAATTTTATAAATGGGATTTATGATATCAATTTAATTTATTTAGGAAAGTAAAAACGGATAATAGCAACATGATTTATATATATTTATATAAATCATATAAAAAATAGTATAATGATATTATGCGATGATATTATAATTCATATTTGTGAATTTTTATCCACAAGTGATCTTTTAAGATTTTCATCAACATGCAAAGATTTTCATTCAGTTATTCTTTTTGATTTTAATACAATGAAAAATCATACATTCACAGTATTAGAAAAACTTGATAATCTGAAATTTTTGGGAGAAATACCGTTTAGAATTTTAAATTTAAAATTGAAATCAAATTCAATATGCGATGAGGATTTTACTTTTATTAGAGGTATACATACACTTGATATGTCACATTGTAGTCAGAAAACGATAACAGATAAAGCATTCGAAAATTTAAAAGGTATTCATACTCTTATTATGGAGGGATGTTGTCAAAATACAATTACAGATAAAGCATTTGAAAATTTGAAAGGTATACATACTCTTAATATGTCACATTGTAATCAGAATACTATAACAGATAAAGCATTTGAAAATTTGAAAGGTATTCATACACTTGATATATCATGGTGTACTAAGAAATGGATAACGGATAAAGCATTTGAAAATTTAAAAGGTATTCATACTCTTAATATGAAAGGTAATAATAATATTATAAAAGGTCAAAGACGTAAAAATATAACAGATAAAGCATTCGAAAATCTAAAAGGCATCCATACACTTGATATGTCGTGTTGTAATCAGAAATGGATAACAGACAAAGCATTTGAAAACTTAAAAGGTATTCATACTCTCAATATGTCACATTGTAATCAAAACACAATTACAGATAAAGCATTTGAACACCTAAAAGGTATCCGTAAACTTAATATCTCGAGTTGTAATAAGAAGATAACAGACAAAGTATTAGATTGTTCGAAATTTTAAAAGGTATTTATTAATATATCTTTACAAACTAAAATTATGTTAATCATCTTCGTAAAACGATCTACATTTTTAGTTGGAGTTAAACTTTAAAAAGACAACGTATTTGAAAATTTTAAAGTATTATTGATAATAAATTAGAATATTTGAGGATCTCTACACCTTAATATTTACATTATTAAATTCAAAATATAGTGAATAGTATGTTTCTCAAATCAAAAACATATTCAAGATAATATAATTATCTTGAATAATCTATTTTTCAATTTGTAAAAGTAACAAAAGTAATAATAATTGTTTATAAATTATTATTTAATCGAGAACAATAGAAAACTGAAATAGAAAAACTGTAGGTGTATAAATGAATTACACAATATATAAATGAATTACATAATATATAAATGAATTACACAATATATAAATGAATTACATAATATATAAATGAATTACATAATATATAAATGAATTACACAATATATAAATGGAACTGTGGAACGAGAATACATGTTTATCTTGGAGAAAATATTACAGCATTTTAACTGGTTGTAAATGAAGTAGTTGTGTTATTGGATGTATAGAAGAATTCGAAGTAAGTGGATATGTAAAATAATGGATAAGATTTTTATTAATATAATAGCGATTTATAAAAGTTGTAGCTACCATAATAATTTACTGTTAAAAATCTAATTATTAGAGACTTATAGAAAAACATACAGTTACATTTATAATACAAAGTTATACAAGTTTTAAAAATATATCAAAATACAAAGACGGTTAGTACAAATAAAGGAAAAACGTCCAAAAAAACATATTATTTTAATTAATAATTCATATAAATATTTTGGATAAAAAATTTTCTGAATTTTTTTCTCATGAGAAAAAATATAGCTGTGGATAAAAGAACTTCAAGTAAAGGACAGATGAATAATTCAAAAATAAAACGATCAAATAACAGTATAATATACTTTATATTTTCACTTAATATTTATCGAATATTAAAGATTTTGTTTGAAAGTAATGTAACTTGGTTAATTGCATTACTTTCATTGTAATTATAATACTTAATTATTTGTCCGACGTTGATAATTTTTAAGGAAATTTATCTCTTTATAAACCTTAAAAATTTTCTTATTTGTTGATAGCAAAGAGATTTAAAGATTATCTTTAAATACTACACAATATGTGTAATAAGATAATTATTATAATACTTAGTTATTATCATTGCAACTACAATAAAGAAAAAGAAAATATAGGAACAGTAAGAATAATTATTCTCACACTTTAAGGGATAATTATTTTTGAGTATTAGAATAATTATACATATAATAGAATAATTGAAATAATATATTTTGATAGATAAGAATGATATTTCAAGAGAATTTTTAATAATTATATAATATAATTAAGTTATTTTCTCTTAATATTTGTGTTAAACTGTTATTTTAATAGCTGACATGTATTTATCACATTAACATGTAAAATATTTAATCTTTATATTGCACAAATGATTTCTTTGCTGAATTAATAATCTTAAGATAAGATATTGGTGGAATATATTCATTTTGGGTATTTAGGAATATTATTAATATTAAACAAGTAAGTAAAAAAGATTATATACCAATCAATATCTCTGTGTTAAAACATTTATTCCACAAAGATTAAGACTAGTTAACACAAGAATATAAGAATATTATAAATATTAGTAGTTAATAATATTATGTTTAATAAAAAATTATAGGTGTGTATTAGTTATTAAAGTTCAGAATAACGTTATTATTCATAAATATATAACTAATCCTTTTTAAATCTAAGTAATACCAGTAATATACGATTACTCACATTACATTGACTTTAATTTATCGACTTCCTTAAAAGTATTATAAAATTTTATAATGTCGTACACACAAAATTTTATTTAAGAGCTTAGTAAGTTTTGAGAAGAAGTTCATGGTTTTCTACGAAAACCTAGCCTGGTTTCTTTGAAACCTTGAAGAAGATACGTTGGTGAAGATCTTATTTGAGACGATACAATTATATTTTATTCATTATTATAGGAAAGAATATAAGGAAATCTTTACATATTTAATTTAGCCAGTTCTGCGAATTTTTGATTCATCGACTTTATCAAAATAGATAAAATGTTGTCACCGATTTTTGAAGAAAAATTATTGTCTTAAAATATAAAATTTTATTTATCGTTCACCGTTAGATAATGTTAAAAAACAAGAAATTCATAGTTGATATAAAATGAAAATTCCTTAAAATCTTTGGACATACTCTTAATTTATTTTTCTTCCAAAAAATAAGATGGACAAAACATGTCGTAATATTTCCAAAATTAGTTGTTACAAGTCATTAATAATAAATATAGCATAAAGGTTCTTTTACCTAAAAAAGGTAAAAGAAGTACAGGTATCCCGTTTGAAAACTTCTTTTCAAAAAAATAAAATTCAATTTTAATTATTTTTACATATCAATCACTTACTGTATAATAGAGAATATTTGTCAAATAAGATATAATTATACATGTTGCATCTTTAATCGATAAATAATAAATAATAAATAATAAATAATAAATAATAAATAATAAATAATAAATCTACTCTAAATAAAAGGTTGTTTTTATGTAGAAAATTAAAACAAGTACAATTATCCTATTTAAAATTTACAATATCAGGTGATAAAAGTAATACAAAGATAACAATGATTTATTATTTTAAATTAGTATGTTTAAAAATAATCTCTAATTTAAAATAATGAAAAAACACTTTATGTTTCCTTAAATAGATAATTATAGATATATTATTTACAAAATAATTATGCATTCTATACAAATAATTATATATAATTATATAATTGTTAGAAGAATATATTAATAATTTGGGACGTAATGTACTAAAAGAAATTATTAATACAAAATTGATAAGGATAATTATATTTTTATTATTTTATTATAGTTTGACGATATGGATAAATAGTAAAGTATGAGAAAACAATATGGATGAACAATAAAATATGGATAAACGATAAAATATGATAATGATAATTAAAAGAAAATTATTGTGTTTATGATAATTAAAATTTCCAATATATTAACAATACATTGAAAACTGAAATAAAAAGGTGATTTATTTTTGTTTAGGAAGAATATTCAACATCAGAAATAAAAGATGAAATATAACATCTTTCTTTAAACTTTTAAATATTAGCGTAAAAATTATAACCTTTTAGTTCACATGAAAGATTCTGAAAATATGTGTTATGAACCGTAACTTGTTCATTATAATAAATCAAAATTCTTTCAAAAATTCGCTTTATTGGTATCAATTAGAAATCCTTTTTACATCTAAATAATACCAGTAATATACGATTACTCATATTACATTGACTTTAATTTATTGACTTGCTTAAACTTATAATAAAATTTTATAATGTCGTATACACAAAATTTTATTTAAGAAGTTAAGAAGATACATTGGTGAAAATCTTATTTGAGACGATACAATTATATTTTTATTCATTATTATAGGAAAGAATATAAGGAAAACTTAATATACTCATGGTATAAATAATAATTATTTATAAAATCTCCTACTTATTTATAAATCGACACGGTTAATCGATATCACTCATCAAAGTCGATAGCAATAAATTTTTCGGAGAGATAATTTTTGCTTAAAAAATCTGTTACTAAGATTTATTTTTTCAGATAAATGTGTCAGCGATAAGAAAAATATTTAAAAAAGACATTTAAGTTATAAAGCAAAATAACAATTAATATATTAACAATTTTTAAGTAATATGGAATAATATATTATATATTAGATTTAAAATAAAACATAATTATATAATAAAATTATGGATAATATTCTATAAGGAAAAAAGTCATAAAAACAGATATAAATTATAATATCTAAAATATGTAAAAATAACCATAAATTTAGTGCTAATAGTAGAGGTTAGTATGGGAAGCTTACGTAATTGTTATTAAATTTTATGGAATTTAATGTCCATATATGATAAATTAAACGGTGGCTTAGGTTATACCAAGAATTTCGTAAATAAATATTTATATAATTGTTTATATTAAATATTTTATAATTATACATTCCTATTGGTTGTACAATTATCTCGTTGGTTGGATTTTTTAACGATATTTTGTGTAACGTTCTTATACTGTTGCACAATTTTACTTATATTTATAGAACATATAGTCATAAATCTAAAATAGTTACAAAACCACAACCGACCTAAATTTTTGGTTCGTGGACACACCTTTGAATTTATGGAGTATTTAAGTATTTTGTTCAAAAATAATCTACATAATTTTATAGTTTTATAGTTTTATAGTTCTATAGTTTTATAGTTCTATAGTTCTATTTTTAAATTTGTCCACAATTATACATATTCAGATAATGAATGTATTTTTCCCTTTAGAATACTTTATTTATTATTTTATTCTGGTAACATCACGATTTAAATTTATTGCTGTTTTATCACTTATTGCGTTTAACCTAAATTTTAACCTACACTTTGACATATTAAGAGTGTGGATACCTCTTAAATATATCAATGCTTTATTGGTTATTGTTTTTTGTCGACAACATGAAATATCAAGACTATAAATACCTTGTAAATATTGAAATGCTTTATCTGTAATAGTATCCTGCCAACAATATGACATATTTAGCGTATTGATACCCTTTAAATTCCGAAACGCTTTATCTGTAATAGTTTTCTGGTAACAGCCTGACATATTAAGAGTATGTATACCTTTTAAATTTTTGAATACTTTATCTGTAATAGTATTTTGATAACAAAATGACATATTAAGTGTATGAATACCTCTTAAATATTTAAAAGCTTTATCTGTAACTGTTTTTTGATTACAGTCTGACATATCAAGAGTATGTATACCTTTTAAATATTCAAATGCTTTATCTGTTATTGTATCCTGATTACAAAATGACATATTGAGACTTTTGATGCCTTTTAAATTTTCGAATGCCTTATCTGTTATCTGGTAACAGTACGATATATGGAGACTTTGGATGCCTTTTAAATTTTCGAATGCCTTATCTGTTATTGTATTTTGATCACAATATTTCATATATAGTGTATGTATACCTTTCAAATATTCAAATGCTTTATCTGTTATTGTATCCTGATTACAAAATGACATATCAAGTTCATGAATATCCATAAAATATTTAAAATCCTTGTCTAGTATATATTTATTTTCGTTTAAATCTAAATTAAAAACTTTATATGGCAAACACTCCATAAATCCAAATTGATTAATTTCTTTTTTCATGGTAAATTTATGTTGTTTCATTATTTCTTTACTATTTAGTATTGAGATATAATGTCCATGACTGATAAAAGAAAATTTTAACAATTCTGATGTTTCAAGAAATGAACATATTTCTATAATATTATCAAATGCAATATTTTCTAAATTGTGTACTTTATACATGTGTTTATTGAACTATTCAACTTAAAAAATATTTCAAACTACAACTTATCGATTATAATTGATCAAAATTAATTACTCATGGTAACCAACTTAATATTTTAAATAGTAAAACAGTATTGGTATTAAATATTTATTAACTTAATAAGTGCGTGTAAAATTAATTAAAATTGTATTTTAATTAATCAATGATTAACTTTCAAACGGGATACCTGTACTTCTTTTACCTAAAAAGGTAAAAGAAACTTTTACTTTGATACTATCAAAATTTATCATCTGGTTTTAATTATACCTATTTAGGGTTGACTGTTGTGCTTTAATTTTATGTTTAATATACTTAGTTATCAACTACCAAACTAATTCTCCCACAATACAAAATATCTTAATAACATTTAACATGTTGTATATTTCAACTTATGTAACTTATGTCGTGATTTATGTGAATTTGTATATATTCATTTCGTATTATGAACTTTATTCAACAATATCATATACTTTGTTAAAGTGAGTTTTATAACTTATATTGGTTTGTTTTTGTTCCGTTTAATTGTCAATAATATTTTTTGTATTTAGTTATTGTATATTTATTCACTATTTTTAAATTTTAGTACATATAAATACTAAGTAACATAAATTCCCCAATTTATATTCTTAAATTTTGAAATACTTTATATGTTGATTACAATATGTCATATCAAGAGAATGAATACCTTTCAAATGCTCAAATGCTTTATCTGTTATTGTCTTTTATGTACATCATTACATATCGAGATTACGAATACCTTTCAAATTTTCAAATGCTTTATCTGTTAATGTTTCTTGATTGCAAAATTACATATATAGTGTATTTATACCTTTTATATTTAAATGCTTTATCTGTTAATGTTTCTTGATTGCAAAATTACATATATAGTATATTTATACCTTTTATATATTTAAATGCTTTATCTGTTATTGTTTCTTGATTACAAAATGACACATCACGAGTATGACATTATAAATTATGATTTATAGTAAATATTATTGCTTTATTGAAGTAGCATTTGTTAAAATATTATATTATTGGAATTACTTTTGCTCCAATAATATTTTAATTAAACTTATTAAGAGAGATAAAAGTTTCTGGATTGAACTACAAAATAGTATGACTGAAAATGTTCATAATTCCTCCGAATTTTCTCAACTATTAAGTTTTTAAATCTTATTTCTTCAAATCTTATTTCTCAGAGTTTTTAAATATTATTTCTCAGAGTTTTTAAATATTATTTCTCCGAGTATTTAAATATTATTTCTCCGAGTATTTAAATATTATTTCTCCAAGTTTTTAAATCCTATTCTTTTCAAGTATTATCCTTAAGTGTCCAAATTATATTGTCTTTATATATCCTGATTGAATTAGGAATTAGGAATTAGGAATTATTTAGTCAGCTTTCTTAATTGTATTTACAACCTTCAATAGATAATACTTTAAATATGAAAGATATAATTATCATAAATGTATTTACTTTAATTAATGGATATTATGGAATAATTAAAATTGAATTTTTTCTTTTTTACAAAGAAGTTTTCAAACGGGATACCTGTACTTCTTTTACCTTTTTTAGGTAAAAGAACATTTTTCTCACTTACATATATATTTACATTTTATAAATATATATCCAGAGATATTAAACACGTAAGTTATATTTTAATAATAACTTAATAATACTAATATTATTGCTTAATAATACTAATATAGCAAATTTTATGTAACTTATTTTAAAATTAGAGCTAATTTTTCGGAAAATGAAGGATATTAATCCCGATCTTAGTCTCCTATTTAAGAAAATTTCTTATTTTATTAGTGCCAATAAAATTTTCTTAACAATCAGATAATTCCGCGAGATTTATCTTTTGACACAGTGCTGAAATTATTAGAAAATTTCTAATCGAGACTTATCATTGTTTATATCTATTATAAAATACAATCTGATAATACATAGAACCTCTTATAAAATACAATATGAAACAATACATACAACCTATTACAAATACGATATAAAACTATTCACAAAGACAAAAAAAATTACCACCATACTCATAAACATAAAATAGCGTTAGACGTTTTTTATAGCGCTTAACTTCAACGTAAACAGTTTAAAAATTACGATTTACGTAATTTTTGGTTGTTAGGTAAAATTTTCTTATTTTTCTTAATATTTCACAAGAAATCTATAATATAGTATAACGTAATTATATACACTTTAAGTTAATGTTAACCTATTATGAATAATATTGACCTAATTTTAAGTTTTGTATTTAGATATAGTTCATCAATGTCGATTAACAAGAAAATTAAGTTTTACGAGATATCTAAAAAATACTTGTAAATTTTTATTTTTGTATCATAAATATATTAGTAAAAGCTAAGTTTCTATAAGTTACCGTTTTATTTAATATTTTGTTTAATTATGTAATTGTACATTGTCTTTATTAATATATTTTATTGTATAATTTTTATCATTTAGTATATTTTTATAAGAACTTGTCAACTTTCCTATTTTATCTTTCTAATCCCTCATGTTCATTACATAAATATTATATATCATTTTATATTACTATAATATTTGTGTTAGGTTACCCGTATTTGTGAATTATAAAACCGTTAATATTTTATAATCCACAAATATCGACGATTTATCTCTTTATAAAATTATCTTTCCGCATTATTTGTTCATTAATTCTTCAAATGGATATTGATAATTGTGAAATAATGTTTTTATAAAATACACCTAATAACTTAAACAAATAACATCTTAATAGTTATAATAATATTAACAAGTATAACTAAACAATAATATATTATACAGTAATATATAAGTATACGTTATTTGCTGATAGGTAAACATAAACAGTTATTAATAAAACATTAAAGATTATTGAAATATTTTAGTACAATTATTGAAATTACATTTGAGCGTAGATATTGACCGAAAAATAGTTTTTTATGATATTCTATTATATATTAAAATGACGGTATATATACCAGAAGATATTTTTATTGATATTTGCTATTTTTTACCAACAGTAGATATGTTGAATCTTGCTACTATATGTAAAAAAAATATATAAATTTATACTAAATAATGAATCTATTATGATTTCACATTGTTTTACGTTGAATAAAAATATTGATAATTTGGAATGTTTGAAATATTTATCGTATAAAATACTTAATGTTGATCTTAATAGTAATAAAAATATTACAAACGAAAGTTTTCAATATTTGAAAGGTATTCATACACTTAATATGAGAAATTGTAATCAAAAGACAATAACTGACGAAGCATTTAAAAATTTAAGAGGCATTCATACACTTAATATGAGAAATTGTTATCAAAATACTATTACAGATAAAGCATTTAAAAATTTGAAAGGAATTCATACTCTTGATATATTTTATTGTTATCAAGAGACAATTACCGACAAAGCATTTAAAAATTTCAAGAGCATCCATACTCTTAACATGGCATGGTGTAATCAAAAAACAATAACAGATAAAGCCTTCGAAAACTTAAAAGGAATACATACCCTTAACATGTCGAATTGTTATCAAGATACAATAACAGATAAAGCATTTGAAAACTTAAAAGGAATCCATACTCTTAACATGTCATGGTGTTATCAAGAAACAATTACTAATAAAGCATTTGAAAACCTAATAGGCATTCATACTCTTGACATGTCTGATTGTAATCAAAGTACTATTACAGATGATGCCTTTCAAAACTTAAAAGGTGTAAATACTCTTGATATATCAGGTTGTTATCAAGAAACAATAACAGATAAAGCCTTCGAAAATTTAAAAGGTATATATTCTATGACAATGGTATCCTGTGATCAAAATAAAATTACTGACAAAGCTTTCCATTATTTAAAGGGTATACGTATACTAGATATAAGTCAATGTATTCAAAATACTATAACCGATAATGCTTTTATCAATTTTGAAAGTTTACATACTTTAAGTATATTAAAATGCAATCAATTCACTGATGACGCTTTTAAATTTTTGAGAAATATACATACTCTTAATTTGTAAAATTTTTATCATAAATTATTATAGATAAATCTTTTAAATTTCTAAAAGATTTATATTTCTTGCATATTACCTACTACTTCAATTCACTATAATTCACTATTAATCAACCAAAATTGATTTTGCAAAAATATTCTAAATATCTTATCCACGCTCCACATTTAAAACATAATATCGCAAAAAACATAATGATTGATACACAAATTTGAAGAAATAACTAAATGTAATAATAAATAGCTATGTTTGATTGATGATATTATACTTATTTTACACAATATGGTTGTGATTTTCTTATATGGTAATGATAGTAGAAAAAAGTTGAAGATTGTTTATGATAACATAATCAGATAAAAATATCAAGTACGTAAAGAATATAAATGAATTATGTTGGAAAAAAATTGGATAGAATAAAAAAAGAAATCAGAAACAGTTGCTAGATTTATTATCTTTTGACTAATACATCATAAATTATAGAGAACATTTTAACTCAATATTTAGAACAGAGATTTATGCTAAATATATGAACTTCTATATTACATATACTATTTTTTCAACAGAATATTATAACTTTATCTAAATTATTTTTGTGTTTTAGATAAATTAACAGTTAATTTTTCTTGTGATGCAAGATTCTGTATGTTGATATTTTTTAATTCTCTCTTTGTATAACTACAATTACCCATACAGTATTTTTTACATAAATTTAGTTCTTTTAATGGACATTTTTGTTTAATTTTTAGTAAAAAATCATCTTTAACGTATGTCACTATTTTTCTTATTTGTTGGTTTTTATATAAAAATCTATTTATCATATTTTTATGCATAAAAATATGACGTAAAAATCATTTTTAAATACTATATTTTAATATATTGCATATGATATAATTATTTAATAATATGATCGCAATTTACTTATACAATACCTTTAAATTTTATCCGAAGAAATATTATAAATCTGTTAAGATTTATAATGTATAGTATATATTATATATTATATCCATATATATTCAAATATAATTTATCAGCATATTATTAACTATACTTGATTAATAAACAAAATCCTATATCTATATCATTAAAACTTATAAGTTTTCTTAAATAATGTATAACATTTTCTTTGGTTAGCAAAAATTCACAAATTTAATTCATGAAAATCCAGAATTTTATAAGCTTTTTTTATATTTATAATATCATAAATCTACAATAATAGAGTTAATATAAATTTAGTGTATTATCTAGATCAACAAGATTTTCCTCCAAACTATAATCTTTTATAATGTCAGAAAACGCTTCCCTAAGTACCTGTTTTTCTAATCCATACAGCAATAAAATATTTATAAACTTGGTAAATATTATAGGATTTTGTTTATTTATATTGTAATAAACATATAATGAATTATGTATTTTCAAAGGTCAATCTGTGTATTGTTTAATACTATGTACATAAATATTTTTCATCTATATCTATATATTTATTAATAAGTAAATTTAGACATTTGGTAGATTTATTTTTTATTAGTAGATCTGAAATATACTGACTTGTAACTATTGTATCTATATCTTTCATATAATATCCATTTTTCTTTCTGTATGTTATTTTTCATTTCGCTTATTTTCTTAGGAAATCCGTTGTTTTCAAATAAATATAGCAATATTTTTTCATTATCAATTGATATTATCCATTCATATATCTTTTGTTTTTCTTAGTTCTTTTACTCTTTTTCAAAAACCGGACAATTTTTTTTACTTAATATTCTACAATTATATAAATCTTCTATTTCTACATAAGAAAAAATATTATAAAATATTGCAACATACTTGCATTTTAAACTAAATTGCATTTTAAGCTGACTTACATTTAATTATTAAATAATTAAATGTTCACTATTAGTATTTTATTGATTATATGGTTAATTAAAATACTGTATAAAATTTAATTAAATTTACGGATAATTATTTACCCAGTGAATTGATAAATTTAGTGTAATCAAATCAATCACTATTTTTGTAGAATATCCAATAAAGGATTCATTATGAATAACTTTGTGTACACTTAATCTTGTATAGTATGATGTCCATTAACAACTTATAATAAAATAATATGATAAGATAGTAAATAATAAAATAATATGATAAGATAGTAAACAATAAAATGAGACAATAAAATAAACAACCTTATATTGCATTAACTATAAAATTTAATGGTTGTGTTGATAAAAATAGCAAACATTCTATGCACTAAATAGAATGAATAATATAAAATTATTCACTACAAATTAAACAATGTATCTTTATTATATCGAGATTTAATAAAGTAATATAATAAATAGAAATAGGATATTTATGAAAAGTTTAATAAAGGACCAATAAACACAAAATAATATTTTGTGTTTCAATGAGAGCAAAATTTTACGTTAATAGTTTTTAAAAGAACAATTTTATTCTCAGTTCATAGAAATATAGACAATCTGTATTCTCAGTTCATAGAAATATAGACAAACTGTATTCTCAATACATGAAAATATAGACAAACTGTATTCTCAATACATGAAAATATAGACAAACATTAATCCAATAAATATCAGAAACATGAATAAATTTTATAATGTTAATTAAGTTACTTGAACTATATTAACATTTATATGATGAAGATAAATTATAACATATATTAATCATTAAATTAAATATTTTAATCCGCGAAAATAAAATAACGTTAGATAACCGTTTTGAATAATTATATGTTTATGAAATGTATATTAAATTTTATAAGTTGTACAAATATTTTATAGATGAAATAGTCAGTTGTATAATTATAAAGTACCAATACAATCTGAGATAATAATCTGGATATTTTTTAAATAATCAAATACTTTTTGAGTAATAGTATTTTGACAACAGCCTACTACACTAAGATAATATATATCTTGCAAATAATAAAAAGCTTTATCAGTTATGGATTCTTGATTACAATTACTCATATCAAGTGTATCAATACCTATTAGATTTTTGAAAGCTTTATCTGTTATAGATTCTTGATTACAATTACGGATATTAAGTGTATGAATACCTACTAGATTTTTGAAAGCTTTATCTGTAATAGTATTTTGATTACAATCACTCATATCAAGTTTATAAATACCTTTTAAATTATTAAATGCTCTATCTGTAATAGTATTTTGATTACAACCACGTATACTAAGAGTATTAATCCCGTTTAAATTCTTAAACCCATTATCAGTAATAGCGTTTTGTATACAATAATCTATATTAAGGGTGTGTATATCTTTTAAATATTTAAACGCTTTATCTGTGATATTATAGCTACTATTACTCATACGAAGAACTTTAATACCTTGTAAATAAATAAATGCATTATCTGTAATAGTGGGTTGATTACAACCGCTCATATCGAGATTTTTAATACCCCTTAAATATTTAAATGCATTATCTGTAATAGTGGGTTGATTGCAACCGCTTATATTGAGATTTTTAATACCCTTTAAAAATTTAAATGCATTATCTGTAATAGTATTTTGATTACAACCATATAATATAAGAGCATCAACACCTTTTAAATATTTGAAAGCTTTATCTGTTATAGTATTTTGATTACAGTACATCATGTTTAACTTATTTATTCCTTTTAGATAAATAAAAGCTTTATCTGTTATAGTATTTTGATTACAATATTGCATATTTAATTCATTTATTCCTTCAAGATAAATAAAAGCTTTGTCTGTAATTCCTCTACACATTTCCATATTTAATTCATGAATACCTCGTAAATTAATAAACGCATTATCTGTAATTTGTTTACAATACGCCATATCCAAAGTATGTATTCCTTTTAGATTTACAAATGCATCATCTGTAATATTTGTACAAAATCCCATATACAATCTTTGTATATTTTTTAAATATATTAAAGCCTTATTTGTTAATTTACTACATCCCCCTATATTAAGTGTTTTTATTCCTCTTAAATTAATAAATGCATCATCTGTAATCTCTTGACAATTACGCATAATTAAAGTATTTATTCCCTTAAGATTTATAAATGCATTATTTGTTATTTTTCTACAATTTGTCATATTTAGTTCATGTATACCTCTTAGGTTTTCAAACGCTTCATCAGTAATATTTGTACAACTTTGTATATTTAGAGTATGTATACCTTTCAAATTTTTAAATGCTTTGTTTGTTATTTGTTCACATTCACTTATATCTAGACTATTAATACCTCTTAAATTTACAAATGCTTTATCTGTTATTGTTTTCTGATTACAATTCGACATATTAAGTTTATAAATACCTTTTAAATTTTCGAATGCTTTATCTGTTATTGTTTCTTGATTACATCTTTTCATATCCAATGTATGTATACCTTTTAAATAAATAAATTCTTCTCCATTTATTCTTTTATTGCCATTTAAATTTAAGTTCTTCACCTTGTACCATAATTCATTTAATATTTCAATACTTACATTATGTTTCAATGTAAATTCATGTAGTATCATATTTTGCTCATTGTTTAATAATAAATAATTAAGTTGTTTACTCGTTATTGTTAATGTTAACATCTCTTTTGTTGTTAAAAATGACGAAATTTCCAGCCATACATCGTCTGCCATTTCTCTCTTTTTGTTTATTATTTCTGTCTTTTTGTTTACTATTTCAATATACTTGTTTATAATATCATTTATATTTATATTATAATTCTCTGGTTTTATTATTTCTTTTCCTTTCTTTATATCTCTATATAATTTATTAATACTCGCCTTTGATCCACTAACCGAATAATTTTTACTAATTCTGTAATTGTTTATATTTTTTACTTCGGATTCTTCCAATATTTCATCCCTATCAATATCGTACAATAAACTGATACCTGTATCATTTCTTATAGTCGCAAGAACACTTAAATATTCGAACGGCCATGATTTTTTTATCATTTATTTATGATTTAAATTAATTATATATTTTAATTTAAATTGGATATTATTAATATTTATAGTAATATTACTTTTCATAAACTATTTTTTATTTCTCCTCTAAAAAACACTTTTTGTATTCAACGTGTATTCAACTACTTAATTATCCATGTACTTATTGTACATCTAATTTTCCATATTTTTTTATTGTTTCATCTTATTAAATATAATATGGATATTTTACTATATTTCCAATAAAATTTTTTTATAAGATGAGCCAAAATACAATTAGTTAAAATGTCTCACATTTACAAAACTAATAACTAATTGCTAAAATCATCATTTATAAAATTACTAGCACATAACATATGTGTTGATAATTTTATATATACCATCTATTTTCATGTACCTTATTCAAAACATTAATTTACCGTTCCAAGTAATTTTTCTGCAGATAATGTTACGTATTTTAATTTTTAGATATTTATAGAAAAAATTTATGTATTGTTTCCTATAATTTACAGGTCGATAATTTTTAGGGAAATTATTTTATCTCACAAATATTTTTTGATATTTATTGGAAATATCAAATTCGCTTCCTATAATTTCAGTTTATAATTGTTTACATGACAATATTATTTTAATACCAATAAATCATTTTTCTATCTAACGTATTATTCTATAAAATATTATAATTATCGGATATTGCATTGGGTTTAAAAATGAAATTTATGTCAAATATGCATTATATTTAATTTATGGATGCTAAAACATAAATACTTGATCTAAACTAAAAATGTAAATTATGACAAGAAGATATACAATATATGGAAATAGTATCATAATTATAGATATAGTAAGTTAAATTAACTAAACAACATGAACATAATTAGAACTAAAACCATATTAACATATTAGAAATAATATAAATAGGATAAATAGGATAATAGCTATATAACATATAATATATATATATTATATTGTGAATAACTTGTCAAATAAATTATTTAAAGTAGATTTTACTGGTTAAAAAATTAAACAAATAAAAATTCAAGCAAATTAAAATGACAGTTAGCTATTCTAATTTGAAACTTTGGAAAGAAAAATTCTTTTTAGATTCATCTGATATTACAATTATATTTAATGGAACAGAATATATGCTTAATAAACAAGTTTTATTTGTATCAGAAACATTGCGTAATTTATTAACGAGTGGTTTTAAAGAATCATTCCAAGACAGGATTATTATAGATGTAGAGGAGATAAGTAAAGAATCATGGGAAATGTTATTAAATTATATATATAGTGAACATATATATTTTTACAACACAGTTTTTAACTTAAGAATAACAAATAAAACAATACCCTCAATAGATTCTTTATCTACAGATCAGATTTTATCATTGTATGTAGCTAAGAATTATTTTGATGTAAGATATGTATCATTCATCGATACTGAAGTTGAGAATATAGTAAGTCAATTATTCAAGGAAGGTAACATTCGGGATATTGTGATATTGGTAAATAACTTTCCATCTATTGACGATATAGTAAATGAAGTATTTAATTCACTTGATAAAGAAAATATAATAAAATTAATGTCAATTTGCACAATGGATAAAATTACAGATGATAATAACCAAAGTTTCTTAAGTATATGTAATGGTGTTTTCGATTTATTAACAAAAAATTTTAGAATCCCTGACAATATAAATAATATAAATAATATATATCAGTTGTACGATTATTTACAGAATAGGAAATTATTTTTGTCTGAATCCATTTCTGTTAAATTTAGATTTCAAAATCCTTTAGTTGAGGATTCTTTTCTCAATTATATATTACTTGAATATCCTGATTATGATAACAATAAATTGCTTATATTAGTTGATAATATTATGATTAGCGTTGCTCCTACACGTATAACATCTATACAACCTACACGTATCATAAAAGCTAAGACTAATTCTTTACGTGGCGTTAAACAAAGGAAAGTTGAACATAATAAGACATATCTCGTAAAAATAATAAATGATACCCTACTTTCAGTTATCATATCTGGTAATATTGAAGATTATTATTAATTATATACAATTACTATACAATATAAAGGCAATGAATATTATTAATCTTCAATATATTTAAGATTTATTATTGAAAACTATAAAGCACACAGATACCAATTATAATATATTATCACTCTAGATATATTATATCTATTTGATCTGTCATCTATAAATATTCCACTGTATTATCTCTTAAAATTATTTCGTAAGTCGATGAAATACCTGGAATTTTTATAGATAAGATCAAATAAAAATATCTTTCTTTGAGAAGATATGAGGTGTAAGATGTAAAATATAACTCATACGAGTTATATTTTAATGGTTCGAGGTATTAATTGCGATGGTTTATTTTGTTCTTAATATTGTATTTAGTTAAGATATGGGAGATAGAATATTTTATAGGTGTATTTTCCTTATGTATATTTGTTTGTATATTGATTTATTTTCAAATCAATATACTCTTTGTTTTTGCATTGAACCATAAAATTTATTGAATTTTTTATTTTAAATAAACGCATTTATTTCACCTGGATAATAACATACAAATAAAACTTGCTTATAAACGAATATAGTAATTTATTTAATACAACCCGCTCAACTATACCAACATTAATATACACTAATATACACTAATATACACTAATATACACTAATATTTAACAATATAATTAAATTATATAAAAATACTACGATATATGATAGTATTTTAACAAAAACTTGTTTATTATAAGTTTTAAAACAGACTTATAATAAATATTTTTCAATTTATGTTAATTTTAACTTTCATTTTCTACAATAGAACATTCGTATTCTTTAATAGAATCAATATGGTTTTGAGCTGATTGTTTATTTGTAAAAACTTTTAATAAATTTTCAAAAACACCTCGGCAATATTCTTCTGTTACTACAATATAAAATTTCATCTATGTATGTTTTATTTGTGTTTACATAACGATAAAATATCAATTTGGACTATGGATTTTTATAAATAAAAAAAGAATATTTTATTTAATACATAAAATCTTACTAACTTTACTTGATATTAAAAAATCAGTTGATGAATCTACGTTATTGTATATATTGTATATTTAGCTACAAATAGATTTAATATCCCTTAATATAGTGCTGTTAAGTTTATTGTGGTAATATAAACATTAATTATATTATAGTTTAATATTTTCTATTACATTGTTCCATTCGATTTTTAACAATTATATATTTTAGTTCCGTATGTTTCTACTTTAAATTTTGTTAATATTAATTACAGTTGATAATGTTGTATAAATTACGCAATTTTTCATCACTATACCATCTTTTAATTTCACCATCTATTACTATATCAACAGATATAAGTCCATCGTCACCGTAATTTTTAATATTTTTGTTTGCTATTTTATATTTTTCCCGAGCATCTTTTATACTTTTACACAAATATAAATTTTCACTATATTCAGACGGACTTACTGAATCTTCCCAATATATTATATATCTTAATTTTGGATATACTTGTTTATATATTTCTTTGTTCAATTTCGCTATATTTATTCTACTTAAATAATCAAGATATCCAGCTATATTAACTACTATATCATTTGGAATTATCATTTTATATAGCACATTAATATGTTGATTATTCATTTGTAAAGTTTTTTTATATGCTATCAAAACTAAATATATTGATAGATAGTAATTTGTATTCTCTGGTAAATATAAATTACAAATACATCATCTAATTAAATTTCTTTAATTAGTAGTATCCAATATTTAGATATTTTTATCTGACTATGGGAATTATTTGTTGATTATATACTATGTAAAATATAGTGGATGACAATACAAATTATAATCCATATATTTTGAAGTACAAGCACAAGTATTAATACATTAACCTGATTCCATAACTTAATAAAAATTATTTCACAACTACCATATGGATGAATGTAATATTCCAAATATTGATATATCTTGTTTTAACACATAGTCAATAATATATAACCAAACATATCCGCTTTTTTATATTTTCCATGCTAGAAAAATATAATAGTGATCATCACGATCTTTATAGTGATTTGTTGGATGGAATATTAGGATATACAAATACTTATTTTGAACATTATTGCGATATTATTGACGAAACAAGAAATAAACAAATAATATCACCAAAAAATAACAAAATCAATAATTTCGAAAAAAAAATCTAAATATATACCAATTGAAGATATTAATCAATATTTTAATAGTATAAAAATAATTCCGGTAATATTTATCGCAATATAAAATTTTACTATAAGAAAATAAAAACCAATAGCCGACGAAAATATAGAATTGTCTGATGTAAATGATATGTATTATATATAAAATTATTATATTATATCTTATTTAATTGCAATAATTACGAATTTTTAAAAGTAATTTCCATTAATAATTCAGCCTGATAATAATTCAGCAAATCTACAAATTCATTCCATGAAGAGAAATATGAGTCTCCTCCCCAATCATCTATCGCTACGTATTCTTTTTTTTCCTTATCATAATATACAGTTTGTTTTATACATTCATCTTCATAATTAACATCTTTTCTCTTAAATGAAAAACAAACAGATTTTTCATAAGAAGTATTTTCCTTTATCCAAAGTTCGTCAAAAACGGATTTCATAATCATTTTCCTATCCCTTTTTTCATTAATATATTTTCAATATTAATTATATTATTGTTCCACCATACTAATTCTTAATAACTACAATTTTATAATTAACAATAGCTTCGATTTTATCTAGTTTAATTTAACACAATAGTATTAATTATTAATTATTAATTATTAATTATTAATTATTAATTATTAATTATGATAATCTATATTTTGGTAATTGTTGCTAAATATCAATTTCTATACTTAATCAAAACTACCGTAATATTTATCATCCTGTAATTCACAAATATCAAATATTAATGTATAACATAATTTAATCTATCATTCAATAATTTATATTTGTTTTTATAATATAAAATGGAGGTTTGGGAAAATTATGTTTTGCAAAAAATGTCTGATATTAAAATAAAAGTTGGTGATAATGTTTATGATCTCCATAACATAGTATTATCAATCTCGCCATTTTTCTTTTCCATGTTGAATGGAAATTTTAGTGAATCAACTAAAGAAATTATAACTTTAGATTTTGTTAACACAGAAATTTGGATTTATATATTAAGATATTTATATAATAGATTAAATTTAACCAATATATACAATATAAAAGGTACAAATTTCGATATTAGTTCGTATGATGACAATATTATTTTGCAAATTAAAGATATCTCTGATTTATTACTACTAGGAGAACTTAGTCAACAATGTTCCGATATTCTTGATCAATATTTAGATACTGTAAAGTCAGATATTGATGATTCTTTAAAAACTCACAATTACGACATGCTAAATAAACTATCTTTATCTTTTGACGATCAACTATATGTATATCTAATTAAGAAAATTTCTAACTTGTCTTTTTCTAATTTATTTGATTTGGTGCATTATTTTTATTTAATACCTGCTTCTATTCTTTCCCTTGATAAAGATTTATGGAGAAATATTTTACACTTTCGCTATCCTGATCATAAAAAAACAAAAGATCCATTACATCAACTCATAACTCTCCTTGAAGTTGATTATGACAATGATCCTGTTAATGTTGATAATTATGTTGATGATAACATTAATGATGACGTTGACTATATTTATTTCTAGACAATCAAAATAATATTAAGTTTTTATTAAATATCTTAATACCGAGAAAATAAGGTAATCTACAATAACTCTATGATAATGTTTATTCATAACAAACATTATAGTATATCAAACCTATTTTATAGTTGTAAACCGCAAATTAATATTTACGAAAAACATTTCTGCTCCCACGAAGATAATTTTTCATTTTCATAATTATTTTAATTTACCGGATTTTCAACATCTTTCGGTAATTTTTCGGTTCTCGACTATTTTATTTATCGAATTCTGAATATTTATCGCAAGCATTTCAGCTTCTACGTCGGTAATTTTCCGGTTCCTTAATTTTCAGTAATTTTTCAGTTCCTCAATTTTTATTCATGCTCCCTCCAAACTAGTGATATTTTTATTTTAATCATTGTATGACAATAATATTATTATGCAATAAAGTGGATTAATAATATTACTCTATATTTTATATAATATTTCTTGATAAATATATTTAATAATATAAATATATACCAATATTATACAATTTCATATATATTTTTGGAATATATATGATGTCTCGATCACTTATTTATCAAGAAACTCTATATCCTTTATAAACTCGGTTGAATTATTCACTATTATAATCTTCAGTATCATTATCACTATCACTATCACTATCACTATCACTATTATCATTATCACTATCATTATCACTATCACTATCATTATCACTATCACTATCATTATCACTATCATTATCACTATCATTATCACTGTCATCATTTACATCTTCGTCAACATTATATTTATTGTTATTGGCTCTATGTTTGAGTGTTGAGAAATTATCAAAAAGCATATCCATAAGTAGATTTAATGGATCATCGGTTTTTTCATGATTAGGAAAACGTAAATCTAAAATATCCATCCAAAATTTTTTATTATTGGATAGATTATAATCTGGATTATTAATGAAATGATTCACTAAATCGAGGGCTAACACAGTATCCAGTTTAGAAATTTTTTTAATTAAATAATTATAGATATCATCGTCCATATAATCATACAATTCGTTCAGTTGCTCGTAAGGGAAATCTACATAACGATCGATCTTTTCTTTGGTAACAATATGATAATCATTTATAATATTTTTAGATTTCTCATTTAATTTTTTCAATAACAATATATCAGATACTTCTTGTATTTCTAAAAGATCGCTGTATTTCAATATTTCAAGATTAAGATCAAAATCGATATGTTTTCTTTTTATATTATATAAGTCAGTCAATTTTTTTATTTTATGATAAAGATACCTTAATATATAAATCCATGCCCCAGTGTTAACAAAATCCAATGTTATTATTTCTTCATTGGACTCACTAAAATTACCATTAAACATAGTATTAAAAAAGGGAGACGCACATAATACTATTTTATGCAGTTCATAAACGATATCATCAACCCTAATTTTTGTATCTGAGATTTTTTTCAAAACATTATTATCCCAAACCTCCATTTTATAAAATGGTAAATATTTTATTTGTAAAATGGTAAATATTTTATTTGTAAAATATTTATCACTCTATAAAATTTTATGGTTTATTATATTTTAGAATTATACTAGGTCACCAGGTTGCTATATTAAATTAGTAGTAAATAAACACGAATATGATGATTCATTGTACACAATAAATAATAAATAATAAATAATAAATAATAAATAATATTAAACCTTAATATTTAATTTTATAATAAAGAATATGCTAAATTATAGTATTCTTTATTATAATTTGACATATTAAACATAAAATTTCATAATTAGATATAGTTTTATATACAAATAATAAAGTAGGATACTATTTTAATTTATTATCCTATGATATTATAACTTCTTACAAGCCGGTTAATTATCAATAAATGATTGTATTTATACAAATACTAAGTCCATTTATATTAAATTGAGAATACATATATTTTAGCTGTTGATAATCTTATATCATCTTTACCTATTTTATCAAAATAAAATGCTATTCTCAATAGAATTACATTATTAAAATATTTTTCATAATGATATGTCACAAAAAACTATTAATCATCCTAAAATATAATAATTGATATTTATCCGAAATATTTCTGTATAAACGTCGGTAATTTATCACTTCCATAATTATTTTACTTGTTTGTTGTGTTTCAAATAATTATAGAAAACATTTTTACATCGACTTTGGTAATTTATCGATAATTTTTGGGCACTGTGACTAATTTATTTATAGAAAATATTTTATCATCGATCTAGATAATTTCCAGCTTTAAAGTTATTTTTAATTATAATAACTACCAAAATTATTTCTATTTGTCATATTTTTTATTAACTTTTACTAATCTACAATTTTTTTATACAGACACAACATTTCATCAAGTAAGGAGATAAATAACATTGTTCAATTTCAAAGTAATATTTCGTATTTTTAAGATAGATTCATTAAAGTGATCTATACTTTAATCTTTGTTACTTTCCATCTTCATCTTGGGTTGTTTCATCTTCATCTTGGGTTGTTTTATTAGTTTAGTATTTAATGTTAGTAACAGAAATTCTGGAATTATAAATTGTTATAGGTATTAATCTTTTTACATCTAACCAATGTAAACATTATACAATTAACCATTAAATATAGACTGTAATTTATCGTATTTACAATATTTAGAGAAATTTTATAATATATAACATTCATAAAATTTTATTTAATTGTTTGGTAAGTTTAAGAAACGTTGGTCAAAATTTCATCAGAGACTGAATTTTATTGCAATTTAAATCTTTAATGTGTAATTTCGTAAGAATTACACATTAAAGATTTAACAACATTATGAATTGACTTTTTGATTTAAAATATATTTGTTCAATAATTGAACAAATATTATATTGATAATTTAATATATGTTCCATTTGATAGTATAGTAGAAATATGTTCGTTTTTATCGACTTCATAATTATTAAAATTATCTTACGCGTGTTGAATATATTATACTTCAATACTAAATAATAAGGAAATTATGAAACATCATAAATTTACTATCAGAAGAAATATATATAATTTTTCATTTTTACAAAATCTTTCATATAAAATTTTAAATGTAGACTTAAACAAGAATAAAATTATACAAGATAGAGATTTTATATATTTATCAAATTTATATGAACTTGATATATCAGAATGTAAACAAGAAACAATAACAGATGGAGCATTCGAATATTTAAAAGATATACATACACTAAATATGTAATATTGTAATCAAAAAACGATAACAGATAAAGCATTGGAAAATTTGAAAGGTATCCATACTCTTAGTATAGAAGGATGTAATCAAAAAACGATAACAGATAAAGCATTTGAAAATCTAAAAGGTATTCATTCTCTCGATATGACAAATTGTTGGCAGGATACAATAACATATAAAGCATTTGAGAATTTAAAAGGTATTTATTCTCTTAGTATGACAAATTGTTTGCAGGATACAATAATAGATAAAGCATTTGAAAATTTGAAAGGTATACATACTCTTGTCATGTCAAATTGTAATCAGGACACAATAACGGATAAGGCATTTGAGAATTTGAAAGGTATACATACTCTTGATATGTCATATTGTAATCAGAATACAATAACATATAAAGCATTTGAGAATTTAAAAGATATTCATACTCTCGATATTTCAGGTTGTAATCAACGCACAATAACAGATAAAGCATTTGAATATTTGAAAAGTGTACATACTTTTCAAATGAGAAATTGTTATCTAATAACTGGTGATTGATTTAAATATTTGCAGTATATTGATACTTTAGACATAAAATACTGTAGTGAATCTATTAAAAGTAAAGTATTGTAAAATTTGAAAGACATCAATATAATTATATAATATTCACCAAATTTAAGTATGAAAGTATATAATTATATGATTATATGATTGTAATGCTTTTATCATATAATTTCAATTCAAATAACCTTATTGAATAAATTATTAAAGGTAGATCATTGATAATAGTAATATTTTCTTGATGTATTAAATAATCAAAGTATTCAATTGAGTATGTAGATAATAGAAGTTAAATTTAAATTTTAGACCATAATTTGAAATATAAAAAATGAGTATTGCATTAATACACAAAGATCCTAATACTGAAATATGTATGAAAATGAAATCAATAAATTGACAAAAATAGATAAATGTTTCAAAGATTCAATAAATTATTATTGAAATAATGAAAATATAATTAACGAGTTGAGAGGCGATGATTTATACGATGTTATTAAGCGAGGTGTTATTAAAACTCCTCATCAATACAAGGCTAACCATTCAGAGTTTTAATTAATACAAGAATGCAATTTACTAGACAATGTCAATTAAATATACGTAATAATACACAAAAAATTGAAGAAGTTACAAGATGTGGTAATAAATGGTTATGTACTGTTGATGATATTACTCTTGGGTTATACTATGATCAAAAAGATGCTATTATAGTACATGATATAGCAGTTGCTTTCTTAAACGGTAACTATAGAAAGAAGTTAGATAGAGCTTATGATATAGAATCAGATAAAATACCGAGTCTATATAGAGAATTGTTATACGTATATATTGATCAATTATACGATAAAAAAAAGATGAAAAAGAACAAAGAAATACGAGACAGTTACCAGATTTATTATCTTTTGACTGACACAAACTAAAAATTATAGAGAATATTACAACTCTATAATTTTCTATAATTACACACGAACATTATTTTCCAAATCATATGTTTATTATGTCGTGGACGTTAATATTTTTCTTGGTAATTGCCCTTTATTTTAATAACGTAGTTCTATATTTTACCTGTTCTCTATTATTTTATATTGTGGAATATATTTTATTATTTTATAAATACAAATAGATATAGTATTTATAAAATAGGTAATGTTTTTGTAAATAACATATTAAAATTACTTAACTATTTGTCATTCTTTGCAGCTTTTGGTTTTATAAAATAAGGTATGCTATTTGTAGTAGATTATATCAATATATTCTATCAGTTTATAGCTAAAATAGATATCCATTTTGTAAAAATAAATACTAAAAATATATTTATATTAAGAATTTACATATCTTAATATTTAATAGAATCCTAATATTTAATAGAATCTTAATATTTAATAGAATCTTAATATTTAATAGAATCTTAATATTTAATAGAATCTTAATATTTAATAGAATCTTGATATTATATCCTATGATATATTATATGTAAAGTATGTGTGAAATTGCATAACCCGTAAATTTAAAATAACTTTCAACGTTTTTATAAACTCTTAATTTTTACATAAACTATCTTAAAAATAACTTGAGAAATAGCTTTATATTCGCGATATTTACTGAATAAATAAAATAATTTCTATATAAAATGGATATTTCGATTTCGGAAGATGGTTCAATGGTATTATCATTTAGTTTAATTCGTGATGGATCAAAATTCTATATGTCATATGATGATATAGATATAACACTTCTGATACCTCTCAGAAGTTTTTTATCTCAAGCTCTTCAAGGAATAAATTTAAAAAACAGTTTTGACTTGATGGGAAACTATTCTTACAAGGAGTTTGTTTATAATAACAAGCAAAATATTTTGACATTTCAAACAGGTGATAAATATTCACAATCAAGTTTTATATATAATCTTAATGATACGAAGGATAGAAATATTGTAAAATCCTTTATTTCTAAGCTTGATAATCCTATTAATGTTTTTTTACAGGAACACGCATCAGAAGATGAACAAGATGAACAAGATGAACAAGATGAACAAGATGAACAAGATGAACAAGATGAACAAGATGAACAAGATGAACAAGAAGCTCACGAAGATGAATTAGTGGGAGGAAATTTAAATGATTGTTTGAATAGTTACAATAAAAAACAGTTAATTAAAATAGCAAGAGAAAAAGGAATAAGTGGAATATCACGCAAAAATAAATATGAATTATGCAAATTGATTCAATCTAGTAATTAAGCAATCAACGAATTAAATAATGCAATTAATTATACTAAATTATGGTTATATATTTCCCAGATGTATTTATATTATTAAAATCGTTGATTTAACAGCCTTATAGTTAGTTAAACAATATTTTGGCAACTACAATATATATTTCGGATTTAATCTTGCAGGATCTATGATTAATTCGGATGGATCTTTATTAAAATTTAGCATTTATATTAATAGAACATTATAATTCTTTAATTTGTCTTTTTCATTATAAAACTTAAATATACCAGTCTATTAACCAAATATTTGTATGTTTTTCTACATGTTTATAATACATGTTTATAATACATATCTATTGAATCCTTAGTGTGAATATAAAAGATTAAAGAAAGAGATTATAATATTGCTTTTATTTTCAAATGTTAAATAATGTTCCTTAAATAAAAATAAGCCATTATCTTTATTTAAGTTTTAGAGAAATAAAGATCAACAAAACAATTTACCTTTAAAATTATTATGAATAAAATTTATGGTTTATAAACATCTTTCAAACCGTAATAAAATAAGAAAAATAGAATATATATAGATAAGCAAAATTATATAACGATGAATATATGTTACTAGATATTTATGTTTATATATAATTTAGATTTGTGAGTATCCAATATGATTGAATAATGAATTATCGAAAGAATGAAATTATAAATGTTTATGATTTTAATGAATAAATGAGCGATTGTTTTATTTCTGAATTAACCTATATTTCTGAACTAGACAATTCCCTTAATGCGGAGTTGTTTATTGTATCTGATAAAGATAATAACGAATATTTCATGAAAATAAGAGGTTCGTATGATGAAAACACCGAACTTGAAATATTGGAAGAAATTGATTCATTGAACAAAGTAAAAAACCTCGAAAATTTTGCAAAACTAATTAAATATGGAAAATGCACATATTTTGAATCAGATTTCACAAATCGTTTAGAAGGCGCCGATTTTTATTATTTACTTTTCGAGTTGGAAGACGATAATTTGAATAATTATTTTGACAAGTTATCTGATATTGATATTCGAGATATAGTTTTTCAATTATTGTATGGTTATTTATCTCTATTACAAAATACAGATATCAGACATAATGATATTAGTTTATCTAATATTCTAATTTCACGTAATAAAGTTATAAAAAATTATAATTTTTCTACTCATCATTATCTCTTACCCATCAATTCTTTTAATGTTAAATATACTGATTTCGATATTTCTTCCTTCGATGGATCTTACGATAAAGATATTTTCGATTTACGCTTTATTATTACTTGTCTTATTACTAGAACTCGTATCGACTATTACAGTGATATTGATTTAACTTCTATAAATAATTCTTTCATACAATCTCTATTCATCTCAAAATATAATAATATATCTGTAAATATTGCTATTGATATAGTTACCTCATGGCTACATAACTTTTTTATTCTTAGTAACTAGTTCTTCTATATTCACAAAATCTACACAATATATAAGTATTGTATACATTTTTACTCTTAACTTAATAAAAATTCTTCTATCATAAATCTTATATTTATATACTTAGTACTATTATTTTTGTTCTTTACTGATATACTTTATAACTTGTAAAAATATACAATATATCATAATTTTAATATCATTAAATAGACCCTAAATTACGAAGATATTTTTTCAATACCTATGAATTTTATAGCATTCCATTTTTCTTTTTTCATCTTTAATATTTTGCAGTTCAGTATATAATTTTCTGGTCATCAATTAATACTTTTCACTATGAAGTTTATTAAATTCGCTATTACCTAAATATATTTAACATTATCCTCTCTTGCTTCATCCAGTTTAATTCCCGTATTTTGATTAAGTATTTCTCTGATTGTATAATAAGGTGAATCATTATTTAAATTTTTATTTTCACTTTTTAAGTTTGATATAAATATCTCTATAGGGTTATTTCATCAACCTAAGACAAAATTTATTTCTGCATTGTTTTAAGCGACTTTGCATTTATATGGAATAATATTAGTCATTAATGTAATATATTTAACCAACCTAAGTTTAAAAAGGATAAAATAAGTTTTATATAAATACATGGAAAGTAAAAATATGTAATTGATAATTAAATGCATGTATAAGATTTATATTACAATAAAATGATTCTATAATAGAATCATTTTACCAATTAGAAAAACAAATGTATGGGTTATATACAAAAGTAATTAGATATTTATACACAAGAAAATATACTAAACATACCAATATTTCTCGATTATTTTTAAATTTTTTTAAGAACATTTAATCATATATGCTTTGTGAGTAGTTATATGTTTATTCTCATAGTAATCATTTTTGTGTTCGTAATTAATATCATATTGCGATGTATAATTTGATGAATCAAAGTTATCGAATCCATAAAAATTACATGATTTATATTTAGGATGTGATAAATAGCTATCTTTATACACAACACCTGATCTTACCATCGTTCTAGTTAAATTAACAATTTCGAACTCACAAGTCATAATTTCGAAATCATCACTTTTGTATGATAGATCGATATCGTATATCTCAGGATTTATAATAACGGTTCCATTTGGTGTTAATTTTATACTTTCTACTTCATTGTTTTTTGTTCTAACAACTAATCTATATTTATTTTTTGAAAATTTTATTATGTAAGGAATTATATATTCTACATTAGGCTTAATTCTCCAATTATTATCAGCTATATACTTAAATATTCTTTTTTTATCTAGGTCCGGAAACATGCACTCCATCTTTTTACTATTATTACTGAAAATAATATCATAATATTCTATTGGAACTAATAATGGATCCAAACATTTTGTCACGAACAAATTATATGCAAAGGGATCAAAATTTACATACCATTCCCCATCCTTTTTGTTTCTCCACACAGAATTATTTCCATTATTCTCATCAATCTCATCATTATTACCACTATTATCGACGCTTTCATTGTTCTCATCATTATTACCACTATTATCGACGCTTTCATTGTTCTCATCATTATTACCACTATTATCGACACTTTCATTATTCTCATGTATAGCATCACTATCACTATCATTTTCATTAAGTAAATAATCACGATATCCATCAATCTCATTAAAATCCCAATCATCCCAACTGTATGAACATTCGACCATAGGATATTGTTCAAAATCAGTTAATTTCATGGATAAAATATTATCTTTTTTAATTTCAACAGGTATTTTTACAACAAAACATTTTGTTTTGCCCATTTCGCTTTTTGATAGCTTGTATGTTAATGGATTTATATAAGCGAGATTTTGACCATTCTTATGAACAAAACAACAATAATCACGAACTCCCATTTTATTTATTCTTACATTTTTTCTTTATTTAGTTTTATTACCTACTTTTGAATTGCAACTTATACAAATAATATTATATATCAATAAAGCAGTGATATTTAGTTGAAACTTCTTCGTGGATAAGTTAAATAGGAAATATGATATTAAATAATTTATTAAATAATTAAACTTTCTTATTACTCAATATTTTAAATAATCTTTTATAAATATGTTATAGCTTTTAATAACCCAAATAATCCCCACATTTCACAAACACTTAATTGTTATGTTAACAGTTTTCAAATTATCTTATACGTTTTTATGTTTTTGGGAATAGATTTTATAAACCAAATTAACAATAATTACACACTTGTATTTTATATCATATTTATGAATCTAATAATTTAGATCAATAATATATCTAATTTAAGACAAAACTATCTACAATATTTTTCTATAACCTTATGAATACCTACTGAAAAAATACAAAAACCATATGTTGTGAATGTAAACAATTTATATAAAATACTTAAAATTAGTAAAAATTTTGATATACAGAATATAACATTTTTAAATTTTATAGGGATATTATATTTTGAATATTTATAATAAACATTTCCTTATATTTTTCCTATAATAATGAATAAAAATATAAATGTATCGTCTAAAATAAGATTTTCACCAACGTATCTTCTTCAAGGTTTCTTTGGAACCGAGCTAGGTTTTCGTAGAAAACCATGAACTTCTTCTCAAAACTTACTAAGCTCTTAAATAAAATTTTGCGTATACGACATTATAAAATTTTATTATACTTTTAAGGAAGTCGTTAAATTAAAGTCAATGTAATAAGAGTAATCGTATATTACTGCTATTACTTAGATGTAAAAGGATTTCCTTATGCATTTGTCTGGAAATTTATATTATCTTAATTTCCTCATAGGCTCTGAATTTTATTGATATTAATAAAAATTAATACAGTATGTTGAAATATTTATTTTTAAACGAATAACTTGCAACACGATATATTATATGGTTATAAAAATATTATATATGTATATAATATATTTTTAATAATATTATGCAGTTATATAACAAAATATACAGTAAAATTAACGTGATTTTTGCAACAAAGGGAGGTAAAGTGTTATAGATGTTGAATCAGATGGGTTTAATTTTATCCATCCATGAGAAATAAGATAAGTAATGGAATCATGGATTTTAGATAAAGGATATTCTTCGTTAGAAAGTTCAAAGATATACTGCTCGAGAAAAACACGGTTTACATAATGACGAGTCGAAGTAGGCGAAGAAAAAGAATTTAATAGGTCGCGAAATGAAGAAATAATAAAATCTTGGAAACTTGTAAGTTTAATTAATGATCTTGGAGCTATTATATATTTTGAAAAAAAAGGATTGGATCTATGAAGAGATATCAATTCATTGACATTAAAATCATCAGGTATATTCTCGGGATAGTTATCTTCTATATACTGTACAATATTTTTTCTAGATCTTGGTAAATCATCATAATTATGGTAAATCCAATCTAAAATTTCACTCGATAAATAATTATGTGTTAAATCTGTACAAAAATCTTTAGCTTTAATATTTGTCATAATTTTAAGAATAGCATTGTCTGTCAATAATAAATTCCTTACTCTCATATATAATAGACTTTTTTGATTATACACTAAATCAATAAATTCCTGTTCATAAAAACGTTTTACACTATCTACTTCTGTATTTTTATTTCTATTTTCATTGAAGTAGTTTTTGTAACGTTCTTCGCAATTTTGATAAAATATAATAAAACTATTTTCACTTACCACTATTGTTGATTTTTTTATTTGTTCTTCTTTTATTTCCTCAAATACACCTAAAGATTCTTCTTCAAATTCTCTTATTCCACCTTGTAATCCGTTTTCTTTTCTATAATTTATTGTACCTCCAAAATCTGTATATTCTTTATATTTTCTATCTCTTCCCATATAAAATTCCAATTTACCTTTTTGTATCTTATATATTATTATTCCTCCTCTTTTTGGCTTGTATTTATTCCAATCAACATCTTCTACTACTCCCACATTCGTTTTCAATAAATATTCGTCTTTCGATAATTTGTCGAAATATTCCATCTTTTTCATTTTATATCCTTTTAAAATAATTTCCCAACTATTTTTAATATTCTCTTTTAATATTCTCTCCTGTTCTATCTTATAATGAATATTATTATGTATTATTTCTATATTTTACTTATTCTCTCCTGTTCTATCTTATAATGAATATCATTATGTATTATTTCTATATTTTACTTATTCTCTCCTGTTGTATCTTATAATAAATATTATTATGTGTCATTTCTATATTTTACTTATCGTATTATTTCACAACATATTCACTTCTTGTTACTTTTATCTGTTGCTAATAGAATAACTATCTCGTTTTCTTCAATATTTTTATTAATATATTATTTCACGACATATTCACTTCTTGTTACTTTTTATCTGTTGCTGATAGAAATATCTGCTTTCTTGAATATTCACTTCTTGTTACTTTTTATCTGTTTCTGATAGAATAAATATCTGCTTTCTTGAATATTTTTATTGATATATTATAACATAATATAAAATTTTGATCTTTTCGTTAAATTTTTGATTTTCAAACAAAATATGTCTACAAAAGGAGATACCGATGACAATTCCGACAATTTTTGTTTTTTTGACAAATTTTATAAAATAGATATTTAGACTAGAATATTTATTTTTTATCAATATACTTATCCAATAAAATTTCACAAAATTTCAATTCCGTTTTTAATTAAATACTTATTTATATAAACTAGTTTATTAAATTACACTATACAATTCTTTTCATCAATGTATAGATAGTGTTATTCACAATATATGTAGTAAATTACTAAATATAAAATAATTGGTCAACCGAATTATTTTTAAGCGACAAAAAAAGTGGCTAACGATCATAAATCCGACAATTTTTGTTATTTTGGCCAAAAATTAATCTCTTGATATTTACAGTAAATGTATTTTACAATTACTATTTTTTATATGTTATTTTTTGGCCAAAATAACAAAAATTGTCTGGATTATCATCGTTAATCACTTTTCAGCTTTCTAATTTCAGCAATAAATTTTTGATAAATTATTTATGTACAGGATAGGCAATATTTGTAGGAACACAAAGATCAATTTATTTGTATAAATAAATTAATCTAATATTGTCATTAATTTTATAAGCCAATCGATAATTTGCAATAAATTGATATGATAAACATTTCTTGTGATACGATGAAAGTAGTTATAAAGATAAAATATAATTACGGAAAATATTAAGAAATTAATTTTGGCCGAATAAAACAAAAATTGTTGGAATTATTATCGTTAAACTATTTTTACGTCGATAAAACTTTCCAAGTTATCTTTGGTTTATTGTATAAATATATATTTTAATGAATAACAAACATATTAGCGTTATTATTTACAGAAAGTAAAATACTATTTAAATCATAAAATTTACAAAGATAATAAATTTTCAACATCAAAACTTAAAACTATGAATTGTCAATAACATTAAACAAAATAATACTATTATCTTGTTTAAAGAACCTAATTTTCAGTTGATTAATATTATACAAAATAATAATCAAATACACAGAATATATCTGAAACTGATTAAAATAAAACGTTCCATATGTGTTAATTGGGAGGTAAGTATTGTATTAATATGATTGTGTACTGTTATACACAGTCTTTCTTCTCTTACTTCATAAAAGAAATATGTATTATTGCATAAAATACAAGAATATCAATTACTTCCTCATATTTTTTATTCACTGAATTCATATACTTTTCAGTAATTTTTTGATACTATTTTTTTACTGATTCTACATCATATATTCCATTTCTATAACCGCAACTAACCTCTATATTAAAACATTCTTTCCATTTAATATAATCTTTCTCCAATGTATTCATTTTTTTCTTGTCTATATCCAAAAAATCTGATATCTCTAATGCACAAATTAAAACATCGTTATTAATATTACTTATATCTATTTCTACATCATAAAGTGTTTTATCACTATTTCGAAACCATATTCTACGTCTTGTAAGTTTCTTTCTATTTTCAATATATTATTTATCTCTTCTGTAATATTTATTTCCTCTAAATTTCCATAATGGCCTATATATGCTTTAATATATCCACTTGAATTTATTACTACATCGTGTATAAGGAAAACCAATCGATTCTTATCAAAATTAATTTGGACCACTTATCTATTTTTGCAATCTATTTAATTCTTGAATGTTTTGGCAATTATACAGGACAGAGTATTTAAAACAATATAATGAATACTGAATAATTTTAAAGAGTTAATTAACAATAATACTTAATCAAATAAACATAAAATTATTATATTTATTTGTTCTTCACTAGGCGCATAACATAAAATATTATTTTATGTTAGTATTAGGAAAAATTAATTTACCACAACATTTCCATTAGTGTTGGAGCCAATACCTCTTCTACTTCTCCACATCCAAACTTTTTAACTGATTCATTTATTAAATCTTTGGGTAACAATTCTATATTTTTTGCTTTATTTATAAACCATCTAATATCTTCTGCAGAATGACATGATGATACTAATATATTTGACATAATACCGAGTTTTGAGTCTTGTATTTTATCTGTTTGTTGTAGCAAAAAATCACAAACGGTATCATTTTGATTAGCAACAGAAAAAAGTTTATCAAGAATATCATTGCACACTTCTGTATCTTGTGTATCTTGTGTATTTAATGATGCTTCTAGAAAATCAGAGATTAAATCATTGCACTCATCCTTATTTTGATGTATTGTCATGTTCCTTTATTTTCAAATATTAAATTTTAATTTAATTAAAATTTAAGTACATATTAACTAATCAAAATTAATTTGGTATGCAATTATTATTTCATATTATTGAATTTTATCATTTAATATTATCTTTAGTTGAATTAATGATAAACACAAAAATACTTATTTTATAGTACAGTAAAATTTTTGCTATAATTGTATCAAAAATTTAATCTTCAAAAAAGATCCATATTTTCACTGACATAATATTATAAATAGTGTTCCTATGATATTATAAATCATTATTCTTTAATATACTAGTTTTTATACATATATATTCACTATAATATCGATGGGTTAAAAATGAAAATTTTGTCAAGAATTTTCATTTTTGTGCCTTATAGTTGAATAGAATACATTAATTACATATAATTCTATTGATAATCGTAAATTATAAACTGATATTGTAAGATACTATCTTAGACTCGTATGCATGTAAATTGGTTAATATATCAATTCAAACTTATAATCCAACATATATTTATTATAAATTTATTGATACTTTAGTTAAAATACTAAAGATTAGGCATAATGTCATCTTCAAAATACATTTTAGGTGTTCTGTAATTATATTTTTTAGGTGTTCTGTCATAATCCTGATAAAGAGCAATAATAACTTTTAAAATTTTAAAAGTTATATTTGCTTTTTGATTACGGCACGTATCAAGTTTTCAAATACATTATCAGTTATTGTCTTTTAATTATTAACATATCTTTTTTCTTTATAAAACTACATATCCAGAGTATTTATTCCTTCCATATTTAAGAATATTTTATCTGTAATTGTTTTCTGGTAACATTCCCTCATATCAAGAGTATGACTATCTTTTAAAATTTCAAATACTTTATCTGTTATTGTCTTTTGTCTACAACCTCGCATATTTAAAGTATATGTACCTCTTAAATTTTCGAATGTCTTATCTGTTATACTTTCTTGATTACAATTCTGCATATCAAGAGAATATATACCTTTTAAATTCTCGAATGCTTTATCTGTTATTGTTTTTTGTTTACAGAATGATATATCAAGAGAATATATACCTTTTAAATTCTCGAATGCTTTATCTGTTATTGCTTTTTGATGACAACCTGACATATTTAAAGTATGTATACCTTGTAAATTTTCAAATGCTTTATCTGTTATTGTTTCTTGTTTACATCCCCTGATATTAAGAGAATGTATGCCTTTTAAATTTTCAAATGCTTTATCTGTTATTGTTTTTTGGTTACAATCTGACATATTTAAAGTATGTATACCTTGTAAATTTTCAAATGCTTTATCTGTTATTGTTTCTTGTTTACATCCTCTGATACTAAGAGAATGTATGCCTTTTAAATTTTCAAATGCTTTATCTGTTATTGTTTTTTGTTTACAATCCTCCATAATTAAAGTATGTATACCTTTTAAATTTTGAAATGCTTTATCTGTTATTTTTTCGTTATCACAAAATGATATATTAAGTTTACAAATACCTTTCAAATGTTGAAATGCATTATCTGTTATTTTTTCTTGATTACAAAATGTCATATTAAGAGTATGTATACCTTGTAAATTTTCAAATGCTTTATCTGTAATTGTATTTTGACAACATCCCTCCATAATAAGAGTATGAATACCTTTTAAATTTTCAAATGTTTTATCTGTTATTTTTTCTTGATAACAATGTGACATATTAAGTTTACAAATACCTTTTAAATTTTCAAATGCTTTATCTGATATTGTTTCTTGATAACAATACATCATATTAAGAGTATGAATACCTTTTAAGTTTTCAAATGCTTTGTCCGTTATTGTTTTTTGTTTACATCCCTCCATATTAAGTGTATGTATACCCTTTAAATTTTCAAAATCTTTGTCCCCGAGTTTTTTATTGCAAGCTATACTTAAATTATATATTTTATATGATAATTTAGCAATAAAATTTAAACTAGAAATACATTCCTTCAATGTAAAATTTTTGTTTACCATTATATTTTTACAACCTAATATATACTTATATAAGTAATTACATGTTAAACATAGATTTAACATATTTCTAGTATCTAAAAAAGAACAAACATTAATTATCATATCATTCGCTAATATTAAAAACATTTATTATCTTTTATACAAGTAATAAATTTACAATTTTATATCTATGAGATAAAAGAATATCAAAACAAATTATTTATCAACTATTTAAATATTACTATTATATATTGTTATCTATGTTTTACTAAGCTGGATATATGAAAATTTCATATTAACATTTCTTTCGAAGTGACAGAGCTATTATTTTATTATACTATTGAATAGTGTTTTCTCATACTATACATGTACCTTTCAAATGTCCAAAAATTTATTTGTTATTTGATCATAGTCCGATATATTTAGTGTATTAATACCTTTTAAGTCCTCGTCTTTTATACAAAAACAAAGCGACATATTTAGTGTATTAATACCTTTTAAATGAACAAAACCTGTACCTTTTATTGGACCATATGCTATTATATTAAGTTTATAAATACCCTGTAAATTTTCTAATGTCTTATCTGTTATTTTATAACATCGTGATATTAAGTGTATGTATTTCTTTTAAATGAACTAATACATAATCCGTTATGTTGGAACATCGTGCCATTATTTATGTATATATATTTTACATCAACTAACATAATATCTTTTATTTAATATCTAAGTTAGATATAAACAAAAATAATTATATAGATCCTTTGTATAATAACTGTATATTGTTTATATAGTTTAATAATATAATTTATACTCAATATCCTTTATTATTTATATATAAGTTCTTGAATCATATCATTTACAACAATCTGCAAACAATCTAAATCTTTCAAATAATCTAATTCAAAATTATTAAATATCTATATTTTTGGATATTCTATAACTCAAAATCCTAAATTTACATTTATCCAAATTTTTAATGTCGATTGGATACAATTCTGCATAAATGTAGATTATATTTACTGTACAAAAATAATCTATTCTGCTAACTTTATAATACTAAAACAAAAACAAATATATAATATTATGTAAATATTTCTCTTCTTTATATTAACTTAATAAACTGATATTATAAAAAGCGAAAATTGAATTTTTTGCTTTTTATAATAAGTTTTCAAACGAGATATCTGTACTTCTTTTACCTAAAAAGGTAAAAGAACCTTTCATACTAACATATAATACATTTTATCTAACATAATTTTTATATTATCCAAAGTATAATATTTCTGCATACCAAATTTACTGATAATATTTATATCAATAAAATATATCAATATCTTAGTTATAAAATCTCTTAAGACAAACGTGATCTTAAATTTATACCAGTTTAATGATATAAAAGAAAACATTTAGATAGATTAAAATATTAATCTAATTCGTGGTTAATATTTTGAATATATAAGAGACATTTTAGTTACTAAAATTATTTTTATAAACACAATATTATGCTCTATGTTTATATACACCAAATATATCTTTATGTTTATTTATGTTTATATACACCAAATATATCTTTATGTTTATTTATGTTTATATACACTAAATATATCTTTATTTATGTTTATTTATGTTTATATACACCAAATATATCTTTATTTATGTTTATTTATGTTTATTTTGAATAACAATTCAAACTCCCTTACTTTGAGTTCATTTATCATTAGCTCTGCTTTTTTCTTCTGTTTTTCAATATCTTGTAATAATTCAAGTTGATTTTTTAATTCCTCGTCTATTTGATTTAGATTGTTGATATTTGTATTTTTGGATTAATTTTTATTCTATTAAATCTAGTTGTGTTCATTTTTATTCTATTAATACCTTCTAAATGTATAAAAGATTTGTCTGATATTGTTTCTTGATTACATCCCAACATACCAAGAGTATGAATACCTTCTAAATGCATAAATGCTCTATCTGTAATTGTTTCCTGATCACATCCCGATATATCAAGAGTATGAATACCTTTTAAATTATCAAATGCTTTATCTGTTATTGTTTTTTGATAACAATGTGACATATTAAGAGTATGAATACCTTTTAAATTTTGAAATGCTTTATCTGTTATTGTTGTTTGATTACAATGTGACATATTAAGAGTATGAATACCTTTTAAATGTACAAATGTTTCATCCGTAATTTTTGTTTGATTACAACGTGACATAATAAGTGTATGTATACCTTTCAAATTTTCAAATGATTTACCCGTTATTTTTTTACAACCTGACATATTAAGAGAATGTATACCTTTCAAATTTTCAAATGCTTTGTCTGTTATCCATTTCTGATTACACCACGACATATCTAGCGTATGAATACCTTTTAAATTTTCAAATGCTTTATCTGTTATTGTTGTTTGATTACAATGTGATATATCAAGAGTATGAATACCTTTTAAATGTACAAATGCTTCATCTGTAATTGTTGTTTGATTACAATGTGACATATTAAGTGTATGTATACCTCTTATAAAACTAAAATCATTGTCGCTTATTGGATTATATTGTAATCTCAAATTTAAAACCCTGAATGAAATTTTTTCTAAAAATTTCAGGTTATCAACTTTTTTTCTAACTGTGAAAGTATGATTTTTCATAGTTTTTTCATCAAATAGTATAATTGAATGAAAATCACGGCATGTTAGCGTTAAACTTAACATCTCTCTAGTAGATATGAATTCACAAATATGAATTATAACGTCACTGCACAATATCATTGTACTATTTATTTTCTGGATAATATATAAAAATTATATCACATTTTACAGACCTTTTACTTATTTCTTAAATAGCTTTTATTGATACTAGTTGATCTACTTGATCTATTTAAAAATCATTAAATAGATACCGTCTCAAAATTTCCTATATTTTAACAAGCCGATCTAAAGTATATAGAATCTTATTTCTATATACTTTAAAAGTATTATCTTATAAAATCGTTTAACTATATAGCTTAAAAATCGAAATTTTTGTCAATAATGCGGTTGTATTTATTTTTACATTGTAGTTTATAAAATAGTTATATTTGTTTTTAACAATTTAGGCATAATATCACTATATATCCAATCGGCTTGTATATCTTTCAAATATAATTCTGGATATTCAGTAATACGAAGCATATTTTCTCTTAAATCAGTTGCCAATCTGGAGATTTCATCTATATGTCGAAGATCCAGAACATCAGCCGTAATAAATTCTTGACCAGTAATAAATTCAGCTTGTCCAAAATCAATCAACCAAACTTCATTTTCCATGTCAATGTATATATTTGATAAAATCAAGTCATTATGGTATATTCCATTGTTGTTCAACAGATAGTTTTTTTCAATAACATTATCTATAATACTATCTATTTGTTCAACATTAAGAGATGGTAATATTTTTTCTAGAGTATTTCCTTTGATATATTCCATACTTATTGTATTATCTTCTACTCCATATATATCTGGTACTAGTTCTATTATCCTTCTAGCTCTTTTTTGAATATATGCTTCTCTTAAAGCTGCTTCTTCCAAAGATTCATTTTCAAAATCAGTGACTGTTATATTCTTGTAAAATACGTTATCTACAATACTTCTCGTGGAGTGCATTTTGTTTAATTTTAATAAACAAAAATATTAATATTTTTGTTTTAATATTTTACTATCCAATCAAATACAAAATGTATAGAATTTTTATTTATGTACAAGGATCAATTATTGGATAAGAAAAAGATATAAGAAAAGATATAAGAAAAAGGATAAGAAAAGATATAAGAAAAAGGATAAAAAAAGATATAAGAAAAAGGATAAAAAAAGAAAAAGAAATATTAGACAATCACGTGATTTATTATTTTTGACTAATACACCATAATTATATAATAAATATTTTTATTGTATAATTATCATAAAATACCTTATAAGTATTTCGTGAATAATTAATGAAAACTATGACTTGCCGAATATCCAGACATTTATATTTAAAAGCTAACTATGCAATTAATTTTCCATATTTACCACATCGTTTTTATTAAAACGATAAAATAGTATTTACCTTGGTAAATTTAACTTAATTAATGGGTATTATAAATAAAGAAAATTGAATTTTTTGTCTTTTAAAAGAAGTTTTCAAACGGGATACCTGTACTTCTTTTACCTAAAAAAGGTAAAAGAACCTTTAGTACTAATATTACATTTTATCTAAATATATTAGGATTTTAATTATATTATCTAACATAATTTTAACGTAATATAAAGCATGATTTTTGCACACCAAATTTCCTAAGAAATCTTCGACTTGGTAATAATTTTAAACGATCTTCAGATTTCAAAAATCTTGAAGAAATAAGATGGCTTGAATATTTATCTTTTGACTAATAAATATTAAATTGTAGAAGAATATGGTTATATGAATTACTATAATTTATACAACCATAATCTAGAGAGTCTGTATTGATGATTAAGGTATCAATAAGGTATGATTAAGGTATGGTTAAGGTATGATTAATATTTTAAGGTATCATTAATATTTTAAGGAAATAAGTTAGTCAATATTGATTATAAAATAAATAAACACGGCTGAAAAAGCAAATGACAAAATCAATAAAGAATACTATAAAAAAAATAATGATACAAAAAGAGATAAAAGATGAGGATATAGGTGAAATAATGAAAACATTTTTCAAAACAATGGAACAAACACAAGAGAATATCCTTGAATTCTGTAAAAAAATTATGCAGGATAAGATGGAAAAACATAGAGTTATAATATGGTATATGTATTGGAAATATTATGGACTATCAACATTAGAAATAAAAAAGATAGAGTATTATCATGAGAAATTACCTATAAAGGAAAAGGAAAACAATAGTAGCGATACTATAAAAAGAATACTAACTAATAATTATAAAGAGAATAAAAGGGTATTACAACTAAATCCATATAAAATAATAAAATTAAACATGGAAACATGTGATAGATTGGTTGAAAGATATAAAATAAAAATAAAAAACGAAAGATTAGTGGGTAGTATGGTAAGATATCTTGCTGATAATATAAAAACAAAAGGATGGACATGTACTCCTTGTAACATAATGAAAATTAACTTTGCTAAATATATTAATTATGATGAACTAATTGAAGAATTGAAACGGGATTATTCTATTATTATACAATATGATTGCATATATTTCAAAAAACAGATTAACGAAGAAATAAATGCCATTAAACTAATTAAATCTACTGATATTGTAAAAAAATTACAATATGATCATAAATATTATGCATTCGATAAAATGCTAAATACCGAACAAAAAGATGCCATAATAATGGCCTTACGTGAAAAATGTAGCATAATAACGGGTGGAGCAGGAACAGGTAAAAGTACAGTTATTAAAAATTTAGTTGATATTTTAATTAATAATAATATAAGATTTGTAATTCTTGGATTTACCGGTAAATGTTTGTCCAGATTGAAAGAAATATTTGGAGAAAAAACTGACATTGAAATTCGGTATAATGGTAACAAAATTAATTATAATTATCTCAGTACTATTCATAAATTTATATATAAAAATATATACAGAGATATTTCTCCCGAATTTATTATTTTTGAAGAATCGTCAATGATTCCTTTGCGTCTTGTTTCCAAATTATCTTATTTACTCAATGGTTCCCAGTTCGTTTTCATTGGTGATAAAAATCAATTGCCTCCTATTGGATATGGTCCCTTCTTTGAACAATTATTACTTTCACAATTTTTGCCTCATAAAGAATTACTTATTTCACATCGATGTTGTGGTGATATTCTTAAGAATACAAATGAAATACCCTTCGGTAGACCAGTTTCTTCTGGTTATAGTTTTACTATTACTACTTCATTGAAGATAGAACAATTATGCAATAATTTAGAAGATGTAACTATTTTATCTCCTTCTAATGCCCCTTTAGCTGATATTAATAAAATCTGTCAAAAAGTATATAATCCTCCTTCCCCTCGTATCAAAGAAATTCTTCTTCAAATCCCTTATAAAGATACTATTTGGCGTGTTGGTGATAGAGTCATTATGTTGGAAAATAATTATCATTTTGAAGTTATGAATGGTGAAGAAGGTAAAATTACCGACGTTTTGGGTGATTTTCTTATCGTTACTTTTCCTTATAATAGAACTGTCCCTTATTATTACCATATTTCTAGAAAAAGTCATCTTTCTGCTTCTGAAAAATCAGCTTCCACCAGAATCGATCTTTCTTCCTTGCGCCATTCCTGGGCTATGACCGTTCACAAATCTCAAGGCTCTGAATGGAATAATGTTATTTTTGTTGTTCCTCAGTGGAATAAAGAGTCTTTTATTAATCGCAAATTAATTTACACTGCCCTTACTCGTTGTAAAAAACAATGTTTTGTTATTGCTTCCCCTTTTTTCCTCAATAAATGCATTTCTGATCCTCTTCCTCTTCTATATTCTAATATTAGCACTAGACTTTTAGACTCCTAAATTATCTAGTAATTTTACTAAATATGTTTTATTATCTGATATAATAAAACATAGCTAAATACATATATTATCTGATATAGTTTATTTAATATTGTAAATATCAATATTACTAAATATTAAACACTCTGTATTATCATATAAATATGTAATATTATAGTTTTGTGATATGTGCTTAATATAGTCGTTTAATTCTATTTTCGCTAAAGATATTTGTTTGCCTATATCCACTGAGTCATCCATTTTAGTTGAATATTTTGATGCTATATATAAAATATTTTCTTCTATCAGCATTTTTGCTTCATTTTTCAATATATCTAACAATTTATCACTAATATTATTCAATATATCCGCTTTTTTATATTTTGAAATACCTATTTTTTTTTGTTCCTTCAATATTTCTATAATTGTTGGCTTATCGAACATTGTTACTACAAGTCTTTTTTTATCTTCAACTGACATATGTTCAACTGATCTAATAATATAAGAGCAGTTTATTATATCATCTTTATTTTTGTCCATTTCTGAATCAAATTCAAATTCCCTATAAAAATTTAAACTATTTGTAAGTATATCTAATGACTTTAATATAAACCATTCTGTTTTATTTATTCTATATTTATTAAGAACATTATATATAAATGTAAGGGCCTTATTAATATTAAAAAAATTCTAAATAATTTCATATGGAATCATTTACTCATCTTTTATTACAATTTACCTTGTATACTCAATTATTAATATGAGAAGTATATACATCTATAGAACTATATACTTCTATATCTATAAAACTACTACAATCAACATTATTCAATAATGAACAAAATATTGGTAAAATAGGATTATAAAACTTATGAACTCATAAATGAGTACAGTTTACTAAGTAAATCGTCATCTTGAAATTCTTTTAAATCTGTTTTATACTTGATTTCCAAGCTGTTCAATTCATCTATAATTTGATCCTTAATTTTGTTTATACATATTTCATCCTCTTCAATCACAGATTGATTTTCTTTTTGTGAATCGATATATTTTTTAATATTTATGGGCTCTAGTAATTGTTTTTTATTGTGCAATATTTTTTCTCTTGCAATTTCATATTTTTCTTTCAAAGTTTTAATCATATCTGGTAGTTGGTATAAATACACAATAGATTTTAAACAAACATGATAATAATAGTTGTATTTTATATCTTTTACTAAACAAGGAGATTTTTCTTGGTAGTAAACTTTTATTTTTTCCATAAAATTTCCTTTGAGTTTATTTATATCATTTATATCAAAATGTGCTGAATTTGACATTTCTTGTAAAACTGTTTTTGTGTATGTTTTTACTCCCTTTGATATTTTAGTGTGAACTTGTTGTAATATAGGTATTTTTTCAATATCTTTTTCTCCGAATTGGATATTTTGCAATTTTAGAATATACTCAAAATCATTCTTTTCTATTTTATTCTTTGCATTAAATATAAAATGTTCTAAATCTTGATAAAATCCATAAGATTTATATCTACAATTTAATATTTTGTTATTTGTATTATTTGTATTATTTGTATTACCTTTTTGTTTATCTTTCTCTGTTTCAAGATTACATTTTGAAACCGGATCCATAAAATATCCTAATTCATTTTTAATTTTACCAATTAAATCGTTATCAACATTGTTTATATTCATTATTTCTTCCATTTTGATTAAAATATCATTATGCGATATTTTATGTTTTTTATTAGTATCACGATCGAACAAAAGAAAAATATTATTTTTATCTTCTCTCATATTGTTCAAGCAGTTAATTACTGAAGGCAAATTTTCTTTTCCCTCTATATGTTTAATAAAAAAACTATGACCAGGTATTAATAGATTTACATAATAAACATCAGATATACCCTCTGATATAATAGTTTTTTTACTATTTCTAAAAAAAATAGGTAAAATTATATGAAAAATACTTTTGTATTCGTTACTAATTGTTCTAAGATTGCAATCAGAAATATAATAAAAAATTCTACCCAATAAAAAATTTTGGTTATGAGTAGATATTATTATTTTGGTTGCAAATGAATTTATATTCGTAATTGACTCAATATGTTCATATAATTTTTTTATTGCGTAAGAATCCAATCCTATCTCTGGTTCATCTAGCAAAATAATGCTACATTTATTGTTCTTATAAGAACAATAATATATAGGTATCAATATAGTTAATATATTATACAAACTTCCTGGAGGCTTTACTTTTTTGTTATTCGTATTTCTATAAATAATCTTACCTATACCATTGTAATGCATTTTTATTTTGTACATTTCGTTTACAAAATCTGTTAGTTTATAATAAAATTCACTGTAATTTTTGTACATTAAATCTAACATTTGATACATTTGAATAATCGTGTAGCGATCTCTATCTATATTTGTACAATTATTAATACAGAATATATTTACCACCCTTTCTATATTACCGTTATTACTATTTATACCTGTAATAAAATTTTGCTTAAAATCCATGTTTTTATATAGATAATTTATACCTCTATCTTGTGTAATATATATTATATTATGTAATAATTTTTGATATATAGTCTTTGTGATATTATCGCCAAGATAATTGTTTATTTGTTGAGTGTATTCAATTAATTTCTGTTTGTTGATATTGTTAAATTTAGAATTAATTACTTTGTTTTCAGGTGTTAGATTTTCAGATGTAATATTTTCGAGTATAATATTAGAAGGGGTAACATTTTCAGATATTATATTTTCGAGTATAATATTAGAAGGGGTAACATTTTCAGATATTATATTTTCGGGTATAATATTAGAAGGGGTAACATTTTCACAAGTTATTTTGTTTTGCATTATGTCATCATCGATGGATTGATATTTTATATATAATTTATATACATTTATAAGGTTTATTATTTGAGTTATAAATAATATAATAATATTTACTATATAAAATATGTTTATAAATATACTATTTTTTTTTATATCATTTGTATTATTTGTATAATCTACATCTTTTGTATTATTTGTACTATCTTTTGTACTATTTACCAACATTTTGGTTGGTATGTTTGTACTTACATCATCGATTTTTTTATCAATAGTAGATAATATTATTGGGATATTATTTGTTTCATTTGAGTGGGTAATTGGTACAATGCATTTTTTGCTATTATGGTTTTTATTTTTACTGACTATATTTTCAATATGCATTATATGTTGCTGAATGAATGAAGAATCATCTATATTGTTATAATTATTATTAGTAATTTTATTCAAATGTTCAATATTTGAAATATGGAATTCTTTATTTGGAAAATCAATATCGCAATTTTTACCTTTTTGTATTATTTTTATTACTTTAAAATCATTTATATATTTTATATTATTTTTATTGCACAATATTATATTTTTCATAAAAATATCACACTTTTCTCTTGTTTTTAATACATCATATGTATTTTTACTATAATCTATCTGCATGTATAATTCAGTAATATAAAATAAATATAAATATATATTAGAAGGTATTGACAAATTATAGTTATTTTTTTTAATTAAAAAATATAAAATAGAGTGTAAATCATATATATAATATGGATCTTTTTCATTAAGCTCAAATAACAATTCTGAGTATTCAGGTACTTTTTTCTTATTATTTGCTAGGTTATAAATAACTCTCTGTATATTTGTTTTTCCGCTTCCATTAGGTCCACATAGTAAAGTGATATCATTTAAATTCATTTCCACACAATTTTTAAAATTGAAACATTGAGAAAATTTAATATTTTTAAGATACGCCATTTTGGTTATTAAAATATAACAACTAAAATCATATTTATAAATAATTATACATATTAAATGTATAATTATTTATGATTACTGTATAAACTAATACAGATTTGGTACATTATACAGTAATCTAAAATATGTTAAATGTGTCTTTTGAGGTTTTGTTTCATGATTTATTTTCGAATATAAAATCGGAAATATTTCTAAAATAGAAAACTGATATTAATGCTACAAGTTTTGCACTAAAGCTGTAAAATTTGCTTAAATTTGATAAATTTGCAAGATAAATAAAATTTTAAAGTAATTGAATAATTAAAACTTTGGATAAATAACTTCATCATTTATGATGAACTTACCAAGAGAAATAGTAGGTGAAATAATAGGATATTTCAGGGGATATGAAAATGAAGAGAAAAAAACAAAAATATAGTATGCATATATAATTTGAAATATGAAAAAGATGAAGAAAATATTGTAAAAGATATATCTAAACTTGTACAAGAAATAAACAGAAAAATAAATGGTTTATGTATATCCGATATAATAAAAATTTATTACTAATAATAAATTCAAATTCCAATATACATGCTTTAATAATAGAAAATAATATATATGAAAAAATAATAGAAATATACAGAAAAATTGAAGAAAATAATATAGATTCAGTCATTTTAAATTCTTTCAAAAAAATTATAGACCATTATAAACAAATATATTGAAATAAAGAGCGCATATATAAGATATCTTATAGAGAAAGAAGAAGCAAGAAAAATCATCAAAAAATTATCATATCTATATGCAAAAACAAAACAAATATATAAATATGGTATCAAGGAACATTTCAATACATTAGATAAACTTATTTATTATAAAGATAAAGATGATAATATATCAGAATATTATTATAATATATGGTCTGATTTGGATTATGAATTTAATAATTGTTATTTGTCGAATATTTATCAATTATCTAGTAAAATTAAACAAGATATATCTATCCCATGTTTTAATCAAAATAAAATATCTTGATCAACATACAATAATGATTTTTATATGGTATATTCTCCTGAATTATATAATTATGAATATTTTAATATTAACGATGAATATTTACTTAATGGTATAATAGACTTTCAAGACAATGTTTCTTTTGATAATCTATACATCTCAACTGATTCACATAAAAATAAAGGATTAAATAGTGTAATATTATCTGATTATTTAGTTAATAACGATTCTGATGATGATTCTGTTGATGACGATTTTATTGATAACTATCTTGTTGATAACGATTTTATTGATGACTATCTAAGTGATGTCTATTCATTAATTTTAGAATTTGGTAATGGTTCTAATAATATTTAATATTATTCAGTTCAAAATTCATTCACCGAATGCTCTTTGATTTGGAAAAGTTTTATTATCCTAATAAATATGTTATTTATCTACTTATATAAGCTAGGTAGATAAATGATATCGGTTATAGGCTTCTGCAAAATAGCGTTTATTATTATTGTTAAACATTACATTAATTTATATGTAATATTTTTAGATTGTCTGGCCATTTATTGGACTTTCGTTATAATCGCAATTATTTCTGCATAAAAGTCGATATTTTATGGTTCAAATAAAATTTTATCTTATCCGTTGGGTTTTCAGTATTTATCGGAAACATTTCTGCATCGGCGTCGGTAATTTTTCTGTTCCATATTTATTTTATTTATTGGATTTCAGTATTTATTGGAAACATTTCTGCATCGACGTCGGTAATTTTTCACTTCCATAATTATTTATTGGATTTCAAACATATATCAGAAACATTTCTACATCGATGTCGGTAATTTTTCACTTCCATAATTATTTATTGAATTTTGACCACTTATAATTAGACGATAATACTATAGGTAATTATTGTATTATATTTATATATTTTATAGTAATATGTATAGAAAAATTACTAGCATAAAAACTTATAATATTTCTTATAAGCGCACAAAAATAAGATAAGTGATTATGGAAGTGAAAAATTACCGACGTCAATGAAGAAATGTTTCCGATAAATACTGGAATCCAATAAAGATAAATAATTATGGAAGTGAAAAATTACCGACGTCGATGCAGAAATGTTTCCGATATATGTTTAAAATCCAATAAATAGGATAGAATAATTAACTGGAAAATATCTACATCAATGCAGAAATGTTTTTCATGGATATCAGACATTCGATAAAATAATCTATAGGTAAATTATAAATTTGTATGTTTGTACTTAATGTCATTTTAATATCAATATACTGCTAAATAATTAGATATTTATAATATTTATATAACATTATTATGTAACACAAGGATTTTTAATATTGTTTAGAAGAATACAAATATATTACAAAATAATATAATTAAGTTAAATAATTATATTATTCTCTCATTCTCTCATTCTCTCATTTGTTAAAATACAGGTTATTCTAATTAATATATAGCAATAATATTATACAATAAAGTTGATGAATTATATAGGAATATATTTAGATATTCGAAAAATCAAAAATTACTGGCGAGTGTACCAATAATTTGTCTGATAAATGTTGCAAATTGTACATCCAATAAATAATTACCAAACCGGAAAATTATCGCCGTCTATGAAGAAATATTTCCGATAAATATTCAGTGCCATAAATAAAATAATTATGGAAGTGAAAAATTACCGGCATCGATACAGAAATGTTTCCGATGAATAGTCAAGCTTCGACGGATAAATAAAATAATGGAAGTGGAAATTAATCTATGTAGATTAATAAGATAAAATTTTCTATTAAAAATTATCCCAATTAGATTGCGGTTACTATGGAATATAATTGGATATTTTCACAAAAACAAGATAATATTAATAAGTTTTTATCAAATTCAAAATCTTCCTAAATTATATGCTTTCCTGGATTATTTATCATATAAATTAATAATTTATATGAATTGGGGAGTTTGTTTGCTGTAACCCATATTTTTACTATTATTTCGGTATTTATTAATGAATTTATTGAGGGATACAATTATAGAATTTTACCCCCAGGAAAAATGAAAGTAATAATCTTTTACAGAATATACTAATAGTTAATCGCAGGATCGCAAAGTTATATTAATTTCACAAATTGCATCGGTTTAAATAAGTAACAAAAAGAATTATAGAGTTTTTCGTGTTAATAAAAACTTTATAAGTTATACTTGGTTTATTGTATCGATATATTATTTTACTTAATAGCGAATATTTGCGTTATTGTTTGCAGAAAGCAATATAATATCCAAATCTTCAATACTATCAAAATGAATATCTTCTACTAATATGGGTTGTTTTTTATTCATATAAACTTTTTCAGGTTTGTAGATATTTGCTTCAACAATATCTACAATAGTATTATAAACACTATCATCATAAATATCATTATCATTATCATTAGTATCATCATAATTAGTATCATCATAATAAGGCATAATACCCATATATTGACAATTAAAAGTTTCAAAAAAGTCGTTATATGGGTTACATAAATAATCTATAATATAATTCAGTTCTGGTACTTTTTCATTATATTTAATTTGGTCGAATTTTGGTACATCAGTACATCTTGTGCTTTCTGGATTAAAAATTTAGATTTATCACATATTCCAATTCATCCGCAATAACATATAAAAATTCAACATTTACGACTGGTATATTTTCGTAATATTTTACCATTTTTGTTAGTGTATCATAATGGTTATCCATATCATATCCATATTTTACTTTGGTTTGTTTATACAAATGTGATATTGTTTCTAATATTTCTTTATGAACTTGTTTTCTATTATATATTTAGAATGGTTTAAAACTGTATATGTATATATATCTCTGTAATATATTATTACTTTATATATTTTATCCAAATAAAATTTTAATAACTTAGTATCAATATATAATTCTTTGTTGTGTGTATAATTTTTTACTTTTGTTATTTCAGTCATAACAGTCTCTCCTAAATATACTTCTATTATATTTTAATATATAGTTCTTTCAATTACCAAATAACGAGCATTATTTTCTGATTTTGCTATCTTTTAAATTTATTGTATAGTAATTTACATCTTTTCGTGATATGCTTAATATCTTTATACATTGTAAATGATATAAACTGTATCTTTGTCTCAAACCGTAAAATATTTTCTTAAAAAAATCTATTTCTATCGTTATTTCATCTATTAATTTTTCCTCTTCTTCAGTGTATGAAATATTATAATCTCTTCTTATATCTATATTATTTATACCTATTTTACCTTTTATTAGTTCATCTATTTCTATTTCTATAGTATTATACATATCATCTCTTGATTCCATTATATTATGGATTATTTCTACAAATTTATTGTTCATAATACTACATATATGCTCCTCCTTTTCTCCCAATTTCAATAATCTTTTTGCATCGTTCTCATATCCTCTAAAATATTTTATTATTTCGCTAATTATTTCTTTAGTATTTGCTTCATTTTATGAAATTATATGATAAACAATTAAAATCAATAAGTAATGTTTACACAGGAAATTATTGAGCATTAATTTTATATTTTGACTATTACAATATGAAATTCTAACAATTAACATAACCATGTTTCCATAAAAATAGTTTGGATCAACAAAAATAAAGATCCAGATCCCAAAAATATAGAGAAAAATTTTGAAATCTGGAACGCTTTTTTGCTTTTTATATATGATGAATCGCAAATGTTTTAGATAAAAAGTTGAACGAGAAATAAGAAATATTATTTTCCAAATACTCGATATTGTGATGGGCTTTTGATAATGGAATATTAAGAAGTATTTTTTATTTCTTAATACATCACGCAAAAGCAGCAGAATATTTGTGATTTGCAGTTATGAGACCATAATTATAATAAATAATTAAAAAGATATTCATAATAACTATTATTTTAATAATTTTATTTTAAGTAGATGTTGATATTTTTGCTTTATATCTTGGTATTATTTTTAGAGGATTTTGTTTTGCAAGCCAGTTTATAAAAAACTTTCATTAACTCTTTAGTATCCTCTAATTCTCTAATATAATAATTTTTTTCACTTTTATCAAAGATAGCATAATCGTTTTGTAATGTTTCACCAAGCTCTAGTATTTTTTCTCTTGTCCTTTCGTATATTTTGTATGAATCTTTGTCTAAATTTTTCCGATAAAATAAATCATTAATTTTAGTATAGTAAATTTCCAACTCATTATATTGATTATATGTTTCTACTTCACAGTATACATCTATTTCAGATTCTTCACTATTATCAGAAATAGATATGTTAGTATTCTGAACTATTGTTTTATTGCAAGAATTACCCATTTCAATTATTCTATTATTTATAAAAATATAGAATTTTAAGCTTTTTACACTTATATTTTTTGATTAATTTTCCCCATATATAAAAATTCTGTTTTATGCTTAAAAAACATATCATAATTATTTATATTACGCAACGAATTTATCTTTTTCTTCATAAAATCTTGTCTTAAGTTATATTTTTTAATAATTTTTCCATCTATTCTCTATAATTTATACTCTAGTATAAATTTAGCTAGTTATAAGAATTTATATTATTTTCTCTTTATAATTTATTCAGATAGCAAAATGCTACATTATCTTACATTTTTTCATAAATATAATTTATCTCTTCGTAAAATAAATTATATCTGATCTCTGCTTTGTAATTTATTATCAGCCGTTAAGCGAATTTTTGAGTTATTTAGGTTTGAAATAAGTATCTTAAATATTGAGAGTATAGAAATGGATGATATTATAACTCAAATAGCACAATATGTATTGTTCGAAGACTTTATAAAACTAACAAAAATTAACAATAAAGTTGAAAAAATCCCGTTTGACAATAAAATATATTGTTGTGTTACAATGAATGATATTAAAAAATATAATATACCTATATTATCGATTATTAATATAGAATATAAAGAGGATAATTATCATGAATTGGAACAACTTACAACTTACAAATTTAGAAATATTAGATTTATATAGTAGTAGGATGACATAATTACCTGATACATTAATAAATCTAAAGAAACTTTATATGTCTTTTGCACACAATATAACACATTTATCATCCACTTTTATTAATCTTAGAGTATTAAATTGCTACTATACTAAGATTAATAAAATTCCAGAAACCTATATTAAACTTAAACATTTAATCATTGACAAAACTCTTGTTCATTATATTCCCGAATCGTTAATCAATCTTAAATCTTTATCTTGTTCTAAATGTAATATCAGTAAAATACCCATAACATTAGTCAATTTAAGGGAATTAAATGCTTCAGATGGCAATATAAAAACTATACCCGAAACTATTTCTAAAAATCTAGATTTTGTGATTTTATGATTTTTGATGACTAGGAAGCTGAATCAAGATATAATTGAGGAATTAAATATGTTAACATAATATTTTATCCATCAATTATATGTTTTTGATGCTGATTTTGATTTTAATTTTAAAATTAAAATTAAATATTTCCGCCTGTTTATGTATAATAAAGATATCCTTATTTCTATCTCTGATTTCTTGTCTACACATGATTTGATTTCCTTATCTTCAACCTGTAGAGACTATTATATAATGCTTCTATTAGATATCCATGTAATGTCTATTCACACATTTATTCTTTCAAAAACATATACCTCTTTGGACTTTATAAAAGAATTACCGTATAAAATATATAATCTTGATCTTAACAGGAATAGAAATATTAAGGATAAAGATTTTGAATACATCAAAGATATCCATACTCTTAATATGGAATATTGTGAACAAGAAACAATTACAAATAAAGCATTTGAGAATTTAAAAGGTATTCATACTCTCAATATATCATGTTGTAACCAGAAAACAATAACGGATAAAGCATTTGAGAACTTAAAAGGTATTCATACTTTAAATATCTCATATTGTAATAAAAATATAATAACAGATAAAGCATTTGAGAATTTAAAAGGTATTCATACTCTTAATATGTCATTTTGTAATAAAGAAATAATAACAGATAAAGCATTTGAGAATTTAAAAGGTATTCATACTCTTAATATGTCATTTTGTAATAAAGAAATAATAACAGATAAAGCATTTGAGAACTTAATAATGTATTCATACACTTAATATATCAGAGTGTAATCAAAAAACAATAACTGACAAAACATTTGAGAACTTAAAAGGTATACATACTCTTAATATAGAGTGTAATCAAAAAAACAATAACTGACAAAAGATTTGAGAACTTAAAAGGTATCCATACTCGATATATATTAGTGTAATAAAGAAACAATAATAGATAAACCATTTTTAAACTTAATGTGTGAAAATATAAAGAAGATGAAAGCTGTGTTGCAGAATGATTAGGGACATAGACGAAATTTTCCGGTATATTAAAAGTATAGTTGTAGTTAATGTAAGGGATAATATCAGAAAATATAATTCATTTTTCTGATATTATTTATACCAAAAAAAACATATTGAGTTTTGGACGTTAATTTGATTAATTTTATCAATATATTCTATTACATAATATATTAATAAAATCTGTATATGCAACTGCTATTTTCCTAACTCTTTAAAATTTAACAACATCTTTGAACATCAATTCTTTAGTTATCAAAATATATTTTGATATATAATAGGTATACTAAAACTATTTTTTGTTTTACTGTCTCAACTTCATTATTGGTTTATACAATATATCATGAAAAAACACAACTTTTATTCCTTTGTTATCGAATTTTCATATTAACATTTATTTTGAAATTACAGAACCATTATTTTATTATACTATTGATTAATAGTGTTTTTTCTTACTATAAGTGTCCCTTTTAAATATTCAAAAATTTTATTTGTTAATCGATTACAGTCCGATATATTTAGTGTATGAATACCTTTTAAATGTTTTAAGTCTTCATCTTTTATAAAATAACAACGCGACATATTAAGTTTATGAATACCTTTTAAATGAACGAAACCTCTACCTTGCATTAGATTACATGCTGTTATATTAAGCTTATGAATACCTTGTAAATTTTCTAATGCTTTATCTGTTATTTTATAACATCTCGATATATTAAGTGTATGTATACCTTTTAAATGCACTAAACCTGTACCTGTGATTTTGCAGTATGACATATTAAGTGTATGAATACCTTTTAAATGTATTAAACCTTCATCTGTTATTTCATTATAACCCGACATATTAAGTGTATGAATACCTTTTAAATGTATTAAACCTTCATCTGTTATTTTATTACAACCTGACATATTAAGTGTATGAATACCTTTTAGATGTATTAAACCTTCATCTGTTATTTTATTACAACCTGACATATTAAGTGTATGAATACCTTTTAAATGTATTAAACCTTCATCTGTTATTTCATTACAACCCGACATATTAAGTATATGAATACCTTTTAAATATGTAAAATCATCATCAGTAATATGTGCATTGGAATTCAAATCCAAATTTAATATTTTATACGACATAAAATCAAGTTGATCTATATTGTCTTTGAGAGTAAATTTGTGCTCTTTCATTATTCTTACATCTTTCAATAAACAGTTATAATATAAAGAACATGTAAACGAAAAATTTAATAGTTCTGATGTTGATAAAAAACTACAAATTTCGTATAAACTATCAATTGATAGATTAGTTAACATATCATAATAATTCACAAGAATATTTTATTAATATAAGTGTAATAAAATATATTTCAAAAAATTGGATAGAATAACATCTCATTAGTTCTTTTTTTTGATCATTTAGTCTACACATAGTTAATATATTATGTATCATATTACGGAAGTTTTTATGGAATAAGTATAGAAATATACGTTTGTTATGTTTATTCTCTATAATTTTCTCTTTTATTCCAACTAGATAGTTCTATATTTTTCGCGATTTTTTCTATTATTTATGTGAAGAATTATACCATAAAAAATTATACTATTCTTAACAGAAGTATTTATATTAAAAATCCCACCATTCATTTATTTCTTCCTTATTTTCATCAGGAACAAACGTATTCCCCAACTTAATATATGGTTCTAAATCTTTTAGTAAATTCGGATATCTTTTGTCGAACATTGTTTTCACATTTTCGTTCATATTGTATATTTTTTCATACATTATGCTTCTTCTATATTTTATTTCATTATTACCATAATTTTTATCCAAATAATAACATTCTGTAATTCTTCCTCTGCGCAGTTTTTGTAGATTATTTTTTATCTTGGGACATTTATTTCTAATTCTTCTAAATTATTTAAATCCTGTATTGCAATAACAAATTTTCCGTATTAATATTTGGTTTCAAGTTTTTCAAGTTGTTGCTTTATTTCTTCATTTACATCTTTTATTTGTTTTCGTTTTTTATTTCCTCCATTTTAGTCTCCATCGATTCAAGTCTAATCCTCAATTCTTCATTTTCTTAATTCTTCTATAGTCTTTTTGTTTAACTCTATTCTTCCTTGCAATATTCTTTCTTGCAATATTCTTTCTTTCAACATTCTTTAATTACTGTATAATTTTGTTATTCTTAATTTTAATTCTTATTTTTAACTCTTGATTTTCATTTATTAATCTATCATACTCAAACTTATCTACTATTTTTTTCCCTCAAGGTAGCTTTATTTCTGCTATATAAGCTTCTCTATTATTTATATTTACTTGTGTAAGACTGACATGTCCATCTGTTTCTAAATATTCATTTTGTATAATTTTATCATCATTTTTTAAATATTCCTCTGTATGTTTTCCATACAAAGTATATCTTTATTTTCAACAACTCTTTTATTTTTTGTTCGTCATTTTTATTTATAAAGTATAGTTTACATTTATACAAATTTTTATCTATGTAGATTAAATTTACTGTACAAAATAAGAAAATCTAGTTTAATTTAGATGAATACCATGATTATTTCAATTCTGCTAACTGTTATAATATTACTATATTACAAGTTCTTATATATTAATTAACATTGTTAATTAGAACAGTGAATTGAATTACCATAAAAAATATTGACAAAATAAAATGCAAGGCTATATTTATTTTGTAAAGAATTAATTATTACCATATATTAAATTTGGTATATGTATAAATAAAAATAGTATTTTAACTAGGTACAAGACTATTCTTTTATGTTCTATTATATATACTTTAATGTCCTATTATATATACTTTAATGTCCTATTATATATACTTTAATGTAAATGATTGTGTAGAAGCCGAGAAATATTTGTACTTTTTAGCAAGAAAATACCGTATTACCGGAGAATTATTTAGTTTATGTAATACTCAAGTATATAATTACTATGAGGAATCACAGAGTAAATTTTGTGCAAAACTAAGGATATAGAAAAATATCATAAAATAAGTTCCAATAGAAAAAACTTCATAAATCAATTATTACATACATGCTATACACATGATTCCTAAATCAATAGCTACGATAATGTAGAAGATGTTAGCGATGAAATTATAACCCATAACAACGACGAAAATTATACTTTTCAAGTATTCATAAATGAATATAATAATGAAAAAAATAACAGAAATTACTATCAAGATGAAATTTTTAAGGAAGCTGAAAATTACAATAAAAAGAAAAATCTGATGTGGATTGTGATAGACAATTCATATATTCAAACTTAGCAAAATTAAATCAGAATTTTAGAGATACACAAGTAAAAAATAATAGTTCCGTTCCTGTTGATAGTAAAATTTTATATTTATTTTTCTTAGTGTAATTTTACGGTTAATTATATTTATATAACTAAATAGCATTTGATAATTAACAAAAACAAGTATATAATATATTATGTAAATATTTCTCTGCTTTATATTAATTAATATTGAATAATATTGTTATAGTAATATTATCTAATATTACTATATTTAATTTTTATTTCTGTATTACTAAAATACTATCTCCTTGTTTATTGAAAAATTGTCCATATAAATCTAATTTATATGGACAATTTTTATCGCAGTTTACGTTATAATTTGATAAATGAAATTTTATGATTAAATAATTATAGCATAATACTTCGTTTAATATTATTATAATAACATTATCAAGTAAATAATGAAAAATATTTTAACAGAAATAAAATAATGGAAACAATATTAGGCGTAAAAATAGTGGAGAAAGGATTCAAAGTTATAGTTAGTGTAAATACTTACGAAATAAAAGATGAATTAAAAGAATCTCGAGCTATGTGTATTCCGAATTTCAAAACACAGTATTATAAAAGAAAATATTCTAAAGTGATATAAATAATAGAGAATATACACAGTATAATAAATATAAGAAAGAAGAAACAACTAAAATATATCTCACAATAAAATATTACAAATACCTTTGGAAATAAAAAATTCAATAGCCGATTATCTTTCATATAGAGATATTATAAAAATGTGTTCATCATCGCATTTATCTAATATGCACGGTATATCAAATTCTGTCTGTTTTTTGTAATATTATATCTTATCACAATATAGCTCATTATTCAAAATAACTTAATATTCCCATAATGAATTATTGTATAATTGTTTCAAAAATACATATTTCAGATTATATAAAATACTATCTATTAATTCATCTCCATAATATTCATTATTTATATAGTTTGTCATCCGTTTTATTATTATTTCGTTCAAAATAGTAAAATAAGCATTATTCTTTGTTATATCAAGTTACATAATTATCTTTTTAATATTCTAATATTTATTTCTTTCACCATCCGAGATACTAGAATAATTTTCATATATTTGAACCGTTTGATTATAAATTTCGCTTTGTAAAACTTATAATATTCTTAAATTTATGTTAATATTTTATGTTAATATTTTATGTTAATATTTTATGTTAATATTTTATGTTAATATTTTATGTTAATATTTTATGTTAATATTTTATGTTAATATTTTATGTTAATATTTTATGTTAATATTTTATGTTAATATTTTATGTTAATATTTTATGTTAATATTTTATGTTAATATTTTATGTTAA